>QFCE01001213.1_pt1 | contig 597567 bp, 438 predicted proteins | sample 5346091 | NCBI WGS metagenome assembly QFCE01 (sample SAMN09062252, study PRJNA434731) | Human gut metagenome, whole genome shotgun sequencing project. | isolation source: stool timepoint A chromium assembly | host: Homo sapiens | collected 2015 | reverse complement strand
CTTCTTCTTTGTGTCCGTCTTCATCTTCAACAAGTAGGCGAACAATGGGTTTTACACCTATTGCTTCACAAGCATCTTCGTAGGTTTTAATATTGTGATAATCTGTATAATCCGGCTTTTGCTTTCCGAATAGGGCTGTTAGAATACTAATTGCTTTAGGACAGTCGTTTGCTTCACTAAAAGCGGCTGTTACCTTTTCTTGTGTGATTTTAAGTTCTGACATAATGTAAATTATTTATTGTTAATACTATATCCGAATAATGCAAAATCTCCCCGGCACGGATCATCCGGGAAAATTGTTTTCATGTAATTGGTTACTTGTTGAACCATTTTCCAGTCCTCTGTTTTGCGTGTTGTTATCCCAAGCTGATGTGCCATTTTTGCAACATGCGCATCCAATGGTATGTATAATTCTGTTGGATGAATAATAGTCCAAATACCTAAATCCACCGGCGATTTTCGTACTACCCACCGTAGAAACAGACAAATACGCTTGCATGGAGAATCACGCTCCAATTTTGGAATACCTTTTACGCCACCAAAATCTGTTTGTATTTCACGGATAACATTGTTGTAACCCTCATAAAATACTTCCAAATCATCCCATTCCTGATATATGTTGTACAACCGCTGGCAAATGCAGAAGAAGTCATGGTAGGTGAACATACGGTAGAAGGTATTTGTATTTTCTTTGTATTGTTCCCATACTTTGTTCATAATGAAGTCATAAGGAGAATTACCCATTAGATTATCCAAAATTTCTGCTTGCTGCATTATCAGTTTGCGATTCCCGAAAGCTATCCATGAAGTAAGAAAGGCACTGATTTCTATGTCCTTTTTATCACTGTACTTATGTGGGAAGAATATAGGATCATCTTTTATAAAATCAGGTGTTTCAAATTGTTTTGCCCAGTCAAGTAGTTTGTTTCTTAGTTCTTCCATAATATTCTTCTTTCCATTTTTTGAAAGCGGCTTCTTTATCATTTGATTTCATCCTTTGTATGAATGATTGATGGGATTCCAATAATTCTTTGGCCTCTTCATCTCCATTTTCCGATCTTTCAGTTAGATGTTTGATATATTCTCCGTAGAACATTCCAGTGCTGTTATTATTTTGTTCATGGGCTTCATTAATTGAAAGAGAAGAAACAATTTCATCACGCTGTACATCGTATTCATTTAACCAGCCGAGAATGATATTACCGTCCAGTCTATCGTAAATCTTACCGGAAGCCATAGCATTACGGAAACACAATTTGATTTCCTCCAATTTGAGATAATAGAATCTGTCTATTATTAGATCAGCGGTAAGTGCCACTTGAACATCATTCATCGTTTTTCCAACATTGAAAAAAGACACAAGCTCGTTAATCGCAATTACCAGTATGGCTCTTGCGCCAGCCAATGTGATTTCTTTTCTTATAACGGAGAGTGGTAGGTTAGGAGTGTTGAGAACAGCTTCTTTAATCGAACTTACGTGCAATCCCTTGTAATACTCCGCTTGCAAGGTCAGCAAGTCTTTCAACGCTTTCTTTTCGGTTGCCGGGAGATTGCTGTTGACTTGAATTAAGTTGTTTTCCATACTTGTTAAAATCATTATTAGACCATCTGACTAAACGTTTGGAAACTTCAAATGTACGTTCCTTCTCAAAGCGCATTTTCCGGCCTCCGCATTCAGTCCAATACTCAAAAAAGTCCTTCAACATATCATCAGGATATTTTCCTCTATACATGAGGACTTCACTTCTGAATTTGTCTTTCCTTGCAGAAAGAGAATCCTTATTCATATTCATCTTATGGCCTAATCCGGCCATGAATGCTTGTTCCAATGTTGCATCGGGATGATCCCGACACCATTGGGCTGCTAATTCTTCTGATTTCATTTGATTTATAATTTAGATAACCAATATTTCCATACTCGTGAGGCTACTTGTGCCATCATAACGGGTGGTACACTCATTCCACAGATATAATGTGGGGATTGGTTGAGGAAATGATAATCTTGTGGAAATGTGGATATATTACATACTTCTGACCGTGATAAATATATAGGCTGCTTAAAAGGAATAATTGAGTCTGCATGAGTTGTTAGGGTGTAGCTTACTTTGTTCTCATATAGATATTGTTGATTAAAAAAGCCTCGTTTTCCAGTTTGTTTCTTATAGGCCTCTGCCAAAGCAATATCTCCTGCCACTCTCTGCTCAAATAACTTTCTCATTTTTACGCCAATAGGCTTTCCCTTGTAATCCGCATATTCCCCATAATATATTTCCGATTCATTAAATTCCATGTCGATGTATGGCTCAACATTGAAGAGGTCTGAAACTTTTAGGAAATGGGCTCCCAAATCATGTCTGATACATATAAAGAATACACGTTCTCTTTTTTGAGGTACTCCCATTTTAGAAGCATCAAGAAGAAAATGCTGACAGTAATAACCAGCTTCCTCAAAGCCTTTGTATATACGTCTGACATAATCAATCGCATTCCCTAAAAGAAGTCCTTTTACATTTTCAGCAATAACGACTTTAGGTTTTAAGCGTTTGGCAAGTGCAATAAAATCAAAAAAGAGCGTGTCTAAAACTTGTGTCTTTTGACCTTCCTTGAATTTCTTTTCTTTACCCCACGCATCTTCACGTAATCCCGACATGCTAAATGTACTGCAAGGTGGTGATCCGTCCAATATATCTAAATTGTACAGTTCTTCGGGAAGATTATTCCTTTTCACTAAATCACGAATATCTTCCAAATAACTATACTGGGGATGATGGTTTGTTTCATAGCATTTCATCATTCGTGGATCAATCTCATTACAGCCAATAACATCGTAACCTGCTATTTTGTAACCCATAGTAGAGCCACCGCCACATGCAAAACAAGAAAATACCTTTCCCTTATCTTTAGTAAAAACAGCATCTTCTAAAGACCAGCGATAAGGATAGAGATGTTGTGTATGGGGGGGGGTAATTACATCTTTCATCATTCCACCTCCCATAATTCAGCTACTCTTTTGAACTCTTCATCAGCTGGAACCGGGCAATCTTTGATCCATTGCATATCTTTTACTTTCCATAACGAAAGGTCTGTGTTGTCAGGAATATGCTTTTTAATATCAGGAAAAAGATTGAGCCGAAGAGATTTACTTTCCATAAGTTCATCTTTGTAATCCAACAAAAAATTATTGGCCTCCAATAAACTATGAACATCATTAACAGAATGTGGAGTGTAAACAACTCTATCGAAGTATCTGATATAATTGGGGAGCATATCAGCCAGTGCCGTATATAGAAATAATTTTCCTTTATTTCCATAGGCCAATTTTTGAACGGTTTTGATACTTTCAGCCAAATTTGCCAGTTTTTCAGGAAACAAAAGTGGTTCTCCACCAGTTATCATGATCTCTTTGTAATTAAAGTGCTCAACAACTGGTAATTTTGAAAAATCCCATGAGTTGTTGCAACACATAGGACATTTGTTCGGACATTTGGTTGTAACCAATAGACGTAACTTTTCCATTTATAATGATATTGTTTGGGTGTATTTCAATTCTCCGGTATATCCACGTGCTTTCAATTCTGCGATAAGTTCCCGTGGAGAAAATTTTGCCAATTCAGGATTGGAATATATTTTCTTCAAATTCCCCCCCCCCCGGAGTTTTCTTACGGTTTCTGGCATAAACATTACCGCACTCTTTACAATATGTCTGCAATCCATCTTCGGTTGAAGCATTTTTCCAAAACTCACTGACCGGAAGTTCCCGGCCACATTTGCTACATTTTTTTAATTTTTCCATTATTCCTTTTCTTTAATTCTACCATATTCACATATTAGTAAGGCATCCGAAGTTGCCAATGTAACTTTTGCATACGGGAACAGCTGTTGGGCTTTCTTCTTTAAGATGTTTTTCCATTCTGTCTTACCCAATTTGTCTGTATTTCGTAATCCTATAGTTTTTTGCCAAGTTTGTGGAGATACTGTTACTGTCGGAATCCCACAAGCTATCAATCCCATAGTCAGCTGTCCGTAACTTTCTCCAAAAACAAAAGAGGCAGAAGCACTTTGTCCGGTCATGCCATTCACTCGTTCCAAATAACAAACGCTATTTTCTTTGTATATGGAGAGAAAATCTAATAAGTCTTTGGGAGTTGGTGGCATTTTGATACACTCCAATAATTTGTTATTCTCGGTGTCGTACACTACAATACCACCGTTTTTGCCAACATCTATACCTATGATCCTTCGTTTCATAAATTATACTTTTTTGTTTATAAATCTTTTGAGCTTAATTACATCTTTCTTTCCAAGCCTTAGTGCTTCACTGGTCTTGATGTCAGAAGGTGAAGCTTTACAATTCTCGGTTATCCTTTCAAAATGTCGGATAAAGGATTTTAGGAAATAGTCGGGAATTTCAACTTTCATAATGATTGATTTATGAGAATAAGCCCGGACTCGAACCGGGAACTGTTGCAATCAGGATTTTCGTTTCTGCTTCCGTTTGTACGTATGTCAAGTGTTAATAGCATGATTACCTGACTCGTGATGCTATTCGTGCATTTTTACCACAGAAACTAAGCGTCTTCCAATTCCGCCACTTATTCGTTTGCCTCCACAATAGAGGCATTCTTATATGAACAAAAAGACTCTTTGTAGTATCTACCGCCGTGGAGCGTATGCAGCGTACTCGGCTCGACTTGCAAAGAGAAGAAAAAAGGTGAGGCATGATAGTTCCCGGATAGGCGGCCAAGCCACACCGGGAGAAGCTGATTATTAATCGGGTTAATGATTATTGTTTTAAGAATTTAGCAAAAGTCTTGATTGAGCTTTCATTATTACTTTTTAAAGAGGCCAATTCTGTATTTTTAGAAGTTAGCGTAGAAATAACAGATTTATTCTTTTCGATTTCTGTATCAATATCACTATTAAGTGTTTCCAAATCGGCTTTTGCTTGTGTAAATTGAGACAATATTGTATCTCTTCTTTGTTGAAATGTCGGTATACTATTTTGTTATTTTTAGAAATTCAGGAGCAATACCATACAAAGGGCTTGTTCCATCCCATTTGTCAATGAACTGTTTATATAATATTTCTTTTGTCAGACCTCTTGACTGAATTAGAGCCTGCTCGGTTTTTAACTGTTCCAGTTCATTGCGCTTCTTCTGTTCCTCAATTTGTTGATCCAACACGGAGATATTGGTATTCACTTCATTTCTACTATCAATTTTTTCGCGAACTTTATCGGAGAACTCCAACTGGGCAGAGAATGTGAGTAATTGCAGACCTCTTTTTTCAAACTCTTTGTCAACTATCTGTTCCAATCGTTTCTCAAACACTAATGAACCTCCATCAGCCATTAAACTGTCAGTCTTATGTTTCCGACTTTCCTCTTTTATCAAATCATATATACGTGGCTCCAAAATGTTATCTTCTAACGAAGACATGAAATCACTTCCACGGCCAATATGCTTGTTGTCAAAGACAACATCAATGGCACGGTTCTTGATAACTTTATAGCTATATGTGGGACGTGCCTTGAACTCTGTATTATCGGCTGCTTTCAGTGTGACAGCTTCGGCAAATTCTCCACGCTGATCGAATAGCGGAACTTGAAAAAGCTCTGTGCCTAATTCCCATGTAGATACCTTACCGGAAACGATTTTAAAATCTTCTTTTCCTTGTTTGCCGTAGTTCTCCATAAGGACACCGGCATAATTGGGAGCAACTCTTTCGCATGAAGCAAACAAAACAACGGCAAATAATGCCACAATCAAAAAATCAATCTTTCTTTTCATTTTCTACTTTTTTAATGATATTATAAACTATAAATGCTACAGTCAGCATGATTATTGAAATTCCAAGCCACGCATTTATGTGATTGAATACGCGGTTGCCAATGAAGAAAGCCGATACGACAAGTACCGGCTTCCAGTATTTCTTTACAGACTTCATTGTTATTGTTCGATAATGGCAATATCCGGTGCCAATTTACGAATTAACAACAATTGCTCGTCAATGGCCTTATTACGCTCTTCTTCCACTATTACTTCTGCACCGGGAGAGCAAAGGGATAATCGAATGTTACGCCCATCCACATCTGCAATGATTTCCACTTCAATTTCTTCTGCCGGGCGACCTTTGAAAATCGGAACAATAAGATTGAATGAGGCCGGAAGATTGGAGTTGACAACTTGGCTGTAATTGTCAGTGCGACTACCGTTGTCTTGTCGGGAGTTTTCCACTTTTGAGTCAATGCTGGCTTTGAAGTTCTTCAAGACTGTTACCAGTTCCATGTTGTATTGTGCATCCTTGAAGAAGGCACGATTCATTTTGAAGAACTTTGAAAGCTGCACCGGTTCCCATGTCTTGCTTGTGTTAATACCAAATTCAAGAAACTTGGGATAGTATTTCAACTCACCTCTTACAGTAGCTTTATTCCTACTGTCAGTTTCATTGGTGACAAGTTTAAGTGTCATTTTCTCCCGATCAACAAGAATATAGCAACGTTTCTGATTGATCTGCTCTTTTTCAGAGATTCTTTTCAAGAGAAATTCATGAACACTTCCAATTGTTCCGGCTAATTCTACCTTATCAGGCTCCAGTACCGGTAACTCATTTTCTTCGTGAAGTTCAATAACTCTAAGGGTTGCTTCGGTCATACCCGGAGCAAAGTTCACTTGCATCTTTTCGTTTCCCATGCTGTTCTACAAATTTTTAGTTCTGTTTTTAAATGATTTGGCAGGTTTGAAATGTGGAGTATAATGCTCCGCTATGACAATAGTCTCGTTTTTGTGTATGTTACGAGCAACTTTTCGTTTATAGTGTTTGGGTGACAGTGTGCCAAAACCTCTGATATAAAGAGTCTTTCCATTAGCTACTGCATCCACGGTCTCTTTCAGTGCTGCCTCTATGACAGTTCGGACTTCACAAATAGCGATACCGGTTGATTCGGCTACTTGCTTGATAAGTTCTTCTTTCCTCATAGCTTATCCCTCCGTACCAGTAGATTCCATGTCCTCGAAGACTGTTTTCTGCATCTCTTGTGCTTCCATCGGACGTTCTTTAACCAAGTCACCATTACCATTGTAATATCCGGTAGTACGGGTGCTACGTTCCATGAACTTAAAGCATTCATCCGTAATTTCCTCATAACCACGCTTTATATCGGTAAGCAACGTTTTTTTACGCTCTTTTTTAGGTTTCATCTTGTCTTTGTATGCCTGCATGAAAGCTTTCTTTTCTTCTTCCAGTGCGGCCATATCAAGATCAATATTTGCCAACTCCGTTTTCCGTTCACCCATTTCTTCCTCACTGAAAGGAGAGGTATAGGTGATTCTTTCAACTGCTGCGCAATTGTCTTCCAACATTTGTCTGCGAAGCAATGGATTCTTGTCTTTAAATAGTTCTTTATCCATATCATAACGGTTTTAAGCCATATCGGGCAGAACCGACAAATGGCTGTGGGTTAGTCCTTATGTTTGCTTTGTGTATATCATCTGTACGATGATTGAATAATCGGGGTAATCCCGTTATTTTGTCATATACAACCAGTTCAGACGATACATAACAAATAAAGCCTTTCAGTCGCTCTTTCAACCATGCGTTCTGATAGGCTCTGCGTTCACGATACTCTTGGTAGCTCATTCCTTTGGGACGAGCTGTGAGAAGGGGAGTGTAATTTCTCGCCCCCCCCGATTTAGATTTACTCTTTCCCATCAATCAAATTTTTATATTGTTTTTCTGAAACGAACTTGTCGCAGTTCTTATACCAAGTGCCATCATTTATTTTGTATGGGTTGCTCGTTTCATCCACTTCATTCATAATACCGACTACCGCATTTTCTTTGTTGTTATCATCCCATACGATAACAATATCGCCGACAGTCGGGATATATTCAGGCTGTAACTTCTCAAAATTGAAGGAGTAATGTTTTTCTTCCTTCATGGCGGCAAGCATCTTTGCCTTTTCCTCTTCTGTAGCTTTACGGAATCCCTTCATGCCTCCGATACCAGCTTCGGGTGTGAGTTTTACAAAAACTCTGTCACCTTCATCGTTGGAAGGAACATAAGCGACAAGGCCGAAAGGTACTTTTATTGCTGGTAAAAAAGGAAGCGGCCTTTCTTCTCTAATTTCAGAGAGAATCATCATGCTGCCCCCTCCGCGATTTGGATTGATAATTACGTCACCGGGGATGAATGTCTCACCTTCAAACTCAAATTTACCCCCCCCCATAACTTTTTGGGTAGATTGCATACTTTCTTCTTTCACGATTTTTACCATGTGTCCTTCGGGCACTTCAACTGTTACTGTTCTCATTTTAATTTGATTTTAAACTGGTTATTGTATTCTATGTATTTTTTCGGGCAGGTTGTTTCTATAATTCCGTTCATTGTAGGAATACGAAACAACTTGCCGGATTTATGAAGCTCTTTTTCAAGCTGTTTTGCTTTATGTAAAGCAGCCAAAGAACGTGTTTCATTTTCGATCAGTTCTTTAGCCGCTGTGATACTGTTACTAATTTTTTCACATGAATCCATTACTTGACTTCTTCTGCGTATGGAGTATCGTCTTCCTCAAAATCGTCCGGTTTCTGACCTTGTGCCTTTCTCCAGTCTTCAAACATTTCATCATCCAACTGGCTCTCTGTTTCAAGAACTTTAATCATGGAATCTGAAATGCCGGTTTTGGGCAGGAATTTGAAAGCCCAGTTCACGATTGTTTTTCGAGCCATTTCTTCAAAGTCTGTGTCCCACGGGGATTGCTTGCCTTTCTTGACAGCCTCACTACGACTTTTTATTTCTTCAATGCGTGCTTTGGGCATTGCATCGAATTTTACAACACCGGAAGTCAAGACTGCAAAATAGTAGCCTCCAAGAAGATCACCACGTTCTCCGAATACATTGGGTTTGTGGATGATAGTGCCACCGGTACCTTTTGTCATGCTGAACTCGTCATTAGCATAAACCAAATCAGAATAAATATCTTTTACAACACCGGTGCGGATCAAAATATCAACTTTACCCATGTATGAAGCTTGGAACTTCACTTTGCCTTTGTACGGTACAAGATACCCCAACCTTAGTTCAGGATTGAGCGTCAGACCGGTAAGAGAAACGTTTTTGATTGCTTCGACAAGATGATCGGGATATTGCCGGGCACAGTCAATCAAATAAGGATTATTCAACATTGCCTGCATAGCGAAATTGACTTCACGGGCAAATTGCTGTTCTGTGCCACCAGCTGCTATAAATGCCTTTTTAGGGGAGATAAAACAGCTTTCCAATCCTTTCAGTTGTACTGGAAAGGCTGGTGGGGCAGAAGGAACGGGCGGTTGTGGTGTGGAAGGTGTTGGGGAGACCGGTTCTGTTTTTGTTGGTGAAGGAGCATTGTGTTGTTCCATTCCCAAGTTCCCTTGTTGGGGGGATTGATTCTCTGTTTTACTCATTGTTCTTGATTATTATAAAAGTTAAACATCTTGTTCTTTTCAAATGCAGGTGTGTCCGGCACCATTATTCTTCGTCCTTTGAATCCCGGCTGAATAAATATCTGTGCACCGTCAAAATCATTGTTTTGTGTACAGTAAACATGCTGGTCTAACAATTTCTTGAATGCCAATGCGCTTGCCCCCATTTTCACAATTCCGTCTTCCAAATGGAAAGCCCAGTTAGCTGCACTGACAAATACTGCGTCATAGGGAGCTGTCTTTTGTTGCATAACCCAGTAGAACTCCTTCCATACTCCAGTACGTTCATGTTCAAAAAACTGATAGAAAGCTGCCGAAATACCATAATGAAATTTGGCAATAGTCCGGTTAACTGTTTCTTCATGAAGATCATCAACCGCCAATGTTTTCCAGTCAACAATTTTTTTGGCCGTTTCCACATCAGGGCGATATTTGAACTTGCATCCTTCGTATTCAACGAAATGGCTAACTTCGGCTTTTCCCCATTTTAATATCTGCCTGATCTGTTTGGAGGTGTCCCGGCAATTATTAAGAAGCTCATAAACCATTGTTTCAACCAATTGTATATCGGTTGTGCTTGTCAATGTTTTACCGGGATTTGATTCTTTGGACTCTATTAGTGCAATCTGATATTTTTGGGTGTCTCGTCCATACGGACAGCCGGTTTTAGGATTTATAGGCGGCTCAAATACAAGAAGGTTGTTTCGCCACTTGTCAAGTTTTCCAGTATTAACAAGGCTTTCCATTGCATCATGGTACAGTGAACCTTTTTCAGAGGCTTCAATACTTATCTCAAATAATTCTGGGTGCAATGCCTTGTATCGGGCAAACTTTGGGGACACCATATAATCTTTAATCTGCGTACTACTTAGGAAATCTTTGAATCTTTCTCCACGGTGGTATTCTTCATTTGGCAGATCGTAAATTGTATCTTCTATATTACTCATATAATGAATTTGGAGTTTTACAAAAAACTCCCTACTTTCGCAAGCAAGGAGCCAATAACTAACTAAAAAACTTATTCATCACTTGTGGATAGTAATTCTTTGTAATTCTGTAATATGTATTCTTTTTCTTTATCTGTAAAAGAATAGGCTTTAGCCATAAATTTCATTGCCATATCCTCATTGTGATCGGAAAGGGGATAATAGTCAGTAGCGAATTTGTAAGTAAGCCTATTCAATCGCTCATACTTAACTTTGACCTCCTTAACCCATCCGCTTATCTCCGAGATGATGCCGGACGCTTCTTGCATCTTTTCGTCATATTCCTTTTGGTCTTTTGCTGCTTGTTCTTTCATAACCTTGTTCTGTGCGGCAAAGTTTGAAATCTTAGCATATAGTTCATCCGAATAAGCCCATCCTGAAATGATGTCAAAATCAGAGTTCCCATTAAACTTGTATCTCTCACTCTTTTTAAGGAACTTGTAATCACTCCCAAGTTTATTCCAATCGTAATCAACCTTTCGCAATGACTTCGCGCTTTTCAGAATTTCAGCAACCTTAGTCGCTTCATTAATGTCAGTAAACGCAAAACCATCCAAAAGCGGAATAGAGAAGTACTGAATATCAGCAGGCTCAATTTCAAATAATTCGGGAATTTTGGGTTTATCCATGATTTTGATACCTTCCTCCATCATGCGAAGTTTAATCATTTTCTGTACATCTTCCTCCGTTAACGCAAGAATCTCTTGCTCGGTCATTTCTGTAATTCCTTTCATACTTTTAGCATTTAAAATGTGTTCCCGTCCGCGTTCCGATGGATTGTTGGCCGTAGCTTTTTAGCGGTGACCGCTTCTTGCGAAGCACGGGTATATATATCATTTAAAGTATCTATTCAGTTAAGAATGTATTTATAAACGCCCTACGTTTACTTTGTCATAATATAAGTCGTTTTTGATAACTTAGTGATTCGTGTGCTGCATCTTCTTATTGGCAGTCCGTATTCACACTCTTTTCACTAATCCGCTTTGGCTACTTTGTCGGTCTATTTCGCCCTTTAGATAAGCAGTAAACCTTGTTTTAAGTCTTTAATTTGTTCAGACTATACAATATGTCAAAGAACGTTTTGTTAGTTCCCGGAAAGACGGTCAAATCCGTCCGGGATTATTTTCTTTCCATGAATTTTCTCAAAACTGATTTGGTAAAAATGAGACTCTTGCCATTTTTGGTGTGAGGAATATCATGTATTCGATTGTATAAGGTTTGCAACTTCCATCCGAGAAATACAGCTGCTTGTTTGGCACTCAAATACTCTTCGGTTTCAGCAGTCGTTATTTCAGTTACAGCCTTTCTCACATCATTGCGAATAAACTTGTGCAGTTCTTCTGCAATCATTTTGGCTTCTGAACGGTTCATTTCTTTATCGCTTCGATAGTTATCTGATTTTTATCTTTGTCGATAGATGTTGAATATCTTTCAACGTCTTCACGGGGATCAGTAAAAGCTAATTGATAGGCATAGCTTCTTGCATTGACGCAATCCTTGTAAGAATCCAGTTGCATTACTTTGGAAGAACCAGCCTTAATGCTTAGAATATCTTTCTTTGTTACTTTCATATTATTTTCTATTTTATACTTAAATTTTCCACAAAAAATTTGCATAAAAGAAAGCTAACAACTACATTTGCCAATGAGATATGTAGTAAGTGGCTTTTGAAGTCGCCAGCTTTCTTATTGTTCAAACTTACACTCTTTGTTTGTTTGACGTTGCAAATATACTTCATATTTTCAGAAGTACAATAAAATACTTCATAAAATTTGTAGTACTTTGTATGTTATAAAACATATTTTTATGTAAGTTGTTGGTTTATAAAATGTTATGTAGGTAAGGCTCGCGTAAAAAAAGCTTTTTGAAAAAAAAGTAATGTCGTTCTATTGTTATTGTAATAATTGAAGAAGTAAAAGACGATCTCATTCGGTAAGGTGCTGGATTGCTGCATAGTTAGCCCTTAGACGGTTTCCCGTTTTTGCTATATGCAGCATAAGAAATGTCTCGTTCGTATAAGTACGCCGTTCTTAGCTGGCCGGGCATTAACAAGTTACCCGACTTCCCGGATTTTTCGCTTACTTGTAGCTGTGCAGGCATCCCGGTTTCGTTTGCCTCTCAATATCGCACGCCTTTCGCAGTATTGAGTTGTAAGAGTGTAACCCTCTGTCTCTCCGCTATGCGGCCTACCGCCGATTACACAATGTGGAGAAAAAGAAAATCCGCAAATAGGTAGCAGCTATTTACGGATTTCTATATATAAACTCCAAATAGGATGTTTAATCAATTTATGTGGTAATACTGCTACTATTACGGATGCAAATATACTACTTAATTTGTGAAGTATGCAAGAAGTTGACGATAAAAAATTGAGTGATCTCTCAAAAAGGTTTTTGCAAGCAATTTCATATTGTGGTTTGAGTGGGTATAAATTGAAGAAAGACAATATTATATCCAGTGAATCAACTCTTACCAGTATAAAAAAAGGGATTCAGTTACCAAGTAAAAAAACAATTGATGCTTTTTGTGAGAAGTATGATGTGAGCAGAGCATGGCTATATACTGGAGAAGGTTTGTTTGCAAAGACTCCATCAGGACAGATAGAACCTTCGGAGAAGGATATTAGGGATGCTCTGAAAAATGCGAGAATGCAATCAGACTCTACGATTAGTAAAGTAGCTCCTTATCTTCAAGATATTCTTGTAAAAGTAAAATATGTTCCGATAGATGCTGCGGCTTCATTTGTCGAAAGCTTATATAACACAGCTTATGAAATTGATTCTTATGGTGTCATGCCGGAAGAAGGTGAAGTGCTTGATGATTCTTATATGGTCTTTCAAGTACGTGGTGACAGCATGGAGCCAACTATACCGGACGGAGCTAAAATTCTTGCTCGCAAAATAGAAGAAGGTTTGTGGGAAAGCGCGTCAGGAGTTGTGAGTATTGTGTATGGGAAAACACTTTCAGTCAAGCGGATATTGAAAAACAGTCTTTTCTTGGATAATGTGCTGACTTTAAAGGCTGATAACCCCAAGCATGGCCAGTTAGATGTCGAGAGAAGAGAAATAAGGGGGATGTGGCAAGCATTACGCATAATAAGTCAAAAGATTATTTGATATGGAAGAAAGGGCTATTGACAGATTACGAAAATTTGCAAGGTATGCACGTGATAAGGGAGTTGTCAAAGGTGAGAACTCGTTTGAGGCTTATTGTGAATTATCAAATAGATACATTTATAATTCCATAAGGAACGGGAAGGGGGCTATTGGAACTGATATAATAGCTCGTATTGTGGATAAGTTCCCGGAATTGAATGTGAAGTGGCTTTGTACTGGCAAAGGGAATATGATTGAGACGGATATTGATGCGAATGTCAACTACAAAGCAGCTTATGAAGGTGCGATGATGCAGATAGAAGCACTGCATAAAATTATAGAAGAAAATAAGCGGAGATGATATAAATATGATACCATTAATATATTTTTAATAAGTATTTTATTGATTATCAGTATAATAGTAAAATGTGTTAGTCCCGTACGCACCGCGAAAGCAAATAGTAAATTAAAGCAAAGCTCTGAAATTCAAGAAATTCAGAGCTTTTTTCTTTTTCTTCACTTCATTTAAAACAGAGTTTAAGTAGGCGATAGATGTGCCCATTCAAACTCTACAATGATTTTTTAACCAATCATTTTATTCAAATGTAACATTACATCTTCAATTAAAGGTACCTATACTAAGCATCTGTTTATAATTGAACAGAGACTACAACTGCATGTGTAAAATAGGATATTCCTTACCTTCTCCGTCCAAATTCGACCTTTTATATATGTTAAAACCCATATATTCATAAAAACCGACAGCTTGAACATTTTGCTCATTCACATCAACTTTAGTTACTTGCAAATTATCTATGGCATAAGTTATTAATTTTTTTCCGATTCCTGCGCCTCGATACTTATTGTCAATAAATAACATTTCAAGATTTCCTTCTGCAATTCCCATAAATCCGATTAAGATTCCCTCTTGTTCAAATCCGAATAGATTAACATACTGAAAATATACCGGAAGTCGTTCCTTATAATATAGAAAATCTTCCTCTTTAAGAAAATCATGTGTACTCAATACTGCACTTTCCCAAATTTCCATCAAACGTGGATAATCCGTAACTTTAATTTTTCTAATCATACTTGTAATTGCAATTTAAAGCCGCAAAGTTCGTTACTTATACATTCAAAACACTGAACCCAAGTTAAAAAATACGTTTACGGATTCTGCTTAGTGCTTGCGGTGTGATACCCAAATAAGAAGCTATATCTTTTAATGGTATATAGTTTAATGTAATACCATATTCTTCCATCATCTGTAGATAATACTGTTCAGGAGAATATTTAATCAAGTCGATATTTCTTTTCAAAAGTTTATTCAACAATATAGCATTTAAATCTTCAAATACAGTTTTTACTTTAGGGATAGCGGTATATAGTTCATTTACTTGCTTCTTGTCTATTCGGTAAATAACACTATCTACAATTGTTTGCACATTAAATGCAGACCTAGTTTGTAATGTAAAAGATATGTTTGACATTGAAAACGTACCCTCTTTACAAAACCAGAAAGTTTGTTCTTCCCCGTTATGATTTAAAAGCCAACAACGTAATATTCCATCAAAAACGAAATAACTATACCTCTCTGTTTCTCCTTCCTTAATCAAAAATGTACCTTTACTAACTAATATTCGTTCAAAATATTGGTCGAATAACTTAAACTCCTCCCAATTAAAAATATTAGTACTAAAATTAAATTCTTTAAGTAGTTTTTCTAAAAGCATAATCTAAATATGATTCGTAATATACTTACTCATTTAATATATTCACTATTACTTCCGCCCTATTTAACTTCTCATATTTAGTGAATATATTTTCAGTAGCCATCTTTATATTACTCCTTTCGCCCACTCTCCGGCCTGCTTGACACTTCCGTTCAACAATCGGCTTTCTCCCCATACGATTTTTGGATAAAGTTTCTTGAGTTGTTTTACACTATTAGTTATTGAGCTTCCTCCGGAAGTAGCAAATGGAATAACGGTTTTACCGGAGAAATCATATTTCTCAAGGAATGTATTGACCGGACGCGGACATAAATTCCACCATATCGGGTAACCAAGGAATATCACGTCGTAATCTTTCAGATTAAGCGCTTCTCCCCCCAATTCCGGACGTGAATTTTCAGTCGTCATTTCAATTGAACTACGGCTACTCTTGTTGTTCCAGTCGAGATCTGCCGAGGTATAGGCTGTAGCGGGAGTTATCTGATAAAGTTTGCCGCCAACCGTTTTTGCAATGGCATCGGCGGCTTTTTCTGTAGTTCCAGTACAAGAGAAATAGGCAACCAGGATTTTCTTATCAGACTGTACATTAGTATCCGCTGTCTGATTCTGCGCTTTTGATGAGCAGCTAAAGCAAAGGAGACTCATAAATATGAATATAATCTGTTTCATTTTATTTTGATTTTAAATATTTCTTATCACTAATTAGTTTAGACATTATCACGATGGAGTAACCCCACAGGCGTTTTCATTCTTCCATTATTTTGATAATTGCCCATATCGTCCATCAAACGATGTATTTCTTCTGTATTAAGCGCTTTGCGCGTCTTTACATATTCCTTAAAATTCCTCGGTAGTCATATTATTTCCTTTCAAAAGATAAAGCAGGATTAGCAAAAATCATCGTTTAGTCTGTTCGAGTTTGTTATACTCGTCATCTGTGACCGGCTCAAGCCACTCATTGGAAGTGTTTTCGCCGGAAACTTCAAAAGCCAGATGAGCAAACCAACTGTCGGCAGCAGCTCCGTGCCAGTGTTTCACATTGGCAGGAATATGGATAACCGTACCAGGCAGAATCTCTACCGCCGGTTTACCTTCTTCCTGATACCAGCCTCGACCGGCTACACCGATAAGCATCTGTCCGCCACCTTTCGTTGCACGGTGAATATGCCAGTTATTGCGGCAACGTGGTTCAAAAGTAACGTTAGAGATATTCACCTGCTCGCGCGAAACCGGAGCAAGATAACTGTTACCAATAAAATACTGTGCATAGGCTGTATTGGGTTCACCAATAGGGAAAATCATCTCACGCTGGAAAGCTGTTTTGGCATCCTCACCAACAATATCTTCAGACCATACTCCTTTTGCCAAATTGAACGCTGCCCACGCTTTCGGCCAACCTGCATAGAAACCTATATGAGTGATAATCTCTGCGATCTCCGTGCGGGTGATGCCGTTCTTCTTCGCCGACTGAAGATGATAAACGAGCGAATTGTCCGTGATTCCCATACTGATAAGGGAGGTAATGGTTACTAAACTGCGGTCACGCAGACCGAGTTTATCAGTGCGGCTCCAAACTTCTCCAAAGAGAACATCGTCATTAAGTTCCGCAAACTTAGGGGCAAACGTTCCTAACTGGTCGCGTCCTGCCGTCTGTACTATCTTTTCTTGTGCCATAACATTGAGTGTTAAAATACTAAATACTGAAAATAAAAGGAGTTTATTCATAATCATTTCGTTTATTGAATGAAGTTATTAATGCAATTTGCGGGGTTAAGCGGCATTTGGTCAGAGAGTACGAGAGTCTTAACCATGTGCAACGTTCCTTGCTTGTACTTTTGAAAATGCTCCGATGCAATATGAGATTTATAAGCCTCCTGACTCGCGTAAGTTTCAAGAATAGTTATCCTGCCGGGATTCTCTTTTTCGCTGACGGCATACATAGTCAGCACTCCCGGTTCAGTACGCAAGGAGACTTCACCCACTTCGGTCGCATATTTCATATATTCTTCAAGATACTCCGGATAAACCTCGATTTTCGATAGCCGCACAATACCGTCAGCCGCCATAGGTAATTTGGCGCACATACCAGGCTGCTGTTTTATATCCTTTTTCCCTGTCATACTGCATGATAACATAACGAATAAAGACAAAACACTTAGAATTGTTTTTATCATCATCTTCTATCTTTTCATTGTTAAACTTCTAATTGCAAATTTACTGCGATAAAATGAATGGGCTTGTATATCAATTACGGATTTTTGTACCCAAATCCCCGATTCTGTAATAAAGCCGAATAAAAATCAGATATTAGAAGTAAAGTTATTCATCTGTTTTGAGACCGATAAGCTACTTTTCTCATCAGACTCTTGACAAATGACTTTTTATGTTGTATCTTTGAGAAAAGAAAAAGTATAAACAACATGAAAATAGAAAGAAATAATCATACATAAATCATAAATAACCTGGTATTTTACAATACCACTCCTATACGATATGGGGCAATAGTCGAATGATTATTGCCCCATTTTGTTTATAATTCAGCTTAAAATCTCTCGTCTGATCCTAAAACTGTTCTACAATAGTTTATAATAAACTCGAATACCGTTTTACTAAAACTATCAAAAAGTTTATTATAAACAGAATCCGGGTTTATTAAAAGCCACGTTACCTTTTGTCAAAAATAGAGTAAACAAGATTTCTAAGATTCACCATAAAAGATCTACTACAACCTAACAAGTAATAGAAATACACAATTATTCATTTACTTCTTTTTTACACGATCGTTTTCCTCCCTCACATTCCATCTTTCTTTTTCCCAATTCGTTAATTAAACCCAAAACTTCAATTACGATTTGCCATATCTACCATATTTTTACATACATTCGCGTCTGACACAAGTGTCAAACACGAGGTCTAATTTAAGATGTTTGGTATATGAATGCATATAAAGTGGGTTTAGATATAGGCTCTACTACCACTAAGATGGTAGTATTGGACAAAGATGGAACTACAGTCTTGTTTTCCGGATACAAAAGGCATCAGGCAAAAATACAAGAATGTTTACTCGGATTTCTTTATCAAATAAAGGAACAGTTGGGTGATATTCCTTTATCTTTCCATATTACGGGCTCTGTTGGAATGGGAATTTCAGAGAAATGCTCTCTGCCGTTTGTGCAAGAGGTTGTAGCTGCAACAAACTATGTGCGCCGGGAGCATCCGCACACAGCCACTATGATCGATATTGGAGGAGAAGATGCGAAAGTTGTTTTCTTTCAGGACGGACAGGCTACAGACCTGCGCATGAATGGAAATTGCGCCGGCGGAACCGGGGCTTTCATTGACCAGATGGCTATTCTGCTTGGAGTCTCCATCGACGAATTGAATGAACTAGCACTTCGTTCCAATCAGGTATACTCTATCGCTTCACGCTGCGGAGTATTCTGCAAAACGGACATACAGAATCTGATAGCCAAAAATATATCCAAAGAAAATATAGCAGCTTCCATTTTCCATGCAGTAGCCGTACAGACCACTGTCACACTTGCACGCGGTTGCAATATCGTAGCTCCGGTATTGCTCTGCGGTGGCCCATTGACTTTTATTCCGGCCCTTCGGAAAGCATTTGCCAACTATCTGAATCTGTCACAAGATACAGATTTCATATTACCGGAAAAAGGACATCTGATCCCTGCCTGGGGAGCAGCATTGGCAGAGAACAATGAAGAAAGTATTCATCTCTCCAACCTGATACAGGTAATAGAAAACAAACTAAGTGTTACCTCACCTTTCCAGAGTGATCTTTCTCCTATATTCGACAGTGAGGAAGAATATCGGTCATGGAAAAAAGAAAAAGACCAGTATAAAATTCAATATGCCAGTCTGCGTCCCGGATTACAGGAAGCAACTATCGGCATAGACTCCGGCTCTACTACCACCAAAATCGTAGTACTCGACAACAATCATCGTATCCTTTACTCCTATTATCACGACAACAACGGAAACCCTATAAAAACAGTAGAGAACGGCTTGCAGAAACTATATGAAGAATGCCGGAGACGAGGAACTACCTGCGCATAAAAGGAGGATGTTCTACCGGTTACGGAGAAGATCTGATAAAAGCGGCTTTCCACATGGATGCGGGAATCATTGAAACCATCGCTCATTATGCTGCTGCCAAACATATCAGCAAAGAAGTTTCTTTTATCCTGGATATTGGAGGGCAGGATATGAAAGCCATCTTTGTGAACGACGGAGTAATCAACAGAATCGAAATCAATGAAGCCTGTTCCTCCGGTTGCGGTTCTTTTATCAGCACATTTGCGCAATCGCTGGATTACAGTGTGGAGGACTTTGCCAAAGCAGCTTGTTTTTCGCAAGCACCATGTGATCTGGGTACACGTTGCACAGTCTTCATGAACTCCAAAGTAAAACAGGTACTTCGGGAAGGAGCGTCCGTAGCGGATATAGCTGCCGGATTATCTTATTCCGTTGTTAAAAACTGCCTGTATAAGGTTCTGCAATTAAAAGACACGGAGATACTTGGCGACCATATTGTCGTGCAGGGAGGAACCATGCGTAATGATTCCATCGTACGAAGTCTGGAAAAGCTGACCGGGAAACAAACCTTCCGCAGTAACTGTCCTGAATTGATGGGTGCTCTTGGTTGTGCCCTATATGCCAAACAAATCGAAAATGCCCGGGTGACGGAGCTGAACGAGATGCTCCAATGGGCGCAATATACTTCCAAGCAACTTCAATGCCGGGGGTGCGAGAACCAGTGCGCCATTATGCGATATACGTTCAACAATGACAACCATTACTTCTCCGGCAACCGATGTGAAAAGGTATTTTCCAATAAAGGAAGCCATGCGGACAAAGGCATCAATACGTATGATAAAAAGCTGGAATTATTATTCGACCGGAGCGCAGACATTCCACAACCCCTATTTACCATAGGCATTCCACGTATTCTGAATATGTATGAGGAATACCCTTTCTGGCATACCTTATTTACTGCTTGCGGCATTCAGGTACAGTTGTCGGCCCCCTCTACATTCAGCAAATACGAGACTGCTGCCGGCATGGTGATGTCTGATAACATCTGCTTCCCTGCCAAACTTGTGCACAGTCATATCCGTAACCTGACACTGCAAAACGTCAACCGGATATTTATGCCGTTCGTTGTTTTCGAGAAAAAGGATAAGCAACAGCAAAACAGCTATAATTGCCCCATCGTTTCCGGTTATTCGGAAGTCATCAAAAGTGTACAGGAAGAGAATATACCGATAGATGCTCCGACTATCACCTTCAAAGATGAAGCATTGCTGTATAAACAATGCTATGAATATCTGAAATCTTTGGGTATCAGGGATGAGGTATGCAAAAATGCCTTCTCACGCGCATTACAGGAACAATATGCTTTCGAAGAAAAAATTGCTGCCTATAATCAGGAAGTTCTGAACGAGGGACGGGAAAAACACAAACTGATTATCTTACTCGCCGGACGCCCTTACCATAGCGATCCACTGATACAGCACAAGGTTTCGGACATGATTGCTGCGATGGGAGTTTATGTGATAACTGATGATATTGTCCGCCAGCAGGAGATTTCATTGGAAAAGACTCATTACCTCTCTCAATGGGCATTTACCAACCGTATTCTGAAAGCAACCAAGTGGGCGGCAATGCAAGAGGGTGACATACAATATATGCAGATGACTTCTTTTGGCTGCGGTCCGGATGCTTTCCTTATAGATGAAGTACGTAACTTGCTGAAACGATACGGCAAGAATCTTACTTTGCTCAAGATAGACGATGTTAATAATATCGGCTCCATCAAATTACGAGTCCGCTCGTTGGTGGAAAGCTTGAATTTCAGTTTGAAACATTCTCAAGCGAAAGATCCCGAGCCATTTGTTTCAACTGCTCCTTTCACCAAGAAAGACAAAAAGAAGAAAATCCTCGCTCCATTCTTTACGCCTTTCATTTCACCACTCATTCCATCCATCATGAAAGTGGCCGGATATGAAATGGAAACGTTACCGTTGAGCGACACCGCATCTTGCGACTGGGGATTGAAATACTCCAATAATGAGGTATGTTATCCGGCAACATTGATTGTCGGCGACATAGTAAAAGCCTTTAAAAGCGGACGTTATGATCCTGCCAATACGTGCGTTGCCATCACACAAACCGGTGGACAATGTCGTGCCAGCAACTATATTTCACTGATAAAAAAGGCATTGATTGAGAATGGATACACCAATACACCGGTGGTATCACTTGCTTTCGGCAGTGGTATTGAAAATGAGCAATCCGGTTTTAAAGTAAACTGGCTCAAGGTTTTGCCAATCATACTTGCGTCTGTGTTATACAGTGATTGCATTGCCAAATTCTATTATGCAGCTGTCGTTCGTGAGAAAGAACGGGGACAGGCCGCCCGTCTGCGCGATCTTTATCTGGATACAGCACAGCCCATCATCCAGAAAAATAAACCGGAGGACTTGTTGAGCTACTTATATCTCGCTGCCAGAGACTTCAACAAAATCTGTGAACAGAGATCCTGTCACAAAGTAGGTATTGTTGGGGAAATATTCCTGAAGTTCAACCCTTTTGCTCAAAAGGACGTCACCTCATGGCTCATCAACCAGAAGATCGAAGTGATTCCGCCACTGATAAGTGATTTCTTCATGCAGGGATTTGTCAACCTGAAAGTGAGACAGAACCAACACTTGCAGCGAAAACTCACTCCCGACTTTGTTATCGACTGGTTATACAAGAAAGTCCAGAAGCAAATTAATAAGGTGAATGAAATCGGCAAAAGTTTCAATTACTTCATACCGTTCGAATCTATCTTTGAAAAGGCAGAAAAAGCTAAACAAGTCATCTCCTTGGGCACCCAGTTTGGAGAGGGTTGGCTGATATCCGGTGAAATACTATCCTTTGCTTCCCAAGGAGTCAATCATGTCATTAGCTTGCAACCTTTCGGATGCATTGCCAATCACATTGTAGAAAAAGGAATAGAAAAACGTATAAAATCGCTGTGCCCTCAAATGAATATACTATCTTTAGACTTTGACAGTAGCGTCAGCGATGTGAACATAACAAACAGATTATTACTTTTTATTGACAACATAAACAACTAAAATTATGGCTACAACGGAACATAGCGATTTAGAGCAGCAAATAATAAAAACTGCCCAACAACTTTTTATAGAAAAAGGATTTGTGGAGACCAGCATGAGTGATATTGCTGCAACGGTAGGAATCAACCGGCCCACTTTACATTATTATTTCAGAACCAAAGATAAGATGTTCAAAGCCGTGTTCGGCTCGATAGTCATGTCTTTAATGCCGAAAATACAGGATATAGTAAAACAGGATATCCCATTTATGGAGCGACTAAGCATGATTCTGGATGAGTATATTGAGCTTTTCACAAGTAATCCCTGTCTTCCCAGATTCATTTGCGGAGAAATACAGCGTGATGTAAACCACTTGCTTGCCACTGCAAAAGAACTTCAGTTCGGAGATGCTTTATCCCAAGTGAAAGACAGTATACTGACAGCAATGGAAGACGGTAAACTTAAAAAGGTTCCGATACATATTGTATTTCTGACTGTCTACAGCCTATTGAGCTATCCATTTCTTGCCAAGAACCTGATAGTATCTTTATTCTTGGAAGATGAAGCCGCTTTTGCTGACTTCCTGCAAGAATGGAAACAAAACATCATCAACCAATTGCAGAACTTATTGTGTTATGAGGAATAGTATAGATACTATATAAGGAGGTGTGTCATAATGAATAATAAAACGCAGATTAACGCAAATTATCGCAGATTATTCCAATTATATTGATATATTAATCAACGACTTATAAAATTATTTCTGCGATAATTTGCGTTAATCTGCGTTTTGACACACTCCGTTATTACCATTCAAATCACCCCATCTTGCACCTTATTCGACCACAAAATCTTCCGATTTAAAATTACTATAGAAACGTCCTGAAATAGCAGTAAACTTCAATACACAGTAATCGGGATCCGCCATTCCCTCCGGATAATACATGGTATCTCCCTCCTGCCAGATCATCTCTTTACTGGCACTATCCGTCAAGACATCCATCGTACCGCGTAGCATGACACCTCTAAAGAATCTCGTATCACAGAAGTAGATACACGCATGGTTGTTCTCACGGTATTGCGCCACACGCATGGACGAAGTATTTGTTGTCAGATAAATAGTTTTTATCCCCTTTCTTTTTCTGGGTTGCAGCATTGCTTTGATGGTAGGAAATCCTTCACCGTCTATCGAACCGATAAAAGCTGTTTTCAGCTTATCAATCATGTTGCCTACTGTTTTTTCCGCGTCTCTCATCATTTTACTTTTTATTATTGGTTTATTATCTGATGCGAAAGTAGAGAAATGCCAGGAAAGCAATGCAATAAAAAGAAAGGTAGAAATAGCACTTTTTACGGTTTGTGTACTTTACGATACAATAACGGAGTTTCTCCCGTATGCTGCCGGAAGCTACGGATAAAATAAGAAACCGTTGAAAAACAGAGTTCAAATGCAATATCAGCTATAGGAAAGTCCGTATAAACAAGCAGCCTCTTAGCCTCTTCCATCACCTTGCTCTGAATATATTGTTTTGCGCTGATTCCCATGGTCGAGGTTATCATCTCATTCAGATAATTAGGAGTAATGCAGAGCTTATCCGCATAATATTGAACCGAATGTTGCTCTTTTGCATGTGTAGCAACCAAATTCATGAATTTACTTACATGATTATTGGAAACTTCCCTACTTCTGCCCTCCTCTATCGAAGTCATTTTAAGGTAAGCACGGTCCAGCAACATCAGGACTTCATAAAGCAATGCTCTCAAAACGTGTACATCGCCCTGTTGATACGAATCAATCTCCATCTTTATATCATGCAAGGTTTCAAGTATGCGTGTATAAAGCTCATCAGACAAATGTAGTAGCGATGAAGAACTTTCTATCTGAAAAAACGAAAGATGCTGTACAAACAAAGAATCTTTAAAGAGGAAAGACAAAAATTCTTCTTCGAAAATCAGAGCATACCCATTGGTGATATGATGAGTATCCCAGTTCCGGATTTCCCCCGGTTTAGAGAAAAGAACGTCACGAGGAATTGCTTCATAGGTTTGGTTATTGACTGAAAAAGCTCCCTTACCTTCTGTTATAAAAGTAATATCATAATAATTTAGAGTGTGGACAGCACTTTTAGCCAGGAACTTCTTCACATACTTCAGTTCTACTACATCGACCAAAAGTTCACTCCCATACTTATGCTTATAAAAAGTATATCGAGGTATTGAGTTTTTCATTCAGAATACAAAAATAGTATTCCTTACCAAATAATCCAAAGACTTTTCAAATTCGATTCGATTGAATAAGCCATGAACCATCTGATAAGGAATACATAGAAAAATATGTCTAGGTTATATTTCCTATTTAGAACTTCCGGCCAGATATCCCAAACTGGTCACATCTGCCCCAAGTAATGATTAATGTGCTTCAATGGCACCCTGTACAGAATATCCGGAATTTCCGCCAATAAAGAGAGGTACCTTTCCCTTACTGTCAGCTTGCGGGCATTCATATCCTCTTCCTCTTTAAAGTAAAACTGATACTCCATCAGTTGACGGACCAGATTCGCAAATGAAATTGAAGATGCACACAACTCTTCAATCTCCTCTTCACTGATGTAATAAGCAGCACATTTCGTCAGTGTCTTGATAGAATACTGACTTGAATTATAGCATAACACAGCATCACCCGCAGAGAAAAACCGATTGGTTCTCTCTTCTCCTTCATGAGTGGTATATGTATGCAAAATACCGGAAACAATAATGTACAAGCTCTGTTCTGGCAATGTGGCAGAAGCAATCGTTTCTCCTTTATCCAGATACACCATTTCCATTCGAGCCAACAGCTCTTTCACTTCTCTTTCATCCACCTGATACTCAAAACAGAGTTTCTTCAAATAAGCTTCCATACAAAATAGATTTTAGTTAATATATGTCACTTAAAAACACCTAATTCGACATAGCAGGCATCATTGTGCCTCTCAAATATAATTTCCTTTGGGTATATCGTAAATACCAGATACAAATCAATAATGAAACGACCGTTGAAATGGGTGGAGCAAATCCCATGATAAACAGCGACGAGCTATCTATCTGGCTGAACCAGTATGACAACGGTATACGGAACAGGAAAGTGGCTATCAGACTGTGAATCATCGGGAATAACGAGTTTCCTTGTCCGCTGAAATAAGAATTAATGCAGAACACGAAACTAACCACGATGCAGTCGATGCTATACCCTCGCAAATAATCTGCCGCCATTGCCACCACAGCAGCATCTTTCGTAAAGAAAGCAGTAAGAGTCTCCGGCAGGAATTGCGAATACACGCAAACCGACACACCGAAAACAAGAGCAATCCCAATCCCCGAAGCCAGACATTTATTCATTCTCTTGATAAGTCCCGCTCCATAATTCTGTGCAGTCATGGTTGCCACAGCCGATGATATAGCCATCGGAGGCAGCATAGCAAACACGATGATTTTCTCAACAACACCCAAAGAAGCAGATGCAATGACTCCCATCTGATTGACAATGACAGTGATAATCAGAAAAGAAACATTGATTAAAGCATCCTGCAAAGCAATAGGTGCTCCCAACACCAAGATCTTTTTAGACAGATTCCGGTTCAATCGAATATCTTTCCGTGAAAAGTCAAAATGGAATCCGTGCCGGTATAAGAACCAGAGCGCTATTCCAAAGCTGACTCCTTGTGCAGTTACAGTAGCGATAGCCGCTCCCGTAGCCCCCCAATGGAAATAACCGACCAATATAAAATCGAGCACTATATTTATCACACATGCCAGCCCAACAAAATAAAGTGGTGTTTTAGAATCACCCAGTCCACGCAAAATACCACATACAACATTATATCCCACTATAAACAGAATACCCAGAGAGCATACCAAAATATAGCTTTTCGTATCTGCCATAGCTTCTACGGGAGTATGCATCAGTTCTGCTATCCGACCATGAAAAAGTACCATGACCAAAGTTAGCACTACGCCGGTTATTGAAAACAACCATACGGAAGATCCGATAGTAAAAGCTACTTTCCGATTGTCTTTGGCTCCGGTAGCAATAGCAATCAGCACTGTTGTCCCGGTAGTAATACCCAGAATAATACCTGTTATTGTCTGCATCACCTGACTACCAATAGCTACGGCTGCCACACTTGCCGAATCATCATATTGTCCGACAACGAAAAGGTCAGCCCCGCCATAAAGTGCCTGAAGTACATTAGCAATTAAAAAAGGTACTGCAAACTGCAACAATACCTTCGGTACGCTTCCTTGTGTCAAATCTAACTCTTTCATAGTTTCTTCGATACTTTTCCTCTTTATCTTATTTTGTTACAACATAAAAAAAGTGCCGGACAAGCGAATGATTTGCACCATTCATCTTATCCAGCACTATAATTATTATTATAGCACCCTCCGATGAGGATTTTTATGCCTGTCCCTATTTCAGGGCTGCAAATATGGGCTTTGTTTTCATAATTACCAAATTTTAACCGGTTTTTATTTTCTTATGGAGATGTAACTAGCTATATATCAACTATTATCAGACGAGGTTTGATCTATAGGATCTCCGTTAGAAAAACGAAAGAAAGCTGCCAACCGATCCGGATTCAGCGTATAACGTGCGCGTTCTTTTAATAAGGGTTCCGCATTCATTACGGCACAAGAATGAGAAACCACGGACATCATCGGCCAGTCCTTTAACGAATTTCCTACAACTAAAGTGTGTTCAGAAGCTAAACCCAAAGCCTTACATAACTGAAGCACCCCCTCTTTTTTACTCGCTTCAGGATGAATGACTGTTATCAGCGGAGCTTTATGAAAGACCTGGCAGGGATTTTCTTTCAACCGGGTAAGAATAGATTCTCTCTGTTCTTTATCACGTACCAATATACTATACTTGTAAACCACTCCTTCATAACTATGAATAGTAACTTTTGACGATTCTCCATATACCTCCGGATATACTTTCACCGGCAAACACTTAATCTGCCGCGAATAAGATAATAAACCTCCATCTGCAAACACTCCTCCCCTGAATAAATCGAAAAGAGCCTTTCCCAGCTTTTTCTTCGCCTGCTCCATCGACAGAGAAGTGGCAAGATATAAGGAAACGGACTGTGCCATATATCGCAAAGCGTTAGCATAACTTTCAGGAACTTTTCCCTGTGAATCAGTCAGTGTTCCATCCACATCGAAGAAAACAGTCGTAATAAGTGGCTTGTCAGGTATTCGCCAGAACGCCTCTTCTCCCATGATTCGATGTAAAGGGTGATTGTTCAGGTTACTAAACGCAATATAACAATCACAAACCTTCCTCTCGCAAGATAGCGGCACAACAGCTCCATCACCTTGATAAAAATTACCAATCTTCACCCGGCTTCGGGGACAAACATACATATCCCCTTTCCAATCGATAAAACAATTATTCCTTCCTCCTGCGCAAACTTCCCATTGTGCCGGAGCATTCTTCAAGTCATACTCGAAAAGATTATCCAGTTGACTGAAAAACTGAATATCTTCCTGACTTAATGGTGTCCTTAACCCTTGCATAGCATTAATGAATAAATAAATATCCGGCAAAAGAGTATTCCGTAAATCATTGAGTACGGCCTTTGCAGAGGGATTTCCTACCGCTCCGACACATACCTGTATTCCCGCATGATGGAGTATATGAATCTGATGTGCAAATTTCTCTACCGAAGTCATCTCTGGATGAAAACTGGCCCAGAGCCTTATCTTACTTATCATAGTGGGAGTCACACGAATCTCATCAAGCCAGTGTTTAGCCGGAAAAGAAAGGTTAGTCTGACAGGAAATTCCAGCCACCTGTGGCAATGCTGCCAAATGCATCATTCCTTTCCGATAATAACGATGGATCAATGCTTCACCGTAAGGAATAATAAATAACTGCAACGGCTCCCCTTTCCATTGTTCAATAGCTGCTATAAAACGATTCCATGCCTGTTCATCCTGGGTCGTATCTGCCAGATGCGACTTCTTGCCGAAAGGGCAATAAGAACAGGTATAGTTGCAACTATTCAATTTGCCGCGATAATATATACGCCTGAAGGAAAGTAAAGAGCCTTCGTTTTCCATTTCTATTTCGTTCAATAAGAATAAGTTTCCATCAGTTCTCTTATTTCAGGAGTAATGAACAACTGACCAATATAATCGGAGTATGCCATTCCTTCGGAAGTCAGACAAACACGACCGTTATCCGTATTTTCTATCCATTGCCGTTCAGCTAACTGTCGGAACAACGTCACATTATCCGGTGATTCTCCAAAGCGACGCTTATATTCGGTCTTGTCAAGCCCCATATAATACATCAGATTCTTAATGATAAAACGTTGCCGCCGTTCTTCCTGCGAAAGAATAAATCCATTACGAGCCACTGTAAAATCAGTAGTGCCCATATAATCATCTATCTCTCCGGCAATACAACGCTGGCAAACAGTATACCGGGTGGCATAATGCAAATTACCCAGGTAACTGCGTCCCCCGGAGCCACACGACAGCATCACTTCATCCCCACATGAGATTTCCGCATCAGTAGACGGATGATGAATAAAACGTCGCATCGAAGTTTGTAGAAAACCTCTGTCTTTCAACAAATCACAAGCGGCACAATACATCTGAAAACAGACATCGTCGGATTCCCGCTCCGTGATAGCCGTTCCCGGTCGTACATATAGCGGATAGATAAAGAGTTCGTTAGGCTGAAACAGAAGAGCCTGTTCCAATGAATAAAGAAAACTGGCTACAGTTTGTCCTTTGATTCCGTAAATCAAATCAATATTAAAAAATGGGAATTGCCTCTTCCGGATAGCCTCCAGCGCCTGATTAATCATGTCTTGCCGGGGACGTCTTTTCAAAGCTGTTAATTCTTCGTCAAGGAAACTCTGTACGCCAATACTCACACGAGCTACTCCTGCTTGCTTCAACAAGTCCAAACGGGTAGGATCGGCATATTCCGGCGATGTTTCTACGGAAGTAAAGGTATGTGAAGGATGCACTCCGAATAAGGCAGCCGTATCCAATAGGTATTCCAGTTGAGGAACAGTGAGGAGCAACGGTGTGCCTCCTCCAATGGCGAAACTATCAAATGCCAGTCCGGTAGTGAGTGGAGACAACTGTTGCGCCTGCTTGTGAAGAGTTTCCAAATAAGTTGCGATATAATCCGCACGATTTGTTTGCAGAGAAAACAGGTTGCAATATCCACATTTATGACTACAAAAAGGAATATGGAAATAAAGCGATGCTTTCTGTCCTTCCACCTGTTTCAGGTAAGGAACCAGCGAAACCGGGGACGGAAAAGAACGATAAGCAGTTTTATGTGGATAACTATACATATAGTCTACATATCGTGGTAGCGGTTGATTCATTTTTTCGTTAAAATAAAGTGTTTGTAAGGGACTGTATAAACCGTTTCGTGGGATATGCAATGATATTCATATCCATCCTCTCCATAGCAAGTGCCATGATCGGAAAGAGCAATCACCAGCGTATTTCCCCGCTTCTGAAAGGCCTGAAATAAACGGGGTAGCTGACTGTCGACATATTGCAGCGCGGCAGCGTGTGATTCCTTATCATCCTTCATCTTGCCTTCCACATAATGACAGTTCGGATAATGAATAGCAGAAAAATTGATATACATAAAAATCCGTTTGTCCTCCGGATAGTTTTCGAGTTTCTTCAATGCAAAATCAATTTGTTTTTCAGTACTATCGGGTGCCGTGCATCCAAAGGTCGGCAGCCAATAACTTTTAGTAAAGTAACCGGGAAACACACGCCCCAGTTCATTACGCTTGCTGAAGAAGTTCACCCCTCCTATACAAATCGTTTCATAACCTACATTGGCAAGGCTTTGCACAAAAGTTGCTTCCGTAAACGGATAACTTCCCGCAGGCGGAATACGTCCCGTACCAGCTTGCACAGGGAAAAACAACCACTTACGGCTGCGTAGCGAATGAGGTTCCGCCGGAGAAGGCAGAAATCCTGCAAAGATGGCAAAATGAGACGGGTAAGTAAAATTTCCCGGCGCATGTCTTTTTTCCCATTCTCCTCCGTGACTGTTCAGTACCGGTGTTCTTCCTGCCTCTTCTTCCTCCTTGCTGACATCATAACGCAAGGTATCAAAGCAAAGCATCAATATATCATGAGTACCCACCACCTGATTCATATCCAGATCCGGATTTTGGGTCTGTTCGCCAGCCGGCAGTTCATCTATTTGCATGGTTATATCTCTTTTTTATGTTTTTTATCTGTTGAATATAAATAGAATTATGAGCAAACATATCCTGATACACATGATCTCCCTGTCCGTTGACTTCTATTATATAAGGAATATCTGTTCCTCTCTCTATCAGTACATCCACTCCGGCATATTGCAAATCCAAAGATTGAACCGCTTCCTGACACTGAAAATAGATTTGTTGCCGCACTACTTCCGGCAAAGACAATTCGTTCCACCAATGTGCCTTATTGTTCAGATGCAGATTGGTTATGCTTCCTTTACTGCATCTCACAACGATATAATCAATTTCAGATTCCCGACACACTACACGAAGATCATAATTCTCTCCCTGCAACTGCTCTTTAGGAATCCATTCTTCTAAAATAGCTTCTGTTTGCATCACAGCTTCCGCCAACGGGATCATCTCTTTTTCCGTACTCAAACGGTTGATACGTTTAGTGTTATGAATGACTCCATCCACTTGTTGCAAGGTAGTATAGACTACCCATTTATTCCGATTGGGTTGATAGCGAACAGCCATAATACCTCCCGCCCCCGAACCGTAACGGGGTTTCAAAAAGCATCCTCTACCGCAATCGGCAAGAAGCTCTCTCAACTCATCAAAAGAACGGGGAGAAGGTAACATCGGAGTCACTTTCAACCCTCTGTCCATCAACACTTGTTTAGTTTCCTTTTTATCAAGAGCACGTAATAAAGCATGGGGAGTATTCAAAAAGCACACGTCATCAGATAACCTCATCTCGCCTAAACGTTGCAGTGTCTCCTTATATGCCTGATTCAACAGCGCATATTTCAGGAAATTCGTTTCATCGCTTACACAAGGTTCCAGTTTGATAACTGCCTGCCGTAGTTGCGGCAAGCAGTTAAAAAGTTCCCCGTAAGTCATAAAACGAACTTCCACCTGCAAGTGTTTGCCTGCTTCAATAAAGTATTCTATACGTTTGGACAGAGAGTTGCTGACAACGATTATCTGCATCTCCTATTCTGTAATCATCGGGTAATACCACAATTCACCATCATATTCATCTGCCTCTTCAGTTTCAGCAATATCTATTTTCATAGGGAGACTCTGCAACTGTTTCTTCATCTCCTTGCTCAAATAATTATAGCGCATATTGATAAACTTCAAATGAGCGATCTTATCCATATTATCCAGCAATAATTGGGCACCTTCATCTTTGAGAGTACCAGCCGAAACATCCATTGTTTCAAGTTGGGGAAGAATATCCGACTCCAGGAACATTTCTACAATCTTGTCCTGTTCTTCAGAGTTGACGATCCCCAGATAAGTCAGCTTCGGGAAACGTTCTTTGGAGAACAACGGACGGAATATCTCAATATCAGCTTCAAATCCATAATCTTCCACACCAACATATAGAATCAGTTTTTCCAGATTGGGGAAATCAGAACCAAGAATATCTTCTACCACTTCGGTAGGCAGGCCACCACTGATAATTTCGAGTGACCGCAACTCCGGCCGTGAAGTCTTTCCCAAACGCAGATTATTGGTTCCTTTGATTTTCAGATCTTTCAATTTAGGCATGGCATCGAGCAGCGGACTAATATCAGCCTGTTCAATCCATGAAATCTCCTGTTCTTCCTGCTCAATATCTCCCCAGAACAAGCCTTCTATTTGTGTGAACTTCTCCTTATTTTCAATCATTCCCTGTAATAAGGCAGAACAGTCGCCACCCTCATAATCCCAACAACCGATTGTTATTTGTTTATATTCAGAGAGATGTTTATCTTTCAATATCTTATCCAGAAGATTCACATTGTTTTCATACTCATCATAACTCAAAGTATATTTCTTGGCTTCCACTTTCATTTCACGTGCAGTTTCTTCAGCAGTTTCTACATACCCTTTTTTGGTCTTTTCCGCAATCAGTTTGCTGGCTGCTTTTTCAGCTTCTTCAGTCGTTGCGTAGTTTTTCACTTGTGTTTGTCCGTCGGTCCCCAACTTACCATAATTTACAGTAACATCTGTTCCGACTACCTCTATGCTCCAGAATTTCTGCGATTTAAAATCTTGAAAAACGAATACTCTCTTCATAATACAGTTTTTAATGGTTGATATTTGCACACTCAACACAGAACGCGCATGAACAATACCTGCAAAAATAACCATTTTATGTAATGTACAAAGAAATCTGTTTACTAAACTTTCAGAGTATTCAAAAATACAACCCAAGATATGCAACAAAGGCTGCCTTTTGGGGCAGCCTTCATTATTCTATTTCTGTAATATATCAGTTTAATCTTCAATAGTACATATACTTACACGGTTCCAATCCGGTTCAGTAAACATATCGCCTACACCCTGACCTTCAGCAGTGATACGAGATGCACTGATTTTATACTTGTTGACCAAGATCGTTTTTACAGCTTCTGCACGTGCTGCGGCAATTCTGGCATTCACTTCAACACTACCTTCCGGAGAAGCGTATCCCTTAATAACCACTTTAGAATCAGCATATTTCTTCAGGTAAGAAGCTACACGTTCCACATTAGGAAGTTGTGAAGCGTCAACTGACGATTTACCTTGTCTGAAAGTAATGATAGATTCGGGTACACGGGCGGTTTTCACTACAGTCTCCACCGGAACCACTTTTGTGCGGCATGCTTCAAGTTCTTCCTGCAATCCGTTGATACGTTGGTTTGCATTGCTGATCTCACCATCTTTGTTGTTTACATCTGCACGAAGTGCATTGATTGAAGAGTTCAGTCCGTCAATTTCGGCTTGATTATATACTCTCACTTTGGCAAAATGATGTGTTCCGTTACTTGTCTTAAAGTGATATGTCAATCCGGCTGTCAACTCAAAACCTGCGTTATTAGCATTGAAACGGCTCTTTGTTTCAGGGTAAGTACCTTGCATATCATACACAATGGCAGGTTTGATTCCTAATGTCCATGCTTTACTTTCACCCAAGTTGAAATTGAAATTCAATCCCAAACGCGTAGACCAGGAGTTCTGATCGCCATCGCCATTCACATAATAATGTAACCAACCCATTCCGGCCACAGCTTCCACTTCAAACAAACGAGGTTCGCCCGTGTAACTTGCAAATAGATTCATCAAATTGACTTTACCCAATACGCTGACATCCGAAGCATCGAAAGCCGTTTTACTGGATGTGGTATTGATATATCCCATTCCTTGGAATCCCAAACCGAAGATAGGAGTTAATTGCTTTGAGACTCCCACTCCAAAAGTGGGACGCATACCTTTAAAGAAAGCACTGTGAGTAAGGGGAGTAACTCCACCGGCATTTACTCCGACAGACCAATTATCTGTAAGTTTGGTACCTTCTACAACTGATTGGGCATTTGCTACTGTAAAGCCACCCAATATAAAAGCTAATAAAATAATAGATTTTCTCATATTCATAAGTTTTAAATGTAATGTTTTATCTGCTAAATCATTAGAAATGTATTGTTTGTTCATGTCTAACTTTCTAGTTCATTTTTTAATTCGTTATTCACTTTAAACAACATATCATATCAAAAATTAGTTCGCAAGCCATGAGCCCTATTAACATCTATTATGCTTTCGAAAAATCTAAAATATGGAAACATCAATGCAAACGCCTCATTCCCTGAAGAGAAAGGGATCCCAACATCGCTAACCATTATGCATCTTATTTCATTATTCTACACTTTCATTCATCCATCAGGCAGGAAATACATAAACCGGACTCTACTAAAATGCGAAGAATAGAACATAAACGGAAAGTTATCAGGTTGTTAATGCCATATATCGTTCTGATAAAGAGCGAATATTTTTCTTCCTTTTCAATTGGAATCTTGATTTAATTTCTAACTTTGCCGCCAACATCGGTTTCCGGAATGGCATTATCACCAGACGGAATTAAAAGGGAATCCAGTGAAAATCCGGAACTATCCCCGTAGCTGTAAGTTTTATCTCTCTCATAAAAAAGAGAAATGTTATGGCATTCATTTGCCACTGATTCATGAAACGGATCGGGAAGGCGCCACAACAAAAACAAGTCAGAAGACCTGCCGATAAAATTTCCGTTATTCCAGGCTTTCGGGTGAAAGGCAATAGAACGAATCGTACAGGTCCATTTTATTACAAGTCTCCAGAAATTGTCGTGCATGAATAACTATGTAGGCACTAAATCTATTTTGTTAATTCTTAAAATATAGGTATGATTAGTTCGGAGATATTCATTATCAAAAGAGACGGGAAAAAAGAAGCTTTTTCCCTCGACAAAATCAAAAATGCCATATCCAAGGCATTTTTATCAGTAGGTAGTTTTGCTACGCAAGATGTGATAACCAATGTGTTAAGCCGTGTCAGTATCAGTGACGGAACAAACGTAGAGGAAATCCAAAACCAGGTGGAAGTCGCCTTGATGGCAGAACATTATTACAGCGTGGCCAAAGCGTATATGCTGTATCGTCAAAAACATTTGGAAGACCGTGAAGTCAGAGACAAACTTAAATTCCTCATGGATTATTGCGATGCTTCCAACCCTGCCAGCGGTAGCAAGTACGATGCCAACGCCAATGTGGAAAACAAGAATATCGCCACGCTGATAGGAGAACTGCCCAAATCCAATTTCATCCGCCTCAACCGCCGCCTGCTGACAGACCGTTTGAGGGATATGTATGGTAAAGAGGCTTCCGACCGTTATTTGGAACTCCTGAATCATCACTTCATCTACAAAAATGACGAAACCAATCTGGCGAACTACTGTGCCAGTATTACTATGTATCCCTGGCTGATAGCAGGAACAACAGCAGTAGGAGGCAATTCTACCGCCCCGACCAATCTGAAATCCTTCTGCGGAGGATTTATCAACATGGTATTTATCGTATCCAGTATGCTAAGCGGCGCATGTGCCACTCCTGAATTCCTGATGTACATGAACTATTTCATTGGTTTGGAATACGGACAGGACTATTATAAACACCCTGATAAACTGGCAGACTTGTCTCTGAAACAAAGATCGATCGATAAAATCATCACAGACTGTTTCGAGCAAATCGTATATTCCATCAACCAGCCTACGGGTGCCCGCAATTTCCAAGCAGTTTTCTGGAATGTGGCTTATTATGACAAGTATTATTTCAATAGCCTTTTCGAGCACTTTGTTTTCCCCGACGGAAGCAAACCCGACTGGGATTCGCTTAGCTGGTTGCAGAAGCGTTTTATGAAATGGTTTAATAAGGAGCGTACACGCACCGTTCTGACATTCCCTGTAGAGACAATGGCACTCCTGACCAAAGACGGCGATGTACTGGATAAGGAATATGGCGACTTCACCGCTGAAATGTATGCCGAAGGACATTCATTCTTCACCTATATGAGTGACAATGCCGACTCTTTGAGTAGCTGCTGCCGTCTGCGTAATGAAATACAGGACAATGGCTTTAGCTATACATTGGGAGCCGGAGGAGTCTCTACCGGTTCGAAGAGCGTGTTGACCATCAATCTGAACCGTTGTATACAGCATGCTGTAAAATCAGGTATTCTCTACCCTTTCTTCCTGGAAGAAGTAGTAGACTTGGTTCACAAAGTACAGCTTGCCTATAATGAGAACCTGAAATTATTGCAGGCAAAGGGTATGTTACCTTTGTTTGATGCGGGTTATATCAATATGAGCCGCCAATATCTGACTATCGGCGTGAACGGACTGGTGGAAGCAGCCCAATTTATGGGAATCGACATCAACGACAATCCGAAATACGAGGCTTTTGTGCAGGAGATTCTCGGCATGATTGAGAAATACAATAAGAAATATCGTACCAAAGAAGTACTTTTCAACTGCGAAATGATTCCTGCCGAAAATGTGGGTGTGAAACACGCGAAATGGGACAAGGAAGCCGGATTCCAGACTTACCGCGAATGTTACAACAGCTATTTCTATATTGTAGAAGACAAATCGCTGAACATTGTCGATAAATTCCGCCTGCACGGGCATCGTTATATCGAGCATCTGACGGGTGGTTCGGCTTTGCACATGAATCTGGAAGAGCATCTTAGCAAAGAGCAATACCGGCAGTTGCTTCGTGTTGCCGCTACCGAAGGTTGCAACTACTTCACATTCAATATTCCGAATACAGTATGTAACAAATGCCATCATATCGACAAACGATATTTGCATGAATGTCCCGAATGTCACAGCGAGAATGTGGATTATCTGACCCGCGTCATCGGATATATGAAACGTATCAGCAATTTCTCCCAAGCACGGCAAAAGGAGGCCGATTTAAGATATTATGCTTCGGTACGCTGATTATGATATTGTTTTTCAGGAGATACCGGATGAGGTAACATTAGCCATCAACCTCTCCAACTGCCCCAACCATTGTAAAGGGTGCCACAGTGCATATCTAATGGAGGACGTAGGAGAACCGTTGACGGAAGAAAGTCTTTCTACCCTGCTCGGTAAATATGGAAAAGCAATTACCTGTGTCTGTTTCATGGGCGGTGATGCTTCACCCGCAGAAGTGGAACAATTAGCTGCTTTTTTACACAAGCAGACCATCACTCCGGTAAAAGTCGGATGGTACTCCGGGAAGAGCAAGCTGCCGGAGCACTTTGATGTATCTCATTTCCAATATATAAAGTTGGGACCTTACATCGAGTCTCTGGGAGGATTAAAATCTGAAACGACCAATCAACGGTTGTACCACATAGAAAATGGAATAATAGAGGATATAACTTATCGTTTTCTCCCCCATCATTCCAAAAAGATCTCTTAATAAGAGAAACGCTCAAACGGAGTATGTTATATTTACCGTTTGAGCGTTCTTTTTTCTAACTACTTCTTTTCATTCGTATTTATGATTTCAGTACCCGCTTCAATCTGTTTAATCCTTCTATCAACCGCTGTCGCGGACACGCAATATTGATACGGATAAACCCTTCACCAGTCTCTCCATACAGACTGCCTTCGTTCACCCAAAGTTTTTCTTTCTTCAATAAGTCTTTGACTATTTCCGCTGATGCCTGATTCAGAACCGAACAATCTACCCAAACTAAATACGTACCTTCCAACATCATTACAGGAAACTCCGGAAGATAGGTCTCGAAATAACCTTTTAAATAGATGTAATTCGCAAACAAATAGATTTTAAGTTCTTCCAGCCATTCTTCACCCTCATTATAAGCAGCTATCAACGCCTCCACTCCAAAAGGATTCACATCACAGACTTCATTTATATTAATTGCTTTATCTATCCGCCTCCGTACATCTGCATCTGCGGAAATGATATTGGCTATCTGAAGTCCTGCCAAATTAAAGGCTTTGCTAGGCGAAACAAAAGTGACCGAGTTCAGTAGGAATTCTTCTGATATAGAAGCAAAAGGAGTATATTCATGCCCCAGAAATACCAATTCACAATGAATCTCATCCGCAACCACAAAGACATTATTTCGAATACAAATCTCACCTATCCGCCTTAACTCTTGTTTGCTCCACACTCTTCCGGCAGGATTGTGCGGATTACATAACAACAGAAGTTTGACCTTCGGGTCTGAAGCTTTCCGCTCCAAATCATCAAAGTCAATCTGATAGCCCCTGTTTCTATATACCAAAGGATTGGCAATCATCTCGCATCCGTTATTACGGATAGAGGAGAAAAAACAGTTATATACAGGTGTCTGCACCATTACTTTATCTCCGGACAGTGTCAACGCTTTAATAACAACAGATATTGCCGGCACAACACCGGTGGTGTAAATAATCCACTCTTTTTCTATCCGCCAGGCATGTCGTCGAACAAACCAATTTACAACTGCCTCGTAGTATACATCAGGTACACGTACATAACCGAAAATCCCATGTTCCACCCGTTTCTTCAGTGCCTCCACGACAGGGGGAGCCGTACGGAAATCCATATCAGCTACCCACATCGGCAATACATCCGCATCTTCAGCCGAATCCCATTTATAAGAATTCGTTCCTCTGCGTGGAATAATTTCATCGAAATTATACTTCATATTTCAATTAAAACAGGTTAGATCGTCCCAAAGTTTCAATTCGCAATTTGCTGGTGATTTAATATTTTCGTCCAAAATGATTGCTCCGAAACTTTCGGCAACAATACTTCCCGTACGAGGATTTTTTACGCTATGAACGGGACTTTTAATCGTTGCCTTCACACTACTGTGTTCAAAAGCAAGGTCAGCATCTTCTGCCATCGTACAATTTTCCATCACCAAATCATGTGCGTAGCAAAGCGGTTGAGTCCCCGAAATCCTGCAATTTACCAAACGTAAGTTTTTAGAATGCCATCCCAGATATTCTCCGTTCAACTCGGAATCATAGACTGTTACATTTTCCGTATTCCAGAAAGCATCTTTGGAGTTGATAACTGCATTATGGATTTCTACATTCTTGCAATATTGGAACGAATAGTTCCCGTTTTGGGCATAGTTTTGTATCTTAATATTCTCACTGTGTATAAAAAGGTAATCCGCTTTATCAATCTGTACGTTCTTCAGCTCTATATTACGACAATACCAAAACGTTTCCAAAGCATTAGGCAACTGCACGTTTTCGAGTTTTATTCCGTCCATTTCACGGAACATCTTCGGTGCTTCTACCAAGGTATCTGCCATTTGCAGACTTTGAGAGTACCATAGAGCAGCACGGGCTCCCTCTGTAAAGAGACAGTTTTTCACAATGAATCCGTTGGTATGCCAAAAAGGATATTTTCCTTCAAAGCGACAGTTGATTGCTATAATATTACTACATTCTTTCAATGCAGATTCACCGGCGTGAATTGTTACATCTTCCAGTTGAAGGTCGTGGGTCGCGAACAGAGGACGTTCGCCTCCATATTCTTTATTTCTTATTTGTTCCATTAGTTTATTCTTTAATCTGTTATTTCAAAAGTTACATTTACGCCTCCTGAACCAAGGGCGGAGGCCAGTCCTGAAGGATTTGTTATACGTCCTAAACGGGTATAAGTATATGAAGTGGAAAAGGTTTCATAAAATAGGACCACACAAGTGGAACCGTAAAGCATCAAGTCACCTGTCCGAATAGTCCCGGGATTGGACGACGCTGTCGGCAAACCATTCGACAGATAATAATATTTTTCATTACCATGCAGTTCAGACATATCCACTGTCATAGGGAGTAGTCTCTTAAATGCTTTCGCAGTCTCATTATTTTCCAATGTGGCATTGAATGAAACAGGTCCGATTGTTATTTTAAGATTATTGCTCACTGGGGTATCATCGTTATTGTCGTCATTATCATCGGGATTATTGCCATTATTGTTACTGCCATTATCACCGGAACCAGAACCATTACCCGGAATCACTTGTTGACCTGTTCCCTGTATGGGTTCATCTTCGCTACATGATGCGGAACCGATCGATAATGTCAGCATAGTAAGAATTGCTATTATATAGTATCTCATATTTATAGTATTAAAACTTATTTCTTTAGATATTCCTTAAAGAAGGATTCCAGTTTATTAAATGGAATAAGGCTCACACGATCGTAAAGATCTACGTGTCCGGCACCGGGTACTATATACAATTCTTTAGGTTCGGCAGCCAATCGGTAGGCGTCTTCACTAAATTCACGTGAGTGGGCATTTTCACCGGTAATGAAAAGCATAGGGCGGGGTGAAATAGTCTCAATATCTTCGAAAGGATAGAAATTCATAAATTTCACATTACTTGAAAGTATAGGATGAGTGGTGGTCATAGGAGTTGCTCCGTCGGGGGTAAATTCTCCTCTTTGTGTACGGTAGAACTCATAGAACTCCCGTTCAATCGGACTGGACTTTTCTGTCAGTTGATGTACAGTACCACCTGTATATTTAGTTTCTCCACCTAAAAATTCAGCATAACGCTGTTCTGCCGCTTCAGCCATTATTTGCTTTCTCTGTTCCAATGTCAATGAGTGTTTTAACCCATTACGGCTAGCCGTACCCATATTGTACATACTGATTGTCGCAATGGCTTTAATGCGAGGGTCTATTTTCGCTGCACTGATAGCAAAACTTCCACTGCCGCAAATACCGATTACTCCAATTAGATTCCGGTCAACAAACGGACGGGTACCTAAAAAATCAACTGCGGCACTAAAGTCTTCCGCATAAACTTCCGGCAGAACAGCATTGCGCGGCTCGCCTTCACTCCCACCCCAAAAAGACAGGTCTATGGAGAGTGTTACAAAACCCCGTTCGGCCATTTTCGTTGCGTAAAGATTCGCGCTCTGTTCCTTGACAGCTCCCATTGGATGTCCGACAATGATTGCAGGGTATTTGTCCCCTTCTTTCATATTCTTAGGCAGAAACAAATTTCCGGCTACCTTCATTTTATACTGGTTGGAAAAAGAAACTTTCTCCACACTTACCAAATCACTTTTATAAAAGTTATCTGCATCTGTCTGTGCAGAAGAAAAACTAGTTCCAAGCATCATCATAAATACAGTTGTTAATAATAAAATCCGTTTCATATCTCTTATTTTTAATTATTAAAGAATTGATTGTCTACTTTCTACATTACAAAAATACGATGAAAGAAAGAGACCGTTTGTAGATGAATTACTGACATAATAACCCCAATTACGGATTATATTTTTTTATTATTCTGTTACAATATTGATATTAACCTGCTTCCGGATATGCGCTACGCGAACCCGCAGATAAACGAATACAATACTCGCAATCAGGAAAAGCAACGAGCCGAAAACAGAATATCGTGTGCCCATTTCCGTAATAAAAGTTCCGCATATACCTGTACCAATCGTTGTTCCTAAATTGGCTGAAGTCAGAAACATTCCATTGGCAAAGTCTGGAGCTTCGGGAGCGGCATCTGTTATCATATATTGCATATTATTACTTGCTATACCCGCCAATACGCCTAAAATAAGGATGACAATTACCATAGCTCCAATCCATTCTCCAACAATGAACAGACAGATATATGAAACCAATAACGCAAAAGGCATGAGGATAATTGAACGCCTGGCGTTTATTGATAGCAGTTTTCCCGCCATCACATTACCCACAATATTTGCCAAACCATATACGAGCAACACTGCACTTATCACATTATATGAGACCTCCGTTACTTTTTTCAGGTAATCCGACATATAGCTAAAGAATCCGAACATAGCTCCATTAATCAAGGTAACAGCAATAATTGAATACCACATCGTTGTTTTCTTCAATACGCTAAGCTGTGCACCATAAGATACTTTTTCTTTTACAGGCATGGAAGGGATAAACAGAATCGTAGCAACAAAGACTAATGCGTTTACAACAGTGAAAAACAACATCGCCATGGAGAACGAAACTTCGCTGGCAATAAAACTGGTCACCGGAACGCCCAGCACCATGCCGGCGGACACACCGACAAAGACTTTAGAAACAGCCTTGGGAGCCTGTTCCTTGCTGACAGACGCCGCGGCTACCGTAAAAGCCATAGAGACATATACCGGATGCAGGAAAGCGGGAAGTATCCGTGCAATCAACAATACTGTGAAATTAGAGGTGAACATGGATATTACATTACTTATTGTAAACAATCCCAATGCCAGCAACATTACTTTCTTCCGGTTAATCCCCGAAAATAATAAAGGTGTCGCAGGGGCTGACGCAGCCACCACCAATGCGAAAACACTTACCGTCCAGCCGGCTTGAGGTACGGAAACATTAAAAGTTGTGGCTATCAAGGGCAGGATCCCCACTACTCCCATTTCGGTGTTTATAATTCCAAATACACCGACCGTAAGGATAAAGACGAGCAAACCGCCCGAATTGAGTTTTAATTTATTTTTTTGTTCCATAGTTACTATATGCTATTTATAATTCCAATCCCATTTTATAGGCGTTTTCAAGATGTACTTTATCAATCTGCCGTGCCAGTTTCTCGCATCCGGTACAACCGCCGGCACAATATAATCCCACTTCATTCCAACCTAACGCCTGATTGAGAAGACGAAAATATCGTATGGGCTGTTCGAAGGTCGTATCATTATCATCACCGGCTGTCATCAGCAATACCGAATCTTTTTGAGGATATTTATCATCGACAGAAATGGCATAAAGTCTGTCTATGAACGATTTCAACTTCGCTGTAATTGTCCAAAAGTAAAGAGGAGAAGCCATAACCACTGTATCACATTCCGCAAACAAAGTATATATATCCTGCATGCCGTCACGAACAGCACACTGATGTGCAAGACGCTGGCACACTCCACATCCCCGGCACCCTTCTATCCGCATACTACCCAGATAAACCTTCGTCACAGAATGTCCGCGCTCTACCAATCCTTTAATGTATGCATCGGTCAGTCGGTCTGTATTGCCGCGTTTTGTGCCCGCACTCATTATTACAAGTATCTTTTTCATATTTCCCTGATGTATTTTATCGATTAGCGAAGGAAGCGAAGCGTCTGTCGTTTCTTTACTATTCAAACACCGATAAATAGTCGTACCACCTAATAGTACGCCTCCGGTTGTTAGTAACACGCTTTTCAAAAAATGCTTTCTATCCATATTCTCTCTTTTATTAATTTCCTCTGATTCATCAAGTTTTATTTAACATGGCAAAGGTCAGAAGAATATAAAGAAGCCGTTGTAGACGGATTACGGGTATGATAACCCCAATTACAGATTAGTCATTTCCCTACTATGAAAACAGAACATTTATCTGTATCTTTGTTACCGATTCCAAATACCAAAAGCCATGGATAAAGTTATAAAACTAGAGAATGTAAATCAGTATAACGAACTGTACGGGCTGGAAACATTGCATCCTTTGGTTAGTGTCATCGACTTGACCAAAGCAACGAAAACAGTCAACCACATCCAGATGAACTATGGTCTTTATGCTCTTTTCCTAAAAGAGAGCAAGAGCTGTGACATTAAATACGGTCGTCAGTATTATGATTACCAAGAAGGAACCATTGTCTGTTTTGCCCCAGGTCAGACAGCCGGTGTGAGTACCATTGAAGATGAAATCAATCCGGCTGTTTATGGTATTATTTTCCATCCGGACCTGATTCGCGGCACCTCACTTGGAAAAGATATTAAGAAATATACTTTCTTCTCTTATGCAGTAAACGAGGCTTTACATCTTTCAGATCAGGAAGAGGAAATAGTCATGGATTGCCTGAAGAAAATCAGTATCGAACTTGAGCATGGTATCGATAAACATAGCAAAGCATTAATCGCCATGAATATCGAACTGTTACTGAACTACTGTATGCGTTTTTATGAACGGCAGTTTATCACCCGGAACAGTGCCAATAAAGATGCTCTTACAAAGTTTGAACAACTTCTGGATGAATATTTCCAAGATCAACTTCCCATACAAAACGGGTTACCTTCCGTGAAGTACTTTGCTGATAAAGTCTATCTCTCCCCCAACTACTTTGGTGATATGGTAAAAAAAGAAACAGGAAAAACTCCACAGGAACATATTCAGACCAAAGTAATCGAACTAGCCAAAGAACGTATTGTCGATACGGAAGAAACCGTCAGCCAGATAGCTTATTCGTTAGGATTCCAATACCCGCAACATCTCTGCAGATTATTCAAAAGACGCGTCGGATGCACGCCTAATGAATACAGAAATCAGGCTTTAGCATAAAAATATAGTCCCTCAAATAAGGGAACTGTAATATAGGTAAAACAATCCGTAATTCATATACAAACAGATTTCAAGTCCTGCTGTATCTTTGCAGTGTCATAAAGAAATAAGTAAAAACATTATTTAGAAAAACTGTTTGATATGTACTTAGAAAATATTTATTCTCCGGCAGATGTAAAGAAGCTGCCGGTAAAAGAGCTAAACGAGCTAAGTGATGAAATCCGTGTGTCACTCCTACAAAAGTTAAGCGAACATGGCGGGCATTTCGGACCCAACTTCGGAATGGTGGAAGCAACTATTGCCTTGCACTATGTATTCAATTCTCCAAAAGATAAAATCGTATTCGATGTATCGCACCAAAGTTATGTACACAAGATGCTGACTGGCCGTAAAAACGCTTTTCTTCATCCGGAAGAATACAATCTCGTGTCCGGTTATACCGAACCACAAGAAAGCGAACATGATTTTTTTGTTATCGGTCATACTTCCACTTCTGTCAGTCTGGCCAGCGGATTGGCTAAAGGACGCGACCTCACAGGCGGCAATGAAAATATCATAGCTGTCATAGGCGACGGCTCCTTAAGCGGAGGGGAAGCTTTTGAAGGATTGGATTATGCAGCAGAGCTTGGCACCAACATGATTATTATCGTCAATGATAACCAAATGTCTATCGCTGAAAATCATGGAGGTTTATACAGAAATCTAAAAGAATTGCGTGACAGCAACGGTCAGTGCGAATGTAATTTCTTCAAGGCGATGGGTCTGGATTATATATATGTAAATGACGGTAACGATGTACAGGCGTTGATTGAAGCATTCTCCAAAGTGAAAGATATTCAGCATCCGATAGTAGTACACATCAACACTTTGAAAGGTAAAGGTTATGAACGTGCCGAACAGGATAAAGAGACTTATCACTGGCGCACTCCATTCAATCCGGAAACCGGAGAAGCAAAAGTCAGTTATGAGGAAGAAGATTACAGCGAAGTAACCGCTCAATATCTGCTGAAAAAGATGAAAGAAGATTCTCGTGTGGTAACAATCACTTCAGGTACTCCTGCCGTTCTCGGATTCACTCCGGACCGCCGCAAGGAAGCTGGCAAACAGTTTGTAGATGTCGGCATTGCAGAAGAACACGCAGTAGCTCTTGCTTCGGGCATCGCAGCCAATGGCGGAAAACCTGTTTACGGAGTGTATAGTACATTTATCCAACGTTCATACGATCAACTTTCGCAAGACCTCTGTATCAATAATAACCCGGCTGTTTTGTTGGTATTCTGGGGAACACTGTCCGGAATGAATGATGTAACTCACCTCTGCTTCTTCGATATTCCGCTCATCAGCAATATTCCTAATATGGTTTATCTGGCACCGACTTGCAAAGAGGAATATCTTGCTATGCTAGAATGGAGTATCCGCCAAAATGAATACCCGGTTGCTATCCGTGTACCGGCAACAGATGTAATTACTTGTGGGGAACCGGTGGAGACTGATTATAGTGTTCTCAATCGCTATAAAGTGACGCATCGTGGAGCGAAAGTAGCCATTCTTGCTTTAGGTTCGTTCTATGGATTGGGACAGTCGGTTGCATCACTTCTGAAAGAAAAAGCCAATATTGACGCAACACTCATCAATCCGCGTTACATCACCGGTGTAGACAACGAACTGATGGATGAACTGAAAGCAGATCACGAATTAGTGATTACGTTGGAAGACGGTGTATTGGATGGCGGTTTCGGTGAAAAGATTGCCCGTTATTATGGTGCTACAAACATGAAAGTTCTGAACTTTGGAGCTAAAAAAGAATTTGTTGACCGATATGATATACAGGAGTTTCTCCGTGCCAATCATCTGACGGATGAACAGATTGTAGAAGATATCACAGCAGTGATCGGTTAAAATCAAACCCATTCACTATATATTCAGGTAGGTTGATGTATACGGTCTTTAAGGACAGTTGAGTTGCATCAACCTACTTCCATTTTTATTCAAATCAGCCAACTTATTATTTAAATTCATTATATTCTCTATTCAGTTCAGTAATTCCCCATTCAGTTCAGCAATCCTTTCCGTTCAAATCAATAATCCTTTCCGATAATTCAACGGAGTCTGTCCCGCATTTCTTTTAAAGAACTTACAAAAACCGGCTGCATCACTAAACCCCAGTTTAGCAGCAATCTCGCCAACCGTAAATTTGGTAGAACTCAATAAAGTACGCGCTTCCATTACTAACAATTCATTAATAAGGCTATTGATAGTCTTACCTGTTCCAAGACGTACAATGCGTGCCAGGTACTGTTCACTAATAGCCAGTTTATCCGCATAAAAGCTCACGAAATGTTCTTCCCTGAAATTACGGGTAACGAGTGCATGAAATTCTTGCAGAACGTGATCTTTACGACTGATCTCTTTTTTGATAACGGTCTTTCGGGAAAGAAAATCTGCTATATCCAAAAACAGAGAATTGCACGCTGCCTGTATACGCCGGAAAAGGAAATGATGTTCAATATTCATCAGATGCATCAATACTTCCAGCTCCTTATGGATGATTTGAGCTTCATACTCTGTCAACTGAATCGTATATTGCTTATTCCGCCTCATGGTTGCCAACAGGATTGCCGTGATTTGTGTCAGATATGAATCGTCCGTCCGCATAGATTCGGAAAGGGCGAGAGTGATAAATTTAATATCCCGGCTTGAATAAAGATGTTCCGTGAGATAATTTGCTCCGTGAATAAGTAACATATTCGGTTCTATCGCAATAAACTCTCCATTCAGTAGAATTTCCGAACGGCCTTCAAGAACGAATATCATATAAAGCTCCCGATTGAAATAACATTCATTTGCCGGATAACTTCTATCTTTATATTCACTCCGGAAACAGACTACCTCCTCTTTATAATGAGGAAGTTCAGGATGCTCCTTCAATAGTTGCGTATTATCAAATATACGAGATTTTACCATTTACACCTTTATTTTATGACGTAAAAATACGATTTGTTTCGGATATGACAAAAACTGTATGGAATTAGATAATCTATTTCAGAGTAAAAAACAAGACCTTTGCATATCCTTTTCAATACATGAGAAAGGAATCAATAGAAAGAGGTTAAAAAGACATGGAAATGAAAGAGATTTTTAAGAGGTATTTAGTGTTTGTTATCGGACTCTATTTTTTAGCGGCAGGTATCGTGTTGATTATACGCTCGGCATTGGGAACTACTCCCATATCGAGCATCAATTATGTATTAAGCCTGAATAGTCCTTTATCGTTGGGTACTTGCACATTTATCATCAACATGTTGCTTATCCTGGGACAGTTCTGGTTAATCCGAAAGAATAGAACCCGACAGGATATTATTGAAATTTTTCTTCAACTACCGTTCTCTTTTATCTTTTCGGCATTCATTGATTTCAATATGATGCTGACAAGCGAACTGCATCCCGCTAATTATGGTATGTCGATTGCTTTATTACTTACAGGATGCATGGTGCAGTCTATCGGAGTAGTGCTTGAACTGAAACCAAAAGTAGCCATGATGAGCGCAGAAGCATTTGTGAAATATGCATCCCGCCATTATAACAAGGAATTTGGAAAGTTCAAAGTTTATTTTGATATTACTTTGGTTACATTAGCCGTGATTCTCTCGCTGCTGCTGAATCAAGGTATTCAGGGAGTACGAGAAGGATCACTCATTGCCGCTTGTATAACGGGGTATATCGTCAGCTTCCTGAATCAGAAGATAATGACTAGAAAAACCCTCCATAGATTACTGCCGGTCTGGAAGTAAGCCCTATATCTATTTAAAATAAACGCCTTATAAAAAGAGTCATATAAAAAGGTCAATATAAGAAAATCACTATAAAAGAAAGTCGCTTCTCTGTTAGAATCTGATTGATTCTTTCAAAGAAGCGACTCTTTATTTTAGATATAATTATACTCGTATTTACTTCTTCTGACTATCTATCTCTTTCAGAAGTTCATCCACAGCCACCTTTAGTTGGGTATCCTCTCCTTTGACTACTGTTTCCGGATTATTGGCAACCTTTACATCCGGTTCCAATTGGGTATTTTCCAAATAACTGCCGTCAGGCAAACGATAACCGACGATAGGAATACCAAAGACCAGTGAAGGATCTTGTAAAGTTTCCCAAGACACACTTGTCATAGTACCCGGAACAGGCATACCGACAAGTTTGCCAATCTTTTGATGTTTATATACCCACGGAGTTCCGTGTGCATTCGAGTAGTTGGCCTCACATTGCAGCATAATGGAAGGTTTGTTCCAACGACGACTCGGCATATCACAGGCTTCACGTCCACGCACTACTTGTGTAAAATACTTCTGACCACTGAACAGTATTTCAATATCTTCATGCAGACGGCCACCACCGTTGAAACGGGTATCAATCACAATGCCTTCGCAGTTGTTATATTTTCCAAGAATGTCCGAGTATACAGTACGGAAGCTATCATCTCCCATCGACTGAATATGAACATATCCCAAACGTCCTTTCGACCATTTTTCAACATCTGCTGCACGTTGTTTTACCCAACGTTTGTATAACAATCCATTCAGTTGCCCGTTGGCGACCGGCATCACCACTTCTTCCCAACGCTCTTTATTTTGTGGATTGTAGATTGAAATCAATGTTTTTTTCCCTGCTTTATTATTCAGCAGACAGATTATGTCATTATCGAGAGTTATCTCTTCTCCATTAATCTTTTCAATGATGCAACCAACCTTTACTTTGGTACGTGAATGATCGAACGGACCTTTTTCTATTACTTCGGCAATCTGCATTCCTTTTCCCTGATAATCCCAGTCGAACAAAAGTCCGAGATTAGAAGTGACATCTCCTTTTCCTTTGGGAGAATAACGTCCTCCGGTATGTGAAACATTCAGCTCACCCAACCACTCACTCAATAATTCTGCAAAGTCATAATTGTTATCAATATGAGGCAAGAACTTACGATAAGCATTAGTCATAGCATCCCAGTCAACCCCGTGCATATTGACATTGTAAAAACGTTTTTGATGTTGTTTGTACACATGGTCAAACATCGTTTCACGTTCGGCAGCCAAGTCCATTTTCATTTCAGCCTGATAACTGATGGACTTCAAAGCATCCGACTTGGCATCCATCTTTTGCATAATCCGGCTTCCCAACAAAAAGATATCTCCTTTTTTGTCCAACATCAACGATGCCCAACCGGTATTGAGTTTGTGCAGACGCTTCGTATCTTTTTCACGGAGATTCATTTTCCAAAGGTCATATCCACCTTCGAACGCGGAGAAATAGTAAAGATCTTCCCCGTCTTTTGAAAGTATGGCACTACCCAAGTCGGATGAATTGGGAGTCAGACGTACGATACGGTCTTCAATGCCGTTCAGCTCGACAAGTATCTCTTTTTGGTCTGCCTTATCCTCGGCGGACTCTTCCTGATCGCTATCTTTGCTGCTATCTACCTTGCTCTTTTCCTTGTCGGACTTGCCTTTGTCAGCCTTTCCCTTGTTAACATTTCCTTTATCTGCTTTTTCCGCCTTAGACTTCTTTCCGTCTTTCGTCTTCTCATCGTCTTTCTCCTTTGCCTTCTTCTGTTCCTTTTCAAATTCCTTGAGTAATTCGAAATCTTCCTTACTCAAACGGTAACGATCATAAGCATCCTGATTGAGAAACACCAACATCACATCTTGCTGCGATCCCCAGGAAGCGTGCGCACGCATACCATAGCGTTCGGTTTGGAAAAGAATAGCATTCCCATCGAGTACCCAACGCGGAGCACCACTGATATATCCACTATTTGTCAGATTAGTAATTGCCCCTCCCTGTGCGCTGACAATGCCTACATCCGAATAAGGATCGTGACGGTTACCTATAAATTCAAGAGTGAACCATTTACCGTCAGGCGACCATTCGTAATCGAATCCTCCTCCGGTGTTATACCATGTAGAACCATCCGTTACCTGACGCACCTTCTTCGTCTTCAAATTGAGTACCATCAAACGATTACGGTCTTCGATAAAAGCCAATTCTTTACCATCCGGTGAATATTGCGGATAAGCACGTTCTACCGTTTTGGACGGTAATAATACTTCCTCTTCAATAAGAGTGGCATTAGGGAAATTCGGGTCTTCCTTACGACTTATTTTGGCAGTATAAAGTTGCCAATTACCGGTTCGCTCGCTGGCATAAACCAGTGTCCGATTGTCCGGAGCAAAAGAAACGGCAGCTTCTTTTGCCGGAGTATTTGTGATTTGCTTGGTGGTAGCATAATCAGTTGAGGTCACAAACACATCACCACGTACAATAAAAGCAACTTGTTTACCGTCCGGAGATACAGAAGCGGAAGTTGCTCCCTGTGAGAATTTAAGTGTAGCAAGCTGCTGCTCATCATCACGGACAAGTTCTACTTTTACTTTTTCCGGACGTGCACCAGACTTCTGTGTGTATAACTCACCATCATAGGTATAGCATAAGGTACCTTTATCGCTGACAGACAAAAAACGTACCGGGTGAGTTTTGAAAGTAGTCACAGCTTTCACTTCCTGTGGGGTATTCAAAGGGAAAGTATACACATTGAAGGAACCTCCATCACGCTCACTTAAAAAATAGACAGCATTACCATCAGGTGCATACACAGGATTACGGTCCTCTCCTCCCCGGTTTGTCAGATTCGTATGTTTTCCCGTTTGGGTGTTATATAACCAAATATCTCTCGTAATGGAAGAAGTATGATGCTTTCTCCATTCATCCTCAAACCCTTTACGATCCTGATAAAGAAAGTTCTTCCCTGTTTTATCAAAACAGACCAGTTCTGCAGGAGTGCCCAGCACTTGCTCGGTACGTCCGCCGGCAACAGGAACTTTATATAATTCCGTCATTGCTCCTGTAGGAAACAGGGCACTGCTTGCCGGATCCTGTATAGAGGCAGAGAAAAAGACATACTTTCCATCCGGAGTAAAAGTTGACGGTATTTCTGATGCAGAATGGTAGGTCAACCGCCGGGCGGCACCTCCGTCAGCAGGCATAATGAATAAGTCAAAATTTCCATTCCGGTCACTGGCAAACGCAATTTGCTTGCCATCGGGCGACCAAACCGGATTGGCTTCATAAGAGGTTTGTGTGGTGAGTTGAACAGCTGTTCCTCCTTGTGCAGGGACTTTATAAATGTCACCCTTGTAACAAAAAACAATTTCTGATCCATCCGGTGAAATACGTGCATCACGCATCCACAAAGGAGTAATTGCATAGCTGGATAATGCTGATAGTACCAGCGCTAAAGAAGTTATTAGTTTCTTCATATCAAATTATTATAAATTTATTCCGATAAATCGGTTTGAATTAGTTTTCCCGTGTAATTATAAAATGTGCTGTCACCAAAGTCTTTGTAAAAGAAGGCATATTTATCCACTCCCGTACAATGACAAACGCCAATCTGTCGGGGAAGATATTCCTGTAAATAATCTGCAATGACCTGATATCTTTGTTTTTCCGCGTTATGGATATGAAAACCTCCCAGAAGTAATTTACAAGGAGATTCGGGAAAGACAGCCTGAACCGTACGCAAAATATTGGTTATTCCCCGATGAGAACAGGCACTTAATACGGAAAATCCTTCCGGTTCCACCAATACCACCGCCAATTCATCCTGAAAAGTATCCGGTATTTTGCATCCATCTTCTTGCTGAACCCAAAAACGTTCAAAATGGGTATCTGCCTGATTTATAATATCAATAGAGGGAAAAAGGAAAACTCCGGGAAGCAGTTCGGTCTGCTCTGTAATAAAGCGGAAACGGGAACGATCGAGGTTTTGTGTATGCATCATCCCGTTCTCACGTTCATCCTTGAATTTAGGAGAAAAAACCTCACGCTTACAGACAACGGTTGCCTGCGTATTCAATTCCAAAAAATAACGTAGTCCGCCCGTATGATCGCTATGACCATGAGATAATATCAAATAATCGACTTTTTGCAAGTCAATATGCAACAAGCGGGCGTTACGGATAAACAAGTCGGATGCTCCCGTATCGAAAAGTAACCGATGTCCCGATGTCTCAATATAAAGAGAAAGACCATGCTCTGCCTGCAATTTACGTCCATAGACACAATTCTCCACAAGAGTCGTTATTTTATAGCCCATGACACTTAGTTAGTTATCAAACGAATTATACAAAATAAAAAGTTCTGCCACAAAATTATAATAATTCTGTGGCAGAACAAGCAATCCAGTCAATTAAGTAATCGTAAAAAGGGGAAAAAGGTGAGGGTAGTGAGGGAGGAATTGCAACCTTTTATTTTTATATTTTATTTTTTCCTATCTATATTTTCTCTAAAAAAAACACGAATGTTAGAAATCCTCCCTCACTACCCTCACCTTTTCCCCTCTTCTTATAAAAAAAGACGGCGGAAAATCTGGAAAACATAACCGTCTTTTCCAGATTTCCCGTCAGGTTTTAAAAGTTAAGTTCAAAACTATATCTCAAATATTCGAACAAATCCATTTATCATATTCTTTATGAATATCTTTAATATGGAAAACAAACAGTTACACCATCTTTCCCATATTATATGCTTCCTGCATGTAGGGAGTATCTTTAATCTCTCCTACTTTCCATGCACCGATTCCATAGACCGTCCCTTTTTCCAGTGGTCCTTCCAAGCAATCGAGGAAGCCACGGAAGCCGTCGATAGTACGCTCCATCATTGCTTTATCGTTTTCTGCTGCCGCAATAATGAAATAAAATTCCTTATTGGTTATTTCCGTATAACGTGCGCAACAGCGGTCAATCATTATTTTCATCTGCCCGCACATGGTGTAAAAATAGACCGGGGTTGCCATTACAATCACATCGGCAGCAATCATCTTCTCCACGATTTCCGCTGCATCATCCTTCTGCGGACAAGGTTTACCGTACATACTGCAAACACTGCATCCCGTACAAGGATGAACCGTTTTGTCTTTCAGAAAAATCTTCTCTACTTCATTGCCCGCCTCAATAGCACCTTTCATAAATTCATCACAAAGCAAATCCGAATTACCACCTTTACGTGGACTGGACGAAATTATCAAAACTTTTTTAGCCATAACTTTCTTTTATTACTTTCATCTTTCAGAATTAATCAGTCTTTTCACTCTGCAAAAATAGACAATTTATAACATAGCGAATGTATATAAATTACAGAGAAATATACCCAGATTACAGATTCAAACATAACAAAAGATTTTTTCTACCAATATTTAATTTATATCTTTGTCCACAATACGAACAACATGATACAATGAAAAAAATACAACTGACCGACACACATAAAGAAAAGCTGTTTCAAATCCCCCTTTTCCGGAATTTGCCCTTAAACATTAAAGAATCCCTATTGGAGAAACTAGATTTCGTAGTCTATATAGCAAACAAGAAAGAGATAGTTGTTACGCAGGGAACGCCTTGCAACAAACTGTATGTGTTGTTGGAAGGGAAATTGCGCACGGATATTATCGACGGACTGGGAAATGAAGTGATGATTGAATATATCATTGCGCCACGCACTTTTGCCACTCCACATCTTTTTAGCTCGGACAACACATTGCCGGCTACTTTCACTGCCCTTGAGGACAGTGTGATACTTATGGCAACAAAGGATTCTACCTTTAAAGTTATCAGCCAGGACCCGCAAGTATTGCACAATTTTCTCTGCATTGCAGGCAATTGCAATATCTGTACCGTATCACGTCTGAAACCACTCTCCCGCAAGACTGTCCGGGAAAGATTTATCGTTTATCTGTTCGAGCACAAGAAGAAAGATTCCCTGATAGTGGAGATTACACATACGCAATCCCAACTTGCCGAATACCTGAATGTATCACGTCCCGCCTTATCGAAAGAAATTAATAAGATTATCAAGGAAGGGCTTATCACTATGGAAGGGAAACGGGTGGAAATTTTGAATAAGGCCGCTTTAGAGAAATTCATATAATAAAGAAACAGGGGCAGGGTTGAAACTAAGGAATAATTTGGCTCTTATATCGAAAACAAGTTAAATATATAAATGAGCCGAAGAGAAATAAAACTGTTTTTGCTATATTTACAATCAGAAAGAAAAGCAAAAAAATATGACAGATGAACAATTAGGGCAAATGAAGCTTATCTTCAATTACAACGATGTATTCTACAGCTTCTTCTATGATGACCTCAGCGGCTGCGTACATCGCTCCCGCGAATATGCCATCAATTACGTCTATTCGGGTGAGATGATTCTCGACAATGGCAATGAGCAAATTCATGTCGGAAAAGGCGAATGCGTCTTCATACCGCGCGACCATCACATTACGATGTACAAGAAGACGAAAGATGGTGAACGCTACTGCGGTATCTTCCTGATGTTCACACGTCGTTTCTTACGTGAAATGTACGGTAAGTTGGAACAACGTAAAGTACCGACCAATACCGCGAAACTCAATTCCGGAGTGATAAAACTTCCGAAAACGGCCGAACTCGCCAGTCTGTTCGCTTCGATGACGCCCTACTTCGATCCGAAGGTGAAACCTGCGGATGACCTGATGCAACTGAAATTGCAGGAAGGTCTGCTCGCATTATTACATATCGACAAAAAGTTCGCGCCGACGCTTTTCGACTTCAATGAACCGTGGAAAATAGATATTCTGGAATTTATGAACGAGAACTACATGTACGAGCTCACGATGGAAGAGATGGCACACTACACGGGACGCAGCCTTGCCACATTCAAACGGGATTTCAAGAAAATCAGCGACCTCACTCCCGAAAAATGGCTTATCCGTAAACGACTCGAAGTAGCTTACGCCCTGATGAAAGAGGGCGGCAAAAAGGTCGTGGATGTTTATGCCGAAGTCGGTTTCAAGAACCCGTCTCACTTCTCAACCGCCTTCAAAAAACAGTACGGTATGCCGCCGACCGCCACATTCGTGTAAATCGGAGCAAAATATATTGAGTTTTTTAATTAAATTATTTAAGCCTCACTGCGACATCGCAGTGAGGCTTAAATATCAACTTACAGCTTGTTCCTTACAGTAACCTTACGGTAAGGGCAGCCCTGATAATTTACCGGAAAATATAGAGCATACAATCTTCATAGCAATGTGTATGCTGATGCCATATTGTCCACCGCCAAACTTGATTATCATAAATTCAGAACTACTTTTCCAGCCATTTGCATGGAGCTTTTAAGAAAATAGATAGTTGAGCTTTTGAGTAACTCCTTTTGAGCCCGACAATAATGTGCCGCTTATTTTATAGCCGTACCTTTGCAATATGAAATAGAACAATAACCATTTAAATAATAGAATGATGAGAACAGCAAATTTTAAATCCGCAGCTATCGCAGCCTTGTTAAGTATGGGGTTGCTTACCGGCTGCACGAACGGTATTACAAATCAAAAAACAAGTAATCATATGGACACATTGAATCTTACACAGGAATGGGACAAAAAGTTCCCACAGAGCAACAAGGTTAATCATCGTAAAGTAACCTTCAAAAACCGCTATGGCATCACACTTGCCGCCGACTTGTACGAACCCAAGAATATCGAAAGTAAAGTCCCTGCCATTGCCGTTAGCGGCCCTTTCGGGGCTGTGAAGGAACAGTCATCGGGACTTTATGCGCAGACAATGGCCGAATGCGGATTCCTCACCCTTGCGTTCGACCCCTCTTATACGGGCGAGAGCGGTGGCGAACCCCGTAATGTGGCATCGCCCGACATCAACACTGAAGATTTTAGCGCGGCAGTGGATTTCCTGATTGCACACCCCAATGTAGATGCCAAACGCATCGGTATCATCGGCATCTGCGGATTCGGTGGTATGGGACTGAATGCCGCGGCAATGGACACGCGCATCAAAGCAACAGTAGCTTCTACAATGTACGATATGAGCCGCGTGAATGCCAACGGCTATTTCGATGCCGAGGACAGTGCCGAAGTACGCCGCAACAAACGCGAGGCGATGAATGCTATCCGGACCCGTGATGCACAGAACGGCACGGCCACTCCCGGTACGCCCGGTCTGCCCACTAGCATCAAGGGCGACGAGCCGCAATTCGTCAAAGACTACTTCGATTATTACAAGACTGAACGTGCTTTTCACGCCCGTGCCATCAATTCTAATGGTGCATGGAACCCCACGATGGCTCTTTCGTTCATCAATATGCCATTGTTAACCTATATTCACGAGATTGACAATGCTGTATTGCTCATTCACGGCGAAAATGCCCATTCGCGTTATTTCAGCGAGGATGCCTTCAAACGCCTCAAGGGCAAAAACAAGGAGTTACTAATCGTTCCCGGAGCCAACCACACCGACCTTTACGACCGGAAGATTCCGTTTGACAAACTGGAAGCATTTTTCAAGTCAAACCTCAAATAAAATAAAAACATGAGTATATCAACTAAAAATAAGCATAACCACTTGTTGATGTTCATCCTCACACTCGGAGTATTCGGAATATTGAATACTGAAATGGGAGTAGTGGGCATCATCCCTATCATTGCCGAAACCTTCGGTGTTACGGTGCCGGATGCGGGTTGGACGGTCAGCCTCTTTGCGCTGATCATTGCCTTCTCTGCTCCCGTCGTACCGTTACTTTTTTCACGGGTAAACCGTAAAACGGTCATGGTGCTCGCCTTGTCCGTGTTCGTGATTTCCAACCTCGTTTCGGTCTTCACGACGAACTTTACCGTACTGTTGATAACCCGTGCGATTCCGGCATTCTTTCATCCGCTCTATGTATCCATCGCTTTCTCAACCGCAGCCTCTTCCGTTAGTCGGGAGGATGCTCCGAAAGCCGTTTCCAAAATCTTTGCCGGAGTATCGGCAGGAATGGTGCTCGGAGTGCCCGTGACGAGCTACATCGCCAGTGAATTTTCATTCTCTGCAGCAATGGTATTTTTTACCGTTGTTAATGCATTTGTACTGCTCGCCACTATTTTCCTCATACCGTCCATGCCCGTTAAGGAACGGTTATCGTATGGCACACAACTCAGCGTTTTGAAAAAACCCGTATTGTGGAACTCCTTCCTTGCGGCATTACTGATGAATGCAGCCATGTTCGGATTTTACAGCTACTTGTCCGATTACCTGATAACGGTTACAGATGTCTCCTTCAAGGTAATCAGCCTTCTGCTGTTTGTTTACGGCATGGCAAATATCGTCGGAAATATCGCAGCCGGAAAATTGTTGGCACAACGTCCTTTCGCCACGTTGAAATACGTACCTGCCATCATGGCGATACTTTATCTCGTACTTTACGGACTAGGGAAACTGACCGTACCAACGTCAATCGTCATTCTGATATTGGGAATATTCGCAGGTATTGCAAATAACGGGAATCAATTCATGGTATCTACGTCGGCAACCGAAGCACCCGATTTTGCCAACGGATTGTTCCTGACCGCCGCAAATCTCGGAACAACGTTGGGAACGGCAATATGTGGCATGTTCATAACCGTATGGGGAACACAATCATCTCCGTTGGGAGCTGTGGCATTCCTGCTTGTCGGAGTGGCAAGCATTATTATCAGGAATAGCTTAATGAGCCGCAATAAACACATAATGGCAGTGACAATATGAAGAAAACAGAACGACCAATAATCACTTTCCCGAATGGACAAACTGTTTGTCCGTTGGGACAAGGCACATGGAAAATGGGACAATCCGCCGCACGGCGGCATGAAGAAATACGGGCATTACAACATGGCATCGAGCTGGGAATGAACCTTGTCGATACTGCCGAGATGTACGACAACGAGGAACTGGTAGGCGAAGCTGTCCGCGACTGTAGAGAGAAAGTGCTTCTCGTGAGCAAAGTTTTACCGAGTAATGCAAGCTATCGTGGAACGAAACTCGCCTGTGAACGAAGTTTGCTGAAGCTCGGAACGGAGTATATCGACCTCTACCTGTTGCACTGGAAAGGACGCCATCCTTATGAAGAAACCGTTCGGGCGATGACCGAATTGCAACAAGAGGGAAAAATCCGTTTATGGGGTGTCAGTAATATGGACACAGCCGACATGGAACGTATTGTTTCACTGTCCGGTGGAAGCGGCTGCGCCACCGATCAGGTACTCTATAACCTCGGCGACCGGGGCATAGAGTTCGACCTCATGCCGTGGTGCGCTGCCCGTAGAATGCCGCTTATGGCTTATTCGCCCATCGGAGAAGGACGACTTCTGCACCACCATACATTGGTGGAAATCGCCCGGCGACACGATGTATCGCCTGCACAAATCGCATTGTCGTGGACGATGCGTCAGCCCGGTATCATTGCCATACCCAAAGCCGGTAATGTAACCCATGTGGAAGATAATTTCCGAAGCCTTTCCATTCATCTGACAGAGGAAGATTTGCATGATTTGGATACCGCGTTTCCCGCATCGGCACGGAAAATACCATTGGCAGGTTGGTAATAACATGAAATGCTATAAATTATGAACTATAATAAGAAAAATGAATAAAGTCATAGATAGTATGCTGGCACATCGTTCCATCCGTTCATACACCGACAGAACGGTAAGTGATGAAGATTTAAACTCCATCATCCGTGCCGTACAAGCCGCACCGAACTGGGTAAACCTGCAACTCGTTTCCATAATTGCAGTAAAGAATACCGACCATAGAAGACGTTTAGCCGAATTATGCGGAAATCAGGTACACATTGCCGAAGCTCCCGTATTCCTCGTGTTCTGTACTGATTACCATAGGGTGGCTCTTGCCTGCCATAAGAAAGAGCAAACGCTCGATGAAGTAATGCAGGACATTGACACATTGCTCGTGGGAGCTCATGAAGTCGGTATCGCTCTCGAAGCGGCTGTCGTGGCTGCCGAATCATTGGGATTGGGAACAGTCCCTATTGGAGATGTACGTAAAAATGCGCTGGAAATTGTCCATGAATTGCAACTTCCGGAATATGTCTTTCCTATGTTGGGATTATGTATCGGCTACCCCGCAGAAGAACCGGGATTAAAGCCTCGTTTTCCACAACAGGCTGTCTTTTTCGAAGAGACATATAAGACTGATTTAAAAGATAAACTCGCTGAATATGACGTTATCTACGCCCATTATCTTAAAGAACGTCCATGGAATAATCGTGTAGGCAACTGGACAGACCTGGCAGCTGATTTCTACCGACATCCGTTTCATTACAAAGGAGTTGCGGATGCCTTAAGTCAACAGGGATTTACCTCGGCTAAAAGCAGATATTCGGTATAGAGATCAAAGTCCTAAAATCCCGGTCAACATAAGTCAACCGGGATTCTCATCATTCTGTTTATTTCTCTACCATTTAGTGAAAAATACTTTCGGATTGATATTCAACGATACCCATCCCCAATCCTGCCAGCTTTTATGATTGCCGGTTTTCACAGCGTCCATCGTCTTCGTACCACGCATAAAAGAATATCCGGCAGAGAGTTTCACATCTTTCATGATCGACCAGTTTATCTGATAATCGACTTCCGAACCTAATGATTTCTTTAAATCCTGAACTTTAACTGCTGTACTAAAATAATGGTAATTAAGTTCCATATCTACCTTGCCAGATAGACGGAAACGACCTCCAATACGAGCATCCATCAATCCCGGTGCATAACCGTTTGCAAATGTAGAAGCATAAAAATAATCCATTGCTCCATAGAATTTATGATGGGTCCCATAAAGAGGATCAAAAGCCTTATACTTACCGCCATTTCCTTTATCACCGCTTAAATAATCAAAACTAGCCACGGCTCCCCATGTCTGATTAAACGTATAGGCGGCTTGTATGCTACCCATCAAAGCTGAAACTTTCTCCGCAGCTTTATTCTTACCCATCTGATAGTAGAAAGCACCATCCAGATTCCAGTTACTATTCTTATAAGTGAGGTAAGTACCCATTGTTTGTAAATAGCGGGTATGAGAATCATCCGTGGCTTTATCACCCGTTTCCAATCCCAGATTCATAAACAATAAAGAAGCTCCGAACGGAACATTATCCGCTTTATAATGATACCAGACGGTTTGCATATTCTTATAAGGCTGTCCGGTAGAAGAATCATAGTAAGTACCTCCACTTGTTCTATTGTCATTATTCTGGTTAAAAGCAAGAATCAGATGGACTTCATTATTTTTGTTGGCATATCCCAGCTTCAATGCATCGTGGTAACGGCCCGCTACATTCCAATCCAGTCCTCCCAAAATACGTTCATCATCATAAATCAATGACTGACGTCCCAGTTGAGCAAAGAACCCTTCACCAAAGTTCAGTTTCGCCCAAGCCTCATTCAACATAAAACGCCCATTCTTCTCAATCTGCGGGTCTTGTCCCCAAACACCGACATGCTGTGCCGACATCTTTAGTTCCAGATCCGAACGTTTATAATCCATCGAGAGGCGTGCACGGTTATTGATGAAAGATGTAGGAGCTACCCCTTCATCCCGTGGAGTCAATGCACCATTCCGATACTCCGCACGAGGTCTGATTTGCATAGACATCGTAAATTCATTCTCTTTCTCCGTGTTTTGTGTATATGCCATGCTTGGCAATAGCATAAGCAAGAATGACCAATAAAGTGTTTTCATTGATATTGAAGTTTAAGTGATTCGATATTTCAATTTAAATTATAAGTATGCACACTGACTCCTTGCGCGGCCGGAAGGTAATTGATTCCATACCAGCACATTTGCAACAGGACAAATGATACTAACAGAATAATCAACGCAGGACGTGCCTTCAATGGCTTGCCCAATCTGAAATGGATATACACCAGATAAGCGAACCAGGTAGCTGCCGCCCAAGTCTCTTTCGGGTCCCAAGCCCAGTAATGTCCCCAGGCTTCTTTTGCCCAGATAGCTCCGGTAAGCATACCTAATGTCATAAATGCCAGACCTACATAGGTGAGGTTGTCACACAAATCCATTTCTTTCCGTTCAATCTCCTTCTTTTTGAACCAAAGCAGATAGACGGCCATCACCGTCGCCGCTCCCAACATAGCGTAAGCAAACATATACACAATGACATGAGGGGCAAACCACGGACTTTGCAAGGCAGGCATCAACGTCTTATTATGAATCTCCGGTTTGAAGATATTGATACAAATAAAGACCAATGAAAGGATGCAACTGAAACTTAAAATCCATTTATACTTCCAGCGTGCATAGGTTATCAATCCCGCCAACGGAAGGAAGAAAGAATACCACAGCCGTGTCTCTCCCATTGTCCGCATCGGAGGACGTTCTAATGAAATCCACATTCCGATAATGAAACTGAAGAAAATAGCCAGACCTAAGAAAGTAAATCCATAAGCCCATCCCGTTTTTGTACCTTTCCAGGCAGCAAAAGCTCCCAAAGCCCAACAAACCAGTGCGGCTATTGCAAATAGTATAAAGTATTCCCAACTCATGCTTTGTCCTCCTCTTTCCTCTTTTGTGCGCTGACAAACAGACAGATGGCTCCTGCCATCATCATTATTATTCCTGTGTAAACAACCGGCAACCACGGATCGCGAACCAACTCGAAGACACTGACATCGCTCCATCGTCCCTTTGTTTCATCGTAACTAAGTTGATAAATTTTCCAACCTTCTATCTCCATCGGACGGTTCACTTCAATGGTTCCTTCCGTGATCGTTCCTTCTTGTGTGTAAATCTTCACTTCCGATGCAAATCGCCGCGGTTCCCGTTCCGGCATTACAATACTGGTTAAAGAATCCAGCCGGATTGCCTTATAGGGAAAAAGAAAACTACCGCAACTTACCCATCCCTCTTTGGTTGTTTGATTCTTCTGATTGACTGCTTTCAGATAGACAGCATAAGTCGCTCCCATCGAATGAAATTCAGTAAACTTCAAAGTATCTTCGGTAGCCACAGAAGCAGCCATCGGAATAGATTGCTCAATAGTTAGCTGCCAGTCCTGCAAGCTGCCATTTGTCACTCCCTCTTCCAACAATACATGTACAGGAGATTTTTCGGGAAGCGTACGGCCGGTTTCATTATCAATCAACATCAGTTTCGGAGGATATTCGTCGATAGTGAAATCCTTCAGTTCGATAGCCAGCGGAAGTTCAATCAGTTGACCTTTATCATCCGTAGCCCGCCATTCGGCACTTCCCATCCGGGTTGTCATTTTCAACCTTTGCATATCGGCATTTCCCAAAGTGGCTGTTATCAGTGCAATAAACAATCCGATATGATTCAGTAGGAAAGAAATCCTGCTGATCTTCAAAGAGAAACCGGTGCGAAGGATTGTCAGCCCCAAGGCGGTGACCATCCAAAAGTAGAGCAGGACAAAAGGCCAGGAAGAAATCATCTGCGAAAATCCCAGCAGATCAGCCGGAGCATGACCGGAAGGAGCCTGCCGGATCAGTCCCATCACTACCGTCATGCCGACCACCCACAATAGAGACGAGACAGCAGCAGAATAATGACTCAACCATCCGAATAAATAGACACGTTTGCGAAGAAGGTGCATAGCTACCAAAGCAATGATATAAACCACTAACACAATCACATTGACCGGACAGGCAAACAGGTCCCAATGTATGGCTCCCACTGTCATTTGCAGCAATAGCCCTATCACCAGTAATCCTGCGCCAATCACCAGCCCTTCTTTATAACTCCATGGTTTGCTCCACATATATAAATTCTCTTATTTCTGTGCCAGACGGCCGTTTTCTTTCGCTTTCTCCAACCATGCCGGAACAGTTGTTTTCAGGAATTTCTCCTTAGCCGCTCTTTCAGCATCCATATCCAAGCCGATATATTCCTGTGCTTTTGCCTTTGTTGAAATGTCCGGCATCGGAACATCTCCCGTATATCCATTCTTTGCCAATACTTTGGATACAGCCAGACGGGCTTGCATGGCACGATCCAATCCATGAGAAAGAATTCTCTGAATTTCCTGCGGTGCATGGAAAGAACCTCCGTGTGAAGCTACTCCGAAATCCCAACGCCATTGTGCCTGACGAATCAGTGCGAGCACATCTTTCATCTGTGTTTCTGTAGCACCCTTGTCCCAGGCAAATTTAGCTTCGATATGTGCTTTTGCCAATTCCTGTTCCAGACGGTTACGGATTTCATTCGCTTTACGTTGGCGTTCGTACACATTATTACGTAAAGTCTCTTCACTTTCGCGGTGACAAACCTGACAGGTGCGGTCAATCATAGCCAACGGGCTTTGGATATGGTGATCGCTGAATTTCACACCACCTTCACTCTTATACGGCATGTGGCAATCGGCACAAGAGACACCTCTTTGTCCGTGGATACCCATCTGACAAATCTCATAGTCAGGATGCTGCGCTTTCAGAATCGGAGTACGGCTCAATTTATGAATATAATCATAAAAACCGGCCTCATCATAATAAGCCTCCATATCTTCTACCGTAAAACCTTTGTCCCAGGGGAAAGTCAGATACTTACCATCCCCTTTGAAATAATATTCCACATGACATTGTGCACATACCAATGAACGCATCTCCTGCGGAGTAGCTTTAGTGATGTCTTTACCCTGACGTTGGAAAGCCTCTATCAAAGCGGGACGACTGATATGAAGATTCATTGTTTCGGGATCATGACAATCGGAGCATCCGATAGGATTCACAATTTCGGCGCCCATAGCCCCCCATTTATTGTTATAGAAAGAATCGACACCCAATGCCTCCATCATACGGGGAACATCCGGACTCTTACAAGTCCAGCAGGTAGACGGTTGAGGACCTTCGGTCGGGCTCATGGGCGAACCGGTACGCAAAGATGCCGTAATATCCTCAATGGCATGCATGTGTCCCCGTGGAGTGGAATAATCTTTTGAGAAAGCATATCCCGCCCATAGAATCACCATTTCAGGACGTTTTTCCAAAGCATCTACAGCAATATTTCCATTAAATTCACTCTCAAAGTCAGTCTTTGCAGTCTCCGTCCAAGTCTGGTATTCACGGGGAAAGTCATCCTTAAACAGTTCATTTCGTGCTTCAATCCCTTTGATAACGTTTTTACGGTTATTGAAAATGCTGGCAACTTCCGCCCTCCGTTCCATCAACGCAGAAACGCATAATCCCAAAACAAATACAACGACCATTGAACCTCCGAACAACAGCCATCCTTGCCATGATTTTAATTTCTTTTCCATTGTATATCGGTTTTATTATTTTATTACGTATTTCATTTCTTATTTATCTTTCTGATTCACCATCTTCCGAAGCCATTCGGGAACAGGCGATTCCGGAAGAGGAACAATCGCTCCCGGAGTACCGGACAGGGAATTCTTTCCACCATGAGGAACATCACGATGGCAATCCCAGCAAGCCTTCCCCTCTCCTACCTGTGACATCATATAATCAATCTTCCCCGTCTTCACAAATTCCGTATTGAGTTGTGTATGACAGCGGATGCAATTATTCATAATCACTTCGGAACTGGCTTCATGAGCCTGAATGACCTGCGGCTCGCTTTTGGTAAGAAATGCAGCCACGTGTTTCATACCGTCCATACCTTTAAAGGTCCATTTCTTCACAGCATTTTCATGCGGCACATGACAATCATTGCAAGTGGCATTCCGGGCATGTGAACTATGGAACCAGGTTGCATAGTAAGGAGTCATAATGTGACAATTCACGCATGCAGCCGGGTCATCTCCAAGATAGGTATGCGCCCGGAGCATATACATAAACAGTGCTCCTCCACCCACAATAACACCGCCAATGATGACAGCCGCTACCTTCCATTTATAAGAAGGAAAGAGTCGATTTATTATTGGAAACTTCATCATACGAAAAAGTATTTTTCACAAAAGTAAAGGATTGGAAACAAAAAAGGTGTAATAGATATTACACCTTTCGAAAGAAAAAATACTCATTACGTAAAAAAACAGAATGGGAATGTGTCAAACGTCCCTTTTTGACCTCACCTCATTCTTTCTCTATGTATTGTCTTATTCATCATGGTGATGGTCTTCGTCTTCCACCTCATTACTTAATTTGATATTGCGTGCGATATAAGATTCGTTACCTGCGGCATCCGTGCAATAAACCATCAAATGATAATCTCCTGCAGTAGCATTGGCCGGTATTACAATATCGTGATGATGAATATGGGCGGTTTTCTGTCCGGACACATCGTAGGATCTGTTGAAACTAAAATCTACTGTTTCCTGTGCAGCCCTGCTATTACCTCCGTGTGAATGGTGGTCGAAATTACTATGAATTTCAATCTTATAGGATTTCAGCATGACATCATCCGACAAATCCATTTCAAAATGAACCCCATGTTCGTTTCCTATCTCCAAAGCCTGACCTTCTTCCGGTTCGTGAAGTTCAATCAGAGGTTTGGTCGTATCACTGGAGTCATCATTATCACAAGAGGAAAACATGAAAGTAACTGTTGCCAAAAGGCTAATCATTGGGAGATAAAATTTATTTTTCATTTCAGTAATTTTTTAAATGGAACTTTGATTAATATCTGGAAGTTACGTCCCGGTTCGGGGATTTCAACTTTCCTGTAAAAACTAAGATGATTGTAATATCGGGTATCGAATATATTCCGGGCGGTCAGGGTTATTTCAATCTCATTGTTTCCACCTATCGGAATATTCAATGAACCACCCAGATGAAAGAGATTTGCTCCGGCTGTACGGTCTTCGTTACGGTCCACTCTATTTTGCCGGGCAATGCTCTGCCATTCTGCATACAACATATACCGATTCTTTTGCCAGGTTAATGTATTGCGCATAACAGGAGGTGGCGAGAAACTCAATGGAATATGTTCATCACAATTATAGGTGTAAACGTATTCAGCGGAAATCCGATAATTGAAGTTGCGTAGAAAATCAACATCTACGGTAGCTTCAGTTCCTGCAAATAGCGCTTCTGCTCCGGTATAGCGATAGATTTGTCCGGCATGAGGCAATACAGACCACTCTCCGGTAGGACGCAGAAAGATGTAATTGCTGAACCAACTGACAAATGGAGAGACGGAGAAAGAAATTCCCCGGTACTTCAGATGATAAGAAGCGTCCAGTTGCCAGCCTTGTTCGGACTTTAGGTTTGCATCTCCCTGTTCATGGCGGAAAGTGCCGTGATGTACACCGTTGGCAGCCAACTCATTCGCACCGGGCAGGCGGAAACTACGCCCGATATTCACCTTTACCAGATGTTTGTCGGAGGGAGTCCATACCAATCCCAGAGAAAGAGAATAATCACCGTAGTGCTTATTCACAGAGTGACTGTTCCACTTGTAGAAGTCTATCTGTTCCGGATCATAGCCCTGTTTCCGAAGATAATCGGCAAGGTAAGTATCTTCATGCGAAGAGATATTCATATATCCGTAGTCATATCGCACTCCTCCGCTGACTGAAAACACATTGTTGGGTCTGTATGTCGTAAGCCAAAGCATTCCGGTAGTGGAACGGCGATATTCAGGCAGTAAAAACGAATAGCCGGAAATGTCGTTCCGTTGATGTTGTCCATCCCACCCCAATATATGTTCCCACGAAGAAGAACCAATAAAACGAGCTTTCACCGAAGCACTGAAAGTGTTCAGATTAAAAGCAAGTTCCTTGTCGGGGTCTTTCTCCGGTGCGGGTTGCGAACCATAGTGAGTATGGAAAGCACTCCACTCTTCACGGTGATTGTTCTGGAAACCTAAATCGCCTGACAAGATCAGTTTCTCCCATGCATATTGCTGGTGGGTGGTCACTTTCAGGTGATTCACTTTACTGAATGGCAATTCAATATTACGGCTATCTCCATCATCTTCCACACGTGACGCATCGGGTATGCCATGTGCCCCCGGAAAGAATCCCGTCTTTTGATATACATTACTCACAGCATAATTCGCTTTATAGGCTCTTCGTTGATATTGGGTAAAAAGTCCGATATTGCGTTCAATGCCTGCTGTATTCTTGAGTTTACGCCCATATATGGGAATTCTTTGTGTCAGGTAGACAATAGAATCCGTCGGAATACGATAGTCACCGAAATGTTGTTCCGAATAACGAATATGGGAGTACCAGGCATTCTTCCTGATTCCCAGCATCAGTGATCCTCCGATGGTTCCATTGACTGATTTACCCAGCAGTGTGACATCTCCGAATACACGATTATCAGCAGGAACAGCCGACGGAACAATATCAATCACTCCTCCCATTGCATCACTGCCATAGAGCAGTGAGGAGGGTCCTTTCAATACATTGACTGCTCCGATATTGAAAGCATCCAGTTCTAGTCCGTGATCGGCTCCCCATTGTTGTCCTTCCTGTTTGATTCCGTTTTCCAATACAGCAATCCGGTTGAATCCCATTCCGCGAATCATCGGTTTGGAGAAGCCCGAACCAATATCCATTGCCTGTACTCCGGGAATATTCTCCATCGCCTGCATGAAGTTTCCTGTAAAATGTTTGCGCAAAAAATCCTGATCGGCTACATCAACCGTAAGGGCAGACTTTTTCGCTTGACGTTGCTGGTACGTTTCGGTTACCACAACATCAGGCAAAAGCATGCTCTTGATTGAATCGGATTTCTGTGCATGGACGGATAAGGTTACAAATAGCCCTATTACGCCCGAAATAATTCCGATACGCATCAATTACAATCTTTTATTTAATGTGTAAAATGAATGTAAGGATAGATTGAAAGCCAATCTATCTCCATTGAAAATATGAGTATGTAATCATGCGACCGGAGGCCCGCGTAAATGATGCGAATAAGTTCGTTTGCAAACAACCTTATCCTGGTAAATAATCGGCTCGTAGGGCACGAGCGTCAGTGTGCAATGAAATTCTATCGGTTGAGGTTCAGTAAAGAAAGAAAGGGAGTATTGGCAGATCGCACAATCATCAGATGATTGGTGAGAATGCTTTGCATGGGAACACGACTTTTCATCCTCACTTCCATGATAGTGAAAGGTCTTCACTACAAAGAAGGGAATGAATGTCATGAATAACATCCATGCTATATATACCCTTATATTTTTCTTTTGATACATTCTCCCTCTATTGATTAATAGAATAGCGGGACAAATATAACAGTATGAAAAATAATCAGCAAGTTATACATCTTAATATGTGTTATCAGTAATAGAGTTCACCTCCCTTAATGTCCAAATCTCTTCATATTCATAAGCCTCTCCCGGCTTTAGCTTAACCATAGGACTGTTCGGTTCCATTTCCAAAAATTCATCATTAAAATAAATCATGTTAGGAAAACACACCTGCAAATTATTATCATATTTCCCCTGTGGAACATACTTATTTTGTTTGATATACAAATAATCACTGAACTGATAGAAATACATACCGTTTGTAGTATTTATCCCATATTTCTTTTGTTCGTCTCCTCCGGGAAATGCGGTAAAATAATGATTCTCTACATGAATACGTTCCTGCAGATGATGAGAGGGAATTAATGTATCTGCTGACAATGAAATCTCACTAAATCCCAATGGATATTGTGAATTTGGCATCGCTTCACAATAGTAAATCCCACCGGCAGGCAGTAATGTACGTGTCCAGAAACAATATTCAACCTCCCCATTTGAAATATTAGACATTCGCTGTTTAATATGCAGAACCGGCTGGTTCTCTTCCAAAAAGTAAATCCGCTCCACCTGAATACCCATCGCCTGTGAGGGATGGCTGACCAAGCGCAATTTATCTTCCTCAATAAAGGTTTGATAAGGTCCTGCCCAAATTGAATCATGGATATTCTCCGTTCTACGTTCATTACCGATATCAAATCTACCGGCATCAGGACTTCGTCTTGTTCGTATATAGTTCTCTACAGTCCAACCGTTGATAACAGAATCACTCCACAACATATTATCTCCACGACTCTCTAAGCCGAAATATAGAATTTGTCCGCCATACGTCGGATTAACAATTACGGAAACAACCCTGTTAGATAGCTTAAGGCAGTTCTCCCACCCTCTGTAAGAAACTGTATCAACCTCCTGAACCGGACGATGTGAACAGGATAAACAGAGAAAAAACAAAAGAATGAATAGTATATATTTCATAAAAGGTCAACCTCTCTTGATTTATTTAAATTCCTTTGGAGAGGATTTGAGAAGTCCTCTCCAAAGGATCATTTTATACCGGAATAATTTCGACAGAGAATGTAGAAGATATTGTTTTATTAAGCCAGATTACGAGGCTTCCTCCTACTTTATCACTCAAATAGTCACTATCAGACACCAACGTCTTTCCACCAACCTTGACCGTTACATTTCCGCTTCCGGTCCAATTATCAATTCTAAATACAGGATTCTTCACTGCGCCGGTAGGGTTACAAGTAAACTGACAACTTCCTGTACCTGTCGTTTTCATCAAAACCATCTCCCGTTTGGAATACCCTGTTACATCCGGATTATAAGAAACTCCGTTCAGATTCGTCGGGCTTCCCATATACAGCCATCCTCTTGTATACGCATCTATATCAGAAGCCGCATCAGGTTGATTGATACCCAACAGCATCAAATATACTCTATATTTATTTCCATCCGAATTAATCTGATAAGCAGTATTCCAGGAAACGTCCCCTTTAGCCTCCACGCCAATCAATGAAGAATGAGAGACCTGTGACGGCCAGGTAGCCGTTGACTTATCATAATCCCCATAACGGGCATTTAAATAGGGTTGTTTATCTACCGGCCAATGAGACATCTGATAATTTATATCATGCCAGGTCAAGTCATTCTCAATCGGCAACGGAGAGACTTCCGGACGTTCAGGAGTATAAGAGAAAACAGAAAAAGCATCAGGAGCATTATTTAAATGAGCAGTATAGATTTGCTCTTTCCAGTTTTTCACATTCTGGTTGACTTCATCAAATGGTTTAGCCGGATAAAGATCATACCGGTTGCCTGAAAGATTAGAAATACTAAAAGCCGGTTGTTTCACATGATCTGACGGAATGGATGAACTGCCGGAAATAACCATGGGCTCACTCAACTCATGATAGCGATAATAAGCCTGTCCCGCCTGTTTCTGAATATACTCGATGCGTCTCACGCCTACTCCGTCAGCATAGAAAGTATAATACTCGTCTACTTCCGGATATATCCCGTCAGGATAAGGAGCCTTATAATCCGGATTTACCAACGCATAATGGTACTTAACCACTTTCCTTACTTTATTATTCTCTATGATATCCACTTTCGCATGCGCCAACAAACGATCCGACATTGGCTCGAAGCATCCTTTACTCAAATCCGACCATGTTTCAGCAAACTCATAACAATAAAGCAATTCGTTATTCATGTGCCAAGCAGGTACAAAGTTTGCCTCCGACCAGAAAACAAATTGTCTGTTTTGTGCAGCAGCCGGGCAATGTTTCGGATTGAAACTGATTACCGTCGCATCCCCCGGAAAGCCAGCCCATGTAAAATTACGCTGTTTTACATCAAATTCCGGAGAGGACTCCACGACATCTTCAGCCGAAAACTCTTCAAAACGAATATCTGAAAAGTTCACTTCTGTCGAGTTTTCATTACCATTCCTGACTATCGGACAAATAAAATAGTTCTGTCCCTGTCCTCCCCAATCTTTCGATTGAGCAAGTTCAATCCAGTTCTCATGAAATTTCCCATCAATTTCTTTTCCAACACTCACATAAAAATGAAAGAAACCGGATATCTTATTCCTGATGATACGTGCCTTACCTGTAGAAGCTGTAAAAGGAACAGAAAAATAGCTATTATTGAGAGGTATGGAATAACGGAAAGAATAATCGTTTTTATTTATCTTCTTCGTATTATCCAAAACGTTATCTATTCCGTCCTGACGATCCAATACCCGTACGGTCGACACACCGGATTCTGTACACACACTCACCGAAGTATAATTATTGAAATCCGGTTTCCCGTTCTTCTCCCGGACAATAGCCAAGCCAAAGTTAGTTGTTTTATCAGCTGTTACCTCCGCAATAAAATGTCCCTGCGCAATCTGTGGCAGACAAACACCATAAGTAGAATTCTTCCCGTTTAACCCTATTTTTACAGAGGAACCGGAAACATCAAAACGACCATTAGCCCCTATCGTTAAAGCGATAGGCTGATACTCCGTAACCACAGGAGAAGCCGGTTTTTCTTCTGGATTAACCGGCATATAGGGATCATCCAAAGTGCAAGCTATCAGGCTGGAAAGCAGACAAGCTGCCAATATATTATTCATTATCTTCTTCATTTTTATTATGTATTAATAGGTCCGATTGAGATATACATTTCACAATCAATTGACTTGATTTACCGAGAGATATTTCAATTGCTTCTCAAAAGCCGCCGCTGAAAGATGAGTCTTCACCTGAACCACTTCCTCTTTTCCCGGTATCAGCGTTACGTAATTCTGCTCAAAGAAACTTTCATCGTCATCTACATAAAGATAAAGCCCTCTAATCAGTGCAGAAGAACGAAGCCGTAAATTGACTCCTTCATTGGTCTTCTCCACCGTTATAATAGGAGCCACCTTTGAATAAGTATACTGATTGGAGTAGACCGGATAATGGATGTTCGAAGAAACTGTTTTACCATTTTCATTCAACGTCACATAAATGAAAACTTCGTTCTCTTTCTTACCTCCATAAAGTTCCGTAGTTGTTATCGAAGCCACATCTTCACACCCATTAGCACCCAAATCAAATGAAACTTTCTTTGAGAACACCGTCTGTCCCTCCAAAGTCAGAGTCGTTATCTCCAACTCTCCTTTCATCTTTTGCAAACGATCGGAAATGGCCTTGAATACGACTTGTTTTCCGGAAGCATAAGGAGAAACCAATACCTCGTCATATGCATCGCGGGCATAATACTGTAAAGCCTTCCATCTGCCACAATAATCAATACTTGACCACGAAGCTACCGGCCAACAATCATTAATCTGCCAATAAAGTGTTCCCATACAGTAGGGTTTTGCACGACGATGAGCTTCAATTCCAATCTTCACCGCCTCCGCCTGCAAATACTGGCTCATATAAACAAATGCACTAAAATCATCGGGAACTTTAAAATATTTCTCCATATACATCTTCATCATATTATTCCCGAAATTCGGATCACGAGTCTGGTCATTGCGGGCACGCTGATGAGACAACATAACTTCCGAATCCAAACGCAAATCATGTTCACTTGCAAAACGACGGATAGTGCGCATCTCCGGATAAGACTGAAAACCATACTCACTCATAAAGCGACCTATGTTTTTAGCTTCCGTGTACTCTTCAAGCCATCCTCCTTTCCAGACAGACCAGAAGTGTACATCTCCCATATTATAATCTATATTATTATAGCCGGTCACAGGAGATGTCGGGTGATAATACCTCGTTTCATCCACAGCCTGTATCGCTTCCGGAATTACGTCATAAAAGAGTTTATGCAGATTACTCTGATAAATTCTGTCTTCTTCGGGCGTATAACGATCTTTCCATCCCCATCCAAAATATGAAATCTCATTTTCATTGTTTCCATTCCAGAGTGCAATGCAAGGATGATTACGCAAACGTTTTACATTATCCTTCACTTCCTCGGCCACACTATTCAAATAATGCTCGTCAGCGGGGAACATGCCACAGGCAAACATCATATCCTGCCAGACAAGAATACCGTATTTGTCACACATCTCATAAAACGCATCCATCTCATAAATACCTCCGCCCCAAATACGCAACATATTCATATTCACATCAGCTGCCGACTTTATGATATATTCGTACCAACTTTCAGGCACCCTGTTCGGAAAATTATCCAAAGGAATATAATTGGCTCCTTTCATAAAGACCGCTTTTCCATTCAGTTTCACAAACATCGACTGCCCCTGTTCATCTTTTTCACGAACTATTTCCAATGTACGGATACCCGTCTTTACACGGTCTGTAACCTTATGTCCTTCTTTATCTAATACAATATCAAAATCATACATCCGGGGATTGCCTAATCCGTTAGTCCACCATAATTCAGGATTCTTCACTTCGAAGTCTACTCGTACCGTGTTCATCCCTTTAGTCAATGCTACTTGTTTACGAACAGCCTCTTTCTTATCATATTCCACCGTAAACGTTGCCTTCGTATCTTCATCACTCATCACCGTACAAACAGCCTCCATCTTCGCTTTTCCCGATTCCAGTTTCCGGGTAATAATTTGAGTTCCATCGATATGGATATCATCCCAGTATTCCAGATAAACATCTCTCCAGATACCGGTAGTAATCAAACGAGGGCCCCAGTCCCATCCATAATTATATCCGGCTTTGCGGGCATAAAGGCTTAACATAATATCCGACTGATCATTATTAGGCCATGCCTGCAACTGGAAAGGAGACGCCAGGTACTTAGGCATATCCACCTTAAATATAGAATGGAAATAGATGCGGATAGTATTCTCCCCTTTCTTCAAATAAGGAAGAGGATTCAAAGTCCATGTACGAAACATATTGTCACACTTCATCACCAGATAATCATTGATATAAATATCGGCATACGTATCAAGTCCGGCAAAAACTAGCTGTACATTGGGCGCTTGAAGCAGAGCCTCATCTACTATGAAAGTCTTTTTATATTCCCAATCCTTTTCTCCAATCCATTGCAGGGATTTCTCATTTACTCCGTAAAACGGGTCCTTTATCATACGATTATTCATCAAATCGGTATGTACAGCTCCGGGCACTTGTGCCGGGAGCCAACTTTGAGATATAGATTGCTTGAACTGCCATTCATCGTTCAGACTGATCCGGCTTTTGTTTTTCGCCGTAACAGGTATCAAACAGGTAAATAACATAAGCAACAATATATATTGAATCTTTTTATGCATAATACAAATTAGTTAAATGATAAGTGATTGCTTAATCCCGGTCACTCTCTACCAGAATAGTACTCCGGAAATGAGTTGTATTTCCCGATTTCGGAACAATAAATGTAATCTTGGCAACCGCTGATTTATAACTCGTATCATCGCCCAACGAAGGTGATATATTATAATTTCCCGGTTTACCGCTTTCTTCTACGGCTTTAAAGTTGTCATCTTCAAACGTTATATTCGGACAAGAGAACTCACCTCCCCAGTCTTTCTGATTATAGAATTTGAATTGAACCCATTTACTGACAATGACAGTCTGTGAATAGACAGTTTGGGTAGCATCTTCCGATATTTTACGGAAAATAACTGCATTATTAAAATCCCAATCCGGATTATAGTTCCACAATTCCGGGCGACCGATTCCCCAACCATTCACAAACAAAACTTCCGGATAGGAAACATTAGTAGTTAACGGATTTTCCGCACTCTCTACAAAAACAAAGTTGAACATCGTATTCATATATAACGTCACATTACCTGTCTGCCCGATATACATCAACTTATCTCCTTCCAGTTTAAAGAAATCCGGATCAAACTTCAACACATTGAGATCAATCAATTCTGTCCTCACTTCTTCACCGTTTGTCAAAGAAACATTCTGGGCACGAAGTGTATTGCTTACAAAATCATTATCCGACGCATTCTTCTTATATAGCATGAAGACAACATCATTTACTGTCATTTCCTTTTTCAGAGGTGAAATCTCAAAAGAAAAAGCATCGAATACCACCTCTCTCACTTTCTCTTCCGTACTCTGTGAATCACAAAGGGAAACCGGACGCGACGAAGCCAACTCGCAAGTATTCGTACTGGCATCAAATCCCCATACCATTCCTTTCTTTTCCGGCTCGCTATATATAAACACATTTGTATTATTCGGCAAGTCTACAGTAGCCTTATATAAATAAGGAGTTAACGGATTACTTTCATCCCTTTGCAGCACAATTTCTTCCCCTGTTTCACCAACCACTACATATAATTGTGCAAAATCCGGCCTTTCCAATGGAATCTCGTAAGATTGTTCTGCTGTTTTCACATTTTTATTTGTAGCCACAACCTCCAGAGAAGCAAGTTGCTCGCCACACAAACGTCCGAACGGCACTTCGATTTCTTCTTCCACTTTCAATGTCTTTTGATTATTTCCCGGAAGAGTTTTGGAATAAAGCACCGCCTGATTGGCAACCAAGCGTATTTCTACGTGCGACAAGGCATCTGCATCCGTCACCTCCACGTTTAATTTTACCGACCCACCATATTGCAACTGTTCCTGATTCAAGGATAACTTTCCAATGACAGGTGCTTCGGCAGACGGATCGAAAAACATTTCATCCTGATTCTGGCAAGAAACAGCCAGTAACCCGATAAACAGATAGAATGAAACAAGCTTATATAAATTCGTTTTCATATTTCTTCATTTAAAGATTAATAAAGGAAGAGGATTAATTATACCCCGGATTTTGAGTTAGGTTCGGATTACGATCCCTTTCTTCCTGCGGAATAGGCATCAGCAACATGTGTGCGGGGAATTTACCCGTAACAGTCGTTTGTTCTCCATCCACAATTTCCGACCACGTCAGACTTGACAGGGTGCTTTGAGCAATTCCATAACGTTTCAAATCAAAGAATCGCTCTCCTTCGTAAGCCAGTTCCAAGCGTCTTTCTTTCAAAAGGAGCCGGGTCAGTTCTTCTCTTGAACTGGCATTCAATTCCTGAAGTCCGATACGGGTACGAATCTTTTGCAGATTGGGTTCCGCTATTGCAGTTGCCGGACCGGACAAAGCATTGACTGCTTCTGCATGCAACAAAACAATATCAGCCAGACGGAAAATATAGATCAAGTCTCCGCAATCCCATCCTACCCGATTCTTTGCCCTGCACTTGTAAGGGAAAGGCAATGTGCGGGTTTCCCATTGTCCATTCTTCAGTTGCGCATAATACTGGTCGAACCAAATATTGTTAATGTCCTCAAAGATGACCGTAGAGTTTTTACGAACCTGATCTCCTTCATCATCAAAAGCTTTCAGCAAACTTTGGGAAGGTGTCAGATATTTACGCCAATTCTGCTCTGTCATGGAAGGAGGCAATAGAAGAACAGGTACGTAATTATTTTCCGTACTGTTGGCGATATACTGTACAGCCAGAATTGTCTCACTATTATTACGATGTTCATCATCAAACAGATGGTCATACGTATCCACCAATCGGTATACCGGCGAATTCATCACTGCTTCCGAATAGGTCTTCACCTTATCCCATTCTACATTGCCGGGTGCACCTTTCGTTGCATACACTTTTGCAAACAAAGCGTTAACCGCCCCTTTACTGGCAAATCCTCTGGTTTCAGCTTCCGTAGCACGCTTGTCCGGTAAACGGGTCAACGCAAATTCCAAATCTTCAATGATACGTGCATAAACGTCCTCTTCCGAATCGGCACGAGGCACTTGCACATCAGCCGGAGCAGTGCTTCCCGTAGTAGTCACAACAGGCACACATCCCCAGGTCTTTACTAAATTAAAATAATGCAACGCCCGCAAGAAAGAAGCTTCTCCAAGCATTTCTTCACGTTTACTCACTCCGGTAAAAGCTTCCGCGTCCAACAACGGATCATTAATTTGAGGTATATATTTCAAAGCTACGTTACAACGCATAATACTTCCGTAAAGCGACTTCCATGATTTCATAACAACCGCATTACGGGGAGTCAGGTCGCGTAAGAACACATTATTGATATCCACATCATCACCACCACTGTATGCATTATCCGCAAAACAGTCTGCAAGAATCATATAATACCACATATAATATTCTTCATGCCCCTTCTGTATTCCGTCATAGCAACTGATAATCAGTGCTTCCGCATCTTTTATGGAAGTAAAAGCATTGGCTTCGGTCAGTTCTCCCTGCGGTGTTTCTGTCAGGAAACTATCACAGGAGGTCAGCCCTACATTGAGCAGCAAAGCTGCGGATATAAATATAGAATATATCTGTTTCATGTCTTTTTTAGATTTAATGAGTTGAACAATGCTCAAAATACAATAGTAGCTCCCAGAATATAAGTTCTTGCATGGGGGAAGACACCCTGGTCGATTCCCATAGCCGAAGAACTGCCTCCACCGATATTCACTTCCGGGTCATAACCTCTGTAATTGGTAAAAGTCACCAGGTTATCCCCTGATATATAGACCGTCACTCTGTCCATCAAAGCCTTCCGGGTCAGCGGACGCGGCAAAGTATATGACAGTTTCACATTTTTCAGTTTAAAGTAAGATCCGTCTTCTACAAAACGGGAAGAAATAGCCGGGTATTTATCTTTCTCCGCACGGGGCACAGTAGTGTAGTCTCCCGGATTACGCCAACGCATCAGGACACGGTCGGACTGGTTGCGGGAGTCGAACATTCCTTCGGTAAACATACGGGTGGCATTATAAATATCATTCCCGTATGAACCCTGAAAGAAGAAAGACAGGTCAAAATTCTTATATGAAAAGACATTGTTGATGCCATACAAAAATTTCGGCTGTGCACAACCCAAGATCCGGCGGTCTTCATCTGCGCTCAAATCTTCTTCATACACTAACATTCCGTTAGCCTTTTCGTACATCATACGTCCGTTTTGCGGGTTTACTCCTGCTGCCTGAAAACCATAAAAAGAACCTAAAGCCTGTCCTTTCTGAATGATAGACACATTTCCGGAGATTTTCTTATCAAGTGATCCGGTAAAGATAGCAGGACTTCCTGCCATATCTGTCACCTCATTCTTATTAGTGGAGATATTAAAATCTGTTGTCCATTTTAGTTCTCCGGTCAGATTACGCGTGGTCAGTTGGAACTCCAATCCTTTATTTACCACGCTACCTACATTTTGCATACCCGAATCGAATCCGGAAGTTTGAGGCAGCTTTACCATTAACAGCAAATCGGTTGTTTTCTTATAGTATGCATCGGCAGTCAACGTCATTCTTCCATTAAGGAAAGAGAAGTCGAGTCCCACATTGGTCTGGGTAGTTCTCTCCCAACGCAACTTATCATTCCCTATCTGGCTCTGATAATATCCTGGTAAAATAACGCCATCCATATTATAATTGGCTCCGATTCCATAAATCCCATAAGAACTATAATAACCCACCTGGTCATTACCAACCTGTCCCCAGCCGACACGCAGTTTCAAATCACTCAACCAATCCAATGGTTTCATAAATTCCTCCCCAGTCAGTCTCCATCCCAAAGAGAAAGAAGGGAAATACCCCCAACGGTTGTTCACGCCAAACTTGGAAGAACCGTCAGCACGGAAATTGACAGTGGCGAGGTACTTATTCTGGTAGTCATAGGTCACTCTCCCCAATACAGAAGCATTGGTAGATGCACCATAATCTTCACTTGGCTTGTTTAATACAGTTCCGGCGTTCATAGAATGTATTTTATTATCAGAGAATCCACGTATAGAACTGTTTGCCGATTCTCCCACATAGCGGGAAGCCACAAACCCCGCCAAAGCCGAGAAACTGTGATCTCCTATCTTCTTAGTATAAGTCAGAATTTCTTCGTTGATCCATTTGTAATTTAACGAAGTGTTATAACTCGCTTGTCCCTGCTGGTTACGTCCCCAAGCTGAACTGAACGGGTCCAGAAATTCTTTGTACCGGGAAGCACCCATTTCGATGCCCATGCTTGTTTTTAACTTCAGATCCGGAGTAAAAGCAATCTCCGCATAGAGGTTACCCAACAATTTATGATATACATAATCACGAGTATATGACTCTACCGCACTTAAAGGATTCTCCAAAGAAGACAAAAACGGTAGCGTAGGAAATGTTCCGTCCGCATTATATTTACCTACCACAGATGGAGTGGTGATGGCTTGCAGAATAACGGTCTCGGAATTTCCATCCGAAACATCGACATCATTGATCTTACTGTAACTTAGGTTCGTTCCGATCTTTACCCATTTTTTCAATTCCTGTTCCAGATTGATCTTAAAATTCATACGTTCAAATGAAGATGGTTTTACAATACCATCCTGTTTGATAAATCCGGCTGAAATGTAATAAAGGGATTTTTCGTTTCCACCGGAAATGGATAACTGATAATTCTGCATGGCCGCATTGCGAAACATTTCATCCTGCCAGTCGATATTGGCATTATACACGGAGGTATCCATGGCCGGATACCCCAAATCGGAAAGTAAATCCTGATATTCATCTTTATTCAAAACATCTATTCTCTTGGCACGTTCCGAAAAACCATAGTAGGCATTCAACTCAATTTGCGCTTCACCTTTCCGGCCTCTTTTGGTGGTAATCAGTACTACCCCATTCGCACCTGCATTTCCGTAGATTGCAGCAGAAGAAGCGTCTTTCAATACCGTAATGCTTTCTATTTCGGAAGGGTTGATCGTTTTTGTGTCACTGGTCGGCACTCCATCCACCACATACAAAGGTTCGTTTCCTGCATTGATAGACGTAGCTCCCCGGACACGGATAGAGAAACCCTCATTCGGCTTCCCCGAAGGGGTGATAACTTGTACTCCCGCAGAACGTCCGGCAAGTGCCGACCCGAAATCATTCACGGGAATATTTTCTATATCTTTTGCCAGAACAGTGGATACAGCTCCCGTTATATCTTTCTTCTTCTGTACGCTATAGCCTACTACAACCACTTCATCCAGTTTTTTCACATCTTCCTCTAAAGTTACATTCAGCATCCGGTTGTCTCCGATTCTTTTTTCCTGGGACAGATAACCGAGAAAAGAGTATTGAAGTACTTGATTAGGATGATCGATTTTGATTTCGTACTTACCATCCATATTGGTCACCACTCCATTATTACTTCCTTTCACCATCACACTGACACCTATCATCGGTTCGCCGGAACTATCCGTAACTTGTCCTGTCACGTTTCTGGTAGTAGCCCCCTGTGTAGATTCTGCGTCTTTCTGCCTGACATTCTTGGAGATACGGACAGTTTTGTTATTGATATCGAAAGAGACATCCTGCCCCCGAAACAGATTATTCAGTACATCTTCGATCTTTTGTTGTTTGGCGTCTATTGAAACTTTTCTTTTTGTATCAATATCCGGTGTTCGAAGAACAAACGTGTAGTTGTATCGCTTATTGATTGTTTCCAACGCCTCACCAATTGTCTTATTTTTGAGACTAAGCGTGATAAGTTCTCCATTATTCTGCGCCAATACCGGATTCGTCCAGATAAATAGCGCCAATAGAATTGGTAAAAGATTGCTAAATAGCTCTCTAAAATGAGCCGGTTTTTCATGATATTTCATACCTTTGGCAATGATCTAAGTTAATAATTAATTTTGTTAACTGATTTCCAAAACGGGAAAGTGTCGCAACCACTTTCTCGTTTATTTTTTTATTTGTTTATCCATCCATTCCGCACATGTATTTTAAGGTTAATAACTGGGTTGTCTATCTCGTCTTTCTTGAAATTTCAATAATATCCTGATCTCGCTTGATACATAATTCATTGTCTATATTCAATGCTTCGAGCATCTCATCCAAAGAAAGTCCCTGGGCAAATGTGACAAAGAAAATTTCTTTGAGTAGCGCTTTATCCCTTATCACAATCTGAACATTGAACAGACGTTGAAGTTCCGTTATAATCTCTTGCAGTGTCTTGTCTCTGAATGTATACTGTCCGTTTCGCCAGGATTGATACCCATCGACGTCAAACTTTTCAAGTTTAACTTGTTTTTTATCCAGTATAGCTTTCTCACCCGGAACAAGGAAAATATCATGCTGATTTAAATCTCCCTTCACCAACAAAGAAATACTTCCTTCAAGCAGTGTGGCTTCCGTACCTTTATCTTCCGTATAAGAACGTACATTAAATCTTGTTCCATGCACTTTGATGCTTAAATCTTTTGTATCTACAATAAAAGGACGTTCCGGATCTTTTGTCACTTCCAGAAAGGTTTCTCCGCTAACAAATATCTGGCGAACTTGGGTAAACCGTTCGGGATAGATAATATGTGTACCGGAATTCAGCCAGACTTTACTCTGGTCGGGCAAAATAACTTCTTTCTTTTGCCCATATTCGGCATAGACTTCTATCCAGTTGACTTGTGATTCCTTGTTATCCAGATATAGATAAAGAGTAGCTCCCAATAAAGGAATAAACAGAATAGCTGCAACACGTATCAGATAATGTATTGTTCTCGTGAATGTACTCTTTTGAGGAGACGGAGCTACTCCGCCAATAGCTTCACAGACCTTCACAAATGCAGAAGAGGTCATTTCGCGGTCACAGGCTACTTGAGACGATTCTTTCCAAATTTCTTGCAATTCCTGATCGAATTCCGGTTTAGACTCATTCTCTATGAACCATCGTCCAAACGCACTTGAAGTGATATCCTTCTTCAAGTTATAGAAATAGTCTTTCAATATTCCGGGAGGTAAGAGTTTCATTTTTCTTCGTATTATCTGGTTATATCTGATATACGGAAGCTAGAAAAAGTACACCCAATGCTTTTTCGACTTTAACATTTATAAACTATTAATTGGGAATAGAGGTGTAACAAAAAGTAGTATGGCAGAGCGGAAAAATTAAAATCAGAGAGAAAGAATGAACAAAACAGCAATCCAATAAAGAAATCCTCCCAGTTTTTCACGAAGTATATGCAACGCTATATTCAGATGGCGTTCTACCGTGCGTTTGGATATTCCTAGTTTAGAGGCTATCTCATCATTAGACAATCCTTGCAAACGACTCATGACAAACACTGCACGACGCTGCGGAGGCATATTATCCACTTCTTTCATCACCAGTTCTTTAATATGTGACAGATCATAAACACTTTCTATCATTTCATCTGTATGATCGCTATCCTTCAGATATGAAATGCTTTCCAAAGGTTCTGAAATGACTAAGGAACGGAAATAATCTGTTATCTCATTCTTTGTGATGGAATACAAATAGTTATTAAACTTCCGTTCGCAATCAATCAATTCTCTTTTTGTCCAGACCTTGATAAATACATTTTGAGCTATATCATCGGCAACAAAAGAATCTTTCACTATCCCCAATGTGAAGAAACGCACTTGAGAATAGTAACGATCGAAAAGAAGTTTAAAAGCATTTATATCTCCGGAAATCATTCGAGAGATAATATGACTCTCATTTTTCATAAACAGTTAGTGCAATATTGCAGATTTTATTGTCTCATACTTCCCAACATTTCCATCCCTTATTAGCACAAATGTACACCACATATGTCCGTACATTATAATTAGGAAACTTTTTCTTAGTGTCTTCACCGTATCTTTTCACCTGTTCCACGTGCTCGGGAAGAGGCTCGGAAAGCGCAAGCATCTTTTCAGCTTCTTTCATACGATAATATTTAAATTCGACCACACGATCATCCGTATAGTAATCTGTACCGGGAATACCGGTCATTTCAAAGTCTGATCGGCCTACTGAATTATTCTGTTCGATGGCAAAGGTATAACAACTACTTAAATAACGCGATACCAGTTCGTAGAAAGAACACCGGATAAAGTTTTCATTGATCTTATCAAAAACTTGTGCTGGAAATTGTCCCAAATATTGTTCGATATAATTCTGAACGAGTGGTTCTAAGCTTCGATTGGAATCATAGTGCCGATACACAGGAACATAACGTTGTGCATTGCCTTCTATTTTGTTCAGTTGATTATAGTAGTCCATGTATACACTACGCATCGTCATATTAGGCAATGTGGTTACAAATTTATCCTTCAACGTCGTCATTCCCAAATAAAACAAACTAATGGGATAAAACTCTTTATCAAAAAACTTTTTCTTATTAAACTTACTAGCAAGATCAGCCACATTATAAGGCAATTCATCGTCAATTACCAATGCATCCAACATCGTTTTCGCATTATCCAGCGAAAGAGTCAACCGACGAATCCAATGAATGTCAGTACGTAGATTTTCATCTACCAATTCGTCCGGAATACTACCGGCATTGGCTGCAAATTTCTTGAAGAAGTAAGTAAGGATAGTGGCATTGAATAACCGATCTCCATTCGGACGGAAACGATAACCATCATAGTTACTCACTATTAGTTGCCATATTTCGTCAAAGCGATCCTGTCCTGTAGAATACTTATCAAGCACATAACGTAGATATGTTTCAGTTTCTTCGTATGTAAACCCAAGCATATTCAGGAAATTAGGCTCAAGAGTCAATATCTCTGCAATATTATATCCACTAGTCAAATCATCCATAGTGACAGGCAGCACACCTGTACAAAAACAAGTACGGATACTACCTTCACCAATACCTTTTTTAATTACTTTAAAAAAAGTACGCAGAAAGCTGTCATTAGTAGTAACTTCTTCATAGAGTGGATCATTATAGGCAGTAAGTAATTGATTGGTGAAATTATCATATTCATCAATCAAAATATAGACTTTAGGCAATTCGTGAGAGCGGGCGTAAGTAAGCACTTCTTCCAGTATTTTAGATGCATCGCCACGATTGCTAAATTCAAAATCACCAAACAAATCACGATTATGTGCTACCATTACTTCTACCGGACCGCAATTCAAGTCATTAAAATTCTGTGCCAGCCCTTGAATATGGTCTGACATTACCATTGCGGAGAAGTCATAACGGATTATCATATAACGGTTATGTTCTTTTGTCGGATGGTTTCCAATCCACGTGTCACCAAACAATTCTTCAAACCGATGCGCTTTCGTACGGTCATAATAGCAAGCTAGAGTAGAGACTAACAAACTCTTCCCAAAGCGACGGGGACGCAGAAATACAGGAGCCTTATAATCTTCAAGCTTAGCTATATATTGGGTCTTATCTACGTAATAGAAACCACGTTCACGCATTTCTATGAAATCTGCTACTGCATAAGGAATTGTTATACTTGCCATAATCCTACTGTTTTTTCTATAGACAAACAAAGGTACAAAATTGTTAGCAATAACAAGAAGAAATCTTTGAATTGATTGTTATTACTCTTGTTGCCAAACATAAAACACGGTTCTTCCAGCTCCACGTTTACGAAGAATCCCTTTCTCAATGAAAGTATTCAAATCATCTATTGCTTTCAGTCGGGAAAGTCCGGTCAGGCTACTATATTCCAATCGGGTAATACCACCATTTTTCTTTAGAAATTCCTGTAAAAGCTGTTGGCGTTGCTCCATAGAAAATTCCACTTTTTGAGAAGAGTGTTTGGATTTGTCCACACGTTCCAACTCTATTTCACGCTTAATCTTCCTTTTGAACTCTTTGGAAGTGCGCAAATGCACGTTATCAAAACAGATTGATTCGGCACGAATCTCACGTTTAGTCATTACTTTATGCGTACATTTCAAAGAGATGCTAAAATGCCCGAGTTCGCCAAGTTCTACAACATATCCTTCTGATAAAGCTTCGGCAAGTTCATCGATCACAATTCCTACCACTGCATCTATCACATTATAATTAAATGTTTGGGAAGAGTGGGACACACGTTCCAGAAACTCTTTTTTCGAGTAGGTTCCGCTTGGGACAATGCGGGCATGAAGAGGTTGTTGTTCTCCTGTATTCTGAACGTCCGGTGTCTCATATAAATCATACTTTGCACTCATAAGTATCTTCGTTTTATTAGGTTTATGTATTTATACTCCTTTTGACTAACATTTAATCTCTTCAATACGAGAAGTTAGTCCTAACTATACATAAAATTAATCGTCTGACTATAGTTTCTCTTTCGTCTGACTATAGTTAGACGAAAATTAAACTATAGTCAGACGAAAAGTACACTATAGTCAGACGATTAATCTATCGCATACAAAGGTATAACTTTATGCGATACGACCTTTAAATCTTAGGAGGAAAAAGACAATTCCTCCCAAGAATTTAATCACCCAACAGTAATTTAGTCACAGCGGCAGTATTCAATGCCCATTCACGAGTATATATCTCGTCCGCTTCCGGAATATCAACTAACTTCAATCCCTGTGCCTGTGCTTTGACAGCTAACAGTTCACCAACAGTTGTTTTCGCTTCCAGCTTATCCAGATACTTTTCAATGGTCTGTGTATCCAAAGAAAGAATCGTCTGTCCACCAAAAGGTATTTCCAGCCAAACGATTTCCCGTTCTTTCACTTTCAGAACTCCGAAAACAAGCCCTTTCTGCAAACTTTGGGAAATACGTACCTGATGTTGTACGCAAGAAGGATCGTAAGCTACTCCTGTTCTTTCCGATATCTTCATTGGATAGGCAGAGTTCATCCAACCTACCACCAGATTAGGAGAGATAGTCCCGTTGCTATATGCATTGCAAGTGAAAGCGACATATTCCGCACCTACACGGTTCAGTTCATTCAAATCCAGCTCGATATATTCGGCAGTACCTTTCTTATTAGGAATACTTCGGATATCCCCGCTATGTTTAGCGCCAATAGCTTGCAAGTTGAAGAAGGAACAAACTTCTGTTGTGGAAGGCAAAGTGATATGACAACTCAAGTCCATGTCAAGATGCTGTGCCGGAAGCCCTTTTCCCCACTGCATAAACAATCGCACTTTATCCCCCTCTACCGGGAAACGCGTTCCCTGCAAAGCACAGGAAGTATCCTGAATTGTTTCGCTACGATCGCCGATAGCCAACGGAATATGGAACAACATAGGGTCAATATACATACTTTTGTTTTCACTTTCGACAGTTGCACTGGCGAAACGGGCAGCTACGACTTCCTTACACAAATCCTGTACATCCTTCACCATCGCTTTTAGCTGATCCTCCATATACAGACCCACCAAATAATGTGGTTCTATCAAAAGAGCATTCCCCCCTAAAGGTTTCACCATTCTCTTATGTCCCGGTTCAAAGTAGCTCTCCGCATACATACCCAAAGTAACTACCAAACGTGCCGGCAACAAATGAACCACTTCTTTAAATGCAGCCAACGTCTCTTCCGCTCCGAACCAAAGCATATTCGCAAATAAAGAACGTGCAAACATACCCGGTCGCTGCTTTAACAAAGCAAATGTCTGTTCCGCATCCGCCTTCAAACGGTTGCGCTCCACTTCTCCCTGCCAAACGGTATATGCCTCGCGGTAGAATATATCCATCAATTCCTTCAAATTTCCGAATTCCGGCTTACGGGCATATTCCGCCAGACGCAACGCACGTATCATACGTACCCACATCTCTCTTTTCGGATGCATGATTTCGCAAGCCTTCTCCGGAGCCATTGTCAGGTTGTTCAACCAAAGAGCTACCATTTTACATTCACGACGCGTATATTTCAACTTCAACTCCTCACGCTTCGCTTGAGCTGCCGAACGACTTTTATCCAAAACTCCACATATATGTGTGTTGTTTCTACCTGTTTTACGGATAATAGTCTTAGGCTCTATGATTTGCAGGAATCCGGTTTTCTTATACCACAGATAACGCAATATATCATTCGGAGTAGAGAAATAGATTTGCGCTTCCTGCGCTCTATCCTGTTCCCCCAATGTATCTATCACCAACATCAATGTCTCCTTCATTTTGATTCCGACTGCCGGTAACGGAAGTTCGCCAAGCATTATTTTCAAGCTATCCGCTTGTGTGGCATCAAGAGCTGTACGCGATTCAAGCAAGTCACAGAAAAAAGCATTCAGCTCCTTGTCCTGCCAAAGTTCCAGCACTTTCAGTTTACTTCCCTGTCCGAAATATTCCGTAGTAGCCGTTTGGAACGGGGTTCCGCAGAACGGACAACCATTGTATCGTTCCATAGGGAATGTATTATCAGGGATCACGTGTCCGCAAGGTAGTTTAACGCCTTTCTGGCTATTAAACAGGTTAGCGATCCATGTAACCAGATGATCCAAGCGCGTTTCTCCGGTAGGTACATCCCACCCTTTCACCAATGGAGACCAGTTTAGCGTCACGCCCAATGCTTCTTTCATCACCTGAAGAATCATCATCTGTTGAGCCGGATATAACTGATTAACGGCATGCAGCAGTTCTTCGGACAAGCTATATCCTACTTTACGGAGTTGGGCTACCAATGCAATGGTAGTCGAAGTCAACTCTTCCTGCTTTTTCTCTTCTTCTATCAAAGGCAAATAGATTGCATTCTGCCTGATAGACACTTTCAACAAATCTTTATTCATAACTTTGTTTTTTTAAGTAAGGTAATCGGAAGACTGTGAATCAATGGAGCATTCCTGCGGTTTTGAAGTAAGTCTTCCTTGACCTTAGTTGATAAAAAGAGGTAGAACAGGCCGGATTCGAACCAGCGTTATCCACCGTTAAGAAGTAAGCCCCGGTTGACCTCATTTCAGATAATCCCGAAGCTGCTGTCCTACCTCTATATTTATTTTTTGTGGAGCAGGCCGGAGTCGAACCGACGACCGTCACAGGATAGAAGTAAATCTTAATTGACCTTTTTCATCAGGATAATCTCAAGATTATGTATGATGCTCTACCCACTGAGCTACTGCCCCTTTACGAAACAGGAAAACTGATAATCGTATGAGTCAATATCTTAACAGGATGTATGGAAGTAACCCGTACTTGACCTGTTTTCTTGTTTCTTCGACAAAGATAGATGCAGTGGTGCGCAGCCTTTTTGCGCAACTAAAACTTTTTTGCTCTTTTAAAGAAAAAAATAAATTCCAATACCTGCATCGTTTAAATAGAAATCAGCGATTTGCCTTACGATTCTTTACTTCTTCTACAAGTTTTGTAAAGGACTTCTCCTTTTTACGTTTCTCATGTTCGGAAGCTGAAAAGTGCCACGCTTCCCGGCGAAGTTTCAGATAGCTTGCATAAACTTTATAATCTAACACACCGCTATTGACTGCTTCTAAAACAGCACAACCCGGTTCGTTGATATGCTTGCAATCTTTGAAACGGCACGATTCTGCATAGTCAGAGATTTCAAGTACTTCGGCCAGTGAGTCTGGATTGTCGATAACCAAGCCAAATTCACGCACACCCGGAGTATCGATTAAAACACCCGAATCATTCATCAATACCATTTCCCGACGGGTTGATGTATGCCGGCCTTTTCCTGTGGACAGGCTTATATCGGAGGTAAGCAACACAGATTTTTCACAGAGTGCATTTACCAGAGAACTTTTCCCGACACCCGAAGAACCGACAAACACAACAGTTTCTCCCTCTGATATGGATTCCCGCAACCAGAGAATCGTTTGGGGTTGATGAATGCTCGTAAAAAATACGGGTATCTGATTGGAGATATGATTTATTTGTTCTTCAACACTCTGCCTGTCAAAATCTAAATCGGATTTATTAAGTACCAATACAGGCTTGATGTTTTCTTCTAATACCTGAACCATAAAACGTTCTACTCTGCGGACATTGAAATTATCGTCAAGACTCTGCACAATAAATGCTTTATCGACGTAAGAAGCAATGGCCTGCTTATCGGCAACTGTACCGCTTTTCTTGCGATACAATGTCCGCTCACGAGGTAGCATATCGACAATAATCCCTTTATTCTCATCAAATGGTTGAAAAAGCACCCAATCACCCGTACAGGGTAATTCAGCATCAGATTTCCCATACATCATGTTTCCCGTGAGTTCACACTGAAACAATCCGTTTTCGGAAACGACCTCGTAGCAGGTACGATGTACTATGGATATACGTCCATGAGGAAGAGTGCTGTAGAGTGATTCTTGTTTTAGTTGGCTTAGTTTATCATTCCAGCCATACCAGTTTAAATTAAAGTCGAATTTGTGAATTGTTTGATTTTCGTTATTCATGATCTTAATGTATAAGCGTACACGTTACAAAGCACCACGATGCTTTTAGCACCCTTGTACGCAAGTTAAAAATTGAAATTATAAAGACATAAAGAGTACTCCCGGAAGGAATCATCCGAGAGCAAACGAAAGGACAATCTGTATCAGAAACACAGATTGTTTACTAAACCAAATCCGATTTATTATTTCTTGTCATGCGACAAAGATAGACTATTTTTATTTAATGGCAAAACGAGCCGTCATTTCATACCGTAGCTTGATAACCCGGTACTGCTCGGTAGCTGCCGCACCCATGCTTACATTGCTCTGCGCTTCGAAAGGAAGATAACGGCTTATGTTATTATCGGCAGGTTCGATGATACGAATCACTTCACCCAACTGCTGCCCCATCGCTTCCACCAGATAAGATGCTTTCTCACGGGCAGCCTTCAGTGCTTCAATCTTACCTTGTTTCCGATACATTGGCAAATCTTTATGTTTGAGTTCTCCGATGCGCATGGACTCAATTCCCCACGTATTGACTGAACGAATAATAGAGTTAATCTGCTCAAAATCCGTAAGCCGGATATCCAATTGCTTACCTATCAGAAACTCCTTTCCTCTCTGACGCCAATAATCTCCTATTTCCTGTGTGCGGATAGCATCATCCGTTATTCCTATTTTGCGCAAACTTTTACGCAAATCTTTCTCTATCATTGCCAATGGCACTTTCGTATGAAAATCTTCTTCTTTTTTTGATTTACCGGTGTATTCTTCTTGCCAATACTCCTTAATCTGAACCAGAAAATGAATCTCATCCGGAACGACTTCTATTTCAGAAGAACCGGTCACTTCAACGTATCGTCCATCACTTTCCTGTGCATTCACAACGATACTCCAAGTAAACAAAACAAAAGCTAATAAACATACCTTTTTCATATCTTCCATCTTAATAGTACAACCTCTTTTACAGAATGCGAATTATCATTTCACAAAGCTATTAAAAAAAACTGTAAAACCGATTTTATCCCAAGAAATCAATCAGGCTTTTTCGATCCATCAAAATAGTATCGCCATTCTTTACCTTACACTTGGAAGATGTTTTGCCGGAAAGTAAAGAAATATACCCTTTTTCAAACAGCAGCTTCAAGCGGGTACTGGAAAGAGGCAGACATCTTTTTATCAATGAGGATAATTTAAGGCTCAAGTCGAAATCACACTTGACTTGGATACTTATGATCTCACTACTCATATTCAGGATGTCTTCTAAAGAGACGGTATTTATCACCTCATATTCAACACTGTCATAATCTAATTGAAGATTATTCCTACTTGCCACTCCGGCAGAAAAGGCATATTGCCAGGCAACTTCCCTGTCATTCATAGAAAAGCTGTGAAAGAGCTTTTTATCAATCAAGTCGGGTTTAGTTCGTGACAACAGAGTCATATTACAAGTGTTATCACATTTCACACATCTATAAATCAGCCAGACATCAATGTTTTTCTTCTGTGCATTCATCCTGAACTTATCACTGCAATAAAAGCGGTCACTATCACAGTGACTGCATTTCTTAATTAATAAGGGGCAATTCTTCACCCTTATCTCCCATGTAAATGTTGTTTCCATAACTATACAAAAGCGATTATCTTTCTTTGTGAATCAATTATATTTCTCCGCAAAGTTGGATAATAGCCATTTGTATAATTCACAAGATGTCACAAGACGCCCTGATATTTATCTGTCAAGCTCATCCATCATCTTTATAATCTGTTCTTTCAACTTATCCAGAAATTGGGTTCTGCTTTTCTTTCTATTCCTGATTTCCAAGAATATACGATAAAAATCACCTATCTCGATATTAAACAGTGTTTCGCAACAAAAAGCAATGTCTTTCAAACTCGTATTTCCATTATTAAAGCATTTACCTGCATACAAGGCGTAGATAAACTCAACCAAAGCAACTTTACTGTCCGTCCATTGCAACAGTTTACTGTCTACAATGGAAGTGAATTTAAGATGAAGTTTCTCTGTCAGCTGCTCTATTTCCTCCGACACATATTCTATCAAGCGATTATTCGCCAAAATTTCTGCAACACTCGAATCATGCAAGGTGGTAAAAGAAATATCTCTATCCAGTAGATGACAATGTATATCAGAAAGAATATCATAATTCTCCCGAATAAAATAGCGGTTATCAAGCTCTGTTCGACCGGCACGGTAATATTCATAAAAGTCATTATTCAAAAATAATTTTTGCAGGTTCTCCAATTCAATCTTCAGATATCTGCATTGGGATGACAGAGATTTGTCGATACGATTCTTTTCAATCTGATACAAACGGACATAAAACATCAACAGACCGGAAATCTGCGGTTTCGATACTTTAAAGAAAAGAATCTCTTCTTCAGCACTTCGAAACTGATATCCGGCAACAGCTGTTTTCAGCGAGGTCAGTGAAACCTGTACGACACCAATGATCTGCCTGATTCTATCCAAAGGATCAACCGTCTGAAGCTCAATCCTTTTTATTTCTTCTTCTATGTTCAGCTTACTATTTCTTACGAAATTTTCCATTCATTCTCAACGCACCCACCACTCCCATCTGATTAGCATAAACCGGACTAAAAGCCTGAATACCTTAATTGCATCAGTTTTGAAAAACGATGCAGTGAATAATAAAAATGATAAAATGAAAAACCTGTTCAAGTATAGAACTACTCAAACGAAAGAAATTAGCCTGTGGTTTATGAGGCTAATATTAAGCTATAACAAATTTAAGAATTGTGCCCAAAATCATTGCTTTTAGAATTCAGATGCAAATATAATTGTTTTTTTAGGATGACATGAAGTTTATATGAATTTTTGAAATAAACTCACCAGAAGTATAGAAAAATAGTATCTTTGCCTCCGACTTTTCACAGATACTGTGAGAAAGCAATTCTTTTAATTATATAAATAAAAAAGACTATGATCAGATTAAATGTTTTTGTTCGTGTAAACGAATCCAACCGCGAAGAAGCAATAAAAGCGGCAAAAGAACTGACTGCCTGTTCTTTAAAAGAAGAAGGATGCATTGCTTATGATACTTTCGAAAGCAGCACGCGTCCTGACGTTTTCATGATTTGCGAAACTTGGCAGAATGCCGAAGTATTGGCAGCACACGAAAAATCTCCTCATTTCGCTCAATATGTAGGTATCATTCAGAAATTGGCTGAAATGAAATTGGAAAAATTTGAATTCTAAATGAATTACGAGGCTGTTCGAGAACAGCCTCATTAAATCCGCTATTCCTCTATCTTTCCGAGTAGAATTAGTCGAGTTTCTTATGGATAAATATTCCTTCAATCCAATAAGTTGCGTGATTCGATTCAAATTTCAACAAGACATAGCCGGGATCAGTGGGACCACCGGGAAAATGATCGATAAACCAATCCTGCCAAAGTTCCTGCTTCATCTTTTCGTCAGTTACAACTTCCACTTTCCCCGTTAACGCCACGCTGTCTCCTTTATCCTGAAAGCATAATCCTGCTTTCGGATTCGATAAGAAATCAATTGTTTTTAGTGAATCTGCTCCGGTAGACATCCAGATAGTGGAAATTCCTTCTGCCAGGATTTTGCTCATCGGCACAGGACGGGGATAACCTTCTTTATTCACAGAAGCAAGGGTAACTACTTCACATCTCTGCAACAATTCTGTTGCTTTCTCTTTCATTGTTTTTGTGGTCATAAATTGATTGTTTTTTATTAACCTTGCAAAGGTAACGGCATATCTTCCCATTCTATTGTAAAAAAGCGACTTTTACCTAATCTATCTTTGTGGTTCGATATAAGTAAGTGTGGTTTCTTCCGGAACGGTTAGGGAAAGAAAAGACGCAGGAGTATTGCCGGACATCGACTTAATCTCTTTTGAAAAATGCGCTAAATCATAGTATCCTGCATCAACTGCCGTAGTCAACAGATTGGGTGATGTTGTGGTTCTCAACAATTCCACAGCATTCTTAAATTTAACAATACGGCTGTATTCTTTAGGAGTAAATCCGGTATAATGCTTGAACTTTCTCTCAAAATGACGCTGACACAAACAGACATCATCCATCAAGCTGCGATCTGAACGTTTTCCTTTGGAATGATTAATCATGTTCACTGCCATAGCGACATGAGAATCGGCAGGCTGATAATGACGCGCCAAATATGCCAGCAAATATTCTTCCACTACTCGTATTCGATCTGTGACATGCTTCTGCTCACCTAATTTTTCAATAAAAGTGTCATCAAAAACAGCCTTCATCTCATTAGTACTGACTCTGCTATTCACAAATTCGTGTAGAGGCAGGTTTGTAAAGCAAGACAAACCACAAGGTAAAAAACGAACGCCAAACATGTGAATCGATTCTGTATAAGTGACGAGTTCCGAATATTTTGTCATAGGTCCTACAAAATAGGAACGATAGGGTTGCATAATCAGACTCCCTTCTTCAACAGCATTAGCCACCTCTCCCAGCGTAAATATAAAATCGGTACAACCATCCGGCAGAATATGGATGCGCATACCATAATCCGGATTGCCCTTAAACTCCCAATAGCTATCAATGTAGGGAACAAGTAAATGAGAAGGCTGATATTCTGTATACATGGATCTATTTTGTACGCAAATATAGCGAAAATAAATTCTAATCAACGATGCGTTCGTTTGCCTTTGCCTTTTGAAGCCATTCAGGGACAATCTCTTCGAGAAATTTATCTTTGCCTACCTTTTCGGCAGCCATATCCAAACCGATATATTGCTGCGCCTTTTCTTTCGTTGTGATATCCGGAAGCGGAACATCACCAGTATATCCGTACGTTCAATTTGAAGGGGTCACTTTCAGCTGGACAAAAGGGATCAATTTAGATTGGATTCAGGGGATCAATTTGATTTGGACAGGAGGGGGCAAATGGTCCCGGATTTTCCATTTTGTCCATGCCTTTGGTTTATGTCGAACAAAAATAGTGTAAATTCTTTAAAAGAAGAGTTTTTTATTGGAAATGTTTCCCCAAAGTCCATTTTAATTCAATTTTTAGTAAAAGGTTTCTATTTGCCATTCCTGTTACTATATTTTCTCCAACCTCATTTTTTATGCTATATTTGTATCCGAAAAAATAATAGAAACGATGATAAACTTTGCAGCTATCGACTTTGAAACAGCCAACGGCAAACGTACCAGCGTATGCAGTGTTGGGGTTGTCATCGTAAGGGAAGGAAAAATAACGAATAAAATCTATCGTCTGATCCGTCCCCGCCCCAATTATTATACGCAATGGACCACAGCTGTTCATGGCTTAACTTACGACGACACGATGGAAGCCGACGAATTTCCGGAAGTATGGGCGGAAATCAAACCATTGATAGACGGTCTGCCACTTGTAGCGCACAACAGTCCTTTTGATGAAGGTTGTCTCCGGGCGGTTCACGAATTATATGACATGACTTATCCTGATTATAAGTTTTATTGTACTTGCCGTACTTCGAGGAAAGTCTTTGGAAAAGATTTGCCCAATCATCAGTTGCATACGGTAGCAGAACGATGCGGATATCATTTAGAGAATCACCACCACGCACTGGCAGATGCAGAGGCTTGCGCACAAATAGCTTTACTTATTATTCCCGAACCGAAAAAAGCAAGAAAAACAAAGAAAGCTGATAAAGATATACATGTTGGAGATTTATTCGCTTCACTTATTCCTCAACCAATGAAAAAGAGCAAATGAAAAACACTACAACTATTATTTCAATCAATAATAGCCGTAGTGTTTGATAATAAAGTGCTAACTATGTACTTCGATTAGAGGATAGATTTTGCAATACCCATTTCCAAGCCGCGAAGTTCTGCCAAGCCGCGAAGACGGCCCAGGCAAGAATATCCCGGATTCGTTTTCTTTTTCAAGTCATCAATCATTTGATGTCCGTGGTCGGGACGCATAGCGATAGAGCATTTACGACGCTGTTGTAGAAGAATAAGGCTCTTCATTACGTTGTACATGTCTACATTTCCTTCCAAGTGATTAGCTTCGTAGAAGTTTCCTTCCTCGTCACGTTGTGTACTGCGCAAGTGTACGAAGTTCACACGGTCGCCAAAACGCTCCATCATACCTGCAAGATCATTGTCGGCACGCACACCGAAAGAGCCTGTACACAAGCAGAGGCCATTAGATTCGTTAGGTACGGCTTCAATCAATTTCTTGAAATCCTCTTCCGTACTCAAAATACGAGGCAAACCTAAGATGGTATAAGGAGGATCATCCGGATGAATCACCAGTTTCACTCCTACTTCATCGGCAACAGGAGCAATTTCTTTTAAGAAAAAAATCAGGTTGGAACGAAGCTTCTCTGCATCAATATCGTCATAACGATCTAATGCTTGCTGAAATTGTTCTACCGTGAAACTTTCTTCCGAACCCGGAAGTCCGGCAATCATATTACGAACCAACAATTTCTTGTCGTCTTCGCTCATCTGCTCAAAACGAGCTTTCGCTTTAGCTATTTCTTCCGGAGTATAGTCTTTTTCAGCATTCGGACGTTTCAAGATGAAAAGATCGAAAGCTACAAAAGCTGCTTTTTCAAAGCGGAGTGCTTTAGAGCCGTCCGGCATTGTATAGGCAAGATCTGTGCGGGTCCAGTCCAATACAGGCATGAAGTTATAAGTAACTACCATCACGCCACACTTCGCCAGATTACGGATACTTTCCTTATAGTTTTCGATGTATTTCATAAAGTCGCCCGTCTGTGTTTTGATATGCTCGTGTACAGGTACACTTTCTACCACAGACCATGTCAGACCCACTTCTTCAATCATTTGCTTACGCTTCATGATCTCTTCTACTGTCCACACTTCACCATTTGGAATGTGATGAAGAGCATTTACTATACCAGTAGCGCCTGCCTGCTTAATATCCCACAAGCTAACCGGGTCATTAGGACCATACCAGCGCCAAGTTTGTTCACATAAATACATATTATTCTTTCCTGATTACAAGTTACTAATTATGATTAAAAACAGAATGATATCATCCCAATATTAGATAGAGAATGCATCAAATCCACCGTCGATAACAGCTACTGTACCTGTTACGAAGTTAGAAGCATCGCTAATCAAATAATGGATTGTTCCATAAAGGTCTTCCGGTTCACCGAAACGGTTGAATGGAGTATGAGCGAGAATGGTCTTTGAACGATCGGTTAGAGAACCATCCGGATTAGTCAATAATGCACGATTCTGATCGGTCAGAAAAAATCCCGGAGCGATGGCATTTACACGCAGACCGTTACCGAATTTCAAAGCCAGTTCGCCAGCCATATATTTAGTAAAGTTGGCAATAGCTGCTTTTGCCGCACCATAACCTACCACACGGGTCAATGGACGAAGAGCCGATTCAGAACAGAAGTTTACAATAGAACCTTTCTTCTGTTCTACCATAATTTCAGCAAATACCATTGTAGGCAATACTGTACCGAAAAGGTTCAGATCCACCACTTTCTTGAATGCATCAATCTGCAAATCGAAGAAAGTCTTATCCGGAGCGATAGTTGCACCTGCCATGTTACCTCCGGCAGCGTTCAACAAAACATCAATACGGCCATAAGCCTTCATGATTTCCACTTTGTTGCCTTCCAACACTTCTTTATCCATCACATCCGTGTAAAGGAACATGGCTTCATTTCCTTCTGCTTTGATACTGTCTACCAATGCTTTTCCTGCTTCTTCACTTCTGTCGAGCACAACCACTTTTGCACCTTCCTTTGCGAGATACGCAGCAATACCTTTACCTAAAATACCAGCTCCACCGGTGATAACAACTACTTTGCCTTTTACGTTAAATAATTCATTCATGGTTCTTACAAGTTTATATGTTTATAATTTATTGTTCAGATAATATTTCAGATTCTCTTTAAGGAGAATATCGATAGGCATCAGATTCACCTTTTCACTGCTCTGTTTGAACAACAGATGATTACACAATGATTTAATACCATCATATCCCTGACGCTCCGGACGTTGCGCAATCAATGCGGTTATCACACCTTCGGAAAGCAACTGTGTATTTCTCCCGATAAGGTCATAACCAACCAGTTTGACAGATTGCATTCCTCTCGCTTTCAGGTAATTCCCTAAAATATAGCAAGTTGAATTAAAAATAACAGTCCCATTTATATTCGGATTAGCTTCAAATATTTCATCCAGCTTCATGAAGTTATACACTGAATCATTTATTTTCAGCTCTACTTCATGCAGATTTCCGTTGAACCCTGTTTCCGTGAGATAATGGCAGAAACCTTCCCGCCTGTTCTTTCCCTGATTAGAGTCATTCTTCCCACTATGAATAATTCGCGCCATCAATATATCGGAAGACGAAGAAAGCCGGTCCATCAACAATCTGGCAGCAATCACTCCGGCATCATAAGACTCCGTTCCGAAATAAGCCAGTTGATGTTGCCCTCCAATGTTGGAGTCAACATACACATAAGGTATTTCATTCCTGTCAAGTTCCTGCGAAAGCCGGATAACAGAATCCGTAAACAAAGTCGCAATCAATACACCATCTACTTTCTCATTCAGCAGATTACGGATGATATCATCAAAAGTCTTGTTATTATATTGATCGAAAAAGAGTTTGGTAATGGTGATGTTATACGATTCCATTTCCGACGCTGCTTTATCTATGCCTTCCGAAATAGCTTCCCAATACTCTCCCTGAACAAAAGAAGGAGTAATCGCTAGAAGATGATATTGCTTTTTGGAGGCCGCCAATGAACGTGCCATCAGATTGGGCTGGTAATGTACCATCTCCAGAATCGCCTGTACCTTTTTCCTATTTTCTTCAGATACCCTACCACGATTATGGATTACACGATCTACCGTGCCAACAGAGACACCTGCCATCTTAGCAATGTCTACAATCCGAATATTTGAAAACTCTTTATCCATTTATTGATAAGTATCTTGTTTTTCATCGACAAAAGTAAAATGAATTATTGAATTAAGCAATAGTGTGTGCGCACACACATAACATACAATAAAGAACATATTATTAATAATCAACTAGTTAACCAGAACAACCAGGAAGTATACATGTTGTTAAACATAAGAAAAAGTAAAGATAGTATAGAGAAAAAAGCATTTATCAGATGAGAAATCAGAGGGAAAATAGCTTTTGATTCTTGAAGGAAGTGAAAATAATGGGGAAGATACACCAATATGTGTTCGTGCACACATCATTCAGATAGTGACTGATGAGGCTAGAAATAAAAGATTAAACGTATATAAAATAAAACAGGTAACCGATTCTATTTAAATCGATTACCCGTTTGGGAGTTCTTATTTCCCCCACTTATCTTTTGCTTTTCCGGCCACTTTATCGGCTTCATCTGCTACTTTATCAGCAATTTCCGCACCGGTTTCTACTGCTTTAAGTCCAAGATCCACTGCTTTTCTTTCAGCGTGAGCAGCAGCTATTTCAGCATCACGACCTATGCGATGGATAGCGTTATAAATTTCACTTTCTAATTGTTTTGCTTTTGCTGTACGTGAAAGACGATAAGCTACTGCGCCAAGGATTGACCCAATTCCGAGTCCAATCCAAAAATTTCCATGTCTACATTCCATAATCAAGTTCTGTTTTTAGGATTAAAAATAAATTATATAAATATCTATTTAGATTTCGAGAATAAAGAAGCAATCCACAATACAAGGATAGCTCCTACGGTGGAAGTTATCAAACTTCCGATCAGTCCTGAAGCTGCCAGTCCGAAAAGGGCAAACACCCAACCGCCCAGTACACCTCCAAGAATACCAAGTAATAAATTTATAACAAGACCAAAACCTCCGCCGCGCATTATTTTACCTGCGAGGAATCCAGCCACAATACCAATAATGATATACCATATAAAGCCCATATAATCCTCCTTTTTTATTTAACAACAGTAGGTATGAAGAATAGTTCAGTCACTCAAAACTGAATTAACGACAATTTACAATCCTTAGTCTTAGAGCTTTATTCCTATCATATTGAATTAATCACATCAAATATATATTGAGAAACGGGAAGTTTCCGTACCTTTGCAGCCGATTTTTCAGGAACACTTCAATAGTAAATAGGTATTATGGTACAGAATCAGGAACAACCCGTAGGAAAAATTACATTTTCCATTTTGATTGCATTGAGTCTTTCGCATTGCCTCAACGATCTTTTACAGTCGGTGCTATCAGCATCTTATCCTTTATTTAAAGATGATTTAGGACTTAGTTTCGCGCAAATCGGACTTATCACACTAGTCTATCAACTTTCCGCTTCAGTTTTTCAACCGATTACCGGAATTTTCTTTGATAAGCATCCCGTCGCGTGGTCATTGCCTATCGGAATGAGCTTTACACTGATTGGTTTGATAAACTTAGCATTCTCTGATAATCTATACTGGATATTAGCCTCCGTATTCTTAATCGGAATTGGCTCTTCCGTACTGCATCCGGAAGCCTCCCGTATCACGTTCCTTGCCTCCGGCGGAAAACGTGGACTGGCACAATCACTCTTTCAGGTAGGTGGTAACTTCGGAGGTTCATTAGGCCCTTTGCTGGTTGCTCTGTTGGTGGCTCCTTATGGCAGGCAACATCTCATCGTATTTGCATTTGTGGCTTTAGCTGCTATCGGAGTGATGTACCCAATTTGCAAATGGTATAAATCATATCTAAACCGGATGAAAGCACAGACTGTCAGTGTTAGAAAACCTGTTCATCTTCCTTTGCCTATGGATAAGACAGCCCTTTCAATCGCGATATTGCTGATTCTGATTTTCTCCAAATATATCTATATGGCAAGTCTCACGAGTTATTATACTTTCTATTTGATTCATAAATTCAATGTAAGTGTACAAGATTCGCAGCTATATTTATTTATCTTTCTGGTAGCTACTGCTATCGGAACATTAATCGGAGGTCCGGTAGGTGACCGAATTGGACGCAAATACGTGATTTGGGCTTCTATTTTAGGAGCTGCCCCATTTAGCTTACTAATGCCACATGCCAATCTGCTGTGGACTATTATCCTTAGCTTCTGTGTGGGATTGATGCTTTCTTCCGCTTTTCCTGCCATATTGCTTTATGCACAGGAGTTACTTCCTACCAAACTTGGATTGATATCCGGTTTGTTCTTTGGATTTGCTTTCGGAGTGGCCGGTGTAGCATCTGCCGTACTTGGCAATTTAGCGGATAAAACGAGCATTGAATATGTATATAACATCTGTGCTTATATGCCGCTGCTGGGATTAGTCACGTTCTTTTTGCCTAATTTAAAGAAGCAGAAAATATAAATAAAGCTCTTTATAAAAAAGAAAGAAAACGACCGGTATGCATCGTCACGACGTATACCGGTCTACAAGTTAAGGTCAAAGTCAAAAAATTAAGAGAGCTATTTATATGTTAGGGTTAGCGTTAATTTCTTTCTGTGGAATAGCATATAAATAATAGGTGCTATTTACTGTAAACGGTTTACCGTTCGGGAAGTTGAGGAACCAATGTCCCAGAGGATTTCGTTTTTCAAAGCTACCACCCTCCTGCCAGCAATCGACTTCTGTCTTTTGCATCTCATCCGATAAAGCAGTACGTACTACGGAACCCTGTGTACGAAGTACATCTGTAATACCGAATCCCTCTCCCCAAAGTTCGCGGCGACGTTCCATCAGAATCTCATTAAGAACATCTTCCTGTGATTTCTCTGTCACGTCATAATCTCCCACTCCACGGGCATTGCGCAACGTATTCAATGGAATAACAGCCTGATTCAAAGCCACTCCATCACGAACTTTCGCCTCCGCTTCTATCAAATACATTTCAGAAGCACGCATCAAGACCAGATCAGCTGTATCATCTGCACGCATGTGGAATTTCTTATATCCCAGATATCCTTCACGCATCCACTGAAACAAAGGCAGACGAATGTCACCCTCGATAAAGGTATCTTTTAGATGAGGATCAGCCATAAAGCTACTATAAGCTCCGACGTATGTTGCATCCAGATAATAGAAGTTGTAGCTGGCATCCGATTGGGAAGGTATTTGAGGAAATCCCCATATCCATTCTTTATTGGAAATGTTATTAAAACCTTCGTATTCGGCTGTAGTTGTCATCAACGCATATCCTGTACGTGCCGCTTCAGCTGCTTTCGCTGCCTCTTCCCACTGCCCTGTCAACAGATAAGCACGAGCCAAGAGACCATCCACCACGGCAACATCCGGTTTAAATTTCTGGTTATCACCACTCCTGACATAGTTCTTCAAATAATCCTGTGCCAGGTTCAGATCATCAAAAATACGCTGATAAACCTGTGCCACTGTTGATTTTCCTTTCGGAACTGTCGAACTATTACTCGGTTCGGTATATATAGGAACACATGGAGCATCTTTATCTTTCAGATAAGTAAATTGATAATGCTGCACCAAGTGTAAATAACAGAAAGCACGCAGCGCCAATGCCTGTCCCTGCGCCTGCCGGAGTTCCTCCGAATCTCCCTGAATGGAAATGGCAGTATTACAGTTATCGATCGTTTTATATATCAGATACCAAGCAAATTCTGTTCTATTGTTTGAAGGTAACGCTATATCGTTAAACTGATACGAAGAGTTGAAACCGTATTTCGGACGGGAAACAATATCACTTGCCATCATGTCATCCAGACACTGAAGCGCCCGATAACCGATATTGGCATAAGTACTTGAATAATCAAACAGATTATACCAGGCACCATTCACAAGTGCCGCTGCATTTTCGGGCACAGGTACTTTTTCTGAACTTACCGCATCCGTTGGGTCCGTATCCAAAAAACTGCTGCTACAACTCGTTGCCAGGAAAAGTCCGGCAACTGCGGCAAGAATGGATTTAATTTTTATTTTTCTCATAATTTAGTCTGAATTTAGAAAGAAACGTTGATACCTCCGGAGATCGTTCGCATAGCCGGATAACGATAATAAGTGATACCGGTAATTCCCTGTTCAGGGTCTAGTCCCTGATTCCGGTGAATGGTAAACAGATTATCTCCTTGTACATATACCTGTACACTGCTCAATGATAACTTACTAATCCACTGTTTGGGTAAGTTATAGGAAAGAGTCAGGTTTTTCAATCGCATATACGAATTATTCTGCAAAAAACGGGTAGAAGCCGAGTTCCAGTTATTAGTGGTAGTACTCAAAGCGGGAACATCTGTATTACGATTGTCGGGAGTCCATCTTTTTAGAATCTCCGTCGACCAGTCACGTCCTTCCAGACTTCCGTTGTGCAGGATCATTGTTATATCACGATTGTAGATATATCCACCGATACTATAAGCAAAGATGGCAGAAAGATCAAATCCTTTCCAGGAAAGAGAGGTATTGAATCCACCGTATACCTTCGGGAGAGATGATTTATTGACGTAATAATAGTCAGCCGAACCGTAATCGTTTGTTGTGACACGTTTTCCGGTCGGATTGTGATTTTCATCTTCTTCATCCATATACCACAATGGATCTCCGTTCTCCGGATCTACTCCCGCCCACTCTATCATATAGAAATCATAAACAGAACGGCCTACCTGCAACTTGTTCACACCACTTTGCGGCATATCTTTCAAAGGAAGATCCGTCACCTTATTCTTATAATGTGTCAGATTCATACCCAGTTTCCATACCCAACCATTCTGATTGATAATCGTTCCGTTCAACACCATTTCTATACCTGTATTCTTCAAGGCTCCTACATTCTCGTCAATAGAACCATATCCCAGAGAAGGAGCTATCGGACGTGAGTAAAGCAAATCTTTCGAACGACGTGTAAAGAAGTCAAACGAACCGGAAAAACGGTTGTTGAACAGGGAGAAGTCGATACCCACGTTAAAGTTGAGGTTCGTTTCCCATTTCAGGTTCGGGGTCGCCATACGGTCGGACACTAACGCATTTTCTCCCAGATTGGAGACAATGGTATAAAGTCCTTTACTCGCATAATACGTACCCAGATTATCGTTTCCTTGTGCACCATAGCTCATTTTCAGGGTTAAGGCAGATAACCAGTCGGAAGTGCTTGCCATAAACTCTTCCCGGTCGATACGCCAGGAAGTACCCAGCGACCAGAAATTTCCCCAGCGGGTTTCGGGTGCAAAACGTGAAGAACCGTCGCGACGATAAGATGCCGAGAAGAAATATTTATTCTGATAATCATATAACGCTTGCGTCAGATAACCCACCAATGCATAGTCGATGCGATATCCCGAACCTCCGGTCAGCTGTGAACCGACTACCAATTCCGGCATATCAGGCTGCGCCATTTTGGAACGTGATGCCGTCAGTTCATCGTAGCGGTAAGAATAAGCCTCCACACCGGCAAGAACATTAAAATGATGTTCACCAATTGTCTTGTCATACGTAGCGATATTATTCCACGTCCAGGAGAAAGTACGGGTATTCATCCGGCTGACGCCGCCTCCGTTTTCTTTAGCCGGACCTAACTTCGGATTCGTATAATCCAATGTATTATAATTAATCAAGTCAAAGTTGAAACTTGTCTTGAATTTCAGTCCTTCAATAATCGTAGCTTCCAGAAAAGTACGACCGGAAACTTCATCTTTCATTCGTTCCGATTTATCCAAAGGCAAAGTAGCCGGAAGGTTCCAGTTTGCCATCGAACCGGAAGGACGATAAGAACCGAAGTCATAAATACGATCTCCACTCTCATCCAATTTGTAGCTACCATCCGTATTCATTTCATAAATGGGATAGAATCCCGGCATGGTACGTCCTGCGGTAATCACATTACTGGTTTTGGAGTCGGATGAAACTGGATAGTTCTGCATGGAATGTGCGAAACTCAAATTGACGCCTCCTTTCAACCAGGAAGTCATCTCGCTGGTGATATTGGAACGGAGATTGAAACGCTGGTAACCGGATTCGAGTGCAATACCTTTATCATTCAGGTATCCGGCAGAAAAGAAATACTGATTCGCTTTTCCACCTCCGGAAACACTTAGATTTAACTCTGTGCGAAGCGCCTGTTGCTCCATGGCGTCACTCCAGTCAGAATTCCATAACGGACGGGCACCTGCCACCAGCTTTCCATCTGTACCGACCGGTTGCGCATATTGAGGACCATAGGGGTTCGGGCCACCTCCCATTAATTTCGTCACCAAGTCTTTGGATGCTTGCGTGGCGGCAGTTGCCGGAGTATAATCCGCACTCTTGGCATACTGATTGCGAAGTGCTTCCCAATATAATTCAAAATATTGGTCGGTACTGACACGATCATAATCACGCACGGCACGGTTGGAACCTCCTAAGGAAGCTTTCACCTTTACCGTTGCTTTGGTATTTTGATCTCCCTGCTTGGTGGTGATAATAATCACTCCATTCGCACCACGGGAACCGTACAAAGCAGCAGAGGCCGCATCTTTCAATACTGTCATCGAAGATATGTCATCCGGATTGATAGAGTTCACACTACCATCAAACGGTACACCGTCCACTACATAAAGCGGGGCGCTGGAAGCGTTGATAGACCCGATACCACGAATACGGATTTCCGCATCCGTACCCGGCTGCCCACTTGCCGCACTTGCCTGTACTCCGGATACCGTACCCTCTAATACACGTGATATGCTGGAAGTCTGTAACTTTTCAATCTCACCTGCTTTCATCGTCGAAGCTGCTCCGGTAAAACTATACTTTTTAGCGGTAGCATAAGCTACTACCATTACTTCTTCCAGTTCCTTACTTTCCGATTCCAACGTGACATTAATCACACTCCGGTTATTCACCGGTTGTTCTACTGTTCTCATTCCTACAAAACGGAACACTAAAGTACCGGTAGCAGGAACCTCAATCGAATACTTTCCATCAATATCGGTAATGGTGCCGGAAGATGCTCCTTTCAATTGTACGGAGACACCAGGCAAAGGTTCTCCTTCAGAAGTCACTGTGCCTGTCACGCGTTTCTCCTGCTGTGCTTCCGCATATACTATATTTCCTGCAAAAAGCAGAAGAGACACGACTAATAAACGTAAATAGATTCTCATAATTTTGTGGCTTAAGATTTATTTGCTTGTTGTAACTAACAGTACATTGAACTTTTTTGTTTAGGAAACGAAACATTTTTTAGAAGATTGCTAGTATAAATCAACGAAAGGTAGTACATTCGTGAAACAAAAAATATCTATACCAACAAAGAACCACATGGGGAAACGGGTTATTCTATATCTTTTTCTGTTATTTTCACTGTCCTTACAGGCACAGACTGAAGAGAAAGTCTCTTTAGGCAACGATAGTACAGAAGTAGATTCCACAGCAACCGCCAAGCCAAGTGCTTTTAAAAGAGCGATCAAGAAGTTTATGAACTTCAGTGATTTCGATACGCTCTATATCAGTCCCAACCGTTATAACTATGCGCTGATGGTTACTCATTTCAGCAACTTTGAGTATTATTCTATCACCAGTGAATTGCCGCAGCCACAGAAACTTAGTTTTTCTCCCAACCCGCACAACAAGATAGGATTGTATTTCGGCTGGCGATGGATTTTCCTGGGATGGTCTGTAGATGTGAACGATATTTTCAAAAAAGGTACCCGAAAGAACAGAGGAACAGAATTCGATCTTAGCCTATACAGTTCCAAACTGGGTGTGGATATCTTCTATCGCCGCACTGGTAATGATTACAAAATACATAAAATCAGAGGATTTTCAGACGATATCCCCTCCAACTATTCCGAAGATTTCAGCGGAATAAAGGTAGATATCAAAGGACTGAATCTATATTATATCTTCAATAACCGCAAATTCTCCTATCCTGCCGCATTCAGTCAATCCACCAATCAACGACGCAATGCAGGTACATTTATTGCAGGTTTTTCCATTTCAAAGCATCATCTCGACTTCGACTATACAGCACTTCCGGGATTTATCCAGGAAGCGATGAATCCTGCCATGAAAGTCAAGAATATTAAATACACCAATGCCAACATCAGTTTCGGCTACGCCTACAATTGGGTCTTTGCCCGCAACTGCCTGGCATGTCTGTCTCTCACCCCTGCCATTGCCTACAAAGCTTCCGATGTGGACGCAGAAACAAATGAAGCAAAAGCATGGTACGGTAAATTCAATCTGGATTTTCTGGTTCGGGCAGGGATTGTCTACAACACAGGCAAGTATTACGTAGGTACTTCTTTTGTTGGAAAAAACTACAATTATCATCGCAACAATTTCTCTGTCGACAATGGATTCGGTACTCTCCAAATATATGCCGGATTCAACTTCAACACCCGCAAAGAATACAGGAAAAAGAAATAATTCCACAGAAACTAGAAATCATCAACTTGCTTGCTTATCCAAAGAATCTTTGTACATTTGCCACGTTCTAACGAACAAAAGTAAAAAAATCAATGAAGCAACAACGCCACATACAGACCACACGCACTCTTCTTTCCCGCTTTCGCTACTGGGGAAGAAAGAACTATGCTGCCTTTGCAAGTATGGGACGCGAATTCCAAATCGGTCATCTGCATACCAATGTAGTAGACGTTGCTCTTCGTAAGCAGAATGCTGCACAAACTATCCCTTATCATACATTTATGACACTTCAGGAAATCAAAGACCAAGTGTTGGCGGGTATCGATATATCACCCGACCAAGCTGCTTGGCTAGCCAACATGGCTGACAGCGAGGCGCTTTATGCCGCCGCGCATGAGATTACCGTCGCGCGTGCTTCGCACGAGTTCGACATGTGTTCCATCATCAACGCCAAGTCCGGCCGATGTCCGGAAAACTGCAAATGGTGTGCACAATCCTCCCACTACCGGACTAAAGCCGAGATTTACGATCTCCTTCCCGCTGAAGAATGTCTTCGACAGGCCCAATACAACGAAGCCCAGGACGTCAACCGATTCTCCCTCGTTACCAGCGGACGAAAACCATCTCCCAAACAGATTACCCAACTTTGCGATACAGTCCGTTATATGCGTCGACATTCGTCGATTCAACTTTGTGCTTCTCTGGGACTGCTCAATGAAGAGGAGTTGCGTTCCCTGCATGAAGCAGGAATCACCCGTTATCACTGTAATCTGGAAACTGCCCCGTCTTATTTTTCCAAACTCTGCTCTACGCATACGCAAGAACAGAAACTGGCTACTCTCGATGCAGCCCGTCGTGTAGGCATGGATATCTGTTGCGGAGGTATCATCGGCATGGGAGAAACGATGGAACAACGGATTGAATTTGCTTTCACATTGGCAGAACTGAATGTTCAATCCATACCTATCAACCTGCTTAGTCCGATTCCAGGAACTCCACTGGAAAACGAGCAGCCTCTAAGCGAAGAAGAAATACTTAAAACCATCGCACTCTTTCGTTTTATCAATCCGACCGCTTTTCTGCGTTTTGCCGGAGGACGTTCACAACTTTCTTCCGAAGCGATGCACAAGGCATTATATATCGGAATTAACTCGGCTATCGTAGGCGACCTATTGACAACACTCGGCTCCAAAGTATCGGAAGACAAAAAGATGATTCAGGAAGAAGGCTATCATTTCGCCGATTCCCAATTTGATCGCGAGCACATCTGGCATCCGTACACTTCGACTACCGATCCGCTTCCTGTCTACAAAGTAAAACGGGCAGACGGCGCTACCATTACCCTCGAAGACGGACGAACGCTCATTGACGGAATGTCTTCCTGGTGGTGTGCAGTGCATGGATATAATCATCCGGTATTAAATCAGGCGGCAAAAGAACAATTAGATAAAATGTCTCATGTCATGTTCGGAGGACTGACGCATGATCCGGCCATTGAACTGGGGAAACTGTTATTGCCTTTGGTTCCTTCCTCCATGCAGAAAATATTCTATGCAGACTCCGGTTCGGTAGCCGTAGAAGTGGCACTGAAAATGGCTGTACAATATTGGTATGCAGCAGGAAAACCGGAAAAGAACAATTTCGTGACTATCCGTTCCGGCTATCACGGTGATACGTGGAATGCCATGTCTGTATGTGATCCGGTGACGGGTATGCACAGTCTTTTCGGTTCGGCATTGCCTGTACGTTATTTTGTCCCGTCCCCCACTTCCCGGTTCGACGGAGAATGGAATCCGAAAGATATACTACCTCTACAAGAGATGATTGAAAAACATTCAAAAGAGTTAGCGGCGCTTATTCTGGAACCGGTGGTACAGGGAGCAGGCGGGATGTGGTTTTATCATCCGCAGTACCTGCGCGAAGCAGAAAAGCTTTGCCGGAAGCACGATATTCTTCTTATTTTCGATGAGATAGCAACGGGATTCGGACGAACCGGTAAACTTTTTGCTTGGGAACATGCCGGAGTAGAACCGGATATAATGTGTATCGGTAAAGCACTGACCGGAGGATATATGACACTTTCTGCTGTATTGACCAGCAACCGGATAGCAGATACAATCTCTAACCACGCACCGGGAGCTTTTATGCACGGACCTACATTTATGGGGAATCCACTTGCGTGTGCAGTGGCTTGCGCTTCCGTTCGCCTGCTGCTCGAATCCGGTTGGCAAGAGAATGTGAAGCGAATCGAAACTCAACTGAAAGAAGAACTAGCTCCTGCACGGGAATTTCCGGAAGTGGCTGATGTACGAATACTCGGATCCATCGGAGTCATTGAGATGAAACGTCCGGTAAATATGGCCTATATGCAACGAAGATTTGTGGAAGAAAGAATCTGGGTACGTCCCTTTGGCAAGCTGGTATATCTGATGCCGCCTTTCATCATCACTTCGGAACAATTAAGCGAACTGACTTCCGGCTTACTTAAAGTTATTCAAAAAAGATGACAGATAAGAAGAATATTACCAGATTTTCACCCAAGAATCTGTTCCTCGGTGAGCAAAAGGGTGTTCCTCGGTGAGGAACGGGCCTTTCCTCACCGAGGAAGGATGCCTTGGTCGGTGAGAAACTTTCGGGATACTTCTTTAGACAATAAACATCTTATAGACAACTGATTACGCTTTCAACCATCCATATATCGAATACTTATTACTTAAAACAATAATTCATGACATTAGAACATATAAACCAGGAACTCCAGACCTTGAAAGAGAAAAAGAACTACCGTTCTCTCCCACCGCTTATTCACGAAGGACGAGATGTTCTGCTGAACGGACAACGAATGTTGAACCTATCTTCTAATGATTATCTCGGGCTGTCCAATGACATTTCATTGAGGAAGGAATTCTTAAAAACACTCACCCCTGAAACATTCCTGCCTACTTCCTCCTCTTCCCGGTTACTGACCGGCAATTTTAGTGACTATCAGAAGTTGGAGCAACAGCTAGCCACGATGTTCGGAACGGAAAGTGCACTTATATTCAATAGTGGTTATCATGCCAATACAGGAATACTTCCTGCCATTTGCAATACTCACACACTGATTCTTGCCGACAAGCTAGTGCATGCAAGCCTGATAGACGGAATTAAATTATCATCAGCTAAATGTATTCGGTATCGTCACAATGATATTTCCCAGTTGCAACGACTGATTGCTGAAAATCATAACGCTTATGAGCAGCTTATTATTGTTACCGAAAGTATCTTCAGCATGGATGGCGATGAAGCTGATCTTCCCGCTCTCATTCAACTCAAAAAGAGTTATTCCAATGTTCTTCTTTATGTAGATGAGGCTCATGCTTTTGGTGTACGAGGAAAAAAAGGATTAGGATGTGCCGAAGAACAGGACTGTATCAACGATATAGACTTTTTGGTAGGAACATTCGGAAAAGCCATTGCTTCGGCAGGTGCCTATATTGTCTGTCGGCAACTCATTCGGGAATATCTTATTAATAAAATGCGCACGTTTATATTCACCACCGCACTTCCTCCTATCAATATCCAGTGGACTTCGTGGGTGTTAGAACGCCTTTCAGCTTTACAACATAAGAGGGCTCACCTGCTACAAATCAGTGAAAAGCTAAAGGTAGCCCTTACAGCCAAAGGATATAATTGCCCATCGGTGAGCCATATTGTACCTATGATTATAGGAGCCAGTGAAGATACCATATTGAAAGCAGAAGAACTCCAGCGCAAAGGATTCTATGCATTGCCCGTCCGTCCACCTACCGTACCCGACGGAACTTCACGTATCCGTTTTTCACTGACAGCGGACATCACTGAACATGAAATTGACCAACTCATCAAACTGATAAACGAATGAAGCAGCATTTTATCATAAAGAATAATCAGAAGCATCTATTGCTTTTCTTCGCCGGTTGGGGGATGGACGAAACTCCTTTCCTGACCATTCATCCTACAGATAAGGACTGGATGATTTGCTATGATTACCGTTCATTAGCATTTGATACCGACTTATTGGAAACCTATTCCCAGATTACACTTATCGCCTGGTCGATGGGAGTCTGGGCAGCTTCGCAAATCATGAAGCAGTACCCACATCTGCCTGTCTCCCAAAGTATCGCCATCAACGGCACCCTCTACCCCATACACGAAACCAAAGGTATCGCTCACTCTATTTTCGATGGCACACTTCAAGGGCTGAATGAACAAACCTTGCAAAAATTTCAAAGAAGAATGTGTGGTTCAATAGCTGACTATAAAACTTTTCAAACCATATCCCCCCAGCGTCCGATGGAAGAACTCAAAGAAGAACTTGCCGCTATACAACAACAATATTTATCATTGCCGCCCTCTGATTTTAAATGGCAAAAAGCTATCATAGGAAAAGGCGACCGCATTTTCCTCCCGGATAACCAATATTTGGCATGGGAAAACCAAGTGGACTCTCTTGAACAAGTGGAAGCGGCACATTACCAACAAGAGCTTTTTAACACGATACTCATGCAGCCGGAGAACTGATGCATCCATCATTTTAAAATAAAGTGATTATCAAGTATATCAGCCTATTAAACAAATATTGATTATGAATAAACGACTAATCGCAGAACGTTTTTCAAAAGCTATCACTACCTATCCAAAGGAAGCAAACGTGCAACGGCAAATAGCAGGTAAAATGATTCGTTTGCTTACAGAACACATACCTTCTCCCTGCTCGAAAGTAATTGAATTTGGCTGCGGAACCGGTATTTACTCCCGTATGCTGCTCCAAGCCCTCCGTCCGGAAGAGTTATTACTAAATGACCTTTGCCCCGATATGAAATATTGCTGTGAGGACTTATTAATGAAGAAGCAGGTTTCTTTTCTTCCGGGAGATGCCGAAACTGTCTCTTTCCCCACCGAAAGTACATTGATAACTTCCTGCTCCACCTTGCAATGGTTCGAATCACCGGAAAACTTTTTCGAAAGGTGTAATACCCTACTCAATAATCAGGGTTATTTTGCTTTTAGCACTTTTGGAAAAGAAAACATGAAAGAAATACGCGAACTTACCGGCAACGGACTTCCTTATCGTTCACGGGAAGAGCTCGAAGTAGCTTTGTCACCCCATTTTGACATACTGTATTCAGAAGAAGAGCTTATCCCGCTTTCGTTCGAAGACCCGATAAAAGTACTATATCACTTGAAGCAAACCGGAGTCAATGGCTTATCAACGCAATCCTCTCCTACCGGAAAACAAGAGAACGATTTATGTTCATCAGACAACAATTCAAAAAATAATTTTAAGAACAATCTCCCCCAACAGCAGTGGACTCGTCGTGACTTGCAACTCTTCTGTGAACGTTACACGCAGGAATTTACTCAGGGCACTTCTGTGTCCTTAACATATCACCCTATTTATATCATCGCAAAAAAGAAAAAAGTATGAAACAGAATGTATATTTCGTAAGCGGTATCGACACTGATGCCGGAAAAAGCTATGCCACCGGCTTTCTAGCTCGTGAATGGAACAAGAACGGGCATCGCACCATCACCCAGAAATTTATTCAAACGGGAAATGTAGGTCATTCCGAAGATATTGACCTACATCGGCAAATCATGGGAATCCCTTTCACCAAAGAAGACCAAGAGGGACTAACCATGCCGGAGATTTTCTCTTATCCCGCCTCTCCGCATCTTGCTTCCCAGCTGGATAACCGCCCCATCGACTTTGATAAAATAAAACGTGCGACCGAAGAATTGAGTGAACGGTATGACTCTGTTTTACTTGAAGGAGCAGGCGGCCTTATGGTTCCCCTGACAACTGAACTTTTAACCATTGACTACATCGTCCAAGAAAAATATCCGCTTATCTTTGTTACTTCGGGCAAACTGGGGAGTATCAATCATACCCTGCTTAGTCTCGAAGCAATACAAAAACGCGGCATTGTACTAGATACCGTATTATATAATTTATATCCTACCGTAGAAGACAAGACGATTCAGAATGATACAATGGAATTTATCCGGACCTGGCTGAAAAAGTATTTTCCGGAAACGAAGTTTATACTGGTTCCGGAAATAAAAAAGAATCTATAGAAAAGTAATCACCGACTACTTTCACTCAACAACAATCGTACTCTTTTGTGGATTATGGCTATCATAAGTAACTTTCACCGGATACATATAGCCATAATCCTTTTTTTTAACAGTAGTCGAATATTTATCTAAAGCCTTTCTCAATGTTCTTTCCGAAATCGGTTTGGTCACAAAGTCATTACAACCCATCTCCAATGCCAATTCTTTATCCGCCTCAAAAGCATAAGCCGTCAAAGCAATGATTGGAATTTCTTTAGAATAAGAGCGGATAATATGGGTTGCTTCCAGTCCATCCATACGCGGCATTTTTACATCCATCAGGATTAAGTCCGGTTGGTACTGCTTATACATTTCGATAGCTTCCACTCCGTCTTTAGCCCAAAGCAATGTATATTCCCTGCCAATCAGATTCTTCAGCAAGATAAAATTGCTCTCCACATCTTCTGCTACCAGAATCTTCTTAATCTGTTGTACACGATTGACTGTATTTCCTTTAGATACCACTTTCGACTCTTTAAAGAATTTACCATGCTCTCCGGTTTCTTCATAAGGGATCGTGAAATAGAATGTGGAGCCTTTACCCAGTTCGGAAGTCACCCCTATTTCTCCACCGATTTTTTCGATAATCATCCGACAGATAGACAGACCTAATCCTGTCCCTTGGGCAAAAGAGTTCAGTTTGACAAAACGCTCGAAGATATGATCTACCTTTTCCGGTTCTATCCCTATTCCTGTATCCTTTACATACACACGAATATCTTTATCCATTCGTCCAAAACCAAAACGGATCTCTCCTTCATAGGTAAACTTACTTGCATTAGTCAGGAAATTCGTTATCACCTGCATGATACGGTTCTGATCTCCCTCCATGAGCAAATCCTCCTCCTCATTATCAAAGACAAGAGTTACCCCTTCTTTCACACGTTCTTTATGAACAGTATAAATTGTTCGGCAGACCTCTCCCAGATTCATTGGACGTTTGATATATTCCAGTGTCCCGGCTTCTATCTTCGATAAATCCAGAATATCATTAATCAATTGCAACAAAATATCCGAATTCTGATTGATTATATCCGAATAGAGTTTTTTCTCTTCAGCAGTTTCGGCAGAAGGCAATAACTGGGAGAATCCTACAATAGCATTCAGCGGAGTCCGGATCTCATGGCTCATGTTAGCAAGGAAAGCGCTTTTCAATCTGTCGGATTGCTCCGCTTTAATCCTTGCCTTGATTAGTTCCTGCTCAATATTCTGAAGATTAGTAATATCCCACGAAATGCCAATCAGCAAAGGTTTACGTCCCTCCATCGGTACGAGTGCTTTCAAAGTCTGCACGATACGCGCTTCTCCATTAGCGGACAGATAAGTTTCCTGCATATCAATACGTTTATGAATCTGGAGTAATTCCAAATCATCCTTACGGAATTTCTCCGCATCTCCGTGCACCGGAAATATCTCATAATCCGTATGCCCGATAGCTTTAGATGCCGGAATACCCGAATGATCGGCAAATGCCTTATTCCAATATAAATATCTAAGATCATCTTCCGGATCTTTCACAAACAAATAGACCGGAATATTATTTAAAATGCCATCTAATAACAGATTCAGTTCACGGAGTTCATCCCGTTTCTTGATAACATCGGTAATGTCCTGCGTAAAGAACCAGGTGAGTTCCTGATTATTTTCACGAATCAGGAAAGTAGATACCTGATGTACTCTCTCCTTCGTATGCCCGTAAGGTATATAAGCCGCCCGATAAGCCAGACTTCCTTCATGATCGCGTATCACCTGGAGCTTTTGTTCCCATGCCTCCTTGTCGGTCATAGAGACACGCAAATCATATATTTTTTGTGTACCCAACTCCTGTGTTACACCGTATTCTTCTATAAATTGCTTATTCGCATAAACCAGCGTTCCATCTTCCGCCACAGCAAGAATACTGTCACTCACCTTATCAAGCACACTTTTAAAAACTTCCAATTGTCTTTGGGTAGCCACTCGTTCCGTTATGTCACGACACATAATCAGCACGTATTCCTCATCCAACGGAAAAATACGGTTCTCGTAATAATGGCGTTCACCATTAAAATCCAGTTCGTGATGTGCAGTTGAAACAGCTCCGGTGGTGATAGCCTGACGCATATTGGAGTGAATATTTTGATACGCTTCCGGTGGAACCATATCCTGCATGCGCATCCCTCTAAAATCCTTGTTTGATATTCCTACATGGTTGGTTTCTTCATTGGAAACAACTTCAATGCCTACCTCACTCTGATTGAAGACAGTCAGCATATCGGGAAGAGAGTCTAGTATTCTAACAGCATATTTCTCTTTAAAACTAACAGGACGATCGCTATGCTTCTCATCCCTAAGAACAGAAAGTTCTTTTCTAAGCTGCTCGTTTTCTTTTTTAAGTGCTTCTAACTGTTCTAGTAATGCTTCTTTGCTTTGTTCGATGCTCATGATGTAACGGGGTAAATACGTACTTATCTGCCAAAAGTAAATATTTTTTTGAATAAAGGCATGTATTTACCCCGTTTTTTTCAAAGAATTACTCAATTACCATAATCCGGTCGTTCAATCCCACCTTCATACCATCTTCCACGAATACTTCTTTCACAATTCCATCCGTCACCGAACGTATCTCATTCTCCATTTTCATCGCCACCAATACACAAAGCGGATCACCCCGCTTCATGAGATCTCCCTTCTTTACATACGTCTTCAGGATCACTCCCGGCATCGGTGCCTGTACCACCTGACGCCCTACGGATTCAGCAGCAGTGCGGGCATTATGTATCTTCTCCATTTCTCCCTGCAATTCAATCTGATAAAGCTCCCCTTTATTCATAATCGTATATGAATTATTGGAAGAAGGAGAAATCTGCACTCCATGCGAATGATGATCGATGATGATCGAATGGATAGAGTCGCCACCCATGTTATAATCGACCTCATATATCTTACCATTGACTGCAATCTTCTTGATTGGTCCGTCCTCCAGAATCTCCACCTTATATTCACTGTCCGGCATATCCTGGAGCTTGGCATAATATGTAGCTAATGTTGTACCCATAACCAATTCCGTTATTTTTTAATTTTTAATTCTCAATTTTCAATTTAATAATTATTAGCAGTCATCTGCAATTTACCGTAATACTTCCAGAGCGATTCGCCTACTACCGGAAGCGTAGTGGCACGGGAAACCGCTTCTTTCTCCCTCTCGTAGTGTCTCACTGCGGCAGCAATGACAGCCACTGTCGGATCGGTATTCTGACGACGTTTCAGGTCTTCCTTATCAAAACGCGTATCGATAAATGTCGTATCGTATTCACCTTTCAGGAAAGCTGCGTTCTTCAATACACGTTGATGGAAAGGAATCGTTGTCTTAATTCCCAGAATCTTATACTCGCGCAAAGCACGTGCCATATTGGAAATGGCCGATGCACGGGTACGCCCCCAACAACATAGCTTGGCAATCATCGGGTCATAATGCAGAGAGACTTCAAATCCGGCATAAGCGGCACTGTCAAGACGCAGGTTACGTCCCTCGGGAGCTTCACGGACAGTAATCACACCGGGAGAGGGCATGAAGTTATTCTCCGGATCTTCGGCGTAAATACGACATTCGATCGCTGCTCCGCTAAACTCAATATCATCCTGTTTGTAAGGTAATGGATTTCCGGCAGCAACAGTTATCATATCCCGTACCAAGTCAACGCCTGTGCACTCCTCCGTCACAGGATGCTCTACCTGCAAACGGGTATTCATCTCGAGAAAATAGAAGTTCTGGTCCTTATCCATCATAAACTCCAATGTCCCGGCACTGTAATAACCTATTTTTTTACAGGCTTCCACGGCTACCTTCAACATCTTCTTTCTCGTCTCCTCTTTCACAAAAGGAGAAGGACTTTCTTCTATCACCTTTTGGTTACGACGCTGAATGGAACATTCACGTTCATACAGATGAACGACATTTCCATACTTATCTCCCATGATCTGAACTTCGATATGATGCGGATTCTCAATATATTTTTCAATATAAACCGCATCATTGCCAAAGGATGTCCCTGCTTCGGATTGCGACAAACGGAGAGCAGTTTCCACCTCTTCTTCCGTACGTACCAGACGCATACCTTTTCCTCCACCTCCCGCAAGTGCTTTCAGCATAATGGGATAGCCAACTTCATTAGCTACCTTCTTCACTTCATCAATGCCCTGTACGGGTGTTTCGGTTCCGGGCACAATAGGCAATCCTGCTTCCCGCATAATCTTACGGGCCTCCGTCTTGATTCCCATTTTGGAAATAATATCCGCACTCGGTCCGATAAAAATCACTCCCTCTTCTTCGCAACGGCGGGCAAAATCCGCATTCTCCGACAGGAAACCATATCCCGGATGAATAGCGGCTCCGGTCTTTTTGGCAATGGACAATATCAATTCCGGCTTTAGGTAGGAGGTATCTTCGGGCGATTCGGAGATGCAATAGGCTTCTTCCGCATAACGCACGTGCAAAGCTCCGCGGTCTACATGGGTATAAACAGCCACTGTCGAGATATTCATCACCCGACAAGTCCGAAAGATGCGCATCGCTATCTCACCCCGGTTGGCTACTAATATTTTTTTTATCATAATCTTTTTCTTTTTAGAAGGCAAAACTTAAAAGAGCAATTTAATAATTTTAGGCACGGATTTAATCCATAAACAGGCTTACAGCGGTAGATTAGAATGTTTCTTAGGAGGATTCGACTGCCGTTTGTTGGCAAGCATCTCGAAACTTCGAATCAACCGCAAACGGATTACTGCCGGATCGATCACTTCATCCACATATCCCAGTTCCGCCGCCCGGTAAGGATTGGCAAACTTTCCGCGATAATCATCCTGAAGTTCTTTCCGTTTCTCTTCGGGTTTCTCGGCTTTATCTATTTCCTTACGGAAAAGGATATTCACAGCTCCATCCGGTCCCATCACCGCGATTTCGGCGGTAGGGAAAGCAAGATTTACATCTCCACGGATATGCTTGGAACTCATCACATCGTAAGCACCACCGTATGCTTTGCGGGTAATAACCGTCACTTTCGGTACCGTAGCCTCGCAATAAGCATAAAGTAGCTTTGCCCCGTTACGGATAATTCCGCCATATTCCTGATCGATTCCCGGAAGGAATCCCGGAACATCTACCAGTGTCAGTAAAGGGATATTGAAAGCATCACAGAAGCGGACAAAACGGGCGGCTTTGATAGACGCATTGATATCCAGTGTACCAGCAAGCACCAATGGCTGATTAGCCACCACTCCCACCGTTTTTCCATTCAGGCGGATATATCCCGTCACAATATTCGCAGCATATTCTGCCTGAAGCTCGAAGAAACTATTATCATCAGCCACCGCTTCTATCATCTCTTTTATATTATACGGCTGATTCGGATTGGACGGAATCAAATCTGCCAGTTCCGGAGTCAGGCGAGTCGGCGAATCGCTGGTCGCTACAAACGGAGGCTCTTCCATATTATTCCCCGGCAGATAGGAGATCAATTCACGAATATAATTGATGCACTCAATATCGTTTTCCGCAGAAAGATGGGCTACACCGGACTTTGTCATGTGCACGCCTACTCCACCGAGTTCTTCTTTTGTCACTTCTTCCTGTGTCACGCTTCTCACCACATCCGGTCCTGTAATAAACATATAACCGGAGTTTTTCACCATCAAAATAAAATCGGTCAATGCAGGAGAATAAACAGCACCACCGGCACAAGGTCCCATGATTGCGCTAATCTGCGGAATCACTCCGGATGCCATAGAATTGCGCAGGAATATCTCGGCATATCCGGCCAAAGAACGTACTCCTTCCTGAATTCGTGCACCGCCCGAGTCATTCAATCCGATGATGGGTGCTCCCATCTGCATGGCCATGTCCATCACTTTACAAATTTTCTTAGCGTGCGTTTCCGAAAGAGCTCCTCCAAATACGGTGAAATCCTGTGCAAAGACATAAACCAGGCGCTTGCCAATCATACCATATCCCGTCACCACCCCGTCTCCGGCAAATTTCTGCTTTTCCATACCGAAATCGGTACACCGATGGGTTACCAACTTATCCAGTTCGATAAACGAACCTTTCTCCAATAATAAATCGATGCGTTCACGGGCGGTCAGCTTGCCCACAGAATGTTGTTTTTCAATGCGAGCGTCTCCGCCGCCTTTTTCTGCTTTCCTGTTCAGTTCTTCCAGGTTGCTAATAAGCTCTTTCATAGGCTGTAATTATTAAAGTTGTATGTGTGTGTAAAAATAAACAGTAATAAATGAAATCATTGTCATATTGATTACACAAAGGTACTTTTATATAATGAACGCATCATGCGTGGAAATTGTTAGCATTTATGCCTTAAAACATCTTTATCCATTTATTTAGGGAGCTTTTTTTTGCAGGTTGCGACAACAAACTTCCCCGCTTTTCTGTTTATCGCTTATCATTTTTAATAAAACCTATACCCTAACAAAATGAGAACAATTAAAATCTTATTAGCAGCCGGTTTCCTGCTCGTGTTCGGTACAAGTATTCATGCACAGGTACAACGGAATGAAACCTATCTACCCAAATTTGCCATCAAGACCAATGCTCTCTATTGGACCACTTCTACGCCCAATTTAGGAATCGAAGTGGGATTGGCAAAGAAACTGACTCTCGACATATCCGGTAACTACAATCCGTGGAAGTTTGGTGACGACCGTCAAATCAAACATTGGCTCGTTCAGCCGGAATTACGCTATTGGCTCTGCGAACGTTTCAACGGAAGTTTCTTCGGTTTGCACGGACATTACGGAGAAATGAATGTCAGCAATCTGAATATATTCGGAATGGGACATGACCGTTACGACGGCAATCTGTACGGAGCCGGTATTTCCTACGGATATCAATGGATCATAAGCAAACGATGGAGTATGGAAGCTACCATTGGAGTGGGATACGCCCGTCTGGAATATGATAAGTATGCTCGTGGTGACGGAGGTGAAAAGTTGGGACATAACACCCGCAATTATTTCGGTCCGACCAAAATCGGTCTTAGTTTCATTTATGTCATCAAATAATCGAACTCCCTAAAACTTACAATGATGAAAAGAAAACTTATTTATCTATTTATAGCTTTTGCAGCCGCCATCCTACCGGCTCATGCACAAAAATTCCTGAACGATGCGCTCACTCTCTCGAACGTATCTTTATGGCAACAAGGTAACTCTCTTTATGTCGGCATGACCTTCGACATGAAGAATCTGACAATAGGTTCCGCCCGAAGTTTAAGCCTTATTCCCCTGCTGACGGACGGACAGCATAATGTACCCTTGCAAGAAATCATCGTCAATGGTAAAAGACGCGAAAAAGCATATATCCGCGGTCTGGCAATCACTAAGCAAGAACCTACCGCCATTATCGTTCCTTATAATAAAAGGGAAACTTTTAATTATACGCAGGTGATTCCTTACAAACCCTGGATGGCTAATGCCAGTTTGCAACTTGTAGAGAATCTATGCGGATGCGGCAATTATCAGGAAATGAATGCACAGGAACTGATTACCAATGATGTATCTACCGAAGCCAAACGTTTAAGTGCCATGTCTCCTATCATTGCCTATATTCAGCCAACCGTAGAAGTGGTCAAAAACCGTAGCGAACAATATGAAGCTCATCTGGATTTTCCGGTCAACAAATCGGTGATCCTTACCGACTTCATGAACAATCATGCTGAATTGGTGAATATCCATGCCATGTTTGACAAAATACAGAATGACCGGAACCTGACTGTAAAAGGTATCAGTATCGAAGGTTTCGCCTCGCCGGAAGGACCTCTTGCCTTCAATGAACAGCTTTCCAAAAAACGTGCGGAAGCTTTGAAGGATTATCTGGTTAAGAACGAAAAAGTGTCTTCCAAACTATATAAAGTGACTTTTGGTGGTGAGAACTGGGATGGATTGGTAAAAGCACTCCAATCTTCTTCGATGAAGGAGAAGGAAACATTCCTGAACATCATCAAAAATACGACTGACGATGCCAAACGTAAACAGGAAATCATGCGCGTAGGTGGAGGAGCTCCTTACCGTACCATGTTGAAAGAGATTTATCCGAGACTGCGTAAAGTGAATTGCAAAATTGACTACACCGTTGTCAATTTCGATATTGAACAAGGCCGCATCATTATCCGGGAAAATCCGAAATATCTTAGTCTGAACGAAATGTATCAGGTAGCTAACAGTTATCCGAAAGGCAGCAAGGATTTTGTTAATGTATTCGATATTGCTGTACGCATGTATCCTACTGACGCTGTAGCCAACCTGAACGCAGGAGCTGTCGCATTATCACAAAAAGGTTTGAATGCAGCAGTGAAGTTTATGGAAAAAGCCGACCACAATACTGCCGAATTCATCAACAATACCGGAGTCTACAATTTCCTTAACGGAGACATTAACCGTGCCATGGCCGCATTCGAGCAGGCAGCAAAGCTAGGTAACGAAGCTGCCCTTGCCAACTTAAAACAATTACAACAAATTTTAAGTGTGAAGATGAAATAAACAGAAAAATCTATTTATTCAACCGACCAAAGTGGAGCGTTCGTTTGTTATATCAATAATAAACGACGTTCCACTTTTTAAATCTGATAATTATGACCTTGATCCTTGCTGTTATTCCAGTGTTACTGTTGATTATACTGATGGCATTTTTTAAAATGTCAGGTGATAAAAGTAGTATCATTTCTCTGATTGTAACGATGCTGATTGCTCTTTTCGGCTTTGCTTTCTCGGTAGACAATCTGTTTTACTCCTTTTTATATGGAGCATTAAAAGCTGTCTCTCCTATCTTAATCATTATTTTGATGGCTATTTTCAGTTATAATGTATTGTTGAAAGCTGAAAAGATGGAGATTATCAAACAGCAATTCGCATCTATTTCTACCGATAAAAGTATTCAGGTGTTATTACTGACTTGGGGATTTGGAGGTCTATTGGAAGCTATGGCCGGCTTCGGAACAGCAGTAGCTATTCCGGCGGCAATTCTTATCAGTCTGGGATTCAAGCCTATCTTTTCGGCAACGGTGAGTCTGATTGCCAATAGTGTAGCCACTGCTTTCGGAGCAATCGGAACTCCGGTATTAGTATTGGCCAAAGAAACGAATTTGGACGTATTGCATCTTAGTACGAATGTCGTATTGCAATTATCCGTTTTAATGTTCCTGATTCCGCTAGTTCTACTTTTCCTTACTGATTCCAAACTTAAGTCGCTCCCGAAAAATATATTCCTGGCTTTATTGGTAGGCGGAGTCTCTTTAGCCAGCCAATATGTGGCAGCAAAATATATGGGTGCTGAATCTCCGGCCATAATCGGCAGTATTCTTTCTATTATCGTAATCGTTGTTTATGGAAAACTTACTGCATCCAAAGAAGAGAAAGCACGAAAAAGCCATCTGAAAACGAAAAATATATTAAATGCATGGAGCATTTATCTACTGATTCTGTTTCTGATTATCTTAACCAGTCCCCTCTTTCCGGGATTACGTCATACATTAGAGAATAACTGGATTACGAGAATCAGCCTTCCTATCAATGCGTCCACCGTTAATTATACTATTTCTTGGCTGACCCATGCCGGAGTATTGCTTTTCATCGGTACTTTTATCGGTGGATTGATTCAGGGGGCTAAAGTAAAAGATCTGTTCATCGTTCTTTGGAATACCGTGAAGCAGTTGAAGAAAACATTCATTACGGTTATCTGCCTCGTGGGGTTATCTACTATTATGGATAGTTCCGGAATGATCGCCGTGATTGCCACAGCACTGGCTACGGCTACCGGAAGTTTATACCCGTTATTTGCTCCGGTTATCGGTTGTTTGGGAACGTTTATCACCGGAAGCGATACATCTTCCAACATCCTTTTCGGAAAGTTGCAAGCAAGTGTGGCTGGACAGATTCATGTCAGTCCGGATTGGCTGTCCGCTGCAAATACAGTAGGTGCTACAGGGGGTAAGATTATCTCTCCACAAAGTATTGCCATTGCTACTTCTGCCGGAAACCAACAGGGAAAAGAAGGTGAAATACTGAAAGCAGCTATTCCGTATGCATTAGTATATGTAGCGATTACCGGAATTATTGTTTATATTTTCAGTTAGTCGCTTGGGAGTACATTTTTTTCAATGGATGAACTATACACATTTACATCACAAAAAGAATAGGTAATCTCTGTGTGATTACCTATTCTTTTTGTGTCATATTTTACTTTACTTGTGTGAAGTGCAATCGAAGTGGAGCAGATTTCATAACAGGATCCTCTCCAAAATCCTTATACATGTCATAAATATCTTTCATGAAATCTGTAGGTTCAAAATCATCAATTGTACATTCCAATATTTGCTTCCCATCTGATTCAATAATACGGAAACCAACAACAGCTTCACGAGTATTAACATGGGCAGCAGAGAAATTTACATTTATTGCAGGAAACTGCAATACAGCTATTTTTGCAATAACTTGTGACAGTAGTGCACTTTCTTCTTCAATCGTCTTTTCTACTTCTCCTTTATAAGTTATCACACAAGGTGAAGTTCCGAAATAATTTTTCAAGTCACTATTTAAAGTCGGAGTAAAAGTATATTCCTGATGAGAATTTCCTTCAAACTGAATTTTATCAGAGGAGTTTCCTGTTGGGAATGTACTTGTATCCTGTCCCCACATCGTTTCATAAAATTCTATATTAGAAACCTTGTCGAATGCCCAAGTTCCTGCAAGCAAATACGGACCATTGATAGTAAGCGTAATGGTAGCATTATCACCGTGCGCGTATCCATCTCTTTCTGCCAAGCGCAAAACCAACTTATCTTTTCCTTCTTCCTTTTTCAAAAACTTGAGTGCTACAACACCGCTATTCTTGTTTTTAAGTACTGTTGCATACTTCCCTCCTACAAACTCAAAATGCGTACCCTCGATTGCGGTAGACGATGGATCAACTTCAATATCCAATTTCGTTTCCTGTGTGACTTTGTAAGGTTTCCCTTCCAATGTTTCAAGAGTGATTCCATAGGAAGTACTTTCGGTTCTTCGTCAAATTTGGTGGTACTTCTTCTATTGTGAATAAAGAATCTTGGCTCTCAGTAGTTTACTTCCTGCCCTATTGTACATCTGCCTTTTTAGCGCTTTAATTTTATTCACTGTCCCCTCCAGTAATCCATTACTGAAGGGGATATCAATAGCTGCCTGTACTGCCTCCCAGTCTTTTTCAATACCATATGCAAAGTTCGTCAGTGCCATATTCCGTGTTGCCTTCGCTTTTTCAATCCACTTTCTAATATCCTTATCATAAGTGTTCCCATTAATCATATCTCTGAAATCCTGACACACGCTTAAGAGTTCTTTTATCTGTGGTGAGGACTTATATAGTTCCGCCAGTTTAGGATTATCCGATTCTCCCTTTAGAATGTATTTGCGTATCTGATTCTGTGAAACTCTCTGTGTTTTACTTCCGTTTTCAATGCTCTCATTATGCTCCTTGACTTCCTTCCTCTTTTGTTGATACATTTTTCGCAAGCTGGATGTTATCCTTCCAATAAGTGCGCCACTGATTTTACTCCCCATTTTTTGTGCCAATATATTTCGGGTAATACAGCCCGCACTAATGATTGTAGCCAGTTCGGATACATATTTAAGAGCTGTCTTCTGTTGCTCATTCAAGTATGCCCCTATTCTCCTGTTGTGAATGAGCTTATAAATGTAGCGACTTTTCTTGCCCAAATGTGCGGCTGTCTGCTCAATGGTCATCCCCTGCATTTTTAAGTTCAGGCTTTCCCTGTATATCTTCAATTTTTCTCTGTGTCGGACATCTCCCATGTTAAATATGTCCTGAAGAATTAACGAAGAAGCCGTGTCTCTGTCAGGATATTCGTATTTGAGCTTTTGCTTGGTCTGACGAATCATTTTCTCTATTTCCGGTATCATCGTGTCCGTCATATTCTTGGTTAGATGGAACCGGTCGCAGATTTGTGTAACACCAGGGATTATTCTGTTTATAGCCTCTGTGAAACATCTTCCACGGTCTCTCGTTATATATTGTATTTGAGGATTCCGGATGAGCCAGTTATCAAGTGCTTCTCCGCTTCTATCCTCTAACAAAGCAATAGGCATGTGTGTCATCTGGTCTACGACCACACTCATATAATCCTTACCTTTTTTATAGGCAAAATCATCAATACCTACATAAATACTTTTATTATGCATAGGATTATGTTGCCCGTACTGTTGTAGAATGCGTAAGCAGGAAGAGCTACTGGCCGTTATATGGAACAGCTGCAAAAGAGAAGAGGCCTTTCGGGAAGTAAGTTCCAAGCTTATCGATCTGATGCGTTCCTCAACAAGATAGCTCCGTCTACCATACCGACGAGCCAGAAAAGACAACGGTTCGCAGAATATTTTTTGCGGACAAGAAACATTGTCACAATAATATTTGCCAACCTTTATGACTAACTCCAAAGTATGACCGTAAACTTCAAGATCCTGAATATGACGGGAGTAGTAACTGTGCAACCGGTGACTGAAATGTCCGCAATAAGGACAGGAAGCCCCCTTGCCAGCCGTATGTAAAAAGACCGTCAATGAGCCAACAGCTTCAGAGATACCATCTTGTTGCAGATTATCGTAACCAAGACTGAATCTGAAATCATGAAATAATCCCCTATTTGTAGGAGTATTTTCTTTTTTTGATGTATATTTGTACGTTGTAGATATGGCTTGTTGCATTGTAACTCTTAATGATGTGGTGTCTTTAAAGTTACTAAAAAGCAAACATATCTACAACTTTTTATAGGATTAAGAAAGAAGAAGAGGAAAACCGTCGAAATAAAAAAGAGATTACCACCAAATTTGACGAAGAACCGTACTTTCACTTAAAATTCCCTTATTAGCATTAAATGACATAAGAATCGCTTTATTACTAAGCAATTCCACTGTTGTATAACTCATAATTCCAATTTTAAAGCCATCAGGAGCTGTTCCCAAATTTACAACCAATTCCTTTACATCGTCTCCAATGTTTTCTAGAATACGTGTCACCGTGAGCACAGCTTCTGTTTCACCGGCTTTCAGCGTAAATGCTTTCTCTGAAATAGTAAAATCAGTTCCCTCCACGGCTGTTCCAGAGAAAGAAACAGGGATGGAAACCGTTGTAGTAGCGGCTTTGTCAGAAATGATCTTTAACTCTACTTCTCCTTTTGCCATAGAATAGCGCGCCTGATCGAAATTAAGCTCCGACATTGATACCGGATTATCATCATCGGATGAACAAGAAGCCATTACAAGTGAGCACACTGTAATTAAACAAAACAACACTTTCTTCATAATCTATGATTTTTAATTAATAATTATTGGACTATATGCTGGTTATATTCCTCTTTAATAGCATCTATCATTGCTGTTTCATCTGCATTCAACACTACGGGATCAGGAAGTTTGTAATAATCTCCAACCCCAACAGATTCTCTAGATGGTGGTACCTCATCTATATCCTCACAAGCGGAGTATACATTACCAATCAATAATAGGCATGTAATCAAAATCCATTTATGTCTCATATTCTTTATCATAATCGTTTCTCTTATTTATTTCTCAATTAATTCAGTATATCCCGGATTTTGCACCAATCCGTCCACTAAATCTATTTCTCGTGCAGGAATCGGAAGTGTATACATATATTTTTTTGTCACATATTTCCGTCCATTGTATGCTGTCCAATATTCCGGTGTTCCATTCCTCTTTTGTTCGAAGAAACGATCACCTTCCAAAAAGAGTTCTTTTCGACGTTCACGTAAAATTAGTCCCATCAATGGTGTTAAGGTATTACCTTCTGCATCGGTCTTGATAATCTCCATGTCTTGGATTGATGGCAGATTATTCATTGTCAGATCTTTGTAATCACTTATACGATGTGAGCGAAGTTCATTGATAGAATGTAATGCCAGTTCCGGTTTACCTATATGATAATAACATTCTGCTTCCATGAGCTTAAATTCAGCCGCACGCATACCACAGAAAAACGTTTTTATAGCTATTCTTTTGTTATTTACCCAAAGAGTGTAACGAATATCAGTTGTTTTTTCTTCTTCCGTAAATGTATCCAAGAATCTCAGGCTCACAGGACGATACTGGAGATGAGTTCTGGAAGTCGTAATCTCCGTAGTACTTGACATACTTCGATAAGCCTTCAATAATTGGTTGCCTGCAAGGTCGTAATTGGTGGTCATCATATTTTTATAAGCTTCACCTTCCAATAAAGTATACTTCGCTAACAATTCCTGCGCCAACGGAAGAGCTTTTTCCCACTGCTTTGTCCAAAAGTAAAGACGAGCCAAATACCCCTTGACTACATCTTCCGTAAAACGATAAAGATCGTTAGATATATGATAAGACAACGAATGATTTAAATCAGACTCTATCAAATCGACTGTTTCCTGCATCGTACTGCGAAGCGGCCTTTCTTCCATATCGAATGTCATTACCAAAGGTACGCCTTGTTGACTATTCAAATTACTGGTTTGAGGCGTCTCGCAATAAAGTCGTAGCAATTGGTAATAGGCAACAGCACGCATGGCATAAGCAGTAGCGCGCACTTCATTGGCTTCGGTGGTTCCGCTTTCCTTCATTTCGTTCAAAACGATATTGCAGTCACGTATTATTTGATAGGACATCCAATAATAGTCAGAAACACCTGCTGTATTAAGCAAAGTTCCTATATAGACTTTTAAAGCACGTCCACTTTGTGATGTAAGGCAGACCTCAAAATCATCTCCATATGCTGCATCTTGATCTATCAAGGCAGATGAATTTCCCAGTAATACCTTATCTTCGCCTCTATCGATCTCATCCAAATGATTATGCATTAAGGCAGAGAACTCTTCAGCAGTCTGGGGAATTGTTTTTCCATAAGGTTTGATATCCAAGTAATTGCTACAAGACATCAAGCAGAAGGTCACAAATCCGTATATCCATAAACTAATTTTTCTTTTCATAGCCTTTTTTATTAAAATCCGACAGACAGCCCCATTGAAAATGTACGTGGAGTAGGGTAAACTGCTCCAGGAGTTTCAGGATCAATGCCGGAATAATTTGTAATTGTGAATAAATTGCTCATGCTGAAGGATAATGCCAGTGAATTGATATGTACTTTCTGCATCCACTTTCCTACAAAATTGTAACCTAACATAACTGAGCCAAGCTTAAAATAGGAAACATTCTCCAACATGGAGGCTTTATTAATAGCATCTGAGTTTATCACATAATCAGATAATCCCAAATAATCACCGTATGCATCAATTATACGCGGGTGAGCATTAGTGATCGGGTTATCAGGTGTCCAACGATTTACAGCATCTTTTGTCACATTCAAATAATTTATGTACAAATCATTCTCCTGTGTAAAAGGAACTTCCACAACGTGGCCTTCCATTGAAACATAATTTACCGGACTGGTTATATTATTAAGAATTTTCCCACCCAAAGAATAGGTACCGCCTATACTTAAATGCACCTGTTTGTATGAAACTGATATTGAATATCCACCGTTCGTAGGAGCCGTACTTGTTCCTAAGTAAAATGCATAATTATTTTTATCATTACGATCGGCAGCAGTTTGAAGCACTGCATCAGGGCGGGTTTCATAAGTGTAGACACCTGTTTTCTTATCAATTCCCTGTACTTTTCCACTAATGATCGCTCCCAAAGGATAGCCTACATAATTAGTCCCCCAAAATGATTTATTTCCATCATATTTTAATAATTTATTCCGATTATAAGCAATATTGGCAGAAACAGTCATATCCCAATCTTTAGTTTTTATCACATGAGCATTCAAGGTTACTTCAGCTCCCTGATTCAGTAGTTCTGAAGTATTAAATGATTGTGTAGAAAATCCGGTTGTATAAGGCACGTTAACAGAAGTTACCGCATCATGTGTACGGCGGTCATACAATTCAGTCTGCAAACGGAAACGATCATTGAAGAAACCTATATCCATTGATACTTTCATATCACGCGTCTTTTCCCAACGCAAGTGAGGATTCGGAGCATTTCTTATTGAGCCGATGCGATAATAATCGGTATCAGTACGGCGGAATGACGTATCATAGTCCATCACCAGTTGCGGATAGACACTTTTGTTTATGTTTCCTGTATATCCGAATGCAGCACGAAATGACAAACTACTGATTACAGACTTTAATGATTGCATAAACCCTTCCTGATCCACATTCCATGACAGTCCCAGTGAACCTGTGGGGTTAAATTGTTCTTTACTACCAAAGTTGTTCGACCCATCAGTACGTCCCGTAAGACTAAGAATATAACGTTGCTTAAACACATAATCAAATGAAAAATAGAAAGAAGCAAAGGCATCTTCTGTAATACTTTGTCCCGATAACCCATCCATGATGGCAGCATAAGACAATAAATCGGAATATTCCAATTTAGTATCTGACGGATAAGTAGGCATAGCAGAATTGCCGGTAACTGGATCATAGCCATATCGCTTTTCATAAATACTCTTAGCATATTGTCCCCGGATCTCACTTCCCAACAAAGCACTAATATAATGATCCCTGCCAAATGTGTTAAAATAATGCAACTGTCCCCGCAGGTTGTAATTCGTATTATATGCTGATGATTGTGTAATTGAGCCATATACACGATCAGTGTTACTATCGTTAAAAGGACGGTCTGTCCACGCTGCGTAAGTGTTCTTTCCATTGATATTGTCAGACATATCCGCTACATAACCATACGAAGCGAGTCCCTCAAAACTCAAATTATCAAAGATATTTACACTCAAATTAGCAATCAATGAAGCCGACATATTTTTCGTTTTGCTGGATGTTTCATCTATTTCCCGAAAAATATTATACCCTCCTTCTGGTAACTTCCATTTGTACTGCCCATTGGCATTAGCTATCGAATAATAGGTATTATCCGCCGAATAAGAACCGTCTTCATTATAAACCTTCTCATACGGATTGGCAAAATAAGCATATTTAAACGGATCTACATTTAATGAAGGAGAATTAGAGTGCTGCATGGCCATATCAGCGGTAAAAGCCAGTTTTACTCTTTTGTTAGGCTTCATGTCAATCTTGGCACTCACATTGTAACGATCATAGTCTGTCTTTTTCACTAACCCATTATTTTGTGAATAACCCAAAGAAACATAGTAAGAATTTTTCTCCGATCCACCCGATAAAGACAAGTAATGACTTTGTGATATAGAGTTTTGAAACAGCTCCTTGAACCAGTCTGTGGAATGTTCTCCCAATGCTGCAATTTCCGCATCTTGTTGCTCTTTAGTCATACCTGCATATCGCTCATATCCTGAACGAATCATACCGACGACACCTATTACTGGATAATGACCACCTTCAGCAAATCCTTTGGCGGAAAACTCATCCCACAACTCCTGTTCCCAAGCCAATTTTTCTTTAGAATTCATCAGATTGGCATCATGAGGGGGAGCGGTAACAATAGAAACATTCGTTGAATAATTTATTTGCATCTTTCCCTCTTTACCACGCTTCGTTGTTACTACAATAACACCACCTGCTGCACGAGAACCATAAATAGCCGCTGCGGAAGCATCTTTTAAGACTGTGACAGATTCAATGTCATTTGGGTTGATACCGGCAATACCACTGGAATATATATCATTAAAATCTCCTGCCTTAATCCGGCTAGTTTCAATACTTGGTATATCCCGTTGCAAAGGTACTCCGTCTACTACCCATAATGGTTCGGCATTACCTGTAATCGTGTTCGTACCACGAATACGAATCTTTGCCGATTCTCCCGGACGTCCGGAAACGGCCTTCACATCCATCCCGGCCACTTTCCCTTGCATCAACATGTCCAGATTGGCGGTAGGCGCACCTTTCAGGTCTTTTGCAGTCAATGTCGCCAGTGAACCTGTAGCACGACGTTTGGTCGTACGCTGGTAACCAGTAACTACCACCTGATCCAATTCCGACATTTCATCCTCCAAAGTGATATACCCCGAAACAGGCTTTGTCACCTTCATATACAAGGATTTCATTCCTACATACCTAAACTCAATTTGAGTATTTCTATCTACCCATAAAGAAACTTCGCCGTGTTCGTCGGCTACAACTCCCTGTGCTTTTCCTGAAACTATTACTGTAGCTCCCGGCAACGGGTTCCTGTCTGCATCCACTATTGTTACCTTGACCAAAATAGTGGCAGCACCTTTCGGCGACTGAGCAAACATACCTACAGCAATACAACAGAAGCAACCAAACAAAAACGTTTTAAAAATTTCCGGACGCTTCATAAGTTTGTTCCTATTTATGATTAATAATATCTACGTGTCTATGTGATTTATAAAGAAGATTTTCTACAAAATAGTAACGTATCAGATTCTGATAATAAGGACACATCACCCCATGATCTTTTCCCGGAAGGATAAACATATCAAACCGCTTATTTGCCTTAATCAAAGCATCTGCCAACCGGTAAGTGGAAGAAGGTGGAACGTTCTTATCTACATCACCCGTTATTAGCATCAGTTTTCCTTTCAAGTTGTTTGCCAGTTCCATATTGGTTGGAATTTTCACGGAAAAAGTAGTCTTTCCGGTCTTCGGATCTACTTTTTCATTCAACCCGTGAAATGTCTCTCCCCACCATTGAATATAAATATTATTATCATGATTACCAGAAGCAGCTATCGCTACTTTATAAAAGTCAGGATAAGTCAACATAGCCGCCACTGTCTGAAAAGCTCCACCGGAATGTCCGTAAATACCCACCCTATCCAAATCTATATACGAATACTTTTGAGCTAACTGTTCTATTACGTATTTATCATCTGCTAGTGGATAGTCGCGCAAATTACCATAACCGAAACAATAAAAATCATGTCCACGCAAAGGAGAACTACCTCTAGACGCAACATTTATCACGATAAAACCCAGTTCCGCCAAAGACTGATTTCCATTATCATCGAGTACAAAAGATTGTGGAATCTGATCGTCCTGTGGTCCCGGATATACATTACTAATAATCGGATATTTCTGATTTTTATCCAAATAGGAAGGAAGATACATCAATCCGTACAAGTCCGTTTTTCCATCAGCGGCTTTTAGTTTCAGCAAGGCAGGCGGTCTCCATCCGGCTCGCTGCAATTCACTACCGTCCATTTGCTCTACTTTATAATTCTTTTCAGGATTTTCAATGGAAAGTACATTCATCACAGGAAATAGATCCATACGCGAATATTTATCTACTGCATACTTCTTGTCTTCTGATAAAGACAGTTCATGATTACCGTTGCCGGGTGTCAGTAAAATTTGTTTTTTACCATCCAGACGAGCTTTATAAAAGAATGTATAATATGGATTTACATTTTCCTCATTTCCATATCCAGCAAAGATGATTTCTTTTTTCAGCGTATCGACATGGGTGATGTTGCCTGCTACAAGGTTGTCACCTTTCGTAATCCGGTTCAACAATTCTCCATTGCCGTTGTAGAGATAATAATTTCCTTTCCCTGTACGTTCTGACCACCAGATGATATACTTACCTTGTTCCAGTATCTTATAATTAAATAAAGTGAGGTTGATATGGGGGACACATTCTTCTGAAATAAGTTCGGTCACGGTTCCATCTTCTACATTAATCCGGCAAAGGTCTATTTTATCAGCCTTCCGACTTCTCCGCGTAATATACAAGGTGGTAGATGAACGTAGAAAATCCATAGCTACCACTTGATCCGGATATTTCTCAATTGGTAATAATCTTCCTTCTCCATGATCGGCATCATACCAGTATATCCGATATTGGCGTACTCCGGCATCTCCCGGCATAGGCATCTTGAATGTATTTGTGACAGGCCGCGAATGACCGAGCGACTGAATCAGGCTCACTTCCTTCACTTCGCTCATATCCTGCATCATATAAATATACCGATGTCCTAACCAGAATCCTCTAGAATTAGTAGATAGCGTATCTTTCGAATTACGATACGTATAGGCGGCATCCTCTTTTCCATCAAAGGTGATTCTTTTAATTATTCCCGACCGGTTATCACGGACAAACAGATCATAGCCAGATCCAAGCATAGAATATAATGAATCGGCAGAATGGCAAGCTTGTTTGTAATCCGGTTTTTCAATCTTCTTCTTGACAAAAGGCAGCTCGGACAATAGACCAGTATTCATGTTATAAACCATTGATTTATCTTTCTTATCCAGATAGAAGCGACTGAAATCATTTTTCTCAAACCGGAATCCATACAACTGTATGGCTTTCGCATCCAGAGTATCTCCGGTAATTCGGGCATATTGGAGAACAAATTGCTCATTATCCTTTATCATGTTTCGCTTTTTCCCATTTCTCGCATTCACCAAATAATACTGATTTCCATTTTCGCATCTTACATCGTAAGTAAAATAATGACTATCTTTTACCCAATTAGGATAAGGAGACCTACCCTTTATATATTGTTCCAATGAATCTGCAGAATATTTTTCCGCTTTGAGCCAATCGGCCTCCTGTGCCGGAACGAATATGCAGAAAAGGCTTAATAGAAATACAATAGTTAGTTTTTTCATTTCTTATATTCCATAGCTAGTTTGACTGCCTGCAATGCATCTATAATACCCCCACTTGCGCAAAGTCCTTTTTCCTGCATCGGACGAGCACTTCTTATTAAGATTTCTTTTACCTGCGAAGCTTTCAGTTTAGGAAAATAAGCACGTATCATAGCAGCTACAGCTGTGACAACAGGAGCAGCAATACTTGTTCCCTGCGATTCGGTATATTCGTTTCCTAAAGTGACAGATGTTATTTCCGTACCCGGTGCAAAAATATCAACCTTATTCTTTCCATAGTTAGAGAAAGAACAGATTTTTCCCTGTTTATCCGACGCTCCGACTCTTATATAATTTGCAAAAGTATGTCCTACTTTGTCTTTTGCCGAAGGGAAATAGGCTATAGTATCAATATCCTTTTTATTATTGCCTGCTGCCTGAACTAACAAAACATCTTTTTTTGCCGCATAGGCAATAGCGTCATTCACCATACCGGCGTCAGGAGATGTATATTTGCCTAAGCTCATATTAATAACTTTGGCACCATTGTCTACTGCATAGCGAATGGCACTGGCTACATCCTTGTCGTATTCATCGCCCTCCGGCACAGCACGAATAATCATCAACTTAGCCTGTGGATAAATCCCCGTCACCCGAGCATCCCCGACTCCCTGTCCTGCAATCACCCCGGCTACAAAAGTGCCATGGTCACAGCCTTCCACTTGCAAAATAGGATTTCCATAGAAACAATCTTCCGGATCTTTCAGGTCGTCTCCCATCAACAGCCGTTTATCCGCGTCATTCTCAATACCGTCAATGCGCTTTTTCATCAAATCAAATTGTGCCTGATGTGTATTTCTCACCTTTTTCCAAAGTGCATCTTTACCCCCTTTATACATATCAACAAACAATGTCCGGCATGCATCATTCCACTTTTCACCCTTCACAGGCAAATGCGTAAGCCCATTGACAGTCAACGTATCTATATCAACTCCGGGAGTTGTATTCAACACAGAATCTATCAATTGGTAAGCTACATCTTTCATTGCATTATATCCAAAAAACTTAATATAATTGACAATGCCCGCTTTCTTTTTCATCTTTTCATAATAAGCATATTCCGCTGTATCCTTCACAGCTGTTGAATCTATACCTTTATATTTAGGAAAAAGCCGTTTGAATTCACGATATTCTTCCGTACCCGCACTGGTCATATTAAAACTCTTATCTTTAGTTCCCAAAAAGTTCCAACCATGCAGGTCATCAATATATCCATTCTTGTCATTATCCTTTCCATCCGCCTTTTCTTTAAGATTCCTCCAAAGAGCCGATTGAAGGTCGACAGCAGTAGTGTCTATGCCGGAATCAATGATGCCGACTATCAATGACTTTACGGGTTTGATTTTCTTTGCTTGTAGAAAAAGGAGCGCTTCGTCTGATCTGACTCCTTGCAAGGTGTCATTACACATTTTGTGCCAACCGGATGAGGAAGAAACTTGCCCAAAAGAAGAATTTGAGATGCTGAAACAGGCAATCAGGAGTGAAACAACACTGAACACTGACATAAACCGTCTTTCTTTCATTTGTGTGATGATAAACTTTCTTCCCAGCCCCCCAAAGAAGAATCCTTAAAAAACGAAAGCGCGGGGACTGTAACTTATTTAAAGGAATAGGGCGTCTGGAAATGCCTTTGAACTAAAATAAGCAACAGTCTCCCACGCCATATACTATGACGCGAGAGATGCTAACCTATCCCGTTCTTTAAGTTTTCCAGACTTTTATTCCTGAGAATCAGTTAAACACTTTCGTGTATTTACAATTTCTAATATGTCTGCCACATTACTGTGACACCACAAATATAACCGTTTATTTTGATTTTAAACATCTTTTTTGCATAAATTTCGTTTTTAACAAACAAGGATATTTCTCCGTTATCTTAGTTGGCCAACAAAATTAAAACGGATTTGAAATTACTTTTGTGATCATAATCAAACCGTTATAAACTAAATGGGAATTTATATTTCAATCAATTTGAACTCACACCCCTAGTCAACCTATAACAAGAATAAAGAAACAACAACTAGTCAACCATTATCAGGGAAGTACATATTCTCTTTGTCCCATATATTGCGGGAAAAGATTCCCTCATTTTATGGGAATAAATTCTCATAATATTAGGGAACACTTTCCCATAATATATGGGACAATCAGAACTACTGTTTATCTTCAACCAGGAAAAGGGAGAAGATAGCATTTGACTATGAGAAATACCCTGAAATACTATGAGAATAAGGTGAATTTTAAGCTAAAATAGAAGGAATATTATGAGAAATACATGTTAGAAAGTATTTCTCATAAGCTATTTACTTGATTATATGTTATTTATCAGCCACCAATGAGAATATGAGAAATGAAAAAGAAAAATCTTCTCTAGGGGAGCGGTAAATTTTAATTGATATCACAGGGCAAACGCTCAATAAATGCAACATCCCCATTTTGTAAACCTCTTTCCCTCTTGTCGTTTTTCTTTCTCTTTACTTCTTTTGTTTGTGTCTTTCTTTTGCCTCCCTATCCTATTAGTGAGAAAATTAGCTTAGCTTTGCATGCTATGTTCTACATTATATATCTACCACTATGACCATTCATTTTCCGAGATTATTCCGGATGCCCGTGACGAAAAGAACAAGATTTCTATATCACCCAAATCATTCTTTATCAATTCCCAACGCTCACGCAGTTGCCTCGTCCAAGGTGAAGTGGTGGGAGCCGCATGCGAACAGGCAAAGACACCCCACTGACTAAAACAATTATTCTCTCCATTCAGCTTCTCGGTATGCATCAATGTCTTAATCCGTTGGATATCTTATGAGAATAATGAACTCAAAGAGAAAATTTCTAAGCAGAAAGGTGCGTTAGGGTGATCTTATTGATGACCGAATAGAAGAAGAGAGGTTGTTAGCATAGAATAAAAAACAGACGTCCTTTAGGAAAAACGGGAGAAAATTTGTTTCTTTGCAATAATTAAAGATGAATCCAAACATGGAAAATGTAACCAGAACTTATATAGAGTCATTTGATATAGAGAACTTGTGGGGGTACAAAAACTTGCATTGGGAAAATGTGAATCCCGATGTTAACATTTTGGTGGGAATTAACGGTAGTGGCAAAACGACCTTGCTTGATGTAATAAATGCTTATTACAATGACGATGCCAAAGAACTCAAAAAATTTCAGGGAAAGATTACCGGGACACCACTCTCTACAAATTCTTACACAGTGACGTATCTTCGCTCATTTGACTCTCCCGTACCAGACAAACGAAAATCGGAAAGTCCGTTGATGCAGGAACTTAACAATATTGTTTTCCAAAACAAAGAAGGGCTTTCTTTTTTCAATTATCGTATGAAAATGCTTGATTACAAGGATAAAGCTGACGAAATTCAGAACAATATAGATTTATTGTTCAGTATTGTCAACGCCATGTTTTCAGATACAAGAAAAACTATTGATATATCAAAGGGTAATAATAGTGCTTTGGTATTTCATCAAGCAGGAAAAACTATTAATCTTGAGCAACTGTCTTCCGGAGAAAAACAGTTGCTATTGATTCTTTTAAAAGTGTTCCTCCTCGAAAAGCAACCGGCAATCGTCTTGATGGATGAACCGGAAATTTCGCTCCACATTAGATGGCAAAGAGAAATTATAGACAGATTGCGTCAATTGAATCCGCATTGTCAACTTATTATTTCCACCCACTCACCAAGTATTTTTAGCTCCGGGTGGGGTGATAAAGCTATTTACATGGAAGATATAATGAAATAAACACATGACCCAGACACTTTTTGAAATTCAAGCTGAATATTTTGCTAATATTCCCATACTTGACAGGAAGTATACTTTCATATTTGTCAGGAAGTAAAACATAACCTTTTGCATCCTTTAGCGTTCAATAACTACCCGAGGGAAGTTTTGCCAAGAGTTTCTGCCAAATTGCTATTTTTTACTCCCCTTATATCCCCTATCTTTGCAACAGAGAAAACAAAAAGAAAGATAATATATGAAACGGATAAAAAGCTTATTGAGTATCTTCGTCCTGACATTGGCAACCACAGCTTGTGCAGGCAACAGCGGAGAAAATAAAAAGAGTAATGAATCAACAAAGGAGAATAATAAAATGGAAGTAGTAGCATTAAATAAAGCAGATTTTTTAAAGAAAGTATATAATTATGAAGCCAATCCGAACGATTGGAAATTTGAGGGCAGCCGTCCTGCCATCGTAGATTTCTATGCTACCTGGTGCGGTCCTTGTAAAGTGATGCACCCGATTCTGGAAGAACTTAGCAAAGAATATAGCGGTAAAGTAGATATCTATCAGATTGATGTAGACAAAGAAAAAGATCTGGCAGCGGCATTCGGTATCCGCAGCATCCCTACACTATTGATGATTTCAATGAAAGAGGAACCTAGAATCATGCAGGGAGCTATGCCCAAAGACCAGCTTAAAAAAGCAATTGATGAATTTCTTCTGAAACAAAATAACGAAGCAAAGCAATAGACTTCGACTTTTTTCTCGTCATGGCAACTGCCCTCTATTCGTCTTTTGAAGATGGATAGAGGGCTAGTTTTAGTTAAACTCATTATAGTTTCCTCTGAACACCGTCGTCACCAACGACGTAATAAACTCCATTGTCTAGCAATACAGCCCGTCCACGCTTTTTCTTCCGATTCTCTTTATTGTCAACATTAACAGCGATGACTTTACCATTATAAAAGGTTGAAATATCCTTGAAGATAGTGTGCCCCACAAAGATATGTTTTATCATATAACGATCCAACATCATTTGTAAAGAGTCTTGTGCCAACGGTTTATATTTGGGATCTTTTCTCACCAGGCCGCGATACCAGATTGGACCGTCATTACCATACAGAAAATCAGTCAATGGAGAAAGTGCCTTACGCTCTTTTTTGCTCATGAAAAGTGCCCGGCTCATTTCCTCGTTCACAGTGGGGATATTCAAGTCCTTATCATAGAATAATTTTCCTAATCCGGCATGCACATATAAATCAGTTCCAATGATTTGCATTGTATTACGTGTTGCAAGCCAACGGCCCAATTCGGTATTTGTGCCGAATAATGAGGGATATTCCACTCCCAGTTTTTCTGCCAGCAATTTATATTTATCTTTTGTATAGCGAAGATCGTTGGACAACACCAGAGCCTCATGGTTTCCCAAAAGGAAAGAGACATGACCTCCCGCTTTAGCCGCTTCGTCTTCTAATTTATAGAACAGCCAGAAGATCTGCAGTACATCCTTGCCACGGTCGAAAATATCTCCGATAATCACCAAATGATTGCTACCGAAATTCCATTGATATTTATCATTAATCACTCCGTTTCCTTGCAACAGACTAATCACACAATCCAGCCGCCCATGAGGATCGGACATCACAAAAACTTTTTCCGGACGGGTATATTGCCACTCCGGTCTTTTCAATGAATGGAGTTTTACATCAAACGGATACCGTCCCTCATGATCCGTCACACGGAAACTGAAATCTTTAGGTAATGTCGCATAAGTTTTGTCTGTAATCCGTCCTTTCTTATTGACATTAATAACCCGTGTACTACCGTCTGCCTGATAGAGTATATAGGGTCCGTCACCAGATAATTTCTCTTTTTTCTCTTTTTTTTCTTTCTTCTTATCTCCTGAATGATAAGTTCCGGCCTGAATGCCGGAACTTATTAAAACGAGAACAAGAGTAGAAAGAAATAATCTCAAAAAACGAGTGCTCATATTCTTTTCTTTCTTGAAGTTTATTTTTTAATCGTTACTAATTCTCCTTCGTCATTGATGGCTTTAATATTATCTCCTTCAATAACCACGGCACGAGTCTCTTTTTCAAAAGCCTTGGGATGATTAACACAAATATCATATACCTTTTTATCATAGGTATACTTCACACGACTATTTTCCGTATGACCGATAATAATACGTTTGACATCATATTGAGCCAGAAGTTTATCTACATCCGCTACCTTTATCGGACTGTACTCACTGCCAGTCTTAACCATTCCACGATACCACAACGGACCGTTATAACTATCACTATAAAGGAAATCGGCAATATCCGGATATTGTTTTTTCCGTTCCTCTTTTGAAAGGTAAATGCTCTTGCTCACCAGTTCATTGATTTCGGGAATCGTCTCTTCGCGTTCCATAAACACCTTACTCAATCCTGCATGAACATAAAGGTTTTCACCTACAATCTGAATGGTGTTTTTAGAACGCAGCCAGTTACCCATCACATTCGTCAGTCCCCACATCTTTCCATAGGTCATGTTCATCGCTCTTTGCGAAAGAGTGTTGTACTTGGCATACGTATATTTCAGGTTATCACGCATTATCATTTCTTCGTGATCCCCCAAGATGGTTGTCACTCTGCCACCAACAGCTTTCGCCTCAAATTCCAATTTGTATATGAGCCATAAAATAGGAAGTACGTCTGCTCCACGATCGAAAATATCACCATCAATCACCAAATGGTTACTGCCATATATCCATTCATATTTATCATTAATCACTTCCCCTGTTTTCAGAATAGCGGCAAACAAGTCGAAACGCCCGTGAAGGTCGGATACGGCAAATGTTTTAGCATACTCGGTACGGTCTTCCCATGCCGGACGTTCAAAATTCTCAATCTTATTAATGGGTACCTGAAAAAGGAGTTGATTATCATCCGAATACACATCTAGTTTCAATCCGGCCGGCAATCCGGATTCTTCACGAATGTTCAATGCATTATCTTTAGTCACTTCCAGAATTTTAAGTCTACCGTTTTCATAGAAAAGGTAAGGACCATCATTACGGAAATGAGTGATTTCAGCTATATCCGGTCCCACGGGAGTCAGATCTTCCCCGCACGAATAAAAGGCCGTGATGAACAAACCCCAAAGGAAATAGATGCTATATATCTTTTTCATAATTTCTATACGTTAATGCGTTAATTAATGCAATTCATATTCCGGATTCTGAACCATATTCTCATTGTACTCCATTTCGTGGTTAGGAACAGGAAGAACGATTTTATAATAACTCCAATCAAACTCTACTGCTTCATTGGGAACTTCGCTCAAATAATCTTCACGTATCACTTTCTTGTTATTTCTAAGTAAATCAAAGAAACGTTGTCCCTCTCCCCAGAATTCAATGCGACGCTGTTCAAGCACCAGATCCAGGTTTATATCTTCATCTGCCACGGCATCCAGATCCTTATCCGTACGTGCATAAATAGGTTTCAGATACTTGCGCGTATTAGATATATCATTCCTCTTAATCGCAGCTTCAGCTGCATTCAGATAGAGTTCCGACAGACGGAAAACCGGGATATTGGCATCTTCATACGATTTAGAACCTTGTGCCGGATATTTCAAGCAATAAGGTTTACTGCTACTTGCCGTAGACACCATCTGACTACGAACATCATCGGAATTGTCTTTCATGTAGTCTTTCCAATACTTTTCGGTGGCTATCAGATTATATTTGGTGCTAAGATAACCGATGGATGATTTTCCCGGACTATCAGTAGTCAGATTCACAATTTCGAACAACAGTTCACTATTGAACGGAGTAGCCCATATCTTGGCATATTCATCATTGGTCCACAACTTATAGCCTTGTTTTTCCGCACCTTTGATAGCTTCGGCAGCCACATCGTATGCCTCTTTGTCATTCCCCATATAGAGATAAACCCGGCTTAATAATGTCATTGCCCCCCATTTATTGATTTTACCCTCTTTCTTTACCGGACGAAGCAGCTTCACCGCATCTGTCAGGTCGTCTGTGATGGCCTTATAACATTGGGCGGTCGTATTGCGGGAAGGTTTGATATTCTTATCTTCTACCACTTTATCAATGATGGGCACAGCCAATGATGCCCCGTTATCTTTCAGATAAGGATACCCGTAAATACGTGTCATATCGAACAGCAACAAGGCACGTATTGCCAAAGCCTCTCCTTTCAAGTCATTATAATACTCCTGCTCTGTCAGCTTCTCCAGTTTCGGAGTTGTAATTTCCCGATCGGGAACAAGCTTTATCTTTTCAATATCCCGGAATAAAATGTTCAGGTTCTTACCAATACCGTAGTACATCCCCCAGAAACCACTAGGTCCATTCGTCTTATTGTACTTGAATGTATAGAAACTAACATTGGTGCTGGAAGACTTATAAGATTTCATATCATCTCCCCTCAAATCACCATAACAGAACATATCTGCTCCATAATAACTGGATGACTGCATACTGCTGTATGCACCGTTCAGCACAAATTCAAAATCCCTTAATTCGGTCAATGAACCATCAGTTTCTATAGCTGTGGAAGATTGCAAATCCAACCAATCATTTCCGCAACTACTTAATAAGGTTGCAAAGGCACCTAAAGCTATATATTTTATCTTTTTCATACTTATTCATTTATAGATTAATGCACTTAGAATTTCACTTCCAAACCGAATGTATAAGTTCTCATCGGGGGAGTATCCCAGCTAGGTGATGAACCCGATTCGGGGTCAATATAATCGTATGTCGCCCAAGTTAACAGGTTATTGCCCGATGCATACAGACGTATATTGTCTATACCCACTTTCCGGGTCCATGTCTTCGGCAGTGTAAAGCCGAAAGTCAGATTCTTCAGACGAACATAATCTCCACTGTATAAACGACGTGTGGTAGCATAATCGGTCATGGAAATTGATCTACCGACTACAAAACGTTCAATACTCGTTTCATCACCCTCCTTCTGCCAGCGTTTCCGATAATAAATAGGAATATTCAGCGTTCCGTCGCCACCGTGTTCCAGTTTACTTGCCGAGCCGTCATAGTTCCATGCTCCAAAAGAGAAATTCACATTAAAATTCAGATCAAACCACTTATAAGAGATGCTGTTACCCAGTCCACCGGTGATAGTAGGATCGGCACATTGCAGTATCACTTTTTCCGCACTACGCGGATCTTTAGTAGTTTCTTTGTTCAGATTTCCATTTTCATCCGTCGTATTCTTATAGAACATCGGTTCACCGTCTGCCGGGTCGATGCCTGCAAATTCAATCATATAATAGGTAGAATAGGGCAAACCTACCTTATGAATAGATGTTCCGCTGGTTACTTGTTTCAAATCTCCATCCAACTTCAGGATTTTATTTGCATTATGTCCCAGATTCAAACTAGTGCTCCAACGAAAATCTTTTGTCTCGATATTAGTTGAACGAATTTCCAATTCATATCCCTTGTTTTGTAATTTACCTATGTTGGCAAGATAACTTGAGAAACCTGTTGCAAGAGATAATGGCCGGCTGTAAAGCAGATTTTTCGTTGTACGAACGTAATATTCAAATGTAACATTCAGTCTGTTGTCGAAGAATCCCAAGTCGATACCGGAGTTGAAGTTGTAGTTGGTTTCCCAAGTCAGTTCCTTGTTTTCCAGTTGCGACTGCTTGATACCCGGATTATCGTTATAATTACTGGTCAGACTGCTCAATCCCATATATCCATAATAAGAAGACGGCAGAGTTCCGTTCACACCGTAAGAAACTCTAAGTTTCAGGTCACTTAACCAGTTCTGAAGAGGTTTCATAAAACTCTCGCTACTCACTCTCCATGCACCGGACAATGACCAGAAATTTCCCCAACGATTCTCTCTTGCCAATCGCGAACTTCCGTCAGTTCTCCAACTCGCTCCCAGATAATATTTGTTGTCATAATCATAGTTGGCACGTGTAATATAAGAAACAATACGCGTCGTACTGTTAGAACCTCCCATACTCTGATACACTACACCATTGTTGACTTCCGGCTTATCCCAGCGTGCAAAATTAGAGATAGTAGTTCCCAGTCCATCCGACTCCTTACTGTTGATTTCATAACCAACCAAAAGGTCCAGATTGTGTTTTTTCTTGATCTTTGTCTGATAAGTCAGAATATTAGACCATGTCATATTGGTAATATCATTATAATCTTTGCTGAAACGTCCGTTATCATCGTCACCGTCACTGGTACGCGGGTCTTTCCATGCACGAGACTTGTTCATCACAAAATCATAGCTGAATGTAGACGCAAACTTGATTCCTTTCCAAATATCGAATGATGCATATACGGTATTGAAAGAACGGGTCGCATATTCTCTCTTAAAATTATAAGAATTTGATAACATCGGATTACGGTCATCTAATTTGATTAATGCACGGTTCCAGGTACCGTCTTCATTCCATATAGGGTCAGACGGTGTGGCTCCATTACGCGTACCGTAAATTGGAGAAGTATACGATGTCCCCTCTGAATAAGTATCCTGATTCACTTTGGAGAACTGTATCTTTGCACCGATATTCATCCATTTAGCCATCTGATAGTCTACATTCAAACGTGCAGAAATACGTTCCAGACCGGAGTTTATCGTAACACCATCCTGCTTCATATAGCCGATGGACGTATAGTATTTAATCTTTTCCTGTCCGCCGGAAGCTGAAAACTCATAATTCTGATGGCTACCGTTACGGAACAGATAATCATCCCAATTCACAAAACCACACCAAGGGATCGGTGCATACTGGTCAATATTCGAATCGGCATAAGCCCATGCTTCATTCTCGGTCATCCCCTGATGAAGTCCCACCTCATCATCGGTCTTACCGCTATAAGTTAAAGCATAATTTCGAAGCCCCTCATGGATCAGGTTACGACGTTCCTGTCCGCCCATCAATTCGCGGAAAGGCATGGCAAAATTAGAGAATCCCCAATCCGATTTCAATTTAAAGACCGGTTTACCTGCTTTTCCTTGTTTCGTAGTAATAATGACAACGCCATTCGCTGCACGTGAACCATAAAGTGAAGCAGCAGCGGCATCCTTGATAACAGTGATGCTTTCAATATCCGATGTATTCAAGGTAGACATTACATCCAAACCGGAATCACTACCAGATGCACCAATATTACCCGACAATACGGGAACACCATCCACTACATACAGCGGAGAATTGGAGGCATTGAACGAACCCATGCCACGGATACGGATGGACGTTGACGAACCCGGTATACCCGAACCGGTATTTACGCTGACACCGGGAGCCGCCCCCTCCAACATCTGTTGGAAAGATACATTAGGCACATCTTTCACAGCATCTGTCTTTACGATACTAGCAGAACCTGCATAAGCCGATTTCTTGAAAGTACCATATCCCGTTACAATCACTTCGTCCAACAGGTTATTATCCACTTTCAGGATTATGCTCATCGGCTTGCCGGGAGTTGCAACTACCTCCTGTGACGTATAACCGATATAAGAAACCATCAGAGTCACTTTCTTGTCTGTAACTTCCAGATGGAAATTACCGTCCATATCAGTCATCATACCGTTAGTTGTACCTTTCACGATGACATTAGCTCCGATTATCGGCTCTCCACTATCTTCAATTACTTTCCCTGTAATCGTATATTTCTCACGTGCAACAGTTTCCGTCCTAACGGGTTCAGCCTTACGGATGGCAATTACTCCATCATGAACCGTATAAGTCAGTCCGCTATTTCGCAGGCATTTGTTAAGCACTTCAGAAATCAGTTCATTCTTCACATCCAGATTTTCCACTCTGACTTTCTTCGCATCATTTGTGCTGTAGATAAAGGTAAAGTCCGTTTGTTTCTGAATTTCCCAAAGAACTTCATTCAATGTTACATTTCTGAATTTGGCTGTAACTGTGGTCTGTGCGAATATAGATGCGCGCATCAGCCCTGAAGTTGTAATACAGAGAAAAAGGAACATCATACAAAGACGTTTTCCATATTTCCCAAATCTGGCAACATTACGTAGTTTTTCCATAAAACAGGGATTAATGATTAGTGAATATTTTGATAGTTTTTCCTTCTACTGTGACAGTTACTCTACCCGTTTGCTCCAACAATTTCACCAATGGGGTAATCTCATTATAACGGTTTACATAGCAACCGAAGCGTAACTCCTTGGTCGCCTCATTCTCATAGACTACATCCATATCATACCATCTGGCAAGAGTTTTCATGATGTCATCCAATCGCTGGTCCTTGAAATTGATCTTTCCATGTATCCATGAAGTATAAAATGCAGTATCTACATTGCGTACATTGATCTGGTTGCTGCCCGGAGTAATACAAGCCTGTTCCGATGGTTTCAGAATCCGGTTGCTTCCATTTTCAGTCTGTACTTTTACCGAACCGCTGACAAGTGTAGTTTGATATTCTTCGTTTGCGTAAGCTGATATATTAAAAGTAGTTCCTAATACTTCTATTTTCATCCCTTTGGTTTGTACAATAAAAGGCTGTCCGGTTTTGCTTACTTCGAAATAGGCCTCTCCCTCCAATTCTACCAGACGGCAATCCTGTGCAAACTGAACAGGAAAGCGGATGGAACTCATGGAATTCAACTGTACTTTACTTCCATCGCTCAACGTCAGCTGATATTCACCACCACGAGGAACGTTTACCTTATTATATGCAAGTTTTTCGGATGTCCGGGCGGGAGCCTGCTGATAATTCAATGCTGTAGAATCCACCTGAATGACTGTACCATCTTTTTCTTTCAATTCCACGCCGGAGGTAGACTTCAAATCAATTGCTTCTCCATTATCCAGAATAAGAACGGCTTTCTTACCACCCGGAACAATTTGTTCCGCTACTTGAGATAACGGCTGGGGTTCATTACCGCTCTTATATATTGCCACAGTAGCAATAACCACCGGAAAAATGAAAATAGCAGCATATTTACACATATTCAGTATCCGATGTCTGAACCGATGGCGTTGGATTTTTCTTTGCACCCCCTCCCATCCGTCCTCTGTATGGAAAGTTTGCCGCTTCTGCATATTCTGCTTTATGTTCTCTTCCTTGCAGATTTCCCGAAAAAGGCGTTCGTTTTCGGACGATTCATTTCTCCACCGAGTCAGTTCCGCCTGTTCTTCTTCCTCGATTTCATCAGATAAGTATCTGGCAATGAGTCTTGCAATATAGAAATGTTGGTTTATCATAATTCACATGTTTTAATCGTTGTTTATACTAAAACAGGTGAATTGAAAATCAGGGTGTATTAAAATGATTTTTTTTAAAAGAAACTATAAAAAGTAAAAAACCAGGTAGTAATAGTCTTTCAAATATACGCGTAATTTACGGTAGGCAATCTTTTTCTGGGAGTGTACCGTTTCGCCGGAAATATTCAGTGTTTCAGCAATTTCCGGATTGCTTTTTCCCTCAAGTGCCAGTTGCATAATGCTTTTCATCTGCGGTGGCAGTTTTTCAATGGCATCCACTAATATCCGGTAACTTTCTTCTGCTATGACCTTGTCTTGGAAAAAAGAGTCTTTACTCATTTCCTGAACTTTCTGTGCATACTCGTTCATGACCTTGGTATGTTCCAGTTCATTTAAAGATTTATTGCGTACCGACGTATAGAGGAATGATTTAATCTGATGCACATACATGAAATCATCGCGCAACTGCCACAACTTCACAAAACACTCCTGAACAATATCAGCCGCTAATGCATCATTTTCGACATACTGATTAGCAAACATACATAAAGATATGTAATATTTGTCGAATATAGAACGAAACTGCGTCTCATCAGTTAACTTAATACTAATATAGTCTGTTGTGCCAATCACGTATTCTTTATTTTGGTTACAAATATACCATTTGAAAATTATGTAACCAAACAAAAATGAAAAATCACAATCTTTGTTTCATTACAAAACCCTCAAAGAAGTCGTCCCGATAACTATTACCGATAGCAATTTCATACGATTTTATAAATATATCATTATTGTCAAATGACTCGATGTGATCGGTATTGACGATATAGGATTTATTCACCCGCAAAAAAATAGATTTTGGTAATAAATCGAATATGGCTTTCAGGCTCATGCGAGTAATGATACGCTGGTCGTTCAGTTGAAGAATGACGTAATCTTTCAATCCCTCAATAAAGAGAATATCGGAGAAATTCACCTTGAAATACCGGCGCTCTGCCTTTACGAAGAAATATTCAGCGGCAACAATCGTTTCGATAGCTTCTTTTTCTTCTTTCAATAATAGAGAATGATAGGATAACGCTTTATCCACCGCCTTTTGAAAACGTTCCGCTTCGACAGGCTTAATCAGATAGTCGATTGCATCTACTTCATAGCTATCCAACGCATATTCTGTATAGGCTGTGGTGAAAATAACCAGTGTCTTTTTGGAAATTGTACGGGCAAACTCTATTCCTGTAATCCCAGGCATCTGAATATCCAGAAAAGCCAGATCGACTCCCTGTTGCTCCATAAAGTCGGAAGCAGTTGCAGCACTGTTAAAACTGCCTATCAACTGGAGGTTATCGGATTCTTCTATCAATAACTTCATGGCCTCACGTGCCAAGGGTTCATCATCTACAATGATACAATTCATAATGTTATACTTAAAATTACAGAATAGAGATTTTCATCTTCTCTTTGTTCCAACTTATAATGTTCAGGATACAGTAATCCTAACCTACGCTGGATATTGGCAAGTCCGATTCCACCGACTTTACCCTGCTGGACTGCAACAGCCGGTTTAGAATTCTCACACCGGAAATCCAGTCGGTGAGCATCCACCTTAAAAAAGACATGGACATACGAAGAATGCTCACTATCAAAACTATGTTTCACCGCATTTTCCACAAAAGGAATGAATAACAAAGGCTGAATCCAAATGGAATCCACTTCTCCCTCCTGCCTCAACGTAAACTGGAAATTGTCACGGCGTATCTTTTCCAAATTCAGATAGTCATTCAGGAAACGGATATCCGAAGCCAATGAAACTCTTTCACGCGAACTGTCGTTAATCTGATACCGTAGCAAATCTTCCAGTTTAAAAAGTACTTTGGAAGCTTCTTCCGGATTTCTCTTTATCAGGACATTGGCATTATTCAGCATATTGAAAAGAAAATGCGGGTTAATCTGATTCTTCAGAAATGTCAGTTCGGATTGCAAAGTAGTGGACTCGAGTTCGTCAATACGCAGGTTATAACGCAACCAATGGGTAAACAAGGATATGGCTGCCGAACCTGCGGTAACAAAACCGATGGTCAGTATCCCCGAAAAAGTATTAATGAAAGTAGCGAATCTGCCAGGATCTTTTCCGGGCAGAATTACTTCAAAGAGTAATCCCTGGGTGACTGAAAGGAAGACGATGACTACCAAATTCGTCAGGACAGCCGCCAGAACATAGTGCCCCAAACGGTTCTTCAACAGAAAACAGGGTACTAATATATACAGGTTCATATAGATTACCGTATTAATGGAAACAAAATATGCCAGGAATCCACCAAAACGCCGCCAAAAAGAAACTGACTGCAAAGGTTCGTACCAAAAGACATTAATAGTCATCAAAAGAACTATTATTTGCAGTAACAGATGTCTGCATGTCCGGTAATGAGGACTTAACAGAAAAGCTGTAACGCTTTTATCTTCCATTCTTCTATGTTCTGTATTCAGGTTCATACTTCACCTCCTTTCAATTCCAACCAGATGCTTTCTGTCGTCAGGAATAGTCTGTAACGATTGCCATATAATAAGTTCAGTCTTTGGCGGATTCTTTCAAGTCCTTTATTTTCCAAAAGATTCACTTGTTGGCAAAGACAGGTGAATATAATTGTGTTCTCTTCTACTTTCAAATGGATTTTGAGAGAAACAGGGATTGATGTTCGCTGTTCGTTGATTGATTTTACAATATATTGCACAAATGGAATGAAAAGCAAGGGTGGAACCAGTGTTCTATTTACTTCTCCATCCGCAAGCAGTTCATAATTGAATTGTGCCTGGGAATTCTGTTCCAAGGTCAGGTAATTATTCAGGAAATTAATTTCACTACTAAGCAATACCTTTGTTCTGCTGCAATCATATAGCTGATAGCGAAGTAGTTGACTTAATTTCATCAGCATCTTCGAAGCTTTTTCCGGTTCGCTCAATGTCAGTTCCCCCGAATGATGCAATGTTTTGAAAAGAAGTTCGGGGCTGACTTGTTCTTTTAGCTGTTCCACTTCCGAAAGAACGTGAACCTTTTCCATTTGTGAGACACGTTGATGATCTATCATCCATTCTTTCAGGAGAACGGTCATTGTTCCTCCTATCATGCAGAGTGTGGACAACATGAAAGAAGATATATAATCCATCACTATAGGTATGGAGAAATAGGAGGCACGTTCGTAAAATTCCGGCCAGCAGGAATAAGATACATATTCCGTTGCCATTTGTATTGCCAGGGCAAGCATCATTGCTACTGAAAGTAAGGATATGTAGGTTAGATAGCGTCTTTTCAGCAAAAACTTTGGAAAGAGCCAGAAAAGATTCAGATAAATAACTCCTATATAAGTCAGTAGATATAAGAAAGTGAATGTATAAATCCATCCTCCCAATATATCCCGATAATCGAGGAATATAATAAAAACCTGATTGAATGATATGGTAGCCAACACCATAATAAGCACCAGATAACGCGCCCATCGAAGTTCCGGACTAACGAGGAATCGATATAATAAAGTAGATTTATTGTCTGTTGTTATTGTTTCAGCCATCGTGTATTTAATCAGGGAAGATGTTTTATCTCCGGGGACGAAGATAAAACATTTTTCCGGTTGGACTTCTATATCGGTTATTTAAAATTCAAGTTTATAACTCACATTTGTCAATGTTGTAGAACCGTCACTAACATCAATTTTTCCAGTTTTCACATTATATTCATGTCCATAGTGTTCTTTCGCACCGGTAAAATTAAGTCCTTTCACTGCAAACTCATGAGAGACTTTCTTCTTGTTGATGCGGTAACTCACGGTATAGTTGCCGATAAGCATGGGAGAATACTGTTTAGAAAATGCTTTCGTTTCGTCATACTGTACCTCTTTATCAGGATGATTCATCGTTGCTTCCCTGTCAATCGGAGAATACCGGTCACCTCCTTGTAAGGTCAATTTCAGATTGATGCTAAGAATATTCTGTCTGTTACGTCCCAGCATCCATTCCTTTCCAATCAGTCCGTTGATGACATAATTCCGATTAAACTTCGTATTGTACCACACACCGTCTCCGCCCCGGTAGCGGGAATCGAAAAGAGAACCGGAAATCATGTAATAGAGTCCTTTTTCCAGGAAACGTTCTAAAGTGATGTCAATACCGATGTTGCGTCCTCTTCCTTTATTAACCAATGCGTCTTCCACATAGAAATCAGAACGGTTGAGTACGGAATAAGAGCTGTCAGCCATCACAGGCACATCATGGAGAAATTGGATATAAGGTTCTATTTTCAGATTCATGCGATCGGATATTTTGTATCCAAAAGATAACATGACGTGCTGCGCTTTGGTGAAATCGAGTTCCTTGTTGACGGATTTGTCTCCTGTACTTTTCGTTTTCACAAAATAGACGTCCATTTTCTCCATGCGACTGTACATACCATAAGCCAGTGCAAAAGTTGCTTTCGGAGTAGCTTGCCATTTCAAACCAATACGGGGTTCAACAGACCATTTATTATTCAGAGTCAGAAATTGCCCGTAAATACCGGCATTGAGCGTCCAGCGTTCCGTCAATCCTACAGAAGAACTATTGTAGGCAGATATCAGACTCGTATTACCTTTTCCTTGAGATACGGTTTCCAGTGATTCGGCTTCATAAGGAGCAATGGCAAGATTCATTTGATAGAACATGGCATTATACGTAAATCCTGTCTTATTAGTAAAACGGTTACTGAATTTACGGTTAAAAGTCGAAGTCAGTATTAAGTTAGTATGTTTTGAGTTAAGATCCATGTAGGGGGTGGATTCCAAAGAGTGGTTAAATAGGATTGCTCCACCGTCCAGTTGCGAATAAGTACCGGCAATAGTGGTTTTCAGTGATGCGTCATTGTTGAAGAAATAACGGTGGCTGATACCTCCGGCAGCCATATACTGTTTGTCTTTTGATTCGCTACGGTCGCTCATATATTCCCATTTATCCGTATTCTTTTCAAAATCACTGCCGAATTTATCAATCAGGCTGGTTCCCCAGACAGAGAATGTTCCTGCTTTCTGTGTCGGGAAATTCAGTTTGAAGTTCAAGTCCTGATAGTCCATCTTTCCGCCCTCCAAGTTCAGAAGTCCTGTTGTGGAATACCGATAATTGAAAATATAGGATGCTTTGTGCTTCTTGCTTAACGGTCCTTCGGAAGCTACATCAATTCCCATGATGCCCACTTGAAGCGTATTCTCATTCTTCTGGTTATTTCCATTACGCAATTTCATATCAAACACACCGGATACCGCATTTCCATATTCTGCCGGAAAAGCTCCGGTAAAGAAATCGGAATTACCCAATACCTGCGAACTAAGAGATGAAAGTATTCCTCCACCCAATGTGGCAATATCCGCAAAGTGATTCGGGTTGGGAATTTCAACGTCTTCCAATCGCCACTGCAACAGATGGGGAGCATTGCCATGAATGGATATTCCATTGGAAGATACACTGGGGGCCACTCCGGCAAAGGAAGATACCAAACGGGCAGGGTCGTCAAAACCTCCGGCATAGCGGCTCGCTTCTTCCACACTCAACATACGGGCTCCAGTAGTAGCCATCTTATTCATCGCTTCCTCTTTATTGGTCCTGGCACGAATCACTACTTCATTGAGTTCGTTTACACTTTCTTTCAAAGGAATTTCCAGATAAACCTCCTTGGCGGAAGTTACCAGTATCTCTCTGAAAATACCCGGCTCATATCCCATAAAGGCTGCCTCTACCGTATGCCGTCCAACAGGAACCTGTGGTATGCTGAAACGCCCGAGACTGTCTGTTATCGTACCTGTTCCCTCTTTTTCGGATAATCTCACCGTTGCATACGGTATCGGGTGTTTTGAATCCCCGTCAATAACCATTCCCCGGATTGTCTGTACCGGCCGTCCTTTTCTCTGCGGTGTCTGACTAAACGCCACTGCGGATACCAACAAAGCAACCAACAAAAGTATCCACCCGCCATAACGATGTATTTTCCGGGTTAACTCTTCACCAAGAACTCTTTCAAAGGTTTTGAGTACTGTGCTGCATTCATCTGCGGAGATACCCGACTGAATAGATATTTTTTCTAATAATCTAGTTTTATTCATCTTCATGATTTTATTCTGTTTTTATTTCGTCACGAAGATAGAGTATAGAAGATTCCCGATTTTTGAAATGAGACGAATGCATCCCGTTTGTAGACAAAACACAAAATTGATAAGACGAAAAATCGTCCGAACTATGGAATTTCACTTAAAGAAGAACCTCTTTTTAAAAGACACATTACTTTCAGAACGATTTATATCCTCTAAAAGTGATGTGACTTTTTTTAATAGCACACGCCAACCTAGCCTAAAAAGTCGGTCTTATCTTTATCCGTGATCTCCCGAATTACTTTACATGGCACTCCTGCAGCGATTACATTTTCCGGCACATCCTTAGTCACTACACTTCCTGCTCCGATTACCGAATTTCTCCCAATGGTAACACCACCCATAATATGAACGCCTGCACCAATCCAGACATTATCCTCTATTACAATCGGATGTGCATAGCAACCTCCCATAATGCGTTCCCGGGCATCAAGTGCATGATTTGCTGTGTACAATCCCACACGTGGCCCCAACAATACATTATCCCCTATTGTAATAAGATTCCCATCCAACATGATGCAATCAAAATTAGCAAAGAAGTTGTTTCCTATAGTGATATTAAATCCAAACTCACACCGGAAATTGGGTTCGAAGTGAACATTCTCCCCAATGCCTTTCAACAATTTGCGTAATAATGCTTCACGAACCTCTTTGGGTTTTCCATAAGTAGAGTTATAATCATTAGTCAGAAAAACGACTTGTTCTCTTCTCTGAACCAGTTCTGTAGACAAATCATTATACATAGTCCCCGACAGCATTCTTTCATACAATTCTCTATTTTCCATATCTATATCATAATGATTGATTAAAGTCCTTTTGTAATCACCGGTAATCCGAAAAAGCCTTTTTGTAAAGTCAGTATCTTCGATGCACCTGCCTTGGCCTTATTATAAGTGGAAAGTGACACATGCAGCTCTTCCACAGCTCCATTCTCAAAAGCTACCTGCAAATAGTATTCCTTACGTATGCCATCCGAAACATAACGATGCCTGCCTACTCTACGGGTCTTCTTATGTGTTTCCACATATTTTTTCTGTACCATCACTGTTTCTTCGTGTGTGGAAGCAGGATCGGCAAACCAATAATTACCGCCAAGAAACAAGACATAACTGATGGCACCGATGCAAGCCAGATGACACAAACAATTAATTACTTTACCATCCATGGTTGTCAGCCATATCCATTTCTTATAGAATGGGATAGTAACAAGAGCAATCGAAAGCGCCATTCCAACGGGTATCCACCAGGCAGACAGTGTATCTTCGTAGATAACATATCCAATGCCACACGAAGCTATAAATACCAGAAGCATCAAAAAGCGAAGTATCCTAATAAATAGAGTTTTCACCATATTTCTTTCATTTATACGCAAATATAAAAATAAGCTACTGAAAACACTGATTATTAAAAAAATACTTGATTCAACCTACTAATTCATGATTAATTAAAAGCCTTTTGCCGATATATCAAGACCGTTTGATTTTCCATCATAGCTGAAGTATCTCCTAATAAGATGACAGTTATATAATCATTCTTTTGTGAAAGAAAGAATATGACTAATATGTCTGGAGGATGTTCCTAATAAAATAGAATATTGACCGGAATTCACTTTCCAATCATGCATTTCATCATCCCAGAAAGCCAAATCCTCTGGCGTTATTTCAAATTCTACAGTTTGATTCTCTCCAGAATTTAAAAATCCTTTTCAGTTCTTTCTCGGGACGCAACACAGATGGTTGATCTTCTTTGAGATATAGCTGTATAACTTCAGCTCCTTTCTGACTTCCTGTATTTGTAATAGTCACCGAACATCTTATCATTTGGTCATTCATTTTTTTAGATGACAAACGTGGTTTGGTCAATGTAAAAGTTGTATAAGAAAGCCCATAGCCAAAAGGATAAAGTGGTTCTATATTTTTTGTATCATACCATCTATATCCCACTAATACACTTTCTCCATAATTCACATCATACACATTGATAAGATGCTCATTCTTAAGTTCATTATAGAGTGACGCCCCTTTAGGTAAATATCCCCATGCCGGTGAGTCCTTAAATGTTTTTTCTATAGTCATTGGTAACTTACCAGAAGGAGTTACCTTACCTGTGATAATATCTGTGAGTGCTTCAAAACCCGATTGTCCTCCATACCATCCGTAAATCAAACCCGCCAATCGATCATTCCATGCAGACATATCAATAGCTGATCCCGTATTGAGGATAGCAATAGTATTAGGATTCTCATATACTATCTATCCTTTCTTCCTCGTTTTTCTCTGCCATCAATTCCAAACTCCGGTTCACTTTAAAAATCTTATAAACCTCAAAATGTCTTTCAATGGCATCACGATAGCCTTTCTCGTCTCCTTTTCTTATAAAATCCAATAAATCAGCATGAGTAGCTATTCTGCCGCTTTTACTCATCTCTATATTTATAGGTTTTAAGTAGTCTTTGAACTTTTCTTTCACATAGACAAGTATAGGATGAATGATTTCCTGAAATTCAGATATTATTTTATTTCCCGTAATTTTGTATAGTTTTGTATGAAAAGCCGATTCGCTGATTAACGCATACTCGTTATTCTCGAAAACAATTCCCATTTTCACAATCTCGCTCAATTCCTCAATATCTTTAGGAGTTATCTTACGGAAAATATCACTTGATATTCCTATTTCAAGTGCGATTCTGAAATCCAATAAATCCAAAATTGTTTCTTCACTCAAAACACGAGGATCTATCACTCTTTTCATTCCACCTAAAATGGAAGGTTCAGTCAAAACCATTCCCTTACGAGGGCGCGCATGAATCAGTCCCATCATTTTCAAACGGCTCAAAGCTTCTCTGACAACACTTCTTGCAACTCCTAATTCTGCGGCCAGATTATTCTCATTGGGAATAGAATCTCCACATCTCAAATCATTCTTTTTAAAGTAGGTAAGTAAGCTGTCTTCTACCTGATCGATCAATGTTGTTTGATTAATTTCTATCTTCATATTATTAGATTCTATCATTTGTATTATTTGTCAGACAAATAATACAAATGCAATATTAAAAGATTTTTTTTAGAATGCAAGGGCATTATAATAAGAAAATGCACATTTATGTTGAGAAACATACTTTTAGTACATATTGAGCTCTCATTTAGGACAATAGCAAGGACAGAGATACTCATTTTAACCATAGTAGCGATATCTACTATAGTGAAGGTATATTTATAGAATAGCCATACTTCCTAAATAAGCAATTAAAGAAATTCTTGAATCACATATATAGGATGTCATCCATGCATAAACACATGAGTCTAAAAATCAGATTGGAGGACATTCTTACTCAAGTTTCGGATTTAGAAATTATGCCGTTTGAGCATATGCTCGGAATGTGTCTAGACGTTTATTACTTTCAATGACTTAAAGAATGAGTTCTTCCGAGTCAGCTCCTGTAAATTCAGCAATCACTGCTACCACTTCGAGTATGATACCCCATATTTTTCAATCACAGTTAACTCATGTACTCCCTCATAAATTTCAGCAAAGAGTCCCCCGATTATTTCATAGTCATGGATTCGCTTTATTGAAGCGAGCAAATTATAGCGTATCATCACCAATGAGATGTGTGAAATTTAAGAGAATCCCTTGCAGAACAATCATCCAATCCCAATATTCTTTTCCCATTTGCAAAGAAAACCTCTATAGACCATCTCATTGCATATATTTCGTAAACTCGCATGAAATCCATTTTTGTATCGGTTGTCAGTAAGACTTTCCGGCCTTCATTCTTTCCACGTCGACAAAAAAAATAGTCTGACAGCCCTGCCTGCGAGAGTTGCATCGACCATCGTGTAGTGACATCTGTAACGGCGACTATATCTTATAGACTTTGAACTCTTTAGTTTCCCGATGATTACTTTAGCAGAGACTTCCCCCATTTCTTAGTGACATATTTGGTATTGCCCATCTTCACCATACCCAAAAGATGAAATTTCTTGTGAGAGTTGGAAACTAAATCCACAAGCTTGGTACAAGTAAACCAGCTGTCTACCAGCAGGTATTCAAATGGTATTTTTGCACGAATAGCTCGTTTTACCATTTCAATGAGTTTGTTTCCTTTGCTCATGAAATACTCTTCTTTGCGCTTGGTTATATAGGAGTTTTTGTCGGACAGTCACCCCCTGTTCCTTTCCTTCTAATTTTCCTTTTCCTCCATGCAGGAAAGCATCGAGCATAAATTGGGTACGTCCATCGCTCCAACACAGCATAAGGGCTTTATAGCCGAGAATACACTTCTGATGTACATGGGAAAAGATCTTCCCAATAAATTCCATCTTCACACCGCTTTTGGGCAAATCGGAGTCATCACTAATCAAGACCATAGGCAGATGACTTTTCTTGAAGTCTTGCCGGGCTGTCACATTGCAGATAAGCTTGGTCGTAATGCGGTAAATCACATTACGCCAAGCTATGCTGTCTTGTGCCATGAAGGAGTAGAGGATATCCTTCTTCCCGCCAAACATACGACTAAGGACTAAAGTAGAATAATGAGAGAAACCTTTTATTGAGAAAAAAGCATCAGTACACGAAGCACCTTAATAAATACCGATTTCATAACATTGCAGTTTATGCCTGCAATTATACGGAATTAGTCAGATAAAAGAGACAGTCGTGCCATCAAATAGCAAACGGTAGATTCCGCTCCCTGATTCAAATTGATGTTATTTTCTTCCAGTCCGTCATAGCAACCACCGGTAGCAGGATTGTAAACAATCTGATGTAAATGGTTATTGCCCAGAAACCAGTTGAAAGCATCTTTTTGCATACGAAGATATTTTTCGTCCTTAAATACTTGATAAAAGGTCTTCAGAGCAATCACCATGCCCGCCACGTCTACGGGCTGTTCTCCAAATCCATGACTGCTCTTCCCTTTGTGCATCCATCCCTGATTGGAAACCACCTGAATACGATTGCCTACAAATACTTTTTTCAATAAGAATTCGAAAGATTCACGGGCTATTTCTTTATACTCCTCTCTGCCAATAGCCAGATGGGCCAACAACATTGCTTCCGGCAAAATGGCATTATCATAAGTGAGATATGCCTCAAACCATCGCCAATGTACTTCTGCCGTTCGACGATATATCTGCGCCAGTTTATTGGCCAGCAGCCAGATGCACGCATCGGTCTGCGCCGAAGGACATTCACGGCTATAATAGTAGAATCCCTTGAGCATAAAAGCAATGCTACGGGGAGACTCTATCCGGTCAAACCGTTGGAAGGTACGCTTGAGAATAGCTTCCGCCTCCTCTTTCCACGGAGCGGGAAAATGCCCGGCACAAGAAATAAAATATCCCAAAGCGCAAACAGCCCGTCCATTACTATCGTCCAGTCCCACTTCCTCATTTTGCGAAGTGAATATTCCATCTTTATCCACGTAATTCAAAAAAGAGCCGTCCGGCTGCTGACAGTAACGGATAAAATTCAAGTAGGTCTTGACATACCGCTCTTTCACTTTTCCCTGTCCCGTAGCAACCACCTGACACATCGCCATTAACGCACGTGCCGTATCATCCAATGTATAGCCGGTGGAACTGTCCGGACGATTTCCTTTCGAAAACTGGATAATTCCCCACTGGCGGCTCATGCGCCGGATATGGTAAGTGTCTATGGGAGGCAGAGAGTAAATCAGTTCCTCTTCCACCCTGCCCGTTTTCTGGAAAAGAGACGCATAGGCAATAGCCACATTTTCCCAAGCTGTAGCCGCTGCCTTCTGCAGACCGACCAGTTTCATCTGAGTCCGCAACTTTTCATCAGCAAGCAGATGATTGGCAGCTTCGGACAACTGCTCCGAGTTCTTAAAATCGAAGATGATACCGGAATCATCACTCAACAATTCCAATGCATGGGGAATAGGGGTAGCTATAATCGGGCATCCGCAGCTTAACGCATAAACAAATGTCCCGCTCACTGCCTGATTCGGGTCACTTGAAGTAAAAAGATACACATCTGTCAACTGCAAATATTCCAATAAGACGGGAAGTTCAAGATATTGATTGATAAAGAGCACATGTTCTTCCAGATGCAACTCCTTTATTTTCGCTTCCAACAGATTACGATATTTCTCTCCTTCTACTTTCAGCACCCCCGGATGCGTTTTGCCGATAATAAGGAATATCACAGAAGGATTCGTCTTCACAATGGCCGGTAAGGCATCCAATGTGGTTTCGATACTTTTGCCGGGACTAAGCAGCCCGAAGGTAGAAAGCACACGCCTGCCCGAAAGCTGATAAAAATCTTTTAATTTGCTCTTATCTCTGAACGATACTAAATGGGTACCGTGAGGAATCACCGTAATTTTATCTCCATCTGCCTGATAATCCCGCAGGAGAATCTCCCGGGAGTTTTGTGTCATGACTACCAGATTCGCACAGGTAGCCATCATTCTTCCCACATTCCGGTAAAGGGCGGGTGAAGGTTGCGCAAGTACTGTATGAAAGACAAGAATCACGGGTTTGAGAAGTTGTTGCAACATTTGCAGAAAAGCTTCTTCCTGCGCTGCATATAATCCGAATTCATGCTGCACCAGCACCATTTTAACTTCAGAATTTTCATTCAACTGTCTGGTCAAAGTAGCATAGGCAGAAATATCCGACGTATCAAGAACATACTCGACGTCTTCCGTACAAGTCTGTTTTTCCGTATCGGACTCCACTGCACATATCTTTATGGAGTAAGATTCTCCAAACTTTGAAAGGATAGCCCGGATCAAGTCCTGGGCAAAAGTGGCTATGCCACATTCACGAGGAGGATAAGTAGTAATACATATTATTTTTCTCATTTGATTTGTTTTATTAATTCATCTAACAACTCTGTCAGTTGCACTGACACGCAAGCCACATATTTGTCGGCTGCTCCATAATAGATATAGAGAGTGTCACCAAACAGGGCTGTGCCCGTTGGAAAACAAACTCTATTGACTACACCGGACAGTTCATATTCTGCCTCGGGAGTGAACAACGGATAAGGCAAACGGGCTATTTCAATAGCCGGATTGTCTATATCCAACAAAGCCGCACAGGCGGAATAAACATAGCCGGAAGGAGTATCATATACACTATGATAAATCAACAGCCAACCGGCTTTTGTCTCTATCGGGGGACATCCGGCTCCGATGTAACTTGATTCATGATCGTGATAAGGCGCCAGCAGGATGCGTTTGGCGAAATTCTGATAATATCTTTTCCAGAACTCTTTCGTCAGCATATCAAGACGTTCCACCGCCACATACTGGATGTCAGGACGGATACGATGCATAAAGTAGAACTTCCCGTTGATTTTACGGGGAAAGAACACTACGTTCTTATCCATCATATAGAGCGGATGCCCTTTCTCGTTAGTTGCCTCACGTTTATTGCCGGAGCGGAAATATTTACTGATAATAGCCTGCTGGGTACGAAGCTGTTCCCGGAATTGCGGATAGGTTATCTGGGAAGTAATGATGCCTTTCTTCTCAAAATGCCTCAAATCCGAAGAAACAGCGAGAGCACCGACAGCACTGTATCCGTCATAGGCTGTATAAGTGAGATAATAGAGATCCTCTATCTTCACGATCCGGGGATCTTCCACTCCTTGGCACTCATACTCAAACTCGGAAAACAGCAATGGAGCCACATCCCTCTCTACCACCGTTAAAGGGCCTTCAAGCCGGCAATAACCGATGGATGAATAGTTTCCTTTTTTGACTGCACGATAAAACATATGCACCGTATTTCCTTCGGCAATCACTGCCGGATTCATCACACCTTCGTTCTCAAACTCAAGCGAAGTTCTTTCCAATATAACACCTTCCCTTTTTACATGTACCATTATGTCCTTGGTATTATACTCATTCCTTTGTCACTCTTACTCTGCTTCTCTCTCTGATAATCAGTCAATACTTTAATCTTCTTGTCCGACTTTTCTTTCTTTGCTTCTCTTTTTTTCTCTTGACCTTTCATAATTCATTTCTTTTTTAGGATAGTTTATATTCGGGGATAAAATAGACGGGATTTCCTTTTCTGCAAGTTACGGTATTAATTTCCGGTAATACGATAAACTTTTGATTATTATTCTTTTATAACAGTAAAGTACATTTAAGGTAGCTAATGAATAGTCAACGAATACTTATAAGTACAAAAACATAGCATATAAGATCCAAACAATAAATGCCGCTAAATATCAACAATTTACCAAATCACCATTCCAACGAATAAGCATATTGGAATTTTATTGACAACTCACGATAGGATGAGAATAATAGAAAAGACAGAAAAAACTCATTTTAAACATGGTGACGGTATCCACTTATGATAGTGACGGTATATTCATGGGATAGGGTAACCATCCCGACCGGATAGTGACGCTATGTTTTTGCTTGGAAAAGAGCATAAAAAAAGGCTATCTATCCCAGACAGCCAATCTTTTGTTAACCTTAAATCTAATACTATGAAAAACACATTGCAAAGATACGGACTTTCTGCATATCTCCAAATTTTCAGGCTCAAGCAGCGTATCTTATAACATGGTTTAATAGAATCAATAGTTTCGTTAACATTTAACATAATTCCATCGGATATTAACGAATATCCGATGGAATAATTCAATGATGATCATATCGACATTTCACTGTAAAACAAACCTTTCACGGTCTTCGAGTGTTTATTATCATATAAACGAATTTTACACGATATGAGCACCAAAGAACAATACTGGAAATATTCCCTCATTGTCATCATCCTGTTTATGGGAGTCATCATCTTCCGCCAAATCACTCCTTTTCTGGGGGGATTGCTGGGAGCACTCACCATCTACATTCTTGTACGCGGACAGATGAATCATCTGGTAGAAAAACGAAAGCTGAAACGAAGCATCAGCGCACTGTTGATTACCGCAGAAACGATTTTCGTCTTTCTTATCCCTTTGGGATTGACTGTCTGGATGGTGGCAAACAAGTTACAGGATATCAATCTGGATCCACAGACCTATATTGCACCTATTCAACAGGTAGCAGAATTCATCAAAGAGAAAACAGGATACGATGTATTGGGAAAAGATACGCTGTCATTCATCATGTCCATACTTCCCCGTATCGGACAAATTATAATGGAAAGCATCAGCAGCCTTGCCATCAACCTGTTCGTCATGATCTTTGTGCTTTATTTCATGCTGATTGGAGGAAAAAAGATGGAAGCTTATGTCAATGACATTCTGCCATTTAATGAAACCAATACGCAGGAAGTCATTCACGAAATCAATATGATTGTCCGTTCCAATGCTATCGGTATTCCCTTACTGGCTATCATCCAGGGAGGCGTGGCTATGATAGGCTATCTGCTTTTCGGAGCACCCAACATACTGATGCTGGGATTCCTGACCTGCTTTGCAACCATCATTCCGATGGTAGGTACGGCATTGGTATGGTTTCCTGTAGCCGCTTATCTTGCCATCAGCGGAGACTGGTTCAACGCCATCGGGCTTTTGGGCTATGGAGCTATCGTCGTATCGCAATCGGACAATCTCATCCGGTTCATCCTCCAAAAGAAGATGGCGGATACGCATCCGCTTATCACTATTTTCGGAGTAGTCATCGGCCTGCCGATATTCGGGTTTATGGGAGTCATCTTCGGTCCGTTGCTTCTTTCATTATTCTTTCTTTTTGTGGATATGTTCAAGAAAGAATATCTCGACTTGCGAAATAACCTCCCATCGAGATGACGGAACTACCGAAAAATTGTGTACTTTTGCGGCTGTAAAAACGACACTAAAATTTGATGGAAACATTTACATTCAATACTGTCGAACTGATTCTTTTATCGGCGGCAGGTATTCTTTTTATCATTCAGCTCATTTATTATTTCGGCCTGTACAATCGAATACATGTCCATAATAAGGCTGTGGACAAAGAAGAGGCGCATTTCACACGAGAACAGCCTCCACTTTCCGTGATTCTCTGCGCACGCAATGAGGCTGAAAATCTTCGTAAAATTCTACCTGCCATTCTGGAACAGGACTATCCACAATTTGAAGTGATTGTCATCAATGATGCTTCCACAGATGACACCGAGGATATACTGGGAGTGATGGAAGAAAAATATCCTCATCTTTACCATAGTTTTACGCCCGAAAGTGCACGCTATATCAGTCATAAGAAACTGGCTCTGACGTTAGGCATCAAAGCCAGCAAACATGACTGGCTGGTATTTACGGAAACAAACTGTATGCCCGCCAGCAACCAATGGCTAAAACTGATGGCACGTAATTTCACTCCACAGACTCAAATTGTGTTGGGATATAGCGGATACGACCGCACAAAAGGATGGTTGCACAAACGTACTGCATTCGACGCTTTATTCCAGTCTTTGCGCTATCTGGGATTCGCGCTAGCCGGAAAACCTTATATCGGTATCGGACGCAACCTGGCTTACCGAAAAGAACTATTCTTTCAACAGAAAGGTTTCTCCAAATACCTGAATCTGCAACGTGGAGAAGATGATTTATTCATTAATGAGCTAGCTACCTCCTCCAACACCCGTGTTGAAACAGACTTCAACGCTACCACACGAATACAACCCGTATATCGCTACAAAGATTGGAAAGAAGAAAAGGTTAGTTATATGGCTACTGCCAGATTCTACCATGGAATACAGCGTTACCTTCTGGGATTTGAGACATTCTCCCGTTTGTTATTCTATATTGCCTGTATAGCAGGTATCGTATTCGGGATTCTTAATTTCCACTGGCTGGTAGCAGGCATCGCATTCCTGATCTGGTTAGTGCGCTTTACAATACAAGCTGTCGTTATCAACCGCACGGCCAAAGAAATGGGTGGAGGACGGAAATACTATTTCTCGTTACCTGTTTTCGACCTTATCCAACCTGTACAGTCATTGAAGTTCAAACTCTGCCGTTTCTTCCGGGGAAAAGGGGATTTCATGAGAAGATAAACCGGATTTCGTGAAAAGGCAGACTTATTATTGAATCAATCGCTGCATATAAATAGCATCCGAACCATCGTGATAATAGCATGGCTTTATTCCAGCAGGAATAAAGCCATTTTTCATATATAGTCCGATAGCGGAAGTATTGGTCACTTTCACTTCAAGCGTAATCTTTGTAGCCTTACATTCGCCGGCCGTCTGAATCGTCTGGTCCATCAATACCTGCCCCAGTCCTCTTCCTCTATAATCCGGATGAACAGCTATCGAATAAATTCTTAAATAACGAGTTCCCCCATGAAATAACAGGGAGACATAAGCAATCACCCTATCCTCCTCCATCATCACATAGAAAGTTCCTTTCGAACGACTTATCAGATAGGCAAACTGCTCCTTTGAGAAACTGTCTTCCTGGAAACACCCCCACTCTATTTCCAAAATAGCGGGAATGTCTGCCTGCTGTGCTTTACGGACGATTATCGGCTCCATAATCAATAATGTTTTGTTTCTAGCACTTGTTCAAAGTGATTCAACAAGCGGTAATACATTTCATCACCGATAATGGCATCTTCCAGTCCATGATCGATACTCGGATTATCATTGATTTCAATTACATAAGCCTTATCATCCACCATTTTCAGATCGACTCCATACAACCCTTTTCCTATCAGATTGGCAGCCTTTACAGCTGTATCCAATACCACACGAGGCACCTGATAAATAGGAATCGTATCTACCAATCCACAACGGCTTCTGCCCGAATCATAGTGACAGTAAATCTGCCAGTGTCCTTTCGCCATATAATATTTGCAGGCATAGAGCGGTACACCGTTCAATAGACCGACACGCCAGTCAAACTCCGTTGGAGTAAATGCCTGTGCCAGCAAGATAGCCGATTTTTCAAACAGTATCTTCAGACTGGCTTGCAGTTCTTCTTCGTTCGACACCTTTTTCATACCAATGGAATAAGAGCCATCCGGTATTTTCAGGATAAAAGGAGCGCCCACCTGTTCGCTTATCTGTTCGAACGAATGATGGCTGGATTGAAAAATCAATGTAGACTTGGGAGCAGATATCTTTTCCTTCTCAAAAAGTTCTTTCAGATACACTTTGTTCGTACACCGAATGATAGACAACGGATCGTCAATAACAGCCATTCCGTTTTGTGCAGCCAACTGTGACAAATGGAATGTATAATGATTGAGTGAAGTTGTAGTACGAATAAACAAGGCATCAAATTCGAGCAAACGGATAGCATCATCTTCGGTTATCATCTCCACATGGATGTTCATTTTCTTAGCTACCTCCGTCAATTTGTGCAGAGCACCTTTATTGCTGGGAGGAAATTTCTCCTGTGGATCGACCAATACAGCGAGACTGTAACGGGAAGCCTTTGCCGACTTCGGTGCACGCCATATTTTCTTGTTAAAGTTATCCAGCGTATTGGCAAAGAAATCCTGCTCTGCATCATTAAGCTGATTCAGGGGAAGAAAATGAATGCCCTCGATCTGATTTCTGGGATGAGTATTCAAAGCCACTCTTAACAATGGGCAAGGGTAATTCTCGAAAATAAAACGCGCAATCCGTTCCAGACCTTTTTCCCGGCATTTGCCAAAGTAAATATTCAGGTACCAGATATCATCCTTGATGTCATTCTTCTGTATCCATTGATAACAAAGGGCTTGCAGACTACGGTCCATCCGCACCCCCGTTCCAACCTCCATTTTGTTGATGATATCAACATCCGGAATGACTTTCTGTCCTCTCGTTTGGGCTAGCAGCGAACAGTAATACCCTTCAGAGTTATAGCTGTAATCATTGCTAAGATTAATAACTAACTTCCGGTCTTTCTCCACCGGCTTGTTTTTTAGATAGTCGGAAACAGTCAGGACACTACTTGTCTCATAATACGGTTTCCAGTCATCCAGATTATCCAACAGAATTAACACATTATTCATAATGGTTAAAAATTAAACCTACAAGAGGATATTAAGTAAATTGGGCGCAAATATAGACATATTATTCACTCCACATCACGCAATAGACCAAATTATTTTTGCAGTAAAAATCAGATAGGAAAAAAGAGGATTATTCGTATCTCATGGAGCGTGCCGGATTGATCTTAGTGATAAGAAATGAAGGACCAATCAGCATCAATACAGATGCAAACAAAGTGCCGAGATTAATCAAAACGAAAAGTAATACATTAAAGGAAACCGGAACAGTATCCACATAGTAAGTCTCCGGATCAAGTTTAAAAAGTCCGAACTGTGACTGAAAAATGCAGAAAGCCAAACCAATGGCATTTCCCCAAAACATTCCTTTACCAATCAAAAAGACTGCAAACCAAAGAAAGGTTCTACGAATCGTAAAATTGTTGGCTCCCAATGCTTTTAGAATACCAATCATATTGGTACGCTCGATGATGATTATCAACAGACCGGAAATCATAGTAAAACCGGCCACCCCTATCATCAGAAACAGGATGACCCATACATTCAAATCCAACAAGTCGAGCCAAGCGAAGATCTGCGGATTCAACTGTTCGATATTACGCACATAATACACACCGCCCAGTTTATCCATCTGGTTGTCTATATCGGTTGCGATTTCATACGTTATGTCCTCCAGTTTATCATAATCTTTCACCTGTAACTCTACACCGGTCACCTGTTCCGGTTGCCAGCCGTTCAATCGATTCACCAGATTAAGATCCGTCAATAAAAAGAGATTGTCATATTCGGAAAAGTTCGTTTGATAAATTCCGGCAATTGTCAGACGCCGTGCACGGATATCGTCCTGTATGTAATAGGTGTATATCTTATCTCCCAGCTTCAACTTCATCTTAGTGGCCAATGCCTTGGAAATAAGCACCTGATTGGAAGAAACAGAATCACTGAAAACAGGTATCTCACCTTCCACCAAATATTCCTTAATGAAATGAGGGTCAAATTCCGGACCTACGCCTTTTAATACCATTCCCTGAAAAGCATCATCCGTCTTAATCATTCCCGGTTTGGTGGAAAAACGCTGTACATGGCTTATCTCCGGATAATCAGCAAGAGCAGTCATCATACTGTCTCCTACCACAATCGGATGAGTTTCGTAAGAACTGACCGCATCCAGATTGGTAATCTGGATATGCGATCCGAACCCTATAACTTTATTTCTCACTTCACTTTTAAACCCGATGACTACCGCCACTGCAATAATCATTACGGCCAAACCAATAGCAATACCCGCCATGGCAATGAGGACCGCAGGACGTGACACCTGCTTTCCGCCATCGCTTTCACGATAGATACGCCGGGCTATGAAAAGTGATAAAGACAATTTGTATAAATACTTAATACCTGATACTTAATACTAGAATTTATTCCGTTCTTCCCGGATACACTTCCAAAGCCTTCTGCAAGACAAAAAGAGCACGGGTTAAATCTTCTTTTTTCAATACGTAAGCAATACGAACCTCATTGATTCCAGAACCCGGAGTGGTATAGAAACCGGAAGCCGGAGCCATGAATACAGTCTGACCTTCATACTCAAAATCAGAAAGACACCATGCGCAGAACTTATCGGAGTCATCTACCGGAAGTTTAGCCACTGTATAGAAAGCTCCCATCGGAATAGGCGAATAAACACCGGGAATACGGTTCAAACCGTCAATCAGACATTTACGACGTTCTACATACTCATCATACGTTTCGCGTGAATATTCTTCCGGAGCATCCAAAGAAGCTTCTGCAGCAATCTGTCCAATCAACGGAGGACTCAAACGAGCCTGACAGAACTTCATAACAGCATCGCGTATCTCCTTGTTTTTGGTAATCAACGCACCAATGCGGATGCCACATTCGGAATATCGTTTGGATACCGAATCAATCAGTACCACATTATTTTCAATACCTTCCAGATGGCAGGCAGAAATATAAGGAGAACCGGTATATATGAACTCACGATATACTTCATCAGAGAAAAGGAATAAATCGTACTTCTTTACCAAGTCACGAATCTGATTCATTTCACGACGTGTATACAAATAACCGGTAGGATTGTTTGGGTTACAAATAAGAATCGCTTTCGTACGTTCATTAATCAGTTCTTCAAACTTCTCTACTTTCGGAAGAGAAAAACCTTCTTCAATGGTCGTAGCAATAGTACGAATCTTAGCCCCGGCAGAGATTGCAAATGCCATATAGTTAGCGTATGCAGGTTCCGGAACGATAATTTCATCTCCCGGATTCAGGCAGGAAAGGAAGGAAAAAAGCACGGCTTCCGAACCTCCTGATGTAATGATTATATCGTCTGCTGTAAGGTTGATATTGAACTTTGCATAATATCCCACTAATTTTTCGCGATAGCTACGATAACCTGCACTGGGGCTATATTCCAATACCTTACGGTCAATATTGCGTATCGCGTCAATCGCGGCCTGAGGAGTGGGCAGATCAGGCTGTCCGATGTTCAGGTGAAACACATGGACTCCGCGTTGCTTGGCAGCGTCTGCCAAAGGAGCCAGTTTTCTGATAGGAGATGCAGGCATCTCGTTTCCGCGAATGGATATGGTTGGCATAATTTTAACTACAAATTACTTAATTACTATTTACTTTATCTACTTGGAGCTGCAAATGTACGCAATAATTTGAATACAGAGACATAAAAACTTTAAAAACCTTAGCAAGGTTAAAAACGTTATGGGATTTTGAAAATAAAGCTATACATTTGTCATACGGAAAACTTAAAACAATATCATAATGACCATACACCTTATCTCATTCGCTTCAATACTTCACAAACAAGTCTCGCTACGTAGCTCGCACGAAGCTATTTTGAGCGAGATTGAAAAATATTATACTGTAAAGTTCGTCGACCATCAAGATATGGACAAACTTAGTAGTGACGATTTCAAAATCATTTTCGTCGCTACCGGTGGGGTGGAAAGACTGGTCATACAGCATTTCGAAAACCTCCCTCGCCCCGCCATTTTACTGGCAGACGGCATGCAGAATTCTCTTGCTGCCGCACTGGAAATTTCCACCTGGTTACGGGGACGCGGAATGAAAAGTGAAATTCTGCACGGTGAATTATCGGCTATCATCTTACGTATTCATACACTTTATAATAATTTTCAGGCACAACGTTCTTTGTTTGGCAAACGTATCGGAGTCATTGGAAGTCCTTCTTCCTGGTTAGTTGCCAGTAACGTAGACTACTTGTTGGCAAAACGTCGTTGGGGAATCGAATATGTAGATATTCCATTGGAACGGATTTATGAACAATTTAAACACATTACGGATGACCAAGTTGGAGCATCATGCGCAGCTGTAGCATCACAAGCTCTTGCCTGCCGCGAAGGAACTCCTGAAGATTTAATCAAATCCATGCGGCTGTACCGGGCAATCAAAAAGGTCTGTCAGGAAGAAAATCTGGAAGCGCTGACATTAAGCTGTTTTAAACTGATTGAACAAATCGACACTACCGGATGCGTGGCATTATCTTTATTGAATGATGACGGGATAATAGCAGGTTGTGAAGGAGATCTTCAATCTGTATTTACGCTATTAGCAGTTAAAGCGCTTACGGGTAAAGACGGATTTATGGCAAATCCTTCCATGATTAATTCCCGTACGAATGAACTGATATTGGCACATTGCACCGTAGGTCTCAAACAAACGGAGAGATATATTATCCGCAATCACTTTGAAACAGAAAAAGGAATTGCCATACAAGGGCTACTTCCGACGGGGGATGTAACGATCATAAAATGTGGCGGTGAATGTCTGGATGAATATTACTTGTCTACAGGAACATTGACTGAAAACACTAATTATATTAATATGTGCCGTACACAAGTGCGCATCCACATGAATACTCCGGCCGAATACTTCTTAAAGAATCCACTGGGAAATCATCATATTATGCTTCATGGTAACTATGAAGATACGTTGAACGAGTTTTTCCAGGCAAATGCTTGCAAGAGGACGGAATAAAGGCATCTATAAAAAACGAAAGATTTATGATAGGAGAAATTACATGTGCTATAAATAGAGTTGAAGAGCAAATAGAGCAGCTCTTTGACGAAAAAGAGGAGTTTATCATGGCCTATGAAGATGCGCTACCTAGAACTATGTATCTGAAGAAGTTGACTGAAATTGATTCACGAATAGACGAGCTAAAGAAAACGTTGATTTCGTTGAATGAAGAGAAACAAGAGATCCTGGATATGGAATAACTTATCCTATGGGAATATCTTCCCATTTCCCCCCATGCCATTCTACCACCGAAGTAAAACCTGCTTTCTTCAAAGCGGCTAACCCTTCGAAGCGGGCATTGTTTATTCTTTCAGGGTAGTGCGCATCACTATTCACCTGTACCCGAATACCCAATTCTTTCAGGAAAGGGAAATAACGTTCATTCGGATAGAATGTACCCAGCTCATGATAAGACTTGGTATTGATTTCCACCATATAACCACGTGCGGCAATCACCGCGAAGTAATCGCGGACCAACGTGTCATACCATGCTTCATCAAGCAAACCCGGACGATAACAGGAAGCGTTATAATGCATCTTGTCAGCATGACCGACAATATCAAATCCTCCCAGCTCTACCATACGGAGCAGGTTCTTATAATAAAGGTGGACAACAGAATCCAAGTCACCATCGAAGTGCCTGTCTACCAATTGACGGAAAAGATCTGCCGGGGTATCAATATCTACGATTTTCCCTTCTGGAGAATACAACATATGCACAGAACCTATCCGGTAGTCAAGTGGTAGTTTTTGAAAACAAGGCAAAGAGGGATTGTTTTCTTCATTCAGGTAGTCAATTTCGAGACCGATGGCAAGCTCTATCTTACCTGCATATTTCTTTTTCAGACGAGAGAATTCGGAAAGGTAATCTTCCATTCTATCCCACTCCATCGTCCATGCGGTAGAAAATGGTAGTGGAGCATGAGAAGAAATGCCATAAGAAGTAAACCCTTCGCTGATAGCAAAACGAATAAAATCGTCCATATTGGCTCGTCCGTCGCAATACAGGCAGTGGCTATGATAATTGGTTAGGTTTGTCATACTAGGTTATATTGTCTGGGGGTATATTATCATTATTTGGTTATCCGGGAATATAATAAACTATACTTGTGCCATCGAAGTGGCACAACTGTGCCAGCATGTTGGCACTGCTACGCCAAAGAGGTGGCACAAAGGTGCCAATATAGTGGCACGAATCAGCCTTCTATTTCGCTAAGTTCCAACCAACGCATTGTCTTTTCGTCAATCATATCATTGACTTCGGGCAAACGTTTTGACTTTTCAGTCAATTCGTCAACGGAAAGTGTGCCGCTACAAAGAAGTTCCTCAATTTGTGTTTTTTCAGCTTCCAGTTCGGCGATTTCTTTTTCCAGTTGCTCGAATTCACGCTTTTCTTTAAAGCTCATCTTACGCTTGTCGTTCAGACGGACACGGGCGGTCTTTTCTTCCTGCGGCTTCTCTGCTTCTTTCTCTTTTTGTTCCTTTGCTTCTTTCCAGTTACGATAATCACTATAATTTCCGGGGAAGTCACGAATATCTCCCTGTCCGTTGAATACCATCAGGTGATCTACTACTTTATCCATAAAGTAACGGTCATGGGAAACGACAATCACACAGCCTTTGAAGTTTTGGAGATATTCTTCGAGCACATTCAGCGTGATAATATCGAGGTCATTGGTAGGCTCGTCCAATACCAGGAAGTTAGGATTACGCATCAGGATGGTACAAAGGTAAAGACGGCGACGCTCTCCCCCACTCAATTTATAGACATAGCTATGCTGGGTTTCAGGAGTAAACAGGAAATGCTGCAGAAATTGAGAAGCAGTCAGCTTCTTTCCATTGCCCAATTCGATGACTTCGGCAATATCCTGTATCACATCAATCACTTTCATCTGTTCGTCAAACTGAAGTCCGTCCTGCGAATAATAACCGAAACGAACTGTTTCGCCAATATCCACTGTTCCGCTATCAGGCTTGACTTGTCCCATCAATATCTTGATAAAAGTAGATTTTCCGGTTCCGTTATTTCCTACAATTCCCATCTTCTCATAACGAGAGAAGATATAAGAGAAATCATCCAGAATCTTCAGATCTCCGAAACTCTTGAAAAGATGGTCGGCTTCGAATATCTTGCTTCCGATATACGATGCTTTCACTTCCAGCTTTACATTATCAGTATTAAAACGCTGCTTCGCAACCTTTTCCAATTCGTAGAAAGCATCTTCCCGGTAACGAGCCTTATGTCCGCGTGCCTGCGGCATCCGGCGCATCCAGTCGAGTTCTGTACGATACAGATTATTGGCACGCTCTATTTCCACGCTCTTAGATTCAATACGTTCCTGACGCTTTTCGAGATAATAGCTGTAGTTACCTTTATATTGGTAGATTTGTTGATTGTCTATTTCGATAATCTCGGAGCAAACACGATCAAGGAAGTAACGGTCGTGAGTCACCATCAGCAGGCTAAGGTTGGTACGACGCAGGTAATCTTCCAACCATTCGGTCATATCCAAGTCCAGATGGTTGGTCGGCTCATCAAGGATTAACAGGTCCGGTTCGGTAATCAAAGCATTTGCCAAAGCAACACGCTTCAGCTGTCCGCCGGACAGTTGCTTCACTTTCTGATCGAAATTACGGATTTTAAGTTGTGAAAGGATTTGCTTGGCTTTCTGTTCATACTCCCAAGCTTTCTCCTGATCCATACGTGCCAAGAGGTTTTCCAATCCCGGATGACCTTCGGTTTCCATGCAGCGTTCGTACTCCTTTATCAATTCCACCGTGCTGTTACCATGATGGAAACAGGCTTCGAGCACTGTCAGTTCTTCGGGATATTGCGGATCCTGTTCCAGGTAATCCACCCGAAGATCACGACGAAAAACAATATTACCGCTATCATAACCTTCCTTTCCGGCAATGATATTCAGTAAGGTAGTCTTTCCACTACCGTTCTTTGCTATTAATCCTACCCGCTGACCTTCGGCAATGCCCAAAGATACATTTTCAAAAAGAACCAAGTCACCGAAAGACTTGGTCAGGTTATCTATCTGTAAATAAGGTACTGCCATTTTAATCCAAACACTTCTTATATTCTTCTATTACATTGCAAGGCTCTCCCGCCTTTACTTTACTCCAAACGAGCTTCATCGGGTCGATGGTCCGATCTTTATATTGGAGAACAGGAGCTTCCCGGTTGCCGTCAATCAACGTTTTCCATTCCATGCCATCCACTTCATTTGCCAGAATTGCACAAACAGTGATACCAATAGCCAACCATTCCTCTTTCTTTTTCGAACCAATCTTACCGCTGTCAATCACTTGTTGAAGTTTCTCCAAGTCCTCTTCTATTCCTTGAAAATCCTTTTTCAGTTCCTGCTTCACAGTAGATACCACCCATTCATATCCCTCATTAATCAAATAAATTTCAGAAAGACGTACAGGAATCAATTCAGCAGGATACTTCTGCCCTTCTTTACGTACCTCCAAAGTAGCGATTACATCTTCCGCTTCCTTCACAACTCCACCTTTAGGCACGGTGAAAGAACATTCAAAAGCAATATCGTCAACGCCTGTAATCCACAAATGGGAAGTATAATAAGTTCCCTCCTCCTGAAACATTTCTTTGCTATACGCACATTCCCACGTTCCGACTTTCACCAATGAAGCCGAATCGTTCTCTTTCAGTTCCTGCCGGATGGCATCTTTGCCATAACCGGCTTTTCCTTTAAATGCGGATATACGAAAATTCCCCGTCCATACATCGGGATTATAGAAAAGAAAAGAGCCTTCGCCATCTTCAAACTCATTCCAGTCTGATGGATAGTTCATAGAAAACCATGCTCCGGGAGAGATAAATTTCTTGCCTTGCATCCTTTTACTTTAAATGATTACTTGGCAAAAATACAAAAAAAAGTAATTAGTGGTTAGTGATTAGTGATTAATTCCATTCGGAAAGAAAGTGCTAACCACTAGCCGTTAATCACTAAATCTACTTTCCTATTGGCTGTATTTTCCTCCGCACATCTTTAGAAATCTCCAGAAACATATAATTCAATTTCCCGGAATGAATACCTTCTTCGTTCTCCTTATACTTCTTATTAGCATATTGCTTCGATTTCTCGAAAGTCAATAGCGACATTTCATTCTGCGACTTGCCTACCATTGTGGAGTCCAGCTGTTCATCCGGGAAAAAGTCATCCAGATCGACATCACCAATCATTGTTGTTTCCAGGAAGTTCTTATCAGTATGTGAATTATCGGTATAATACCCCACAAACATGTGTCCCGGCGTACGTACCAGAATAGGATCGATATTTATAGCCCGAAGCAGTGATGCAAACAGTACGCTACCGTCCACACAATTAATCTGCGAAGATTCCAGTGCATCATCAAACGTACGAACCCGCTGCGAGAAAACAACATTGCTCGAAAGGCTGGTGTTGGAAACAGAACTGTAACGGAATTTGCGTTTCTGCAATATATTCCAGAGAGCATACACCTGCTTGTCCACCGCCCCTTTAGCCTTACTCTGATAGCCTAAGAAGCGATTGACAATACGAGTATTCAGTGCTTCGCGAAGCAACTGGTCAATCATCGGATTCTCTTCATTGACATAGGCAGCAAAGAAAATACTTGTATCATGGAATTTGGTTCCATTCGATACATACCCCAACAGACATTCATTGATACTGCGCACAGAGAATGTACGCACCCGTTGCCCCAGATCTTTTCCATTCATCTCGACAGTAATAGCCACACTTACCGGTTCTGCCTGCACCTCATTTTTCAGAGCTTCATAGTTCCAGATGATATCAGGATAAATCGTATATTCCGTTCGAGGCTTGTTTAGTACAAATTCCGACACCGAACGGGAGAAAAAAGGCGTTTCAGCCACTTCAATCCGTACCCGGCTATAGGCTGTCTTCGACTTCACCCGAACAGCAATACACGATTTCGGATTCCCCAAATAATTAGAATCCGACGGAACAATCACCTGCACATCAGTAGTGGCAACAGACAAAATCGCTGACGGAAATATATTCCCGCCCAGATCATCCACAATCTCAAAACCGGAATTGAATGAAGTATATTTAAACACAGACATACCGCCAAGGAGAATTAACAGTACCACCACCGATCCTATTATTTCTTTCCGATGCCGTTTTAAGTCAATTTTTATCATTATTTGTAGTTTCTATAATCAAACGTTTCTATTGTATCTCGCTAACAAAGATAACAAATAGTGAGCGGTTTTTCCTCTTACAATCAACAAAAACTTCCATATTCCTCATCAATCCTCGGAATTCCCGGAATGTAACACGATTGTAACGTCTGTTTCATCTGCCCGTAACAAAGTCTCCTCATCTTTGCAAAGGATAAAATAAAAACGTAACTTTGTCATATCACATTAATACATACATCTTATGAACGATTACCGTATTCTAGTTGTCGACGATGAAGAAGACCTCTGTGAGATTCTGAAATTCAATCTTGAAAACGAAGGTTATGAAGTTGATACTGCAAACTCTGCTGAAGAAGCAATGAAGATGGACATCAGCAGCTATCACTTGATTCTCCTCGATGTGATGATGGGAGAAATCTCCGGATTCAAAATGGCGAACATCCTGAAAAAAGACAAGAAAACAGCTAAAGTGCCTATTATCTTTATCACAGCAAAAGATACCGAAAACGATACTGTGACCGGATTCAACCTGGGAGCAGACGATTATATTTCAAAACCTTTCTCGCTGCGTGAAGTCATCGCCCGTGTGAAAGCCGTATTAAGACGCACAGTAACAACGGAAACGGAAAGAGTCCCCGAACGTCTTACTTATCAGTCGCTCGTTATTGACATCACAAAGAAAAAAGTAAGTATCGACGATGAAGAAGTGCCATTGACCAAAAAAGAATTTGAGATCTTGCTTCTGCTGGTACAGAATAAAGGACGTGTATTTTCCCGTGAAGACATCCTGGCCCGCATCTGGAGTGACGAAGTGTACGTGCTCGACCGTACTATCGACGTAAACATCACCCGTCTACGTAAAAAGATTGGGGTATACGGCAAATGCATTGTCACCCGTCTCGGATATGGATACTGTTTTGAAGCTGAATAAATAATTATGCCGAATTAAATAGTTATTATGAACCTGCCTGTAACTCAAAAGCATTTTCTTTCTTTTAGCCGAAAACTTTTCCTTTCGGTTATTTCACTATTCCTGGTATTTGCCATTTGTTTTATTGCGTACCAGTATCAACGTGAACGGGAATATAAAATAGAACTGCTAAACACCAAACTGCAAGATTACAATAGCAGGCTCTACGAACAACTGGAGAATCAACCTCTTGACAGTGAAATCATCGACGGTTATATCAATAACCATATCCTGGAAGACTTGCGTGTAACCCTTATTGATGCTCAAGGAAATGTTGTTTACGACAGCTATCCAAGTCATAATAACCAGATGGAGAACCACCTGAACCGTCCGGAAGTACAGAAAGCCATAAAACATGGCAACGGATATGATGTACGCCGTACTTCCGAGACAACCGGAGTTCCCTATTTCTATTCGGCCACTCATTATAAAGATTATATTGTCCGTTCGGCTTTACCTTACAATGTCAGCCTCATCAACAACCTGCAAGCAGACCCGCACTATTTATGGTTTACCGTAATCGTGACCTTATTATTAATGATTATCTTCTACAAATTCACCAACAAACTGGGGACTTCCATCAGCCAGCTCCGTGAATTTGCGATGCGCGCCGACCGGAACGAGCCTATCGAAATGGCTATGCAATCCGCCTTCCCGCACAACGAACTGGGAGAAATATCACAGCACATCATTCAAATCTACAAACGACTGCACGAAACCAAAGAAGCTCTCTACATTGAACGTGAAAAGCTAATCACCCACCTTCAAATCTCACACGAAGGACTAGGTATATTTACTAAAGACAAAAAAGAGATTCTTGTCAACAATCTTTTCACCCAATACAGCAACCTGATTTCAGACTCCAACCTGGAAACAACAGAAGAAGTCTTTGCCATCAGCGAACTGCAAGAGATCATTCATTTTATCAATAAGAATCAGCAAGAACGTTCGAGAGGAAAAGGTGAAAAACGAATGTCTGTCACCATCAATAAGAATGGACGGACATTTATCGTAGAATGTATCATCTTCCAGGATGCCAGCTTCGAGATTTCCATCAACGACGTTACCCAGGAAGAAGAACAGGTTAGACTCAAACGCCAACTGACCCAGAATATCGCCCATGAGTTGAAAACTCCCGTCAGCAGTATCCAAGGGTATTTGGAAACCATTGTCAGCAATGAAAATATTCCACGCGAGAAGATCAACGTATTCCTCGAACGTTGTTATGCACAAAGCAACCGTTTAAGTCGGTTATTACGCGACATCTCCGTACTCACCCGCATGGATGAAGCCGCCAACATGATCGACATGGAACGGGTAGACATCAGTGTGTTGGTAGGTAACATCATCAACGAAGTATCGTTGGAGCTTGACGAAAAACATATTACAGTCGTCAACTCCTTAAAGAAGAGTATACAAATCAAAGGAAATTACTCACTACTTTATTCCATCTTCCGTAATCTAATGGACAATGCCATCGCATACGCCGGAAGTAATATCCAGATCAATATCAACTGTTTCCGTGAAGATGAGAATTTCTACTATTTCAGCTTTGCCGACACAGGTATTGGAGTATCTCCCGAACATCTGAATCGCCTCTTCGAACGTTTCTACCGGGTAGACAAAGGTCGTTCACGGAAAGTAGGTGGAACAGGACTGGGATTAGCTATTGTGAAGAACGCCGTCATCATCCACGGTGGCAGCATCTCCGCCAAGAACAATCAGGGAGGCGGGCTGGAATTTGTATTTACATTGGCAAAGGAGAAGTAAAATCAGGAGTTACCTGCAAAACTTGTCTAATCAAAAAAACTAACAGAAGAGAACGCAGCAAAATAAAAGGAAGAAAAATTCTTTGAATAAAGTAGAAAGGACATTATCTTTGTCACCAATGTAATCTACATAAATTCAATGTAATAATTGTTAGTTATGAAAACAAACATCCATATTCTTCCAGCTATATGCATCCTTTGCTTTTGTGCCTGCAAAAGCGGCAACGCTTCCAGTCTGAACAAAAATGATGTAATACAAGACACCATTAAAACCTTTACATTGCCTGCCATCCCCCCAATGATGACAGCCCCGGAACAACGGGCAGACTTTCTGGTAAAACACTATTGGGATAACGTCAACTTCGCCGACACTAATTACATCCACCACCCCGAAGTGACCGAACAAGCTTGGGCGGATTATTGTGACATACTGAATCACGTCCCGTTGGAAACTGCACAAGAAGCCATGCGGAAAACAATCGAACAAACGAATGTAGACAAAAAAGTATTCACCTACATCACCGACCTGGCGGATAAATATTTATACGACCCCAACTCCCCCATGCGTAACGAAGAATTCTATATTCCCGTATTAGACGCCATGTTAGCTTCTCCCTTGTTAGAGGAAATTGAGAAAGTACGTCCTAAAGCCCGCCGGGAATTAGCACAGAAAAACCGTATCGGAACCAAAGCCCTGAACTTCAGCTACACATTAGCTTCCGGCGCACAAGGCTCCCTCTATCAACAGCAAGCCGACTATATCCTCCTATTCATCAACAACCCCGGCTGTCATGCCTGCACAGAAACAATAGATGCCCTGAAAAACGCACCTATCATCAACCGACTTTTGGGACAAAAGAAACTAACAGTCCTCTCTATCTACCCTGACGAAGAGTTGGACGAATGGAGAAAACACCTGAATGAATTCCCCAAAGAATGGATCAACGGATACGACAAGAAATTTGCCATCAAAGAACAACAACTATATGATTTGAAGGCTATCCCCACCCTCTACCTTTTAAACAAGGAAAAGACCGTGCTCCTAAAAGATGCCACCGCACAAGCTATCGAAGAATACTTAACTAATGTTGAACTAGAGTAAAACGATACAAAAATGAGGGTGTTCGGAGAGGGGTGTACAAAGCGCTGAAACGCCCACCAGTAAAGGGGGAAAAGCCAATGAAAACCAGTAGAGAAGAGAAGAGTAAAGAAGAGTAAGTAAAAGTATTATTTCTGTTATAAACAACAGCAATAATACTGGGCAGAGAAGATGGCTTTGGATGCTGCCGTTGTCGGTTCGGATCACTTCGTCGGTGCCGTTTCTGTTCCCGTGTCCCTCATGAACTGTTCGTCCGGCAGATGACCGACTTTTGTCTGGTAGGTTGTTGATGCTCGCCCGGTAGGTAACGGACATTCACACGGTAGATAACCTACGTTTGTACGTTAGGTAAATTCTATATTATTTCACGGGCTACCGTTTCAATACTTGTTTGCTAAAGTATCATTTGCTTCAAAACCATACCGAAATGAATTAGTTCAAAACCGTATAGTAAGGAACAAAATAGGTGGATACCGCTGCATCCACCTATAAAAAACGACCAATTATGTTTCAATAAATCTGTTTCATACGTCCAACGTTGGACATAGACAAAGATACTTTTTAAAAGCTAATCTTATATCAAACAAATAAAAAAAGGCGGGCAACTCAATACCCGCCTCTAAAATCCGCTAATTTGGTAAATTTTGTAATAAGTGACAGTCTCATTTACAAAAATACAGAAAATATCGAAGAGAACAAGTTGGTTCTTTCTCTTTCGTATCAGGACGAAAGAAAAAGAATATCCCCCCAACTTGGAAAAAACAAATAAACTCCCTATCTTTGTCCCGCATTGGTTTGCGACTCCCTTACGGGGGAAGCAATTAAAAGGGAATCAGGTGTAAATCCTGAACAGTCCCGCTGCTGTAAGTTCCATGCATGTTACAAGCAATTCACTCATTGCCACTGGAGAATAATCTGGGAAGGCGTTTGTAACAGGAATAAGTCAGAAGACCTACCATGCAATTATGTTTCACTGCTTTCGAGGAAAAAGCGTTGAGTCTAATGAACCGGACAAGTCGTCTATCATTTCATTCATCACTCTAATTCAGAGAAAGTATGTTAAAACGAATAAACTCTGCCAAGTTTATTTATGCGTGTCCGGTCGAAGGGATTTCGCCCGGACACTTTTAAATAGCAACAGACTGAAATAAGGAATAAATGAAAGAGAGAACATTTAAGAAAATGATCTTTGCAGTATTCTGCTGCCAATTCTTATCCATACCACTTTTTGCACAACAGCAAAAGGTAGATACGACACATACATATTCTATTCCTGAAATAACAGTATCAGATATCTATCAGACTCGCGAAGTACGTTCTACCGCTCCCCTGCAAGTATTCTCCAAAGACGCCCTGAAAAACCTGCACGCCCTGCAAGTATCCGACGCAGTGAAACACTTTGCCGGAGTGACCGTAAAAGACTACGGAGGTATTGGCGGACTAAAAACAGTATCCATACGAAGCCTGGGAGCACAACATACCGCTGTTGGCTATGACGGGATCACCCTAACCGATTGCCAAACGGGACAAATCGACATCGGGCGTTTCTCGCTTGATAATGTTGACCAACTCTCTTTAAGCAATGGTCAAAGTGACAACATTTTCCAGCCCGCCCGCTTCTTTGCAGCAGCAGGTATCTTGAATATCCAGACACTCACTCCCCGCTTTGAGAAAGAAAAAACAACCAATATAAGTGCATCTTTCAAAACCGGTTCATGGGGGCTGGTCAATCCCTCCATACTATTAGAACAACAATTAAACTCCAAATGGACGGTATCAGCCAATGGTGAATGGATGTCTTCCGATGGACATTATCCATATACCCTACACTATGGAGATGCAAAAGAAGATCTGACCTCTCGTGAAAAGCGAAAGAATACAGACGTGCAGACTTTTCGTGCTGAAGCGGGACTTTATGGCATTTTTTCTGATAAAGAACAGTACCGACTTAAAGCATATTATTTTCAGTCTTCCAGAGGACTACCCAAAGCCACCACTCTTTACAATGACCATTCTCTACAACAATTGTGGGATAAAAATACATTTGTACAAAGCCAATACAAAAAAGAATTCAGCCGCCAATGGGTATTCCAATCTTCTGCCAAATGGAACTGGAGTTATCAGCGTTATCTGGACCCAGACACTCCAAATTCTAAAGGTAAGACAGAAAACAGTTATTATCAACAAGAGTATTACCTCTCTGCTTCTGTCCTCTACCGGATGTTGGACAATCTTTCATTCTCTCTTTCTACAGATGGAAGCATCAATACAATGAATGCTAATCTTAATGAGTTTGCACAACCTACACGTTATTCATGGTTGACAGCTTTTGCGGGGAAGTACATGAATGATTGGCTAACAATCTCTGCATCAGCTTTAGCAACAATTATCAACGAGGATGTAAAAGAAGGGGGTAGTGCCGGCAACCATCGTAAATTAACACCGTATATAAGTGCTTCATTCAAACCATTTTATCACGAAGAATTCCGTATTCGCTTCTTTTATAAAGACATTTTCCGTTTACCTAGTTTCAATGATTTATATTATCAGGAAGTGGGAAACACTAAATTAAGACCGGAAAACGCACGACAATACAACGTAGGTCTGACATATAGCAAAAACGTATGTCCGTTCTTACCTTATTTATCTGCCACAATCGATGCATATTACAACAAGGTGACAGATAAAATCATCGCCTACCCAACTAAGAATCTTGCCGTATGGAGTATGAGAAATTTGGGTGAGGTTGAAATCAAAGGAATTGACGCCACGGGTAGTTTATCTCTTCAGCCCTGGGAAAGAATCCGTATTAATCTCTCCGGTAATTATACCTACCAACAAGCTTTGGATATAACTAATTCTGACCCCACTACCGAAGCAGGGAGGACTTACAAACATCAGATAGCTTATACTCCTCGTGTATCCGGTTCGGGACAAGCCGGCATCGAAACACCGTGGATCAACTTTTCGTATTCATTCCTCTTCTCTGGGAAACGGTATGTGCAGAATGAAAATATAGCCGAGAATAGTATGGAGGGTTATAGCGATCATAGTATTTCAATAAGTCGCAGTTTTCACATTCTAAAAACTCATACTTCAGTCAGTGTAGAAGTACTAAACATAGCCAACAAAAACTATGAGATTGTGAAAAACTTCCCCATGCCAGGGCGCTCCGTCAGAGCAACTTTAAATATAAGATATTAAGAATAAAAGCAGGTAAATTATGAATATAAGAACAAAAATATTATATATATATCAGACACTATTTTGCGCATTCCTGTCACTCTTCGTAGCTTGCGATGACTTAGAAGACAAGTCGACTTCAACAACCATAGATGGTAATATTACAGAAACCGGAACAGCCGAAATATACATATTAAGTGAGGGTTTGTTCAACTTGAACAATAGTTCATTAGCTAAATATTCATTCAAAAGCAACAAACTAGTCAAAAACTATTTTAAAGACTTGAATAAGCGTGGGCTAGGTGATACAGCCAACGACATTGTACTCTACGGAAGTAAACTGTATATTGTAGTGAATGTATCAAGTACCATTGAAGTGATTGACTTCCAAACAGGTATATCGATCAAACAAATCCCCATGTTTACGGATAATGGAAGTTCCAGACAACCACGCCATATCGCTTTCTATGAAAACAAAGCATATGTATGTTCGTTTGATGGAACAGTAGCACGTATTGATACGACTTCGCTGCAAATAGAAAGTTTCACAAAAGCCGGAAGAAATCCGGAAAACATTTGTGTTAAGAATAAGAAATTGTATGTCTCCAACTCTGGAGGATTAGACTATTCGGAAGGATTAGGGGTAGATAATACAGTCTCCGTTATCGACATCGAATCTTTCACCGAAATAAAAAAGATAGAAGTTGGTCCTAACCCCGGCTGTATTTCACCAGGACCGGACGAAGCGGTCTATGTGGCAACTTATGGAAGCAATATTGCAGACGGAGATTTTAACTTTGTGAAGATTAATAGCCAAACGGACGAAGTAGAACGCATTTATAACGAAAAAGTGATGAACTTTGCCATCGATAATAACAACATAGCCTATCTATATAATTATAATTACAATACCGAAGCATCGTCTATCAAAGTACTAAACTTAAGAACCGGAGAGACGATACGGGAGAATTTCATCACAGATGGAACTAAGATTAGTACTCCATATAGCATTAATGTCAACCCTTATAGTGGTAATGTGTATATCACAGAAGCATATAGCTATACGATAACCGGAGATGTATTATGTTTCAATACAAACGGTCAATTATTATTCAGATTAAACCGTATCGGTCTCAATCCCAACAGTGTCATATTTAGCCAAAAAGCATCGACTGGGGATAGTGACGGAGAAGAATCCGACCCGAATGCCCCCTCTGCTTTTGCCAATAAAGTATTAGACTACAATCCGGCTCCCAGTCAATATATGAATACTGTTACCACTGCTTATAAAGAGAATTATACCGCTGAAGAGGTTAGAAAATATGCAGAAGAACAATTGAAAGATACCGACCTATGCTTGATTAGTCTTGGAGCATATGGTGGTTATATCACAGTAGGATTCGATCATACCGTTCCTAATGTCCCGGGTGAATACGATCTTAAGATATATGGTAACGCATACTATGATATGTTCGGAACATTGACCGGTGCTCTCGGGGGAAGCGCTGAACCTGGTATTGTATTAGTGTCCAAAGACACTAATGGAAATGGATTAGCAGATGATGAATGGTATGAACTGGCAGGAAGTGAATATAACTCTCCTGCTACGACCAAAAATTATACAATCACATATTATCGCCCATCCTCTCCGAAAGAAGATGTTAAGTGGACTGACAATAAAGGTAATGAAGGATATGTATATCGGAATGATTACCATACAACAAATTCTTATTACCCAGCATGGATAAAGGAAGATCAAATCACATTCCACGGAAGTCGTCTGAAAGATAATACAGTGAATGAACCGCATGAAAATATGCCCGAACATTGGGTGGGTTATTGTTATGCCTGGGGATATGCCGATAATCATCCGAATGGAGAAGAACAATGTAAATTCAAAATAGACTGGGCAGTAGATAAGAACGGAAATCCTGTCGTATTAGATGGAATCGATTTTGTAAGAATCTATACGGCAGTCAACCAAAATAGTGGATGGATGGGAGAAATCTCCACAGAGCTACAGGCCGTTGAAGATTTACATTTCAAGAAATAGAAAGACAATAAACTATATATAATTTATTAATTCAAGAAAAATGAAGAAAATGAAATTCTTAATCAGCCAACTTTATCTGTTGGCATTATTCGCACTGCCATTTGTTTCAACATCATGTAGTGATGACGATGACAATAGCACAAAAGTAGAAATTTCCAGTTTAGGTGTAGAAGATGGAACTACTATAGTAACAGGACAAATTATTCAACTTGAAGCTCAATTAAGCAACCCACAAGGAGAAGTTCATTACTCATGGTCAACAGCTGGAAAGGAAGTCTCTACCCAAAGCACTTATACTTTTCAAAGTGATGTCACAGGAACTCACACGATAACGCTAACTGTAACAGCCAACAATGAAGCGCAGGAAAAAAGTATTAATATAATAGTCGTTAAACCACCATTCTATGTTATTAATGAAGGTCAAGGCAAAGGTTCTGTTAATAGATACAAACAGGAACAATGGCAATATAATATAGTAGAAGGACTAGGAGTAACTTCAACTGTAGGTATTATCAATAACGGTTATATGTATATCGTTAGTAAACAAAGTCCTTTCCTTGTTAAAATGAATTTGGAAAATAACCAAATTGTGAATAAGATAGAAGACGGGTTGGACCAAAATGCACAAGGACAAAACTTTTGCATTGTTAATAATGAAACTGGTATTCTTACGACTAGTAATGGAGCATTCAAAGTTAATTTAAAGCAATTGACATTAGGTGAAAAGTTATCAGGTTTAGATGCAGTTAGCAGCGATAATGAAGATATATATAAAACAGACAAATACATATTCATTAGCAGCAAAAACACAATTAAAGTATATAATACCAATGATCTTTCCTTTAAACAAGACATAGCCTACCAAATAAAAACAGGATTCGCCCAAACCAAGGATGGCACATTATGGGGCGCAAATGGTAACAAATTAATTAAAATCAATGTAGAGACATTAGATTATGAAGAAGTTGAATTACCTAACGGACTTAGTGTTTTTTATAATCAGTGGGGCTATACTCCTACAGGCTTATGTGCATCTATAACAGAGAATGCATTATATTTAGTACAAATGTTTGAAGAAGGTTACAGTGTATATGGCAAGAACATTTATAAATATAATGTAGAAACAAAAAATGCTACCCTATTCTTCTCTGCTCCCGCTGCTGATAAATCGGTATATGGAGCAGGTGTTCAAGTCGATCCCAGAAATGGAGATGTATATATTATCTATACAGAAGACGGATGGTCGACACATTATTTAAATACTAATATTTACATAGCAAATGGAGTCACTGGTACTCAAAAAGAAGTAATTGATTATACTGGTACTTATTGGTTCCCATCGACTATAGCCTTTCAATAAACATAGTACTACATTAGAAATCATCCTATAATTTTAAAGAGTCAGATATTCCCAATGGAAGTCTGACTCTTTTCATTTCTCCACCCACTATATTTTGATTTCCTACTATTTCACAAAAAGGCATCCGCATCAGCCAAACTTACAAAAGGTCATCATATATTTGTTAATCACGCATATTTTAGCTACATTCGTCGTTCAAAACTATTAAATCTACAACAATGGAATTACCTTTTGCTGAATCATGGAAAATCAAGATGGTAGAACCCATCCGGAAAAGCACACGTGAAGAGCGCGAGCAATGGATTAAAGAAGCACATTATAATGTCTTTCAACTCAAATCAGAACAGGTTTATATCGATCTCATCACCGACTCCGGCACCGGAGCGATGAGCGACCGCCAATGGGCGGGAATGATGCTAGGTGATGAAAGCTATGCCGGAGCAACCTCATTCTTCAAATTGAAAGAGATGATTACGAAACTAACAGGATTTGAATACATCATACCAACCCATCAGGGACGTGCCGCTGAAAATGTTCTTTTCTCTTATTTGGTACATGAAGGAGACATTGTGCCCGGCAACTCACATTTTGACACCACCAAAGGGCACATTGAGGGACGTCATGCCATCGCATTAGACTGCACCGTCGATGCAGCCAAACAAACCCAACTAGAAATACCGTTTAAAGGAAATGTAGACCCTGATAAATTACAGAAAGCCCTCACAGAATACGCTGAACGGATTCCTTTTATCATCGTCACCATCACCAACAATACAGCCGGAGGACAACCCGTCTCCATGCAAAACCTGTACGAAGTACGTGCCATCGCCGACAAATATGGCAAACCTGTACTTTTCGACTCTGCACGTTTTGCCGAGAATGCCTACTTCATCAAAATGCGCGAAGAAGGTTACCGAGACAAAACTATCAAAGAAATCACACGGGAAATGTTCTCTCTTGCCGATGGCATGACAATGAGCGCCAAGAAAGACGGAATCGTCAATATGGGCGGATTTATTGCCACGCGGCGTGCAGACTGGTATGAAGGTGCAAAAGGCTTCTGTGTACAATACGAAGGCTATCTTACCTACGGAGGCATGAATGGACGGGATATGAACGCCCTCGCCATCGGACTGGACGAAAACACCGAATTCGACAACCTCGAAACACGTATCAAACAAGTGGAATACCTGGCAAAGAAACTGGATGAATACGGAATCCCTTACCAACGCCCGGCCGGAGGACACGCCATCTTCATTGATGCGCCTAAAGTGCTGACACATGTTCCTCGAGAAGAATTCCCGGCGCAGACGCTAACCGTAGAGCTCTACCTGGAAGCCGGTATCCGTGGATGCGAAATCGGTTATATCCTTGCCGACCGTGATCCGGTGACCCATGAAAATCGCTTTAACGGCCTTGACCTACTTCGCCTCGCAATCCCCCGCAGAGTATATACCGACAATCACATGAATGTAATAGCTGCCGCCCTCAAAAATGTATATGAACGCAGAGAAAGCATCACTCATGGAGTACGTATCGCCTGGGAAGCTCCCTTAATGAGACACTTCACAGTTCAATTGGAAAGATTATAAACTTGGAGAATATTTGTTCGCGTAAAACAAAAGTGTTCCCCAAGTGTTTATATTATAATCGAACTTAATACGTAAAAATTATGGCAGAAGATTATAAATTAATAGACAACGAAGAAAAACATCGGTATGAGTTTCAGATCGATGGCAAAATAGCTGAAATAGACTATATCAAATCAAACAATGGAGAAATATACCTTGTACATACCGAAGTACCCGCCTCATTAGGCGGCAAGGGAGTAGGCTCACAACTTGCGGAAAAAGCATTGGCAGACATCGAGCGACAAGGTCTACGCCTGGTACCGCTTTGCCCGTTTGTAGCCGGATATATTCACAAACATCCGGAATGGAAGCGAATTGTAATGCGTGGTATTCATATTAAATAAATACATATATGGGAAAAAAAAATTGAATATACCAATGGTGAACTGACCATTGTGTGGCAGCCTGAATTATGTCAGCACGCCGGAATATGTGTAAAGATGCTACCCAATGTTTATCATCCCAAAGAAAGACCCTGGGTGCAGATTGAAAATGCGACAACAGAAGAATTAATTGCACAAATCGGCAAATGTCCGTCAGGAGCATTGAGCTATCGACTTAATAAAAAAGAGAAATAACCCAATAGTGAAAGACTTCGCTTGAAAGGCTTTGAATTCATAAAAATGAGATTGCTTCAAAATAAAAAAATGAGGCAGTCTCATTTTTCGTTTTAGAAAGACACTACATTCGGACAATGATAACACACCGAGAAAAGAGCCTCACACATTTCCTCGTCCGTTCAATTCAATGTCCACGTCAATACAAAGTCCGGACAAATACGATAACCGACAGAATAAAGTTCTTGCTGCGCCGTAACTAACTCCTGAACCTGAAACGTCCCCTCCTCTTGAGGAATAAAATGCGTCAGCCGGAGTTTACGAAGATCAGCATCCGCATTTTCCATCCGCTTGAAAACAGCTTCCTTTGCCGACCAATGCAATAACAGCCCCCAAGTTATATCTCCCTGATAAGATTCTACTTGCTCGTCAGGACGGACATAGCGGTCGCATACCTTGTGAACCCGTTGGGCATATTGTTCAATGTCAATGCCTACCGGAACCGAAGAAGCAAGCATCACCGCCACATAACCTTTCGTATGAGAAATACTGATAAAAAAAGAATGATCTGTGAGATAAGGTTTCCCCTCGAGAGAGTAACCGATTTCCTTATCCTCCTGCAACATGGAATACAGCAGAACACGAACCGACAACCATTCCATCTTACGACGTTCGGAGACAAAGCGATTCAATTCCTGCTCACAGAAAGCTCTTCGCGCACCGGGCAAAAGAAGCAATAAAGCATCCAAAGACTCTTCCATCTTCCAGACAGCCCACTGTATGCCATTCGTCTTATACTGCAGAAACGACGCCATCTTCCATTTCTTTCGGCAGAATTGTAAACTTAACTTTCAATATACGGCGACTATCCATTTCGAGCACTTCAAACTCATAATTGTGATACGTCACTTTCTCATGCAGCGCCGGGAATTCACCTTTAATTTCGAGCAACATACCTGCCAATGTATCTGCATCTCCCACCACCTTTTCAAATTCGTCTTCGTCTACTTTTGCAATCTTATAGAAATCCGTCAATTGCGTTTTCGCTTCAAATATCCAGGTATGGTCATTCAAGACAACGTATGTACGCTCTTCATCATCGTATTCGTCGTGAATCTCACCTACAATCTCTTCGATAATATCCTCCATCGTTACCAGTCCGGAAGTTCCTCCAAACTCATCCACAACAATAGCAATATGAATCTTATTCGCCTGGAAGTCACGCAGCAAATCATCAATCATCTTCGTCTCCGGCACAAAATAAGCCGGACGAATCAATGACTGCCAACGGAAATTATCCCCCTTATTGACATGAGGCAGAAGGTCTTTAATATACAGCACCCCTTTAATATTGTCCCGTGAACCGGAATAGATAGGAATACGTGAATAAGCATTTTCAATGATACATTGCATCACCTCCTTGAAAGATGTACGGATATCCAGATCGACCATATCCAGACGTGATGTCATCACCTCCTTCACGGTTTCCCCACCGAAACGGATAATTCCCTCCAGAATATTATTCTCTTCAGAAAGCTCCGCTTTATCCGTCAATTCCAACGCGTGCGACAGTTCATCCACAGAAATATTGTGACTCTTCTTCACAAAATGCTTATTCAGAAAAGTTGTCGAACGCACAAGCACAGTAGCTATCGGACGGAATACCTTTTCCAGAAAGTAAATTCCCGGTGCCGAAAAACGGCAAAAGGCCAATGTTTTCTGTGCCGAATAAATCTTAGGCATAATTTCACCGAACAACAACAGGAGGAAGGTCAGGATGACGGTCAGTATCAGGAACTCTGCCAACGGAGAATGGAAAACAAACACATTCATAAAGAAGAAATTGCAGAGCATGATAATGGTCACATTCACAAAATTGTTCGTAATCAATATCGTTGCCAAGAGACGTTCGGTGTCCCCAAGAAGAGCACTTATTTTATCGTCGGAAGGATGATTGCGCTCATCAATATCATTCCGATCAGAAGGAGATAGCGAGAAAAAAGCTATTTCGGAAGCCGAAGCAAAGCCGGAAGCAAGCAGGAGCACACCTGCCAGCGCTATGGCAATAATAGCAGAGATAGAAGGAGTGTTTACGGTAATACCGTTGAAAATATCAGCCAATTGGCTTAAATAACCATCCGAGTCCAAAGAGTTTATATTTTAGTTAAACAAAAGATAATGTGCCAATGAGTTAGAAAAAATCGATTGGCACACTATCACATTATTTAGAACGGCAAATCATCTGCCGGATTATCTTGTACAGGTTGCGCCTGCGACTGCTGCGTTTGTTGCGGCTGGCCGGCAACCGGTTGTTGCTGCTGTCCCATAGCAGGCTGTCCGGAAGCAGAAGCTCCCGCACCCGGGTTGGCTCCTTTCGGAGACAACATTTCCATATTATCCACATAAATTTCGGTGATATAGCGCATAGCACCCGACTGATCGCTGTAAGAACACGTTCTTATCTTCCCTTCCAGATACAGCTTGTCACCTTTGTGCACATATTTATCTACAATCTCTGCCAAACGGTTAGATGCAACGATATTATGCCACTCTGTTCTTTCGGGAATCTGGGTTCCATTAGCCAACGTATATCCACGATCCGTCGTAGCCAATGGGAAAGTTGCTACTGCCGAACCTGTATCGAAGTATTTCACCCGAGGATCTTGTCCTACATTTCCTACCAATATCACTCTATTTACTGACATATCTGTATCAAGTTTATGATTCTTAAAATTAAATCTGCTGCCAAAATTAAACAGAATAACAATAGGATGCAAGAATTTTAAGTATTAAAACTTAATACTTGCCATTTAGTGCTTGCAGCAGAGTTTGCACCAGCCTTGAAATAGCGTACTGCTCCAGTTCCTCCACTTTTATTTTCTGGAAATCACCGAAAGAAGTCAAATTTTCAGATAATGTTACTTCATACAGATTAGCATAAATCATCCGGTGAGACAACACATGCTTCACTTCCCTGCAAACAGAACGCACCACCGGCACTTCCCCCGATGCAAAGAATGTACGGAATTCTGGCAAAGCAAGAAACTCTTCCTCCGAAAGAGCCGTCGGAGTCTCTATCAATGGCAATTCGAACAGATTCTTCCAAATATCATTTCCTGTTCGTTTATTTATAAAGGTATACGCGCCCGCACGTACATAAATATAATTGAAGTAACGGTTGGTAGTCTTTGTTTTATGCTGTTTCACCGGAAGCTTTGTCACTAACCCCTTCGAAAGTGCCGAGCAACCGCCTGCCAAGGGACAAAACAAACAGTTGGGCGACTGCGGAGTACACTGAATCGCTCCGAAATCCATTATCCCCTGATTGTAAACAGCCGGATGCCTCTTATCCAACATCTCATCTGCCAATGCTGCAAAAAGTTTCTTTCCTTCCGTCGAATCAATCGGAGTATCTATACCGAAATAACGTGAAAGCACCCGATACACATTGCCATCCACCACCGCATAAGGCATACCGTAAGCAAACGAACAGATAGCTGCCGCCGTGTACTCCCCCACTCCTTTCAGAGCCAGCACTTCTGGATATGTTTTCGGGAAAACACCATTCATGCTTTTGGCGGCAGCATGAAGATTGCGGGCACGCGAATAATACCCCAACCCCTGCCAATACTTCATCACCTCGTCCTCATCCGCAGCAGCCAAAGTCTGTACATCGGGAAAACGCTTGATAAAGCGAAGAAAATAATCATACCCCTGCGCCACCCGCGTCTGTTGAAGGATAATCTCCGAAATCCAGATCAGATACGGATCGGCAGACTCCCTCCAGGGCAGTTCACGTTTATTCTCTTCATACCACTCTACAATCGTTTTCGTAAACTCGTTCATATCCTCATTCCTAATGTATTATCTAACATTTATCTTGTATATCCTACTCAAAAGGCACACAAAAGTAACTCTTTTAGCTCTAAGAAAACCCTATGCCACTATTTTTTTAGAAAAATGTGCAGAATATATTTTTTTAGGAGCTTAAAAAGCTATATATTTGCAGTCCAAAAAATTAGCAATAACATAGTAATAATATTTTTTTTAAGGAAAAATGACTAAAGCAGATATTGTAAACGAGATTACAAAGAAAACCGGTATTGACAAGACAACCGTTCTTACAACAGTTGAAGCATTCATGGATGCCGTAAAAGATTCGTTGTCTAACGATGAGAATGTATACCTTCGTGGATTTGGTAGCTTCGTGGTGAAGAAAAGAGCTCAGAAGACTGCTCGCAACATTTCCAAGAATACTACTATCATCATCCCCGAGCACAACATTCCGGCTTTCAAACCGGCTAAGACATTTACAATCTCAGTAAAAAAATAAATTTAACAAGAGTATTAACCCATAAAATGTGAAGCTATGCCAAGCGGAAAGAAGAAAAAAAGACATAAAATGTCTACGCACAAGCGTAAAAAAAGACTAAGAAAGAACAGACATAAAAGCAAAAAATAATTTTTAAGTCTGGATCACACAGAAATAAAGAACAAACTTGCGAAGCTCGATGTCTTTCAAGTTTGTTCTTTGTTTAAGTAGCTAACCCAAAATGAACAATTTGTCAAAAAAGTTGTTCATAGTAAATGAGATTCAATCAATAATAAGGAAACAAACAGTGACAAGTGAACTAGTAGTTGACGTACAACCCAAAGAGGTCTCTATCGCTCTTCTCGAAGATAAGAGTCTGGTGGAACTTCAAAGCGAAGGGAGAAACATTTCTTTCTCCGTGGGCAATATGTATTTGGGACGTATCAAGAAATTGATGCCCGGTCTGAATGCATGTTTCGTGGACGTCGGTTACGAGAAAGACGCTTTCCTTCATTATCTTGACCTGGGTCCTCAATTTAACTCACTCGAAAAGTTTATAAAGCAGACTTTAAGCGACAAGAAGAAGCTGACTTCTATCAGCAAAGCAACCCTACTTCCCGATCTTGACAAGGACGGAACCGTATCCAACACACTCAAGGTGGGACAAGAAGTAGTGGTGCAAATCGTAAAGGAACCTATCTCCACCAAGGGACCGCGACTGACGTCCGAGATTTCATTTGCCGGACGCTACCTCGTGCTTATCCCTTTCAATGACAAGGTTTCTGTTTCGCAAAAAATTAAATCGAGCGAAGAACGCGCCCGCCTGAAACAGTTGCTGATGAGCATCAAGCCGAAAAATTTCGGTGTCATCGTCCGCACGGTAGCCGAAGGCAAACGCGTAGCCGAACTCGACGGAGAGCTTAGAGTCCTGGTTAAACATTGGGAAGATGCAATGGCTAAAGTACAGAAAGCCACCAAGTATCCGACGTTGATTTATGAAGAAACCAGTCGCGCCGTAGGTTTGTTGCGCGACCTCTTCAACCCTTCTTTTGAGAATATTCACGTCAACGACGAGGCTGTGTACAACGAAATCAAAGACTATGTATCACTGATCGCGCCCGACCGGGCAAACATCGTGAAACTGTACAAAGGCCAGCTTCCCATTTACGACAATTTCGGTATCACCAAGCAGATTAAATCATCGTTTGGTAAAACAGTCTCTTACAAGAGTGGTGCCTATCTGATTATTGAGCACACTGAGGCGCTTCACGTAGTAGACGTGAACAGCGGTAATCGCACCAAGAATGCCAACGGGCAGGAAGGTAACGCACTCGAAGTAAATCTGGGAGCCGCCGACGAGCTGGCCCGCCAACTGCGATTAAGAGACATGGGTGGTATCATTGTCGTGGACTTCATCGATATGAATGAAGCCGAAAACCGTCAGAAGCTTTATGAACGAATGTGTGCCAATATGCAGAAAGACAGGGCACGGCATAATATTCTGCCGCTTAGCAAATTCGGGCTAATGCAGATTACACGCCAACGTGTGCGTCCGGCAATGGACGTCAACACGACCGAAATCTGTCCTACTTGCTTCGGCAAAGGCACCATCAAATCGTCCATTCTCTTTACGGACACTTTGGAGAGTAAAATTGATTACCTGGTCAATAAACTGAAGGTTAAGAAATTCTCGTTACACGTCCATCCGTATGTTGCCGCCTACATCAATCAGGGACTCGTTTCCCTGAAACGGAAGTGGCAAATGAAATATGGATTCGGTATCAAGATTATTCCAAGTCAAAAACTCGCATTTCTGCAATATGTGTTCTATGATACACATGGAGAAGAAATCGATATGAAGGAAGAAATCGAAATCAAATAGACAGAAAAGGCGGCCCGGTCAAAACGAGTCGCCTTTTTGTTTTATCTATTTTCTTCAACTATCCATTTTTCAATATTACGGGTTTCCGCACTGAAATTTACTCCTATTTTAAAGAGTTTCCGTTCATCCATCTCGAAAGGAAGAGCGTAATGCTTGTCATTTATCTGCTGCAATGCTTCTTCTGCCGTACCGTTCAGTTTAAATTCCATGATATAGATGAATTTGTCTGTCTGCAAGACAAGGTCGATGCGCCCTTCGCTTGTATGATATTCCACTTTGGTATAGAAGCCGACCAGTTTAAAGACAATGAAAAGCACATTCTCGTAATGCAATTCCTGATCGCGAATCACTTCGTAGGTGGTATCAGCAAAGAAACTTTGTAAACGACGGAAGAAAGAGCTGTAATCGCCGGAACGTACTTCACGAACAAATTTCTGAATTTCAAACGGAGATTCTACCTTATTTACATTCGCATAATAAGGAAGCAGGAAACGGACAAATCCTTCTTCTACTTCACGATTCGGGAAACCTAACCGATACATTCCAAATTCTTCATCATACCCTTTAATAGTGAGATAACCACTCTGATAAATCACCGGAATGGGATTAGTAGATTCAGAGTCTATGCTATTCAATACTTGGGCGTCGGTTTCTTCATGCGTCATCCGCTCCAAGTCATAATGATGTTTTTGCAGCAATTTCACCAGATAGGTCGGTGTGCCCGTTTCAAACCAATAGCTGCCAAATTCTCTATACTTAAAAGCATTGAGCAAACTAAACGGATTGTACATGCCGATTGAATTGTGTGTAAAGTGATAGCCGTCATAACATTCTTTCAATTCTGCACAGAGTTTATCATACGTCACACCTCGAACATCAGCAAATTCATGAAGCTCGGCATCCAAAGTATCATGAAGTTCCTGATCGCTAACCCCACAGATTTCAACATAATCTTTTCGCATGGATATATCGTCCAAGTTGTTCAAGTCACTAAACACACTGACTTTGCCAAACTTTGTCACACCGGTAAGGAATGCAAACTTGATGCAACCGTCCATTGTTTTAAGCGCTCCATAAAAAGGCTTTAATGTATTCCGAAATTGCTTTTGCAATTCTTCATTACCGATGGCTTGCAACATGGGTTTGTCATATTCATCGACAAGAATAACCACACGTTGCCCCGCCAACTTACAGGCGCGCTCTATGATACCGGCAAAACGCAAAGAAAACGAACGTTCGGACGGCTCGGCACCATATAGTTTTTCCCATGCTGTCAGCGATTTATCAAGTATATTATCCAGACTTTCGGATGTATCATATTTCTCGATATTAAGGTCCAGATACAGTATAGGATATTTTATCCAGTCCTTTTCCAGTTTTTCCACAGCCAGCCCTTCAAACAGTTCTTTCTTTCCTTGAAAATAGGCCTCTAAGGTGGAGACGAGCAGACTCTTTCCGAAACGGCGCGGACGACTCAAGAAGTAATAACTTCCAGTCTTTACCATTTGATACATCAGTGCTGTCTTATCAATATAGAAATAACCGTCATTACGAATTTTTTCGAAATTCTGAATGCCGATCGGATAAATTTTATGGCTCATATTCTCTTCTTTTATTAATCAATGCCTTTCTTGCAAAGATATATATTTTTAATAGAACTCTTTGTCATAGCAGGTTAAAAGATTCTTTTCAATCATTCATTCTGCACATTTCCCCGGAAACTTAGGGACGATAAAATAAGGGGATGATGACTGCACAAAATTACGAAAAGCCCGGACTTTCGCAAGCTCGGGCTTTCTGTATCTTGGGGACGTCTCCTTTACCTATAGGGAAATGGGCGACTAGCAATTTGATTCTAGTACAACAAAAAAGACGTTCCAAGAGTAAAGATAAAAGGGATGCCAGTGGGAAATGTGGGGAGGCATCCCTTTTCTAATAGAAGAACAAAGATAGAAGGATGGACTTTCACAAGCTGTGTCTCTTCGCTTTGTCACTTCTCAACATATAATCTTCACACATAGGTGAAGAAGGGTTTTTAGTCTGAAATACTAGTTGACTCTGTTGTCGGATCTATTTTCACTGTAACCGTATTACCAGCAGCATAATCAGTAATTGTTCCCCAACGTGATTCGGCAACAATGTTAACAATAATGCTAACTTCAGCTTTCAACTGCTTTCCTGTATTGGTAAGAGTCAAAGCACCTGTATTCTTATCTAAAGTAACATATTTAGCATTAGCGGCATCAGCCAATTCAAATGTAGGAGCTACAAATCCGAATATGCCTAATGGAGCTGCTCCCCATTTGTCGCCAGCTTTTACTTCCTTGCCAGCTTCCCACATTGCCTCTTTATTAGAAGCTTTCCATATAGCTCCTGTTGCAAGTTGAGTAGTTGCATCCACTTTATCACTACCAATCTTCACTGTTGTAGCAGTCGGAGCAGTCCATTCACCACTAAGATCAGCAAGAGTAAAGGTTGTTTCCTTAGAAGTTACTAATTCGATATCTGCTCCAGCCGCATTTTTAGCAATAACCTTAGCAACAACTACTATAGCCTTAGCAGGAGCAGGGTTAGAGTATGTATTATCCACTTTCAAGACATTATCTGCAAGGCTAACACCAGTGATCGCCTCTTTCAGTGAGAACTGAACAGTAGCACCTACCTTCTTAGCATTGTCCACAATCGTTGCATAGTTCGCAAAGAGAGAAGGGATTTCCATCATGAAATTCATAGATGTAGGCTTGTCTGCCGGAAGAAGATTTGCGGTCAAAGCCAAACTTGATCCACCAGTAATAATCTTATCATCATACGTCAATGTGTAATCAGCATCTGTTACCTCAACTGTAATTGATGGTTTCAAAGTGAAGTTCTGTACATCAGATACCTTTACTTTCACTTCCGGTACATAAGTACCTTTTACTGTACCCTTCGGAACTACAATTTCCAATTCGTTTGTAGTGGTTTTATCTTTAAATCTCAAATATACTCCTTCTGCAGCTTTAAAGGCAAAATTCTCTGCTGGCAATTTTTCATAAACTTCCTGACTAATACCAATATCAGTACTACCACCAGTTGTACCATAAGGAACTGTCACATCAGCTACTTGTTCTTTTGTTCCATCAAATTTAACTGCCGAAATAATTGGAGAAACTTCCGGATCTGTCGATGCCGCTTTAGCGGTAACATCAGCAAAAGCAGTAACTTTCTCGAAATCAGTACCAGTGATTGTTACAGTGGCCTTTGGTTTGGCTATTTTACCATTAGAAGCATCAGTATAATTTTTCAACTTCAGTACACCCTTCTCAATGGTATAGGAAGCCGCATCATCGCCCTCTACCTTATATGATACTACGAACTTCTCGGCATTCACACTGCTTGCCATTGGCTCATTAGTAACATCATCACCAGCTCTATTTTTACCAGTAATCTGAAGAACAGCTCCCGTTGCATAATCTACAACTGATAGAGGTTTATCATAAAGAATATAATCAATTTCTTTATTCGGTGATTCCACTTTTACATCAGTAATCGCTCTATAATCCGAAATTACCGGGAAATAGTTCGAACTGATATTAGTCAAATTCTTGCTTTGATCTTTAGCGATAAGATTCAGACTAACAGCGAAACTCTTGTCCGTTGAAGTAGAAATAGTAAAAGTAACGATACCTGTAGCTTCGTCTACTTCCGTTTTCTCAATGTTATAAATCTCGGCTGTGCGGGTCTTAATTTCCTGTCCGTCGAACGAAGGAGCATAATTCTCTGCGAAGTTGGCAGCGGCCGTTGCAGGAGAAATACGGAATTTCATCTGGATCGGTTTTGTTTCAGCTACCAATTTATTATCGTAGAAATAAGACATAAAGATGATTTTACCATCTTCATATTCAGGAATATAAACTACACTCTGAATTTGGTTTTCGAGTGCCGTGAGACGTTTTTCCAATGCAGCGAATTTATCATTTACCGTTTTTTTATAATCAGCAAGATAAGCTTCTACTTTCCCATCGAAAACTTCTTTAGTAGCACAATAACCATAACTGGTTTTAATCGTGGAAATTTCAGTCAATACTGCCGCAAAATTTTCATAACCACCATCAGCTAAAGCTGTCTCGATAGTTGTTTTGAATGTGGTAAGCGTAGTGATATTACTGGTAACAGTTTGATAAGCAGTTGCCTGTTCACTCTTATAAGTGTCAAAACTAGTACTCAACGTTGCTAATTTATCGTCTACACCTTTGATAGCAAGATTGATAGCAGAGGTTTCCGCCAATACCTGTGATTCAATAACCTCGTTTACATATTTAGCAATAGAGCCATTGTCTTTCAGCAACTCCAGAACTTCATTGTCAACCAAGCCTGCAAGTTCAGAATGGGCTACATAATCAGTCAAATCATCCTTCGATGCAGCGTTTTGATTGAATGTTTCCAATGCGGTGATTCTGCCATCCAATTTTTGCAGTTCCAAGATATTAGCTTGTATCTCAACAATAGCAGCCGCATTATTGTCAGCCATATCTTTTACAGCCTTCAATTCATTCTTAGCTTCTGCCAGTTCATTTGCTAATTTTTTCAGGTCTTCGCTAGATGCAGCACCAGCCAATTTTTCTGTCAGGTCGGCAACTTTAGCTTCCAGATCTTTTTTCGTTTCGTTCAAAGTTCCCTCGATAGAGTTTACTTGTTTCGAAAGTTCGGTAATCTGGTCGCCCAATGTTTTAATAGTGCTTGCATCTGCTTTGTTTTCCAACGCAGTCTGCAATGCTTCTACTGTTTTCAGCAAATCCTGTACTGCCTTGCTATCCGCCTTACCATCAATAGCAGTCTGCAATTGAGTCTGCAAAGTTTGAATGGCACTAGATATTGCCGCTTTCATGTCCTCTGTACTCACCGGATTAGTGGACGTAACTTTATCAATCTGCTCTTGCAGATTTTTGATGTCATCGTCATAGTCCTTACAACTCGTTACAGTTGTACTAACCGCAAGCGTCAATGCCCCAAAAAGCATTACCCTAACAAATTTTTTCTTCATAACTACTTAAAAATTACATTAATAATATATTATTAAACACTAAGTTTCAATAATAGCCGCCCGTTACTTCGTAGGTAACGGATAAACCTTTGTACCTGCTCTTTTGGAGTAGTCAATACTGAAAAATAAGACGATAAGCAATGAAACATTTTTACCCCTGCTTCTGAAAGGCAGTAGAGGGAGGGAAATCTTTTGCAAAATTTAGAAGTTAACAAAGTCCTAATACAAAGAATCCGTGTGTTTTATTTGTTTAATTCCTCTTTTGAGTAGTTTATTAGAAAAAATGTATGATTTCGTTTGGTTGTTTTAAGAAATATGCTCATATTTGCACCGATATTTCAACCCGTTACCTACGAAGTAACAGAGTAAAAAATCAAGCACTTACACCCATCACCGAGCGTTTTACAAAGTCGAGCACCTGTTTATTTGCTTCATCAATTTTCTTACTTCGAAAAGGTTTCAAATAAGTTTCCGTTACAGTGATAGACGAATGTCCCATTGCTTCGGAAATAATGCCCGGATGAATTTCGCAATAATACGCAGTCGTCGCCCAAGTATGACGTGCGGTATATGAGCTCAACCGGTCTTTGAGTCCAAGCAGCTTTCCCACCAGTTCCAACTGATAGTTAAAATTGCGCAGAGCCAGTTGATATTCCCTATACGCCATTGGCGAACCTTCGTCACTGTGAAGAATCGGGAATAAATAGGGCGACTGCTCCTCGCGACTCATATACTTCCGTAAAAGAAACATCGCTTCCGACGTCAACGTCACAGACAGTGGACGCCCCGTTTTACGACGACGATAGCTAATCACATTCCCCCGGAGATCACTCTTACGCAGATAAGCCAGATCGACAAAAGGCAGCCCCCGGAGCAGGAACATCAGGATGAACAATTCCTGCGCACCCCTCATGGCAGGAGTAACCGCATCCGACTGCAACAGACGGGCAAATACCTTCTTCATATCCTCCGCATCCAATGCCCGACGACGGTCCGCCCGCGTACCTGTATATACGGAGCGAAACAAATGCGGCACATAAGGCGCTTTCCGAAGATCGACAGCACGATTGTAAACCGCACGCAACGTGCGAAGATACGTAGACACCGTGTTCCAGCTACACCCACGAGCACGAAGGCTACCCTCAAAATGCTTCAACCACTCCGGAGTTATTTCCGGGAACGACAAACAACCGGAACCCTGAAAAGTAAGAATCGCATTCAAACTACTTCTATATACATGAGCAGTCCCTAAATTCCCACTCTGCTGCAAATCAACAGCCACTTGTTTCATAAACGAAGTAAAACTTTCCTTTTTCATTAAAAAATAATTTAATAATTAATATTTACTAATCCCACAATTTACTTTAGTAAAATACGAAAATATATATACAAAGATTTACATATATAAAATTATAATATTAAAAACTGAAATATTCACATTATCTATCAAATTTATTTTATACATTTGCGCAGTTTTTTAAACAAATAATCATTTTAATTACTAAAAAACAACAAAGTTATGAACAACAATGAACCAGCTGCCGAACACTACAGCATCAATGGATTCAAGTATTTCTCCGAGTTGGCGAAAGAATATTTTCCAGATCTGGCAAACGCCTCTTCCGCCAGCAAAAAAATGCGCAAACGCATCAAAGCAGACAAGACGTTGAACGAACAACTGGCTGCCGCGTATTACACCTGCCAAACAATCGACATCAGTCCCGAAATGCAACTAATCCTTTACCGCCATTGGGGACCTCCCCACATCGACCTGCCGACCAACGTTTAATTACGTAGTAGAAAACGAAAACATCGACAAGGAATAAAAAGAAAATCGAACTATATATTTTTAAATATATCATTTATCTTTTTATTGTTTATTATGTATTCCACTTTGCGTTCACCACTTTTTTCGGAAAAGAAGATAACTATCATTTATACAGCTATTTACAGAAAGAAAAAAGCGTTCCACAAAGCGTTCGGCAAAATGACCGTTTTTTTCATTCCAAACAGAGCCTCCGAATCCTCCCAACGAAGGCTCTGTTTATCTCCGGCAGAAGTTCTATCAAACACAAACAGAGCATCCGTTTCATCTCCTGATCGCTTCTTCGCCCCATGAAAGAAAACAAAAATACAACAACTTACGTACCACAACTATTCTTCTTCGTCCACACCCGTCCACAAACAGACACACCCCTTGCAAACCGCACGGGAATAGCGTACTTTTACAGAAAATTTAAATAACACTCATTTCATAAACGAAGTAAAACTTTCCTTTTTCATTAAAAAATAATTTAATAATTAATATTTACTAATCCCACAATTTACTTTAGTAAAATACGAAAATATATATACAAAGATTTACATATATAAAATTATAATATTAAAAACTGAAATATTCACATTATCTATCAAATTTATTTTATACATTTGCGCAGTTTTTTAAACAAATAATCATTTTAATTACTAAAAAACAACAAAGTTATGAACAACAATGAACCAGCTGCCGAACACTACAGCATCAATGGATTCAAGTATTTCTCCGAGTTGGCGAAAGAATATTTTCCAGATCTGGCAAACGCCTCTTCCGCCAGCAAAAAAATGCGCAAACGCATCAAAGCAGACAAGACGTTGAACGAACAACTGGCTGCCGCGTATTACACCTGCCAAACAATCGACATCAGTCCCGAAATGCAACTAATCCTTTACCGCCATTGGGGACCTCCCCACATCGACCTGCCGACCAACGTTTAATTACGTAGTAGAAAACGAAAACATCGACAAGGAATAAAAAGAAAATCGAACTATATATTTTTAAATATATCATTTATCTTTTTATTGTTTATTATGTATTCCACTTTGCGTTCACCACTTTTTTCGGAAAAGAAGATAACTATCATTTATACAGCTATTTACAGAAAGAAAAAAGCGTTCCACAAAGCGTTCGGCAAAATGACCGTTTTTTTCATTCCAAACAGAGCCTCCGAATCCTCCCAACGAAGGCTCTGTTTATCTCCGGCAGAAGTTCTATCAAACACAAACAGAGCATCCGTTTCATCTCCTGATCGCTTCTTCGCCCCATGAAAGAAAACAAAAATACAACAACTTACGTACCACAACTATTCTTCTTCGTCCACACCCGTCCACAAACAGACACACCCCTTGCAAACCGCACGGGAATAGCGTACTTTTACAGAAAATTTAAATAACACTCAATGAAAAATTTCAATTTTCAAGCCATGCTGAAACATGGTTTTCTCATTATCCCTAAAGCCTTACTACAGCAGCAGATAGAAGACCGGCACATGCAAGAAGGAGAAATAGAAGCTCTCCTGAAAATTCTGATGAAGGTCAATTATTCGGATACACTCTACAACGACCGTCAAAATAAAAACTGCCTGTGTAAAAGAGGCGAAAGCCTGTTTAGTTATCGCGACTGGAGCCACATCTTCCACTGGTCTGTCGGAAAAGCCTTCAGGTTCATACACGAGCTTGCCACGCTGGGAATTATAGAAATCATCTCTCACCCCAACAATTCCTCCCTGCATATTCGTGTCGTCGAATACGATAAATGGATGGGAGTTCCCGATAGCGACAAGCAGATAAAGAAAGCCGTCAACGAAAAGTTTCACCTGTTCTGGAATGAATTCCACAGCATCACACAGCTCCCCAAAGAGAATATCGCCAAAGCACAACGCGAATGGAAAAAGTTGGGCGACAAGGAACAGCAACTCGCCATCGACAGGATAGAGGAATATTATTTCCACCAAACGAACATCAATTTCCTTCTCCATGCCGCCAGCTATTTATCCAACAAAGCTTTTCTTAACGAATACTGATAATATGAATACCGAAAACAGAGTTTCGCCACAGGCTCCCGAAATAGAAGAAGCTATCATCGGCGCCTGCCTGATAGAACAGGGAGCCATACCACTGGTAGCCGACAAGCTGCGTCCCGAAATGTTCTACGTCCTGCGCCATCAGGTTATCTATGCCGCCATACTGGCCATGTATCATGCAGGAATAAAGATAGACATCCTCACCGTAAAAGAAGAGCTTTCCCACCGTGGAAAGCTCGAAGAGGCGGGCGGACCGTTCGGCATCACCCAATTGAGCAGCAAGGTGGCAACCTCCGCCCATATTGAATATCATGCGCAGATCGTACACGAGAAATACCTGCGACGCGAAATGATTCTGGGGTTCAACAAACTCCTCGCCTGTTCGCTAGACGAAACGATGGATATTGACGACTCACTGGTAGACGCGCATAACCTGCTCGACCGTCTGGAAGGCGAATTCGGCCATAACAACCACATGCGCGACATGGATGAACTAATGACCGCCACCATGGTAGAAGCCGAAGGACGTATCGCCAACAACAAAAACGGAGTAACCGGCCTCCCTACCGGACTGGCGGATCTGGACCGCATAACGTCCGGACTACAGAAAGGCGAGTTGGTGGTGGTCGCCGCCCGTCCCGGCGTAGGAAAAACGGCATTCGCACTACACATGGCACGAAGCGCAGCAATGGCAGGGTATGCCGTAGCTGTCTACAGCCTCGAGATGCAAGGGGAACGACTAGCAGACCGATGGCTGACAGCGGTCAGCGAAATCAGCGCCCGCCATTGGCGATCGGGAACCGTCAGCCAACAGGAACTCGTAGAGGCACGCACAACAGCCGCTGACCTCAAACGCCTGCCGATACACGTAGACGACAGCACATCGGTCAACATGGAACATATACGTTCCAGCGCGCGACTGCTGCAAAGCCAACATGCGTGCGATGCTATTATTATCGACTACCTGCAACTCTGCGACATGACGACCGGTCAAAACAACCGCAACCGCGAACAGGAAGTGGCACAAGCTACCCGCAAGGCAAAATTGCTAGCCAAAGAACTGAATGTACCAGTCGTACTGCTTAGCCAGCTAAACCGCGAATCGGAAAACCGCCCTGCCGGCCGTCCCGAACTGGCTCATCTCCGCGAGAGCGGAGCTATTGAACAGGATGCAGACGTCGTCATGCTGCTCTACCGTCCCGCCCTTGCAAGGGTGACGACCGACCGGGAAAGTGGTTATCCCACCGAAGGTCTGGGAGTAGTCATCATAGCCAAGCAACGCAACGGAGAGACAGGAAACGTCTATTTCAGACATAATCCGGAAATGACCAAGATCACCGAATATGTCCCTCCGTTAGAGTATATGCTGAAACATGCCAAATAAGAAACAGTTACACTAATAATATACAATTTTATATTACAACATATAGCATAAATCATTTTCTCATTTTATTTCATTATACATACAAAATATATAGCAAAACACTTGACTTTCCCTCTCATATTTCGTATATTTGTAATGTCGTAAGGACAGAGAAAATTTTATTACTTAAACCTTAACTTTTTATTGTATGAATGTATTAGTGGAGCGCTATCAGCGCAGAAAGTATGTGAATCAACCGGATTCACAGATGTTGTATTATGTACGCCAGAAATCGGGCACAGTGAGAGTGATGGACATCAACAAGCTGGCGGATGCCATCGAAGCGAACTCCTCGCTCACTGCAGGAGACGTGAAGCATGCCATTGAGGCTTTTGTCGAGCAGTTACGCCTATCGCTTACCCAGGGCGACAAGGTGAAGGTTGACGGATTGGGTACGTTTCATATCACATTGAGCAGCGAGGGGGCAGAAAAAGAGAAAGATTGCACGGTGCGCAGCATCCGCAAAGTAAATGTCCGTTTCGTGGCGGACAAGGCGCTTCAATTGGTAAATACGAGCCATGCCACTACCCGAGGCGAAAATAATGTCGATTTTATCCTGGCAGCAAAGGGCGACGGAGAAGGTGACGATGACGGAAATAGCGGTAGCGGTGGAAACAGCGGCGGAAGCGGAGAAGCTCCGGACCCGGCAGCTTAATCTTTAAAACAGCGCCGCATGGATATTACGGAGTGATTTCTACAGTTACTCTCCATGCGGTTTCTGTTTTCTTCTACATTTATTTTTTAATTCTCAATTTTCAATCCTCAATTTATTAAAATGCTTGATAAAATCATAGAGATCATTATAACGATCCTGCCCTTTCTGGGCAGTAACCGCAAAAAGCGCAAAGTAATGGCGCAAGAAGTAAAAGAGTTCAGCGAACTGGTGAAAGACCAATATACTTTTCTGATGCAGCAGTTGGAAAAAGTGTTGAAGGATTATTTCGACCTTAGCTCGAAAGTGAAAGAGATGCATACGGAGATATTCTCATTAAGAGGTCAGCTGGCGCAGGCTGCCACCTTGCAATGCATCCATAAAGAGTGCTCGCAACGTAGCATGGCGGAAGCCTGACAATGAACGGTCTTATCCATGAGAACTATCAATCTAATAGTAATCCATTGCTCCGCCACGCGCGAGGACAAGAGCTTCACGGAATATGATCTGGATATCTGCCACCGCAGGCGCGGATTCAACGGAACAGGGTATCATTTTTATATCCGCAAGAACGGTGATATAAAGTCTACCCGTCCGATAGAAAAGGTCGGTGCGCATTGTCGCAGTTTCAACAAGGAAAGTATAGGTATCTGCTACGAAGGAGGACTCGACTGCATGGGACAACCGAAGGACACACGCACCTGTTGGCAAAAACACTCTCTGCGTGTATTAATTCTCACTTTATTGAAAGAGTATCCCGATTGCCGGATATGTGGACACCGGGATCTTAGCCCCGACCTGAACGGAAACGGCGAGATTGAACCGGAAGAATGGATCAAAGCCTGTCCTTGCTTTAATGCTGAAAAGGATTGGGATAAAGTCTAAAAAAATTAGCTTTATTATAATTTAGGCACGGATAACACGGATTTCACGGTTGCTTTGTACAAGCATAGCACTAACCGTGCAATCTGTGTAACCCGTGCCTAATCTCTAACTTATGATTTTGCTAGACTACGCGTTATCAAAAGCCGTTTAGAACCGACGTAATATGCTGTCTAATTTTCCAACGAGGTAAAAAGGTAGATTTATCAATTTGAATTCTTTTCCGTCTGCCGTCTTTACCTCATCCACAGCATAAGGCTGCGACCATATTCTGACTGCAACTGTCTGCATAGAGTGATTCATAAAAGAATGTAAGGAACGCAAGTGGGCGTTATGCCCTGATTTGACTTCAATGGGATAAACCATAGAATCCTGCACCCACACATAATCGACTTCTGCATTAGAACCACTTTTATTACGCACCCAGAAACAACGTTTCTGACTGACTTTATCTGTCAGTGTCAACAGTTCTTGCGCTACAATCTGCTCCGCTATCATACCACGCCAAGCATCCATTATATCTTTTGCTCCCAAAACCTCTTTCTGTACTTGTGCCGCATAATTCACCAATCCTGTATCTAACCAGACCAGTTTGGGCATACGCTTTATTTCAGGAGTGGCCGGAACTTCCGTTGCCGTAGTCGGATAAACTAATTCCAGCAACATCGCCTTTTCCAATAAACGAAAAGCCTCTCCCACTTCCCGAGCATTATAAGACGAACCAGCAAATCCTCCTAAAGTTATAATTTGTCCAGCTTTATGCCATCCTTCTTTTAATATAAAGCGAATCACTTCCGGAAGTTGTTTTCCCAAAGCATATTTTTCCACATCATCCCGGTAGCCTTGCAAAAGAGTTTCATAAGTGGACTCCAAGGATAAAATATCCCTGCGCTCCGCATAGAGTTGCACAACTTCCGGCATACCTCCAATCAACGTATAGATATTAAACAATAACATCAAACGATCATGGAAAGCGAGAGTGATTTCAGGCTTATCTAAAACGGATAATAAAGGTTCTTCTCCAACAGCACCCAGAAACTCGCGAAATGAACAAGGACGCAATGCCATATATTGCACCCTTCCCACCGGAAATGAAACACGTACATCTATCAGGTTTTCTAATAATGAACCGGCAGCAATTACATAAATATCAGGTAATTCTTCATAGAAATAGCGTAATAACGCTACTGCCTTTGCTGAATTTTGAATTTCATCAATAAAAAGTAATATAGTTCCTTCATTCCTTATCTTTCCACAATGTGCAAAAAATAAAGGCATCAAATCTTTTAGAGATACATTCAACTCAAACAAGGATGCTGCCTCCCGTTTCTCCAAATTCAAATACAGGTAATTGTCAAACTGCTTTCCAAATTCGTTGACTACCGTTGTTTTACCGACTTGCCTTGCTCCACGCAATATCAAAGGCTTTCTATGCGTATCGTCTTTCCATCTTTCCAGATGAAATAAGATATCTCTTTTAAACATAAACCACAAATTTATTGATTTTCAGCAACAAAGTTATAAAGAATTTCCAAAGATGGGGCAAAATACCATTGATTTTGTTTCAAAGATGGGGCAAAAGTCTATCGTTCATGTTTCAAAAATGGGGCAAAGCCACCTAATACTGTCGTAAATATGGGGCAAAAAGAACGTATTTACAATCAGCTAATCTACAAATTAGACGACTTACCATGTACTAACTCCAATCGTACATCGTAAATCGTCTAATCGTAAATGAACTTAATCGTAAATTATTTTTCTACTTCACGTCGAATGCAGCATCAATCAACGCTTTCAAGTTCAGATAATGACTTCTGTATATTCCACTGGAAGCATTTGCCGCATTGGTCAGGTCTCTTCTAAGATCAGTCAACTGTCCGCGTGCAATAGTCGGTGCTTCAGAAGGGAAATCGAAAGCTACGAGCGAATAACCACCCAGACTTCCGAGCGAACCGGAACTGTTCTTCGGTTTATCAAGCATTCCAATCAACGCATTGACATAAGTCTTTTGCAAACTACGTTGGGAAGCATCCGGTTTCTTTCCTCCTTGCATATCGCTCCAGATACTCTTCTTCAAATCACGGAACAAATCGTTGGCTGTGTATGCCTTCGCTCCGTTGACCAGTTCGTTGTCCGTCATCTTATCAAGTGTGCGGCTGCTAAGCAGTTGTTTCAATGTACTGCTCTGTACACGGTAGATCGAATTGAAAGTATTGATACCAGTTCTTTCGGACAGTTTATCATCCATCAGCCAGGTCGGTGTGGTAAACAGTTCCTTGTTCAGGAAGTCGACCGCTTTCTTCTGAATATCCTTCGGAACATATTCCACCGCTTTCATGTCTGTCTGTTCCACAGAAATCGGATTGTGGTAGATACCGGCCACATTGGTAGCCACATGGCCCATGTACAAGTCGAATTGTCCCACCACATTCTGATACAAACGGACAGCTTTCATATAACCCTCATTCGGTTCATAAGTCCAGTTCATGATTTCAGGCATCACACGTTTCAGGTTTTTGATTCCATACGAGCTTGCCAGCATGGCATCATCTCCCAAATCTTCACTCTGGTTGCGGGGATCGTTTCTGTCGAGTTCCGTTCCGAACGTATAGCGTTTGTCCTCCCGCAGCTTCTCAATGATCCACTTATTCAAATGAGGTATTTCGGCTTCCGCCGTTTCATATTCAGGCATCCAACGATAGCCCCATTCAATCGCCCATTTATCATACATACCGATACGGGGGAATATTCCCGAACGTGAAACGTTGTCTTCCGGCTGTGCCACATAGTTGAAGCGTGCATAGTCCATGATAGACGGTGTATGACCGTTGGCTTCCACCCATATTTTGTCTCTAAGTTTCTCTACCGGGACGGTATTGGAAGAACCGAAGTTATGACGCAGTCCTAATGTATGTCCCACCTCGTGGGAAGATACAAAACGTACCAGTTCGCCCATCAGTTCATCGTCGAACATCGGTTTGCGTGCTCCCGGATCAATGGCTCCTGCCTGCACGATGTACCAGTTGTAAAGCAGGCTCATCACATTGTGATACCAGTTGATATGCGTTTCAAGAATTTCACCGCTGCGAGGGTCGTGCACGTGAGGTCCGCTTGCATTCGGAATATCGGAAGGCTTGTACACGATAGCCGAATGGCGGGCGTCTTCCAAGCTCCAGGTAGGATCGTCCGTCGGTGCTTCTTTGCCGAAGATTGCATTTTTGAATCCTGCTTTCTCAAAAGCGGCTTGCCAGTCGTTCACTCCCTGAATAAGGTACGGAACCCATTTCTTCGGAGTGGCAGGGTCGATATAAATGATAATCGGTTTCTTTGGTTCCACCAATTCGCCACGCAGGTATTTCTCGCGGTCTTCGTCTTTGGGTTCGAGACGCCAGCGGGTGATATTCGCTTTATACTTCACTCCTTGCGGATTCTCGTCAAAATCCTTATAGCTCACAGCAAAGTAACCTACCCGGTCGTCGTGCAATCTCGGTTTCATCGGTTCCTTGGGAAGTAATAGCATAGAGCTGTTCAGTTCGTAAGTCAACGGAGTGGTAGAGGTGGCAAAGAAAGCTGCCAGCAGTTTCTCAAGTCCACTGCCTCCTCCTTTCTTCCGCTGGAAGGTACGCACGGTACGTATTTCGATGTTTTGCGGAAAGGCTTTCAGTGTGTCGATATAACTGGCGTCGTCTACCATGCTGCTCGCTCCGATGTTGTCTTTCACCCGGCTGGTGAATGAAAACATTTCGTTGTCCTTACGGATATAGTCGGTCATGTCGATCACGTAGTTGGTAGTTTCTCCTTCTTTACGGACAGTTTTCAGCGGGAAGGTGGCCACAATGGGTTGAACATTGGAGTTCAATACGGCCTGATACATACCCAGTGTATCAGCAGAATGTTCGAGATAAGAGATTTCACGCACGAACAGTTTGTCGCCGCGTCCTTTCTCGAAACGGATCACTTCGTCGCTGATGTAATCTCCCGGATAGCCTACTTTACGTTTCTGCGCGTCTACCGGTGCTTTCACAACTCTGTTCACAATCAAAATATCACGTCCGAAAAGAGAGTCGGCTATTTCGAAGAAATATTTACCATCTACGTAATGCACTTTAAAAAAGCCGTCCATTGTTTTGGCTTTGCCGGTGATTACTTTTGCGTAAGGTTGCAGAGCATCTTTCTTACTCTTGGCAATGGAGTCAGCCTTGGCTTTATCCACCGCTTCCGTCTTGCTCTTCTTTTTCTTCTTTTTCTTGAAGATGTCCGTCGATTGTGCTCCGGCCAATGGAACGATCATTGCCAGAATCATCAGAATTGAAACTAATTTCTTCATGCTTTCTTTTTTAATATTTATATACAGATACAAAGATAATAATTATTCGATACCGGCAATGCCATACATATTTAAGTTGTTGATACTAGACATCTTTTCATTCGGTTTGCCTGAAATAGTATATTCCTGTCCATCAATTGTCAAAGTAAAATTATAGGTATAAGTTAGCCCTGTTTCAAAAGGTACGGCAATCATCATATAACAGGTCTCCAAACTGGCACCAAAATACCCGGCAGTTATCTCGAAGCCGCCATTAGGAAGATTATAAGTAATACTGTTTATCGGAGTACCGGAAATTTTACCTGTCGACAAATCTACAGTTGCTCCATCTTCGTAGGCAATCGGATGGTCACAGCTCACCACCACTTTAGTAAATTTCTTACCGACAAAAGAATCCGGGCATCCCGCACCCGGTAAAGTGATTTGAGAAAACAATGGTTTGAATTCTCCCAAAGAAACAGTTGCAGCAGAATAGCTAGATGTAGTAGCCGAAGCATAAGCAAAGCTATAATTACGATGCGGCATAAACTCTGATTCATAATACTCCTGCACAGCTAAGTTGGGCAAAGCGACAGCCTTATAATCTTGTGAAGCTGCGTTATAGGGCGTATAGGCATAAATAGTGTGATCGCCACCCTTAAATCCTGCAGCAAGTTCGGAAGAAGGATTCAGCGTAATATCTTCAGTCACACGACTATCACGATCATATACTATATACGTTTTACCATCCAATTCTGTAGTAGTAGCCACCGCTACTTCCGACGGAGCATACGGCAAGTTATCCTGCGGTTTGCCATCGGACAACACATATATTCCTATCTTGTCCGCTTCAATCCATCCCTGGCTTCCATGGGAATACACATTATAAGCACCGGAAACAGCAATTTTCCCCACTACGGGAATATCTGCATCTTCTTCTTCACCATCGTCACTGCTGCAACTTACTGAAGACAATACTAAAGCTACACAAGCAGCAAAATAAAACAGTCTATTTTTCATACTTTTCTCGTTTAAATGATTAATTATTTACTGATAGGTTATTTTCTTTTTCCAATTAATATTCTCCTTCATAGTTCGTGCACCATACCATGCCTTTCACATCGCCAAACCCGCTAAAAGTCTTCAATTCCAAATCGGGAGCAAAACCTTCGAAGAGACGTACCATCTGGCTCGTGTTTACATCGATGATGGCGATATCCCCATTTTCCTGCGAAAGTGCCAGCCGGAAATTCGGATCAGTGCTATTTCCCCCATAGCCATAAAACTCACAAACAACAGGACTTCCACTGATGCCGGTGATACGGCTGCCTGCTGTGTAAGCCAGCATATGGCTGCGCATCTGCATACTGTATATATAGAGATTCTTATCTCCATCGGTAAAGTAGAAATAAGGGTTCTTTTCAAAATTGGAGGACATCTTAATGACACTTTGCGGAGTCAATAAGGAGCTGCCGCTGAATCCGTATTGATCCGTACCGGTTATCAGGTGAGAGTTATTATCCATGTCTTTTACGGCAAACTCGTGCAAATCATAATTTCCGGTTCCCTGCACGTCAATCAGCGACACGTAGTTTGACCAAAATGTCAGCCCGCCGTTGGAGGCTACATCTTTCTTTTCGTAAGCCCCTATTGCCAGGCAGCGGGTTCCCGCTCCCATATTGTTCACCCGCAACACACCGGAGGGAACTTCCAAATCCTGATCGTATGTTTTGAAGTAGACGATGGCAGGAGTATAAACTGCTCCCCACTGCGGATAATGTGTAATGCCGATAAAACGGGCATTTTGCTCATCATACAAGATACAACGTTCTTCGTCGGCACACCAATAAGTGACGTTGTGGAACGGTGCGAAACAGGTGATACGGCTACCTCCCTCAAACTCATACGGCATGGCGCCGTACTTCCCGTAATAAGGAATCGCTTTATTGTCAGTGCCTACGGCACGGATATACACTTCCCCCTGTTCGGAGCAAATCACGTAATATTCTTCCTTGAATGCGAAGTCCATTATCTTCAAGCCTTCCGGCTCTTTACGGTTTTCAAATTCGTGGGCAAGCCACATGTCTTTTTGCAACGAATTGCCATCTAGCGTGACACTTCCACTACCCTGATTTATCAGGATTTTCGGCAAACCTGACACGTAGGAACCGGAGATAGAGCCTAATACATAATAGTAATAGATCCCGAGCGGGTCTGTACCCAGACCATCTTCGATGATGTTTTCTACATCGTGCGTAGCCCGGAGGCCGGGATTGATGAAAGATAAAGAAGATTTTCCGTCTCCTTTGTTGGAGAGAATCATCCAGCCCCAGTCGAAACTGTTCTTTCCCGTCAAGGTATATTTATTGCTGATGTATGTTTCATTCGTTTCCTTATTGATGACTTTCAGTATCAGTTCGTACGTTCCGCCTTTTTCGAACTGATACTTCAGATGATAACCTGTGTAGATCAGTTCACGGTTCAGATACCATTGAACGGTGAAAAGTTCATCAACATTCCCGATGTCCGTTGAGAAGTTGATGGGCGCATCCATCTCGAAAAGGTCGCCTACCATAAACGTGTAGTCCGATGAAGCGGAGTTCACAAAAGAAACTTTGGTAGAGTTTGTATAGTCATAGTTTCCCAAATCGTCATAACAGCCGGTTATCACGAGAAGCTGCAGGATTGAAATGAATAGTATTGTTTTTCGCTTCATAATTTATTATCAGTTATCGAGAATGGTTTCATACAGCGGTGTCACTCCGTCTGTATCATAATATTGGTAATTGCCTTGCTGCCACTGGTCTTTCCACCAGGCCTTGAAGTCGGCTATCAGGTTGACAAACTCAATACCGGTGTATTTATCCAATGATTCGAGTATCTCACCATCCATGAAAATGATAAAAACACGGTATTTCATATCCGAATAAGTACCCAGATTGGCTGCCGAACTCTGGTTCCACCAAACAGGTTGGGAAATCCGGTCGGTCACTTGAATCGTGACGTGTTTGTATTCTGCCGGACCCACCAGACAGTTTTCCACTGCATCCAGTGAAAGGGTAAGGGTGTAGTCTGTGTTGAGCAGGTCTTCATTGCGATAGACGGTGACTTCGTAGGTGTCTTCCGCCAGTCCGCTATGGAAGATGCCGGAGGTCAAAGGGGCATAGTCGATGCCGGAACGGGCGGTGCTTTTCTCTCCCACTGCGGAAATATCACAGGTGGCATTTTCTTCGAGCAGGTAGCCAAGAAGTGTCATTTTCACTTTCACGGTTCCTTCTCGAAGCAAGGGTGCATCTGTAGCAAAGTTGAATGTTATTTTCTGTGGAGACTTATCGCTCATGTAAGTAAAATAGACGTAATTGTCTCCATTATAAACGTCCAGCTGCTCTTCACTGCAAGAGGTGAGAACGAACAGCAGGCAGAAGATGGTATATGTCAATATTCGTTTCATCTTATCCGGGCATTAGTTGGTTGTTTCACTGGTAGGCAATGGAAGTACATAAGAACCTGTCATGTTGATTTCTCCTTCCTCGTCGGAATCGGGCACGGTGGAGAGGTTCATCCGTTTGTAGGTGTAGAAGGTTCCACCTTCGCCTATCATTTCTTTCCGTATATCGAGCAGTATTTCGGCATCCAGTTGTTCACGGGTGCTGACTGTCAGACTAAGGGTACGTTCAGCTCCACGGGCTTTTCGAACTGTTTCGAGGTAGTTGATTCCTTCGGTTATCTTGCCATTATAGCTACTGATCTCCGCCAGGATATGACAGATTTCACTGAACCGGATCACTGGTATCATCGGATTCTCCATTGCTTCTACTACTGATTCTACGGAAGGGTTATACTTCAGTGTGTAATACTTCGACTGGGTTTCATTGGTAGTCCCGATCAGGTAGGTGAGCCGATAGTCGGTATATACGCCCGTATTGTCCGAAGCAAACAGGGAAGGGATATTTGCCAACGGCAAACGGGTGGTTGACGAAGAAGAGGAAGAGCCCCATACGGCCTGTTCATAATCCGTAGCCAGCTGTTTCTTGTACAAGCCGAACAATATGTCGTGGGAGACTTTTGTATATCGGGAATTGAGATTGCAGGTAATGTTCTCTCCTTCTGTAAAGCCTATCCACCGTTTCTGCTGGTAATAGGTGTTGTAAAGTTCTTTGGCGGCTGTCTCGGCATTCTTGTAGTAGGCAGGACCGGCATAGATGCAGACACGGGCTTTCAACCCCAGCAATGCCAGATAGTTGAAGCGGATGCCACGATACCAGAAGAATGCTCCCATATCGTCTATATAGGAACCGGAGTTGAAGCGGTAGCGGGCATTCCATTCGGGAGTAGGTTCGTACATTTGTGAAGCGTACATCGCTTCGGGATGGTATTCGGTGTCAAACTTACGCAGAATGTCTTCCGCTTCGAGCAGGTCTTTCAGGACTTTCTCGATAAAATCGGTAACGGTACATTTTTCTACCACTGCGGCTTCGTATTTATCGCGGTAAGGAAGATAGGCGCCCGAAGGATTGGTTGCCGTTGCAGGAGCAAACAAGCGAAGCAGGTCAAAATGCATCATGGCTCTTAATGACAAGGCTTCGGCGTAAATGAGGTTTTTCTCTTCTTCTCCGTATTCGAACAAAGAGATGTCCGTGGGCCGGATGTTCTCGATGAGCTTGTTCAGGTTGGCTATCACTTTATAGCCTTTTTCCCAGATAGCTGTCACGACGGGTTCGGTGTCGACCGTGTTATAGATAAGTTCGGAAGCGTCGGCATACATCGGAGAGATGGTTCCCGCCTTTTGATTGTATTGCTGGGAGATGGCACTAAGGAATCCCCAGCTTAGTTGCTTACCGTAAAGTTCGTCGGACGCCAGATTGGTGTAGATACCATTCAGGGCATTCCGGTAGCCGAAACCGGTGGAAAACAGATCGTCGTCGGCTATCGCATTTTCTGGTGTTACGTCCAGCCAGGCATTGCAGGAAACGGCTAACATTCCTGTCAGGGCTATTAGTATATGGCTGATTAGTTTCTTCATTTGTATGGTTAGAATATGATGTTAGTAGTCAGATTGAATGAACGCGAATAAGGATAATCCAGTCCCCGTTCCTGACGGATGGTAGACCAATAGAACAGGTCGTTCATCGTGAACGAAAGACGCAGGCCGGATAGATGGAGTTTCTTTAATTGTTCGGGACGGAAATTGTAGCTCATTGTCAATGAACTCCATTGCAGGGTATTGTTTTTCTGTACAAAACGCGAAGATGCGCCGGTGGTGACATTACGGTCACGAATATCTTTCATGGTGGTTATGTCTCCCGGTTTCTGCCAACGGTCGAGCAATACCCGCTTATCTACATTGTCATTTTTAATGTCGGCATTCTCTACATAGGAGACGAGGGTATTGTTGTAAGCATCTCCACCAAAAGTATAGAGGAAAGAAGCAAACATGGATAACTGTTTATAGGACAGGGTATAACCGAATGAGCCTTGTCCCTTGGGAGCTGTATCGCCAATAATGGTCCATTCGTCGGCAGACCATACATCGGTAACGTCACCATTCCGGCGAAGGTAGATTTCTTTGCCGTTTGTGGGGCTGATTCCCAATGACTTCATCCCGTAAATAGAGGTCAGAGAGGCTCCTTCGTAATATTTCAGGTATGTTTTAGCATATTTTGAATCGGAGCTGCTTTCGGGGTTATATCCGCTGAACAGTTCTTCCACTCTTTTATTATAGTCGCGCATTGCCTGGGAGATTTCAATAATCGTGTTTTTGTTTCTTGCAAAGCTGCCGTAGAGCTGGAAGAGCCAGTTTCTGTCACTGTAAAGTCGTGCCCGCAGTTCCAGTTCGACGCCGGTGTTTTTCACCTTTCCCATGTTTTCTTTGTAGGAGGTGAATCCGGTAGAGGAAGGGATGGTATAATCGGTTATCAGGTCGATGGTACGCTCGTCGTAGGCAGAGGCTTTCAGATAGATTTTATCGTGCCACAGTCCGATTTCAACTCCATAGTCGAGGGTGTATTTACGTTCCCATTTCAGGTTCGGATTTCCCATCTGATAGAGGAATACACCGTAGCCTGTGGGATACCAGCTGTCTGTTTGCAGCTGATACATATCTTTGGCCGAATAGAGGGAGAAGTTGGTCTTTCCGGTCAGTCCGTAGGAGACACGGAACTTCAACATGGAAAAGAGTTCATTCGACTTCATAAAATCATAATTATGAATGTTGATTCCTGCTCCTGTTGACCAGAACATGGACCATCTTTTATCGGAACCGAATTCGGAAGAACCGTCGATACGTCCTGTAAGGTCGGCGAGATAGATATTGTTGTAGGTGTAGTTGGAAGTGAGCAAGGCTCCTACCAAGCGGGTGGTATTATCGGAGCTGCTGGGCTTTCCGTATACTTCTGCCGCATAGTTTGAAGAGACAAGGTCGCCACCCGGAAATCCCCGGTAACGTGTTTCGGAAGCAGTGCTCTGCGTTTGTCTCATGTTGGAGGACAAGCAGATATTGAGATTGTGTCCCTTGAAGGTATTGTTGTACATGAGTGACAGGCTTCCGTCTATCACTGTTCTCTTTTGTGTGGATTCTGTTTTTTCACCATTGATGTTGCCTGTACTGGCTGAATAACTGGCCGATGCGGGATCTTTGTACAGATCACCGGTAGAATTTCTCATCAGGACGGAAAACTGACCGCGCAGACGCAGACCGTCGGTGATACGCCAATTCAGACTAAGATCATCGGTTACTTCATCATAACCGGAATGGTCGAAGCTGTTGTAGAAGTTGATTTCGTACAGTGGATTTACTTGTGTGCCGCTAGCCCCGTCGAACTTTTCGAGACGGCGCACATAAGAGAACACTGTTCTCTTTTGTGTGGATTCTGTTTTTTCACCATTGATGTTGCCTGTACTGGCTGAATAACTGGCCGATGCGGGATCTTTGTACAGATCACCGGTAGAATTTCTCATCAGGACGGAAAACTGACCGCGCAGACGCAGACCGTCGGTGATACGCCAATTCAGACTAAGATCATCGGTTACTTCATCATAACCGGAATGGTCGAAGCTGTTGTAGAAGTTGATTTCGTACAGTGGATTTACTTGTGTGCCGCTAGCCCCGTCGAACTTTTCGAGACGGCGCACATAATCGCCATTTTCATCATACAGACGCATATAAGGAAGTAAATGGGAGTAATCGCTGAATGAATTGAAGGGGACATCTGTACTTTTGTTATAAGTGTAGGTCACTTTGTTCTTTATTTGTAGTCCGCCAATGCGGTAGTCTACATAAAAAGCGGCATTGGCATTCTTACGGGAAGAGTGTTTCATCACTCCTTCCGTTCCTCTGAATCCCAGTTCCACTCCCCAGCGCACGTCGTTTTCTCCACCGTCTATGAAAACGGAGTGCTTATGGTTCAGAGCCGTGCGTAGTCCTTGAGAAAGCCAATAGGTATCGACACCTGTCAGTACATTATTGAGTCGTTGGTAGTAACCGTTGGTATAGGGGTCTATTTCCGGGGTGTTGCTGTCATATAGTCCTGCCAGGCGTTCGGTTTCCAGCTTCTCACGGGCGTTCACCAGATTGTAGGAGGATAAATCCGGCAGTTCGGCAGAAAGTACTCCGGAATACTGTACACGGAACTTTCCGGCTTCAGGCGCACGCCGTTCAATGACAATTACTCCGTTGGCCGCACGTGAACCGTACATGGCAGTGGCGGCAGCATCTTTCAGGATATTGATGCTGTGGATGCTATTCATATCGAGGTCGTATATCTTTTCTACATCGACTTCAAAGCCGTCCAGTATGAAGATAGGCAGGTTGGAATTACCGCTTAGCACTTCCCGCGAAATGGAGGAGGTGGAGGTCTGCCCAAGTGTCGTTTCTCCGATACCGGTCTGACCACGCAAGACGAATTGAGGCAGGCTGTTGGGATCGGAACCAGCAGCCAGATTCTCCTGTATTCTGAAAGAGGGATCGAAAGTCTGAATGGCCGAAATCAGGTTGTTCGGGTTGACTTTTAACAGGTCTTCTTTCTCTATCTTTGTGGTATTTCCAGTGAAACTTTCTTTCTGTATGGAGTTATAGCCGGTTACAATCACTTCCTGAATACTTTCGGTAGCTTCTACCATCTGCACATCGACTTTCTGCCGGGAAGTGACTTTGATTTTACGGGTTTCAAAACCGATGTAGGAATAGATAACCAGACCGCCTTTTTCGGGCAGGGTCAATACATAGCAACCGTTTATATCGGTAATTACACCAGTAGAATGACCATCCAAACGAATCGTCACTCCTACCATCGGTTCTTTAGAGAGTTTCTCAATCACCCGGCCATAAACATAATTTCCGTGTGGAGGAAGAAGATATGTCTCTTTTGAATTATTTTTGTTTTGGGCTATTGCATTAGTAGATAGTGATAAAATGTATACAAACAATAAGATTCTATTCAAAGCCCCGGAATTTAGCTTTTGCATAACGGATATATATAGTTATTACACCCGCAAAAGTATTCTTATATGATAGACGGAGCAATCACGAATTTTAGGTATTTTACACAACTATTATACCAAAATATAATTAAAGCAAAATCTTTTTGCTTCTGTTTAGGTATTAATCAATAGCAAAAAGAATAACTGCATCATTTATCCTCTATCAAAAGGCAAATGATGCAGCTGTCGGTTATATCTGTTTTTTTATAATGCCAGACGGTATATCTCTTTGCTGTCCTGTTTCGCTAATTTGACATAGTTGCCTACCAATTCACCTTTATTCCGGTGCAGACTATCTGCAAGGCGGTCGATGTCGGGATTCTCAATGCCAAGTTCTTTGAAGGTCACAGGCAGGCCGATGGAAGTAAAGAAGGATTTCAGACGGGAAATTCCTTCAAGGGCTACCGCCTTTTTATCGTCTGATTCTGCCACTCCCCACACTCGGATGGCGTATTGGGCTATCTTATCCACATTGTGTTCTGTCATCCATGTCATCCAGGCAGGGAAGATTACGGAGAGTCCGGCACCATGAGTCACGTTATAGATGGCGCTGATTTCATGTTCGAGGAAGTGGGAAGCCCAGTCCTCTTCACAACCTACACCACAGGTTCCATTGTGGGCGATCGTTCCGCACCACATCAGATTGGCACGGGCTCCGTAGTTTTCGGGGTCTTTCATGACGGTAGTTGCCTCTTTGATGATGGCAAGCAGGGTACCTTCGCACAGGCGATCGCCTATTTCTACATCTTTCGTGTTGGTGAAATAGCGTTCCATGATGTGTGCCATCATATCGGCAATGCCGCAGGCGGTTTGGAAAGGAGGAAGTGTGTAGGTCAGCTCGGGGTTCATCACGGCAAAAACAGGACGTAGTACACCGGGAGCACGGAGGCTTAATTTCTGTAAGCCATCGACTTTCGTGATGACGGTGTTACCGGAACCTTCGCTTCCGGCAGCAGGAATCGTTAACACAACGGCTACTTTCAATGCTTTCGTCACAATGGCTTTTCCGATGTAGAAATCCCAGAAATCTCCGTTGTAAGGAACTCCGGCTGCAATGGCTTTCGCCGTATCAATCACAGAGCCACCACCAACGGCGAGCATCATGTCTACGTTTTCTTTCCGGCAGAGATCGATTCCTTCATACACTTTCGTGTCTATCGGGTTAGGCTGTACACCACCCAGCATGCAATAGGGAATACCTACTTCCTGCAATGATTTCTCAACACGGGCCAACAAGCCGCTACGTATCACGGAACCGCCACCATAAACAATCATTATTTTGCGTGCACCGTATTTCTGTACTAACACTCCGGTCTGCGCTTCCGTATCCCGACCGAACACGAATTCAGTAGGGCTGTAAAAGATAAAATTATTCATTGTCGTTTTCTTTATAGGTCTTTTCGTCAGTCTTTTCTATAGATCCAAATAGAACTCCTTTGACAAGTTTTTCTATAAGTTCTTTTATAGAGCCCTTCATAAGAGTCTTTATAGATCAGACAAAGTTATAAATTTAAGCAGAATATCTTTCTTTTGATTGTTTAAAATTTCCTACTTTCATTAGTACAAGTCCGATTACAATCCAGACCATTTCGCGTACACGGGTAATCAAAGCGGCATAGACTCCGTAAGCTCCGGAAAGGGAAAGGCCGCCTACGGCGAGGGCAAAGCCACCTTCACGACCTCCCAATTGCATAGGCAGGAAAAACAGCAGATTAGCAAGTAAAGAAGAGAAAGCCGCAATCAAGCAGCAGTCGGCAAAGCTGACATGGGTGGTCAGCACGTTCAGTATCAGCCATATTTCAAGACAACTGACTACACGGGCGATATATTCCAGTAAGAGGGCGCTATAAAAGGTTTGTTTCTTTTGTTGGTGGAGAAGGGCAATTTGTTTGTCTATATTCTCCAACTTCTCTTTATGCGCGTTTGCAAAATGAAATACTTTCTTTTTCAGAAAAGGAATACGACCACCCATACGGACAAAAGCCACAGCCATCCCCTGCCGATAGCCTTTCATAAAAAGAATAACAATCAGCAAGCAAAAGACAGTAATAGCTCCTAAGATTATCCCCATCATCCACCCCACCGGATAGAGACAAACGTAAAGCAACACTGAACTTAACCAAAAGCAAAAGTGGGAAAAGATATGCATCATCACATAAAGAATCACGGAAGAGGTGGCGCGTTCTATTCCTATATAGGGTTTCAGCTCCATAATGCGATATGGTTCGCCTCCCATCAGCCCAACAGGAGTCACGTAATTAAGCGCAAAACCTGTTACTGTGAATTTGTAGAGCCGGACAAATGAAAACCCCGTCTTACCACCACTACGGATGATGATGTACCACGATACTGTATTAATAAGGTAGACAAACAGCCATAGCAACAAAACCAAAGGTAAATATACCCCTGCACGCTTCAAATTCAGCCAAAGCTCCTGATAATCCATATCAAAAGTGAATATCATTATCAGAACGGCAATGATACCAAAAGCGAGAAATATATTACGGTACTTGTTCTTCACTATTTGTGAGACTTATATCTATTTTTTATATGGGTATATATCTGCTTTTATATGAGTATATACTTGCTTTTTGTATGGGTATATATCTCACTTTATTCACATATAATCTTACTTTATATACGTATAATATCTTTCGAAGAATCTTTTGAACGCCGGGATTCTCATCAATATGTATTCGAATACCAGCCAACCGATTAACGCGCAAGAGATGCCAAGTAATACATCAATGATATAATGATGGCATGAATAAATAGCTGTTCCCCAAATGCCGACCATGATAATAGAGAAAAGAGTAACCACATACCACCTGCATTTACCAATAATGGCATACACCAATGCAACTACCATATAGGCCGCGTGCAGTGAAGGCACTGCCGCAAAAACATTAGCATTACGCCCGTAGATAGAATCAAAGATGGTTACTCCGAAGAATGCATCAAAGCGTCCCAATCCTGCAACATTACCCGGTGTGTTTAATATCGGTTCGAAACCGTAGTTGATGGCATACCAAGGCGGAGCGGCCGGATGAATATAATAACCGGCAAAACCAATCAAATTGACAAACAAGAATACTAACGCAAAGCGAAGGTAGGTTTTTCTTTCCTTCTTGAAATACAGGCAAAGACCGAACAGGATGGGAACGGGAACCCAACAAAGGTAGAAGATTCCGGCAAAAACGTCCGCTATCGGCCAGTTGTGTGCAGCGAAGTATTCGCAAGGAGTAACCAGAAGACCATTATCCATTACTCCGAAAAGAGACTTTTCGAGATTATACAGTCCGGCCACATCAATCGGGTTCACTTCGTAGTTGGGGCAAATACGCATCCAGTCATACGAGATTCCAAAAATGGCGAAAGGTAACAGGGCCACAGCCAACTTACGAGTAGGTAATCCGGCAAAAAATAAAACTAAATAGAGTACCGCCATTAACAGGTGCTCGGAACGAAGCCCGATGAAGATACTTGTCAGCAAAAGGAAAAGAGCCATAATGACTGTCACAGTCAGGGCTTCTCTCTTCGACGGCATTTGAATATTCTTTATCATTATAATGTTTTGATTAGACAACTAGACTATTTACTATTAGACTATTTACTATTGGACTATTTACTATTGGACTATTTACGATGTACTATTTAGGATGTACGATGTAAATAGTAAATCGTCCAACAGTAAATTAATTCATTCTTTCATCACTTTGTAGCAATGTCTCACACGAGCAAATGCCGTGATATTGGCAAACAGGGCAACAAAAGCCAGAGGAACAATCATAATCAGGATTGGTTCGAAAACGGTGATATCTTTGAAAACGCCACAGAACAAAGCTCCGAGACTGGTCAGCACTACGCGTTCCGGACGTTGCATGAATCCGACTTTACATTCAATTCCTAAGCCTTCGGCACGGGCACGCACATAGCTTACCATCAGTGAGCCGATTAGTGCCACAAATGCAATGAGTGCATAAAGGAAATAATCTTTCATTGATAAATAGTAACAGATACCAAAGAAAGTCATCAATTCACTATAACGGTCGAGTACTGAATCGTAAAGCGCACCGAACTTGGAACTCATGTTGCCTAGGCGAGCTACACGTCCGTCCATCATATCGAACAGTCCGGCAAACAAAATCACACCTCCTGCCCAGCCGATAATGGCCAAATCGTTCTGTCCGCCATATATGCCGGCATATACAAACATACCTGCCGCTACTACATTCAGGATAAATCCGGTAGTGGTGATAAAGTTAGGAGTGATTCCTATTTTAATCATTCCGCGTATCAGGGGATTGATAATCTTATAAATCAACTGTTGTAAATAATCTCTGTAATTCATCTGTTTAAATCTGTTTATAGCTATTTTTATCTAAATCTTCTGTTTTCTCAATCTGTATATATCTAATTCTTTCGTTTTCTCATCAGTCTTTTCAATCCGTTTTTTCAGTTTCTTTTTCCGAATAAACTTCTGATATCTATATTCCGGTAAACAAAAAAGCGCTGCATATTATAATTCCAAAACAGTGCCACGATGATTGCCACTACCACTTTAGGGATAATGAAGAAATCTCCGAAATACAGGCTAAGTGTGTTGCGTACCCAGGGAATCTTCGCCAATGATTCCGTCAGTGCATACGTTCCCCACGTATTGAGCCAAACGCTGCAAACCCATACAAGGATAAATTTTACAGCAACGTGTGTTTTCTTTCCTTTCGATTTAAAAGTCCATTTATAGTTGATAACGCAATTAACGATTCCTCCATAGATAGCCCCCGCCAGGGTGGCATATACATAGTAGACATCAAACAGCCTGACCAGAAGAATCGTAACGAGAAAGTCTGCAATAGTTGCCATTTGAGCAGAAAGCTGCGCCCTCAAAAACATGAAGATGCCGCCTTTCTGGGAAATCATCCGTGCAACTTTTTTCAGCCAATCACCCATCTCGCTCCCACTAACAATATAAAACTATACACTCCCGCCAAAACATCGTCCATCATGACCCCTACTCCACCTTTCAGGCTTTCCATACGACGTATGCCCAACGGTTTGGCTATATCAAAGATACGGAACAGGGCAAAAGCCGCAATCACGTACCAAAACCATTTGTCATCATTGGGAACAGCCAACAACGGTATCCACACTCCCACCATCTCATCTACTACCACACGCGAAGGATCTTCTCCCCAATAAGTCTCCAGCTTATCGGCAGCCCAAATGCCGGCGAATATAAATACAATCACCAAAGCGGCAGTCAGCCATAATACCCAAGAGAAAGGAAGGAGAAAATAAAGTGCAATCCAAATGATAGAAGCCAGTAACGCCCCAGCCGTGCCGGGAGCAAAAGGAGAAAAACCGGAGCCAAAGCCCGTGCCTATAAAAACAGGTAGAAAGGGAGGACGCTTCATTTATTACTAATTACTAATTACAAACTACGAGTCGGTTGTGTCACGAGTCCCCCAACGAATGGGGAATTTGTACAATAAAAAAGTAAAAGTTGAGGTTGAGCATCCACCAGTCTTTATAGGATGGTAAATCTCAATCTCAACTTATTATTTGGGGTTACTGATTAAGCTAAGTAATCAGGTTCTTTTTCACCAATCATGTTACGCAATGTCTGTTTTACCATTCTCCATTGTGTAAACAAGTCGTGTTCGGGCTGATGTTCGAAATCGTGCATCGGACTCTTGCAGAAGAATGACAACCAAGTCTGGATGCCACACATGCCTGCACGCATTGCCAAGTCGCTGAACAACACAAGGTCAAGAGCGATAGGAGCTGCAAGGATAGAGTCGCGGCAAAGGAAGTTCACCTTGATTTCCATCGGGTAGCCCATCCATCCGAAGATGTCGATGTTGTCCCATGCTTCTTTGTTGTCTTTGCGGGGAGGATAGTAGTTGATACGTACTTTATGATAAACATCTCCGTAGAGATCCGGATATTTTTCTGGTTCGAAGATAGTGTCGATTACAGACAGCTTGCTGACTTCTTTTGTCTTGAAGTTATCCGGATCATCGAGCACTTCACCATCGCGGTTACCGAGGATATTGGTAGAGAACCAACCGTTCACACCCAGCATACGGGTTTTGAACATCGGAGCCAATACGGTTTTCATCAGTGTCTGACCACTCTTGAAGTCTTTACCGGAGATAGGTACATTCTTTTGTTTAGAGAATTCCCACATAGCAGGAGTATCCACACACAAGTTAGGAGCCCCCATTACGAACGGAGCACCTTCTGCAATAGCAGCATACGCGTAACACATACTCGGAGAAATCACGTCTGTATTGTTTTCCTTCATTGCTTTCTCTAAAGCAGCGAGTGACATGTGTTCGTCAGACAGCGGAATGTAAATTTCAGTACTTGCAGCCCAAAGCACCACTACGCGTTCGCAGTTGTTAGCAGCTTTGAAGTCGCGGATATCCTGACGAAGTTGTTCTACCATTTCCCAACGGGTAGCAGCCTTCTTCACGTGTGTACCGTTCAGACGTTTTGCCCAGTTGTGATCGAAAGCAGCCGGCATCGGTTTGATAGCTTCCAACTCTTCTTTTACTCCATTCAGGTCTTTTTCTTTCAAAACCTCGGCGTACATAGCAGCTTCGTATGCGTTGTCCGGGAAAATATCCCATCCTCCGAAAACAATGTCTTCCAAATTCGTCAAAGGCACAACGTCCTTGATGAGTTTTTCTTCGTTGTTCTCCATGCGCATTGTGGCTAACTGTGTAATAGATCCTATCGGTTTTGCCAGTCCCTTGCGAGAGGCTAGTGTACCTACAATCATTGTGGTGGCAACCGCACCACCGACTCCAACTACCAACACACCGAGGCGTCCGGTAGCGGGTTTAATTTCTTGTTTCATTTCTATTCTATTAAAATTAAACTAAAATTGATGCAAAAATAAGATTAATTAATTACTAATACAGTCTTTATTTGTCATATAAACATTGCAATTAGCAGGATTTAACTTTTAAAAGGTCATGTGGAGACTTATTCTCAAGCCTGATCTGTCAATCCCGGGCGAATCACGATAAGTGAGCCTCCAGATATAGTCCAAACGTAACACCTTGAAAATGTTTTCAATACCGACACCCGCCTCCACATAAGGTGTTTTTCCCATTGTTTGTGTGTTCTCTATCGGAAAAGCGAACAAACCGTCACTCAAAGCCGGGTTGTTTTTATCGCTCAAATGTCCATATAATCCACGACAGGAAACTATTTCCCTCCATTTAAGTTTTTTCAACAACGGTACCCGGTTGAACAGCCATCCGTTGAGGAAATAAGTAACATCCCACGAGAAATACTCATCGTTCATAAACTCCATCGCATTCATCAACGAGTAAGATTCCGGTTGGATGGTATAAGAAAGGTTGGCATTAGGCATGATAAGCAACGGGAAAGGTACTTTATCCCACACTTTACCTGCTTTTAGTATAACGTCCGTATAGCCGAACGCGGAAAACCAGAAGCGTTTCTGAATACCGGCTTCGGTATGATTGTAAGTGTAATCGCTGCCCAACACTCCTTTTCCGGCAATGGTATGCGACAAGGTAAACACCGGTGCATCCAACGATACGGGAAAACGGTTCCATTGGGTCTGGAAGAATTTCTCGTTCGGAGCATAACGCAACTTCAACTCTGCGGCACTGACAGAGAAATCTTTTACCGGGGTGTAGGTATCTCCTTCTTTCTTTAAAAAAGGAATCAGGTAGGAGGACTCATCTTGCCGTGTACGCGCTGTCAACTGGAAAGAAAAGCCGGAATAAAACTCATTGGTATAGGTCATCTCCGCCTGCCGGAAATAGCCGATACGGTCATCCTTCTCACGTTTCAAGGCCAGGAACACATTGTCTTTGCTTGTATACAGGTAATTTTGTCCGTACTGGTTCACATCTGATTCGTAACGCAATTTCAATGAATGGATGGGAAATTCGTTGGCGTATTCTTTCTTCTTCTTGAAAGAATATTCCAGTTCCGCCAATCCTTTCACTCTTTCATCTTTAAACCCGTAAGCCACATATCCTTTGCCAAACAGGTGCGGATTGAGCCAGGCGGTAGTCATACCTCCGGCACGGATACGGGGACCTTCCAATGTGTTACCGCTGATAGTGGCATTCATCGGGCCGATATAGAAAAGTGGCGCTTCTTTGGAGGTGGGAATATATCCCGTAAAGAGAATGGAAAGCACTTTCTCCGTCCAATAATACACCGGATAACTGCGTAATTGTGTCATCAGGCGGTCTACCGAGTTTTCCTGCTGGGAGATGGCGGCTTGCGGACGATTCTCCGCCCAGAATGTTTCGGGACGCGACAGGGCTTCCGTCTCTTCAATAATACGTTCGGGTTTGGTGAAGGCTTTGTCGGCTTCGGCAGTCGGCGTAAAGGTGTAGTTGCTGTAATCCGCTACACGGCGGGCAAAAATACCGTCCTGTCCTTCGGTCAGTTTAAACTCAACAGTGATACTTTCATGATCGAGCAGGCGTGTGCCGTCTTCAGCGCGCTTAAATTCCTGTTCGAGCAACATGTAGTCTACAAAGTTCAGGTTTATCTTTTTGGGAAAGTTGAATACGGCACGTTTAACAAAGTAAGTAGAGTCGAGCGTCACATACAGGTGTCCGTTGAAACCGAAAGACTCGGAATTAAAAGGCGTGAAAGCAAGGTCTGCACAAGGCTCTCCGGCAATCTGCAACGTGTCCATCAGGTAATATTTATAAAAGCCTGTGCCGATACGGGACAAGGGACTGACAAACTTATTTGTAAACAGGGAAATGTTGTTTTCGTAAATGTCGACGTCTTTAAAGACTTCATTGATGGCTGCCTGCATCCCTTGTTTAGAGAGAAACTCATCGACACCGGCCTGTTTGCGCCCTTTCACCCATTGCTTCTCGGAACGGGGAGATTTCCGGTAATAGTCTGTGGCAAGCAGTTCACGGGCTGATACCGTCAGAATCGGTTTACCGGTAACGGCAGAAGTATCTACATATTCCGTCAGGAAATCAAATTTACGATATAGCCATTTTTTCTGTTTCTCTTCATCAAAGTTATTCAACGCAAAGGTGGTCTTTTCATAACGTTCGCGTTGCCAGAAGTCTTTCTCGTAGGGAGAGTAGTTGTCACGGCTTTCAATCATGCGGCGGACAAATTCTACGGCGGGATTATCTTTCTTCCGGTAGTGCTCACGTTTGGGTTTGACTACCACTTCACCAAGCGCGTATTCGGTAGGCGCAAGTGCTACTTTATAGGATGCATTACGGGCAGGGCGAATGGTGCGGACATAGTCATTATATCCGATTACAGAGATTACAAGCACTGCTTCGGAGCGGTGGGTTTTGAAGTAAAAGCGTCCGTCGCTTCCGGTAGTAGTTCCTTCTGTCGTGTCTTTTAAGCGTACAGATGCATAAGGCAAAGGTTCTTTGGTCAGAGAATCAGTCACCGCCCCTTGTACCACATACTGCGCACTGAGCGGAATACTGATAGCCAATAAAAGAAAGAGCGTCAATGTGCCTTTTTTCATTAATCTCATACCTTAAATCCTATTGAATTGAGCGGGGCAAAGGTAGGAGTGATTTCAAGACAAAAAAAGGTCTATTTGACGGAAGAAATGTTCTTATTTGACACAATTAGGGGAAAGTAATACGAAATCGGGTCAGTCCGTCGGCATAGGTTCGCAAAGAGAATGTGCACCCATGACGCATCAGTACTTCGCGAATAAAGATGAGTCCGATTCCCTGACCGTTCGGTTTGGTAGAGAAGAAAGGACTGAACAGTTTAGCTTCTGTTTCTTTGCTGATTCCCTGACCGTTATCTATCACTTCAACAGTGGCCGGAGCGAGGGTGCGGACTATTATTTCCCCATCGGCTTCAATGCTTTCCGCTGCATTTTTGATGATATTTACGAGTACTTGCTCAAACAAAGCGGCATCCAGCATCACATCTTTCACACTTTCGTCTATTTCCATGCGGAGTGTAATGCGACGGTCATTACACATTCCTTCCATAAACCGCTTGCAGGTGAAAACCAAATCATTCAGATTGACAGAAGAGAGTGTCGGTTCGGGGATTTTCACCACATCGGCAAAACGGGTGATGAAACGACTCATCGAGAAACAACGGTCGGTACATACACGCATCACGTCGCAGATGTCTTCCATTCCTTCTTCGCTGGAAAGGGCTTGTTCTACCGTATCCAGTGTGGAAGTAATGCCGGCAGTCGTGTTGTTCACTTCGTGGGCAATCATGCGAATCACTTTCTCGTATGCTTTCTTTTCCGCTTTCATCACTTCGTCGGTGAGGGTTTCTACCAAGTAGAAGGGATGTTGAAATCCACGATCAATGAAAGAAGAATGAGTACACCGGTAGATATTCGAGTCGTTCAGACGGACGGTTACCTTCTCTCCTTTCGGGAGGTTGGCCAATTCCACCGCTAACGGAGAATCAATCTCTTTCATCTTCTTGCCTTGTACGTCTTCCAAACGAACACCCAGCATTTTCAAAGCCATCGGATTCAATTCCGAAAGGTCTTCATCAAGGGAAGTTATAATCACTCCCATTGGAGAAGCTTTAATCAGCAAATCGAGAAAATTATTCTGTTCACGCAGGCGGAGACGTTCATTCTTTAGCTGTTCCATCATGCGGTTGAAGATATTCACCACACGATCGGCCTCATATTGGCCTACAGGGCTAAGACGGCTACTGAAATCCTGCTCACGCAACAGTTCCATACCGCTTCCGATTGTATTCAACGGCTTCACAATCTTACGATAGAAAAAGGTCAGATAAATGAGGATGAAAAGTATCAGCCCCTCCCCTATGTAGAAAAAGATTGTATTCAGTTGACTGGAAAGGAACAGCAATACACTACCTAATGCCAGCAGCAGAAAGACTAGTATGTAAAAGAATCCTTTTATACGCACGTTATCTGTGGTTAACGGTTAATCTTAATATTATTAGGCACGTGCCTAAATTTATCACATTGTTATATTATATTTTTCGAGACGGCGGTAGAGTGCTGCACGGCTGATACCCAATGCCGTAGCTACCTGACTCAAATTTCCTTTGTAACGGTCCAACGCCTGGAGAATGGTCTGGCGTTCTATTTCATCCAAAGTCATACCAGCCAGAGCTGCGCCTTCGGTCACTCTTGCGTCATCGTGGCGAATATACTGCGCATCAAAGTCGGAAGCATCAAGCAGCGGTTTACCACTTACCAGAATGGTACGTTCCACCAAGTTCTTCAATTCACGAATATTCCCCGGATAGGGCAAACGGCTCAAGAATTGCAGGGCATCGGCAGAGAACTCCGTACGGGGCAATCCGTTGGTTACCGCCTGACGGTCGGCAAAATGACGTGCCAGCAAGGGAATATCTTCACGACGTTCGCGCAAGGCCGGCAGTTTCACTGTGATCAGATTGATACGATAGAAGAGGTCTTCACGAAAAGTACGTTCGCCCACCATTTTGCGCAAATCGGCATTGGTGGCTGATACCACCCGGATATCCGTCTTGCGCGGACGGCTGTCGCCGAGCACTTCAAATGTCTGATCCTGCAATACACGCAGTAACTTCACTTGGCACGAAGGGTCGAGATCACCTATTTCATCCAGGAAAATCGTCCCTTTGTTTGCCATTTCGAAACGTCCGATACGGTCTGCGGAAGCATCGGTAAAAGCTCCCTTCTTGTGCCCGAACATTTCACTTTCGAACAGGCTTTGAGAAATACCTCCAAGATTCACTTTCACAAAGGAGTGTTTGGCTCGCTGACTGTTGATATGAATGGCCTCGGCTATCAATTCCTTACCTGTTCCGCTTTCCCCTGTAATGAGGACAGAGGCATTGGTCTTTGCTATGCGAGCAATCGTATTCAACACATCCATCAATCCCTGGCTACGCCCGATGATGTGGCTGCGGTCGAAAGAATCGCTCTGTTCCTGCGTTGGTTCCTGTGGAGTGCCCGAAAGTTGGAGTGCCGTTTCAATGCGTTGCAACAAGGCGGCATTATTCCAGGGCTTCGTTATGAAATCAAAAGCTCCCGCCTGCATTCCTTGTACAGCAAGTTGGATACTTCCCCAAGCAGTCATCAATATCACCGGTGTTTCGGGACGGAATATTTTTACTTGTTTGAGTAGGGTCAAACCCTCCTCACCCGTTGTAGAAAGAGTGAAGTTCATATCCATCAGGATTAAATCCGGAGCTACGGAACGTACCACTTCCATAGCTTCCCGTGGACCGGGAACGGTCTGTACTTCATATCCTGCCCGCTTCAACATGAAGCTAAGCGAAGAACGCACTGCGCTGTCATCGTCAATTATCAGAATCATAGTTATATTTGAGTTTTGCCCAGTCAATTAACAACTTTGTCTCACACTCCAAAGGTACTAATAAATAGTTTGCTACCAAATGATTGATATATAAATCACGGAATGCACGCTTCAATAATACAAGTTACGTAATAAAGCTGTTTTCTTATTATTGTATTTAAGATTTTCCACTGCACTAAATAAAGATTTTCAGTACAGTAATTTATAATTGTTTATGCAGTCGAGTAATTATCCCGTTATAACGGGACAATAGTCACCTTATAGAGTGATAAATATCATCTTATAAGATGACTATTGTCACTTTATAATATGACACCTGTCTCCGAAAGGATTAAAACTCTTAAGATACGAAATTAATTCGTAAAAAGCAAGAACGGAATAGAAAATAATACTATTTACAGCAAGTTCCTCCATAAGATTCAAAAGCTTTTTCCTACCCTTTCTATTGCCGGATGATTTCATCAAAATCAGCTTCAAGTTCGGTATTGGTACGAAAATCCCATAGCGTCAGACTGCGAATCTGATAATAGTAATACCAATAATAATAGAGTTCGGAAATATGTTTCTGTCTTGCCTCATCTTTAGAGTTCTGCGCATCATTCAGGTCTAAGGTATTAATTTTGCCTATCAGGAAAGTTTCAATACTGGTCTTATAACGTTGCTGTGCAATTGCATCGGCTTCCTTCGCTATGTCCAATTGTTGTGCCTGATTATTGAAATGCTCCACCAACAGAAAAATGTCCTGATTGAAGTTTATCTGTTCCTGACGAATTTTTGAAAGCACTACATCCCGGTTGCTCTTGGCTACCCGGACTTTCCCACGGCGTTTTCCCCAATCGAGAATCGGAATCTTAACGCCTACCTGAACAATCTGATTATCCTGCAGGTTCCTGTAAACGGCCGGAAAATTCCGGTTCTCACCCGTATATCCTACGCTTGCAAACAAATCGACACTACGCAAATTTCCGCGTGCGGTAGCTACCTCATAATCGGCTTCCAACTGGCGGCGACGGATATTCTGTGCAAAAGAATTACGTTCCAATGCTTTATTTAACACCTGATTGTACTCCATCCTCGGGCCATCCACAGCTTCGGGAAGAACCGGGTTTAGTACTTCATCCTCTCCTACTCCCAAAAAGGCACGGAGCTGGAACATCTTGGCATTGAGATCACTCTCTGCTTCCGTCAATGCTGCTTTCGCATTCAAAGCGGAGAGTTTCAACTGCAAGAGTTCATTCTCGGAAATCTGCCCCATTTTGCGTTTGGCAAGGGCTACTTCATAAAGGTGGTCGGCATTTGTCTGGTTCTGTTTCGCCGTGCCAAGATTTTCTTTTGCCAACAAAAGATTAAAGTAATAAGTGATGGCACGCATCGTCACTTCTTCGGTAGCAGTGATAAAAGCTGCTTTCGCTTCGGCATAACGAACCGGTTCGATGCGTCTGTTCCACTTTATATTATTGACTCCAAAGATGGGTTGTGTAAGTTGTAATGTGACAGGAACCGACATAAAATGCCGGTCTCCTCCGGCTCCCAATTGCTTGATATAGTCGAGAGAGGAAGTCAGCGAGAGTTTACCACCGGTAAGCCAGATGTTTTGATCGATAGAAAGATCACCGGTAAGCCCCAATGTGTTATTACGGACGAAACCGTAAGAACCGTCCGAATTTTGATAGGAACTATACGATTTGTTATAATTGGGCAGGGTTCCGGTCAAGTTGACTTCCGGCAGAAGATCAGCACGAAAGGTACGAAATTCCCAATAGGCCGTTTTCAATTCATTCAAGGCAACAGCAGCGTCAACAGATTGAATACGCGCCATAGCAATAGCTTCATTCAAGGTTATTTCCCTTTCCTTCTGTGCCGACAATGCCAACGGCAGGCAAACGGCAGCAAGAGCAAACAATATACTTTTCTTTTTCATTATACACAATATTTTCCACTATGAGAGAATCAAACGATGTGCCAAAAAAGTAAAGTTTTTATTATCAACAGATTAGAAAATAAGAAAAGTGTCCATTTTCGGACACTATGCCCAAAAGTGAACGTTCGATTATTCGCAGTAGTTAGGAAGGCGCACAGTGAAACGAGTGCCTTTACCTACTTCGGAGGTGACGGAGATGGTACCATTCAGACGTTCGATGATGGTCTGACAAATACTTAATCCCAAACCTGCTCCTTGGGTGAAATTATCGACTTTATAGAATCGTTCGAATATATGACGGATACCTTCTTCAGAAATACCGACTCCGGTATCCTCCACAAAGATGCGGGTGTAGCCGGGAACCTCATCATCTTCATAGCCGAAAGTAATGAAACCGCTGCTCGTAAATTTAGCAGCGTTATTTATCAGATTATTCACGACTTGCTGCAAGCGTACATTATCTGTCGTAAGATATTTCTTATCACTTTCGGGCATACGCAACACCAGTTCTACTCCCGGTGGCATATTCAAGCGTTGAGAATCATGGACGGTCTTTAATAACAGCGGCAGGTTATGCTCGGCGAACATAAATTCCATGGTTCCCGATTCGATACGTGACAAATCAAGAATATCATTAATCAAAGCCAGTAACAGGCCGCAATTCTTATTAATGGTTCCGATAAACTGGGCAATCTCTTCGCTTGTAAAACCACTCGTATCGCTTAGCAAATCGGAGAAACCTACAATCGCATTCAGCGGAGTCCGAATCTCGTGACTCATGTTGGCAAGGAATGCCGATTTCAGTTTGTCAGCCTGGAGGGCTTTATCACGAGCCTCTCTCATCTCCTGCTCGGCAGTCTTATATCGCTGGATACTCTGGCAAACACCTAATATATTGTACAATGAATCTTGTGTCAATCCCGTGATTACGGAAGAACGATATTCCCACCATTCATACTCTCCGTTGACATTCCGCTGACGGAAATTCAGACGGGTATTGGAATCTTCTCCTGTCAATGCTCTATTAAATAACGGACTTATTTCCTTCAAATCATCAGGATGGATAGTGCGATCCATTTCATCACGGGAGATGGTAGTAACCGATTCATCGTATCCAAGACGTTTCAAGAAACCTTGCGGGAAAATGAAACAGTTGGTTTCCATATCAAACTGCCACGGATAGATGGAGCTTTCGTCTACTGCCATATCAAAGAAACGCTTCTGCATTTCTTCATTCGAAATATTCCGTGCGGAAAGTGCCATACCGGTAATCGTATCCTTTGAACGGATCGGGACTATTTCCCCCGACACCGGGAAGTATTTATCACTATGCACTTCTTTCATGAAAGCTCCCTGGGGTATCTTCACACTTTCTCCTTTTGAAGCTACCTGCTTCAGCATAGAATGAAGAATATCCTGACCGTTATAATATATCTTGAAGATGCTGCCTGCCATCATTCCTTCATAAAAACGGCCCCCTGACTCATACGGCAAATGCAGCATTTGTAATAAGGAGCGGTTTGTGAAATGAATGTGCAAATCGGTATCATACGTTATCACACCATCACGGATGGAATGAAATACATTATCAAACTCATTACGCTGTTCCACAAGTTTATTCTGCACGAGCAGACGGGTCTGTGCCTGAATCCGTCGTTTGGACTCACGCCGGTTGGCACGCATCAACCACACGATAGAAGCTATCAGCAACGCCAGGATAGACGGATAGAGCAGTATAAAAAGGTATTTATATTTTTCCCAATACGGTTCGTTGACGATGGTTCCGCTAGAGGATACTTTATCAGGGTCAATATGAAAATAATCCAACTGTTTATAGTCATAGATAAATCCCTGCGTGATTTCTGTCACTCCTATTTCTTGGGGAGATGTACCTTTTAAGACTAAAGCAGCCCTTTGAGCTGCCGATAATGCTGAAGCATAACTATCGGAATCGTATGCACAGAATACGCCATTAGTTAACCCCACATTCTGACTCGAAAATACGGGAGCTTTTGAGTTTTTGCCAACGAATGAAAGGAAAGGCGACCATTTAGGAGCAACCACCAGACGTTCGTAGCTGTTACGAGGGTAACAAATAGCAGCAATGATATGACTCGTTGTATGATTTTGGGTATTATAGACTTTCATTCTATAATCCGGATTGTCTTTTTGAAAGATTTTCCACTCTTCTTCAAAATCTTCAAGGCCTTTGTTACTCAAAAAGCTGTTATCTATCACACATACCACTTCTTTCCGCTGGGGAAATATCTTTTGCGCCTGACGCAATATGACATCAAAATCCGGATTGGCAGTGAACCCGCAAACATTGGGATGAGTAGCAATCAGCTCCATATCAGGATACTTAATGCCGAAAAACACGACCGGTATCTGCAAAGGCAACGAATCTCCACAGGCAAAAAGAGTATAGAAAGCTTCATCACTTGCTGTTATAATCAAATCGGTCTGCCTGTCACGAGCACGCTGACAAAAACGACGCATAATTACTTTCTCGGAGTTGAATGCCCAAAAATCGGCATCAAGATACTCCGTTGTTATATTCACCTTCAGGCCACTTTCTTTAAATCCTTTGACCAACCCCTGATTAAGGTCGCTATGCCAAGGAGTCTGTGAGGTGTATGACTGTATAAACAGGATATTGTATGTACGTTCCGCTGCTGCCGCCTGAATAAGAACAGCAAAAAACAGAACGATAAGCAAACAATAGTAGCGTCGATTCATATAATTAAAGCCTGCGGTGTTTTCAATATTATGCCGACAAAGATACGTTAATTATATTGAAAACAAACAGATAGCCCAAGTTTTTTATTCTTCGCGCAACGCCTCGGCAGGGTGTATGCGAATTACCTGACGAGCAGGAAACCAAATGCCAACGAGAATCATTAAAGACATCAGGAAATAGGTTATGACAAATGTAATAAGAAAACGCACTACTCCCCACTCCATATACCCTTCAGTCAACTCCAGATGGCCGATATTATAACAGATGACGGCGGCAGGCAAAGCAGCCAGAGTCAACAATAGCAATCCTTCTTTATTTAAACGTTGCCAAAGCTGCATCCGGCTGGCCCCGACTGCTATACGAAGCGCAGACTCGGCACGACGGTGCTGCGTACGGAACCAGAAGGTGCCGACAATGCCCAATAGGATATTAAGCAATAAGAATCCCATCATCCAGAAACGTACCTGTACCTGATTATAGCTCTCTTGCTGGAAATCATTCCGTATATCTTCATAATCATGCACTTTCAAGATGAATAAGTTGCCGACACTCAACTGGTTGACAGACAATTTCATCAAATGTTCCGCAAAGTCTTTAGAAGTCCCCGGCTTCACACGCAGACAAACTTCTACACTTGAAGGATAAAGTTCATCGTCAAGTTCGACCATTATCTTTTCAGGAAGTTCAATGGCTACATACCGATCACTGTAGTTAGGCCAAAAGTCATTGTAACGCACCTTCTTCGAAACTCCCCCTATCTTGTACACTTTCGTAGAATCATCCACATCGACCATTTCTTTACCCAACAGCGTACGATCGCCTTTATAATCTTTGGGCAAGAAATTTTCACCAACAACGACATTGCCATTCCTTAAAGCTTGCACCAACGGCTGATAACCACGCCCATCAGCACTTTGATAACGAAAGACCTGAAAAAAGTCAGGGGTTACCGAACGCCGTAGCGGATTACTAACTAATGTATCGATACGTAACATACTACCGGAGTTACTCCCGATATAGGGACGCGCATTATTGGATATTGAAACGGCCTCCACTTCCGGCAATCTCCGGAGACGATTGGTCAACTCGATAATATCTTGTCCTAAAGATGTACTCTTTTGCTCTTTCGAAAGATAGGAATTACTCTTGTCATTTTTCAGGCTTAGTTCCAAATAATACGTATCGGTAATATCAAATCCTACCGGTTCGTAATAAGTACGCGCTGTCACATACGTCCAGTCGACCACATACCACAGGACCACAAAAACAATTAATAGTTCTGACCACAACCATCCGTTTGACCGGCGCTCGTTCCATATTTGTTTTAATAGTTGCATTTTCTTTAGAATTTAGATGAGTTGAAGAATTATCTTTCGTTGATGGCATCCACAATATTGGTGCGAGTTACTCTCCATGCCGGAATGGCGGCACTTAGCAAATTGAGTAGGAAGCAAGCCAGAAATGCCAGCAGGAATACGGTAGGATCGAACAGTAAGTCAACACACATGGTCCGCAAATCTTCCACCCCATTGGATACAAAGTCTACGGAGAAAAGCATTCCTCCCAAAAGGAAAGCGGCGACATAACTTAATACAAGTCCGAGAATTCCTCCGAACAGGGAATAAAGCATATTTTCGGATAGTACCTGCATCATAAGCTCCCGTCTGGGGGCACCAAAGGCTTTTCGCACTCCTATTTCGGAGATACGCTTACGCATGCGTGACAAAGTAAGTCCGGACAAGTTGACGGCAGGAACAATCAACAAGACAAGTAATGTCAATATGTATTGCCGTACTGCTTCTTTCACAGCAGGAGGATTGTTGGCGGAATAGCGTTGCGCGGCTACGAAATAAGTATCAGGCTGTCCGCGATAGAGTAAATCGAAATTGGGATGCCCTGCCATAAAGATAGCCCGCAAGCGGTCTGCCTCCTGACGAATAGCCGGAAAATCGTCTTTCGATTTAGCCAGTATATAAACGGCAGTCATACCCATGATATTGTCATCGCCCCAAGTGGCTGTGAAGGCACTTGTTGAACTCAAAGGAATCCAAACTTGTGCATAGGCGTACTTCGCCAGTTTAGAGACCGGACGTACCACTCCGCAAACAATATAAGCCGAATGATTCAGAAGGAATGTTTTTCCAACCACTTCTGATGTTCCGAACAAACGGCGAGCCATATCTTCGGAAATCACAGCTTTTGCTGCTCCGGCATCAAAATCGGCATTATCATACGGTTTACCAGATAGAAACTCAAATTCAAATATTTTCCAGAAAGCATCGTCTGTTTGCAACACACTACAACTTTCCATCTCACCTGCCGGTTTAGCAGCCAGCATTGTTTCCTGCCAGATATTGGTTATGGAAACAACTTCGGGAATTGTCATTGCTTTGAAACAAGCCTTTGCCGTATTGTATCCGATAGGGCCATTGCTTTGCCAATTCACGTTGGACTTACTTTGAAGTCCGGCAAACCGGAAAATAAGCATCCGGTCACGATGGGTTTCCGGTGCAAAGGGAGCAATAGTCGCACGTAAAGTAATCACAATTACCATTATCATAGCAATAGCCAAAGCTGTACCAATAATAGAAATAGAAGAAAGCAGTTTATTTTCTCCCAACAGATGGAATGCTTGTTTAAAATAGAGTTTTATCATGATCGTTACCAGTATAAAGTTCAGTATATTTCTTACTCGTCTCTTAGTGCTTCGGCCGGTTGTACTTTCATTGATTGCAGAGCCGGATACAACACGCCGAGAATAATCATTATCGCCATCAAAAGGTAGGTCAGCAAAGCGGCTATCAGGAAACGGGAGGGTGTAAATGCCATTTGTGATATATCCACCAGTTCAGTATATCCAATATTAAATGCAATCAATATGGCGGGAAGAGCTGACATACCTAACAGCAGCAAGCCTTCGGTAATCAAACGATAGAATATATTTTTCCGGTTCGCTCCCATCGCCATGCGTAAAGCGACCTCCCCACGGCGTTGCTGGGTACGAAACCAGAAGGTTCCGATTACTCCCAGAAAGATATTCAATAACAAGAAAAAAAGAATACAAAATTGTGTACGCAGTTCATTTTCATTATCTATTTCACTGGCTGTTCGGACTTTGCTTAACGGGGTGATATCAAGTATATAAATATTCCCAACCTGATAGATACGGTCGGCATCATTCATAAGACGCTCCACAAATCCATCATCTACACCTTCGCGGACACGCAGGCTCAATTCAAGAAAAGCTACGTTTTCAATCGTTTCCATTTGCTCATCAGAAAGAAAAGTTCCGATATAGGTTCCGGTAAAAGGCTTTCCGGCAATACTGTAATGATCGTAGCGAACAGGCTCGGTCAAAGCTGCAATACGAAGGTTAGCATCACTCATGCGTACTTCTTTACCTAAAAGGTCTTTACCGTGAAAAGTGGCAGCCGAATAATAATCTGCCACATCGACAGGAACTATTATCGTATTCTTCTCCAAAGCCTTCACCAGACTTTCATGGCCGGAACCATCGATGTTCCGGAAACGGAATACCTTATAATATTCAGGAGTTGCCCAACGGTCCATCGTACTAACCCAAACGGTATCGTTATCCGGGAAACGAAAACTCCCTCCACTGAGTCCCTCATTATATGGAATACTGTTTTGAGAGATACAGACAGATTCAACTTCCGGATGACGGGACAAACGTCCGGCTATTTCCCTTAAAGCAGTCATATCATCTTTAATAGTCAGATCCGGATGATAATCAGTAGATTTATCTGTAAGGCGGTTCATACGTAATACATAGGTATTCTCTATATTAAAGCCCATTGGCTGATAATAGATATGCAAAGTGACATAAACCAGATCAACGATATACCACAATACAACAAACACCAGCAATAGCTCAATCCATAGAAAAGCATTGCTCCGGCGTTCATTATATATTTGTTTCAATAACTGTTTCATCACTTTATCTTTGGTTTATTGCATCTACAATATTCATTCTTGATACTCTCCAGGCAGGAATACCGGCACTCAACAGATTTAACACCAGGCAGAAACAGAACGCTACGAGAAAAATCAGCGGACTGAATAACATATCAGTAGAAAGAGAAGTTTCTCCGGCAAGACCTGCATTTTCACCGTTACCAAAAAGGAATGAGTTTAACAGGAAAGTAGCTGAATAGCTCAATATCAGTCCCAGTACTCCTGCAAGCAACGTCAATATCAGATTCTCCCAGAAGACCTGTCGCAACAGTTCGTTGGCAGTAGCCCCAAATGCTTTCCGGACACCGATCTCTGCCATGCGTTTCCGCATACGGGACAAAGTCATACTACTTAGATTGATAGCGGGGACCAAGAGTAAAATCACAATGATAAGAACGAACCGTCTGACAATATGCTTCATATCCAAGTCTGTTCCCCAATGACGGTAGAGATAGGCAAATTGCGTATCCGGCTGACCACGGTAAATCAATTCCATATCTTTCAGCTTACTGTTGTAGACCTGACGGTATTTTTCTACTTCGGCACGAATAGCCGGAAAATCATCGGACGAACGTGCAAGGATGACAGCACGCATAGGTCCCATCAGATTTTCTCTCCATGAAAAAGAAGCCAAATTTGTCGATGTATAAGGAATCCAAACCTGCGCATAAGAAGCTGTTGCCAAATTTGATACATCTTTCACTACTCCTGTAATGGTATAATCGGCTTTATTTAGTTGAATGGTACATCCTGCCACATCAGTGGTGCCGAATAACCGGCGTGCCACACTGGCAGAAACTACAGCCTTGGACAGTCCACTATCAAAATCAGCTTTCGTATATGGCTTGCCACACAAGAATTCAAAGCTAAACACGTGCCAGAACGCTTCATCTGTCTCCATTTCATCGACACTCATCCTGCCTCCTCCGGGAAGAGAAGCGCGCATCTTATTATTGATAGAAGTAATGGTAACCGCTTCGGGTATCGTCAACGTCTTAAAACACTCATGGGCAGTCGTGACAGACATCTGACTACTGGCAGCATTGTTGTGTTGCTCTTTATCTCGGGAGGTCATAGCCTTGACATACAATGAACGTGAACGGTTAACTTCCGGCACACAATCTTTTATCCGTACCTGCAATGTCAGGATTATGACCATTATCATACAGATAGCCAAAGCCGTACCGATAATACAGACAGCACTGATTAGCCGGTTCTCCTTGAGTTGATAAAGAGCTTGCTTTATGTATTGCTTCCACATTTTATATTCTTTTTCGATTAGGTCCCACAGAAGTTCGTCAAAGAACGTTCCACATTAGAAATTCCACCCCTTCTTTGTTATATCCTTACATTTCAGGTTTTTGTGATTGATTTTACCAACACCATCCTTTTTAAAAAAAGCGGTATCAGCCTTACCTGATAGAGTGATATTTCCGACACCATCCACTTTAGCTTTGATAATGCCACAATCGACATTCATTTTCATGTTACCTACTCCGTCGACATCGAGTTTCAATCCATCGCAATGAAGATTTTTCACGTTGCAATTCCCCACTCCGTCGAGTTCGAAAGCTATATTCTTGAAATTTAACCTTTCCTTCGCATCGAAGTTCCCTACTCCATCAATTTTCACTTTACTCAAATCGGGAGCAGTAATATAGCAAATAAGGTTCTTGATATTCCTCGCATTCCTATCTTTATACGAGATAACCAAAGTTTCGTTTTTCACCGTTATCCGGGTTTTCTCTACAAATTCAGAAGGTCCTTCCAAACGGCAGGTACATTCTGCCGATTGAGTGAAGATAATATTTCCGACAGATTGCAGGTTGATGACTGAAAAGTCGCCTACATTATAATCTTTACTCACATTTTGTGCCGATAGCGAACAGAAAGCAACACTTAACAGGACAGCTATCGCAACGATGAAAATATTCTTTGTCATGGTGATTTTTAATTTAGAGATATATCAATCTGGTTTTCTATTTAGTTTTATATATAAAATGCAGGTTCTACTGCACTTGTCGTCCGTCAAAGAAACGAATGGTACGCGAAGTCTGCTTCGCCTGTTCTTCATTATGGGTGACCATGACGATGGTGCGCCCATCTTCTTTATTCAAACGATGAAGCAGCTCCATTACTTCGGCTCCCATCTTTGAATCCAAGTTACCTGTCGGCTCATCGGCAAGGATTATTTCGGGATTACCGATAATAGCACGGGCAATAGCTACACGTTGGCACTGCCCACCGGAAAGTTGTGATGGAAAATGTCTCATACGATGACTCAAACCCACTTTCTCCAATACTTCCTGTGCCAGCCGTTTGCGCTCTCCACTACCAACACAACGATAAAGCAAGGGTAATTCTACATTGTCTAGCACATTCAGTGAGTTTATCAGATGAAAAGACTGAAATACAAATCCCAGTTCTTTGTTGCGAAATGCAGCAAGCTTCTTATCTTTCATGCTTTCAATCTTTGTTCCGGCTATCTCGATAACTCCGTCTGTCGGTGCATCCAATAGTCCCATAATATTCAGCAATGTAGATTTACCACAACCTGATGGTCCCATAATACTAAGAAATTCTCCTTTATCTACTTCGAGGTTTACGTTCTCCAACGCTACCGTCTCAATCTCGTTGGTACGATAAATCTTGTTGATGCCAGTTAACTTAATCACAATCGTTCGTATTTAAATAGTTATTATATTCTTTATTCTCTATTTCAATCCTATCTTTTAAGTATCTATTCATCCCGTAAAGCCTCTGTAGGAGGAATCCGACTTATTTTGTAAGCTGGAATAAAGACTCCAAGTAAGACTACTGAAATGATAACGATATAAACTATTAATGACACTGCTATATAGTGTAGCCAGAAATGATTAATCCAATAGAAGGCTCCAGGATAGCCTTGCTGGTACCAGCTCCCTTCTACAATGCCATATTGCAAATAGATCAAACATCCCACTAACCAGGCAAATGAAGCTAATATGGCAGCTTCTCCCATCAATTGCCTGCATATTGTATTAGACGAAGCTCCATAACTCAACATAATTCCGACTTCCTCACAACGACTACGTGTCTGAAGCCAAAAAGTACCGGTAACCCCTAATGCCAGATTCACAAGGAAGAAAACCGCCAGCATCACATTCATTCGATACTTATTGGTTATACCGTAGCTATATTCCAGCTTTTCCAATTGCCCGCGATAGGTTTGGGCATCACGAACATATAGATTACCCGCACGCAAGTGTCTACCAGCCCATGGGCGGAAATCATGAAGAAAACGTTTTTCGGAAATTCCCGGACGCAAACGGATAAGGAGCTTTCCATTATCCAATATATCTTCGGCACTGACATCCAACTGCGGTTGGAAACAAGCAGGCCTTCCCTGGTCGAAACTAGTGGAACGAACTTTCTCTACCATCGCTTTCACATGATAAAAAATGGTATCCTGTTCGTAACTCTCATACATTTGTTTTCCTGTCAGAGTAGTATTTCTTGCCAACTTATGTGCCAGTTCATCTGTAACAATTACTTCTTTCTCCTGAAAATCCATATTATCCAAATCCTGAAGTGTTCTCTCCTCAAGAGCACCAAAGCCAAAGGTTTCAAAATAACCGGAACGCGGTATGAAATAGAAGACAGAAACCGAAGAATTAATGGAATCATAACTCATAGTAGTAGAAGAATTTCCTTCGGAACCCGGATAGGAAAAAGTCACCAAAGGAGCTGCACTCTGCACATCAGGATGATTACGCAGTTCACGCAACAAGCGGTTCAGATTCTGCATCAGATGAAGAGAATCAGCCTCATCTTCGCTATACCCCAATGCCTTGGAAGGTAATTTATTGAGGGAAGCTACTAGCAGTCCATCCGGATTATACCCAAGCGGCAATGAGCGATTATAGCTCAATACAAAGACCGGATCGGTTATATACCAAGTCAATACAGTAACCAGTATCAATTCGGCCAGTAACCATCCGTTCCGACGGCGGCGTGCCCAAAGGCTCTTTAATATGAGTTTTAGCATATAGTCTATCTTCTTTTATCTAATAATTATTCAAAAGCCTCATTATTTCTGCTCATTAAGAGATGACACAATAGGACGCCGCAATGAATACCATGCAGGAATCAGTGCCGACAACATATTTAGTAACAGGCAAAAAGCCACTGCTATCACAAAAACCAACGGAGCGAAAAGCATATCTACTCCCAGCCATACATCTGCATTTCCCGGCACGTCTCTTGGAAAGGTTTCGAACAGACTAAAAGTATTCTGCCCTGATATGACTAAAGCAATCCATGCAATAACCAATCCTAGCAATGCCCCTAATCCGGAAAGCAGCAAGTTTTCCCAAACAATCTGTTTCAACAGCAAGCTCCGGTTAGCTCCAAAAGCCTTACGCACCCCCATTTCCGGAAGACGACGTTCCATACGCGCAGAAATCATACCACTCAAATTAAGTGCAGGAACAAAAAGAAGCACCATGAAAACACCGATAAAAGACCAGATTACACTATTCCAGTCTACACCTACATTACTATATACACGAAAAGTGTTGCGCCAATGAGATTCCGGTTGGCCTACCAGATCCAACTTCCACACTTTACCTGCCTCTGAAGAATTATACTTACGCATCAATTCATTGACATCATACTGCACCTTTTGAGCTTCTTCCTGCGTCTTTACCAAAATATAAGCTTCAAACGCGCCTAATGCCCATTTCCCCCATGTTTTATCGTAACCATCCACACAAGTGTAAGGCAAATAAATCTGTCCATAAGAAGCAGGTGTCAGAAAACTGCCTCCTTTCACAACTCCTACCACCCTGACATCAGCAAAATCTAATGAGATAGTCTTACCAACGACTCCTTCTGATGTCCCGAAAATCTGACGGGCATAACTGTCCGTCAATACAGCATTACGGATGCCACTATGAAGATCAGCTTCTGTGAAGGGCTTTCCTTCTAAAAAGATAAATGGAAACACCTTGAAAAAATTTCCGTCTGTGTATTTCACTATAGCCTGCACTTCCCCGTTCTCTTCTCCCAATTGCACATAAGAAGGATTTTCCGCATAATCATCCAAAATACCTGTCACTGCTTCCGCATCTTTTAAAGGATAGAGCCAATCATTAAGTAATTTATAACTTATATTGGAAGAATTGTTGTTATCAGCCTTCGTCATTTTTGCCGATTTGATGACCAGTGTACGACTCCGGTTACTCTCCGGATAAACCGAAGCCAGCCGCACATAAAAAACGATGGCTATCACCATTGTCATGGCAATGGAGAGTCCTGTGCCAACAATATAAAGAGTACTGAACAACTTATTTTGTTTCAATAACTCCCAAGCTTGTTTCAGATAGACTTTTATCATATCCCGATTCCGAATTATCTTAATTTCAACTTACTCTTATTTTTATAAGCACTCATATCGCTTACCACTACCCTATCACCCGGTTGCAATCCACTCAAAACTTCTACATATTCAAAGTTTGAATCGCCCAATTGTATTTTACGTTTGACCAGTTCATTGTCAGAGTTGCAGACAAACAGTTCGTATTCACCACGTCCAACATAGAAAGAGCCATTGGCAACACGCATCACATCTTCCTTTACAGCATTCAGCACATATACATCTGTCTTCAATCCGGAACGCAGACGACGGTGATTATCTTCCTTCAACTGAACCGTGAATGATATCACACCATTCTTGGATAGTGGTGTAACACTGCTAACTGTCCCTTCCAGTTTGTCGCTCCCTATCTTAACAATTGCTTTTCCTCCGGCTGCTACACGATCACCGTACGTATCCGCAATCTCGCCTTCCACTTTAAAATGGCTCAAATCAGAAATGATAGCCACCTGTCCGCCTTCGGAAATCTGTGCACCAATTTGGTTATTAATATAGGTAAGAATAGCTTTACGCGGGGAACGGATTTGTGCATCATCCAACGTACGTTTCTTTTCGGAAAGGCTCTTGCGAAAGATATTAAAATCAAGCTCCTGAACTTTCAATTCGGCAGCAGCTACTTCCTTCTCATTTTTATATTGTTGCTGAAGTTGTTCGTACTCTAATTGAGCCACATTATAGCTCAATTCAGCCTGGCGTACTTTATCTGTTGTTCCTGCACCGAGGCTGTCCAGATAGTGTTCATTTCTCAACTCCACTTTCATCCGACTCAATTTCATTGCCGACACTTTAATCTGCATTGCCATATCGGAAAGTTTCGTCTGATTATTGACACGAAGCTGATCAAGCTTATACTGGCGCATTTGTTCCTCGTCCAGTAACTTCTTATATTCAATTTCCGTACTCTGAAGGTCCAGTTTCAGAATCGGAGTACCTACGTCTACGCTATCTCCCCCTTTTTTATAGACTTCAATAATACGACTGTTGATCGGAGAATTGATAATTTCTTCAAAAGCAGGGACAACCTTACCGGAAGCACTGACACTTACCTCAATCACCCCTTTATCGACTGTGGAAAAGACAAGATCCTTTGCCTCCACTCCTGCCCTTAATACAGATATAAGTACACTGATGGCAATAATACTTGCCACTCCAATGGATGAATAACGAATAATCTTCTTATTACGTTCTTTTTGACGTACCTCTTTAGGAATTTCTCTGTCCATATCCGATCATTTACTATTTTATGATGTATCAATTCGGTACTTCATATACCAAATCTGTGCCAAAATCGTAAATAGTTGATAAATAGAAGATAACAAAAAACAAAGGGTGTCCGATATCGGACACCCTGTACGAATTTACCGTTCAGAATAGCATCTATCATCCTGTCGACAGGAAGCCTGTCTATTTGGATGATGACGTAGTAGAGGGGTTCTTTTCCTCTTGTATCAGTTCTTTCCCCCAATGGGTAGTCTCCTCCACCTTTTCACGATCACGAATCTCTTTTGCTTTACGGGCATAGACAATCATACGCATAGACTGATCGTAAGTGAAATAATTCCATACCCAATTTAAGAGCACAATCACTTTATTACGAACTCCAAGGATAGAACGCAGATGAACAACGAGCCACATCACCCAGGCAAACCATCCCTGCATCTTTACTTTACTAAACTCTGCCACGGCACGATTACGTCCTACAGTCGCCATCGAACCCAAATTACGGTAATGGAAAGGTTTCATCTCCCGTCCTTTCTCCATACGTACTAGATTCTTTGCCAGCAATTCTCCTTGCTGGATAGCCACTTGCGCCAATTGAGGATGCCCGTTCGGGTAATTTTCATCAGCTAACTGAATACATTGGTCGCCAATAGCAAACACATTATTCATCCTCTCTACACGGTTAAATGAATCGACCTTAATACGTCCTCCACGCCCAATCAGAGAGGCATCCAGATTGCCGATAGTCACACCGGTGACACCACTCACCCAGATAAAAGTACGCGTGGCAATCTCTGTACCATCTTCGAGTACTACTTTATGGTCACGATAATCCACAACGCGTTTATTCAACAGGATATTTACTCCCATTTCACGGAGAAACTGTTCGGCATGAGCGGAAGAATCTTCCGACATTCCAGCAAGCAGTCGCGGCCCGGCCTCAATCAGATATATATGCATCAAGCTACTCGGCATATCAGGATAATCTTTGGGCAGGACAAATTTCTTCATTTCGGAAAGTATTCCGGCTACCTCTATTCCGGTTGCTCCACCTCCTACAATGACGATATTCATCAACTCTTGTTGTTCCTGTTTGGTTGAGCAAGTTAAGGCACGTTCCAGATTGGCAAGAAGAGCATTTCTCAATCCCATTGCTTCCGAAACATTTTTCATCGGCATGGCTTCTTCTTCAATATGTTTATTACCGAAAAAGTTGGTTGTAGTTCCTGCAGCCAACACCAGATAATCATATTCTGCTTTTCCGATGGAAGTCTGTATCATATTCTTTTCCGGGAAAATGGCACGTACTTCCGCCATACGGAAATAGAAATCTTTCCGGCGCTGGAATATTTTACGAAAGGGGAAAGAGATGGAAGTAGGTTCCATACCGGCCGAAGCCACCTGATAAATCAAAGGGGGAAACTGATGATAGTTGTTCTTGTCTATCAATACGACTTGAAAGCCTGACTTTTTCAGCTTGTTAGCTAATTTTAAGCCACCGAAACCACCGCCTACTATAACGACACGTTTCTTATTACTTTTTGCAATGTTAAGACTCATATTATAATCATGTTTTATCAAGATAATAACACATCAATGAGTCATTAAGTTTTCAAAATTCGAAACTTTCATGAAGAAAGAAGCCGGATTCATTCATCGGTGGCGATACGCCCATTCCTCGGTACCGAAACATGTCCTCCCCGGTGCCGGAAAGGCTGTTCATCGGTGCCAAACAAAAAAACGTTCTACGAGTCTCTATCGCAGGCGCAACCTATCTCCGATTTCAGGGACATATTCGCCATCTTTACGATTCATCTTATACAGATTTTTGAGGCGAATACCATATTTTTGAGAGATACCATGCATGGAATCTCCATCTTTTACAATATATACGGTATAAGGTTTGGAAGCCTTTTTCTTCTTGCTCTTCAGGTAGATAATATCTCCCTCTACTAACGTATAATCACGCTGCAAGTCATTATATTTCACAAGTTTCTTCCAACTAATGTCAAATTCGTCACCCAAGTCTTTAAAAGTATCACCGTTGCGGGCTACAACATAGGCTATATCATTCGCAATATACACCTGATGCGGGTTCATCAACCAAGGATTCTTTTTCAGTTTCCGTTCTGAATATACACCCTTACGATCGTATTTATACAAATCATAATCTTCGATAATCGTAATCAGGCGATTAGCATAAGAAGGATCGGTGGCGTATCCCGCCTTTTTCAGTCCACGAGCCCACCCTTTATAGTCGGTGATATCCAGTTTGAAAAGAAAAGCGTAACGGGCCCCTCTTCTAAGGAAGTCGGAATGGTCTTCGTAAGAATCACGAGGATGTTTATAGGCACGGAAACATTCATTACGCGCATCGTCGTCGTGGCGAACACTACGCCCCCGCCAACTGCCACCACACTTAATACCAAAGTGATTATTACTCTTTCGTGCCAACTGACTGTATCCGGCACCACTTTCCAGCAATCCTTGCGCCAGTGTGATACTGGCCGGAATTTTATGAAGCTTCATCTGTTCAACAGCCAAATCACTATACTTATTTATATATTCGATGTAACGGGCATTTCGTTTCTGTGCCTGCACTCCTACGGCAAAGAAGAAAACAATGTTTAAAAAGATAAGTCTATACAGTTTATTCTCCATTTTAGTTCAGATGTGGATTAGATGGCACAAAAATCCGAAAAATAATTGGGATTATCAATCTCTTTCCTAACTTTGTAACATTAATTGTAGAAACCAATACCCTAACGTATATGAGAGACCTCACAATTACCGCTATTATTAAAGTATATCAATATGATGAGTTGAATGAGGCCGATCGGGCACTTATGCAGACTGCCATGGAGGCAACAGCTCGTAGTTATTCTCCGTATTCCCATTTCTCCGTAGGTGCCGCTGCGTTATTGGGCAACGGAGCTGTTGTGACAGGAACCAATCAGGAGAATGCCGCCTACCCGTCAGGACTTTGTGCGGAACGCACTACCTTATTCTATGCCAATTCCCAATATCCCGACCAGCCGGTTGTCACTCTTGCCATCGCGGCACGAACGGGAAAAGATTTCATCGACCAACCGATTCCTCCCTGCGGCGCTTGCCGGCAAGTGATTCTGGAAACGGAAAAGCGTTACAAACAACCCATCCGTATCCTATTATATGGCAAAGAATGTATCTACGAAGTAAAAAGTATAGGCGACCTACTGCCATTATCATTTGACGCATCAGCAATGGAGGATTAATTATGTTACAACAATATCACACGAAACTAAAAGGAACACTCGCACTTACAGACTCTTATCTGACAGAAAAAGCACTGCAAAAAGAAAAGGGGCTTTATAAATTTATATGGGTACGCAGCGGAAGCATCACAGTAGAAATCGACCATCAGGAAATGATGCTTACCAAAGATGAAGTGATTTCACTCACTCATCTGCAACACCTCGAATTTAAATCGATTGACGGCGAATACCTGACTTTGCTGTTCAACAGTAACTTCTATTGCATTTATGGCAATGACCATGAAGTGTCGTGCAGCGGTTTCCTGTTCAACGGTTCTTCTCACCTGATCCGTTTTACCCTGAATGAAAAAGAACGTAAAGAACTCGACACCATTACCGAAGCACTGGAAAACGAGTTTACCGTTTCCGACAGCCTGCAGGAGGAGATGCTACGCATCCTGCTAAAACGTTTCATTATCCAATGTACCCGAATTGCACGTCACCGCATGAATATCACCCGTGAAAAAGAATCCGGTTTTGAGATTGTCCGCCAATACTATAACTTGGTCGACGAGCATTACCGGACGAAGAAACAGGTGCAGGACTATGCCGATATGTTGCATAAATCTCCCAAGACACTATCGAACATCTTTTCTACCTGCAAACTGCCTTCGCCGCTTCGGGTTATCCACGAACGGGTGGAAGCGGAAGCTAAACGTCTCCTGCTTTACAGCAACAAAAGCGCCAAAGAGATTGCCGATATTCTGGGATTTGAAGACCAGGCTTCTTTCAGCCGTTTCTTCAAAAATATGACCGGACAGAGCGCCGTGCAATTCAGAAACACACAGGAAGGGAAAAATTGACAAGGCATACGGAAGTATTGCTATTTTGGGGGTAGTGGAAATGGACGACCTTTGCAACATAAGATAAACCCATTAAAACCCCAACAAAATGAAAGAGAAATTGATCGCTTTACTGACCTTCACTTCAAGTCTGAAAAGTTTTGGTATGAAATTTATCCGCGTTGCCATCCTGGTAGTATTTGTATGGATAGGCGGATTGAAGTATTTCCATTATGAAGCCGACGGGATTGTTCCGTTTGTTGCCAACAGTCCTTTTATGAGTTTCTTCTATGCTAAAGGTGCACCCGAATACAAAGAACATAAAAATGCGGAAGGTGCTTTTGTCCCGGAAAATCGTGCATGGCACGAAGCAAACCGCACTTATACTTTCTCTTACGGACTGGGAGCTCTTATTATGGGGATCGGCATACTGGTATTCCTGGGAATCTTTTTCCCAAAAGTGGGATTGGCAGGCGACACCCTCGCCATTATCATGACGCTCGGCACACTTTCTTTTCTTGTCACCACCCCGGAAGTCTGGGTTCCCGACTTGGGAAGCGGAGAATTCGGTTTCCCATTACTATCCGGTGCAGGGCGGTTGGTGATTAAAGACATTGTGATCCTGGCCAGTGCCGTAGTGTTATTATCCGACTCGTCACAACGCGTACTCAAAACACTTAAAAAAGACTAAGACAACCACTAAAGAGGATTCTGACTTCTTGCCATTGCGGAACAAATCGTATTTTCAGACTGTTATATAGTCTCATACAAATCGTTAATACAAGAAGTTATGAAACAATATGATGCAATTATTATAGGATTCGGCAAGGCAGGGAAAACCCTGGCTGCCGAACTTTCCAACCGCGGATGGCAAGTGGCCATCGTAGAACGTTCCAACATGATGTATGGAGGAAGCTGTCCGAATGTAGCCTGTATCCCAACAAAGACGCTGGTGCATGAAGCCGAGGTTTCCGCTTTGCTTTACCACGATGATTTTCCGAAGCAGGCGAATATGTACAAACAAGCCATCGGCCGAAAGAACCGCCTCACTTCCTTTCTTAGGAATGATAATTACGAAAGACTAAGCAAACGTCCTAATGTGACTATCTATACCGGAACGGGGTCTTTCATATCCGCCGATACCATAAAAGTGGAACTTCCCGAAGGAGAAATCGAACTGAAAGGAAAAGAGATATTTATCAACACGGGGTCTACTCCCATTATCCCTGCAATAGATGGTATTCAGCAAAGTCAGCACGTATATACCAGTAGTGCGCTTTTGGACTTAAGTGTACTTCCTCATCACCTGATTATCATAGGTGGAGGATATATCGGACTGGAGTTCGCTTCTATGTATGCCGGTTTCGGCAGTAAAGTGACGATACTCGAAGGAGGAAACAAATTTATGCCTCGCGAAGATCGGGATATTGCAAACAGCGTCAAAGAAGTAATGGATAAGAAAGGTATTGAAATCCATTTGAACGCGCGTGCACAGTCTATCCATGACACCAATGATGGAGTAACACTGACTTACTCGGACGTATCCGACGGCACTCCTTATTATGTGGATGGAGATGCCATTCTCATCGCAACGGGACGTAAACCGATGATTGAGGGATTAAACCTGTCAGCAGCAGGCGTAGGAGTCGATGCGCACGGAGCTATCATAGTAAACGATCAGTTACGTACCACTGTCCCCCATGTATGGGCAATGGGAGATGTAAAAGGCGGAGCACAATTCACCTATCTCTCTCTGGATGATTTCCGGATTATCCGCGATCAGCTCTTCGGTGACAAAAAACGTGATATCGGAGATCGTGATCCTGTTCAATATGCAGTGTTTATTGATCCGCCATTGGCACATATCGGAATCAGTGAAGAAGAAGCTCTGAAAAGGGGATATTCATTTAAGGTTTCCCGGTTGCCGGCATCTTCCGTTGTCCGTGCCCGTACATTGCGACAGACAGATGGTATGCTAAAAGCCATCATCAATAATCATAACGGGAAGATTATGGGCTGTACATTATTTTGTGCCGATGCTTCAGAAATCATCAATATCGTAGCTATGGCTATGAAAACGGGGCAAACGTCTACATTCTTACGCGATTTTATCTTCACGCATCCCAGCATGAGTGAGGGATTAAACCAATTGTTTGACGTATAAGATAAATAGGCTGTTTGCTTGCAAAAAACAGAAAAAATAACGTACTTCGTTCCATAATTGATTGAATACAGGAAAACTCCCTAATAAAAAGGAGGATTCCGCTAGCTATACGAAATTATGATAAGGAAAGTAGATTTAGAAGATGCAAAAGCAATTACAGCAATCTATAACGAGTACGTTATAAATAGTACGGCCACATTCGAAACCGAACCTGTTGCTGTTGAAGATATGCGTGAGCGCATAACACAGATTTCTGCTAACTTCCCTTATTTTGTTTATGAGATAGATAATGAAGTGGTAGGTTACTGTTATGCGCATCTGTGGAAAGAAAGAGCCGCATATCGATATACATTAGAAACAACAGTCTACTTATCTACAAAACATATTGGAAAAGGTATCGGGCGACTACTCATGCAAAGACTCATAGAGAAGTGTCGAGAGAGTGGTTATCATGCGCTGATTGCTTGCATAACGAAAGGGAATGAAACCAGTTACGCTTTACATGCGAAACTGGGTTTTAAGCAAGTAGCCGGATATGAGCAAGTTGGGCGGAAATTTAATCGCTGGCTGGGAGTAGTGGATTATGAGTTGTTGCTCATTCCGTAGTTATAAACTATCATAAAAAAACACAGCTTCTAAATAGGATAAACAGAGGCTGTATTTGGAGTAATCAGGGGCTCTGGATGAGAAAAACAGAGCCTCTAAATAAATGAATTTTATTCTTTTTTCAACCTTCATAGAGTGAAATCTAACAGAAAGTGTTATCTTTGCAACCAAGTTAAACTATATACCTACCGCAATGAGAATTAGTAAGTAAGACAACACTTCTAAGTAAACATCACTTTTCTTATATGCTTTTTCTATTTCGTTAAGCATCACGAAATCCGTGTTGTTTAGCCAGTATTGTGTTTGTCGTTCCCCCCTATCCTGTGATTTTCCCTCACTCTATTTTCAACCTCAAACCCAATAGATCATTATGTCTATAAGTATTCAGCAAATCAGCTATATCCATCCGGATAAAGAAGTATTATTCAGTGATCTCAATTTCGCCATCAGTAAGGGGCAGAAACTGGGATTAGTCGGTAACAATGGGTGCGGTAAATCTACTTTGCTGCAAATTATTGCCGGACAACTTTCACCCTCTTCCGGTGTCATTGTCCGTCCGGACGACCTATATTATATCCCGCAACATTTCGGGCAATATGATTCATTGACTATCGCTCAAGCACTCCAGATAGAACGTAAGCAACAAGCCTTACATGCTATCCTGTCAGGAGATGCCTCAAACGAAAATTTCGTCATCCTGGATGATGACTGGAATATTGAAGAACGTTCCATTGCCGCTCTCGATTTATGGGGGCTAGGACAGTTTACTCTATCCTACCCGATGAATTTGCTTAGCGGCGGTGAAAAGACCCGTGTATTTCTGGCAGGGATGGACATTCATCACCCATCTGTCGTACTTATGGATGAACCGACCAATCATCTCGATTCTTCCGGCAGACAACGTTTATATGACTGGGTAGAGAAATATCGTTCCACCCTGTTGGTGGTAAGTCATGACCGTACCCTGCTCAATCTTCTCCCCGAGATTTGCGAACTGGAGAAGCATCAAATCAATTATTATGGCGGAAATTACGAATTCTACAAAGAACAAAAAACGCTGATGCAGGAAGCATTGCAACAACGTATTGAAGAAAAAGAAAAGGCACTACGTATTGCCCGTAAAGTGGCTCGCGAAACGACCGAACGCAGGGACAAACAGAATGTACGCGGCGAAAAGAATAATATTAAAAAGGGAGTTCCACGCATTGTGCTCAACGCGCTTCAAGGAAAATCGGAAAAGAGTACCAGTAAACTTAACAGCACCCATCAGGAGAAAGCCGAGAAGTTAACAAGCGAACGTAACCAACTTCGAAGTTCACTCTCCCCGACCGCTACACTAAAAACCGATTTTAATAGTTCCTCGCTCCACACCGGAAAGATATTGGTGACAGCAAAAGAGATTAACTTCGGTTATCATCCCAACTCAATCAACAGTCATATTCAGATGAATAATGAAGCAAATCTTGCTGATACCGGTAATCATTCCAGTCCAGACAGTAATGATATCCAGGATAATAGCGACTTCAAACAGCAACTTTGGCAAACACCCATCAGCTTCCAACTAAAGAGTGGGGACCGCCTCCGTATAGAAGGGGCCAACGGCAGTGGGAAAACAACTCTTTTGAAGCTAATCACCGGACAGCTTCAGCCACAAGAAGGAAACCTGACACGAATGGAATTCACCTATGTCTATCTGAATCAGGAATATTCTATCATCGACGACCGGAACAGTATCCTAGAACAGGCTTACGCTTTCAATAACCGGAACCTGCCGGAGCATGAAATAAAGATTATTCTAAACCGTTATTTATTCCCCGCTTCCGAATGGGATAAATCCTGTCGGAAACTTAGCGGTGGTGAGAAAATGCGCCTTGCTTTCTGCTGCCTGATGATTAGCAATAATACTCCCGATATGTTTATTCTGGATGAACCGACCAACAATCTGGATATACAGAGCATTGAAATCATCACTGCTACCATCAAGAACTATACCGGTACTGTAATTGCAATCTCACACGACGATTATTTTATTCAGGAAATCGGTATCGAGCAACGTATTTTATTAAGCTAGCCTATTGATATTTTATCCGGTAAGTCTAAATATCAACCTAGTTTTTTATAACTTCGCAGCGCGAAGAAAAGAATTGGAATAAAATGGAGCAGACAGTACAATCATGGTGGTTTATCTTTTATAAAGATCAACTGCTTCTTGAGAAAAAAGGGGATGGTAAGTATGCCGTCCCATGTGGAGAAAGTTCTCCTATCATTATTAAAGAAAAAACAACAGTACACAATATCACAACACTGGAAGGGAGAAACTGCAAAGCTTTCTCCCTCTCCTCTCCCATTGAAGAATCGGAGCAATGGGCAATGATAGGACTTCGTGCCTCTTATGAATCTCTTCCTTTATCTCATTACCAGACTGCAGGAAAAGCACATGAGATTCTTCATTGGGATAGAAACAGCCGTTTCTGTTCTGCCTGTGGTACGCCGATGGAACAGAAAGAGTCTATCATGAAACGTTGTCCGAAATGCGGTCGGGAGGTATATCCTTCCATATCCACAGCGATTCTTGTATTAGTGAGAAAAAAAGATTCACTGCTCTTAGTGCATGCCCGCAATTTTAAAGGAACATTCAACAGTCTCGTTGCCGGGTTTCTGGAAACCGGAGAAACATTAGAAGAATGTGTAGCACGTGAAGTGAAAGAAGAAACCGGACTGGACGTAAAGAATATCACTTATTTTGGTAACCAGCCCTGGCCTTATCCTAGCGGACTAATGGTCGGCTTCATTGCTGATTATGCCGGAGGGGAAATCAAGCTCCAAGATGAGGAGTTGAGTTCGGGAGACTTTTATACAAGAGATAATTTACCCGAACTACCCAGAAAACTTAGTCTTGCCCGAAAAATGATTGATTGGTGGATAGAGCATCCTAACAAATAATCGGACATGGAAAATATTATCAAAGACATCCGGCAGTATATTCTCGAAACCCGCTAACAGGTGGATAAAATGAATACTTACTAAAAACAATCATAAATCAGTCCCATGGAATTATCAACAAAAACACCCCGAATTGAAGTAGTAGATGCTCTTAGAGGATTTGCTGTAATGGCGATCCTCTTAGTACATAACTTGGAACATTTCATTTTCCCTGTTTATCCGGAAAGCTCTCCCGAATGGCTCACCATTTTGGATGCGGGAGTATTGAATGCAACCTTCTCGCTGCTTGCCGGAAAATCTTATGCCATATTCGCTCTGCTTTTTGGATTCACTTTCTTTATCCAGTCGCACAACCAGCAATTAAAAGGAAAAGACTTCGGTTACCGTTTTTTATGGAGAATGGTATTACTTGCAGGATTTGCCACTCTTAATGCCGCTTTCTTTCCCGCAGGAGATGTCCTGTTGTTGTTCGTTGTAGTCAGTCTCGTACTGTTTATCGTACGTAAATGGAGCGACAAAGCTATCCTAATCACCGCCATCTTATTTTCACTGCAACCGATTGAATGGTTCCATTACATAATGAGTCTTTGCAATCCTGCCTATACCCTGCCCGATTTGAATGTCGGAGCCATGTATGCTGAAGTAGCAGATTACACTAAAGCCGGAAACTTCTGGGATTTTCTGATAGGCAATATCACTCTGGGACAGAAAGCAAGTCTGTTCTGGGCTATCGGTGCGGGACGCTTTTTGCAAACTGCCGGACTATTCCTGTTTGGCTTGTATATCGGACGCAAAGAATTGTTTGTAGCCACCAAATCTCATCTGAGATTTTGGACGAAAGCGCTCATTATCACAGCTATCAGCTTTGCGCCACTATATTCTTTAAAAGAACAGATCATGCAAAGTGACAGCAGTCTGATTCAGCAAACAGTAGGCACTGCTTTTGATATGTGGCAGAAGTTTGCATTCACGATTGTACTTGTTTCTTCTTTCATGTTGCTTTATCAGAAGGATAAATTCAAGAAAGCCGTATCCAACCTACGATTCTACGGAAAAATGAGTTTGACCAACTATATTTCCCAATCTATTTTAGGAGCTATTATCTATTTCCCATTCGGGCTTTATCTTGCTCCTTACTGTGGATATACTCTTAGCTTGATTATAGGTATCGTTCTTTTTCTGTTACAGGTTAAGTTCTGCAAATGGTGGCTATCTAACCATAAACAAGGACCATTGGAGACAATATGGCATAAATGGACTTGGATCGGAACCAAGAAATGACAGGAAGAAAAGCAGGCTACGAAATATGCACAACTACAAACGAACAACTTACGAATATGAAACTGAACGTATCACTCTAAAGCATCAACAACACATGTGTATATCCGCAGCCTGCCTGTTGAAATTGAGATGATGCCAATACAACAAGATTCTCGCAAGAAGGATTTGCAAGTGGACTTAAAGAATGCAAAGGAAATGAAAGAACTGTACCAAGTGAGGAAAAATACCCGAAAATAGGCAGAATCAGGGCCATGTACAGAGAAAAAAGAAGCGCCTCCACAATCTTCAAAAGATTATAGAGGCGCTATTTTATTATTTATCTTTTTATGATCTATATCTGAAATTTCAGAAGAGACAAAATCAGATACCCAATGATTTTTTCACTGCTTCAATCTTTTCCATGGCGGCAGATTCGGCAGAAGCATAACAGTTGCGGCATCCCATTTCACCCTGAACTTCCATATAGAACTTAATCTTCGGTTCTGTACCTGAAGGACGAACAGAAACTTTGCTACCGTCTTCTGTGAAATATTGAAGAACGTTAGATGGTTCCGGCATATTGATGGCAGTTACGTTACCTTTACCGTCAGTCTGTTTCAGTGTCTTATAATCTTTGCTTAAGATCACCTTAGAGCCACCCAATTCTTTCGGAGGATTAGCACGGAAGTTTTCCATCATTGCTTTGATTTCTTCAGCACCACTCTTACCCGGTTTCACTACGTTTACGGTAAACTCTTTAGAGAATCCATATTCTACGTAGATATCAAGCAACAACTGATACAAAGATTTGCCATTATCTTTTGCCCATGCGGCAACTTCAGCAATCAGACAGCAAGCAGATACAGCATCTTTATCACGAACAAAATCTTCGGCAAGGAATCCATAGCTTTCTTCACCACCACCGATATATTTCTGTTTACCTTCACGCAGACGGATTTCACGGGCAATCCATTTAAATCCAGTATAGCAGTCAAGCATTTCGATATTATTCTTATCTGCGATTTTCTTGATAAGTTCGGTAGTAACGATTGTCTTCACACAGAACTCATTACCTTTAATCTTACCCAGTTGTTTGTATTGAGTCAGAATATAATAAAGGTACATCATACAGGTCTGGTTACCGTTAATCAGTACCCATTCACCCTTGTCATCCTTACAAGCGATACCCACACGGTCAGCATCCGGATCGGAAGCCATTACGAGTTCAGCATCAATTTCTTTAGCAAGGTTTACAGCCATAGAAAGAGCTTCCGCATTTTCAGGATTCGGAGATACGACAGTCGGGAAGTTACCGTCCTTAACCATTTGTTCGGGAACAGTGAATACGTTTTCGAATCCCCACATCTTCAATGCACGCGGAATCAACATCATACCTGTACCGTGAATCGGAGTATAGACAATCTTCATATCTTTGTGACGGGCGATAGCTGCCGGATCAATAGAAACGGTTTTCACCATGTCCAGATAAATTTTATCAATGTCTTCGCCGATAATCTGAATCAAATCAGGATTTCCCTGGAATTTAATGTCAGCAGCAGAAGCAATGGCATTTACTTCGTCGATGATGCCTTTATCGTGTGGAGCCAATACCTGTGCACCATCGTCCCAATATGCCTTGTAACCGTTGTATTCCTTCGGATTGTGAGAAGCAGTCAGAATGATACCGCTCTGGCAACCGAGGTGACGGATAGCAAAAGACATTTCCGGAGTCGGACGCATATCGTCAAACAGATATACTTTAATGCCATTGGCAGAGAAAATATTAGCAGATGTCTCTGCAAACAAACGGCTGTTGTTACGGCAGTCATGACCGACTACTACAGAAATTTGTGGCAGGTCTTTGAAGTTCTTCTTCAGATAGTTGGAAAGCCCTTGAGTGGCAGCACCTACCGTATAGATATTCATACGATTGCTACCTACTCCCATGATACCACGCAAACCACCAGTACCAAATTCAAGGTCTTTGTAGAAAGCTTCAATAAGTTCGGTTTTATCATCGTTTTCCAACATTCGTTTCACTTCAGCCTGGGTTTCAGCATCATAAGCCGGGGTTAGCCATTTTTCGGCTTTTTCAGTGACCTGTTTAATAAGTTCCTGATTTTCCATTTCGATTATTATTTATTGGTTAATGAATTATTTATTATCAATTTCTCGAGCACACAAATGTAAAATAATAAGTTTATAAATCCTAGGTATTCAATTAAAAATTAGAAATTAAAAATTAAAAACCGGAGATTAAAAGCAAATAGCCATCCCACAGCAACAACTTGTCAGCCCATTTTAATCTTTCATTTTTAATCTTTCATTTTCAATTCTTATTTTACCAAATATCTGTCGCCAGTCTGTTTGACATATTCCTGCAAGAATTCTTTCGGATATCCGGGACGGATCACACCGGCAGGTTGTCCGATAGAATTACGTTCAAACTTACCATCTTTAACACGCTTCACTACTCCATCATTATACTTCACAATCAAGAATGTACCTAATTGTTTCCAAGTATCGAAAGTGCTCTGTGCAGTCATATTTGTATAATTTGTCAGAAAATCAACTGCTGCGTTCTTATCTTTAGCCAACAGTTTGGCAGCCATCTCTTCAATGCCTTCCTGTGCATTGTTGAAAGTCGTTTCCATTTCTTTCTGCGCTTCCCGTACATCACCGATCATCAAATCATAACGCGGATAGACCATATTAGATACCCAGTTGAAAATCCAGAAAGCTGAATTCCAAGAGAATGTTATATAATCGGCTCCATCTACACGGGTATAGCATACCGGAACTTTCGTTGCGCAGCAATAGACCGGAGTAAATACCGTCATGTTGGCATCATCCACACCAAACCAAAGTACACCACCTATCGGGTCCGGCTTATGAGCACGCATTTGTGCAACAAATACAAATCCGCTTTGTTGAGTGGAAATGGGACGTTCGTTGAAATATTCCTTATCGTCTACTTTAAAATTCAAAGGAGAAAGGCGATAAGGTGTCTTATAAGGACCTGCTCCAAAATCATTGGAAATATCAAGAGGCGTACCTTCATAGTGGTCGCGCATCATATCTTTTACATCCTGTACAGACAGTTTATGTTTCGGTTTCACGAAAAGAGGCATTGGAGTATCAGTCTTTCCCTCAATATAAGGAAGATACTCTTTTCCATTATCTGTGAACTTATTAAAATAGCTCCACACACGTGCCTCACAGAAACGACGGGCACCAAAATCAAGAGGCGCATAAGCTAACGAAAAGCTAAAATCTTTATTTACTCCATTAAAATATCCCTTCTCACGAGCGAAAGAAACGACATCCGGAGAGTACATACAGTTCTCCTTGTCATTCATATCAAACTGGTGGATACGTGACTGATTGGCATGAGCCGAGATACAATCATCGGGTACACGTACAGCTACCCAAACAGCTCCACGAATTCCGGGACCTTTACCAATCATTTCCATGATCCATATTTCGTTCGGATCGGCAATAGTAAAGGACTCTCCTTCGCTATAATAACCGTATTGCTGCACTAAATCGGTCATGATTTTAATTGCTTCACGGGCAGTGCGCGAACGTTGCAAACCAATATAAATCAGACTTCCGTAATCAATAATCCCTGTGGAATCCGCCAGTTCCGGACGTCCGCCGAAAGTCGTCTCACCAATCGTAACCTGATATTCATTCATATTACCGACTACATTGTAAGTCTGACGTGCCTGCTCTATTTCTCCCAGATACTTGCCGGTATCCCATTCATACACTTTCAACATCGTTCCCTTCGGGTAGGTAGCAGCCGGATAATGATAGAGTTCTCCGAACAGGCCATACGAGTCAGCAGAATAGGAAACGATCGTCGAGCCATCGGCAGACGCATTCTTTCCGACAATCAGGTTAGTGCAAGCGAAAGTGTTCGCCACAGCTGCCATAAATATGGCAGCACAAAGAATAATTCTTCTTTTCATAAATATATGATTCACTTTTAGTAATTTACCAAACAAAGCTTTCACGAGCTATCGTTTCATTCCCACAACCATCGGTCACTGTGAACTCGACAGTATGCTTTCCGCCCTTCTTCACGTGTTTCGGATCAAGTACGCATTCCCAGTACGATTTCACAATATTGGGGCGTCCGAAAAGTGCATACTTACCATCAATCGTTCCACGATAGGAAGCAATTCCCGCCCCCTGATCTTTCAACCGATAGACAATCTTTCCGTTTCTTCCCCACTGGTTCTTATTGACAGGAATAATCTCCGGCGGAATGGTGTCGATGGCAACAGTATAAGTTCCCAGCTCCCTGATAGCGGCTTTCATGTATCCATCTTCATACTTTCCGCCTACGCTGTACTTTCCTCCCTTCGGAGTGATACGGGCTACATAATATTTGGTCGTATCGGCAACCGGCTTTCTACGCAACCCGATACGAAGTTCACAAGCTGCATGCAATGGAACCGTCTTATCATTCAGTTGATAAGTAAAAGCAACGGCACCACTATCCGCCTTCATCTGATAATTGAGGGGGACATCGTCATACAACATTCCTTTCGGAATAACCAGGCTCAATCCCGGTTCTTGCAAATAATTAGTCTTATTCCAGGTGAAATAATATTTCTCCCGATGATTCAACGGTTCAACCGGCTGCTTCCGGCCCCGTACGGTAAAACGATAGTTGGAAGTGTTTCCGAAAGCATCTTTCAACGTATATAAGAACTGATAATCCCGTTCCTCGTCAATCGTCACCAAACCACGATTATCATTCGACGCTTTCAGCAGACGCAACGTATTCCCCGGATCAATAAAAGATTTCATATATTGTCCATACGTCCAAGAGTTAATCATCCGGTTTTCTTCCTGTGAGAAACGATCTACTGTGCTACGAAATATTTCATTCCCATCTACCGCGAGCACAACAGAATAAACTCCATAATGGTTACTTACGCCATCCATATAATCGTATGCCTTGATACCCATACCTATCACTCCCCATGCTTCCACGGGACGTTCGCTATTGGGAAGAATCGTTTTATTCTCCTGCTTTCCATCCACAACTCCTTTGCCCGGTTGCGGAAAAAACATGATGCCATCCGCTTTCGGAGCACGCGTATCTTTTATTTTCGATTGAAAAAAAGGCATAGGGTCAATATAATCTCCCGATTCCGTTTCAAACACATCCAGATGAAGATGCGGACCGAACGAATATCCGGTGTTTCCGCTCCATGCAATCTGCTGACCTCCCTTTACCGGATATTCTCCCGGTTCGGGAACAATCTCCACTTCCCAGCTCTCTTCTTCATATTGGAGCTTCTCCACCCTTTCGGCAATGGGAGAAACAAAATCACTCAAATGGCGGTTGATAGTTGAATAGCCATTATGGTAGCAGACATCAAGTACATATCCCGAGCCATTCGTGACGCGAATACGTGAAATATAACCATCAGCGAGAGCACGAACGGGTTTACCGATTACTCCGCCTGTTTTAAAATCCAGCCCGCCATGAAAGTGATTGGATCGGATTTCACCAAAGTTTCCACTCAATGTAAGAGGAAAGTCAAAAGGAGGCACAAAGGTTGCTTGCTTCTTCTCTTGTCCATATCCTCCAATGCAGCAAGCCAGCATCAAAGCAGCGATATATCGTCTCATCATTCCATTCACTTTTTTACTCCCGCAAATGTACACTATTCCCACTAAACTATGAAATATCTGGGAGGAATGATGGCCTTAGATTCTAGTTAATATTTCTTTTTAATGTTATATTCATTGCAAATCAGTAGTCATTATGTTATTAATATTAGTACTTTTGTGGCTGTTTTTTAATTATAATTAAAAGTTAGAGACTCAATGAGAATGTATGTAAAAGTAATGGCAGCGGTCATTGCATGTATATTGCTGAGTGGAGAAGCGCTCTCGGCATTTGCAACTACCCCCGCTACAGAAAATCTGAGTTGGTTTAAAAAGAAAAAGAAGAAACCAGAAGAGAAAGAAGAGAAGAGTAAAAGCGACTACGAAAAATTAGTGGAAGACAGTAAAACTACAAAAGGAATGTTTGCTGTACACCAAAAGAAGAATGACTATTATTTTGAAATTCCTACCTCACTTTTGGGACGTGATTTATTAGTTGTCAACAAACTGCAGCGAGTTCCTGCCGAACTTAATGATGCAGGTGTAAACCGTGGAGTAAACTACGAGAATCAGATGGTTTGCATGGAATGGGATAAAGCTACGGGCAAACTAATGCTACGACAACAACGCCCATTACCTCTGGCCCCCCAAACGGATGCTATCTTCCGTTCGGTAAAGGATAATTTTATCTCTCCGTTGATTGCCGCATTCAAAATCGAAGCGATTAATGCAGATTCTACTGCATTAGTAATCAAGGTGAATGATATTTATGACGGTACTGAAACCAGTATTAATAATGTATTTACTAATATCAATCTGGGTACTTCGGCTATCAAGAACTTATCACGTATTTTATCCATCAAATCCTTTTCAAACAATGTCGTGGCAACTTCCGAGTTGACCACCAGAGTTACAGAAGGAACCACCACAGTTTATGTGACGGTGGAAGTTAGCTCTTCTATTCTCTTGTTACCCGAAAAGCCGATGATGGGGCGATTCGACAATCAGAAAGTCGGTTATTTCACTAATCCGTTATTAAGTTTCAGTGATGCGCAACAACGTACGGATAAAACACAGTATATCACTCGCTGGCGTATGGAGCCTAAACCGGAAGACCGGGAGGCTTATCTGAAAGGTCAGCTTGTGGAACCTGCCAAACCAATCGTATTCTACATTGATAATTCAACGCCTTACCAATGGCGTACGTACATTAAGAAAGGTATTGAGGACTGGCAGATTGCTTTTGAAAAGGCTGGTTTCAAGAATGCGATTATCGCCAAGGAAATCACGGACAGTATGCATGTAGATATGGACGATGTCAACTACTCCGTACTGACTTATGCAGCTTCAGAAAAGAAAAATGCAATGGGACCTTCTCTGTTAGATCCACGTTCCGGAGAAATTCTGGAAGCTGATATTATGTGGTGGCACAATGTGCTTTCTATGGTACGTGAGTGGATTACTGTCCAGACAGGAACAGTATGTCCGGAAGCACGTAATGTGCAATTACCCGATGCTTTGATGGGAGATGCTATTCGATTCGTAGCCTGTCATGAGGTAGGTCATTCTTTGGGACTCCGCCACAACATGATGGGTTCATGGGCTTTCCCAACAGATTCATTACGTTCCGAAGCATTCACTTCCAGAATGAATTCTACCGCTTCATCCATCATGGATTATGCACGATTCAATTATATCGCACAACCAGGAGATGGCGTAAAAGTTCTTTCTCCGCATATCGGTCCTTATGACATGTTTGCTATCGAATATGGTTATCGTTGGTACGGAAAGAAGACTCCGGAAGAAGAAAAGGATATTTTATTCGATTTTTTGAGCAAACATACTGATCGTCTTTATAAATATAGTGAAGCACAGGATGTACGTGATGCGGTAGATCCACGTGCACAGAACGAAGATTTAGGTGATGATCCGGTTCGTTCTTCTTTACTTGGCATTGAGAATCTGAAACGTATTGTTCCGCAAATTCTTCAATGGACTACTACCGGCGAGAAAGGACAAACTTATGAAGAAGCATCACGCCTCTACTATGCAGTAATCAACCAATGGAACAACTATTTATATCATGTCCTTGCCAATATTGGCGGTATCTACATTGAAAATACAATTGTTGGAGATGGCGTCAAGACTTATACATTCGTTGAGAAAGAGAAACAACAAGCTTCACTAAAATTTCTGATGGATGAAGTATTAACATATCCTAAATGGCTGTTTGACACGGAAGTAGGACAATATACTTATCTACTTCGTAATACTCCCATCGGAAAACAGGAGAATGCTCCTACGCAAATCTTAAAGAACGCCCAAGCCTATATCCTTTGGGATTTACTAGGCAACACCCGTTTGATGCGTATGATAGAGAATGAGTCTGTCAACGGAAAAAAAGCCTTCACAGTAGTGGAGCTTATGGACGGACTTCATAAAAACATTTTCGGTATTACCGAACGTGGTGGCATCCCCAACGTAATGGAACGTTCTTTGCAGAAAAACTTCCTCGATGCATTACTTACAGCAGCCGCAGAACCCGAAGCTGTAAAAATCAACAAGAAGATTGCAAATGAGCATTTCCTGCTTGACCATGCCACTCCTTTCTGCAGCTGTTATGCAGCCGAACAACGGGCACTTCGCCAAGAAGACCGAATGGGCGCTCCACGTGTGCTTAACTTCTATGGTAGTCAGCTCAACCGTATTTCTGATGCTATCTCGGTGAAACGCGGAGAGCTATTACGTATCAAGAAATTGTTGCAGAGCCGTCTCGGCACTTCTGATACTGCTGCACGCTATCATTATGAGGATATGATTCTACGTATTAATACGGCTTTGGGAATCAAATAAAACAAAATTAATCACTTTAACAATCTATATTGATGAGAAAAAAATATTTATACGTTCTTATATGTTTTCTTGTTAGCACGTTGGCTACAGCCAACGCTGCTAATCGCACAATCACCGGAGTCGTCATATCCGGTGAAGACAATGAACCTCTAATCGGTGCTTCTGTATATGTTAATGCAGACGATTTGAAAAAAGCCGGAGTATCACAGACTTCTCTAGGTACTATCACTGATATGGATGGTAAATTCTCCATTTCCATTCCGGAAAAGGTGACCAGACTACATTGTAGTTATATAGGTTTTGAAGAACAAAACATCATATTACAAACAGGAAAAGATACTTATCGTATTGTACTTCAAGCTTCATCACACACATTAGGAGACGTAGTAGTAACTGGTTATCAAGAACTGGAACGTCGTAAACTGACTGCCGCTATCGCTAAAGTAGACGTTACAGACGGAATGGTAGGCGCAGCAAAAAGCATCGACCAGGCATTAGCCGGACAAGTGGCGGGTGTAGCCGTTACGACAACTTCCGGTGCACCAGGAGCTCCTGCACGTATTCGTATTCGTGGTACAGCTTCATTGAATGGAACACAAGACCCATTATGGGTATTGGATGGAATACCTTTGGAGGGGACAGATATTCCAGAGATTAACAAAGATAACGATAATGACATTGTAAATATGTCACAATCTTCTATCGCAGGTTTGAGCCCAAACGACATTGAAAGCATTACGATATTAAAAGATGCAGCTGCTACTGCCATTTATGGCGCACGTGCTGCAAATGGTGTAATTGTGGTAACAACCAAAAGAGGAAAAACCGGAAAACCTGTTATTAACTTCAATACTAAATTGACTTATACTCCAAATCTCAATACTTCACGGCTCAACTTACTAAACTCGGAAGAGAAAGTCGATTTGGAACTTCAATTATTAAAAGAAGCACGGTTTGACATATTATGGGGATTAACAGATCCGATACCGGTATTTCCTGAAAAAGGAAAAGTTGCTGCTATCATGAAACAATATAACTTAATAGACATCTATAAAGAACAGGGGTGGAACGGACTGACACCTGAAGCCCAAAATGCTATAAACAAACTGAAAACAATCAATACAGACTGGAATGATATATTATTCAGAGATGCTTTCACGCAAGAATATAACTTTAGCATTTCCGGTGGTAGCGAAAAGGTTACTTATTACAACTCACTTGGTTATGTCAAAGAAAACGGAAATGTACCAGGTGTAAGCATGAGCCGTTTTAATCTGACCAGTAAAACGTCTTACCAAATCAACAAAATATTAAAAATTGGAATGTCTATTTTTGCCAACAGACGCAAGAATAACACATTTATGACTGATACTTACGGACTTATTAACCCTATATATTATTCACGTATCGCCAACCCTTACTTTGCTCCGTTTGACGAACAAGGAAACTACCTTTACGATTACGACGTAGTCAGAAGTAATGAAACAGATGAAAAGCAAGGCTTTAATATATTCGAAGAACGAGCAAACACCAATAAAGAATCTGTCACCACAGCCATCAATTCTATCTTTGATGTTCAGCTACGTTTTAACGATCAGTGGAAAGTTTATTCACAGATTGGTGTGCAATGGGATCAATTATCGCAAGAAGAATATGCCGGGATAAATTCATATAATATTAGGAATATACGTGAAAACAATAAATATTGGAAAGATGGTGTACAAACCTATCTTATACCAGAAGGAGGTATGCTTAAAACAACTAATAGCACAACCTCACAACTCACATGGAAAATCCAGGGAGAATACAAAAACACATTTGGGGATATACATGATATACAAATAATGGCTGGTTCGGAAATTCGCAAAAACTGGGCAGACAACCAAGCCTCAACCGGATATGGGTATGATCCAAAGAAACTAACATTCCAGAATCTCATATTTAAAGATGAAGCACAAGCCAATGATTGGAATCTAAAAACTAAATCGTACAAGGAAAACGCTTTTGCTTCTTTCTTTGCCAATGGTTCATATACTTTAATGAATCGTTATACATTGGGAGGAAGTGTGCGCATGGATGGTTCTGATTTATTCGGAGTAGATAAGAAATACCGTTTCTTACCAATCTATTCGGTAAGTGGTCTATGGCGTTTATCAAATGAATCGTTCATTAGACAATACAAATGGATTGATAATTTAGCTCTTCGCCTTTCTTATGGTTTACAAGGAAATATTGATAAGGGAACCTCTCCATTCCTAGTCGGAAAATATGATAATGTGAATATTTTACCTGGTTACAGTGAAGAAAATATTATTATCAATAGTGCTCCCAACAGTAAATTACGCTGGGAAAAAACAGCATCTTACAATCTAGGAATAGATTTTTCTGTACTCAATCAAGCCATCAATCTTAGTGTAGATTACTACTATAGAAAAGGAACAGACTTAATTGGTTCTAAAGCATTAGCTTTGGAAAATGGATTCACTAATATGTCTATAAACTGGGCTAGTATGGAAAATAAAGGTGTAGAAGTAAATCTGCAGACACGTAATATCACCACTAAAAACTTCTCTTGGTACACTACTTTCAACTTCGCATATAATCAAAATAAAGTACTAAAAGTACTTACAGATAAAAGCCAAGTGACTCCTAGTCTGGAAGGATATCCTGTAGGTGCAATCTTTGCACTAAAAACAAAAGGTATAAATCCTGATACAGGACAAATCTATCTTGAGAATAAAGAGGGGAAAGCTGTCACTGTAGAAGAGTTATTCAGAATGACATCGAATGAAGATGGTCTTGGCACTTACCAAATAGGACCAAGTACTGAAGAACAAAGAGACTTTTACAGCTATGTTGGAACGTCAGATGCTCCCTACACGGGCGGTTTTCTAAATACGTTCAATTACCGAAATTGGGAACTGAATCTGAATTTTTCATATAATTTTGGAGCACACGTAAAAACAACTCCAAGTTATAATGTATCTGACTTAGACCCAGGGCGCAATATGAATAGAGACATACTGGATAGATGGACACCGGAAAATACAACAGGAAAGTTCCCTGCATTAGCAACGTACAATTACAATCCGGCCGACTACTACTTGTTCAGTACTCGAAATGACATTTACAGATCACTGGATATCTGGGTAAAAAAGCTAAGCTTTGTACGTCTACAAAATATACGTCTTGCTTACCGGGTTCCATCCGAATGGCTTCATAAACTAAGTATCGGCGGAGCAACTGTAGGATTAGAGGCTCGTAACCTATTCGTTATCAGCTCTAATTATGATAATTATATGGATCCGGAGTCAATGGGCAACTTATACTCTACCCCAGTTCCCAAATCCATTACCTTCAATCTAAGTCTTAACTTTTAAAAAATATATTATGACAAAGAAAATATATTATATATTCACATTAATAGGAAGCCTGTTATTATCTTCCTGTGATAGTTATTTGGACATACAACCAGTAGGCCAAGTAATTCCCAATACGCTAGCTGAATACAGAGCTTTATTCACAACAGCTTACAATACAGCACTCAATGACAGAGGAATATGCGAAATCAGAACAGATATCGCAACCATATTACAGTCTGATGCCACTTCCAAAAATTCTTTAGGAGATGTTGAAAAATGGAATGATGTTAATCCGAATGCAAGTACGAGACAATTTGGATGGGCGGCCTATTATACCAATATCTATTATGCCAACGCAATCATCGATAAAAAAGATGAAATATCAGAAGGAAGCCAAGAAGATATTAATCAATTAGTTGGAGAAGCTTACCTCATGAGAGCATATATGCATTTCATATTGGTCAATCTTTATGGACAACCTTATACAGCTACCGGAGCATTAGAAACCAAAGCAGTTCCTCTAAAACTCAATACTGATTTAGAAGAAATACCATCAAGAAATACTGTAAAGGAAATATATACCTCTATTTTATCTGATATAGAAACAGCACGGAAACTGATTAATAAAAAAGAATGGGAAATTCAATATTCATACCGTTTTTCAACATTATCAGTAGATGCTATGGAATCACGGGTATATTTATACATGGGTGAATGGAGCAAATCTTATGAAGCTTCGGAACGTGTATTAGCCGGAAAATCGACATTGGTAAACCTAAATGATGAAGGAGGCAAACTTCCTAATGAATTTACATCTGTAGAAATGATCACTGCCTATGAAGTTTTTCCAAATAGCGATTATGCCGGATCACTCTTACTTTACCCTTCATTTTTACAAGAATATGAGGAAGGAAAAGATCTACGTCCAAACAAGTATTATCAAGCAAATAAAAATGGAAATTATACTTCCATCAAAAGTGGTGAATCTAAATTCAAATGTACTTTCCGCACCGGAGAGCTTTATTTAAATTCAGCAGAAGCTGCTGCACATTTAAACAAATTACCTGAAGCACGTACCCGGCTCTTGAAACTAATAGAGAATCGTTATACATCAGAAGGTTATGAGCAGAAAAAGAATGAAATAAATGCGATGAGCCAAGAAAAGCTAGTCACAGAAATTCTGAAAGAACGTGCTCGCGAGCTTGCTTTTGAAGGCCATCGCTGGTTTGATTTACGCCGAACTACCCGACCGGAAATCAAAAAAGAAATTGAAGATGTAACCTACACACTTGTACAAGATGATTCCCGTTACACATTGCGTATTCCACAAGATGCAATTGATGCTAATCCCGGACTTTTAAACTAATAACCAAGCATTTTTCATAGAAACAAACCGCCTGACATCATAGACTAAAAAGCTCCCTTTACCTAAAGCGTAAAAGGAGCTTTTTTTAATCTATCTACTAGCCATTTCTCATTTTGTACACCTACCTCATTCACCATTAAATCTTTATCCCCTAAAAGCATTGTTCTTTAACAAGAAATCCGTATCTTTGTAGCGACTTATTACGATTAATAACGTAGAAGCGTTTAGAATATTATCCCTATTCAGAATCTGGTAAATTCATCAACAGTGGGGTAATGACAACTAAGCGTTCACGTCTTTGTTATATGCAAGGGCGTGGACTCTGTTGTTCATTCACTGTTGGGCTTACCAGAGCCTTGAATAGAATGAACTAACGACGTCCACGCTTCTCTTGTATATATATGGTATCCGGACGCTTACCACACAAACAATAAAGGTAATGAGCAGCACTATTACAAAGTTCTTCGCTTCTTTTTTAGCTTATGGGGTAGCTAATAAGAAAAAGCGCTTCTCGGCAATTGGCCGTTTCTCCGAAGGATTGGCTCCGGTAAAAGGAAAAATCCAATGGGGATACATCAATAAAGGATATGACGTTGTCATTCCTCTAATGTACGAACGGGCTTTCTCTTTTAAAGAAGGATTAGGGATGGTAGTACTCAATTCTCAATACGGATTCATCGACCATACCGGACAAATACAGATTCCGTTTAAATACACAGCCGCTCACTCGTTTGAGCAAGAATGTGCACGGGTATGCCACGATGGATTATGGGGATTGATTGACAGACAAGGAAACTACATTCTTCCACCGACTTACAGTCAAATAGAACAATTCGCGGAAGGATTAGCTCTCGTCTCGCTACACAATAAGGTAGGATTCATTAACAAGAAAGGAGAAGTTGTCATTCCCCTGGAATATGATAATGGATGCTCTTTCTCTGAAGGACTGGCTGCTGTTTGTATTGAAAGTCAGTCGTCCAAGTGGGGGTATATAAACAAAGACAATGAAGAAGTACTTCCTTTTAAGTACGATATTGCAGAACCCTTTTATAACAACATAGCTCGAGTGGGTCTCTATGGAAAAAGCATGAAAATCAACAAACAGGGCAGTGAATGTCTATAAAACAACCACTCTACGCATTTATTCATCTCAACACGCAAGGCATTCTGTTCTAAAACATCCCCTTACGAATAACAACGTAAGGGGATTTTTCGTACATTCGAACATGTTAAATCTTTAATACGCAACATTATGATTATCGGAGTACCAAAGGAAATCAAAAACAATGAGAACCGTGTAGGCATGACACCTTCGGGAGTGGCGGAAGTGGTAAAACAAGGGCATCGGGTATTTATCCAACATACAGCGGGAATAAATAGCGGTTTTCCGGATGAAGCATATCAAGCTGTCGGCGCGCATATCCTGCCAACAATAGAAGACATTTACGCCACTGCCGAGATGATTGTAAAGGTGAAAGAACCGATAATCACCGAATATAACTTAATCAGAAAAGGACAGTTACTATTCACTTATTTCCATTTTGCTTCCGACCGGGAGTTAACCCTCGCCATGCTCTCCAACAAATCAATATGCCTGGCTTATGAAACTGTAGAAGAAGCAGACCACTCATTACCTTTATTAATTCCCATGAGTGAAGTTGCCGGACGTATGTCTATCCAGGAAGGTGCCCGTTTTCTGGAAAAACCGCAAGGCGGAAAAGGTATCCTTTTGGGAGGTGTACCAGGTGTTAAACCAGCTAAAGTATTAATTTTAGGAGGTGGAGTTGTAGGTAGCAATGCCGCACAAATGGCTGCTGGAATGGGGGCAGATGTCACTATTACAGATATAAATCTGGCACGTCTGCGCTATTTGAGCGAGACACTGCCGAAGAATGTAAAGACATTGTACGCATCCGAACTAAGAATCAGAAAAGAATTGCCGGATGTAGATTTAGTTGTCGGCTCTGTACTGATTCCCGGTGATAAAGCACCACATTTGATTACCAAAGAGATGCTTTCAATGATGCAGCCCGGCACAGTATTAGTAGATGTAGCAATCGATCAGGGAGGATGTTTCGAGACCTCTCACCCGACCACTCACAGTGCACCGACCTATATTGTAGACGGAATCGTTCATTATGCAGTAGCTAATATTCCGGGAGCTGTACCTTACACTTCCACCCTTGCACTAACCAATGCTACCCTCCCCTATGTGATAGCTTTAGCAAATAAGGGATGGAAAAAAGCCTGCAAAGAGAATCCAGCATTAGCACTCGGATTAAATATCGTAGAAGGAAAAATCGTTTATAAGGCCGTTGCCGACGTATTTGGTTTGAAGTACGATCCTATCAACCTGTAACTATGCATTTTCACCACAGAGTAATATAAAGTCTTACAGAGTTCTTTCTTTTTTTCAAAGTAAGGCTATCTCAATGTCTTACGTCTTCGATTGATAACCTTTAAAAAACTCTGCAAGACTTTGTATTACTCTGTGGTGAGCTATATCTTTAAAATAAATAATCTTTCTTTGCCGCCCGTTGATAAGCCGCTACCAATTCGTTCATTACTTCTGCCACAGACTGCCGACGGGATATGATTGCCGAAACTTGTCCGATCTCCAATTCCCCTTCTTCCAGATCACCTTCGAAGATTCCTTTTTTAGCACGCCCCCGTCCTAATAAAGTTCTCAAATCTTCAGCACTAGCTCCACTATCTTCAGCCTTCTCCACCGCTTCGCGGAAAGCATTCTTTACCAAACGTGTCGGAGCCAGCTTTTTCAACAACAACTTAGTATCCCCTTCTCTGAGACTCAAGCAATAATCTTTAAATACCGAACTCGCTGAACTCTCTTCAGTAAGAGCAAAACGGGTTCCTATCTGCACCCCTTCGGCTCCCAACACCATAGCAGCCAATACTCCTTCCCCTGTGCCGACACCTCCTGCAGCTATCAAAGGTAATGTTGTTGCCTCACGTACAGCCGGAATCAAACAGAAAGTCGTTGTTTCTTCGCGTCCATTATGCCCTCCGGCTTCAAACCCTTCTGCCACTACCGCATCTACTCCAGCCTCCTCACATTTTACAGCAAAACGGGAAGAAGAAACAACATGAACAACCGTTATTCCACGCTCTTTCAACCACCCAGTCCACGTTTTCGGATTTCCGGCAGAGGTAAAAACAATCTTCACTCCCTCTTCCACCACAATATTCATAATCTCTTCTATCTGGGGATACATCAAAGGAATGTTTACACCAAAAGGCAATTTCGTGGCCGCATTACATTTACGGATATGCTCGCGTAAAGTCTCCGGATGCATAGAACCGGCACCGATCAATCCCAGTCCACCGGCATTGCTCACAGCAGAAGCAAGACGCCAACCGCTGCACCACACCATACCACCTTGAATAATAGGATACTGAATACCCAGAAGAGAAGTAATTCTATTCATAACCAATAATTTATCTATGTGTTAATATACTAAGATACCAATAATAGCGACAAAGCTATATAACAATGCGCCAACATAACAACACACAAATATACTAATTATTCAATTACAAACATTCTCTAGTCAGCACATTAGCGCATTGCTACATCAACACATCATTATAACGCCTTCAACGGGCAATCTGTTCAATTGGTTTATTTATCAACACAGTGGTAGAATCTCCATAAGTTCTCAACACTTCCAATGTGCGGGTACGGTTATCCCGTCCCGTCTTATTCCAGAAATCTTTTGTAAAGACAGCCATCAGGTCAAGTCCGCCGATAGTTCCACCATTGATATACACTCCACTCCCACCAAACAAGGGAATAGGTGCATCCATCACTACCGTGTTCACCATCATTCCGTTAGCACGTTCACCCAACTGACGGAAACGTACCCCACTCGCCTGTATCTCATCCAACGACTTACGCATTCCCTTTGCCATCGGATTGCGTGCCCAGTTTGAATAAGATCTTTGATGGCGTATCTCGTAGAAAGGATCACCCCGCCAGGTATTTTTATCGATCTTTATCTTCTTCTGATAGATGGGATCCCAGTTATAGCGGGTATTCGCTTTATATGGCATCAGAGTCAACATCACTTTCGGTTTAGGCAACGCTTCAGGAAGGGATTCGTCAGGCATCATCCAGCTTTTCTCTTCCGACATCCGGGGAGTACCCACTGCGCTTCCGAAATCAATCGATTTCACAGCATCCATATTTAAATGCAACTCCTGGTCACTCTCCAGCAATTTCTTCAAATGCAAAGAATCTTGCGCCGTCCATACTTGCGAATATGCAAATACAGCGGTCAGGCACAGTGCCATCGTTGTTATAACCCGTTTTAATCCATCCATCCTTTTTACTCTTTCATTACCTATATTTCGGAGCACTTCATATACATTTGCACGTATGAGAGCCTATCGTTTGAGCGTAATAATCCCCTGTCAGCAGCAAAAGACTGCTGATACAAACAAATGTTCCCACATGAATGTTTCCTATTTTTTACTTTCCGAAGACTCTTCCCCTTTATTACCACCAACGATAACCCGATCCACAAAGCGGCTCATCGTAGCACGGATCAATTGTCCATCTCGTTTTCGGATATTGGCGTTCTTCCCACCAACTACGATAACAAGCGGCTGCATCGAGTACTTCCTCATCGGTCAGGAAATAGATTGCTTCATAATTTTCAGCATTCGCCAATACCATTTTGCAACCTAATGACGGAGGTGTGCCCTGACGGATAGATTCAATCACCCAAAGCATACACTCACCCAACCGAATCTTACCGTTGTTCATATTATAAACCGACGGAAAAGAAGGGATAATAGTCAGATCTTCTGCATATTTTAGAAGTTCGGGGATATCCTCTTCCGTGAAATGAGGAACCTCCACCACCCCTTTTTCATTCTTCATCTTGTACGTACCCGACTTCAATTGCTTCACAAAAAGAGCAACATCCGGATTGTTATAATCCATTTCTTCGCTGGTGCATCCTGCAAAGGATACGATCAGGCAAACAGCCATCCACAGCATTAGTAGTGTTTTTTTCATTTTCATAAGGATTAATACGTCATGCGAAGTCCGCAAAGTAAATTAAAATTAGTCGGCCGTTTTGTTCGTACCGTAGCCAATTTCGAATCTGTCTTGAAATGATGCGAAACTCCGGGTTCGGCAAAAACAGCAAGTCGGTCATTAATCTTATAATTGATTCCAATACCGGCAGTCACTGCCAGCTGGATAGGTTCTTCTTTAAAACTGTTGTCCGGTGCACCGGCAATACATTTATCGGCTATTCCTCCTACAGTAGCGTAAAGGTCGATTTTTTTCGTATCTACCAACGTCACGTTCACTTTAACGGGGATTCCCAGATAGTGCAAGTGCTGCCCTGCAGAACGGAGGTTCGAATAGAGCAATCCGGTTTCTATGCCAAGAAAATCGTTCAACTTACGCTCTACCGTCACCCCTGCGGAAACCGGCATTTTATAAGTACCGTTATCTGCCGGAAGTGCTGTACCCACTTGAACTTTCATCGCCCAGCGATGCTTTTTCACTGCTTTGGGTTGAGACATATCGACATTCGACTGTTCTTCCGAAGCGACAGATGATCCTGTATTACCGTTTGTTGCCTGCCAATAACCATTATGCCCCTGATTACCATATCGGTTGCCATTTCCCGTAGAAGTAGTGGAAGAAAAAGAAAACGACATAGAGAAAGTGATAGAAAGAGAATCTTCTTCCTCCGTATATTGCGACAGCATACCGTAAGATTTCGGAGCCGGTTTCGGCAACACCGGTTCTACCGGCAACGGCAACTGATTGACGCGTATTCCATCTCCATCCATCTGTCCTCCATTCGTCACGGCTATCTTTGTAAATGCTTCTTCCATTTCCTCCTTTGGAGAGAAATACAAGAAAGTAGCCGACGAGGCTGCCAAAACAAGCAATACAGATGCCGCAGCCGCTACACGGAAGAGCAGAATCCGACGACGATGCTGGCAAGCCACAGGAATTTCCTGCGAGAGCTCTTCCCAAAAGCCATCCCGTACACTCATCCCGGCATCAGCGAGACGCGTGCGAAACAGATCGGTTATTTCATCATTTTCTTTCTTCATGATTTCTATACTCTTTAATTCTTTTTGCTAATAAATACTTGGCCCGGTGTAACTGCGAAGTAGACGAGTGCTCTTTAATATGAAGCATCTTGGCTATCTCCTTGTGTGACTTCTCTTCAAACACATAAAGGTTGAAAACGGTTCGGCATCCATCCGGTAATTCGGCAATAAAAGCCATTAATTGTTCCTCTGAGATTCCAGCCCCTCCTCCCGAGTCCGATATATCAGGTATGTCGGGAAGCTCATCTTCATGCACCACCAACTGACTGACTCGTTTCTCACGCCGCAAATAATCGAGCGACTGGGTGACCATTACCCGGGTAATCCATGTGCTAAGCGAAGATTCGCCCCGAAACGAGAAGTTGGTAAAAATCTTAATGAAACCATCATGCAATACATCGTGCGCTGCATCCATATCGCCCGTATAGCGGAAACATACCGCCAGCATCTGTTTGGAATAGAGGGTGTAAAGTTCCTTCCGGGCTGAATCCTTTCCTGCCCGACAGCCCTTTATCAGTTCTATCTCGTTTTCCAAAGTCAATTACTTTTTTTTAAAATCGAACGTATGTCTGCGTCGTTTGCTCATTAGACGCGAGAGTTTGAGGAATGCTGCAAGGAATATTGCTAAAAGAAGTTAAAGGATAGATAATAATAAACGGGAAAGAAAAAAACGATGAACGATAAACGGTAAATGATGAACAAAGCTGCGCATAATCATGCTACAAAATATCCACCGTTTACTGTTTATCGTTCACCGCTTACAGTTCACCGCTTATTATATACTATCAGCATGCTTTGAAACTCATGTCCAGCCCTTTCACTGAATGAGTCAAAGCTCCTACAGAGATGAAGTCTACGCCACATTCGGCATACTCACGAAGAGTATCAAAGGTGATACCACCCGAAGATTCGGTTTCGTATTTGCCTGCTACCATCTCTACTGCTTTCTTTGTCATTTCGGGAGTGAAGTTATCAAACATGATACGGTCTACTCCGCCGAGATCAAGAACTTGCTGCAGTTCGTCGAAGCTGCGGACTTCTATTTCTATTTTCAGGTCTTTACCTTTTTCCTTGCAATATTCTTTGGCACGAGTGATGGCTTTGTCGATACCTCCGGCAAAGTCCACATGATTGTCTTTCAGAAGAATCATGTCGAACAGACCAATACGATGGTTTACTCCGCCACCGATTTTCACTGCCATTTTTTCGAGGATACGCATACCGGGAGTTGTTTTGCGGGTATCAAGCACACGGGTATTTGTACCTTCCAATACCTTTGCATATTTACGGGTCATTGTTGCAATGCCGCTCATACGCTGCATCACGTTCAACATCAGGCGTTCGGTCTGAAGTAAAGATTGCACTTTTCCTTCCACTACCATTGCTACATCACCCGGTTTCACTTCTGTTCCGTCATTGATAAACACTTCCACTTTCATGGTAGGATCAAAACGGTTGAAGATTTCTTTAGCTACTTCGATGCCAGCCAACACACCGGCTTCTTTGATAAGCAATTTTGATTTTCCCATTGCCGTAGCGGGAATACATGAAAGGGTGGTATGATCGCCATCACCTATATCTTCTGCAAAAGCAAGATCGATCAACTTGTCGATCAGTTCTTTTTCCTTATTCATTGATCTTGTCAATTCTTATTTGATGTATTAAATATTGATTCTGCACTTTCTTCAGGAAGCAGTTCACACGAAAGTTCCCATTAGTAGTAGCCAACGTACCGATAACGAAACTCGATTCGTCCCGTTTTCCCTGATGGTTCACATTAAATCCGCTGACTTTATTCTTCGTAAAGAATTCCTGCATCGCAGCTGTTGCTTTCTGTTTGTCAACGTTTGTCGAGCGACCTTGGAGCACCAGGTTTACCTTGTCCCCCATATACTTACTTAGCTCTTGCGAGCTTCCTCTTTTAAATGCCGTAATCACTCCTGCCGGTATCTCTTGCGCCATTAGCAACGAGAGGGAAAGAAGCAATGCGGTCATTCCTACGAGCACTCGTTTTTTCATAATTACAAGCTTTTAAGTTGAAGTTTAAAGGCTTAAACTTTCAACTAATGATAGGCAAAGGTAAGCATTAATTGCAGAATAACATAAAAAATGCCTATTTTTGTGCAATAATCAGAATTGTAGACGTATGAAAACAACCTTGCTCGTCGTAGGACGAACCGTAGAACAACACTATATAACTGCTATCAACGACTATATCCAGCGCACTAAACGCTATTTCACTTTTGACATGGAAGTGATTCCTGAATTGAAAAACACGAAGAGTCTTTCAATGGAAGTGCAGAAAGAAAAGGAAGGGGAACTGATATTGAAAGCTCTCCAACCGGGCGACGTGGTGGTATTGCTCGATGAGCACGGAAAAGAAATGCGTTCTCTGGAGTTTGCCGAATATATGAAGCGAAAAATGAACACGGTCAACAAACGACTGGTATTCATTATCGGAGGGCCTTATGGCTTTTCTAAAAAAGTTTATCAAGTGGCACACGAAAAGATTTCAATGTCCAAGATGACTTTCTCACATCAGATGATCCGGCTGATATTCGTTGAGCAGATTTATCGGGCGATGACTATATTGAATGGAGGGCCGTATCATCATGAATAGTAACTTATCTCATATACTATTATAAACGAGACAAAATAGACTTTTTAATTTCGTCCCAAGATACATCCACAAACATATAAGGCATTGGCTCCTCCTCCGCATCTTCAAAATAAGCTAAACTTTTCATAGCCATAAAAGAAGATGAGTCAGGATATTTTTGAGAATAGAAATCCAATAGATTTTTCAATGAATACTTTTTCAACAAAAAGTAAATATCTACAAAATCTTTTTTAGTACCTCTCCCTTCAATAGCAGTAATTTTCATTGCCGCAATATCTCTAGGACTTGCCAAACGTATCCCATCTTTATATACGACATCATCAAGCCAAGGATAAGTATAGTTCACGATATCTATTTTAACCTCATTCAATACGTAAATGTGTATATTCTTAGAATCATTTAAGATAGTCAGTGTCCCAAGTGTTCGCAAAGCTTCCTTCAAATCTTGAGAATCTACATTAATCTGACCAAAAAAATCCAAATCGACCGACTTTCGATGTCCTAATTGCAAAGCTAATGCAGTACCACCGACTAGACGAGTATTACAAAGTACAGGTAACTGTTGCAACTTTTTTAAAAGTTCCAGTGTTGTGGATTCGACCGTTGATAAGTGTAACATCTAAATTGTTCTTTAGGAGTTTGTGAAATGGCAGAAAGATAAGCTAAAGCCCGAGGCTCCAATTCACGAAACCCCTTAGCTATTTCGACGATTCTCCCAAGTCCATAATATTGTTTTACAATATTCCAATCTTGCAACATACCATATTCAAGCACTCTCTTTATTATATATTGTGAATGCTTCTCCATATCCAAATCATCTTTATTGACATCCCAAAAAAGATATGTTGAAAATCGAGTAATATATTCTTCCATTATCTATCGTATTGCAATCCTTAAATATGACAAAGATAAAAATAAAAAATGAATCGAACGCAAGCTAACAGCTATATTTCACAAAACTGTATTATTCTCTTCTTCATAGATTTTATTAAAAACTCTACAAAGTTTTTTTTCATCCGCAATTAGTTGACGAAGTTCTGCCAACCGTCCGGCATTATCCGATTGGGGTATCCATAACTTCAGATACCCTCCTTCTGCATATTTTTCAGTTAGATGTTTCCGAAAACGGGCATATTGCTCTTCTTTATCCATCTCCGGATAATGAGACAGCCCGTATTGTACGGTACGGCGTAAAGTGACTTCGGGATCAATAATTCGGTCAGCCTCGGCAACAATCATTCCATAGATTGTTCTGGGAGCCTGTTTATTGGAAGCCCGATGATCTTCTATCGCCTCTTTCATCTGCAACAGCTGCTCATCCGTAAACCAACGCCGCAAAGTTTCGTCGGCTAGCAACACTTTACCGGAGGTTATATGATGAAATTCACGTCCTTCATACAACCCCAGGTCATGATAAGCAGCGATGACATAAACCATCGAATAATCGACTTCATAATGCGTCGCTAATTTCAGACTTTCCTCAATAACCTTTTCTACATGGTCAATTTGATGCGCTTTATCAAAGTTAGCGTATTGAGGAATAATACTTTGCCGAACATAGTTTTGCAATTCAGCAGGCACATGATGAGTCATATTCGATCTTTTTAGCTAGTGAATTCTTTTATTTATATTATTCCCGATTCATCAAACGATGTTCTGCCATCTGTTCGAACTTTGTTCCCGGACGACCATAATTGGCATACGGATAAATGGAAATACCACCACGAGGAGTAAATATTCCCGTTACTTCTATGTATTTGGGACTCATCAATCGGATAAGATCTTTCATTATGATATTCACACAATCTTCATGAAAGGCTCCATGACTGCGGAAACTGAAAAGATAGAGTTTCAAACTCTTACTTTCTACCATTTTTATATCAGGAATGTAGCTGATACGTATTTCGGCAAAGTCCGGCTGTCCGGTAATAGGACACAGACTTGTGAACTCCGGGCAGTTGAAACGTACCCAGTAATCATTTTCAGGATGCTTATTATCAAAGGCTTCCAGTACTTCAGGAGCATAATCTTGTTTATACTCGGTTTTTCTTCCTAATAAGGAAAGTTGGTCTTTTAATTCTGTCATTGCACTCATTAACTACAACCTCTACTCTAAACAAAAAAACGCATTTCTTCTTTCACCTATCACCGTCCTGCCTCAAACGCCTTATTCATCGAGGTTTTAGTGGTGAAGGATTCATTTCACAACCTATCACCGCATCTATCACCTATCACCATCAACTCTTATCCTACGTTTGCTTTCTCCTCATCTTACTTGTTACGGTGTGTTTCATTGCCTGAAACAATGTGTTTCCCGCCTTGAAACAAAGTGTTTCATTACTTGGAACAAACTGTTTCAAGTCTTGGAACTTATAGTTTCAAGCGTTAGAAACTTTAGTTTCCTACCGTTGAAACTTTAGTTTCTCACTGATGAAACAACAGTTTCAAGCTGTTGAAACTAATCTAAGCCAATACATTCCGGACAGAAACTACTATCATTTATTAATTAGAACTTACCGGTGACAATAGATGTGACGGCAAAATGTCAAATTTAGCTGCTGTCACTACTTGCTGTCACAAACTAGAAATCTTATAATCAAACATTTATCTACAACAATGTGACAGATGACAGCAAAAAAACGCATTTTAATCTCTATGTAGAGATATTATTGATTCTTACTTTTTAAATACTTTTCCAATCCTTCCCGACGCAATGTACAAGCCGGGCAATGTCCGCAACCATCTCCCTGAACGCCATTATAACAGGTCAAAGTCTCGGTGCGAATCAGTTCCAATACCCCCAGTTCGTCGGCCAATGCCCATGTTTCTGCCTTATCAATCCACATCAAAGGGGTATGAATCACAAATTGTTCATCCATAGCCAGATTGAGAGTTACATTAAGAGATTTGATAAAGGCATCACGGCAATCGGGATAACCGCTGAAATCTGTTTGAGAAACTCCCGTTACCAAATGATTAATACCACGTTCACGGGCATATACTGCTGCGATACTTAGAAAAAACAGATTACGTCCCGGAACAAAGGTATTAGGAACGCTATCTGCAGGTTTTTCCTGATCCATCACCATCGTAGTATCGGTCAATGAATTATGACCTAACTGTCCGATAAAGGAAACATCCATCACATCAAATTCCACTTCCGCTTTCCGGGCTATCTCCCGTGCAAGCTCCACTTCTTTCTGATGTTTCTGACCGTAAAGAAAACTCAAGGCATATACTTTCTTAAAGTTGCGTTTTGCCCAAAACAAACAAGTCGTAGAGTCCTGTCCACCACTAAACACAACCAATGCTGCTTCTCTATTCATATTCTATCTTAAATATCTTTGACTTTCAATACATTATAGGAGATATCGGTATCATACACATCGCTACCGTCTATCTTCTTAATGGCTTTCACTACACGAATTGTCACCGGAAGGATAATAACTTCATACATGGATTTCAGCACAATCTGAATCCCCATCATGATAAGCAGTTCTTTCCAGGCAATAACTCCACCAAAAGCTACCGGGAAGAAAATCAATGAATCGGCAGTCTCACCTACAACAGTCGACCAGATGGCACGGGCCGAAAAGTTACGCCCCTGACTGGCTACTTTCATCTTACTCATCACATACGCATTGAGAAATGAGCCTACCAGAAAAGCCATCAGACTGGCAGCCACAATACGGGGAGCCATACCGAACACAAAATTGAAATGTTCCTCGCCCTCCCAGAAAGGAGCAGCCGGAATGGCAACAGCTATCAACCCAAGAGCAACCACGAAGAAGTTCATGGCAAAACCGCTCCAAATGATGAGCCGCGCTTTCTTGAATCCCCAAACTTCGGCGATACAATCATTAATAATATAAGAAATAGGAAAAACCAATAATCCGGCTGTCACGGTCAGACTACCTACCTGAATTACTTTTGTTTCAAGAAGATTGGCTGCAATGAGACAGACATTAAACAGAATGCCCAGCAGCATAAAGGGTACAGATACTTTTTCTTTCATAATTCCTGTTTTTTACGTGGTGTTCTAGAATACACGACCGCTATTCACGGCATCATACATTTTTTATTCCTTCGGAGTGCAAAGGTAAAAAATAAAACTGGAATTATCACATTCATCTTACCAGAATCTGTCTTCCCGATAATTGAAGAAAAAATAAGCCTCCCTGTCAGTCGTCGTATTCTGACAGGAAGGCTCATCACTTTGACCTTAAAACACATCACTCAATCAGGCATCCGCATCAAGAGGAGAAGTCTTTCAATTCCTCTTTCAACCGCTTACGGATGAAAAACAAACGGCTCTTTACCGTTCCCATCGGCAATCCTAATTTTTCGGCAATTTCTCTATACTTAAATCCGGCTACAAACATCTGAAAAGGCACTTTCATCTCTTCCGGTATGGAATGTATCACCCGGTACAACTGTTTCATATCATACGTAAACTCGAATCTATCAGCATCTTCATCTTCTATCAGATGTTGTTGATTGATGGAGTAACTATCATCAATCAGGTTCATTTCACGAACCGTGCGACGGTAGTTGTTCACGAAAATATTACGCATAAGCGTATACATCCATCCCTTCAGATTTTTGCTATACGTAAACTTCTCCTGATTATCTAATGCCTGCAACAAACAATCCTGAACCAAATCATTAGCAGATTCGCGGTCTGCCGTCAATTTATATGCGAAGCGATGCAAATCCGGTTGTATCGCTAATATTCCTTGAGTAAAATCAACTTTTTCCATCGTCGTATTTCCTTTATCTAATTAGTACGATACAAAGGTCCGTTTTTTTAGAATCATTATAAATAGCAATTCTTCCGATTAGTTTGGCAATTTTTCCTTTGCCCCTCTCAACCATTTCTTTTTTTAGTTGTTCATTGGGCATTCACCTAAAACTTAACTGATAATGAAAACAAGCTTTAAAATGGTAGCTATGCTACTGGGGATAGGAATTTTCCCCCTCTGTGCCTATGCACAACAGAAGGTAGTCATCGAAGATGAAGAACCGAACTCTATCATGTTTGTTTCGAAAAACAAAGCAGGAGATGAAATCATCCGAATCATGAACGACCGTTCACAGATGCGTTTCCACGACCCGAATGCTCCCCGTTTCCTGCTAACCGACCAGAAAGGGAAATTTGCCCTGGGTATCGGAGGATATGTTCGTGCAACAGCAGAGTATGACTTTAACGGTATCGTAAATGATGTCGATTTCTATCCGGCATTGATTCCACAACGCGGAAGCGGCAATTTTGCCAAGAATCAATTCCAGATGGACATCACCACTTCTACCCTATTCCTCAAACTGGTAGGACGTACGAAACATCTGGGAGACTTCGTTGTCTACACAGCCGGAAACTTCCGGGGTGACGGAAAAACCTTTGAATTGCAGAATGCTTATGCGCAATTCCTCGGTTTCACGATCGGATACAGCTACGGTTCGTTCATGGACCTCTCCGCACTGCCTCCTACCATCGACTTTGCAGGTCCTAACGGATCAGCCTTTTACCGCACTACGCAATTGAGCTATATGTGCGATAAGTTGAAAAACTGGAAATTCGGTGTTTCAATGGAAATGCCTTCAGTAGACGGTACAACCAACAATGACTTGTCTATCAACACCCAACGAATGCCGGACTTTGCCACTTCCGTACAGTATAACTGGAATAGTAGCAGTCACGTTAAATTAGGTGCTATTGTCCGTAGTATGACTTACTCAAGTAACGTTCATGAGAAAGCCTATTCCGCCACCGGCTTCGGTCTGCAAGCATCTACAACTTTCAATATTACGAAGAAATTACAGGCATTCGGACAGTTTAATTATGGAAAAGGTATCGGATCTTACCTGAACGATTTAAGTAATCTGAACGTAGATATCGTTCCCGATCCTGATAATGAGGGAAAAATGCAGGTTCTCCCAATGCTGGGATGGTATGCAGGGCTGCAATACAACCTTTGTCCGAGCATCTTTATATCCGGTACATATAGTTTATCCAGACTTTATTCTGAAAACGGATATCCAAGTGAAAATCCGGAATCCTATCGCAAAGGACAGTATTTAGTGGCTAATGCTTTCTGGAATGTAAGCAGTAATTTGCAAGTGGGCGTAGAATATTTAAGAGGATGGCGTACTGATTTCAGTTCCGCAACCCGTCATGCCAACCGGTTGAATATGCTGGTGCAGTATTCTTTCTAAACTAACATAGAACAGTAAAACAAAAAAGCCGTCTCAACATCATGTCCGAGACGGCTTTTATATACATATAAAGGATTAGAAATTTAGAACTTGTAATTCACGCTCACGCCAAATACTTTATTGGTACGGCTATAAACGTCTTTATCAATAGATGCACCTAATCCACGTACATTTTCTTTAGTATAATCACTATACGTAGTCCAGAAATAAGCAACATCAAGGCTCAATGCCTCCGTGAAATTAATACGGCCTCCGAAACCAACTGAATAAGAATCACAAGAGAAACTTGTATCCGATTGGAAAGCATCGCTCAATCCGTAGTCTGTTTTCTGATAACCTCCACTGACTGTGAACAGTTTATTGATATCCCATTCAACACCCGCCAAATACTCGTGTGTACCATGTTTCAGTGTTTTCTGCTTGCCATCCGCCATACCGGCATTCTTATCATCAAAGAAATGATATTCTACCGATGCTCTCAATGATGGCAAGATCTCATAACTTGCAGCTAAAGAAAGCATAGCAGGAAGATCACTCGGAGTGTTCACACCATTCTGATAAGGTGCCATAAAATCTGCGGCAGCATCCGGAGCAGTTATGTCATGTGTATCATTCTCAATATTCATATTGGCTTTGAACTCATACTTTGCAGCCAGATTCAATTTTCCGAACTTAGCATCAATACCAATAATCGGTGTCAATCCCCAACCTGTCTGATCGCAGTCTAATTTAAGTTTCGCATCATTCAGCTGCTGCGACTTTTGTAATGCTGCCTGTTGTGCCTGCTCTAAAGTCATACCGGCGGCCATTAGTTTTTTTACAATCTCAGCACCCAACTGTTCTGCTACACCCTCTTTCAAATTGATATCAAGGAAACCTTTATAGCCACCCGTAAAATAATTCATACGTGCACCAGCAAAAACTGCAAAGTGCTCATTAATTTTATAGCTTGCTCCTAATTGAAAACCATAAATATACTGACGACCTTCCATAGCCGAATTAATAGTATATTGATTAGGAGACAGCATCCCTTGACCGATTGTATTTACCAGACTAATAGCAGCCGCATCAAACATAGGTAAACCTTTGTCAAATGAAGCTTTTCCGCCACCACCTACAATGGCAAAGCTACCGGAAAACGCCCAATCGCCTTTTTTATAGACAGCATGTATAGAAGGAATAACGGGAGCAGAAGCTTTTCCTTCATACTTACGTACAGTATTCTGTCCGTCCATGGTCCATAAAGGACTTGTTGCAGCAATATCACGGGTCTGATATGCACTTTGAATAGTAAGTGCTACTTGAAGACCATCTTTGGGAAGAAATGCCAGTCCGGCAGGATTACTATAAACTCCATCAACATCGATGGAAGCACCGCGGGCTATCATGCGTAAGAAAGCAGCATTCTGATTCGTATTGGTTAGATAATCTCCAGCAAAAGTTGGAATTGAAACGATCAACATTGCAAGACCAATCAACGAAATTTTTCTCATCTAAATCTTTTTTAAAATTATTTCGGCGCAAAGATATAACAATATTGCACAGGGAGCACATATTTGTGCACTTATTTTCATTTATCCGCCATTTTAATTGAAAAATCAAACTGTTTCTAATGAAACAATCTATTTTTCGAATGATGGATTGATTAAACAAATTCACCTGTTCCAACGTTTAATATTATATAATTTATAGAATAATATTATGGCCTATACAATTGCATTTTTCGGCACAAAGCCTTATGATGAGTCCTCTTTCAATGACAAAAACAAAGAGTTCGGGTTTGAGATACGCTACTACAAAGGGCATCTGAATAAGAACAACGTACTACTGACACAAGGAGTGGATGCTGTCTGCATCTTTGTGAACGACGTTGCCGACGCAGAAGTAATCCGTGTGATGGCAGCCAACGGAGTAAAACTATTGGCACTACGCTGTGCCGGATTTAATAATGTAGATTTAGATGCTGCCGCCGCTGCCGGAATTACCGTAGTACGGGTTCCTGCCTACTCTCCTTATGCCGTTGCAGAGTACACCGTAGCTCTTATGCTATCGCTAAACCGGAAAATTCCCCGTGCTTCCTGGCGTACCAAAGATGGTAATTTCTCCCTGCACGGTCTGATGGGATTCGATATGCACGGAAAAACAGCAGGCATCATCGGTACAGGAAAAATCGCGAAAATACTGATTCACATCTTAAAAGGGTTTGGAATGAACATATTGGCTTACGACCTCTATCCGGACCATAACTTCGCCTGTGAAGAACAAATAGTTTATACTTCACTGGACGAACTATATCACAATTCGGATATCATCTCTTTGCATTGCCCGCTCACCGAAGCGACCAAGTATCTGATTAACGACTACTCTATCAGCAAAATGAAAGACGGAGTTATGATTATCAATACCGGCCGTGGACAGCTGATTCATACCAATGCATTGATTGAAGGGTTGAAGAACAAGAAAATAGGTTCCGCAGGACTGGACGTATATGAGGAAGAAAGCGAATACTTTTATGAAGATCAATCCGACCGCATCATCGACGATGATGTACTCGCCCGCTTACTTTCATTCAACAATGTGATAGTCACTTCTCATCAAGCTTTTTTCACACATGAAGCGATGGAGAATATTGCGGTGACCACCCTGCAAAACATAAAAGATTTTATCAATCATAAGCCTTTGCTAAATGAAGTGAAGAAATAAAACTTTTAAGCTCCTTTCTTTGTTTACAAAACATATAAACAAATAAGAGAAAGGACAGATTTTATGAAAAAAGTAATACATAAAGCAGATACAAGAGGACATTCCCAGTACGATTGGTTGGATAGTTACCATACTTTTAGTTTTGACGAATACTTCGACTCCAATCGTATCAACTTTGGTGCCCTTCGCGTATTGAATGATGACAAAGTTGCACCCGGAGAAGGTTTTCAGACTCACCCGCATAAGAATATGGAAATCATCTCCATCCCTCTGAAAGGACATCTGCAACATGGAGACAGCAAGAAGAACAGCCGCATCATTACTGTTGGAGAAATTCAGACAATGAGTGCCGGAACGGGAATCTTCCACAGTGAAGTGAATGCAAGCCCTGTAGAACCGGTAGAATTCCTGCAAATCTGGATTATGCCAAGAGAACGGAACACCCGTCCCGTTTATCAGGATTTCAGTATCACAGAGTTGGAACGTCCGAATGAACTGGCAGTCATCGTATCTCCTGACGGCAGTACACCTGCTTCCCTTTTGCAAGACACCTGGTTCTCAATCGGTAAAGTAGAAGCCGGAAAGAAACTGGGTTATCACATGCATCAAAGTCATGCAGGCGTCTATATTTTCCTCATTGAAGGAGAAATTGTAGTAGATGGCGAAGTGTTGAAACGCCGGGACGGTATGGGTGTTTACGATACCAACAGTTTCGAACTGGAGACACTGAAAGATTCACATATTCTATTAATAGAAGTACCTATGTGATTCCATCATTAGAAATTAAGAACTAAAACTGCCAGATAATCTTATGGCGAAATTAAACATAGCAGATATCCGACAGGAATATACGAAAGGCGGGTTGCGGGAAAATGAACTTCCGGGCGACCCGCTTTCGCTTTTCAGTCGTTGGCTGCAAGAAGCAATTGACGCAGAGGTGGATGAACCAACTGCTGTCATTATAGGAACCGTATCCCCTGAAGGGAGACCGTCCACGCGTACCGTATTATTAAAAGGGCTCCATGATGGAAAATTTGTCTTCTATACCAATTATGAAAGCCGTAAAGGCAGGCAATTGGCACAAAATCCGTATATCTCCCTCTCTTTTGTGTGGCACGCCCTCGAAAGACAAATACATATAGAGGGAATAGCGACGAAAGTTCCTCCGGAAGAATCGGATGAATATTTCCGGAAACGTCCTTATAAAAGTCGGGTCGGTGCACGAATTTCTCCCCAAAGTCAACCTATAACAAGCCGAATGCAATTAATACGGTCTTTTGTCAGGGAGGCAGCCCGGTGGATCGGAAAAGAAGTGGAGAGGCCCGATAATTGGGGCGGATATGCCGTTACCCCTACAAGGATTGAATTCTGGCAAGGACGCCCCAACCGTCTGCATGACCGTTTTCTATATACCCTGCAACCGGACGGGGAATGGAAAATCAGTCGTCTTGCTCCTTGATTTCGTCGATTTTTCTTGGCAACTCCAACTAGAATACGTAATATTGCAATTATAAAATAGTCAGCTTATGACACTGGATTATATTTATCACAGCGGTTTCGCCATCGAAATGGAAGGTGTAACCGTTATCATCGATTACTACAAAGATTCTTCCGAAACGGAACATAACCGGGGAATCGTACATGATTATCTCCTGCAAAGGCCGGGTAAACTATATGTATTGGCCACCCATTTCCATCCCGACCACTTTAACCGTGAGATATTGACCTGGAAAGAACAACGCCCCGACATTCAATATATTTTCTCCAAAGATATCTTGAAATCCCATCGTGCCAAAGCCGAAGATGCTTTCTATATTAAAAAAGGAGAAACATACGAAGACGAGACAATTCGTATCGATGCTTTCGGCTCAACGGATGTCGGCAGTTCGTTCCTGCTTCACCTGCAAGATTGGAGTATTTTCCATGCCGGCGACTTGAACAACTGGCATTGGAGTGAGGAATCTACTGAAGAAGAGATCCGAAAAGCCAATGGTGATTTCCTTGCAGAAGTTAAATATTTAAAAGAAAAAGCGCCAAACATCGATTTAGTACTATTCCCGGTGGATCGGAGAATGGGAAAAGATTACATGAAAGGGGCAAAACAGTTCATCGAACAAATAAAAACTACTATATTTGTGCCCATGCACTTCAGTGAAGATTATGAGGGGGGAAATGCGCTTCGTAGTTTTGCTGAAAATGCCGGATGCCGTTTTATCAGCATCACCCATCGGGGCGAAAGTTTTGAGATTACCAAATAAACACATGATAATTATGAATAAATTTACGATTCTGTTTCTTACCCTGTTCCTTGCATTGCCGATGGCGATGAAGGCAGATTCTGCAAAAGAGAAGAAAGATGACACCAGGTACCTTGTAGGAGCTGTTCCTGAAGTAGATGGTAAAGTAGTATTTTCCAAAGAGTTCCAGATTCCCGGAATGAGTCAGGCACAAATCTACGACACAATGACAAAGTGGATGGACGAACGTCTGAAAGAAAATAAAAATATTGATAGCCGCATTGTTTTCTCGGACGAAGCAAAGGGAACAATTGCCGGTGTTGGAGAAGAATGGATTGTTTTCAGTTCCAGTGCTCTGTCATTAGACCGTACACTGGTCAACTATCAGATTACCGTTACCTGTAAACCCGGCAACTGCCTAGTAGAGCTTGAGAAAATCCGTTTCACTTATCGCGAAACAGAGAAATACAAAGCGGAAGAATGGATTACTGATAAATATGCGCTCAATAAAGCAAAGACCAAATTAGTGCGCGGCCTGGCTAAATGGCGTAGAAAAACTGTAGACTTCGCAGATGATATGTTTATGGATGTAGCAGTAGCTTTCGGAGCACCTGATACTCGTCCGAAGACAGAGAAAAAGAAGAAAGAAGAAGAGCAACAAACTCCATCAATCGTTGCAGCCGCAGGCCCGATTATCATTGGTGGCACAGATAAAAAGACTGATATTAAAGTGACGACCGCCGAACCCGTTCAAACTACAGTTCCTGCTGCGACTCTCACTCCTGCTACTCCAGTAGGCAAAGCTTCCACAGATATGCCGGGTTATACAGAAATTGATTTGAAACAAATTCCGGGCGAAGTATATGCCTTAATGGGAAGTGGTAAATTAGTAATCAGTATTGGAAAAGATGAGTTCAACATGACCAATATGACTGCAAATGCAGGTGGTGCATTAGGTTATCAATCAGGAAAAGCTGTTGCGTATTGCACACTTTCACCCGACCAACCTTATGAGGCAATAGAAAAGGCAGACAGCTATACACTGAAATTGTATGCCCCGAACCAGACAACTCCTTCAGCTGTTATCGAATGTAAGAAAATGCCTTCACAGACAACTCCGCAAGCCGGACAACCCCGTACCTATGTTGGAGAAATTGTGAAACTCTTAATGAAAAAATAAGGAAAATTGCAACAATGGAAATAAAAAGTAAATTTGACCATTTTAATATCAACGTTACAAACCTGGAGCGGAGTATCGCTTTTTATGAGAAAGCACTCGGCTTAAAAGAACATCATCGGAAAGAAGCATCCGACGGTTCATTCACACTAGTTTACCTGACAGATAATGAAACAGGTTTCCTATTGGAATTGACATGGCTCAAAGATCATATTGCTCCATACGAACTGGGGGAAAACGAAAGTCACCTATGTTTTCGTGTAGCCGGTGATTACGATGCAATCAGGGCCTATCACAAAGAAATGAATTGTGTATGTTTTGAGAACACTGCCATGGGGCTTTATTTCATTAATGACCCGGATGATTACTGGATTGAAATACTCCCACAGAAGTGATTTTATATAAAAAGTGGGGGCAGGATAATTATCCTGCCCCCACTTTTTATGTAGAATATATGATCTATCAAACACATAGTATATATACCTAAAACAACAAATACTATAAATATGTATCCGAAAATAAACACCACCTTGCCAGTTGCTTAATCAGAAAAAGCCACTCCTCAATGATTAAAAGGCAACCGGATTGATGATCCGTTTATTGCTACAGCCTTTATTTTTTATGTCGGCTAGCTCTTTTCTTCCGGATATCTGCTTTCATCTTCGCTGCACCCGAACCATGTTGTCCACGAATATACGTCGCTTTTTTCGCTTTCGTTTTCACCTTTTCCTCTTCTTTGGGCTTATCTTTCTTACCTTTAAAAACGATACCACCCATGATTGCTTCTTCTATACTCATATAATCATTTATTAGTATTCAACATTTCCGATGGCAAAGATAACCCTTTTCTACGGATTTATTTATCTTTGCAAAGTTAACAATCGTAACCACCAATGGCAACAACAATTCTTTCTGCAGAAAAGGACCCGATGGGAGCCGCTATTTCTGACTATTTCAACCATCATAGAGCTGATCGTTTGCGGGTATTTTCTTCTCAATTCGAAGAAGATGAAATTCCCGTCAAAGAACTGTTTCGTAGTATACAGTCTATGCCTATACTAGAGCGTACCGCCCTGCAAATGGCTACTGGACGGATTTTGGATGTAGGTGCCGGAAGTGGTTGCCATGCGCTGGCACTTCAGGAAATGGGAAAAGACGTATGCGCCATTGATATTTCTCCCTTATCTGTCGAAGTAATGAAACAACGCGGAGTGAACGATCCCCGCCTCATCAACCTTTTTGATGAAACATTTTCCGAAACATTCGATACAATCCTAATGCTCATGAATGGTTCCGGAATCATCGGACGGCTGAATAATATGCCCGAATTTTTCCAACGGATGAAACGTATTCTCCACCCCGGTGGATGCATATTTATGGATTCCAGTGATTTGCGTTATCTTTTTGAAGAGGAAGACGGTAGCATAGTCATCGATCTGGCCGGAGATTACTACGGAGAGATCGACTTCCAAATGCAATATAAAGATGTAAAAGGAGACACATTCGACTGGTTATATGTAGATTTCCAGACTCTTAGCTTATATGCTTCCGAATGTGGTTTTAAGGCAGAATTGATAAAAGAAGGAAAGCATTACGATTACCTGGTCAAACTTAGCATTGCTTGAAAATGCATCTTCATATAGTGACGGTATACACTCCGGATAGCGTCACTATATAACCAAAATAGTAACGCCATCACATCAGGATAGCGTTACTATTTTTATATACTCATATATGTTCCGTTGGAAACATCTGATGAAGGCTCTCTTTTATTTCAGCATTTCATTAATTGCCTGCACAAGAGAAGCAAACTCTTCCTCATTATATAAACGAGTCAGCTTTACAATTTTCCCTTCCTTATCAATCAACACGTTTCTCGTTATTCCAGATTCACGTAATGCATACTTCGCAAAGATATCAGCTCCCGGATCCAGTCCTAACGGATAAGTGACTCCGGTAGATTTTGCAAAAGCCAGTACTTTGTCAAGCGGTTCGTCACGGTCAATGCCAATCAGAGCAAAGTCTGCATTATTTTTATGCTTCAACCAAATATCCTTCTCGATAAACGGCATTTCTTTACGGCAAACCCCACACCAGCTTGCAGTGAACTGCAACATGACAACTTTACCACGAAGGGAAGATAAACTCACTTGCTTCCCATCTGTCAAGGTAATTGTGAAATCCGGAGCCATCTCTCCTACCCGAACAATATATCCTGTACTATCTGCCTGAACTGATTTTGCATCCGCAGTTACTTCTACACTATCTGTTGCAACTTCAACATTCGCCGTTCCTTTCTTCTGTCCGGAACAAGCCCATATACCTATGGCTAAAAGCGCCACACTACATACATTCATAATTTTCATTTTCATCTAATCATTGGTAACTTTGCAAATATAAAAAAAGTATGCGATGTATTTGCATTTTTAAAAGAAATTCATACCTTTGCACCCGCAAAAGAAAAACGCCTCTTTAGCTCAGTTGGCCAGAGCACGTGATTTGTAATCTCGGGGTCGTTGGTTCGAATCCGACAAGAGGCTCTCCAGAATGAATGCTGTTTATCACATCAGATAAGCAGCATTTTTTATTAATATCTTCTTTAAGATTTTTGCTTACGAAAGACTACCATACCCACAGCCAACAAAATCAAAAGAATTCCAATAGCACTATTCAGGGTAAACAGTTCTTTAAAAACAAAGACACCGATCACAACGGCTGTCAGTGGTTCCATCGCACCTAAAATAGAAGTCAGTGTAGGTCCCGCATACTTAATTGCCCGTACCAAAGTTATATTGGAAATAGCCGTAGCCGGCAATGCAAGTCCTAAAATAATCAGCCATATATAACCGTCTGTCACCAGATGAAGCCCGGAAGTTGCCATAGCTCCTATCAGATAGAAAACAGCTCCCATCCCCATAACATAACATGTCAGTACAGTGGAATTGATTTGAGCGGCTCGTGTTGTTCGAACCCCAATGATGTATCCTCCGTAAGAAAAGACAGAAATACAAGCCGCCACCAATCCTACTATTGTATCACCACTTTTCGCCTCCAACTCTCCCGATGACAGTAAAGCAGCACCAAACAAAGACATTAAAACAGCAAGCATCACCAAAAGAGATTTCTTTTCATGAAAGAAAAACATCATTGCCAATGATACAGCCAACGGATACATAAAATGAATAGTCGATGCTACCCCCGTGGCTATATTCTGATAGGCAATGAGCAAACTGAATGAGGTGGTTGCCCGCAACAAACTTAATAAAAAAACGACTAACAAATCTTTCTTTGCCAGCCGGAAATTACATCCCGAACACCATCCAAACAGTGTCAATACAATAGCAGCCACTCCCCAACGATAAGAAAGCACCTCGAAAGCCGAAAAACCAGCTAACAACAGAGTTATAGAAAAAAACGGAGCCAGCCCAAAAGTGGAGGAGGATACCGCCGCATAAAGTATACCTTTAATACGATTCATCGATATATTCAACTAATTCCAGATATTCACAATGCAAAGATTATAAATATTTCTTTAATGCCACCATTAATTTCATTTTTTCAAGCGGCTTAACCAGATATTCATTACAGCCGACCTTTATTGCAGCAATCCGGTCAGAATCGAAAGCATGGGCGGTAAGTGCGACGATAGGTAAGCTAGCATTAAACTTACGTATTTCAGCTGTAGCCTTCAATCCATCCAGTACTGGCATTTTCATATCCATCAACAACAAATCGACATGTTGGCTACGCGCTATTTCCACTGCCTTTTGCCCATTCTCCGCATGCAGTAAATCATAATGATCCTTCAGGATAGTAGACACCAGCTGATAATTACTTTGTATATCTTCAGCTATGAGAATTGTTTTCCGACCGGCACTCTTCTCCATCACTTCGTCATTCGCACCAAACTCTCCTCCGGAGATATTCTCTTCTTTCTTCTCTTCTACCATAGAAAGTGTATCGACTTCACAAGGTAAAAATGCCCAAAACAGCGATCCTTCATTGTGTACCGATTCAAAGCCGACTTTACCTCCCATAGCTTCTGCAATTGCCTTGCAAATAGAAAGTCCAAGTCCGGTACCTTGGGCAAACTCATCAAGTTTCTCAAAACGCTGGAATACTTTTCCTTTTTTATCATCAGCTATACCAATACCGGTATCTTTCACATAAAAATAGACGCCTCCATCCTTACATGCATATCCCATTTTAATAGAACCTTTTGAAGTATATTTGATAGCATTAGTGACATAATTCGTTATAATTTGTGCCACGCGATTACGGTCCAGAGTTACCCGACAACAGTGATAAGGATTGATTTCAGTTAACACGATATCCGGATTCTTCAGGCGCTGCTTCATGGAAGTAAACATGTTTTCAAAATGTTCGGATAAGTCGAACGGTTCGTATTTCAGTTCTACCGAACCGGCTTCCAGCTTGGATAAATCAAGTATATCATTTATCAGTTTTAGCAATAACTCATTATTACTATTAATAATCTGGATATAGTCCGCCTTTTCTTCTTCTCCGGCATAAGCCATCAACTCCGAAAAACCTACAATAGCATTCAAGGGAGTACGGATTTCATGACTCATATTCGCCAGGAACGCAGATTTCAATTTATCAGACTGCTCTGCCTGATGTTTGGCTTCCTGCAATTCCTTAATCATTTTTTCACGCTCCGTTACATCATCCACGCGAATTACAACACCATCCACAGATCCATCTTCAAGAACTACGGGAGTGGCAAACACTTCAACGGTATGCGCACTGTCCAACGAAAACTTCATCTGTTCCGTCTGTAATGAAACAAAAGCACGTTGCATCACACAATTTTCACAGGGAGAAGTACGATTATATGTACTTTTATAGCAAAGTTCACCTTTTTTGTAGGCTTCAAAAGAAAGACTTTTTGAACATAACGAAATATTTTCCCATTGAACCATATATTCCTTCGTGATGTAGGCCAACCCTGAATTCGTATTGTTAAGAACCAGTTCATTCTGTCGTACCAAAGCGTCCTGTATTTCTTTATTCTTTAGTAAGGTCAATTCAGTCTGTTTATAGGAATCGATATTTTGCGTCATACCGAACAAATACTTATAAGGGGCATCGTTCAAAGTTGTGGTTTCAACAAGGCCACACGTTTCCCACCATTGATACATGCCATCTCCTTTAAAGTCAATGCGATATTCCACATCCCATACACCGCTTCCTAGTTCTACCGCCTTTTGCAAAGTTTCAGCAAACTTTTGTCGGTCATCAGGATGTACGAGAGTCAGATATTTCTCGACCGAATTAATTTCTGATGCCTTTTTCCCATTTTTATCAAAACCTTCACCGAAACTCACCCTGTTCTTAGCCGGCTCAAAAAACCAGGTGAAGGCATTCATCGCTTCCATAGTGACAGTTAACAGCTGTGCACGACGCTTCAGTTCATTTTGTAAACTCTGATCCCAGCGGGTATTTAACAGAAAGCGTTTGCCATCATCTTCAATTATACTTTTGCGAACAATAGTATCATAGCTGCGTCCATCCTTCAGTATAATACGTTCCATGCCGAAATAAGGGTTCCCAGTATTGTATACCTCTAAATCAGTCTTCTGAATACGCTCTACTTCTTCTTCACTCAGCACATCATAAGTAGTTTTATCCTCGCTGGTACCAAACATGAGCTTACTCTCTTCATTGCAAAAAACATAGCGGAAATCATTCTCTACATCTTTGATATGAACAGATAACGGAAGATTATTTAATATATTATAGAAGAACTGCTCCTTTTTCTGCACCTCCGTATTATTCTTTCGGGTACCAACATATTTCAATACCTTCTTATTAGAATCAAATTCATAAGGAGCACCGCTTATCGTACAAAATTGCCAGGTTGAGCTATCCGGTAACATAACCCTGCTATCAAAAGAAAAAGAAAAATCTTCCCCATTGCTCATTCTTTCCATTACTTCAGTAACCTGACTACGGTCATCCGGATGCAAAGTCTCCAGATATAGTGCCATACTAACTGGCTTAGACTGATCGTATCCATTCAGCGGTTCATTATCACTATAAAATAATTTGGCCACTGCATCAAATTCCCAAAACATGATGTTGGCTGCCTTCATAGCAAGCTCCGTTTTCCGGCGACTTTGACGGAGTACCTCTTCACTTTTCACCGTTTCTGTAATATCTTCAAAGATAAAAATGTAATTAACAAACTTGCCATCATTATCATAAAGAGGATTACCATTACATTTCAAATAGCAGGTCCGGGTACGCGTAGAGAAAAAGCGTTTATCGGTTCTCTGTTTATCGAAATCATACAAAAAACTCATCTGTACCGGAACACAACGACGAACTGCTTCCTTCACCACGTCAGGAACCACAGAATTTTCATTTATGTTGAGTTTATTACCAAGAAGCGTTTGCGAGTCAGCGCCAAAAATTCGGCAGAAGCTTTCATTGCATCTTACCAGAGTGCCATCGGCTGTGAAGAAACCTATTCCAACAGGAAGTGAATTAAATACAGTTAGTAATTGTTTGTGTTCCATTTCTTTATCCTTGAATAACTTAGAAATAAATATTTTATCTCCGCACTATGCAAATATATACACTTTTACGATTATAATATGATTTTATAGCGAAAATATTATTGCCAGGTTATAACATACAATAAGGGGCTATCCACGATATTGTGAATAACCCCTATCTCAAATGACATCCCATATATTATCATTTTAAAAAGTACATTTTAATACTCCTCAATGACTGTATTTCCAAAAATATCCTTTTTAATAATTTTCCCATGACCGTTACCATATTCAATTATTTCGTTTCCAAAAATATCTTTTTTAATAGTTGTTCTATTCCCCTTATCATCCTCGATAATAGTATTCCCAAAGATATCTTTTGTAATCGTCTTTCTATTACCTTTGTCATCGCGAATAATAGTATTTCCCAGAATATCTTTCTCTATAGTTTTTCTATTACCCTTATCGTCCCGGATAATGGTATTTCCTAGAATATCTTCTTCAATAGTCTTTCTATTACCTTTATCATCACGAACAATGAAATTTCCTAAAATATCCTCTTCGATAGTCGTTCTATTGCCTCTATCATCACGGATAATGATGTTCCCCAAAATATCCTTTTCAATAGTCTTTCTATTGCCTTTATCATCACGAATGATGATATTCCCTAAGATATCCTTTTCAATAGTCTTTCTATTACCATTATCATCACGGATGATGATATTACCTAAAATATCCTTTTCAACAGTCTCTCTCCCTTGGTCAACTCCCGAATACTCATAATTATCTTCGACAAGATTTGCACCATAGCCCTTTATTATATAAGGAGCCAAAATAAACTGGGCAACAAACAGGATAAATAAAATCTTTTTCATGGCGTTTTTCTTTTGGTTTAGAACAAAAGTAACGCAGGAAAATCAGAATAAATAAGTGAATTCCATAATTGTCAGTAGGGAAAAACCTAAAATAAAAAGGATTAGCGCATGCAGTAACGGTATATCCATAATATACTACCTAATTGGTCCCCCAAAAAGAAATTCCTTGAAAGTACTTGACTTTCAAGGAATTCAAAGTGTTACTTGAGGTTCCTGGCGGATTCGAACCGCCGTACACGGTTTTGCAGACCGCTGACTAAGCCACTCATCCAAGGAACCATTATTTCTCGTTTGCGGTTGCAAAGGTAGTACAAATTTTGAAACTACCAACTATCCGCAGCAATTTTTCTTTGTACTTTTTTTCTTTACATCGCACTCTCCGCGTTTCTTATCCATCATATCCTTTAGTTCACAGCCACTTACACAGCTGTCACAAGGATTCTGATTTTCTCGCGTACGACGAAAAAAACGAAATATTCCATATATGACGCGGGCAATGCAGAGTACAACCAGTACTCCGACTACCCAATCTTGCCAATTATTCATACAAACAATTCTCCAATCTGATAAACAGCAAATGATACAAGCCAAGCCAATCCCGTTGTGTAACAAGCAGCAAAAAGCGCCCATTTCCAACTACCCGATTCCTGTTTTATAGCCGCTATCGCCGCAATACACGGGAAGTAAATCAATACAAACAACATATAACAGAAAGCAACCAATGGAGTAATCGGAATTCGTTCTGCCAAACTTACTGAATCAGCATCCGGATCATCTGCATATAAGACACCTAATGTACTTACTACCAATTCTTTCGCTCCCACACCGGAAAGCAAGCCAATACCTAGTTTCCAATCAAATCCCAGTGGTTTTATAACCGGCTCTATACCACGTCCCAACTGGCCGATATAAGAATTTTCCTGCTGCTCGGCAACTGTTTCATAAGCATCATGATTCGGATAATACCCCAAGAACCAAATTATAATAGAAGCAATCATAATAATGCCTCCCATCTTTTTCAAATACTGTGCTCCCTTTTCCCATGTGTGACGGAAGATCGATTTTGCTGTCGGCATCCGGTAAGGTGGAAGTTCCATCACAAATGGAGTATCATCACCCTTCACCAGAAACTTGCTAAACAAGCGGGCCATTACCACAGCCAGTACAATACCAATCACATAAATACTTAACAACACCAGACTTGCATTGTTCGGGAAGAAAGCACCCACCAACAATAAATAAATTGGCAGACGCGCACTGCAAGACATCAAAGGATTTACCAACATTGTAATAAGACGGCTCTTCCGGTTCTCAATAGTACGGGAAGCTATAATAGCAGGTACATTGCATCCAAATCCCATAATCAAAGGAATGAATGATTTTCCGTGCAATCCCATTTTATGCATGATTTTATCCATGATAAAAGCTGCACGAGCCATATAACCCGAATCTTCCATAAGAGAAATGCAGAAATACAAAATCAAGATATTCGGCAAAAAGACAATAACCGCTCCTACCCCACCAATAATTCCATCAATCAGCAAATCTTTAAATGGACCTTCCGCCATATTATTGCGTAACAAGTCACCAATCTGCTCGACAAGCCATTCAATCCCCATCATCGGATATTCTCCAATGACAAACGTACCCTCAAACATCAGATACATAAAAAGGAAGAAAATAGGAAATCCCCAGACACGGTGAGTTACGATCGAATCCAGCACTTTTGTTGTCTGCGCCTGCTCCAAGTGATTATCTGTGAATGTCTCCTTCAGTGCACCACTGATAAATCCATATTTAGCATCCGTAATAGCCGATTCACAATCCTCATTCATTGTGTCCTGAACACGCTTCGACATCTTATCACGGACATGGAATATCTCATCCGCATTTGGTAATGTCCGCACAATGCGCTCAATGTCAGGATCATTCTCCAACAATTTAATGGATAGGAAACGGGTAGAATATTTATGACGGATAAATTCGTTTTTGGACACTTCACTTTTTACAGCTTCAATCGCTTTTTCGATATCAGGACCATGATTGATATGAATATGCCGGAAGACACGCCCCGTCTTTTTATGTTCACGTACATAATCTTCCAAATGCTCTTCCTCGTGGTTCTTACGATCTTCCAGAGAATCATGCCATTCGGTCAAATCCTTAAGAACTTCCGGATTCATATTTCCCTGTTTATCAAAGAAGTCTACTCCTTCATACAGATTGATAACAACATGAAACAAGGTATCCAATCCACGATTTTTCTTACTGACAGTAGGCAACATCGGCACCCCGAACAACTTACTCAACAGATGATAATCCAATGTATTTCCACTGGCTTCCAACTCATCATAAATATTCAGAGCTACCACCATGCGGACATTCATATCTATCAATTGAGTAGTCAGATATAAGTTTCGCTCCAGATTAGAGGAATCGACTACATTAATAATCACGTCCGGAGTTTCATCGATAATATGACGACGCACATAGATTTCTTCCGGTGTATAAGCAGACAAAGAATAAGTTCCCGGCAAATCGACAATACGGAAATGATAGCCTTCGAAATCAAAATAACCTTCTTTGGCATCCACGGTTACGCCGCTGTAGTTTCCAACATGCTCATGAGCACCGGATGCAAGATTAAATAAAGAAGTCTTGCCACTGTTCGGGTTTCCGACCAAAGCAACATTAATGGTACGGCGTTTACCTAACGCCAACCGTTTCATATCTTCTTCTTTTACTGAAAGGTCTTCAGGCAATCCTTCATGATAAACGGTCTTCTCGGCCAGTTTCTTTGCTTCCTCTTCGCTGATAACTTCGATCATTTCAGCTTCCTGACGACGAAGAGAAATTTCATAACCTAAAACTTTATATTTTATGGGATCTTTTAGCGGAGCATTCAACAGCACTTCAACCGTTTTACCTTTAATGAAGCCCATCTCCACAATACGTTTACGAAAACCACCGTGCCCCAATACCTTTACAATAACACCTTTTTCTCCTGTTTTTAATTCGGACAAACGCATAACTCTCAAAATTTTTGGCAAAGATAATTCATAACTTCGGAGCATGCAAATTATTTAGAATGTTTTTAAATAACAGTTTTTTTCATCCTCTAAAAGATTCAGAAAAAATAAAAAAACTTATTGATAAACTCGTATCTTTGCAGGTATGATACAACAACGCGTTACAAAATATATAGAAAAGGAACATTTATTCTCACCGGATGATAAAATCCTGGTCGCATTGAGTGGTGGTGCCGACTCGGTGGCATTACTATATATTCTGCATACAGCAGGCTATCATTGCGAAGCCGCACATTGTAATTTCCACCTGCGAGGCAAAGAGTCAGACCGGGACGAGTTATTTGTCCGCCAACTTTGCGAAAGAATGGAAATCCATTTACATACCATTGATTTCAACACGACCCAATATGCAACGGAAAAACATATTTCGATTGAAATGGCCGCACGGGAACTCCGCTACCAATGGTTCGAGAAAATTAGAAAAGAATGTCAGGCAGATGTTGTCGCTGTGGCCCATCACCAGGATGATAGCATAGAAACTATACTACTTAACCTGATTCGGGGAACAGGAATTACCGGTCTGTTAGGAATACGCCCCCGTAATGGAACCATCGTACGCCCTCTGCTTTGTATCAACCGGGAAGAGATAATTCGTTACCTGCAAAACATCGGACAAGATTATGTGACAGACAGCACCAATCTGGAAGACGAATATACCCGTAATAAAATCCGACTCAACCTCCTTCCCCTCATGCAGGAAATTAATCCGTCAGTCAAAAACACTCTGATAGATACGAGTAATTATCTGAATGATGTAGCCACTATATATAATAAATGTATAGAGGAAACTAAAAAGAAAATCATTACAGCAGAAGGTATCCGAATCAGTGATTTAGTAAAGGAACCGGCACCCGAAGCCATCTTATTCGAAGTCCTGCATCCTCTAGGATTCAATTCCGCACAAATCAAAGATATCACCCATTCGCTTCATAGCCAACCGGGCAAGCAATTCTGTAGCAAAGAATGGAGAGTGATAAAAGACAGAGAATTCCTATTAATAGAAACAGCTGAATCTGAAAATGAGACTCTTCCTCCTTTTCAAATTATCAAAGAAGAAAAAGAATACACCCCGGATTTTCTCATTCCACGTGAAAAGGAAATTGCCTGTTTTGATGCCGACAAACTGAATGGAGAAATTCATTACCGGAAATGGCAGCCGGGAGACACTTTTATTCCTTTTGGAATGAAAGGAAAGAAAAAAATAAGCGATTATCTGACCGACCGCAAATTTTCTATCAGCCAAAAAGAACGCCAATGGGTACTCTGCTGTGGAGAACACATCGCATGGCTGATAGGCGAACGAACAGACAACCGCTTTCGTATTGATGAAACGACTAAGCGCATCGTGATTTACAAAATAGTCTGAGGCAACTTCTGTTTCTTGAAACAATCTGATAACAAAGCTGCAAAAGGAGTTTCATACACCCTTGCTTTCCTAACGCAAGCTTTTACACAAGCGCAACATTTGATACATTTAGCCTCATCCGTATGTAGCTCATCCCCTTTCGTTATAGCCCCTGCCGGACAACGGACCACACATAACCCGCAATGGGTACACAAATCCTCATCTTCCACCCAAGGAACGCGGGGAAGCGGTGTACCACTTTTACGTAACTTGATGACTTTCCTCAAAAAACGGAACAAAGGAAAGAATGGTTGACTCGGACGTTTGATAGTACGTACATCCACCGGATAAAGGGTATCCATACTATCAGCTGTCTGTATTTTTTCCATGATTTTCTTCCCAAACTCCGCAGCAAAGGCTAAATCCGATTCATCAGGACGTCCCACTGCAATCGGGTATTTGTCGGTACTATATGAATGTTCTCCAATAAAAGTTGCCCCGGCAATTACTTTAAATCCATGAGGAATAGCAAAAGCATCCAATTCCATTAAAGCTTTTTCATAAGCGCGATTTCCGTAAACCACTACCAAAACGGTAGGAGTATCCACTCCACGGATATACTGTAAACGTTCCATTGCCAAAGGAGCGACATGTCCTCCATACACAGGCACTACAATAATAGCCAAAGAAGATGTAGGAATCACAATTTCATCCGCAATCTGCTGCGTCACATTAATAGGAAAAATATTTTTTATGCCCGTCCCGTGAACAATCGCCTCCGCAACTTGTTTAGATGTGTGTGTAGGCGAAAAATAAATTAAATGAGCTTCATTTACTGTCATACTATTTTCTTTTATGTAGCAAAGATACACTTTTACGTTGAAAAAAAGGTTTGATTGTTTATGAAACCAAAAAAATTTATTATCTTTGCCCCGTTGAAACATTCTACGATTCAACATATACATCCCTAATTCATAATAAAAACAAAACGTATGCTCGCATATCTGTGACCGGAGAGTCATAGTAATGCTGTCCATAATTCAGCAAAAAAGAAATATTAATAACTTACCATACTATATGTATAACATTATCCAATTAAACGACAAAAATCTGTCGGAACTTCAAGTTATTGCCAAAGAGTTAGGCATAAAAAAAGCAGACTCATACAAAAAAGAAGACCTTGTTTATAAAATACTCGATGAACAGGCCATTGTAGGAGCTACAAAGAAAGTTGCCGCAGATAAGCTAAAAGAAGAACGCAAAAATGAAGAACAAAAGAAAAAGCGTTCACGGGTAGCTCCTACCAAAAAAGAAGACAAAGTGGTTTCCGCAACAAAGAGTGAAGAGGCTAACAAGACAAAAGAGACCGCTCCTGTAAAAGCTGCACCACAACCTTCCAAGAAAGAAGAAAGTACAAACAAAGAAAAAGAAACTGTTGTTGTAGAAGCTAAAGCGGAAAACACTGCTACTCCCAAGCGTAAAGTAGGCCGTCCTCGTAAGAGCTCTGATGCAGAAGAGAAAAAAGAAGTAGAAAATGCAAAACCGGCAGCACCCAAAGTAGTGGAACCTAAACCTGTTGTTGCAGAGAAAGCTACTGGTGCTACGGAAAAGCCAGCTCCGGTACAACAGCAAACAGCTGAGAAGAAAGCAAAAAACAAACCAGCTGCAGAAGCAAATAAGCCTGTTGCAGAAACAAATAAACCGGCTACTGAACCTAACCAACCTGTTGTAGAGAAAAAGGTAATAGATAAACCACAAAAGAAGGCTGCACCCGTTATCGACGAGGAAAGCAATATCTTATCCAGCGTTGACGACGATGATTTTATTCCAATCGAAGATCTGCCTTCTGAAAAAATAGAGCTTCCTACCGAATTATTCGGAAAATTCGAAGCTACTAAAACAGAATCAGCACAGACAGCACCGGAACAGCCATCTCATCCTCAACAGCAACAACAATCTCAACAGCAGCAGTCCCAGCAGCAACGTCCGCGTATTGTTCGCTCACGCGACAATAACAACGGTAATAACAATGCTAACAACAATGGAAATAATGGCAATAACGCCAATAATAATTTCCAGCGTAACAACAATAACCAGAATCAGGTTCAGAACCCAAATCAAAATCAGAATCAGAACCAAAACCAACAACGCTCACCGATGCCACGTGCCGCTCAGCAGAACAATGCGGGTGAAAATCTTCCGGTACAACAGCAGCAGGAACGTAAGGTTATTGAACGCGAAAAGCCTTATGAATTCGACGATATTCTCAACGGAGTAGGTGTTCTGGAAATTATGCAGGATGGATACGGATTCCTCCGTTCTTCCGACTATAACTACCTTTCTTCTCCGGATGATATTTACGTATCACAATCTCAAATCAAACTATTTGGTCTGAAAACCGGTGATGTAGTAGAAGGAGTTATCCGTCCACCCAAAGAAGGAGAAAAATATTTCCCATTGGTAAAGGTTTCGAAGATCAACGGACGTGATGCAGCTTTCGTTCGCGACCGTGTTCCTTTCGAACATCTGACACCTCTTTTCCCGGATGAAAAGTTCAAACTTTGCAAAGGCGGTTATTCAGACTCTATGTCTGCCCGTGTCGTCGATCTTTTCGCTCCTATCGGTAAAGGCCAGCGTGCATTGATCGTTGCCCAGCCAAAGACAGGTAAGACCATCTTAATGAAAGATATCGCAAACGCTATCGCAGCCAACCACCCGGAAGTTTACATGATTATGCTGCTGATTGACGAACGCCCGGAAGAAGTAACAGACATGGCGCGCAGCGTTAATGCAGAAGTAATTGCTTCTACTTTCGACGAACCGGCAGAACGCCACGTAAAAATTGCAGGTATCGTATTGGAAAAGGCAAAACGTCTGGTAGAATGTGGTCACGACGTAGTTATCTTCCTTGATTCTATTACTCGTCTGGCTCGTGCATACAATACAGTATCTCCTGCATCCGGTAAAGTTCTTTCCGGTGGTGTGGATGCAAATGCACTTCATAAACCTAAACGCTTCTTCGGTGCTGCCCGTAATATTGAAAACGGTGGTTCACTGACTATTATTGCTACCGCATTGATCGATACCGGTTCTAAAATGGACGAAGTTATCTTCGAAGAATTCAAGGGTACAGGTAACATGGAGTTGCAGCTCGACCGCAACCTGTCCAACAAACGCATCTTCCCGGCAGTCAACATTACCGCATCCAGCACTCGTCGCGACGACCTGTTGCTTGATAAAACAACCCTTGACCGCATGTGGATATTACGCAAATATCTTGCCGACATGAATCCGATCGAAGCAATGGACTTTGTTAAAGACCGTCTGGAAAAAACCAGAGACAACGACGAATTCCTGATGAGCATGAACAGCTAATCAACAGCAAACTTATAAATGAACGGTGAACAAACTGCGCCATAACAAGTGCAGTTTATTCACCATTTTCTTTTTCGGTAACCCATTTTATGACTTATCACCTGCCGTTTATCACTTATCATTCAACTCCCATCACCGATAGTTACCCCTAACCGCTTGCCACACCTTTCATTTTTGTACAAAATACTTTCATTTGCGTCCAAAACTACTACCTCGCCCTTTTTTACGTTTCCTTTTTTCCTACTTTTGCTTCCAAATCAAATATTACTTAATTCTAACCAGTAATGAAAACTATTTATCCATTCATGGGATTAGCCCTGTGCAGCGTGACAGCACAGGCCCAAGAAAAGCCCAATTTCCTGATTATCCAGTGCGACCATCTGACACAACGCGTTGTGGGAGCTTACGGACAAACACAAGGCTGCACCCTCCCTATTGACGAAGTCGCTTCACGAGGAGTTATCTTCTCCAATGCTTATGTAGGCTGCCCTCTCAGCCAACCCTCACGCGCTGCTTTATGGAGTGGCATGATGCCTCATCAAACCAATGTACGTTCCAACTCCAGCGAACCTATCAACCCACGTATTCCCGAAAATGTACCGACATTAGGAAGTCTTTTTTCTGAAAACGGTTACGAAGCCGTACACTTCGGAAAAACGCATGACATGGGTTCACTTAGAGGATTCAAGCATAAAGAACCAGTAGCCAAGCCATTCACTGATCCGGAATTCCCGGTCAATAACGACAGCTTCCTGGATGTAGGAACATGCGAAGACGCTGTTGCTTATCTAAGTAATCCGCCGGAAGAACCATTCATCTGTATCGCAGATTTTCAGAACCCTCACAATATCTGTGGATTTGTAGGAGCGAACGAAGGAGTACATACCGACCGCCCCATTAGCGGAACCCTTCCGGAACTACCGGCCAATTTCAATGTAGAAGACTGGAGCAATATCCCTAAACCTGTACAATACATCTGCTGCAGTCATCGCCGCATGACCCAGGCCTCTCATTGGAATGAAGAGAATTACCGTCATTACATTGCTGCTTTCCAACACTATACCAAGATGGTTTCCAAGCAAGTAGACAGCGTATTGAAAGCACTTTACTCCACTCCTGCCGGAAAAAACACAATCGTTATTATCATGGCTGACCATGGTGATGGGATGGCTTCACACCGCATGGTGACCAAACACATCAGCTTCTACGATGAAATGACCAACGTACCGTTTATCTTTGCAGGTCCCGGCATCAAACAACAGAAAAAGCCCATAGACCAAGTATTGACACAGCCTACACTGGATCTTCTGCCTACCCTTTGTGATTTGGCAGGAATTCCTGTTCCGGCCGAAAAACCGGGAATCAGCCTTGCACCTATATTAAAAGGAGAGAAACAGAAAAAAACTCACCCTTATGTCGTTTCCGAATGGCATAGCGAATATGAATATGTCGTTACTCCCGGACGTATGGTACGCGGACCGAGATACAAGTACACTCACTATCTGGAAGGTAACGGAGAAGAGCTATATGATATGAAAAAGGATCCGGGAGAACGCAAGAATCTCGCCAAAGACCCTAAATACAGTAAAGTCCTCGCCGAACACCGTGCCATGCTTGATGATTACATCGCCCGCACCAAAGACGATTACCGGAGTTTGAAAGTAGATGCCGATCCACGATGCAGAAACCATACTCCCGGCTACCCCAACCACGAGGGCCCTGGGGTACGAGAGATACTCAAAAGAAAATAAATTATAAAAAAGAGTGAAGATTTCTTTGTAATCTTCACTCTTTTTAGTTCTTTTGCAGATAAACTTACAAGCAAGCAATTCTTATATCAGGTGAAAAAACACAGACGTCATATAATTGCAATAGTCGTAACCGCATTAATATCGGTCACCTTATATGCTGCACGTACAAATTCAGATCGTCTTTCTTTATTACAACCTTTACTTGAATACAATCATCCATTTAGTCCGGACGCCCCTGTCGACAGCATCATTGCCTGGGAAAAACTTTTAGAACCGGAATTACAAAAGGAACAACAATACCCACTCCTATTCCAGATAAATCTGCTGACCGTTCAAGCCTTAATCACAGAAGGCAACATCAGTCTCGCCATCAACCAGGCCAATCAGATGTACCAGAAAGCCAGAGAAATGGACTATCCTTTGGGAACAGCACTCGCATTACACGCCATTGGAAATACCTATTTAAGTTCGTCAACACCACAAGTTGCCATCAAATCGTATAAGGAAGCATTAGAAATCATCCAGAAACTCCCTCATGCCAACCAATATATCAAAACGATCTTGTCCCAATTTATCCTGACGAAGCTCAACTATCACCAAATGACAGATATAGAAGACAATATCCGGGAACTCGAATCTGTTATCAACAAGGATACGAATCCCCAAGACGATTTCCACCTTGTTTATTGTCAGGCATTCTATCGCATCCAGATGCATCATCTTCCGGAAGCATTAAACTATATACGACAAACCGAACAAATCAGCCGGCAACACCAGTACCCATATTTTCATTTAATGATTAAATACCTGTATTCACGCTACTACACTGAATCCAAAGAATACACGCAGGCACTAACCACACTTGACGAATTACTTTCGCATACCAAAGCAGCCAACTCATACAGATCCCTGCAAGTACTGAAAGATCGTGCACACATACTTACACTAATGGGAAACAGCAAGGAAGCATGTGAAGCTTATGAAATATTCAATACGTACAAAGACTCTTTGGACGCAATGAATTATATTCGCCAAATCAATGAATTGCACACCCTCTACCAAATAGATAAAAATGAACTGGACAACTTAAACAGACAGAAGACAATCCTCTACTGGAGCTGGTTCACCATCCTATTCATAGTCATACTGATTGTATTTTTCATCCTTTTGGTTAGACGAGGAAATAAAAAACTGCGCCAATCACAGCAGGAACTGGAAAAAGTGAAAAAGCAAGAAGAAAATTCCATCCGGACAAAGAGCCTTTTCCTTTCCAACATGAGCCATGAAATTCGCACGCCGCTCAATGCGTTGTCCGGCTTCTCCTCCATCCTGACGGAAGAATCCATCGACAACGAGACCCGGAAACAGTGTAGCGATATTATTCAGCAAAATTCAGAACTGTTACTCAAGCTGATTAACGACGTAATCGACTTGTCCAGTCTCGAAGTAGGCAAGATGAAATTCAAATATGAGCGATGTGATGCAGTGGCAATATGCAGAAACGTTATCGACATGGTTGAGAAAATAAAACAAACGAATGCTAACGTCCGTTTTTCGACCTCTCTCCATTCATTAGAATTGACGACAGACAATGCAAGGTTACAACAATTATTAATCAACCTTCTCATCAATGCAACCAAATTTACTCCGCAAGGTTCCATCACCATGGAACTGGAAAAACAGACAGAAGACATAGCACTGTTCTCCGTGACCGACACCGGTTGCGGTATCTCTCCGGAGAATCAGAATAAAATATTCAACCGTTTTGAGAAACTGAATGAAAATGCTCAAGGGACAGGACTCGGTCTGTCTATCTGCCAACTCATTATCGAGCAGCTGGGCGGCAAAATATGGATTGACTCCAATTATGAGGAAGGAGCCCGTTTCCTGTTCACACACCCCATTTACCATGAGCAACAAGGAAAGGAGGAAGCCGAATGAAACAAGTCCTGCTCCTGATCCTTCTATTATGCTGCACCCTCACCGGAAAAGCCAGCACCGAGATTGTTTTGGAATCCGACAGCCTGATAAAGGTGTTGGAAACATTACCGTACGATACGACACGGCTGAATGTTCTCAATCAAATCATCAGAATAGAACAAAACAACCAGCAATGTATCCAATATTCAGATGCATTAATGAAAGAAGCATTGCAACTGGGAAATGACAAATATGCCGGTCTGGCTGCTTACTACCATATTTTATACTATTACAATCGTAATAATCAAGACAGTGTAGCCAAATGGCTCACCATAATGGAGCCTCATGCCCGGAAATCAGATTTATGGAATTACTTCTTTGATGCCAAACGTTTCCAGATAGACCTGTACACATTCAACGAACAATACGAACTTGCTATCAACGAATCTCAAAAGATGCAACAGCAAGCCTCCCAAATGAATAGTAACCGGGGTAGTATGGCTGCCTATCAATGCTTGAGTAATGCATATATCGGCAGCCAGCGCTGGGATAAAGGAATAGAAGCACTGGAGGCTGCCTACCAGCTACTCACTCCGACAGAAAATCCGGTGGTCCGTATCTCGGTATTGTCACAGTTAGTATCCGTTGTCAAAGAAAAGAAGGATAATAAAAAACTACTCAAATATTTGCAGGAACTGGAAAACACTCTTCATAACCACATCAGTGCAAACCCATCCTTAAAAGCGGGATTTGCCGATGTATACCTGTTCAATGAACTGTTCTACAGCTATTATTACCTGAATACCCATCAGCCGCAACAAGCCTATGAACATCTCGTAAAATCTAAAGAATATCTGGACGAGAATACTTATTTCATGTATAAAGTACTCTATTTCGACACATTTGCCAAATATTACCAGGCAATTGGAGCCTACCAACAGGCATCGGATTATATCGACACGACACTGACGATGTTGAAGAAAGACTTCACAAGCGACTATGCCGAACAGCTACTCGAAAAGGCCAGAATATGGAAACAGGCAGGGCAAAGCGGAAAAGCCATCCCCCTGTATGAGCAGGCACTTGCCATCAAAGACTCGACAGCCACTGTACTCTCAAACAATCAGATGGCACAGATACAAAGCAAATACAATATCGAAAAAACAGAACTGGATCAAAAAAGGGAAAACAACCGGATCCAGCTCACCTATCTGATCTTTATATTTGTTATCCTGATTCTGCTTTTTATCTTTATGGCACGACTCTTTATGGTACGGAAGGCACTCAAATACGCGGAAAACGAAATCCGGAAAACAACAGAAAACGTGCGGAAGACCAATGAAATAAAAAATCGCTTCCTGTCCAACATGAGCTATAACATCCGTACCCCACTCAACAATGTGGTCGGTTTCTCACAACTCATAGCCAGCGAACCCAATATAGACAAGGAAATAAGGCAAGAATACTCAAACATCATCCACAAAAGTTCGGAGAAGTTAATGAGACTTGTCAATGACGTTCTCGACTTATCCCGTTTGGAAGCTCAGATGATGAAGTTCCAGTTGCAAGACTATGATGCCACTACCCTATGCAAGGAAGCATGCAGCATGGCGCAGATGAGGAACGAAGAAACTGGTATCCAGATTGAATTTTCCAGCGAAACGGACGCCCAAATTCATACCGATATAATGCGACTGACACAGGCCTTGATTAGCGTACTGGTGTACCCACAAGAACACCGGCAAGCACGAATCATCCGGTTCACATTAAGCCAGAATGAAGACATGCTTTGTTTCCGGATCACTAATTCACCTTTGGCAGACCATGCATTCGTATCACAGGAAACCATCATCCGGCATGATATCAACCTGTTGTTACTAAAACATTTCGGAGGAAACTATCTCGTCAACGATAAAACTCCCGGAGGTCCGGAAATTGTTTTCATCTACCCCATCGTTTCCGAATCGAAATAAAGCACTATCTTTGCAAAGTGTAAACTTAAACACTTAATTATGTACACCAACAAACAGATTTGGAGTGTCAGTTATCCGATACTACTAAGCTTGCTGGCACAAAATGTCATCAATGTCACCGACACAGCATTCCTCGGACACGTGAGTGAAGTAGCCCTTGGAGCATCAGCTATGGGCGGGTTATTCTATATATGCGTATTCACCATCGCATTCGGATTCAGTACCGGTTCGCAGATAGTCATCGCACGACGCAATGGCGAAGGACGCTATTCGGATGTCGGTCCCGTCATGATTCAAGGAATCATGTTCCTGTTCGTCATGGCCCTGCTGCTATTCGGATTCACCAAAGCATTCGGTGGAAACATCATGCGTTTGCTAGTTTCTTCAGAATCCATCTACGAAGGAACGATGGAATTTCTGAACTGGCGTATTTACGGATTCTTTTTCTCTTTTATCAATGTCATGTTCCGGGCATTGTACATCGGCATTACACGCACTAAAGTGCTAACCATCAATGCTATTGTCATGGCATTAACTAATGTCGTACTGGACTATGCATTAATTTTCGGAAAGTTCGGTTTGCCGGAAATGGGTATCAAAGGGGCTGCTATTGCTTCCGTATTGGCAGAAGCCTCCTCCATTCTCTTTTTCGTCATCTATACGTATGCCACGGTCGATTTAAAGAAATACGGTATGAACCGCCTGCGCACATTCGACCCAGCATTGCTGATGCGGATTCTTAGTATCTCCTGCTTCACCATGCTGCAATATTTCCTGTCGATGGCTACCTGGTTCGTTTTCTTCGTAGCCGTAGAACGGTTGGGACAACGGGAACTGGCGATTGCCAATATCGTCCGGAGTATTTATGTCGTATTGCTGATTCCGGTCAACGCACTGGCTACGACTACCAACAGTCTTGTCAGCAATGCTATTGGTGCAGGAGGCATCCAGCACGTGATGCCGCTCATTAATAAAATTGCGCGTTTCTCCTTTTTCATCATGCTGGGGTTAGTAGCGGTATCGGCACTGTTTCCGCAATTCCTGCTCTCCATTTACACTAGTGAAGCTGCGCTCATTACGGAATCCGTACCCTCGGTATATGTAATTTGTTGCGCCATGCTTATCGCATCCGTAGCCAACGTGGTGTTTAACGGTATCTCCGGAACAGGAAATACACAGGCAGCCCTGTTGCTCGAAACGATTACAATTATCATCTACGGATCATACATCATTTTCATCGGAATGTGGCTGAAAGCACCGATCGAAATTTGCTTTACGATTGAGATTGTGTATTATAGCTTGCTGTTGATAACAAGTTATATTTATCTCAAAAAAGCAAAATGGCAGAATAAAAAGATATAAATACAAGAGATTTTTGTACATTTGCAAGCTCAAATAAAGAGTAGACGGAAAAGTCCCTCTTTCGGCCAAGTAAATTGTAATTAGTAATTCGTAATTAAATAACTATGTTCGATAATTTAAGTGAAAGACTAGAACGGTCATTCAAGATTCTGAAAGGTGAAGGCAAAATCACCGAAATCAACGTGGCGGAGACGCTGAAAGACGTACGTAAAGCACTTCTCGACGCCGACGTAAACTACAAGGTGGCAAAGAATTTCACGGATACAGTGAAAGAAAAAGCGCTTGGCCAGAACGTTCTTACGGCTGTGAAGCCAAGCCAATTGATGGTGAAAATCGTGCATGATGAACTTACACAATTGATGGGTGGAGAGACAGCCGAGATCAACATTGACGCCCGTCCGGCAGTTATCCTGATGTCAGGTTTGCAGGGTTCGGGTAAGACCACCTTCTCCGGTAAACTGGCACGGATGCTGAAAACCAAGAAGAACCGTAAGCCATTATTGGTGGCTTGTGACGTTTACCGTCCGGCAGCTATCGAACAGTTACGTGTATTGGCAGAACAGATTGAAGTACCGATGTACTGCGAACTGGACAGCAAGAATCCGGTAGAAATCGCACAACACGCCATTCAGGAAGCCAAAGCCAAAGGATACGACCTCGTTATCGTCGATACAGCCGGACGTCTGGCAGTAGACGAGCAGATGATGAACGAGATCGCCGCTATCAAAAAAGCAATCAACCCGGACGAAATTCTGTTCGTGGTAGACTCCATGACCGGTCAGGACGCTGTAAACACAGCTAAAGAATTCAATGAACGTCTGGACTTCAACGGTGTGGTACTGACCAAACTCGATGGTGATACCCGCGGTGGTGCGGCTCTTTCTATCCGTTCGGTAGTGAACAAACCGATTAAATTCGTAGGTACAGGTGAAAAGCTGGAAGCAATCGATCAGTTCCACCCTGCCCGTATGGCCGACCGTATTCTCGGTATGGGTGACATCGTTTCATTGGTAGAACGCGCACAGGAACAATACGATGAAGAAGAAGCCAAACGCTTACAGAAGAAAATTGCCAAAAACCAATTCGACTTCAACGACTTCCTTAGCCAGATTGCACAAATCAAGAAAATGGGTAATCTGAAAGACCTCGCTTCCATGATTCCGGGAGTAGGAAAAGCAATCAAAGATATTGATATTGACGACAATGCTTTCAAGAGCATCGAAGCCATCATTTATTCCATGACTCCGGCAGAACGTTCCAATCCGGAAATACTGAACGGTTCACGCCGTACGCGTATCGCCAAAGGTAGCGGAACGACTATCCAAGAAGTGAATCGCCTATTGAAACAGTTCGACCAGACACGCAAAATGATGAAAATGGTGACTAGCAGCAAAATGGGTAAGATGATGCCTAAGATGAAAAAGTAATCATTCTGTAGATCCAAATCTAATGATAAGTAAAAAGAGGGAGTTTCGGCTCCCTCTTTTTTATACCCCCCATCTCTTGACAAAAATTCCAATCCCTTTGGAGAGTTCAGTTATTTATTTTACTTTTGTCCATCACCAATAAATACTCTGAAAATATGACTCTGATAGACGGAAAAACAATTTCCGAACAAGTAAAACAAGAGATTGCAGCCGAAGTAGCCGAAATGGTGGCTCATGGCGAAAAACGCCCGCACCTGGCCGCTATTCTTGTAGGACACGATGGTGGTAGCGAGACTTATGTAGCTGCCAAAGTAAAAGCCTGTGAAGTATGTGGATTCAAGTCTTCCCTCATCCGTTATGAAAGTGACGTGACCGAAGAAGAACTGCTTGCCAAAGTACGTGAACTAAACGAAGACAACGACGTGGACGGCTTTATCGTACAACTTCCCTTACCCAAGCATATCTCCGAACAGAAAGTAATCGAAACAATTGATTACCGTAAAGACGTAGACGGTTTCCATCCGATCAACGTAGGCCGTATGTCCATCGGGCTTCCGTGTTATGTATCCGCTACTCCCAACGGCATCCTCGAATTGTTGAAACGTTATAACATAGAAACTTCCGGAAAAAAGTGCGTCGTACTCGGACGCAGCAATATTGTCGGCAAACCGATGGCTGCCCTGATGATGCAGAAAGCCTATCCGGGCGATGCCACAGTAACCGTATGCCACAGCCGTAGCAGAGACCTGGTAAAAGAATGTCAGGAAGCTGATATTATTATCGCTGCTTTGGGACAACCGAACTTTGTAAAAGCCGAAATGGTGAAAGAAGGCGCGGTAGTTATTGACGTAGGTACTACCCGTGTGCCGGATGCAACCAAGAAATCAGGTTTTAAACTGACCGGCGACGTGAAGTTTGACGAAGTTGCACCGAAATGCTCATTCATCACTCCCGTACCGGGCGGTGTTGGACCAATGACGATTGTATCGTTAATGAAAAATACACTCTTAGCTGGTAAGAAAGCTATTTATCAATGAGACATACCCTGTTTCTGATGATTTTGCTTCTCTCTTTGTCCTGCACCTCCCGGTCGCAGGCAAAGAGAGATTCTATCATTGACACCCTATCGGACAGCCTTTCCGACAGCATCTTCCCCACCGACACCCTACGCCTCCTTTTTGTAGGTGACCTCATGCAACATCAGGGACAAATCAACGCTGCACGAACATCAACCGGCTATGATTACTCCACATGCTTTGCGTATGTCAAAGAAGAAATAAAGAAAGCCGACCTCTCCATCGCCAACCTGGAAGTGACATTAGGAGGCAAACCTTACAAAGGTTATCCTGCTTTCAGCGCGCCGGACGAATTTCTGACCGCAATTCACGATGCAGGTTTCAATGTTTTAGTGACTGCCAACAACCACAGTCTCGATCGTGGTAAATCCGGACTGGAGAGAACCATTCAATTAATAGACTCTTTAAAGGTTCCACACGCAGGCACGTATATCAACGCTGATGAACGCGAAAAGAAATATCCTCTTTTATTAGAAAAGAACGGATTCCGCATCGCCCTGCTCAACTACACGTATGGAACAAACGGCATCCCCGTTACCCCTCCTAATATCGTGAACTATATCGATACAGCCATCATCGCCAAAGATATTGAAGAGAGTAAAGCAATGAAGCCGGATGCTATCATAGCTTGTATGCATTGGGGAATCGAATACCAGTCACTCCCGGACAAAGAGCAAAAATTCCTCGCCGACTGGCTGATTGAAAAAGGAGTAAACCATATCATCGGCTCCCATCCTCACGTAGTTCAGCCCATCGAAGTTCGCACAGACAGCCTGACGAATGACAAACATCTCGTAGTCTATTCGCTGGGAAATTATATTTCCAATATGTCCGCCCGCCGCACTGACGGAGGACTGATGGTAAGAATGGAATTAGTAAAAGACAGCACTGTCCGCCTCAATAATTGTGATTATAGTTTGGTATGGACAGCCCGTCCCATTCAATCAGGAAAAAAAAATCATCAATTGCTCCCAGTCAATTTGCCGATTGATTCAATTCCTTTACAAGCACGTAACTCTCTGAAAATCTTTGTAAATGATGCGCGAACCCTTTTCAGCAAGCACAATCGGGGAATAAAAGAATATACTTTTTTCGAAAAAAAATAGCAGAATCTTTTGGAGATTAGAAGATAATATCTATCTTTGCACCGCGTTAGAGAAACGCAAACATGGTGGATGTAGTTCAGTTGGTTAGAGCGTCAGATTGTGGTTCTGAATGTCGCCGGTTCGAGTCCGGTCTTCCACCCAACAAAAACCCTTGTAAGTTAAATACTTATGAGGGTTTTCTGCTTTCAGGAAATAGGCATCTTAGAGAGCAAATCATGCTAAATCCTACCTAATATTCCTTGTTGTTGGTCTATTGTTGACCCCCAATTAAGTAAGTTAAAATGCTAACAAATAATACATAAATCTTTCCGTTTAACCCATAAACCAAATATATTCTCTATATTTGTGTAGCATTTGCATTAAAAGAACATAGTATATCATGGAAAATGAAAAGAAATTAACCCGCTCTTCCAATCGAATGATTGCAGGTGTATGTGCCGGAATAGCCGAATATTTCGGATGGGATGCTACTTTATTGAGAATAGTATATATATTGGCTACATTCTTCACTGCTTTCGCCGGAGTGATTATATATATTATCTTGTGGATTGTCATGCCGGGAAGAAAACCTTCAGACGGATATGAAGACCGCATGAATCAACGCCTACATTGATATGAAAATCAAGAATATCGACCATATCGTCATACCGGTGTCCGATATAGATAAAAGCCTACATTTCTACACAGAAGTCCTGGGAATGGAAGCCGATACAAGCAACCAACGCTTTGCCGTCAAGTTCGGTAATCAGAAAATCAATCTTCACATAGGAAAAGCACAGTTCCTTCCTACTGCCAAGCATCCTGCTTTCGGAAGTGCGGACATCTGTTTACTTACAGAAGGAAACATAGAGGAAATAAAAGTCGAAGTAGAATCCAAAGGAATAGAAATAGAAGTCGGTATAGTCCAGCGTCAAGGTGCGCAGGGTGCCATCCGGAGTATTTATTTCAGAGATCCGGATGGTAATCTGATAGAAGTAAGTACATTAATATAATTCCAGCCCGAACTCATCTTTCAGTTGCATCAATGCCTGATTCTTTTGAGCCATCATCTGGAATTTCTCGACACGTCCCACAGGACGTACTGTTTCTGTTGCCTCACTTACCCGCACTGTCATCATCACTTTACTGTTCTTCAGTCTGCCGCGAAGATAATCCTGCAATTCGGGAATCAAAGCTGTAAAATCCTTTGCAGCAAACTCATTATCAACCACCACTTCAAAAGTCGTTGAGTTGTTAAGCAACGCCGGACGGAGCATCTGCATACGTTTTGCAAGAGCATCCTGTTCTTTCGGCAACTGGCCGGCATACTCCTGCCAATAATAATTCAAATCCCGGTCATTGAACATAAAATCCTCTTCCGGTTGTTGCACCTTAGGAACATAAGTTGTAGTCGCATTCTGCGATACTTGGTCACGCTGCGGATTCTTGATAGATACCCCCAAGCTGGACATCTTCATCACGGGAATTTTTCGTTCTTCCTTGGCAGTCTGAGCAACTCCCGCTCCTTGTGACGGAGCAGACGAAGCCGCACCAGGAGAAGCCGGTGCTCCCGGTTGCACAGCCGCAGAAGCCTGCGGATGCTGGGCAGTAGTGCCATTAGCAGCCTGTGTTGTAACTGAAGACGGAGACGAATGAACTGGAGCCTGCTGAACCTGAGTGGCAGAAGTTACCTGCGGCTGCTGTGCTGCGGCAGGCTGAGTGAATACGGGTTTTATAGTCTTCTTAGGGCCACGCCCACCACTCACGTCATCCCCCTCGGTGGTAAGCTGTGCAACCTGTATCAAGGTCAGTTCTACCAGCAAACGCTTATTTTTGCTGATGCGGTAATTCAAATCGCACTCATTACACAGCTTCATAGCCCGGTACAAGAAAGGTAACGGACATTTCTGCGCCTGTTCCTGATAACGTTGGCGTATGCTCGCTCCCACTTCCAGCAAAGGCAATGTCACCGGGTCTTTCCCGACCAACAAGTCACGGAAATGAGACGACAATCCGGTAATAAAGTGACTTCCGTCAAAACCTTTATTCAATATATCATTGAAAAGCAACAATGCATCGCTCACCTTGTTTTCGAGGAAGCAATCCGTCAGACGGAAATAATATTCATAATCAAGTACGTTCAGATTATCAATCACACTCTTATAGGTGATATTTCCTCCGGTGAAACTAACCACCTGATCGAAGATAGACAATGCATCACGCATACCACCGTCCGCCTTCATGGCTATCACGTTCAGCGCTTCCGGCTCTGCCGTGATTCCTTCTTTCGAAGCAACATACGACAGATGATTCACCGTATCTTCCACGCTTATCCGGTTAAAGTCATAAATCTGACAACGTGAAAGAATGGTAGGAAGAATCTTATGCTTCTCCGTCGTAGCCAGAATAAAAATCGCATGACGGGGAGGTTCTTCCAGCGTTTTCAGGAACGCATTGAAAGCAGATGCCGAGAGCATGTGCACCTCGTCGATGATATATACCTTATACTTACCAATCTGTGGCGGGATACGCACTTGCTCCACCAACTGGCGAATGTCATCCACCGAGTTATTAGAAGCAGCATCGAGTTCGTGAATATTATATGACCGCTGTTCGTTGAAAGCTACACATGACTCACACTGATTGCAAGCCTCTCCGTCAGCGGTAGGCGTCATACAATTAATGGTTTTGGCAAAGATACGCGCGCAAGTCGTTTTTCCTACCCCGCGCGGTCCGCAAAACAAATAAGCATGAGCCAGTTTTTGGGTAGCAATTGCATTTTTCAGCGTAGTAGTCAACGCCCGCTGTCCCACCACCGATTCGAACGTGGACGGACGGTATTTACGGGCTGAAACAATATAGTTTTCCATATCCGGGATTCTCTCTGTTTTTGAAATTTCGCTTATTCTGCAAATGTACACAAAAAAAGTGATAAGTAATAAGGGATAAAGAGAGAAGTTTTGAAGCCGAAGCGATAAGTTTTTAAGTTATTAGTTTTATCTTTGCAGATATTAAAAGGAGAAATTATGGGTAAACTAATCAGTATCTGGAGTTTCATATGCAGACGCAAGTACCTCATTACGGTCGTTGCATTTGCTGTTATCATTGGCTTTCTGGACGAGAACAGCCTGGTTCGTCGTTTCGGATATGAACGGGAAATCAGCCAGTTGAAAGAAGAGATAGAAAAGTACCGGGCAGATTACGAAGAGAACACCAAACGTCTCAACGAAATAAGTACCAATCCGGACGCCATCGAACAGATCGCCCGTGAAAAGTATCTGATGAAGAAACCCAACGAAGATATTTACGTTTTTGAAGATTAAAGAATGAAACAATTAGCACCCGCCCTTTTCACCGTAGGCGCCATCATGGCTCTCACCGGAGCAGCTGTGTTTATTACCGGATGGATATACGCTCCTTACATATATACTGTTGGAGCCGGATGTATCGCATTGGCACAAGTGAACACACCCGTCAAAGGAAAGAGCAAAACATTGAAACGCCTGCGTGTTCAGCAGATATTCGGTGCACTGGCACTTATCCTGACCGGAGCCTTCATGTTTACCACACGAGGCAATGAATGGATTGCCTGCCTCACAGTTGCTGCCATCCTCGAACTTTACACCGCTTTCCGTATTCCACAGGAAGAAGAAAAAGAAAGGTCATAAAAAAAGCCCGTTCATAGCTTTTCAGTCTTGAACAGGCATCACTTTTTTTAATTCGATAATGTTCCGTCCTTTTATAAGGAACGGAACAGTTTTATATCATTTATTTCTTCACAGGTGAATATCTTGCATTCAACCCGTCAACAATTTCTTTTGTAATATTGAAAGTGCTGTCAGCATAAAGCAGATTATCGAAACCAGTGTTGCTGAAGATCAGGCTATATCCGTGAGTCTTATTATATTCTTTCAGGAAAGCGTTGATAGAATCGCGGAACTGCAAGCTATTCTTGTTGTTCTCTTCCATCAAACCATTCTGAAGTTTGTTGCTCAACTCTTGCAAATCTTGTTCCAACTTCACCAGACGGTTGTACTCTTGCTGCGCTCTATCTTGTGACAGGAAAGCATTGTTTTCAACTTTCTTCTGAAAATCTTGCTTTTCCTTGTTCAAAGAGGTAGCCTTCTGATTCAATGTCATACGAACGTTTTCGCTCTTCTTTACCATCGCCTCATTCAAGTCAATACAGAAATTGTATTTGGCAAGCAGCGTATCTATTTCAACATAGGCAATTTTCATTCCTGACAGTTCGGCATTAGCCTGAGCCGGAGCATTGGTAGTTTGATTGTCAGTTTTGCCAGCACATTGTGAAAATAAAACGATAAACGCAAGAGCAGCCAAACCGTTCATGAGGTAGTTCATTCTATTCATAATTAATAAGTATTGTTTTTAATAAATTTAATTCATACTATCGTTCAAGGCTTTTTCCAACTCGTTAATAGAAAAACGCGGCTTCTTTTGTGCTTCGCGATCTTGCGACTGTGCGCATCCGATTCCTTTCTGACGCAACGCTTTATTCCCACTCACGTGACCATTCGGGAACTTCCCACCCTTCGTAAAGAATACTTTCACCCCTAATAATACCAGGGAAATAGCAACTATTAACAAAGTTATCAGTATAGTCTCAACCATTTCTATTAATTTTGTGAGTGCAAAGATAGGCTTTAATGAGATATGAGTTCAGATAAGTCAATCAAATTAACCATATTTAGCAATAGAAGAAGCGAAAACAACCCTTCTATTCCTATTATAAAATAGAAACAGCATGGAAAAAAAAGACTTAAAGCCGGCTGGCGTATTCAAGTATTTCGAAGAAATCTGCCAAGTGCCACGCCCTTCGAAGAAGGAAGAGAAAATGATTGCCTACCTGAAGGCATTCGGAGCAAAACATAATCTGGAAACCAAGGTGGACGAAGCCGGCAATGTATTGATTAAAAAGCCCGCTACTCCGGGAAAAGAAAATCTTCAAACCGTCGTTCTGCAATCGCATATCGACATGGTGTGCGAAAAGAATAACGATGTTCAACACGACTTCCTCACCGATCCCATCGAAACGGAAATTGACGGTGAATGGCTGAAAGCCAAAGGCACAACCCTCGGAGCCGACAACGGTATCGGTGTAGCTACCGAGCTGGCTATCCTGGCTGACGACAGCATTGAGCACGGCCCGCTGGAATGTCTGTTTACTGTAGACGAAGAAACGGGGCTTACCGGAGCTTTTGCCCTACAAGAAGGTTTTATGAGCGGTGACATCCTTCTGAACCTTGATTCGGAAGATGAAGGAGAAATCTTTATCGGATGTGCCGGAGGTATTGACTCCGTTGCAGAATTTACGTATAAAGAGGTAGAAGTTCCCGCCGGATATTTCTTCTTCAAGGTGGAAGTGAAAGGTTTGAAAGGCGGTCACTCCGGTGGTGACATTCATTTGGGACGGGGCAATGCCAACAAAATACTGAACCGTTTTCTTTCACGCATGGCTGGCAGACATGATCTGTACCTTTGTGAAATCAACGGAGGTAATCTGCGTAACGCTATTCCCCGCGAGGCTTATGCAATTTGTGCAGTTCCCGAAGATGCCAAGCATGATGTCCGCACCGAACTGAATATTTTCACCAGCGAAATGGAAGACGAATTATCTGTTGTAGAACCTGACTTAAAGTTGGTACTCGAATCGGAAGCTCCCCGTAAGATAGCTATCGACCAGGATACCACTACCCGCTTATTAAAAGCTCTGTATGCAGCTCCTCACGGTGTATATGCTATGAGCCAGGATATTCCCGGACTGGTGGAAACGTCTACCAATCTGGCATCTGTCAAGATGAAACCGAATCATATCATCCGTATTGAAACCAGTCAGCGAAGCTCGATACTATCCGCACGCAACGATATGGCGAACACGGTTAGGGCCGTATTCCAACTGGCAGGAGCTAATGTTACGTTCGGTGAAGGTTATCCGGGATGGAAACCGAATCCGCACTCGGCTATCCTCGAAGTGGCAGTTGAATCTTACAAGCGTCTATTTGGTGTAGATGCGAAAGTTAAAGCCATCCATGCAGGATTGGAATGTGGTCTGTTCCTTGATAAATATCCAACGCTGGATATGATCTCTTTCGGACCGACACTGACAGGTGTTCATTCTCCTGACGAACGAATGCTTATTCCTACTGTAGAAAAGTTCTGGAAACACCTGTTGGACATCCTGGCACATGTACCTGCCAAGAAGTAGCGGGCAAATAAGTCAACATAAAGAAGAGTATGGTAACAGTCAAAAAAGAATAGCTGTTATCGTACTCTTTTTTACTATGATTTTATCAGGTGTAAGTTTCCTCGCTCCTTCCAATATCATTGCACAAGAGGTTCACGGCAGACAAGCCTCCTCTCAACAAGAAAGAATCTCTTTCCGTGTTGTAAGTTGGAACATAGAAAACCTGTTCGACACACACCACGACAGTCTGAAGAACGATCATGAATATCTTCCCGATGCGATACGTCATTGGAATTATAGCAGATATAAGAAAAAACTGGCTGATGTTGCCCGTGTAATTACTGCTATTGGCGAATGGAATCCTCCCGCATTAGTTGGATTATGTGAAGTAGAAAATGATACAGTGCTTCGTGACCTTACCCGTCGTTCTCCTTTAAAAGAGCTCAGCTATCGTTATGTAATGACCAACTCCCCTGATTTAAGAGGAATTGACGTAGCCTTGCTTTATCAACGGGATCTATTCAAACTATTATCTTCCCGTTCCATCTCCATTCCTCCGTTTAAGCAGCACCGTCCGACAAGAGATTTGCTACACGTCAGCGGGCTTCTACTGGCGGGAGATACACTCGACGTATTTGTCTGCCACTTCCCCAGCCGTTCGGGTGGAGCCAAAGAATCGGAACCTTATCGTTTATATGTAGCTCACATACTGCGTACGGAAGTCGATAGCATTATGAATATTCGTTCTCATCCGCAAGCCATTATCATGGGGGATTTCAACGATTACCCGACGAATCAGTCCATTCTGAAAATACTGAAAGCCGAAGCGCCTCCTGTTAAAACCAATGACCTAGCTTCAACAACCGACTCCGCCAACGCCTCAACAGTTACCCCCTCCTCACTAAAACTATATCATCTACTTGCCCGAAAAGCAAAATCAAAAAACTTCGGTTCTTACAAATTTCGTGGTGAATGGGGATTACTCGACCACTTGATTGTATCAGGCACGCTATTAAATCAATCAAATCACTTTTTCACTAGCGAAGAAAAAGCAAATGTATGCCTTCTCCCTTTTTTACTGAAAGACGACGAAAAATATGGTGACAAAGAACCTTTCCGCACTTATAAGGGAATGAAATATCAAGGAGGCATCAGTGACCATCTTCCTATCTACACAGACTTTGAATTGATTGTATATTAATTATGGCAAACGATAGTAGCCAATATTATCAGGTTATTACAAATAAAGATAGTCAACCATTATCAGAGAAGTACAAACGCCGCTACAGCATACTCTGACAAGAGACTATTCTCACTACGATGAGAAAAAAGACTCATCGCCATGAGAAAAATTTCTCATCATAATGAGAATCTTTTCTCATCGTAGTGAGAATACTTGAGAAATATAACGCCTCATCATAGCTTCATAAATTAAATTATCAAACAAGAGTTCCGAACTTCTATTTCTCCATGTCCTCTATGATGCAAATGATGAATTAGTCCGAATACTGATAAACCTTCAAATCGAACTTCGGAACCATTGCCAGCAAATGGTCGAAGATATCCGACTGAATACGCTCGTATTCTTTCCAGACCTTATTGCGGGAGAAGAAATAAACCTGAATAGGTACTCCGTACATCGTAGCTTCTTTCTGACTGATAATCAAATCCAACTCCTGATTGACCACAGGCAGACTACACAAATAGCGTTCAATATATACCCTGTACACTTGAGAATTGGTAGGAACGACTCCTTCTTCCGGCTGATAATCCGCCATTAATGGAATTTCTTTCCGGTAACGGTCCAACATTTCCGGAGTACAGAATTGAAGTGTAGTCAAATCCAAAGTTATACTCTTCATCACCCGTCGTCCTCCCGACTGTGTCATTCCCCGCCAATTCTGAAAAGGACTGCTCACTAATGTATAAGGAGGAATAGTGGAAATGGTATTATCAAAATTCTGGATCTTGACTGTATTCAGCGTTATTTCCTGTACAATGCCATTTGCGTCACCGGAAGGAAGCGTCACCCAGTCCCCCGGACGAACCATATCGTTGGCAGAAAGCTGGATACCCGCCACAAAACCTAATATGGAATCTTTGAATACTAACATTAAAATAGCCGCTGAAGCGCCCAAGCCCGCAAACAAAGTAGCCGGAGACTTATTCACGATAATAGCAATGATTACAATCCCGCCAACAAAGAAAAGAAGCACCTGCAACACTTGGATAAAACCTTTCATCGGGCGGTCTTTCATCGACTCTCTTCCGTCATAGATATCCATTATCATCAACAGAATCCCATTTATAGCCAATAGTAAAGAGAAAATAATATAAATGACGCACGCCTTCTGGGAAATCAGCAACAGCTCTTTTCCACGGATAAAAGCCATCGGCAACAACGAATAAACCAGAAAAGCCGGGATGGTATGAATCAAATTATGAAATACCCTACGCTTCATCAACAATGTATTCCATTGATGAGGTTTACGTCTCGTATACTGTTTCATACCTCCAATAAGAATTGCCTGGCAAAGATAATTCAAAACGATAGCAACCACTATCATCAGTAAAGCCATAATAGTCTCATCAAAACGATCGGCAACAGCCGGATCTATTCCCCAATTAATGAGGGTTTTATTCATCCATTTTCCTAAATCTACTACTAACATAACTTCTGTCTTTTTTTATAAATAACAGTAAAATATTCATTTGGTTTAGAAAAAAAGAGACTAGTATCCGATTTATCAAGAATCAAGACACCGGTCTCCACTGCTACTCTCTAAGCATATCATTTTTCGATGAGGGCTCCATCAGGGAATCACCATCACCCCTATTTCATTCATATTTACTTTAGCAACGGTAGCATCAGGTGTAGTGGCCTCCAGTTTAATGAAACGTGCCTGTACTTTCTGACTGAAAGCAACCGTCTGTGGCAACGGATTATGCATAATATTGCTGAACTCTCCACTGGCAGGCACTTCTTTCCAGCTCTTACCATCCATGCTTACAAAGAATTGATAACGGAATGCCATCGTCGGCTTTGCCTCCGCTTTTGAAGGCGCGTACGTGAAACTGCTCAATGTTACCGTCTTCCCCAAATCAATCGTTAATGGAGAAGCAGCAACCTGTTTCCATCCGGAACGCGGCAAATTATTCCAGTCTTCTTTCGTTGTTTCTTCCTGCAAAGGTTCTGCATAATAAGCGGCAACCTGACTAACGTAAGCAGTCAACCGGCACTCGTCTATTCTCACCCGGAGCTTATTGGCATTAACTGCCGGAAAGCGCAACATACGTTTATATCCTATCGTCGTACCTTTTCCTACTTCTTTCCAGCCATTATCCGTCAAGGCTTCCACAGTAAAAGCCTCTACCCTCTGCCCTTTCGTTATATCTTCCTGCAACATGACCAGATTGATTTCCGATTTGGACTTCAAGGCATAGACAGCCTCACCGCCCGAAGTAGTGCTCCAGTATTTTCTTCCGTTTTTCACCCGGTTGTCAGCAAACGTTTGTTGCCGATAATCAGCAAACTCTTTCAACCGCTTGATATCAGCTTCATGAATCAGTCCCCTCCGGTCAGGTGGAATATTCAACAGGAGCACTGAATTATATCCTACCGACTGGAAATAAATATCTGATAAATGCTTCAAAGATTTCACTTTACCATCTTCCTCCGCATGATAGAACCATCCCGGACGGATAGATACGTCGACTTCCGAAGGATACCAGAATAATTCCGTAGCTTTCTCCAATATCTTACGACTTCCCAAATCCTCTGCTTTACTGAAAACACCCAAACGTTTGTTGTTCTCTTGTGAACGGGCATATATACCGGGAGTCAACACAGTTGCGTTCCATTCCGTTTCACGGCCTACTCCTTTCTCGTTTCCGACCCAGCGGACATCATCCCCCATAATTGCCATCACAGCTTTGGGTTGGAGGCGTTGGATGGTTTGGTAAAAAGCGTCCCAGTCATACACTTGCTTCTTTCCGTTCGGACCTTCTCCATTCGCCCCGTCGAACCAGACTTCATGTACTTCACCATAATTGGTGAGCAATTCCGTCAATTGCCGAATAAAAAAATCATTGTAACGGGGAGAGTCTCCATAACATTCCGCATTCCGGTCCCAGGGAGAAAGATATACTCCAAACTTCATATCATATTTGTCACAGGCAGCACGAAGTTCTTTCACTACATCGCCTTGTCCGTTTTTCCAGGGAGAAGAGGCCACGGAATGTTTGGTAGTAGCCGTTGGCCAAAGGCAGAAACCGTCGTGATGTTTTGCAGTCAGAAGCACCATTTTAAAGCCGGCTTCCTTGAGGGTACGTACCCATTGTTCAGCATCCAGTTCCGAAGGATTAAAGAGCGCGGGATCTTCTTTCCCGTCCCCCCATTCACGTCCGGTAAAGGTGTTGATACCAAAATGAAGGAAAGCTGTTAATTCCATTTGTTGCCAAGCGTATTGCTGTGGAGTAGGTACCAGACGCGCTGCCATATCAACCTTCTGTTCGATAGTTGCACTTTGAGGAAATTCAACATGCTTCACATAGTAATTTTCTTTTTTCTGCGCCTGCGCTCCACTCATGAGAGTAACAGACAATAAAAGAGAGGTTAGTTGTTTATTCATGGTCTATTAATTATTGCAATCGTACAAAGATAAAATAAAGGTGCAGATTTCACGATCCTCATGGAATATTTTCTTACGACATTCCATCCAATCAGTGTAACCCCCACCTTTATATATAATCTAAATAACCTATTGATTTAGTATCTATTTCACCGGATAAAGGGTAAATTCAAAACTCTGTTTCTTTAATGGAACCAAGTATTGCGGTAATACTCCGGGACCACAAGTAGCCGTTCCCACACCTGCCTGTTCAGCATCCAGATGCACTGTCAACAATCCATCGCGTTCCAGTTCATTGATATGGCGGGCCTTCTCTAATAATACATCCGAGAAAGGAATGATACTAAACTGGAAAGCACGATCCGACTCAACAAAGATACCTTCGCCGGAAGTATCTGCCAACTTCACCCAACGTACATCGGTGCGGTTGCCTGTAGATTGCGGAGCAACATAATAGTGGAACATCCGTTCCGGTGTGGTCTGATATACACCGATTTTACCGGACTGATTGCGGTCAATATAGGTTTCATTATCTCCACGTCCCAAGTAAGAAACCTGATCGTAGGCGTTCGACACACGGAACGTCAATCCTAGGCGTGCCATTGATTTCACAATGGTCGTGTCGGGTTGGAAAGTTGTATGTACTTTCAGTGCACCGTTTCTATCCAGTGAATAAACAAAGTCAGCAATTCCTACCCTTTGCGTTTTTGCATTTAGGATTTCTACACGGGCAGTGGTCGAAGTCTTACTTTCCTTCAATGACACTACTTTCTGGGTCAGACAATCCAATCCCGCATCACGCCACAAGCGTGCGCCGTTCTTATCCCGGTTGTCATTATCCGTTACCGGGCGGTAAAGGCTCAATGTCAGCGGAGTAGCCAATAATTCTTTGCCGTTCAGGTTCAATGAAGTCAGTGCGCCAGTTTGCTTATCAACGGTGAAAGTCGTTTCACCTGCTTTGTGCGGACGGTAGCCTGTGTAGTTCTTATTACCGGCAAATACAAACTGGTCGTATGCCACCTCCCAATCCTTATCTATCATTGAAGAAGCTTCACGACGGGTCCAGCTGATATTCAAATAAGCCTCACGGACTGTATTCGGAAGTTTTACAGCACCCAAAGTAACATCAACAGTAGCGTGCGGTGCACAATCAACCGTTTTTGTACCTTCCGCCAAAATCTTGCCATTATCTGCCGTCACATTCCAGTTCAGTACATACTCATTCAAGTTAGAGAAATCATACCAGTTCTTGACACGGATAGTCAGATTCTTCTGATTCGCCAGCGTTACTTTTATGTTCTGATATACTTTCTTTACTTCGAGCAAATGCGGGTGCGGTTCACGGTTGGCGCCCACCAAACCGTTACAGCAGAAGTTTCCGAAACTTGGAATTCCTTCCGGTCCGTAATCACCGCCATACGTCCAGTACCATTTACCGTTCTTGTCTATTTCGCGGAATGACTGATCCACCCAGTCCCAAACGCAGCCACCTTGTGCCATCGGATTGTTTTCAAATACGTCCCAGTATTCTTTCAGTCCGCCGCAACTGTTGCCCATCGCATGAAGATATTCACAAAGAATGAAAGGGCGGTAGATGTCTTTCTCTTTTACGTATGCTTTGATATCGTCTACACTGCGGTACATACGACAGTAAATATCCGTATTATAGTTCAATTCGGCACGTTCATACTGTACAGGGCGAGTTTTCTCTACCGATTTCAGCCAGTCATAAGTACGTTCGAAGTTAATTCCGTTTCCTGCTTCATTTCCCAATGACCAGATAACGATAGCCGGGTGATTCTTAGAACGTTCATACATCCGGTGAGTACGATCCATGTGCGCAGTCAGCCAGGTACTATCCTTGGCTAGGGAAGCAGGACCATATCCCATTCCGTGAGATTCGATGTTTGCCTCATCAATCATGTACAAACCGTAACGGTCGCAAAGTTGATACCAGTAAGGATGCGTAGGATAATGCGAGTTACGCACCATGTTGATGTTGTGCTGCTTCATCAGTTTGATGTCCAGTTCCATCAGCTCCTTGCTCACGGTACGTCCCAGTTGAGAATGCTCGTGTCGGTTGGTTCCCTTCACCAATACCGGAACGCCGTTGATGCAGAAACGTCCGTCTTTGATTTCCGAGGTACGGAAACCGACTTCACAACCAGTCAGTTCGGTTACCTTGCCTTGTTCATCCTTCAGTTCGAGTATTAATGTGTAAAGATGAGGATGCTCTGCACTCCAAGCCTTTACATCGGGAATATTCTTTTCATCAAACGTGATAAAATTGCTCAATCCGCGGGATTTTATCCGGATAGCATCCTGCAGGACAGCTTTACCATTGGCGTCTTTCAGGGTATAAGCAATAGAAGTAGCTCCAGATATAGCAGAATGTCCCTCTACGGTCACTTCAAGTCCGAAAATACCATCTTTGTATTTCTCTTTTTCTAAAGAAGCATTCAGTTTATAATCCGCAATGTACTGTTTGGGAGTACTGTAAAGATACACGTCACGTTCGATACCACTCAAACGCCACATATCCTGACATTCCAGATAAGCACCCGAACTCCAGCGATACACTTCCAAAGCAACCACATTTTCGCCTTCATTGAGGACATCTGTAATATCCCATTCGGCAGCCGTCTTTGATCCCTGATTATATCCAAGTAATTTTCCATTCACCCATACATAATAGAAAGAAATGACTCCTTCACAACACAGTACTACCCTGCGTCCTTTCCAGTCGGCAGGCACTTTGAAGGTACGTCGGTAGGAGCCGACTTCATTCTCCGCATAAGGCACCAGCGGCGGATTCTTCTTGAAGTTGAACATTTTATCATCAAACTCATACGTTTCGTTGACATAGATAGCCGTGCCATACCCCTGGCGTTCCCAGTTACCGGGCACATTGATATCCGCCCATCCTCCTGTATAATAAGAAGGTTGGTAAAAGTCCTTCGGACGATTATCGGGATTCTTCACCCAATGGAATTTCCACTTTCCATTGAGACTCATATAAAAAGGAGACTGTTCATACCCTCCCGGCTTTTCAATGTCGGAAGCGTTGGCATAAGGCCATACGTATGTGTGAGGAGCGAGTTTGTTCAGTCCCACCGCATACTGGCTTTGCCATTCGGGCAACGGTTGTTGCTGCGCTAAAGTGAAAGTAGCAGTCAGTCCTGACAATAGAACTAAAAGAGTTCGTTTCTTTAAGCTAATATTCATAAGCATGTCATCATAATTGGTTTATATAATAAATTAGGCACAGATTAAGCTGATTGACGCTATTATTTTATATACTCATCATTCTAAAAACCGTGAAATTCGTGTAATCCGTCTCTAATAATATAAGATTATTCTGCAAGAGCACTTAATTGCTGTTTTTAACTATTTGATTACTATTCTATAATCACTTCATCAAAATAGACTCTCGCTTCCTGACCGGGACGGACATGCTCGTCGGGACATATCCCCGCACCTTCCGCCGTCACTCGGACATAACGGGCAGATACTCCGCCCATATCTATCGAATAGTCATTTCTAAAAGTTCCTTCCAGATAGATTTCTTCCGGAGAGAAGTTCAATTCTCCCATAGTATGGTAGGTTCGATTGTCATCGGAAACTTCTACGCGAATCATCTTCGGTTTATGTGCTCCCATTCCATAATTCGTAATGCAACCGATGGCAAATTTATTCAAAATCTCCCGCCCCTGCAAATCTATCGTGAAAGATATAGAATCATTTTGATTCCAGTTACACCATTCAAAATCAGTATATTTCAGGCTTCCCCGCAATCCGTTGACTAATAACATTTCGTTCTTCTTATTGCCAAGCAAAGGTTTTGCCGTAGCTTTGTTCCATGTGAGTTGCAACTCTAAAGTTTCTCCCATTTGCTTGCCGTTCATAAAGGTAGCGGCTTTCACCATTTGTGTCTTCGTCACACGGATAGGTCCGTCGTAACGATGAGAAGACATTGCCGGATTACTTCCGTTCAGTGTATAATGAATCTCTACATCCGGGCGGATACATTCCAAATTCACTTCCAAATGTCCGTCCACTGATGTCACCGTCTGTTGTATGTTATACATTGAACGGGCATAGACAATTCCTTTTTCCGCAATATGCGCGTTGTATGCGTCCATCCGCTTCAAGAATCCAGACCAGTCCTTCGTTCCTGCGGGCGTCCATGCCACTTCTGCTAAAGCGGCCAGGCGGGGAAACAAAAGATAATCCACATCTTCGGGTTTATTACAGAACTCTGTCCACATACAAGCCTGTACTCCCATTAACAAAGACTCATATTCCGGTTTCCAATCCTTCTGTACAGGTTCGTAATCGAAAACATCTTTCAGGGTATTGTTGCCAAAATAGGTTACCGGTTCAAACCATTGCGGTCCCTGATAACGAATCAAGTATAAGACACGCGCCGGAGTCATGATAAAACGATGTCCCTTTTCGGCAGCTTTCAGAGCAGCCGTACCCATTCCCTGCCAGCCTAGGATAATAGATTCTTCAGGAAGAAAAGAGCTGTTTGTCAACTCATCCCAGCCAATCACTTCACGACCTTTCTTACGCAGATAATCACTGATACGTTTCATGAAGTAACCCTGCAAATCTTCTTCATTGGCCAAACGCTGTTTTTTCATCCGTTTTTGGCAAAGCGGGCATTTCTCCCAGTTTGTCTTTCGCGCCTCATCTCCACCAACATGAATATAGCGAGAAGGGAAAAGCTCTAGAATTTCGTCAAAAACATCTTGCAAGAATGTAAATACGCTATCATTTCCCGCACAGTAGATAATCTCGGAATTTCGTCCTCCCAGTCCGGGAAGTACACCGACAAAGTCTTTCACAACCGGACAGGCAAGCTGGGGATAAGCAGCCAGAGCAGAGTTACTGTGTGCCGGTACATCTATTTCGGGAATGACTTCTATCTGTCTGTCGGCTGCATAAGCTACAATTTCCCGGATGTCCTCCTGCGTGTAGAAACCGCCTATCGGAGTAGGTTCTCCCCGTTCCGGGTTGCGACGTGAGTGGAAAGGCACATCTGTACGGTCTACTCTCCACGCTCCTATTTCCGTCAAACGGGGGTATTTCTTTATTTCAATCCGCCAGCCGTTATCGTCTGTCAGATGAAAATGAAGTTTGTTTATTTTCAGCATCGCCATACAGTCAATGATTCGCAGTACATTCTTTTTAGGGATAAAACAACGTACCGGATCCAACAGTAATCCGCGGAAACCGAAACGGGGTTCATCCTGAACCGTCATTGCCGGAACTCTCCAATCGACATTCCGGACCGGTTGTTCCGATTCTATGGCAGCCGGCAGAAGTTGGCGGATAGATTGCAGGGCATAGAAAAAGCCTTTTGTATCCGAAGCTTTAATGAGTATCTGTTCCGGCGTAATCTCCAGTAAGTAGGCTTCACTTTTTAAAGAAGAATCCGTCACAAAACGGACTTGTCCCTCTTCACGCCCGACATTCAAAGCAGGAGTTATTCCGGCAGCACGAGTAAACAAGTCAATAAAATTGCGAGCAATCACGGCTTGTTCCTGACTTTCTACCGCAAACACCGTTTGGGCTGAAAAGGTGAAGTTGCCACGGCCCGGCACAATCTGTGTCGGGCGTGGTACTATTGAAATTAAAGGGGATGTTAAGTTATCAGCCTGCAAAAACGCTGTCAGTGGCGAAAGCAGTATGAGAATGATTAAGATGTATTTTTTCATGGCGTATGTACATTGGTATTATTCCTTGTCTCTCTCCGGTGAGAAGCGGACAGGATCATTGTATTGCTCCTGAAGTTTCAGCATTTCTTCTTTTAGTTCTTTCACTACCGGTTCATATTCAGGTTGTCCGTAGAGGTTGTGCATTTCCGACGGGTCTGCCTGCAGGTCGTAGAGTTCCCACCAGTTAATGTCATTATAGAAATGAACCAGTTTATAGCGTTCCGTACGTACACCATAATGACGTTTCACCATGTGTTCAGCGGGATATTCGTAGAAATGATAGTAGAGAGCCTTCCGCCAATCTTTCGGATGTTCGCCTTTCAGCAAGGGGACGAGGGATACACCTTGTATGTCTGAAGGAATCTCTGCTCCTGCCAATTCGAGGAAGGTAGGTGCATAATCGATGTTCTGAACCATTTCGGTGATGTCGCCCCTACGGTCGAATCCTTTCGGCAGACGCATGATGAGTGGTGTACGCATGGATTCTTCGTACATGAAACGTTTGTCGAACCAACCGTGTTCGCCCATGTAGAATCCTTGGTCGGAAGTATAGACAACAAGTGTGTTATCCAGTAATCCTTTCTCTTTCAGGTAGTCGAGTACACGACCAACATTGTCGTCCAGCGACTTCACCGTCTTCATATAATCGCGCATATAACGCTGAAATTTCCAGTTGGCTAGTTCCTTGCCTTGCAGGTTCTGTTTATAGAAGTCGTCTATTATTGGGGTGTAGAATTTGTCCCATGCAGCACGTTGTGCTTCATCCATACGACCGATATATTTCTCATATAAGGATTTCAGACGGGTATTTTTGTCGGGACGAAGCATTTTGAGATCATAAATCATGTCCATGTCTTTCATAATACTCATCTCTTGTGCGGCAGCGGCAGGGCGTCCTTCGTAATTGTCAAAGAAATTGTCCGGTAGCGGGAAGGTTTTATCTTCGTACAAAGCCAGGTTGCAAGTATCTGCCAACCAATTACGGTGAATAGCCTTATGGTGAATCAAAAGACAGAAAGGTTTCTCCGGATTGCGTTTGTTTTCTATCCAGTCAATGGCATCGTCAGTGATAAGGTTCGTGATATATCCATGTTTTTGGATAGTGTCATTGTTCTGTGTGATGAAATCCGGATTGTAATAGTCGCCTTGTCCGGGGACAATCTGCCAGTAATCAAAACCGGAAGGCAAACTTTCAAGATGCCATTTACCTACCAGTGCTGTCTGATAACCGATTTTCTGCAACAGCTTCGGAAAAGTCTGTTGCGAACTGTCGAATACGCAAGTGGTATTATCATAGAATTTATTAGCACAACTATGTTTACCCGTTATCATGCAGGCACGACTGGGACCGCTTAATGAATTGGCTACAAAACTTTGAGTAAAGCGTACACCATCGGCAACAATACGATCGAGATTGGGTGTTTCCATGTAGCGTGTGTCATAACAGCTCATCATCTGAGCTGTGTGATCGTCTGTCATAATGTAGACGATATTCAAAGGTTTCTGTTCCACAGGCTTTTGCTTGTTTGAACAGGAAGCGAAGGAAGCTACAGCTGCTACTCCTGCTAAAGGAAAGAATAAGTTTGGTTGCAATTTTTCCATAAATACTAATTTGTATAAGATTGTGTCAGCAAAGATAGAGGACAGCCATCTATTTAACTTCCACAAATTACCATTTAATTTCCAATAATCTCCATTTCTGCATAATTGACTAATAAATAGCCGGAAGCATATCGCCTTCTAACGATAGCTTCCGGCATAAAATTCATTTCACACTATTGAAAGCTAATTGAAAGAGATAGCATTAATAAAATAACTGATTAGCCCAGACTTTTTCAGCATCAGTCTGTACATAATTCTTATTTGTATAGATACGAATCCAATCAATTTCCATTCGAGGCGTATTATCATCCGTTTCACAATTGGCAATACTTTTCAGTACATTATCCCAACCTTCAGGCGCTTTACCAGCAGCCCGTTCCGAGCTTTCAGCCAATCTCATAAAGAAGTAGAGACCGGCACTGCCACCAGCAGCAGTAGCAGGATCAGGATTAGCAGTAGCAGGAGTTCCAGCCTTGTCGAATGGCCACCTGTCAGGAGATTGTGTACGATTCACAGTCAGATTGGTTGCTCCATTAATTCCTAAATTGATTATATTTTCATCCACAAGTTCCACCCAATATATATTCCATTCATTCGCTTGAGGTATTGCTACACTCTTTGAACCTATCTCATTATCAACAGTTACAGCCTGAGTAATTACAGAACCTTGAGTGTTCTTGAGAATATCGATCTCATCTTTCGTGTTCGGAAGGGAATTTTTCTGATTTTTAAGTCCGATTGTCGGAACAAAACCAGTCCGTATTCCTCTCAAACGCGCCTTCACTTCAATTCTCATACCAGGAAAGAACCGAGTATGTTGTGGGGCAAAAATACCACCAAATTTAGAACATTGCAATGCGGCGACACCGTAATCCTTGGTAGCAGTCATGGCACCAGTCCCCTGAACATTTTTATCCACCCACATATTTAAAATACCTTCATTGGTTATATTTGTACATTTTGCATTATTCACAGCTTGTATTTTCTGTGACGGTGCATCATTAATATCAGAAAAGGCCCAAGAAATACGATGTCCGAAAGCATTAGGGGTATTATTTCCGCCACTAAAACTATTATTAATATAATGGAACTCTATCGCATTGCATAATACCCAATCTTTATCTTTCAAAGCTGAAGTGGGATGAGCGCTATTCTTATTCATAGCTATTTTATCTCCCGTAAACCAACTTTCAATTGCAGTTTTATTTTTATCAGACATAAACGGCCTATCCGGGAATTCATACACCTTCGTTATATCAAACAGATTAGGATCTCCCATAGATTCCAAATCAGTCATAGTTATAGTCAGAGTAGAATTTATCATCGGATTCGCTGGAGAATCACTCTCCAGATTCAATACCAGTTGCAAATCCCCTGTCATTTCAAAATCCTGTTTAATAGTCACAGCATCACTTTTTGCCGAAGTTCTTCCTGCAGGAATTGTTAATGTAGAAGGTAAATTTTCATACCTATCTCCTTCCCCTTCTTTCGAAGTAATTTTCATATTAAGAGGTACGGAACTTGGTTTTTCAATCTTTGCAACTAATACAAACTTACCACCTTCCATTACTACATTCTCCGCATTGTTCTCCAATGATGCCATTATCCGATAATAATCGGAAACCTTAATTACCTGACTGGAGCCTTCCATCTTATAACCACGGGCAAAAGCCGTAAAGTTTATAGCAGTACTACCCGTCAGTCCGGATGCCTTTATCGGAAAATCCACCTGAATCTGTTTCTCCCCCTTCGGAAAAGTAACGATTCCATTGAACTGTTCGAATACATTCGAAGCATCCTCCGTTCCGGCTTTCGCCGTAAAGTAAATATCAAAATCTTCATTTGCTACAACCTCCTTGCCATCAGCATCCGGTTCCACATTAATATTCACTTTCAAGTGTTCTCCCATCGCAAATGCGTTGTCATTGATGCTCATCGTTAATGGCACGATTTCCGGCAGAGGGCGGTATTTCGTTTCTTCCTCACACCCAGTCAACCCCATGGTCAACAAGCATATCGGAAATATTTTATATAATATGTTCTTCATATCTTTATCTATCTAATTATCATAAATGAATTTTATTCAGTTCCCTTACTTAGTCGGCCATCCCGGATTCTGATTCAGCTCATGGTCCATCTGGATTTCATCCGGTGGTATGGGTAACAAGTAATCACGATCTTCATTAAACTTGTAGCCTTCAGGCAAGTACTCTTTCAACGGATCCATCCATCCTTCATTATCTGTCAGTACATGATTCAGTCCTTCTTTCCGCAATGTAGGCGAAAAGCTCAGATAAAGTACACCGTCTTTGCCCAGATAAGCTCCACGTCCGCGTCCTTCCACACCTTTCAACGTTCCGGCTACCCTCCAACGCATCAGGTCATCCAAACGAAAACCTTGCAGAGATAGCTCTGAGCGTCTTTCCCGACGTACCTCCTGCACTGCCGGCGGCAGGCCTTGGAAAGGGAAGTGAGGATCAGCCGCCGGAGTAACATAGACCACACCGGCTCTTTGACGCAATGGCTTCAATGTTTTCTCTGCCACGCCATCGTTATACAGCCCCAATTCGGCGGCAGCTTCAGCATAACAAAGCAATCCTTCGGCATAGCGGAACATGACATGAGCCGTTTCACAATTGCCGGTTACATAGGTCGTATCAATGCCAAGGCGAGTATGGAACCCGGTCACATTCTTGTAAATACCATCCCCATTCAAGCGCGGAGATGAAATATCTTTATTCTTTTCCTTTTGTTCTTCTTCGGTACCTGTCTCGTCATACGCTCTCACATTCATCAAGCTATTAGATTTGAACTTACAACCGGTATGCATCACCATGGCCAAAAGTCTTCCGTCACGATCTTTAAATACCTCATTAAAGTCCTTATACTTTTCATCGGTTGGGTCAACCGGCGTACCATCCACATTCAGAAAGTTATCCACCAAAGACTTGGATAGTCCCGAAGGCTTCACATTATCTGTTACTCCACCGCTAAGCTGTTGAGTAACGGTATTGAACACGCCATCAGCTATTGAATATTTTTTCCAAAAAGTCACTTCGCTAATGTTGGAAAGATCGTTTGAATTGAATAGCTCCGAAAAAGCGTCATCTATATTGGTAGCTTTCGGATTGGTTGCTGTCATATGCAAAGTCAGTCCGACCGGGAACAAATATTGATCTCCCCAGTTCATCACTTCCTTAAAAAACTCTTCAGAGTTATCTTCCGTTGCAAAATCAGTTCCTTTGTGATACTTCTCCCACGAACCTTCGTACAAAGCAACTCGCATAGCCAGAATCATGGCCGTTTCTCTGTTGACACGCAATCCACTGTATTTACTGCGGGAATGTAAATTAGCACGAGCCTCCGGTATCAACCCAATAGCCGCTTTCAAATCGTTCAGGATGAAACGGGCTGCATCCGCACGTTTTGTCGCCGGAATTTGCAAACCGCCCAACGTAGCATTGCCATCCCAGAAGTCATCCATAATGGGAATATTACCAAAACGTGTGAGCAGATAGAAGTGCCAATAAGCACGGAAGAAATACGCTTCCCCTCTCAATGAAAGCACTTCGTCCGTCTCGTCCACCTCGGAAACTGCGTAATAATGGAAAAAGTAATTCACCATACGCAAGTTTTTATAGCCTTTATTCCAATCGTCAGAACCACTGAATTGATTATTCTCTCCATTCAGGCGCATATCATACTTTTCCGAAAGGATATTGTCACTGTTCACCTCTTCTCCTCTGACACCAATACCATATTGAGCCGGAGCCGGTAGAGAAGTATACAAATTATTTATATAGCTCTCTACATTCTCTCTGGTTTTCAAGAAATCTTCATTGTTAGGCTGCGTATAGGGTTTACGGTCCAAATAGTCGGAACACGCCGACAACAGTAAGCCTGCAAAAACAGTCAGGATAATTATTTTATTTTTCATGATAGCGTTCCTCTTTAATTAAAATGTAAAATCAAGTCCAAACACGAAATTACGGTTCATCGGATACACCTTTCCGTTACCATTCTGATTTTGAGCCGAGGTAAGTCCCGGAGCAGCCGCGTTACTTCCGCCTGCCCACGCGTTCACCTGATTAAGGGTTTCCGGATCAAACTGATTCGGCAGTTTACTGATGGTAAACAGGTTATCGCATGTAAAGTATACTTTCAGGTTACTTAGTCCAATATTCTTCAACAATTGAGGCTTAAAAGTATAGGATACTGTCAAGTTCTTCATACGCATATATGCCGCATTCAGCATATAGCGGGTAGTATTGTATCCCGTATTGGCATTCGTTGTCTGGGCATCGGTCGTCAGTCGAGGTAGATATCCATTGGGATTCTCGGGACTGAAATAATCGAGATGCTCCTTGAACCATTCTTTACCACCGAATAGGTAAGTACTGGCGGCCATCGGGAAATCTCTCTTGGCAACTCCTTGCAGCAAAGTGGATATTTCAAATCCCTTATATCCTACGTTTAGATTGATACCGAAACTGTATTTGGGAGTAGCATTACCGATAATTTTCAAATCACCATGGTCGGCCAATGTACCCTTACCCGGATCCACTTTACCGTCACCGTCGGAATCAATGTATTTCAAGTCGCCTCGTTGCCACTTGTCACCGGACTTAAAGAAACTAAGATCTACTTGTCTGAGGTATGCATCCACTTCACGATTGGACAAAAAGAGATCATTCGCTTCATATCCCCAAATCTCACCAACGTCCATTCCTTCATAATATCCTTTATTAGTTGCCAAACCGGTATGATTGTTGTATATCAACCCCTCCGGATTATTATATTTGGTGACAACAGCTTTGTAATTGAATACATTGAATCCTATGCCATAGCTAAAACCACATTTCAACTGGTCCTGCCAGTTTACAGACAATTCCCAACCACGATTACGTAAAGTAGCGTTATTGACCTTCGCACGGTCATCCGTACTAATACCTCCGAGATTCGGAATAGCTTCAGCAGGTCCAATCATGTCGCGCGTGGTACGCTGATAAATATCGGCAGTAATAGACAGTCGGTTATCCAACAACATCAAGTCGATACCTAAGTTGGCATTATCCACCTTCTCCCACGTAATATACGAACTGATCATCTTAGGCGTAGTGGCTAAAGTTCCTTTTTGAGGAGTAGCTTGCACACCGGGCAACAGCCAAGCATTGGGTGAATCGGAGGTCAAACTCTGAATCCCAAGGTAATCGTAGAGTCCCGCTCCGTTCTGATTACCCAAGCGACCGTAAGAAACACGTACTTTCAATTGAGAAACCGGCAGATTCAAAGCTTTGAAATAGTCGGTACGAGAAATGTCATAACCGGCTGAGAAAGAAGGGAACAATCCCCAGCGATTTCCCGGAGCAAAACGGGAAGAACCGTCATAACGTCCACTGAATTCCAGAAAATAAATCTCCTTGTAATTCCAATTCAGTTTAGCGTACATACCCATTGTAGCCCAATGCGTCCGGTCTTCACCTGCCAATACTTGCCCGTTAGCATTCACAAAAGAGAATATATCACTAGTCAGCAATCCGTCTTTATAAGTATAACCATTCGAATTTTCTTGCAGTTCCATCTGGAAACCCGCCATCGCCTTAAAGAAGTGGTCGCCCCAAGCATGTGTGTAGGATGACGATACGTTTGGAGACAGGTAGTAGTTGAAAGTATTACCGCGTGTATAAGAGCCCCAATTAGAGTTTTTCCAGTTCATGCCCGGATATTGATACCCCTGCTTGGTTCCCTTACTTATATCCAACGTTCCGTCAGGCTTTTCAGCAGTGGGATATCCGCGTTTGAAGTCATTGTTTTCCACATCGAAGCGTACTTTCATTTCACCTACAATATCCCAACCTTCCAGCGGAGTAATCGTAGTGGCAAACGACATCGCATCAGAAATTCTGTTCTGCACATAATGCGATTGTTTCAGATAACGGTATTCGGAATTGTCATTATATTCCGACTTTACAGGAAGATGGGTAGGAGAATTCGGAAAGCTGCTTCCGATAGTTCCATAAAAAATGGTCTGGTTAGCCATCGGACGCTTCAGTATATTCAGCGAAAGGTTATTATTGAAATTAAACTTCAACCATTTATTGGCTCGGATCTGAAACTTCGAGTTTACATTGTACTTACTCAAGTTATCGTCCACTTGATCCAGTAATCCTTCCTGGTAAATATATCCCAAACCTACGTAATAATTAAATTTATCAGAACCTCCCGTTACGCTCAGATTATGAGAATGACGGATGGAAGCTTTTTTAAAGTAGTAATCATACCAGTCGGTATTGGCATACACAGCATCTTTAGAACCTGCCCAACCGGTACCGTCCGCATTAGGTCCTATGCCCGGGAACTTTTCCGAATAAGGATTCTCCATAAAGTCCTGCATCTTTTCGATGAGCGCATCAGGAATCGAGTGTTTTACTCCATCGTTATCATCTCGTTCGTTCAGATAATTGGCAAATTCAATGGAATTCATCATTTGGGGCATATTAATAGGAGAACTGAATCCTACAGTACCACTGTATGATATACGTGTTTTTTCCTTTTTACCACTTTTGGTAGTGACGATAACCACACCATAGGCGGCACGTGCACCATAAACGGCAGCAGCAGAAGCATCTTTCAAAACACTGATGGTTTCAATGTCGGCAGGATTCACATTCTGCAAACTTTGCTCCACTCCGTCTACCAATACATAAGGTTCGCCTCCATTGATAGAACCGATACCACGAATATTGAATTTAATTTCGGCACCGGTCTCACCGCCTACCCCATTAGCAACCGCATCAGAAGAGAAGTTTAAACCGGCTACATTACCCTGAAGGGCACTCGTGAGGTCAGTAACCGGACGGTTGACAATAGCATCGGAACCTACAGTAGCCACCGCCGCCGTAATGGTGCTTCGTTTCTGTTTATCCATACCTACTACTACCACTTCATCCAAGACTTTTGTATCCTCTTTTAACGTAAATCGGTTGCCTTCTGCTTTTGTCACCTTTATTTCAAGGGGAGTAAAACCGACATAAGAAATAACCAATGTGTTACCTACTTTCCCTTTCACGGAAAAGTTACCGTCAATGTCAGTCAGCGTCCCATCTTTAGAACCTTTCACCATCACTGTGGCGCCGATAATGGTTTCACCTTTATCATCTACCACTTGTCCTTTTATCATTTGTTGCTGTGCCAACGCACTCAAAGGAAAGGATAGCAGGAGTATCAGAAACAGAATCAAAAATTTCTGTACTCGCATGAACTTCTTTTTTTCCATAATATTGTATTTGATTAATTTAGATTCTCTTTTATTCCGTCGGATTCGCATAATATTCAAACTCTTCTTTTATGGCCTTCAACAAAGACTTATTATTGGTTACGTCAATATCCGTTGCCAAATCCCAACTCATAATACCTGCAAAGCCTTCTTCACACACATATCTCGCTTTCTTGCGAATCGTTTCTACACTGTTGAAAGTATATGTATTTCCTTTATATGTATATGTATCCTCAATCGTAGTAGCCAGACCGTCATTCACGAAATCATAATAGGCAGCAATCAGACTACCCGTAGAACCATAGAAAGGGACTCCCATCACTAGTTTATTCTTAGGAATTCCATATGTTATAGCCATTTCTCCATCTTTTACAAATTGCTCATAAGGAAAACGCATCACTGCAGGGCCATAACATTGATAAGAGATAAAATCCAGTGCATCAATAGCTTCCGGAGATATTTTAAAAGAAACCGGATGCAAAGACGCAGTGAAGTAAACATACTTTCCTAATGTAGAACGCATTTGGATAACTGTTGCACTATAATTATTAAATTCATTCGTATTTGTAGGCCATTCAAAATCAAAATCAACTCCATCAAAATCATATTGTTCGATAATCTTCTTCACCTCGGAAGCAAATCTTGTGCGAGCAGTGGCATCAGCCATCATCTTTTTCCATTCTCCACCGGCAATGCCCAAGCGCAATCTTCTATCTCCCTGTTGTCCCTGTAAAGCGGTACGTATATTATTCAAACGCCCCAGCCAAGAATGTGAATCCTTGCCAGGTTTCGTGGCATCATCGTATTTCCAGTAAGCAAGTATTTTGGAATTATTCCAATTGTCAAAGGTGATAGGATTTCTACCTGATGTACCTACTACCAGACTGCTTACAAAAGTTTCATCTAAATAACCTTTAAATTTATCTCCAATCAAAAAATCAGTACGTGTATTAGGTACTTCATTAGGGAGAGCACCTACAAAACTTATTGCAGTATTGTTTGTATCCACATAAAGTTTCGCCGTTCCCTGTTCATAAGTCAGCCCAATATAGTGCCAGCCTGTTGCCAGATCAGGAGTGGTAACGGTTGCAACCGAACTTCCAATAGACAGTTTCAAACTATTAGCTGTCGCACCCATTTGAAAAGCAATGATCGTGGAGTTTCCATCCATTTTCTTAAAGAGAAAAGCTCCGTCCACCCATTCACTTATATATATATAGGTACCAAAGGTGAATTTATTAAAGGCCCCATCAGCAGAGTGAAGTAATCCATCACCGCCATTCATAAAACTTGTTCCTTCAAATTTAACCACTCCATTACGACCTTGAAAAGTGCCTGTATGAGATACGTTTGTCATCGTCGCATCATTCAACGGCAATTCAAAAGCTACCTCACCATTTGCATAAGGACGCGCTGCCAAATAAATCAAATCCGTACAAGCACCCATACTGGCTGCCGAAATACGGTTTATTTCAAAAAAATCCCCCCGAATGTAAGAGCAATTAATGAATGATTTTACAGTAGGATCATCCGGTTCTTCCGGTTCACCAGGTTTTCCTGTGATTGCACCTTCAGGAGGAGTACCAGTTGGAACGTCTACCCATTTTGTGTCTTTACAAGCTGTCAACGTTCCAAAAAGGAAGAGACAAAGAAATAGGAATTTGTTTCTCATAAATTTAATAATTAAGATTAGCTTTATTTAATAATTGTGCTGTCCCTTTTGACAATCACGATCACAAATGTAGGCTATATTAAAGGCAAAGAATGTTCTATTTTAGCTACGATTCTTCCAAATTTGTCTAAAATCGTCCATTTCATCGATATATCTAAACATCATAGACATTGTTGGACATCTTACGAATCAAAAAAAGAAAGCGGAAGTATTCATTCCTGAATATTCCCGCCTCTTTTATATTTTATCCTAATATAACTACAACAATTTTCCTACGAAGATATATTATAGGTTTTCTATATCAGAAGATTGAAGACCCGTGTATTTGATAATTGTATCAATGGATATTCCGTCCTCCCTCATCTTTCGAGCAATTTCAATTTGCTTCTTTTGCTCTCCTTTCTCCATCCCTTTCTCCATTCCTTCCTTTATTCCTTCTCTTATCCCTTCCTTTAGCCCTTCTTTCATCCCTTCTTCAGCCGCTTTTCTCCGCATCTCTTCGTTTTTACGCCGTTCATCCTCCTCTACGATTTGATTGACTCTATATCGATCTAATGCCTTATCATAAGCGATACGATTTTCTTCCGAAAGATCGGCAACTGCTGCCAATCTCGCCAGATGTTCAAACACTTGTTCTTTCAAAGCATCCGGCATTCTATTCCAATTGCTCATATTCTTCAGTGCATAAATCAATTTATCATATAATGTATGGCAGTCCGACAAGTCCTTTGTAAAATAAGGAAATTGCAAATAAATCTGCCGGAGATGCAGATTTACAATCTTCCCAGTATCACGGCCGGAAAGAACCGTATCCGTACGGAATTTAGCCTCCAAATTTTCCTTACGGGTTTATATAGTTCATATCTAATTTACGAGGCAAAAAGAACCCCTTTATACAATTAGGATTACGCACACATATCTGAATATGATTCTTTTCTCTAAACCCTGCGTCTGGATAGAGTTCAACACCTTCCCAAAATACACCTTTCACTGAATCAAATTCTCTTCCTGATACTTCTCTGTTAATCTGATGTGCCGTTTCAATAACTGCACAATCCAATCTGCGCAATAGCTTATCTTCAGATATTCCTATTGTAGAATTTGTAGGAAGAGAAATCCCTGTTACACGACATGTTTCCACAAGTACATTATAAGATTCCTTCAATTCACCTAAATACAATGAATCTGTCAAGTCCATGCAGTATCCCAAATCAATAATAGCACCAATTACAGCTGGGCATTTAACAGATGAATGAGCTCTACCCATCATATCATTTGCATATTGCAATGCACGAAGCTCGTTGTTTTCCCAAAAATAGATTCCATGTCCCAGCCAATCATAATCATTAGTACTTGCAATTAGATCATCTTTACCTTCAATTATCTTATTTGCAATTGATTGATCACAACCATGAAAGCCAACAACAAGATTAGAACGACGTGAGTATAATGTTTCTTTCATCTATAAATTTTGGTAAGTTCACCTGATTTAGAGACTATTCCAGCTTTTTTTAGAAAAGATTGGGCATTCCTTTTATTAGCTGTAATTTTCTTCACTACCTCAACTCTAAGTTCTTCCCGAGTTTTTATTTTCTTTGTAGCAGTCATTATATACCTCCTTTCTTGTACAAAGATAACTATTTAAATCCATAAACATAAAAAACAATCCCAAACTTTACGGATTTATAGCCTTTTAAGTAAGCCGTCTCCCTTTCAATTCCTCCAAACAAACAAGAGAAATGTTCTTTTTTTCAGATTAAGAAAGAAAACAAAACTGTTGAAGATGGGAATCCGGAATTAAAAGCATCCATATTATCACATATATATGCATATTACTGCCACAATACAGCATATATTTTCAGATAATATGCGTTTTCTTTAAAGAAATAAATGATTTTCCTCGGTGAGCAATAAGCCATTCCTCGGTGAGGAACACATCCTTCCTCACCGAGAAAGCCTTCCATACTCACCGACCAAGTTATAAAAGCCCTTGGAAAAGCCCGTTTATAGGCTAGTTCATCATCACATGCGCACCAAAAAAGAATGATAAAACAAACTACATACGGGCAAACAGTAAGCATATAGATAGCAATACAGAGGAATTATTTATTTTTAGACAGGAATTATCCAGGATAACAAACAATCCTACATTCTTTCATCCAAAATGCAGAGCGTTTTTTCCTTCACCACAAATAAGTGACTGATATATTAAAAACAGAAAGAATAGAATATACCCTTTTTCAGATCAGCACATTTCTAATCCCATCCTTTCAACAACCATACTCTTTCAGAGTCTGCATCAACTTCGCGCCATTGATCGGCTTCACCAGATAATCATCACAACCGGCTTTCAACGCAGCTACCCGGTCAGCATCAAAGGCATGAGCAGTCAGGGCGATAATTGGAATTTCAGCATTGAACTTCCGGATCTCCGAGGTTGCAGTACGTCCGTCCATAACAGGCATCTTCATATCCATCAGTACCAAATCCACCGGTTGGGTACGGACAATCTCAACTGCCTCCAGTCCATTCGGTGCGTGTAACAACTGGCATTTGTTTTTCAAGATAGAAGATACCAAAAAGAAGTTACTTTGTATATCTTCAACGACCAGTACTCTTTTAGGTACTTTTTTTGTTTCTTCGGAGTCAAGAACATTTTCTTTATCTGCATCCTTCTCATTATTCCGACGTGAAGAAGTCGATTCGCTGCCAACTGACTTAAACTGGCATGGCAAAACCGCCCAAAACAAAGACCCTTTATCAAATTCCGACTCAAAGCCTATCTCTCCCCTGCAAGCCTCAACGATGGCTTTACAAATAGACAGTCCCAATCCGGTTCCCTGTGCAAATTCATCCAGTTTTCAAAACGATGAAATACTTTATCTTTTTTATCCTCCGGTATGCCGATACCTGTATCGCGAACGTAAAGACGAATATTTTCGTCTATCTTCTCATACCCCATTTCAATAGTTCCTTTGGAGGTATATTTGATAGCATTAGTTACAAAGTTAGTGAGAATCTGCGCTAACCGGTTTTTATCCAAACGAACGGTACAGGTTTCATAAGGATTCACGGGAACTAACCGAACCTGCGGATTTACTACACGATGATGCATCGAAGCAGCTAATTCGTTGAAATAAACAGCCAAATCAAAATCTTCGTATTTCAGTTCTACCGAGCCGGCTTCTATTTTCGAAAGATCCAGTATGTCGTTAATCAGCTTCAAAAGCAACTCATTGTTGGCATTGATAATCTGAATAAATTCTTCTTTTTCTTCTTGATCTTCCGTCACCATCAATAAGTCGGAAAAACCAACGATAGCATTTAACGGTGTACGAATTTCATGGCTCATATTTGCTAGAAAGGCGGATTTCAACTTATCGGATTGTTCAGCGCGGCTCCTTGCCTTTTCAAGTTCACCAATCATGTGCTGCCGCTCGGTAACATCATCTACACGAATCACGACACCGTCAACATCTCCCTGTTCATTAAATATGGGAGTAGCAAAGACTTCTATGACATGCTTGTTATCCAGATTAAACAAGATAGACTCTACCTGACCGGATTTCCGGGCACGTTGCATCACACAATTCTCACAAGGAGTGGTGCGATTATGGGCTGTCAGATAGCAAGGTTCTCCTTTTTTGTAAGCCTCATAAGAAAGGCTTTTACTACAAAGCGAGATATTCTCCCATTGTACGATATAGTCGTTCGCAATATATGCCAATCCCGAATTAATATTGTTCAATACCAATTCATTCTGACGAATCAAATGGATCATTCTTTGTTCGCTCTCAAGAAGTTCTTTTTTCGAACGCACAACCTCTTCGTAAAGATTGTCATATTTGTTTTGCCACAAAACACGTTCGGTGATATCTTGAGTTATCACCATATAATTGGTAATTTCAGACTTATCATTATGTACAAAAGAAACGGTAATCTCGAAGAATTTTATACCGGACAGATTAGTAGGAAAAAGACGGCACAAGTCATCAAAATCATATTTTGCCATGAAACGCACTGTTTCTCCTTTTCTGATCTGTTCCTTGATTTCATCAGAGAAACTGGTGTAGTTGAATAGATTATAGCCCAAAATATCCTTTTTGTCTTTTATCCCCATTGATCTCAACCGTGAATAATTGACATCTATCATGAGACCGTCCTTATCATACAATTCCAAGCCTACAGACAAGTCATTAAAGATATTATGCAATAAGTTATCAGCTATCCCATTTACCAAAGTCTGTTCCATGCAGCAAAATTTGTATAGTATTACAATATTGATTGTTTATCCAAGCAAAGTTACTTTAATATTTTGTTACATAGAAAGAAAGAGGCCTTTTAGCCTCTTTCAGTATCTTTATTTCGCATTTTGGTATAAGAAGCCTTCTGCTTTCGCTAATGTTTCCGGTTTGCCTATATCAATCAGATGCAACTTTTCTGTCAAGTAACCACCATAGTTTACTTGCCGGCAAGTGGCAAGATAGAAATCCATGATAGAGAATTTTCCATCCCATGAGGGAGAGGTCATCCATTGAAAAATGGCGGGCGAAAGTACATGGATGCCACTGAATGCATATTCTTGATAAAGGGAAGAATCATACTGAAAACCTTCCGGTTTCACTTGTTCCGTATCCTTGTTTATCCATCCGCAAAGTCTCTTATCTGTATCAAAAAGAAGATAGCGGGAGGTTTTACGTTGGCTGGCCAGTAAAGTGGCAACAGCACCGCTTCGTAAATGGTAGTCATATAATTCTTTCAGATTCACGTCTGAAAGAATATCGACATTGTGTATCAGGAAAGGCTCATCGGAGTTTTCAAAGAAAGAACGGGCTTTCTTAATTCCCCCACCGGTGTCGAGCAACAGATCGCGTTCATCGGAAATATGTATGATAAGCCCAAAATTCTCATTGGCTTCTAAGAAATCAAGTATTTGTTCGCCAAAATGATGGATATTAATCACTATTTCTGTGAATCCGGCAGCTTTCAGTTTTAAGATCACATGTTCCAACATCGGATGTCCGGCTATGGGAACCAAAGCCTTCGGCATGGTATCGGTGAGCGGCTTCAGCCGGCTACCCAAACCGGCTGCAAATATCATTGCTTTCATTCTTTCGGTTACTTTCTTCTTTAATATTTACTCTTCTTAGATTGTTGCCTCAAACGTATGTTCGATATTCTGTTCCCGATGCACCAGTTCGACTTTCACACCAAATTTCTGATTCAGGTGCTCTGCCAGATGCTGGGCAGAATAAACAGAACGATGCTGTCCGCCGGTGCAACCGAAGCAGACGGACAAATTGCTGAATCCGCGTTCCATATAACGTTGCACGGAGGCATCCACCAAAGCATAGACATGATCGAGGAAACGGAGTATTTCTCCATCTTCTTCCAAGAAAGTGATTACAGGTTCATCCAGTCCGGTGAAAGGTTTGTAACGCTCATACTTACCGGGATTATTCACGGCGCGACAGTCGAATACATAACCTCCTCCATTGCCGGTAGAGTCATCAGGAATTCCTTTCTTATAGGCAAAACTCATTACTTTGACGGTTAACTGCCGCTTTTTCAGATCGTCCGTAAATTGTTTCAGTCCGGTAAGCTCTCGCAAAACGTTACAGAGATACGGATATTCCGGATATTCTTCTTTCAACAATTCACGCAGGTTTTCGATGGCATAAGGAACACTTTGGATAAAATGCGGTTTCTTTTCAAAGTAACCACGGAAACCATAAGCTCCCAGCACTTGCAGCGTACGGAAAAGGACAAAGTGACGAAGCTGGCTATAAAAATAGGATTCGTCAATCGGTTGGTATTTGCGAAGAGCTTCCATATACTCTTGCAGCAGTTCTTTACGAAGACTATCGGGATATTTCGCTTTCGCTTGCCACAGGAAAGAGGCTATGTCATAATAGAACGGGCCTTTGCGTCCGCCCTGAAAGTCGATAAACCACGGTTCGCCGTCTTTTATCATCACATTACGGCTCTGAAAATCACGATACATGAAAGTAGCGGAAGAACTGCGAAGCAAGACATCGCTCATTTTCTGGAAATCATCTTCCAGTTTATCTTCCTGAAACTCCATACCGGTAGCTTTCAGGAAGCAATATTTAAAGTAATTCAAATCCCACAGAATGGAGCGTTGATTGAACTCCGGTTGAGGATAACAACGGGAAAAATCAAATCCATCGGCCCCGGCAAACTGAATGGCAGGAAGCAAACGAATCGTTTTGCGAAGCAACTCTTTTTCCTCTTCTGAAAAGACGCTGGTAGCACGTCCTTTCTCTATGGCATGGAACAACAGAGTATCGCCCAAATCCTCCTGCAAATAATAGGTCTTATCTTCCGAAACGATGCGCACTTCGGGAACAGGCAGTCCACATTTGTGGAAGTGTCCTGCCATATAAAGAAATGCTTCATTCTCATCGATAGAAGCTCCGTAAACTCCAATCAATGTTTCTATACCCGTCAGCCGAAAATAACGGCGGTTGGAACCGGAAGACGGTAATTCTGTTATGTTTTCAGCGGGAACGCCCGTATATGACTGATAAAGTTTCTGTAGTTCTTCGGTAATCATAGTCGTATATTTTCGAGCAAAGATAGAGAATCTAGCTAAATAATACTATCTTCCCGCTGATAAAAACCGGCTACTTTACCTAATCTGCTGTGTACAGGCCTTTACTTCCAATAAGCCGGTTATTTAAAAAAGTTGTTGGAATGGCTCCCTATGAATATAAGATGAAGAATTAGCAATTCTCATTGTATTCAAGGATTTTCAGTGCAGAGATTAAAGATTTTCAGTACAGAAATTTATAATAGTTTATGCAGTCGAGTAGTCATCCCCTTATAAGGTGACAATAATCATTTTGTAAAGTGATAAATAGCACCCTATAAGATGACTATTATCCCATTACAAGGGGACAACTTATCTTTAGAAGGACGGAAAGCTTTAAAGATACAAAATTAAATAGAAAAAAGCAACTATATATAACTCTTTTACCTGAAGGAATACAAAATAAGTTTGCTTTTCAACAAACATTCATCCGAATGTATTATCTTTGTTTTAGTTTAACTGACCTAATCTCATGAGAAGAAAGACCTTTTTACTACTATGCATCGCATTTATCGCACTGTTTATCGGCATCTCCCCTCTTCAAGCCGGTCATTATTACTATAAGCAAATCTCACTAAAAGACGGACTGCCTTCTACCGTACGATGCATCTTAACGGATGAACAAGGTTTTGTATGGATTGGAACCCGCTCCGGACTGGGACGATATGACGGACATGAACTTAAAAAGTATGTCCATCAGTCAAACAACCCTCATTCCATTCCTCACAATTTAATCTACCAGCTGATAGAAGATGTACAAAACAATATATGGATTCTGACAGATAAGGGAGTGGCACGTTATCAGCGGCAAAGCGATGACTTTCTTATACCGACTGATGAAACAGGAAATAATATCATCGCCTATTCCGTCTGCCTGACTGATGATGGAGTGTTATTCGGTTCGAAAAATAAAATCTTTTTCTATAATTATCAGGATGCCACTTTCCGCCTCCTGCAAACGTTTGACCTAGAGCCCAATTATAATGTGACTCTGCTAAGTCTATGGGATAAACGAACATTACTTTGTTGTAGTCGCTGGCAAGGACTACTCCTGCTTGACCTGAATACCGGAAAATGCCGCCGTCCTCCTTTCGATTGCGGAAAGGAAATAATGAACGTACTCATAGACTCACAAAAAAGAATCTGGGTAGCCCCTTACAACGGAGGGCTGAACTGCCTGACACACGACGGTAAACTACTGGCTACATATACTACCCACAACTCTTCTCTAAGTAACAATGTTGTACTAAGTCTCGCCGAACGGGAAGGAGAAATCTGGATTGGAACAGACGGAGGAGGCATTAATATTCTCGACCCGGAAACCGGACATTTTTCTCTGCTGGAACATGTGCCCGGAAGTGACAACTATTCACTTCCCGCCAACTCTATCTTATGCCTATACAACGACTACAACAACAATATATGGGCAGGCAGCATCCGCAACGGACTAATCAGCATCCGGGAAGTTTCCATGAAAACATATACAGACGTACCACCCGGCAACGACCGGGGACTTAGCAACAATACCGTTCTAAGTCTTTTCCAGGAATCTCAAGATCAAATCTGGGTAGGCACGGACGGAGGAGGTATCAACAACTTTAATCCGCTCACAGAGAAATTTACTCATTATCCCTCAACCTGGGAAGACAAAGTTGCCTCTATCTGTCAGTTTACTCCCGGTAAATTATTAATTTCTATTTTCTCACAAGGAGTATTTATTTTCAATCCGGCAACTGGAGAAAAACAACCTTTCACCATTGTCGACGCTGAAACAACAGCACTCTTATGCAATCGAGGCAAGGCTGTAAATCTACTCCGGAACACTCATCACAGCATTCTGTTCCTTGGAGAACATATCTATATATATGATTTGAATACACGTACTTTCAGTACCGCTATAGAACAGGAAGAACAAGATATTATCGGTGCTCTCCTGCCAATCGGCAATTATAGGAACACCACTTATCTAAATGATACGAAGCACATATATGAACTGGACAACCATACAAACCGGCTGAAAGCCCTATACAGATGCTGGAAAGACACGACCATCAACTCCGTTTCAAGAGACGAAGAGGGAAACTTCTGGATTGGGAACAATTACGGATTGGTACACTACAATCCCGCCACCAAAATACAGACTCCGATCCCGACCTCTCTATTTAGTGAAATCACTTTGATCGTATGCGACCAGCAAGGAAAAGTATGGATAGGAGCTGACAGCATGCTTTTCGCTTGGCTTATCAAAGAAAAAAAGTTCGTTCTATTCGGCGAATCAGACGGCGTAATCCAGAACGAATATCTTTCCAAACCCCGCCTGTTAAGTATGCAGGGAGACGTCTATATGGGTGGAGTAAAAGGTTTACTGCACATTAACTGCAAAATACCATTAACAACTTCTGAACTTCCCCAACTCCAATTATCCGATGTCATCATCAATGGAGAATCCGTGAATAACGAATTAACCAATCGACCAACAGGGATCTCCGCTCCCTGGAACAGTAATATCACTATCCGGATCATGTCGAAAGAGAAGGACATTTTCCGACAGAAAGTGTACAGATACCAGATAGAAGGGCTGAATGACCAGCAAATCGAATCGTACAATCCCGAACTGGCTATACGTTCACTTCCTCCGGGAAGTTATAAGATTATGGCTTCATGTACAGCTAAAGATGGCAGTTGGATTCCCAGTCAGGAAGTACTGGAACTAACCATTCTCCCTCCCTGGTATCGGACATGGTGGTTTATTCTTAGCTGTACCGTTCTTACTGCTGCCGCTATTATTGAAACTTTCCGAAGAACTCTAAAGCGTAAGGAAGAAAAACTGAAATGGGCAATGAAGGAACATGAACAACAGGTATATGAAGAAAAAGTACGTTTCCTTATTAATATCAGTCATGAGCTGCGCACACCTTTAACGCTCATACACGCACCGCTTAGCCGGATACTGAAATCGCTTTCTGCCGAAGATACACAATATTTACCTATAAAAGCAATCTATCGCCAGTCACAGCGAATGAAAAACCTTATTAATATGGTACTCGATGTACGCAAAATGGAGGTTGGGGAAAGTAAATTGCAGATACAGCCGTATGCTCTCAATCAATGGATTGAACATGTATCCCAAGATTTCGTCAGCGAAGGTGAAGCTAAAAACGTCCGTATCCGCTATCAGCTTGACCCACAGGTCAATACTGTAAGTTTCGATAAAGATAAGTGTGAGATTATTCTAAGCAATCTGCTTATCAATGCCTTGAAACACAGTCCACAAGATGCAGAAATAACAATTACATCGGAGTTGCTTTCCGAGAAAAATAGCGTACGTATCTCCATCATTGACCGGGGAAACGGATTGAAACAAGTAAATACACAAAAACTCTTCACCCGTTTCTATCAAGGTACAGGAGAGCAAAGCGGCACAGGTATCGGATTATCTTATTCCAGGATTCTGGTAGAACTACACGGAGGCTCCATCGGTGCACGGGATAATCAGGAAGCTGGTGCAACATTCTTCTTTGAACTACCCTTGAGACAACAATCGGAAGAGATCGTCTGTCAGCCGAAGGCATATCTGAACGAATTGATGAACGATGATAGCAAAGAACAGTTACCGGAGGAAAATACGTTTGATACGAGTCCTTACAGTATTCTAGTGGTGGATGACAATCCGGATTTGACGGATTTTCTGAAAAAGTCACTGGGAGAATATTTCAAACGGGTAGTGATTGCTTCCGATGGTGTGGAAGCCCTTCAACTGACCAGAAATCATGCTCCGGATATTATCGTCAGTGACGTGATGATGCCGAGAATGAATGGATATGAACTTTGCAAAAATATAAAGGAAGATATTACGATCAGTCACATTCCTATCATTCTGCTGACAGCAAGAGATGATAAACAAAGTCAGTTGAGTGGCTACAAGAACGGGGCGGACGCTTATCTGACTAAGCCCTTTGAGATAGAAATGCTAATGGAAATCATTCGCAACCGATTGAAAAACCGCGAATCTATCAAGAAAAGATATTTGAATACAGGATTAGTCCCTGCGCCGGAAGAGAGCACTTTCAGCCAGGCAGATGAAACATTTCTGCTGAAACTGAATAAAATTATTCAGGAACATCTGGATAGCAGCAATCTGGACGTCACTTTTATCTGCAAGGAGATAGGTATGAGCCGGGCTTCCCTTTACAATAAGCTAAAAGCTCTGACCGATATGGGAGCCAATGATTACATTAATAAATTCCGGATGGAGAAAGCGATCACATTAATCACCAGTACGGACATGTCGTTCACGGAAATTGCCGAGAAGGTCGGCTTCACTACTTCACGCTATTTCAGTACGGCTTTCAAACAATATACAGGAGAAACGCCAACTCAATATAAGGAGAAGAGAAAACAGGAACGGAAAAAAGAGTAATGAGCAGCTACCCGAAAAAACAAATATTCTTTAGGCACGGAATTCTAAGACCTGAGCAAATAATCCGTGCCTAAAAATTTTAATATACTGCAAGTTTCATTACTTACTCAACCATTGACTTTTTTATAGTCTTCCAGAAACTTCTTCAATCCCGAATCCGTCAACGGATGATTCAATAAACCCTTGATAGCACTCAACGGACAAGTAGCAACGTCCGCTCCCACTTCCACACATTCGATAATATGTTTCGTATTGCGGATAGAAGCAGCGAGCACTTGTGTCTTGTAATCATAGGTACGATACATACGTACAATATCTCCCACAAGCCCTACTCCATCTTCACAAATATCGTCCAGACGACCGACAAAAGGCGAAACATAGGTAGCTCCGGCTTTAGCTGCCAGTAATGCCTGTCCTACTGAAAAGACTAATGTACAGTTAGTACGGATTCCCTTTTCCGTGAAATGTTTGATCGCTTTAATGCCATCGGCAATACAGGGGACTTTTACTACAATATGCGGATTGAGCGCGGCAAGTTCTTCACCTTCACGAATCATTCCTTCATAATCGGTTGCTATCACTTCGGCACTGACATCTCCGTTGACAATCTTACATATCTTGATATAATGTTCACGCTGATTCTGCGTTCCTTTGATACCTTCTTTCGCCATCAGCGAAGGGTTGGTAGTCACTCCGTCAAGTACTCCGAGGTCATAAGCCTCCTGAATTTGCTCCAAATTAGCTGTGTCAATAAAAAATTTCATACTCTTAATTTTTAATGGTTAACGATCTAATAGTCAAAGATAATAATTTATTTCCATTCATCTCTGATTATGCAATCGTTATTGACGAATCAAGATATACATCCTGAATAGTATTCAATAATTCCACCCCTTCGTTCATTGGTTTCTGGAACGCTTTACGTCCGCTAATCAATCCCATACCTCCTGCACGTTTGTTGACTACAGCTGTAATGACTGCATCACGCAAATCGGAAGAACCGTGAGATTCTCCACCGGAGTTAATCAAACCAACGCGTCCCATATAGCCGTTGGCTACCTGGTAGCGGCAAAGGTCAATCGGATGTTCGGAAGCAAGTTCGGTATACATACGCTCGTCGATCTTTCCGAAACCGATAGCTTTGAAGCCACCATTATTAGTCGGAAGTTTCTGTTTCACAATATCAGCTTTGATAGTCACTCCCAAACGGTCGGCCTGTCCTGTCAGGTCGGCGGCAGCATGATAATCGACAGCACCTTTCTTGAAATCATTATTGCGCAGGTAACACCAAAGAATGGTTGCCATCCCCAGTTCGTGAGCATATTCAAAAGCTTCGGCTATCTCCACGAGCTGACGGCGACTCTGTTCCGAACCGAAATAGATAGTGGCGCCTACCGCTACTGCTCCCATATTCCAGGCTTCTTTAACGGTACCAAACAATACTTGGTCGAAACTGTTAGGATAAGAAAGTAATTCATTGTGATTCAACTTAACGATAAAAGGTATTTTATGGGCATATTTACGTGCTACGGATCCAAGAATCCCAAAGGTAGAAGCTACTCCATTACAGCCTCCTTCAATAGCCAGTTTTACGATATTTTCCGGATCGAAATAGATCGGATTGGGGGCAAACGATGCTCCGGCAGTATGTTCGATGTCCTGATCGACAGGAAGTATAGACACATAACCGGTATTTGCCAGGCGGCCATGTCCCAACAACGTTTGCAGACTGTTCAATACTCTGATGCTCCGGTCCGAATCAATCCAGATTTTATCTATTGTATCGGGAGACGGAACATGAATCAATGATTTATCAATGGTTTCGCAAGTGTGGTCCAGGTAATAACAGGCCTTATCTCTTAATAATTCTACTACTTTACTCATAACTTCTTTTTTTAATGTGTAACTTTTCTATTTTTTCTTTCCCTGATTGGCTACTGCTTCCATCAGTTTTTTGATCTCTTCCGGGTTTCCCAGGAAATAGTCATTAGCAACGTTCAGGTTTTCATCAAACTCAAATACGTAAGGCACAGCCGTAGGTAGATTCAGCTTGACAATATCTTCATCGGAGATGTTTTTTAGATGCTTGATGATGCCTCTCAAACTATTGCCATGAGCGACCACCAACAGCGTATGAGCTGTTTTCAGACTAGGAAATATATCACTTTCCCAATAAGGCATAATACGTTCAATGGTATCTTTCAACGATTCAGTACGAGGCAACTCCGCATCGGGTACTTCATGATAACGGTAATCAAAACGGGGATTTCTCAAATCACTTTCTGAAAGAGGATGGGGAGCTATATCATAGCTACGACGCCACACTAGCACTTGTTCTTCTCCATATTTCTCGGCAGTCTCGGCTTTATTCAATCCCTGCAATTCACCATAATGCTTTTCATTCAAGCGCCAGCTTTTCTCTACAGGTATCCAGTCCAGATTCATCTTATCGAGAACACAGTTCAAGGTTTTCACCGCACGCTTCAAATAGGAAGTATAAGCCTTATCAAAATTGAAACCATATTCTTTCAATGTCTCTCCGGCTTTTTCAGCTTCGGCAACTCCCTTTTCTGTCAGATCTACATCTGTCCAGCCCGTAAAACGATTTTCTTTATTCCATGCACTCTCTCCGTGACGAAGTAATACTATCTTTTTCATTTCTAAAATTCTCCTTTCTTCTTTTTATATATACAACAGATTGTTTCTTCACAAAGTTCACTAGAAAATAAATAGTTGTCAATACCCAGAAATAATGATTCTTTCTACAAAGAAGCGGGATGCAGTAATCAGGGATATAAAAAAATACCCTCCTCTAATTCTAAGCTTGCATTATGGATGATGATTCATCAAAGCAAGGTTATCATTAGAGAAGAGTAAGTCTGTAAAAGTAAAAAGAGAGAGTTTATATATACAAGAAAATCTGTTCTACTTTTCTATTTTTTTCTATTCTTCGTTTTCCTCAAAGCTATTTATCAGAAGACCGCGTATCAGCATCTTTTCCATAATATCCTTCTTTTGCCTTCTTGATATTTCGTAGCAAAGCTGTATAGTGTCTATAATTAAAATCTCCTTCCTTATAAACAGTGAGTTGTTGTTTCACATATTCTTCAATCTTATCTAAGTGCATTTCTACAAAGAGCAGAATGTCAGAACGATTAACCGTTGTATTTACATTTCCGGCATCTTTACTACCAGGATTCATCATACGTTCAACAAATCCCAGGTAAGTCCGCTGCTGCTGACGACGGAAATTATTTTCCAGTTCATTGGAATCATCCAATGGTTTCCACACTGTAGCAAATACATCATTCAGATATTCCTCAAGCGGATAAGGATCTGAAGCACACATTGAAGCCGAATACAAATTCTGCAACATTCCCGGCGCTAGTAATAAAGCCACAATAGAACTTTGACGGTCGCGAATTTCATCCACAGCCTTCACTCCTGTACAACTCACCACCTTATCCGGATAGAGCCAAAGCGGAGCCACAAGTAAATTCCGTCCCAACCACTCTACAGCTTCCTTCTGCACACTACGCGGCAGATAATCGTGAGGATTTTGTCCCGGCAAATTATTAGTATACCGCCCACCTAAGTTCTTCTGTACATGCAATGTATATTTCATATATTGAGCACGGACTGATTTATAAATCGTATTCAAGTCATCATACTGACCATCAGGTTGTGCCGTCCAAGTCATTATATCTTCCATCACCCTTTTCAGATTCTTTATACCATATTCATTGGCTTTCATATTATTGTCACCCAAGTCTTCACTTTGGCTACGCGGATCGGCTCCTTTCCCTTCATCACCGATAGCCACAATAGAACTTTGACGGTCGCGAATTTCATCCACAGCCTTCACTCCTGTACAACTCACCACCTTATCCGGATAGAGCCAAAGCGGAGCCACAAGTAAATTCCGTCCCAACCACTCTACAGCTTCCTTCTGCACACTACGCGGCAGATAATCGTGAGGATTTTGTCCCGGCAAATTATTAGTATACCGCCCACCTAAGTTCTTCTGTACATGCAATGTATATTTCATATATTGAGCACGGACTGATTTATAAATCGTATTCAAGTCATCATACTGACCATCAGGTTGTGCCGTCCAAGTCATTATATCTTCCATCACCCTTTTCAGATTCTTTATACCATATTCATTGGCTTTCATATTATTGTCACCCAAGTCTTCACTTTGGCTACGCGGATCGGCTCCTTTCCCTTCATCACCGATAAATAACAGCCGGTGGTCACTCTGAAGTCTCTTTGTGACTTCAACACGCAATGCCACTTTCTCCATAAAAGGATCTTTAAATTCCGGACGATATTGATATCCCCATTTTATAGCCCATTTATCATAATCGCCTATACGAGGAAAAAGTCCTTTTTCTGAAATCCGGTCTTCAGGCTGTGCCACATAATTGAATCGTGCATAATCCATGATTGATACTGTGTGTCCGTTTGCTTCCACCCAAGCTTTATCCCGTAACTTCTCTACCGGTGTAGCTGAACTGGCAGCCATATTGTGACGCAAGCCGAGTGTATGCCCTACTTCGTGTGAAGAGACAAATTGGATCAAAGTTCCCATCAATTTGTCATCAAATGTCATTGATTGCGCACGTTTATCCAAAGGTCCGCACTGCACCATATACCATTTCTTAAGTAGGTTCATCACGTTATGATACCAGCAGATATGACTTTCCATTATTTCTCCGCTACGCGGATCTACAATACGCGGGCCATAGGCATTCTCTGTTTCCGAAGGCAGATAACGCAATACGCTATAACGTGCATCATCCAAACTCATTGTGGGATCGTCCGGCCACTCTTTGGCGATAATGGCATTTTTAAATCCGGCTGCTTCAAAAGCAACATTCCAATCGTTCACACCGGCTTTAAGATAAGGAATCCACTTCTTGGGTGTCGCCGGGTCTATATAGTATACAATAGGGCGTTTCGGTTCAGAGAGTTGTCCCCGACGATAACGTTCCGGGTCTTTCGGTTCCAACCGATAACGCTGAATGATGGCCCCACGCAATGTGACCTGCTGTTCATCAGAGAATTCTGTCACCGGATTCTGAAAAAAGCCAACCCGTTCATCTGCCAGTCTCGGCTGCATCGGCTCTTTAGGCAACATTACCATACTGGTATTCAGTTTCACTGTCACTGATCCTGTTACCGCAGCCGGCAATTTGCCGGAAGTTATGTTGTAAGTACGCAAAGTTACTACTTCCACATTAATAGGATAGGTCTTTATAGTATCCATAAATGTACGATCCTGGACTAAAGAACCAATGCCAAGAATAGAACGGTCACTTGATGTAAAGCCACAGGTCTTATTATCACTTAAAAGGAACTTGGAGACGTTGACGAGCTGTGCCTGGGTCTCCGGATTTCTACCGATGACATCAAACTTACCGATAACCGGATCTACAGTAGACTGCTTCAACGCCTCCGCTATCTTATCACCCGGGCGGGCAAACTGTGACTGCACATATTCACGTAAAAAGAGAGTTTTATCGTTATGTTGTTCCCAATAAACCACACTTCGATTCACCTCTTCTCCACTAAGCATTTTAAATCCTTGTGGAACAGCTTTAAAGCGGGTAACAACCAATAACAATCGCCCCAATAAAGAATCCGGTACTTCAAAATACCAGTCATCTTTGATGTGACGAATCGTAAACATACCCTCACATTCACTTCCTCCATCTTTCAACAGTTTCTCGTAAGCGGTAGCCTTCTTGACAGTGTCTTTCTTAACCGTATCTTCATGAACTACCAGATTTTTGTTTCCGTACTCCAGCGGAAGTTTACCACTGGCATACACTCCAACACATTGCAGTGTAAGGAGTATGTATGCCGCCATCATTAAGTTTTTTCGCATCGCTTTTCTCTTTATTTTTTTATTCGTTAGTGTTCAGCGTTATGTTCGGATTCTTTTCACGGGCATCTACCGGAAATGGAATGATATACAAACGTGAATCCGGGCGCAGTGTATATGTCTTCTGCTCAACGTCTGTAGAAACCACCGGAAACTTACGGGTAATTGTCTTCGCATAATCAGCTTCCGTATTGTATCGTTTCAAATCCCAAAAACGGCTGAATCCCGAAATCAGTTCCCTGCGACGTTCGTCAATGACTGCCTGCACCATCTCACGTTCGGTAGCCGGTTCCGGCAATATGGCTTCCGAACCTCTAATTCTTTTTTCCCGCAACAAATTCAAAGTCCCGACAGCTCCCGATATGTCCTTCAACCGTGCTTTGGCTTCAGCCAGAATCAGATAAACTTCAGCAGTACGCATACCTACGGACATCGTCTGGAATTTGGAATAGGAAATTGAAGTATCCCACAAAGCAGCACCGGAGCCTTCATCAAAGTAATAGATACTGTTGCCGGTCGTTTTGAAGAACTGGTTCATACGTTCGTCATTCTGTCCGTAAAGTTGCAGCAACTCCGGACTTGCCATACCATACATGTAAGCCAGGTTGTCAGAGGTTCCTCCCATATAAGCATAGTTCAAAATCTCCGGATTACCACCTTTAGCATAAGTCGACACCTTGGTCGGCCCGCCTGCATCTGCCAATGCTATATAATCAATCAAGCTACTATTTCGTTTCAACGATTCTTCCGCAGCTTCTTTCGCTTTCTTCCAGTCTCGATGGAACAGATAAACGCGGGCGGCCAATGCATAGCCAAACGCTTTGGACGGATGATATACATTCACCGGCTCTTCCTGTAAATAAGGAAGTGCATCTTCTATATCCTTAATGATGAAATCATAAACTTCGGCAACAGTCGATTTAGTCGGAGTAGCTTCCAAGTCATATTTACTGACGATGGGAATCCCGCCGTCATTCACCGCCGTTTCCGGATTATAGGCTTTCGCATACGTATTCACTACAATAAAGTGGTCCCAGGCACGCATGATCTTCGCTTCCGCTTTAGCCAGTTCCTTGATGTCTTTGTCACCCTGGCTGTCGTCTATCAATGAAATCACAATATTCGACCGCAAGATGTATGTATAACAGTTTGCATACAGATTGTTGTCACTCAGTTCTTTCCTGTCGGCTTCCTCATTGAACGTCATATTGATTCCATCATAGGAAGTATACTCTTTACCAATAATATTCGATTCTTTTGCCCAGACATTGTCACTTAGCAATGCAAAAGACATCGGATGATAAGTCCGGTTCGGCAAAGCCACCAATTCGTAGTAAGTTTGGGTAGAATCCACGGTTTTCTGACCCGTGGGAGTTATATCCACATAATTCTCACAGGCTGCAACCCCTATTATGAGAATAATCGGCAAAATATAAAGTAATTTACGCATATCCTATGTCTTTTAAATAGTTAGAAACTTGTTGATAATCCGATGGAATAAGTTTTAGGCGAAGCCATACCACGTGTTCCACCATTCATATTGTAGCTCTCGGGATCAATATCACTCCCTGCCTTACACCAAGTAAACAGATTGTTCACTTGTACCTTTACTTTTAGCGAATTGAGACGGAGATGCTGGCAAATCATTAGTGGTAAGTTATAACCCAAACTCAAGCTACGCAATTTCACATAGCCGGCATCCTTCACATTCATGTCACCATACAGCCACCATTCCTGAAAAGTACCCGCATAAGTTTTTACTTGTGACGGCATATCGTGATACATACGTACTCGTGCATCCGGTTCATCCGCGCTCCAACGGTTGGAAATTCCTTTCAGCGTCTGGCTTCCTATTTGGTCATTCATGCTCACTACACTGTTACGCAGTTTGTTGCCACCGGCATACACGAAGAAAGCATTCAGATCGAAATTCTTATAATTGAGTCTGAAAGCCAGCGATCCACTGAATTTCGGGGTCAATGAACCGAGGTTCACCAAGTCATCAGTACCTTTGAGCGATGAATTACTGGTAATACTGGCTACTGTGCCGTCTTCATTGAATTTCACCAAATCATTCCCATCTTTATCCACCGCTACCGGATACCCATTCTCAATACGGTCTATGCGATAAGCCCATAGCGTATTATAACTAGTACCTTCCATAAAATAGTTCTGCGGACTCATAATAAAGGACGACACATTGTCCGCATCGCTGTGATCCACTTTCAGCATCTTGTTCTTATTATGGTCAAAGTTGAAATCGATAGCAAAATTCCAGTCTTTCTTGCGGACGATGTTTGCTGTGAGGGAAAGTTCCACACCCCGGTTACGCATCTTGCCATTATTCACTTTACGTGATTTTGCCCCCATAGTCGGATCCATATACCGGCTTACAAGCAAATCGGACGACTGGCGGTTGTAGTATTCCAAACTACCGTTAATCACATTATTGAACAGGCGGAAATCCAATCCTATATTATAAGTAGCTGTCTTTTCCCAACGCAGTTTCGGATTGGGCAAATCATCGTCTTCATACGTCAGATAGGTCGTTTTGATAGGATTGCTCTGTGTCTTTTGTTTGACAATAAAATAAGTGGTCGAACTTTGGTCTACGTTACCGTTGATACCGTAAGTCATACGCGCTTTGAGATAATCCAACCAGAAAATCTCTTTCATAAATGATTCTTCCGACAGAATCCAGGAAGCACCGACAGACCACAAGGGATGACGCTGTTTACGAATATCAAGACCGAACAGGTCAGCTTGATCCCAACGAATACTTCCCGACAGATTATAGCGGGATAGGAAAGAGTATGCCGCATTCGCATAAAAAGACGCATAACGATGGCGGGTCTCCTTTAAAGTGCCGGGCAGCCCCGACAAAGTAATCCTACTGCCGGAAAGGGCACTGGTTCCCACACCGTCGCGAAATTCCTGCCAGTTCATTTGATCTGAAGTCAACGTTTGCGGATCGTAGCCATAAAATAATTGACTGGTAGATTTCGGAATCTTGTTTTCACGAAATTCCAATCCGGCAATGGCAGTCACTCTATGATCTTTCCAACTTTTGTCAAAGTCTATCTGGTTTCGTACAGTATAGCGCTTACTTCCAATTTCCGACTGTAAATATCGACCGCCTCGCGGCAAATGCGCTTTTCCCTCCGTATCAACCATACTGTTGTGCAACATACGTATTGTGTAAGAATCTTCCGAATCAAACTGTTCATTCTTGCTCTTGTTCCATTCATACTGATACATAAAGTTGTACTTAAACATTTTCAGGAAACGAACCTGTAAACTAACGAATGGACGAATGCTGACATCATGTGATTTAGTCTTACTTTCATCCAGTACGTCAAGCACATTGAAGCCAAACGATTTGTAAGGTGCAACACCCTCGGCACTACCTACAACACTTCCATTGTAAGAAACGTTGCCTACATTGACGTAAGGAGACACATAGCGGTTACCATCGGCATCCAATATCCGTTCATACCTTTGCTGTATGGCATAGCTGGTATAGTATGTATTCGGTGTGTAGCTACGTCCCATGCGTACGTCTACGCCGACATTCACATTCATCCAACTCGTAATTGCATAGTTCGACTTGTAATACAAGGAAATCCGATTACTCTTACTGCTTATGATACGCTGATTGTCAGTCTCATAGTTGAAAGAAAGATAATGATTGTTATTTTCGGCCTTTTGAGATATACTCACATTATATCGCTGGGTCACGGCTGTACGCCAAGCATTGTCTCGATATTCTTTATAATAGTCATTATTGCGCCATTGGTTCAAAGTGGCATTTACCTCATCACTGCTAACATCTCCATTTTCCCGATCCAGATAAAGTTGGAACAGAGGATTGTAGTATCCGGATTTAAAACCGGACAAGTATCCCGACGCACTCCCTATTTCGGCTACATTGGCATCAAATACAGCCGTTTGGTAATCAATAATTTCACTGGTAGAAGCCAGATTCAAACTCTTGAAATTCGGCTTGGTAGTGATAAACCAGTCAGCGTTTATAGACACGTTTGCACCTTCTTTTTTGGCTTGCTTCGTAGCGACCACAATAACTCCATTCGCAGCCAAAGCACCATAGATACTAGCTGCAGCGGCATCTTTCAAGACAGTAATACTCTCTACATTATAAGGATTTATCTCACTCAAGGTCAGGTCGGTCGGCATATCATCCACAACAATCAACGGCATTGTTCCAACATTAGGCGAGAACGTACCTACACCACGAAGGATGGGACTCATATCACCGTCATTCGGATTAATATTCATACGCAAACCGGCTATTTGCCCTTCCAAGGATGACGCCAGATCACTATGCATCTGCCTTGTCAATTGTTCAGAATCTATAAAACCGAAAGAGGCAGTAGAGCGTTCCCGACTAATGCGCTGATAACCGGTCACTACAACATCTCCCAATTGCTGTTTATCTTCGTGCATAACCACATTGATATTGGTACGTCCTTTAATAGATATTTTTTCAGTCTGCATACCGACAAAAGAGACTTCCAGCGTATGAGTTTCTGCCAATACCTTACAAGTAAAATATCCTTCAGCATTGGCTATAGCTCCAAACGGGCTGTCGATTCCCCGGATGTTTGCACCTGGCAATGGGGTTCCCTTTTCATCTACAATCCGCCCCTCGATATTTCTGACCTTTCGTACAACACCTGTGGAAGTGGTTTTCATTTTACGGATAGTAATGAAATGCTGATTCACTTCATATTCGAAAGGTTTCCCTTCTAATATTTTCTGAAGTGCTGACAGAGGAGCCAACTGGTGTATACTAACACTTACCCGATAAGAGTTAACATCTTCACTAGAGAAGTTCACTTTGTAGCCGGACACATTACTGAACTGTTTTAAAGCCTCGCCTAATGAAACATTCTTCAGTTCTAAAGAAATCAGTTTGCTGTCTGACTCCTGTGCCCATCCATGTAAGGCAGTTACAAACATTAGCAATAAGAAGGCGGCTTTCATCCACATGCCCCTCCCCGTTGCCTTTTTGTAAGACAATGTAAATCGTTGCTTTTTCATAAGAGTTGTATTTGTAAAGTTATATATGTTTTATAGTAATTGTTTCATTCTGATAATCTATATGTACTTTTTGCAGTTTATTGAGCAATTCCAACGCTTCTTCCAAATGAGTATTGCGGTTAGCCCAAAAGTTTAGTCTGATATTATATAGTTCCTGTTGTTCAAAGTCGATATTCACATTGTACCATCTGCCTAAAAAGCTCATGATTTCTTCCAATGGCGCATCATCAAAATAAAACATTCCTTCTGTCCAGGCTGTATAAGTGGCTATATTCACATTTGATATTTTCTCTTCTCCGGTTTCTGTATAAGTCAGGTCTTGACCTGGTTGAAGCATAACGGATTTGTAACTGTTCATATTCGTCACCTGTACTTTTCCTTGTACCAAGGTTACATGACGATCCTCCGTTTTATATGAACGTACATTAAATTTAGTACCTAACACTCGTGTATCCATACCATCAGCCCTCACAATAAACGGATGCTCTTCATCCTTTGCCACTTCAAAGCAAGCCTCCCCTTTCAGCTCTACACGTCGTTCTTTTCCTCTGAATGCCACCGGATAGCGCAGCGTACTTTCTGCATTAATCCACACTTTAGTACCATCTGCCAGTACTAGCAGAAAATCTTTACCACGTGGCGTAGTCAGATTCAGATAAGCTACAGTATCTGTTGCCGGCAATGCTTTCACTTGCCAATCCTTTATGTCCATTACACTATCTTTCAGCAACTGTTGATCGTGACCATCTATTTGCAGTATTACATGATCTCCACAGTTGTTTGCGGCAAAAAAACGTATTGGCTGTTGTTTTTGTGAAGAAGGAGAAGAAAGAAAAGAAGGAATCAAAAATGCTAAAACAAAGATAGCGGCTGCCACAGAAGCTGCCGTCCAAATGCGCATTTTCGCCCTGCTTCTATGTCTGCGATCCAGTTTCTCACGTATCATGGCTTCTTTGCAAGCCATCAATTCCCAAAAGAGTTCTTTATTTTCAGGTACGCTTATCCACTGAAGAAATTCATCTGTTTCTCTTAATTGCGGATCTTGTATCGCACGTAGTGCATAGTCTAAATTTTGGTCTGAATTACCTATCATAGTATCAACTGTTTCTCTTAATACGGAGAGAGAGTCGAAATTGATGACACCTAAAAAAGATTTTTTCTAAAAAAAGATTTTTAATTGTTTGCGGAGTATCTTTAATGCCCTGGCAATGTGCGTTCTGACGGTATTATCACTAATACGTAACTTTTCACTGATTTCTGCACATTTCTTCTCATTTAAAAAGAATTCCTCCACTACTGTACGCATTTGCGGAGCCATTTGACGAATGCTCTCCTGCATCCGATTTATTTTGTCTTCATAATCACGGTATTCCTTCACAGTCCAATCACTGTAAAGTTCTTCCAGGTACCTCTCCGCATTTCTATGTACTACATTTTGGTGGCGTATGTGGTCAATGCAACGATTCCTTACCATGACGAAGAATAAAGGCAGCAAATCATCTTCCGTTGTCAATCGTTCAGTGTTTTCAAGCACCGAACAAAAGACATCGTTCACCATATCCTTTGCGCTTTCTCCATCATTCAGCAGGTTATATGCATGAATATAGAGTTTTTGCCAATGTTTTTTGTAAACAACGGCGATAGCATTTTGACTATTATCCATGTATTTTTATTGCCTTTTGCATTTCATTGCGCGCAAAGATAATCATTTAGAGCAAAAAGTTCCCAATTTATTAAAAAAGAATAGAATTCATCTAAAAGCGTCCGAACTTATAGACATATTCTATTCCCACCTCTTAGTTCCCAATTTCTTGACACCTTATTTCTTGCCTAAGATATATAATTCATAATTGTGCTCGGAGTTTCCATTCATCCTGTGCCTGCATAATTATCGCTTTATCTTTACGCCTATAAAAAACTTCGATTATTTTTTTTACATGATAGAAATTAATAGGATATTCAATCCATATACAACAGTTTTCTTTGTTTTTCATACTTTCTTTAAGATGAAGCAATACTATCTTTTTCCTTTTTAAAGCAGAATTCAGCAAAAATGATTATTTTTACGAGCTAATTATTGTCTAACTATCAATCATACAAACTCATTTTGAAAATAAGCAAACAAGACAAAGGTGCATTCCTGCAAAAGTTGATGAGCAAAGCGAATATAGGCTGGTGGGAAGCTGACTTAAAAACAGAGACGTATAAATGTTCTGAATTAATCTCCGAGTTGCTCGGGCTAGAGGAAGACGGCGTTATCAGTTTTGAAGATTTCAATCAACGTATCCTTAGGGAAGATCAGAACTACACAACTTTTCCTTCTTTTGACGAACTGCAACAGACAACTGAAGAAGTCTATTTATTTGACACCCCCAAAGGTAGTATATGGATTCGCAGTAAAGTGTGTTTTGAAGAAACAGACGAAGACGGCAATACCAAAGTGTATGGTATAGCCGAAACACAAGAGGGAGCTCATATAGCATCCGCCCATCAGGCCCTACAAAATAGCGAGCGTATTCTACATAATATATATAAGAACCTTCCGGTAGGCATTGAATTATATGACAAGGATGGTCGACTGATTGACCTGAATAAGAAAGAACTGGAAATGTTCCACATACGCTCCAAAGAAGATATTTTAGGAATCAATCTTTTCGATAATCCTGTATTACCGGAGGAAATAAAACAGAAGCTTAGAGATTATGAAAATGTGGATTTCACATTCCGATATGACTTTTCTAAGATTGACGGCTACTATTCACCAGAGAAATCAACAGGCTTCCTTGATTTAGTAACCAAAGCAACGACTCTATACGATCACAATCACGAGCTTATCAATTATCTTTTGATTAATGTAGACAAAACCGAAGATACAATTGCTTATAATAAAATTCAGGAGTTCGAGAGTTTCTTCGATTTGGTAGGAGATTATGCCAAAGTAGGTTATGCCCACTTCGATGCTTTGAGCCGGAATGGGTATGCCTTGCGAAGCTGGTATAGGAATGTAGGTGAAGAAGAAGGGACTCCGTTACCGGAAATCATCGGTATTCACTCTCATTTCCATCCGGAAGACCGTGCAGTCATGATTGACTTCCTGGATAAAGTAGTGAAGGGGGAAAGTTCCAAATTATGCCGGGATGTCCGCATTCGTAGGACAAACGGCAACTATACCTGGACACGGGTGAATGTATTAGTCAGAAATTACCAGCCGCAGGACAACATTATCGAAATGTTATGTATTAACTTTGATATTACTCAATTGAAAGAAACTGAACGGATGCTGATTGATGCTAAAGAAAAAGCCGAAGAAGCCGACCGGTTAAAGTCTGCTTTTCTTGCAAACATGAGCCACGAAATACGTACCCCGCTTAATGCAATAGTGGGCTTTTCAAGCCTGCTTGAAGAAGCGGAAGATCCAGAAGAGAAACACCAGTATGTCACTATCATTGAAGAAAATAACAAGCTACTGTTGCAACTCATATCAGATATCCTCGATTTGTCAAAAATTGAAGCCGGGACTTTCGATGTTATCCCGGAACAGGTGAACGCGCAGCAACTTTGCAACGAACTGTTTCAGGCTATGCAAATGAAAGCTACTCCACAAGTCGAAATTCTTCTGGCTCCGGAATTACCGGAACTTATTTTCACGAGTGACAAAAACAGATTATATCAGGTATTAGTAAACTTCGTAACCAATGCTTTGAAGTTTACTTCTGAAGGCAGCATCGTTATTGATTACCGAATTAACGGGAATGAAGTACGATTCTCCGTTAAGGATACAGGAATAGGTATTGCTCCGGAAAAACAAAAAGCGATCTTCACCCGGTTTGTGAAACTGAACAGTTTCATTCCCGGCACCGGACTAGGACTTCCTATCTGTCAAAGCATTATCACACAATTGGGAGGTAAAATTGGAGTGGAATCGGAACTGGGAAAAGGTTCTTGTTTCTGGTTTACACATCCGCTTTAATGAGAAGCGAATTTCAAAGAATAATAAACATCGGTTGATACCACCCCAAAGTGGTTATCTATTTCTCTTTAAGAAAATACGATCTGTTATAGTGTTCGGAAGTTCCGATTCATAATGCGTCACCATAATCATCGTTTTATCTCTACGCTGGCAGAAAGCTTCGATAATTTTCTTTACCCGACGCCGATTATAGGTATCTAATCCATGAAGCGGCTCATCCAGAATGAGCAGTTCAGGATCTTTGACGAAAGCTCTTGCCAGCAAAGCCAAACGCTGCTCTCCGCTGGAAAGTTGCAGGAAAGGTTTATCTTTCAAGTCTGCAATGCCGAATATATCCATCCACCATTCACAGATAGCCATCTGCTCTGGTTGAGGACGTTTATACAGACCGATACTATCATGCAAACCGCTGGCTACGATTTCAATAGCCGGTAAGTTTTTGAGATAAGCACGATGCATCTCCGGACTTACATAACCGATGTGTTTCTTGATTTCCCAAATACTTTCTCCTGTTCCGCGCTTACGCCCGAAGAGACTGATGTCGCAAGCATACGATTGCGGATTGTCTGCACAGACAAGGCTCAACAGAGTTGATTTCCCGGCACCATTCTCACCACTCAACGCCCACTTCTCACCACGACGGACTGTCCAGTCCAGTTCTTTCAGAATAGTTCGGTCGCCATAACGGATACTGACCTTATTAAGTTTTACTACTTCCTCCGAATCGTAATTGTTGCCATCAGATGGCAAATCTATAATCCGTTGCTGCAAATCATCAAAAGAGGTAACCACATCTCTACTGCGGAAAGCTTCCAGATAGGCTTCACGTTCCATTTTAGGAAAGACCTCCATTTTGTCCACAGGAATGACATGAGTGATGAATGAAGGTATATCATCGAGCATGGAAAGTACCAGAATGATCTGTACGGACGACATTTTTGTCAGACGTTCGAGCAAAGAAAACAACAGTTCACGCGTAGGAGCATCCAGTCCGATAAACGGATTATCCATAATCAACACGCGGGGAGCAGTCAACAGGGTTTTGGTTAGCTGGAATTTACGTAATTCACCGCTGGAAAGGAGAATAATTTTCTTGTCGAGCAACGGTTCGATACGGAAGAGTTCAAACAGTTCGCGTTGTAGTTGCTCGTCCTTGATTTCTCCCAACATCTCACGAACATCAGGAGCTTCATCCTGATCGTGAGCATTCCAACGCTGCTGGTAGTAGTAATTGGCATCGGCAGCTCCATAGGTATCACGGAAAGCAATGTATTTCACATTATCATAAAGAGTCTGGGTGACAGAGGGGGAAAAATCATATTGTACGGTTCCTTCACGCAATGGATATTTTCCGATCAGGGTATCTACAAAAAGACTTTTACCGCCACCATTGGGACCTACAATAGCTATGTGTTCATTCGCTCCGATAGTTGCCGTGATGGGTTTGGCTAAACGCACAAGCGGGTTGCGTGCTACGCCCCCCGCCATGCAGAATGTATTTTGGTTCATATTCTTTTATTCTGTTTTATTATTGCCCGCAAAGGTAACAATTTTATCATAAAAGACGCCAAATTGCAAACATATTCTTATTCGTTCCGTAGAAGGAATATCTTTATTTACTTACTAAACCCATAAGGTGGACATTCAAAATTGGTAATATCCAATTTGTATTCCATCATATCTTTCAACTCGTGTATGGGACGTTCCAATTCGTAAGGTATCGATTGTCTGCTGAATTGCTGGAAGTAAAGCAAACAAGCATCCCGCCACCAGACAGCATCCCGTGCCTGAATCTTCAGGCGGTGTTGCACATCACGAAAACGTTCGGAATCAATATACGGTTCCATCCTGTCCCACACTTTTTGAAAGTTTCTCACTTCGTTTACACCACGATCATACGCGTAGCACAGTTCTGCCCAAAGTGTACGTCCGCTCTTCATCTGATGATTCCAAGGGACATGGTGAAACCAAAGGAGCAGATTCTCCGGACAAGTATTCACATTGTCCAGTTGCTCGCATAATGGAGAATGGTATTGTCCGGTAGCATTACTTCCTGTACTGCTGCGGTCGAAACCTATCCCCATGTTGTCGGCACGGTGGTAATAAGGAGGCAGCCAATCCGGGCGGGCATCGGGAATATCACACCAGGGTTCCGGTCCGTAATGATGTCCCCATGCAAAGATATGATGCAAGCCGAGAGGCATCATGTAGTCTACTACTGCTTCTCTCGATTTCTGAAGCACTTGGGAGTTGAGAAGGGAGAGTTGAGCGTCGATCTGCTCTTTTTGAACGACTTCTCCTGCCGGAGTACCGGTTTGCGCACCGGTAACGGGAAGAAAAGTCTGTTTCAACCATTCTTCTCCTATCTGTTCGGAAGAGAGCGAATGTTTCCATGCCAATCGTCCGAAAGCATACCAGTTGGCTTGGGCAAAAGGATGTCCACACCAATTAGTATCATCACCGATGTTTGCCACTCCGGAAATAGCCGTGAGCGGATGAGGGAATAAAGAACCATCTGTCACACGGGCAATGGTAGAGCCTTTGCCTTGCAGATAAGTATCACTGTCTAAACACTCTTTCCACATAGGAGCAAGGAATGCAAGATGATTGGAAAAACCAATATACTCTTGCGTGATTTGAAATTCGGGCATAACTGCCGTCTTTTTCATGGCTCCGAACAACGGGCTGAATGGTTCACGGGGTTGGAAATCTATCGGACCGTTCTTGATCTGCACAATAACATTATCCCGAAACTTACCATCCAAAGGTTCAAATTCAAGATAGGCTTGTTTGGCACGGTCGCTGTCGGTAGGAGAATAAACGAAAGCGCGCCACATCACAATGCCATGATAGGGCCTCAACACATCGGCAAGCATATTGGCTCCTTCGGCATGAGTCCGTCCGTAGTCACACGGACCGGGCTGCCCTTCGGAATTCGCTTTCACCAGAAAACCTCCGAAATCGGGAATCAGAGAATAAATCTCTTTGGCTTTCTGCTTCCACCAGTTTATCACTTCTTTATTCAACGGATCGGAAGTGGATAAACCGCCTAAAGCTGCGGGAGAAGAGAAATTGATAGAAAGATATATTTTCAAGCCATAAGGGCGGAAAACGTCGGCCAAGACTTTGACTTTCTGCAAATAATCATTAGATAGTATCTTAGGACTTGCATTGACATTGTTTATTACAGTGGCATTAATGCCGATAGAAGCATTGGCACGAGCGTAGGCTTCATAACGGGGAGAGACAACAGACGGAAGTTCGTCCCATTTCCAAAGTGAATGTCCGGCATATCCGCGTTCGATTGTACCATCCAAGTTATCCCAATGATTCAGGATACGAATTCGATAATAAGGTCGTTCGGAGATATTGAGGGATTGCAAAGCTGATTCCGGTAGTTGTCCGGTAGCTTGCAGACGGAGTAAATGATACGTTCCATAAAGTACTCCTTGTTCACCGGAAGAAGCTATCGTTATTTGATTGCCACCTTTGGAGGTCTGAATCGTATATCCCTCATTTCCAAGTGCACGAAGTTCTTTATTGTTCCGGACCTCCAAAGTAACCGGGATTCCTCCCTGCCAGAAGTTCTGTAATTCGGAAACCGCAATACGTAATGTAGGTGATTGTTTCTTGCTGGTAATTTCCGCTTTCGCTCCCGATGCATAACGAAGCCACAAGGCACTTCCATCTTCTGCCCAAATAGAAGAAAAGCAAAAAAGGATAGTGAATATCAATGCAAATATATTTCTCATAGTACAAAGTATGTTATCACAATTAATTTACAGTATGATAGCATAAGTAAATTAAGCATTCATAGTTAATAATAACCGCCTCTACCTGAAAAATCCCTATTACCTAATATTCTGGTAAAAGTAGGTATGTTTTTCAAATAGAGGCGGTTGTTTTAATGTATCCTATTATTCATCTTTTCCCTCGATAGTAATGATTCGCCCGTCTGCATCATACTGAAGTTCACAGACTTTCAAGCTACGGAGCCAAGTCTTTCCCTCTGATGGTACACAATCATGATGAAACAGATACCACTTACCTTTAAACTCTACAATAGCATGGTGAGTAGTCCATCCTACCACCGGAGTCAGAATGACTCCCTGATAAGTAAACGGACCATAAGGGTTATCACCTGTTGCATAGCAGAGCAAATGAGTGTCTCCCGTAGAATAGGAAAAATAGTATTTACCATTATATTTATGCATCCACGAAGCTTCGAAGAAACGGCGTTCCGTATCCCCTGCTGTCAATGGCTTACCGTCTTCATCCAGAATTACCACTGCACGGGGTTCTTCGGCAAACTCCATCATGTCTTCACTCAAACGAGCAACACGCGACGGGATTGCCTCCTCCTCTCCTTCCGGCAAAATGGCAGATTCCAAGGCTTTATTATTACGGTAACGTTGAAGTTGTCCACCCCACAATCCACCGAAATACATATAATAGTTACCATCTCCGTCATCCCATACAGCCGGATCGATGCTGTAACTTCCTTTCATCGGATTAGCTTCCGGTATAAAAGGACCATAAGGTTTATCACTCACAGCTACCCCGATACGAAATATATCATTCTGATCTTTCAATGGAAAATACATATAGTACTTACCATCTTTACAAACCACATCACAATCCCATAGTTGACGGCCCGCCCAAGGAATATCCTCTGTGGAAAGCACCACTCCATGATCTTTTATTTCACCGTTCATCACATCATCCATAGAATACACGTGATAATCTTTCATATTGAAATGATCGCCATTATCATTTTCAGCAATACCACTTTCCCAATCGTGCGAGGGATAAATATACAGTTTGCCATCAAATACATGTACGGCAGGGTCAGCCATATAATCACTGGGAACTAAATATCTTTTTTCTGTTTTCATGCTTTTTCGGTTTTTCTGTTAGAAACTTATTTTGTTTTTTCAGCCTCTTTGATAATCAGGCCGACTACCGGCTTCGGCTGATAATTGCGATCAAAAAGTAACGGATAATCCGTGCGGCCTCTCATCGGCCAGTCATTACGCCAAGAGTTCTGATCGGCTACTCCCCAAAGAGTAACCCTGGTGATAAGGTTATGATGTTTCAGGAACAGACGGAAAAAGTCATTCATTCTTTCAGTCCATGCTTTCGATACCTCTTCCGGTAATCCATCCGGATAAGGATTCATCTCTTTCTTATATTCAAAGGAAGCGGAAACTTCTGCACCTACATTGGGATTCGGTGATGGTATCACCGTCAAATCCAGTTCTGTTATCATTATCTTCACTCCTGTTCCGGCAAAGGCCAGCATACTCTTCTCAAATTCACAGATTTTCGGGTAGTCCATGCCGATGTGTCCTTGCATACCTATGGCATCAATACGGATTCCACGTTTTTTCAAATCGTTCACCATTTTCACGACGGCTTCTCTTCTCCCCGGTTGGGCCATTGAGTAGTCATTGTAGTAAAGTTCGGCATCCGGATCGGCCTCGTGTGCATATTGGAAAGCCAATAGGATATATTCTTCCCCCAGAATCTCATAAAACTTTGTCTTGCGATATGCTCCATTATCTTCAATCGCTTCATTTACTACATCCCAGCCTTTGATACGGCCTTTATAGCGTTTCACGATGGTAGTGATATGGTCTTTCATCCGTTTCTTCAGGACTTCCGGAGAAACATTATTCCCGTCCTTATCTACGCAAAACCAAGGAGCCAATTGTGAATGCCAAATCAGGCAGTGACCAATGATAGCCATTTGATTGCTCTCACCAAAACTGACAAATTCATCTGCCTGCGCAAAATTATACTTATTTTCTTTCGGATGAATGACAGAAGACTTCATGCAGTTTTCCGCCACGATGGAATTAAAATTCTTCTTTACAATTTCAACAGCTGCGACATCCTTACCGGAACTTTGATGTGTGTTCACTGACACGCCAATCAAAAACTTGTTTTTCAAAGCCTTTTTCAGCGAATTTCCATCTTTCGCAAAAACTTCTCCATAAGAAAAAGAAAACATCACTGTCAATAATAACAGAATTATTCGTTTGAGTTTCATACGTTATATTTTTGAGTAATAAACATTCTACTATCTTATCTATTCGCCTTTTTTACAGCGCGATTCTATCTCCTCATTTATATTGTCAATCACATTATCTTCCAATTCATATTTAGAAATAATGAACATAGCGACCAAAAGCAACAACGCCGGAATAACGGCTACGAGCCACAGTATTCCCTGTTCGGCAAAAGGTGATTGTGACACTTCATTTGTCTGGTCGAATCCGACAAAAGCCATAACAAGTCCCGGTACAACTCCTCCAAGAGCCATTCCCGCTTTATAGAAAATACCAGTCAAAGCATTGACTATACCCGAAATACGTTTACCATGAGTATATTCGCCATACGAAATTACTTCGGGAACCAAAGCCCACATATACCCTGTCGCAATAATGACTCCCGTCGATTTTATGAACTGCGCCACAAAGACCAACCATATCTGCGTTTTGAGTACCGGAACCACAGAAATAATATACAGCAATGCCATACCCAATATAGCGACTGAAAGGAATACATAAAACATTTGCTTTTTTCCAATGGCACGTTTAATGGCAGGTACCATCGGCATGAAAATGAATGCGGGTATCGAGCCCAAGGCCATGAAATAAGGTAACATCTCCGGTGCACGTACATTATAAATCATATAATATGAACCGGCAGAATTACCAATCGCCATCATTGCAAAAGCAGTAATGAAAAAGAACGCCAAAATACGCAAAGGTTTATTTCTACAAAATTCTACCCACAAGTCGGACACTTTTACTTTAGATGTCTCCTCCTGATCCATAACCACACGCTCCTTCGTCTGGCTAAAGCAGAACATCAATAACGCCAATCCGATAACAGCATAAATAGTCATCGTAATAAACCATGCGTTAGCAGATGCAGTAGTATTGATTTTACCATCGGGAGACAACACCTTCACCAGTATCGGAATACCGTATGCCACAGCCAAACCACCCAAATTGGCAAGAAACATACGCACTGACGTCAACACCGTGATTTCATTCGTATCGCGGGTAAGTGACGCATTCAGTGCTCCATAAGGCACATTAATCAATGTATAACACATGGATAATCCAACGTAAGTGAAATAGGCATAGAACAGTGAACCCGAAAAGCCGTTCCAAAAACAAAGAATAGCAAAACCAGTCAGCGGAATTCCTCCCCAAATAAGATATGAACGGTATTTACCTAGTTTAGGATTGTGTTTATCGACGAAAGCACCCACCAGAGGATCCCAAAGGACATCCACTATCCTGACAATAAGAAACATCACGGCTGCCACTTCCGGTTTAAGTCCATATACATTGGTATAAAAAATCAGCAGATACATACATACGGTCTGGTAAATAAGGTTTTGCGCCAAATCACCGGAACCGAATCCTATACGTTGAAGCCAAGAGAGTTTATAGAAACCTTTCGCTTCATTGGTCTTTATTGTATTCTCCATAAAATAGATAAATTGGTCATTTTCTGTTTTTCGTATTCATTTCTATCAAGATAGCTGCTGCCACTCGTTGCCCTAGCGTCTTTTTATCCAATGGATGAATATCATTCCATTCTCCTAAATCACTATTTTTAATCAGAGTAACATTTTTATTTGTATCGGCTACTTCCGCCTGCGCTTTCCGGAATTCCGCCCAGGCAGTGCGTCCTCCTTTATCTGTGGGTGAAAGGAAATCCGCCAGCTCAATGATATAGAAAGGCATATCCGACTTATTCCATCGTTGTCTCCAATCGCTAATCATAGCCGTCAACAAGTCTTTATACTCATTTCTGCGTGAGACATTCGATTCTCCCTGATACCAGATGACACCGGATACCGTATAGTTCAGCAAAGGAGCAATCATTGCATTATACAGTCCTGTGGGTTTATAATGAAAAGCCGTTTGTCCCGGAGCAGCGGGCATAGGAGCACCGAGATGATATTTCCAACTCCCCTCCAAATTGATCTCCGATTCTCCTTTTTCCGGCTGACCTTTTCCGAAAAGGATTTTATAAGGCTTTTCCTTTACAAATTGAGGACGACCGCCATAACTGAAAAGGCGTATGGTTATTGTATTTTTTCCGGCTTTCAACAATCCGGCAGGAATGGTGTAGATACGGGGAGGATACTGATAAGAGACAGTCCCCACAAATGTGCCATTTACATAGACCGAATCTGCATCTACGATGCATCCCAAACGAAGAGTCGCTTTCTCTCCCGCCTGTTGTGCAGACACCTGAAAGTCTTTACGGAACCAGTGGGAGCCATTGACGGTATTCAGTCCGTTTGTTGCCCAGCCGGAAGTAAACAAATCTGTTTCTGTCCAATTGCTATCATCATAATCGGCAGCATACCAAGGGGTAGCCTCATGCATCCCTTTATCTCCCTGAAACAACGCCACATTCCAGGCATGACTTTTCTTCCTCTCCTCTTTTTTCATCGACTCCATCAAATCGTCTGACTCATAGATACGCTTTTCATTCAAATAAAATGGAAAAGGCTTCAACCCTCCCTCACTGATCCACGCTTCTACCGGTGAACCTCCGACACTGGAATTTATGATTCCTACCGGAACCTTTGTCTTTTGATAGACATCTTTAGCGAAGAAATAGGCTAAAGCAGAGAAAGGCATCACATTTTCAGGAGTCATCGCTTGCCAGGAAATTCCCGGAATATCTGCCTGCGGAGCATGAAAATTATAGAGCAGAGGTGTTTTTATATAGCGTACCATCGGATAGTTACTGTCCGTAGATATTTCATCGCGAAAACGATCTGTAACCCGTGAAACAGGCAATTCCATATTCGACTGTCCCGAACATACCCAAACATCACCAATAAGAATATCCTTTAATTCGATATCATTAATGGCCATCGTATAAGGTCCGCCAGCTTTCAATATAGGCAAAGTCACTTTCCAGTTACCTTGTACATCAGCAACAGTCTTATATTTCTTTTTCAGGAAAGTTATATCAACGGTTTCATCAGGATCAGCCGTTCCCCAGATATTGACAGGTTCCCCACGCTGAAGTACCATTCCGTCGGAAACAAGAGTCGGAAGTTTAACCTTTGCTCCGCCCAACAAGGCGAAGCAAAGGAACACAACTACTAACCCTACCTTATAAAACCAATACTTATTCATTCTGTCTTTTCTTTTATATGTCTTTATTTCATGATAATTTAGCAAGAGAAGAAATCCATCGGGATTCCACTTTGCAAACTTAGGAAGTTTCTTCCCACTTACCCAGAAATTCTGATTCAAATCATTACTCGCTTGTTACATCATCGTTTACGTATGTTACAAAAACTTGTTGCAATGTTACATTCAAGCTGAAACCACCGATGAACAGGAGGAAAACGAAAGTTTTAGAAAGAGCGGATTACAGTAGTTATTGTTATTCATTCGATCCGCTCCAGGATGATAACAACTACTGTAACCCTCACTCTCCCCCTCTTTAATTATTATAATTCCAAATCTCCGGTAAAGTCTTCGCTGACATCCTTACCAGCCAAACCATCGGCTACTCCCTTATAAGCATGTTTACGTGCATAATTAGCATCCCAAAGGTTCGGAGCGTCATTCGGTATCCAATTCACATGTTCTTTTTCATTGTCCGATACTCCCCAGATGGTAATACCATATTGTTTATCCACCGGAATATACTTCTTGTACATATCAATAACATACTGATACATTTCTGCCTGTTGTGCCAGATTTTCAGTAGTAGGCGACGAGGTGTTAACCTTAATATCCAACTCGGATACTTTAATCAACTTGCCGGTAGCACCCAGTTTCTGGAACATTTGAGCAATATTGTCTTTATTGGAATCAATAGCAATATGCATTTGTGTACCAATACCATCCACTATGGCTCCTTTGCTTTCGATGTATTCCACATATTTAATCAGACCGTCACACTTATTGAGGTTATATTCCAGATTATAATCATTGATGAATAGTTTATCATCCGGATTTCCATACTGACGGGCAAGTTTGAAAGCTTCTACTGCATAGTCTTTCGGAGTCAGGAAATAATCTTGCCAGTAGAATTCATCAGAAGCCAGATCAGTTTTGCCTTTACCAGTCTTAATGTCTGATGTTTTTCCGTCATCCATTGGTTCATTGACTACGTCCCATGCATGAACATAAGGTTTGCAATGGGTAACCATCTTTGAAATCCAGTCTTCCATAGCATCTCTGATAATCTCGGCTTTTTCTTCGTCGGTCTTCTCAATGATAGTAGGACCGGAAGCGCGAGTGACTGCACGTGTCTCCACCACTTTCTCCGACAATACGATATTATCTATATAATAATCGCCTGCACTAACTCCGAAATTGATACAGAATCGATTCATATCCTCTTTAGACACTGTAAATTCTTTCTTAAATTCTGTCCAAGTCGTACTCACATTTCCATCTACATAGCATTCACCTGCATAACTCGTTGAGTTCTGAATTTGAATTTGGAAAGTAGTTGAGACACTTGCTTTAATCATAGCAGAGAACTCATAGGTCTTGCCGACTTCCAAAGGAGTATCAAAGCCATATCCAGCCTGTGCCTTATATGCATTGCCCGCCCCTCCGTCAACAGAACTAGTCAGCTTCATCGAATATGAACTTCCATATCCTTCACCTTCTTCCGAAATCGCGGCTTTTCCACTACTCCAAGCTCCCCAAGGAGTAATAGCTTTGCTTTCAAAATCTCCGTTAGAAATCAGATTAACCACAGTAGGATCGGCATCTTTGTCTGTCACAACAATATTATCTACATAATAAGTCACATCCGGCAAATAACCAAATTCAAATGCAATCTGAAATGTAGTACTAACAAAATCATTCACTGTGATCTTCACCTGCTGCCATTGAGACGTTGTCTCAAAAGCTTCCGTCCAACTGCCACCTGTAGCATACCAGTCTTTATATGGATAATTATTTCCTAACCCAGCGAAAGTCAACCGGGCTTTACCAGCTTTATCCGAACGGACAAAAAATGAAATTTCATAATTATGCCCACTTACTGCTGAAATGTCAGGAGTATATAATTGCACAGAATGAGCAGCCGTTACAGAAGATCCTACTGTAAATTTCAATGCTTTGGAAGTAGTTGTCAGTCCTTCCCCTTCCACAATGGACATCGCATCACTTCCATTTTTACGATTCCAGCCATCAAAGGTTCCATCTTCAATGCCTGACAGATCCAACAAATTACTGCCCGCCGGTCCCGGAATAACTTCCGGTGCAATCAGACTATTCAGATAACTCGCATTCTGATTAGTGTGCCAAATCAGACAGTGTCCATAAATGCTTATACCCGCTTCTGTAGTCTTTGTAAACAATTGATCTACCTTATCAAATTTCAAATTCCCTTTAGAATCGACCATAGGACCGTGCTTCATGGCATATCCTATCGTCAGATCATTAAAGTTCTCATTCACAATGGTAGTCGTTGTCTCGTCACCAAGATATTCATCCATCCCCACTCCGATACCCAACTTAAAGTTGGGATCGGATAAATATTCTTTCAACGGCTTGTAACGGGAAATCTTTTCAGCCAACTGTAAAGGCAGTTCGGAAGAAGTAACCGCTCCATGTGTAGGGTCTTTATACCACTCCATCTTATTATCGTCACACGATGTCAATATCAGCACCGACAAGGCAACAAACGGAAGCATATTTCTGTATTTCATAATCTTTTCAATTTAAAGTCATTATTATTCTGCATCCTCTTCTTCGTCCGGGAAATCGGTATATTCCGGCTTCGTCAAAGGTACGACACGCCAGTTATCAATATAAATCTTCACGGAAGTTGCTTTGGATAGAAACTCTGTTTCTTTATCCGAGCTCGCACCTGTGATCTTATCCAATGTAATATCAGAGTTCTCAAAATAGAAACCGAAGTTGGCATAAGAAGCAGATGCACGGGTAGCGGCCACATCGGCAAAAGTGGTCCAAGCTCCGCTGGATGCTTTCGATTTGTAGAATTCACTAAACGGAACAGTTACAGTCTGCCAACCGGTTGTCTGGAAAGGAACAATCTTTCCGTCTACAAGCCACGGTACGTAATTATAACAGTCTCTCTCCCATTCTCCACCGTTGAATCCGTTCTGACCACAAATCTTCAGGAATCCGGATTCAGACCAAGGTTCGGGCACATAAATTTCAAACTGAATAGCACATTCGGCAACAGGAGTTTCAGCAGGGACACCCAGCGTCAACCAGTCAGGATCAGTGCCATTACCAGCTGTCCAAACTTCAGCACAACGATTCTTCGCTGCTGCCACCGGCAACTGTCTTTCTAATGGCAAACGACAGTAAGCACCTTGCGACACATTACCTTCACCAATCGAAGCTGATTCCAGTTCGGTTGTTTGAATCATACTTTCAGAATCGCCCCATGCCCCTTGTGCACCCACTCCGTCGAAGTTCAACAACAAGCCTTTCTTATAATTGAAATAGGCAGGAGAATAAGCACCACCATTCGAACCTTCTACGAAAATAGAACCGCCCTCTTCAGAAACTCCGGCAGGCATATCCACCATAAAATATTCACCGTCAAGATCAGAAATAATACCTTCTGTCACCACCACATTTCCGGGGAAAACGACTTTTGCTATTTCCGTCAATCCACTTCCATAAACAATGATAGGTTCACCTACATTCGGCATACAGTTGGAGATTTTCGTTATAGACGGTGCAGCAGCACGAATCTGGAAATCATAAACGTATTCACCGCCATCTTTTACCAAACGAATTGTATTACGTACATTCTCGTCTGCTTCTGTAGTCGGAACTTTACTGTTCACACTAACCAGAAAAGATTTATTCGAAACAAATACCGGATTAAAATAACAGTTATATCCATTAATATACACTTTCTTCAATCCGTTGAATCCTTCACCTTCAATTCGGATCAGTTGTCCCAAACGGGCAAAATCAACCAAACGGTCAGGAACATTCGACTTCGCGTCTTCCAGATAGATCCCTGTTATGTTCATCACAGAACTTCCGCCATTATCGTCATCGTCGTCACACGAAACAAATGAACAAGAGCAGATGAGCAGACTCACCAATAAGCCAAATGCTTTCATACTATTTTTATATATCAAGCTTTTCATTCGTATTCTCGTTTTTAGTTAAACAAATCGGTTATTCTGTCTTCCTTAAATGCATAAGGCATAGGATCCGCTTTCAACAAAGGATTTTGCACAGTCTCCGATTCCGGATAAGGAAGAAGGAATATACTGGAATCGACGTCACCTATGGCACGCTTCGTTTCATCCGAATCCTCGTCTCTCTTCAAAGTCTGTGTATCCGCATCCCATACTACAGGAATAGCAGTACCCCTATCCTGTCCGGTGATATAATTGAGTACTTCCTGTTGTTTATAATAAGCTCTACGTACCAAGTCATACCAATACTGTCCTTCCAGACAAAGTTCCAGTCTACGCTCACGACGAATATCTTCGTAAGTAATCGAATTTTGGGGTTCCAAACCGGCACGCTTGCGCACTTTGTTAAAGTATTCCATTGCATCGGCATCATCTGTTGAAGGATTATTTCCCAATATAGCTTCTGCATAAATCAGATATACTTCTGCCAGACGCAACATGTAAGTATTGATAGGAGTACTTCCGGAAGTGATCTTCGCATTATCTTTGCTAGAACCACAAACATATTTCTTACAATAAATTCCGGAAACAGTACCCGATGCTTTCTTCTCACAAGTATATCCTCCGTTTGCTTTCTGTATTTCAGGATAATGATCGCCATAAGCCATCCAAGTCGGCTGACGCCGTTTATCTCCTTTTTCATACTCCCAAATCACGTCCGGTTGTGCAAAAACATAACCGCCCCATGCACGGTCATTACCGGTAATAGCCGACTCACAAGCAAAATAGTCCTGTATCGTATTACATTCCCCATACGTACCATTACTAACCCATTGTAAAGCAAATAGTGTTTCCGAGTTGTTATTTTTATCAATCATAAACAAATCGGCATAATCAGTCATCAGTTCAAAATTTCTGTTTTCTATCACTTTTAAAGCCGCTTTCTTTGCCAAATCCAGATAGTCCTGATTACGGGTCGCACTATTAGGGTTACTACTATAACCGGCATACGTCAGATAAACACGCGACAACATGCCAAAGGCACTGTATTTATTGACACGTCCGGCAGCAGAAGAAACCTCCGGCAAATATTTTGCCGCAAATTCCAAGTCACGCATCGCAAATTCATAGACATCACTTACCGGGCTAGTATTGACAATTGGATTAGCCACCAGTTCATCCGTATCCTCATTTATAATAACATTTCCCCATAACATCGCCAGATAGGAATAAGCAACTCCACGCATGAACCGTGCTTCAGCAATATATGGGTTCTTCACTTCTTCGCTATTGGATGAGTTACCTTTGATCCCGTTAATAATCTTATTAGTTTGCTGTACTATATTGTATAATGAGCCCCAAGCCGAAACTAACGGCCCCGTCAATCCGGTTTCGGTCAAATCGGCAAAAGGATAGATATAATTAGAGGTTGTCGCACAAAGGTTGAATCCGCGTCCATCACCCAGTCCATAATAGAACTTATCGTTAAAGTCGAACCACACCTTATTATACAAAGGAGCTGTTGCTGCCCGGAAATCATCTTCCGTTTGATAAAAGTTATCTCCTGCGATATTGGAGTTATCTTCAGAATCGAGGAAGTCACTGCATCCTGCAAACGCCAAAGCTACAGCCAACATGAAAGAGTATATATATTTACTTGTTTTCATATTTAGTCACTTTAAATGATTAAAAGGTTAAATTCAGACCGAATGTATAAATTCGCGGAGAAGGATAACGATAGTTATCAAAGCCTGTAAGCAAAGCGTCCTGATTGGCAGAACCTATTTCCGGGTCCATCCCTTTGTATTTTGTGAATGTATATACATTCTGCAGGTTACAATAAAGTTTCAGATTCTGAATACCAATCGGTGCCAACCATTTACGCGGGAACGTATAGCCGAAAGAGATAGACTGAATACGCAGGAAAGAACCATCTTCCACAAAGCGGTCACTGAAACGATAATTGGAATCATCTGTCCCTTTGGCAATAGCCATACGGCAAGCATAAGGGTCACCGCCTACAATCTGTATATTCCGATAATCATCCGGACCATTCGGATCAATCAAAGCCAGTTGTGCATAATCCAACGCCGATTTCAGGATATTATTATTGCCCCGTGGATTTTCAAGTTCACGACGCCCCCAGTTTACAACTTCATTTCCCACCGATCCGGTCAGATTAATGCTCAAGTCGAAGCCTTTATAAGAGAAAGAGTTACCGAAGCCGAAAGTAAAGTCCGGTTCAGGATTACCGATATAAGTACGGTCCTGTTCATTGATAACACCGTCTTTGTTTACATCTTCAAAAATATAATCACCAATCCAGATACTATTCTTGGAAATCGACATACCTTCAGGCAATGCTACCGGCTTAATTGCTCCGGAAGCATCTTTATAGTAAAAGTCAGTAGCCTTTTCAAAGCGGCCAATCACTTTATAACCATAAAACTGTCCGATAGGGTTTCCTACTGATGTACGTGTCAGTACGGTTATTGTTTCGCCTGTCTGATTACTCTTATCTATCAGGCTGGTTGCCGTATCCAGCGATTTTACTTTATTACGGTTCATAGAGAATACCACGTTACTTCTCCATTGAAATCCGCCTTTATCAATATTCACTGTATTTAAAGTCAACTCAAGTCCTTTATTCTCCAAAGAACCCACATTCTTCCAGGGTGCGGAAGTAGAGCCCTGACCTGAAGTTCCCACATAAGCAGGAAGAGGCACTTGCAACAACAAATCATTTGTTTTCTTATAATAAATATCGGCTATCAATTCAATCCTGTTCTGGAAAAGATTAATATCAAGTCCCAGATTACTTGAATAAGTAGACTCCCATTTCAATTCGGGATTCGGAGTATTGCCAGCCAGCAATCCTGTTCCCCAAACGGTAGCAACAGATGAATAAATGGCTTTATATGCATTATTAGGCACATTCTGATTACCTACAACACCCCATCCTAAACGCAATTTCAGATTATTAATAATATTGTTGTCTTTCAAAAAAGATTCATTGGAAACCTTCCAAGCCAAAGCAGCCGACGGGAACCATCCCCAACGATTATCTTTGTAGAATTTGGAAGAACCGTCGCGACGAAGAGTAAATGTCAACAGATATTTGTCATCGTATGAATAGAACAGACGGCCGAAATAAGATAAAATCGAACTTTCTCCACTATTACCATTATTCTTGGCTGTTGCGGCATCTCCCAATGTCAGATCGGTTGCAGCATTGGACAAATATCCCATACGGCTTCCCATCAGATATTCCCATTTGCTCTCCTGCATTTCCTGGCCAATCATTGCATTCACATTGTGCACTCCAAAAGTTTTCATGTAATTCACGATATTTCTCCAACTCCAGAACTTATTATATGATTTGGAGAAAGTCCCCTGACGGTCCGTATTTTCAATCGCACCAAAAGTATATGAGGGATCAAATTTATAAGTATTAGTTACCCCATAATCGAAAGACAATTCCGTTTTAAACGTCAGTCCGTCAATGATAGTAGCTTCAGCATAGGTGTTTGCCCGAATACCCATTTTCTCGTTGCGGTTATCCTTAATCATGGCAAGACCCACCGGATTCGTTTGTACCCATTCGTCCGTATCCGGTCCGTCAAATGTGCCTTCAGCATTACGAACAGCCACACTCGGACTCTGCAATAAAGCAGTTCTAATCAACGACTCGTCAGATACAGTCAATTTCTGACGGGAATTACTAAACGCAAAGTTAATACCCATTTTTAAATAGCTCTTCACCTGGGCATCAAAACTACCTCGTAAGTTCAGACGCCTGAACCCTGAACCAACAGCAATACCATCCTGATTGAGGTAACCTGCTCCCAATGCATAGTTACTTTTATCAGTACCTCCGGTCACAGAAAGATTATGACTGGTCATCATAGCTTTAGAGAACATCTCATCCTGCCAGTCTGTACCCTCACCTAGTAAATCCGGACGAACAAAGTTATTATCCTTGTTCACTATTCCCCAATCATTTCCCGAATAGTCTTTTCCTGAACGAACATTCTTATGCTCCGCATATTCACGCAGATTCAGCATATCCAGTTTTTTAGGCATTTCCTGCCATCCTATATATCCGTCATAAGTTATTTGCGCCTCACCCTTCTGTCCACGTTTGGTAGTAATCATAATCACACCGTTTGCAGCTCGCGCACCATAAATAGCAGTGGCGGAAGCATCCTTTAATACGTCCATAGAGACGATGTCCGAAGGATTGATAGATGCCAGTGCATTATCACTTCCCGAACCTGTGGAACCGTCGATGATAACACCGTCAATGACAAAGATAGGTTCATTGGAGGCATTCAAAGAGTTGATACCACGAATACGGATGGAAGAACTACCACCGGGCATACCGCTATTAGCCTGTACCTGCACACCAGCAGCACGTCCTTGCAGTACCTGGTCAACGGAAGTCACTACAGATTTCTTAATGGCTTCATCGTTGACCGATACAACAGAACCGGTCAGGTCACTACGTTTCATCTGACCATATCCAACTACAACTACTTCGTCTAATACTTTTGCATCTTCTTTGAGGGTAATATCAAACTGCTTTTTCCCGGCTACAGGAATCGTTTGTGTCTGATATCCGATAAAAGAAATCTTCAAGCTACCTTTGGCTGATACATTCAACTTAAAATTACCATCCAAATCGGTAACTATACCATTGGTAGTGCCAGCTTCTACTACACTGGCTCCGATAATCGGTTCGCCCGATGCATCTTTGACCATCCCCGTCACGGAAACAGTCTGTGCCAATACCCATACAGGGAAGAGGCAGAAAAGAATGATAAGACCTAACGGTCGAAAATAATGATTTGTGCTTTCCATAAAATCATTTTTTTAATTAATAATGATAGTGGTTAATCCAAGTTATAGGTTTTTCTCTTCTTATTTATAATAAGGAATAGAGTAAGGAATTCATGTTTCCATAAGCAGTTATTATTTTAAGGTGTCCGACAATTCATTTTTTTGGTTAATGCAAATTTATGGATAATATATCAAGCATAGGTGGAGATTTTGTTTCAAGCAATTGACAGGCGGTTACATACACTTGCATGTACGTTACAAGCTATTGCACACCCGTTACATACCCCTCCCAGAAGCATCCCTAAAGGGTTTGCACGTAACATCAGTAAAAGGAAAAGTAACAAAGCTAATGCTATTTTAATTTAATATAGTATCTTTGTCTATATAAAAAGCACCAATAAACCCTGCTTATATTAATGAGTATGAAAGCACAAATCCTATTCCTTTTTTCCATATACTATTTCCTGATAGGAAGCACTCCTGTTATGAAAGCACAGACCGGCAAATTCTATTCAACAGACAAAGAACTTTCCAACAGTCTGATCAATGCCGTATATCAGGACCGGAAAGGATTTATCTGGATAGCTACCGAAAACGGACTTAATAAATTCGACGGGACACGTTTCTCGATCTATCGACATAATGCTACGGATAGCACCAGTTTGAAAAACAACTATGTACGGACATTATTCGAAGACAGTCGCGGTAATTTCTGGATCGGATGCATCAATGGCTTACAGCGATATGACCGCGCCACAGACAACTTTCACGAATTATTCATCTCTCGGAAAGACGGACGAAAGAATCCTCATATCACTTCCATTATTGAACGCCGGAACGGAGATCTTTGGATAGCAACTTCCGGACAAGGCGCCATATCCCTAAAAAAGAACAGCAATCCCGCCTCCTTCCATATCGAAACCGAACTGACAGACCGGATAGGTAGTAACTACCTGAATGTCATTTTCGAAGATTCCCGGCAAAATTTATGGATTGCTACAGAAGAAAAAGGACTTTACCGTTATTCTCCGGAAAATAAAGAGCTTAAAAGCTATAAAGCACCTTATCATATAGCAGGTGATGACGTTTCTGCCATTTGTGAGGATGCACACGGACAAATTTTCGTAGGAACCTTGACAAAAGGTCTTTTCAGACTATCATCCCGGCAGGAAGGAAACTTCGAACCTGTCCTCTACCAAAACCGGATGAATTTGAATATCCGGACTCTCATCATTGATACCCGTGGAAAACTTATCATAGGAACAGACGGTGAAGGAGTAAAAGAATATCAGCCTCAACAAGATATTATTGTGGACAGTGAGATTAATGCGGGTCCCTTTGACTTCTCCAAATCCAAGGTTCACTCGTTAATCGAAGATAAAGATCACAATTTATGGCTGGGCATTTTTCAGAAAGGTTTGATACTAGTGCCCGGCATTTCAAATAAGTTCGACTACTACGGCTACAAATCAATACACAACAACACCATTGGTTCCAGCTGTGTTATGGCTATTCATACAGATGAACAAGCTACAATCTGGATAGGTACGGATAACGACGGATTATATGCCATAAACGATCAGGGAAAACAATTACGCCATTACACCCATCAGGCAGGTAATCCCCAATCTGTCCCCGGCACTATCCTATGTCTCTATGAAGATTCCAATCAGGAACTTTGGCTAGGATCTTACTTCAATGGTCTGGCACGGATGAACAAACAAACCGGAACATGTCAAGATGCCACCTCGCTTTTACAAGGAAATCTTAACGCAGGCAAGCCCAAAGTTTCCTGCATCATTGAAGACAAAAACAAGAATCTCTGGGTGGGTACTTATGGTTCGGGCTTATACAAAATCAATTTACCAACTCAACATGTCACCTATTACGAATCTACCCGCAACGAAAACGATGACTGGAGCATCAACCGACTTCCAAACGATTGGATCAGCTACCTACTGGAAGATAGAGAGGGAATGATATGGATCGGCACTTATAAAGGTCTGGCCGTACTCAATCCTCAAACGGACAATTTTATCAATTATAAAAAGCAAAACAATCTCCTCCCCGGGTATGTCGTTTACAGTTTATTGGAAAGTAGTAATGGAGAGATCTGGGCTGGTACTTCCGAAGGATTGGTCTGCCTGAATAAAGACAGACTAACACCTGTACTTTTCACTACTGCCGATGGACTCCCCAGTGATATTATTTGCGGCCTGGCTGAAGACGAGAAAAAAAATATATGGATCAGTACCCATCAGGGAATCTCCAAACTGAATCCTCCGGAAAAGAAGTTTATCAACTATTATGCAGGCGACGGTCTGCAAGGAAATGAGTTTACGCGCACTGCTGTATTTAAAGATAAACGCGGCAAGATATTTTTTGGAGGTACCAATGGAGTAACAGCTTTCTACCCCCAGGATATCACCGAAATCAAAAAAGAAATGAATGTATTGATTACCGGCTTTCACGTTGCTAACCGCCCTGTGAAAAAAGGGGATAAATCCGGCAACAATGTCATCACTGATACTGCTGTCATGGATACCGAGCAATTTACACTGGCATATAATGAAAATACATTCAGCATTGATTTTTCTGTTTTGGAATTCAGCAATCCCGACCGGATTAGTTATCAATATAAGATAAAAGAATTAGGCGATGAATGGATCAGTACGCAACCGGGAACAAACCGGGTGACTTATAGCAGTCTGAAACCGGGGAAATACACTTTCTCCGTACAGGCACGCGACCATAATAATTTCTCTAATATCCGCACAGTTACTATTGCCATCACTCCACCCTGGTACCAGACCTGGTGGGCAAAAGTAATCTGGGGATGCCTCGGAGCATTACTAATCTATGCTCTTACCATGTATATTCTGTCACGTATCCGCCACCGGCAAGAAGTGATGCGACAAAAACACATGGAACAGATTAACGAAGCCAAATTACAATTCTTCATTAATATCTCACATGAAATACGTACCCCGATGACTCTTATCATCAGCCCGTTAGAGAAACTGTTAGCCGAACATTCCGAGAAACAACCGGTTTATCTCATGATTTACCGGAATGCCCAACGTATTCTACGTCTGATCAATCAACTGATGGACATACGAAAACTGGACAAAGGACAAATGCATCTGAAATTCCGGGAAACAGACATCGTAGGATTTATCAATGACTTGATGCAAACATTCAATTATCAAGCGCAAAAAAAGAACATCACATTTACTTTCGAAAAAGAACTGGAAGGTGCTGATTCTCTGAAAGTATGGATTGATCTAAATAACTTTGACAAAGTATTGATGAATGTCCTTTCCAATGCTTTCAAATATACACATGAGGGAGGAAATATCGAAGTGTCATTGAAAACCGGTCACAACGATGCCTACCGGGGTGCTTTGAAAGATTATTTCGAGATAGATATCACCGATAACGGAATCGGTATTGACAAAAACAAAATAGAACAAATATTCGAACGTTTCTATCAGATTGACAACGACATGACACAATCTAATTTCGGTACAGGAATCGGACTGCATCTTTCACGGTCGTTAGTGGAACTGCACCACGGCATCATCAAAGCAGAAAACCGCGAAGACGGACAAGGAACCCGTTTCATCATCCGCCTGCCGTTAGGTAGTAATCACTTGAAAGCAGAAGAACTGGAAAATCCTGAAGAAACCGGAAGCGAACCAACAATCTCCCAACTTCCCAAAGATTCGATCTATGAAACGGAAGAAGAAAACAAAACTAACGAGTACAGGAAACCCAAAGCAAAAACACGTTATCGCGTCTTAATCGTAGAAGATGATGAAGAAATACGCCGCTACATACGTAGCGAACTGGATAGTGATTTCCGTATCTATGAATGTACAAATGGACGGGAAGGACTGGAAACCATTTTGAAGGAGAAACCCGATCTCGTCATCAGTGATGTTATGATGCCCGAAATGGATGGGATCACTCTCTGCCGGAAAATAAAACAGAATATCAATATCAATCATATACCGATTATATTATTAACCGCCAAATCGAAAGCCGAAGACCAAATCGAAGGGCTTGAAATTGGAGCAGATGCTTATATCGTAAAACCATTCAACACTGAATTATTACGAACTACTATCAGTAATCTGATAGCCAATCGGGAAAGACTGCGCGGCAAACTGGTAGGTGAACAACAAGTAGAAGAAAAAATAACAAAGATAGAAATGAAGTCCAATGATGAGATCTTGATGAGTAAAGTAATGAAAACCATCAATGACCATCTTGCCGACCCTACCCTTAATGTAGAGATGCTGGCAGCCAACGTTGGAATGAGCCGCGTACATATGCACCGCAAATTAAAGGAGTTGACTAATCAGTCAGCACGAGATTTCATTCGTTCTATCAGACTGAAACAAGCTGCCAATCTGCTACGTGAGAAGAATCTAAGCGTTTCGGAAGTTGCATACGCTACAGGCTTCTCCAACCTCTCTCATTTTTCCAATACATTCAGAGACTTTTACGGAATTTCACCGAGTGAATATAAAGAACAACAGATGTAACAAACAGAATTAGACTTGTTACAAACAAGAATCTAAATTAGAAAGAAAGCCGTTATTGATATGACAAATAATGACTAAAGCTACTTATACATAATCAATGCAGACTGTCCGGGAATAATTACTTCCGGTCCGATCTGCGTACCTAATCCACGCACATCTATCACACCATCTTTGCATACCACTGTATATTTACCAACAGGCACTTCCAAACGCGCAGGAGTCATACGGGAATTAAAAGCCACGATAATATCTTCCCAACTATCTCCGTTCGCATGATCCTTCAGGCGGAATGCAATCAGGTTTTGTCCTTCCACCGGAAGAAACTCCAGATGCTTCCGAACCTTTTCCGCATCTCCCATACGGAAAGCGGGATGGGACTTACGCAGATCTATGAGTCGCTTATAATACATGAAAACATCTCCGTTCGTCGTTTTACGTCGCCAATCGATAGCATTGACTGCATCCGGACTCTTATAACTATTGCCCACTCCTTGTTTATCGCGCATCACTTCTTCTCCTGCATAGATAAAAGGAATACCTTGCGAAGTGAAGACTACCGTCTGCGCAAGCTTATCAAGTCGAACCAGTTGCTCGGGAGTAGCTCCCGGCATACTTGCTTTCAAGCGATCAACAAGGCACAAACCGTCATGGCAGGAAACGTAGCTAATCATCTGGGTAGGCTGCTCCGCCCACGGTTTCTGACTGTAATTAACAGAATCACACCGTACTTGCGGATGCTCAATAGCACCCACAATTCCGAATTTAACACTCATTTCTGCTCCCGGAACTCCGGCGAGGAAAGCCCCTTTCTCCTTTTTCCACACAGGTCCGCAAAGCCCATCACGCAATTCATCCGAGAATACGGCAATTCCCGGCATGTGGGAAACATTCCCTTTCATTGCCAACGAATCTGCCGGATATTGGGGAGTGTCGGCTGCCCAACCTTCTCCATAAATACAAATGGTAGGATCAACCTTGTTCACCGCTTTCCGGATCTCATTCATGGTTTCAATATCATGCACTCCCATCAAGTCAAAACGGAAACCGTCAATATGATATTCTTTTATCCAATAAAGAACGGACTCTATCATAAACTTGCGCATCATAGGGCGTTCACTTGCCGTCTCATTACCGCATCCGGAACCATTTGCCAATGTCCCGTCTTCTTTCTGACGATAAAAATAACCGGGAACAGTACGTTCAAAATTACTTTCAACGGTATTAAAAGTATGATTATAAACCATATCCATTATCACACGGATACCAGCTCTATGCAGTGCTTGTACCATTTGTTTGAACTCTTTCACACGAGTGGCAGGTTGATAAGGGTCAGTTGAATAAGAGCCATCCGGCACATTATAATTCGCCGGATCATATCCCCAGTTATAGTGGTTTTCTTCCAGTTTTGTTTCGTCGATAGAAGCATAATCAGAAGAAGGAAGAAGATGTACATGTGTCACTCCCAGTTCTATCAAGTGATCGATACCGGTCAATAACTTATCTGAATTCATGGTCCCGTGTTCAGTCAATGCGAGGTATTTACCTTTATTCTTAATTCCCGAAGTAGAATCAACCGAGAAGTCACGATGATGCATTTCATAGATAATCATATCAGCAGGAGATTTCAGAGAAGGACGTCTGTCACTCTCCCATCCCTCGGGATTTGTAGTCTTCCAGTCAATAATGGCAGCACGTTTCCCATTCACTCCGACAGCATGGGCATTGATTCCCGGCGTGTCTCCCTGCCATTTATCATTGATTTTTACATTGAAGGCATAGAATTTGCCAAGCAGGTTCTCATCTACTGAAGTTGTCCAGGTTCCATCTTCTGTGGGCTCCATCTTTACTGTTTCATAAGCATGTCCGCCTTCACCGGCATCATATAGCATCAGGCGTACTTCTTCTGCAGTTGGTGACCAAAGATAAAATTTGGTTGCCAACGGCGTATATTCCATTTCCGTAAGACTTCCCGTACGAACCGGATACAGCTCAAAAGAAGCATATTCCTTTTTCGCAGGGGAGCAGCTCATTACTGTTGTCACTGTAGTCACCCCTAATATTGCTAAATAATTACTTCCCATCTTCATTTAAACCTCCCCTAGATATTTCCTTTATATCTATCCCTATAATCAGTCGCTTTACTTCACCTTATCCGGATTCTTCGCTATAAAATCCTTCCAGCTATTATAACCTTTTTCCATGGTCGGCCGCCCCATTTGCAGGAAATGACAATAGGCTGCTGCCAATCCGTCTGTTGCATCCATAAAAGTAGGCATATCCTCTTTGGGAAAGCGCAACATCCGCTGCAACATATCCGCTACCTGTTCTTTGGATGCCTGCCCGTTTCCGGTGATAGCCATCTTTATCTTCAAAGGAGCATATTCCGTAATCGGAATGTCCCGGCTCAACGCCACTGCCATCGCTACCCCCTGTGCACGGCCCAACTTCAACATCGATTGTACATTTTTACCGAAGAAAGGCGCTTCAATAGCCAGCTCATCAGGCAGATAACTTTCAATAATACTCAATACCCGTTCATGGATATGGCGAAGTTTCAGATAGTGGTTGGCAAATTTACGCAAGTCGATAATCCCCATCGCAATCATTTCGGGCTTGGTTCCTTTCACTCTTAGAACACCGTATCCCATGATTGTCGTACCGGGGTCAATCCCCAGGATTATCTTTTCTTTTACCGGTTGAATCACTCTATCACCTCCATCAGGGTCGGAAACCCGATCACTTTATCTTTAAATATTTTTGCCAGTTCGTCATTTAGCCGCACTCCCTGTTCCAGATGCCAGCGATGTAGTAATCCACTGCTTTCCACCTCCCATTGCAAAGAATACGCACTTCCTTCTTCCCGATGACTTAATATCCGGCAAATGCGGGGTGCCTTCAACGCACCGTGTTTCTGTACTTCAGGAATATAACTCTCTTTTATCCAAATCATGAAATTGTCGTGAACGTCATCGTCCACTTGAAAAGTTGTATTATAAATCAGCATATCTTAATTTCATACTATTATTTACCGCAAACATAGCAATTATTTCAGAATAATGCATTATATTTGCGGCAACAAAAAAGATTCGTTTACAAACGTTATCATATAAGATAGAAAAGGGGCGTTAGCTCATCTGGCTAGAGCGCGACACTGGCAGTGTCGAGGTGATCGGTTCGAGTCCGATACGCTCCACTTTTTAAAAGAGCAATTTCCAAAAGAGTTGCTCTTTTTTGATAGCCTTCTTGAAGTAATTATATTGTACGAATCAGAACCAAGTTATTTGATAATTATGGAGCGCAAACTTATCATTCGTAATTTTGGAGCTATCGCTTCAGCAGATATTGCATTGAAAGACTTCAATATCTTCATAGGTGAACAAGGAGCCGGAAAGAGCACAGTGGCCAAACTAATTACTATCTTCGAGAATAGTAGGGATAAAGTTTTGAAGGTTGATTCCGACTATTTAATGACTAAGTTCTCCGAGTACAATATTATTTCGTATTTTAATCCGGACAGCTATATTAGTTATTCTTCAGAACAAGGAGATATCACCTACGAAGATGGTTCCTTCAATTTCACTTTTTCGTACCATTCGACAAGCCATAATTTATACATTCCGGCAGAACGCTTCTTCATTAGTACATTCTCCCGCTCCATAGCTACTTTGGTGTTGTCCAAAGCACCTATACCAGTCACATTGTTGGAATTTGCCTCTTTCTATGAAAAAGCAAAGAACCTATTCGTAAATTATCAAGTTCCTATTTTCAATATAATATTCCAAGTCCGTGAGGCTAGTGAGAATCTAGTTTTAAGCAATTATGATAAAATCATTCCATTCAAAGACGCATCGTCGGGTATTCAATCCGTCGTACCCTTACTCATGGTTATTGATTACATCACCAAGGAGCAATCGGACACTCACTTCGTAATAGAAGAACCGGAACTTAATCTCTTTCCTGAAACTCAAATTGCTTTGCTCCAACACATAGTAAAAGAATGTCATCAGCTGACAATAACAACTCATAGCCCATATCTACTGTCGGCTTTAAACAATATGCTAGAAGCCGGTAACGTATCTAAGTTACACCCGGAAAAAGAAGAAGAGATTGCAGCACTCATGCCTAAAAGCAGTTGGGTTGACTTTAATAAAATTACTGCCTATAAGATAGAAAAAGGACATATCATTTCTATCTTAGATAAAGAATATAACATCATTGTCGCCGACCAAATAGACTCTACTTCAGATGAACAGGGAAGGATTTTTTCTTCATTATTAGATTTAGAATAATATGGCAATATTCAAACAAGCCTGCACATGGGAAGTAACAGATAAGTTGCTGGTAGTAAAAGAAAATAAATGCAAATGCGTTTTCTCAAATCCCAATCAGCATCTACTCACAAAAATAAAGGTTGATGGTTGCCAAATTACTGATGGCATCAGATGTGACTACCTGATACTCGACCATTGTCACAACGAATATTTTGTTGAATTAAAGGGGAAAGATCTGCCTCATGCTGTTGAACAACTGGAAGCCAGTATCCAGCAATTATCAGCCCCCAACCATACAATTAAAAAAAAGGCTATTATTGTATCAAGCCGTAATCCCTCCAATGACACTTCGGTACAAAGAGCTAAAGCTATGTTCAAGAAAAAATATGGAGTAGAGCTTATACCCAAGAATATACAAATAGAAATTACAATCAAATAATATCCCGACAAATCAGACTTCCTTTTTTTTGCATAAATAGCAAAAAAAGGACCTTTATTCAAGGTCCTTTTTAATCACTTCGTCCATTTCTTTTATACGTTTCTCACGATCTTTAATGGGACCGTCTTTCTTGTCATTCTTAAATGCGTCATCGGCACGGTCGGCAACCTCGCCGCTCCATTCCTCAAACTGGTCCTTAGCCGGACGACCATTCGGCTCGATATTTTCCTCGGCTATCGAATCATGCCTGTTAATCATATCATCCATAAGTTTTCGTTTTAAAAGTTTATGGCTATAAGACAATACAAACGAAGAAAAGTTTTCTATTTTAATGATTTTTGAAGAAATCAGCCATGTTATTATACTATCAAAGAAACACTCCAGCCCAATCTGTGTCATTCATCCAGATACCTATATAAATTGCAGTTGCCGGCAACGTCCAGTACATTCAGCTCTTTCAAGCGTTTTTCCACTTTCTTTTGTGAAACCAGCCCGAAATTCCGTAACATATCACGCAACTTCCTAAACCCATATTGAGAAGTGATTTGTAGCAGTTCCCGGAGTGTTTTTATATCAGCTTCAGAAATGATCCGCTGCGACCGAATATCGAATTTCAATTCTGTGATAGGAGTATCAAGTAAAGCCTTTGCCGCTTTTATATCTTCGGGAATAAAAATTTCCGGATTCGTTTCTTCCGCCTCTCTCATGAGCATATCATTATCAAAGCCATTTTGGCGGAATTTCATTTCATACGCCCGTACTGTTGCTTTAAGACGGATATTTTCTTCCTTATAAGTCCTAAGGAATCCCGCTTGAGATTTTATTTCCTGTACAAGTCCCTCAAATGCTTTCTGCGCTTGACGATATTTCATGCGTTTCCGGACACTAAAATCCTTAATATTTCCTTGTAAGACGGTATAAAGAAATAGTTGCCGTCTTTCATCATTCCTTATCATTCCGGCAAGCTCCTTTATTATTAACCGGATCAATGGGGTCAACTCTTTCAGTGATTGAAGTAGAAAAAATTCCTCTTCATTTTCCTTCATCTTCTCATCCATCCGGCGTTTGTGTTCTTCTTCGGAAAGACTGAACCGGATATTTCGTTCAAGACAATCCGTCAGACTGTTTTCATCAAGCATTAGATAATCGCCGACTTCTGAATAAATAATCTCTTGCCTTTTACACCAAGTAATAATACGTCTGGTAGATACCTGATACTTGGTTGCCGCTTCTTCAATACCAATCCATTGTTTTGTTGTCATACCTCGTTTTATTTTTAGATGTATGCGTCGCAACCAGATATAAAAAAAGGTGCGAACGATACATGTATTTCCTAGTAGAGGTAGTCGCATACCCATAGATGAAAAATACAGTATGCCCGCACCAGAACTTATATATCGATAGGGATATAAGCTTGGCACGGACATTTGATTTATCATCTATTCGAAAATGCGACTTTCCTACTAATAAATTAAATGTCCTATAAATACAAGTCCGGCTGTCAAAGGTCCGGTCCTTGATTGCAAATATACTTCTTTTTTCTGAAAAGAAAGATAATAAATGACAAGCTTTTTAGTTACAATAGAATTTTATATAAGACAAATAAGTAAACAACTACACGGGAGAATAGTTTCATCGGTGAGAAACTAAAGTTCCATCAGTGTGAAACTATAGTTTCATCAGTAAGAAACTAATAGTTCCAAGCAAGAGAAACTAAAGTTTCAAGGCGATGAAACTGTAGTTTCGAACCGCAAAACCAATAGTTTCAAGGCTTGAAATTATCGGTTACAAGGCAGGTCCCGCCCCGTAAGTACAGGGGTAATAAATAAAATAGCTTATCTGCCTGTGGTTAATACTATTCAGGCAATGAAACTTCATCTGTGATTTTTACTTGATTTGGGTATGCATCTCTACCATACCGTCTTTGCAGTGCGTTTATATCTTCTTAGCTTTGCAGTGACAGCATTATTGCCGTCACAGTGCTGTCACCATGCTGCTGTCACGCCATTAACTTTTCATAATCAAACAGTTAAGTTACAATCTGTGACAGATGACAGCAAATTTATTTTTTTTATTTATTGGAGAGAGTATAAGTTCAACTTATAAATGCAATATTTCTTTTTTATTAATCGGACTTTAGATGCAAAGTTGCTTATTTATTCCGATAGAGTTGCGGACGGAAAGGAACATAAAGAGTGTAATTACTATCCGCCGGCTTTCCTCCCACCAATGCAGGTGACCATTTCGGCATTCCTTTGACAATGCGGAGAGCCTCCTCTGCAAATTCCGGATGAGTGGAACGTAGAATATGAGGACGAAGGATAACCCCTTCTTTATCAATAGTAAACTCACATAAAGCATAACCCGAAACATTCTTCTCCAAAAGCCCTGACGGATAAACCATTTCACTGGCAATATATTCTTCCGGAGCCATCGCAGAGAAATGAGCAGGTTCTTCCACTTGCCTTCCGGAAAGCGTCTTTGAACGGGGACCCACCGGATAAATTCCGATATACATCGGCCGCTTATAAGCATCCGGCTCTTCCTTGGTGCGCTGTTGCAATGCTTTTAATAAAGCAGCGGCCTCCACTGCCAACGTCTGTTCAGAAATATTTTCCCCTCGGGATAACATATAAGCCGACTGACAAACCAACACGAGACGTTCCATCAACGTTCCCTTTTCCGGCGACCATTTACGTCCCATCTGCTCTTTACCTTTAGCATCCGTAGAAGAGAAAAAATAAACAATTCCATCCAAACCAGCCGTAGAACCGTCCAAATCCTGTACCTGCTCTGTCACCAAACGAAAGATAGCCCCTAAAGACTGATATAGGGAAGCACTAATGACAACCGATTTAGTATCCACCGTCACCGTCCCCTTCTCTGCCTGCCAATAAGTACGCGATAATGTGTTCGAAACCAGGGTATAACGTCCATTCCTCTTCTCTACCGACATTGCATACTCCGGCGAAAAGGAAGGGATAGCTGCAAAACGCGCATAAGGCTGTTTCTGGAAGCCCGTATTAAGTAAAGAAAACACACTACGATAATATTCGCCTAACTCGCCTGTATAAGTGGAAAAAGGTTTCACCGGCTCCAAATAGTCAATCTGGGCCGCAAGGCGAAAAGAAAAGGTTAAAAGCAGAAGACAGAAAACAATCTTTTTCATAAGTTGCCGGATTTTCGGTACATATCGGCAACAAAGATACAAATTATTTCGATGGTTCGTGATAAAATTATATCTTTGCACGGTTTTTACTAAGAAACTGAATAACAATACATCAAAAATATGATAGCTAAGATTGAACAACTTCTGAAAGAGGTAGAGGCTTTGCATGCCTCCAATGCCGAAGAACTTGAAGCTCTCCGCATCAAATACCTTAGCAAGAAGGGAGCCATTAATGACTTAATGGCGGATTTCCGTAACGTAGCTGCCGAACAGAAAAAAGAAGTCGGCATGAGACTGAATGAACTGAAAACAAAAGCGCAGGACAAAATCAACGCGCTGAAAGAAATGTTTGAAAGTCAGGACAACGATTGTGACGGACTGGATTTGACGCGTTCGGCTTATCCTGTAGAACTCGGTACACGCCACCCGCTCACCATTGTAAAGAACGAAATCATTGATATCTTTGCCCGTCTGGGATTCAGCATTGCCGAAGGTCCGGAAATTGAAGATGACTGGCACGTGTTCTCGGCACTGAACTTTGCCGAAGACCATCCGGCACGCGATATGCAGGATACTTTCTTTATCGAAGCTCACCCGGACGTAGTATTGCGTACACATACTTCTTCTGTACAGACCCGTGTGATGGAAACTTCACAGCCTCCTATCCGCATCATCTGTCCGGGACGTGTATATCGTAACGAAGCTATCAGCTATCGCGCACACTGTTTCTTCCATCAGGTAGAAGCGCTGTATGTAGATAAAAACGTATCATTCACCGACTTGAAGCAGGTATTGCTGCTCTTCGCCAAAGAAATGTTCGGTGCTGATACAAAGATCCGTCTGCGTCCGTCTTACTTCCCGTTTACCGAACCAAGTGCGGAAATGGATATCAGCTGTAATATCTGCGGCGGTAAAGGATGTCCGTTCTGTAAACACACCGGCTGGGTAGAAATCCTCGGTTGCGGTATGGTAGACCCGAACGTACTTGAATCAAATGGTATAGACAGCAAAATATACAGCGGTTATGCCCTCGGTATGGGTATCGAGCGTATCACAAACCTGAAATATCAGGTGAAAGACCTCCGTATGTTCTCTGAAAACGATACACGCTTCCTAAAAGAATTCGAAGCGGCATATTAATAATGTGCTAAATTTACCAGTATGCCAATGTTCCCAATGAAACCGTCGGACGGTGATCGGGACATTGGCATATTCATCAACAGACCAATCAGGCCAACGGCGTTGGTTTCCAATCAATGCGAATCGGTCGATTGAACGATCATTCATTATGGCAAAGGATAGACTCATTACTCCCAGTTATTGTTTCATCTTGGCAGCCAACTTCCTGCTATACTTCGGTTTCTGGTTGCTGATTCCTGTTTTGCCGTTCTATTTATCCGAATTCTTCCAAGCTGGAAATTCCACTATCGGCATTGTCCTCTCCTGCTACACGGTGGCAGCTCTCTGTATCCGTCCATTTTCCGGTTATCTGCTCGACACGTTTGCCCGAAAACCTCTTTATCTGTTTGCTTACTTCATCTTTATGATGATGTTCGGCGGATATTTAATTGCCGGTTCCCTTACCTTATTTATTATATTCCGAATCATTCATGGCGTCTCTTTCGGAATGGTCACAGTAGGCGGAAACACGGTAGTAATAGACATTATGCCCTCTTCCCGGCGAGGGGAAGGCTTAGGTTATTACGGGCTTACCAACAACACAGCCATGTCCATCGGACCGATGTTCGGACTGTTTCTGCATGATGCGGGAGTTTCTTTTGCTACGATATTCTGCTATGCATTCGGTTCCTGTATTTTAGGTTTTCTATGCGCAAGTCTGGTTAAAACGCCCTACAAGCCTCCTGTGAAACGGGAACCGATCTCGCTCGACCGCTTTATCCTGATGAAAGGACTGCCTGCCGGACTTAGTCTGCTGCTGCTTTCCATCCCTTACGGAATGACGACCAACTATGTTGCCATGTACGCCCGCCAAATAGGATTGAACACACAAACCGGATTCTTCTTCACCTTTATGGCAGTCGGTATGGCCATCTCGCGTATCTTTTCAGGAAAACTGGTGGATCGCGGAAAAATAACGCAAGTAATAGCTGCCGGATTATACCTGGTTGTTTTCAGCTTCTTCCTGCTTTCAACTTGTGTATACCTGATTCAATGGGATGATACAGCCTGTACCCTGCTGTTTTTTGGCATCGCATTATTAATGGGTGTCGGGTTTGGAATTATGTTTCCGGCATTTAACACGCTGTTTGTCAACCTCGCCCCCAACAGTCAGCGGGGAACAGCGACTTCCACCTACCTCACTTCCTGGGATGTAGGAATCGGTATCGGTATGCTGACGGGAGGATATATCGCAGAAATAAGTACATTTGATAAGGCCTATCTTTTCGGAGCCTGCCTGACGGTAGTTTCCGCCCTCTATTTCAGACTAAAAGTGACGCCTCATTACCATAAAAACAAGCTACGATGAGAAAGAAAGAACGTTATGAGAAAGTAATCGCCTGGTTTCAGGACAACATACCTGTAGCCGAAACCGAACTGCATTACAACAATCCGTATGAGTTGCTGATCGCTGTTATTCTTTCTGCACAATGTACGGACAAACGGGTGAATATCATCACTCCTCCTTTGTATAAAGATTTTCCGACTCCGGAAGCACTGGCTGCCACTACGCCGGAAGTGATTTTCGAATATATACGAAGCGTGTCTTATCCCAACAACAAAGCCAAACATCTGGTCGGTATGGCAAAGATGCTGGTGAATGACTTCAATAGCGAGGTGCCGGATAATCTGGAAGATCTGATAAAGTTGCCCGGTGTAGGAAGAAAGACTGCCAATGTGATCCAGTCGGTTGTATTCAAAAAAGCGGCAATGGCGGTAGATACACACGTGTTCCGTGTCAGCCACCGTATCGGACTGGTGCCGGACAGTTGCACCACCCCGTTCAGCGTGGAAAAAGAACTGGTGAAGAATATTCCGGAAAAGCTCATACCGATTGCCCATCACTGGCTCATCCTGCACGGCCGTTACGTTTGTCAGGCACGTACTCCCAAATGTGACACCTGTGGTTTGCAAATGATGTGCAAATATTTCTGTAACACCTATAAAGTTACAAAAGAGGAACCAAAAGCCAAGAATAAATAACGATTTAATAGCAAGGAACCGAAATAAATAGTAACTTTGCGGTCGTTCTAAAAGAAGAATTTTAAAAACACTTTTAAATAAAAATAGAGTATTATGCAGACAATTGACAAATTCAATTTTGCCGGTAAAAAGGCATTTGTTCGCGTGGACTTCAATGTACCCCTGGACGAAAACTTCAACATTACAGATGACACCCGTATGCGTGCAGCTCTTCCTACTCTGAAGAAGATTCTGGCTGACGGCGGTAGCATCATCATCGGTTCTCACCTGGGCCGTCCGAAAGGTGTTGCCGATAAATTCTCTTTGAAACATATCATCAAGCATCTGTCTGAATTGCTGGGTGTTGAAGTTCAGTTCGCTAACGACTGCATGGGCGAAGAAGCTGCTGTTAAAGCTGCCGCTCTGCAACCGGGAGAAGTTCTGTTGCTCGAAAACCTCCGCTTCTATGCTGAAGAAGAAGGTAAACCAAGAGGGTTGGCAGAAGATGCAACAGACGAAGAAAAAGCGGCTGCTAAAAAAGCTGTAAAAGAAAGCCAGAAAGAATTTACCAAGAAATTGGCTTCTTATGCCGACTGTTACGTAAACGACGCGTTCGGTACAGCTCACCGCGCTCACGCTTCTACTGCATTGATCGCTAAATATTTTGACGTTAACAACAAGATGTTCGGTTACTTAATGGAGAAAGAAGTGAAGGCTGTTGATAAAGTATTGAACGACATCAAACGTCCGTTCACTGCTATCATGGGTGGCTCTAAAGTTTCTTCTAAAATCGAAATCATCGAAAATCTGTTGAGCAAAGTGGACAACCTGATTATCGCAGGTGGTATGACATATACATTTACTAAAGCAATGGGTGGCAAAATCGGTATCTCTATCTGTGAGGACGACAAACTTGACCTGGCTTTGGATTTGATGAAAAAAGCAAAAGAAAAAGGTGTAAACCTGGTATTGGCTGTTGACGCTAAGATTGCTGACGCATTCTCTAACGATGCAAATACTAAATTCTGTGCTGTTGACGAAATTCCTGACGGATGGGAAGGTCTTGATATCGGTCCTAAGACTGAAGAAATCTTCGCTAACGTTATCAAAGAATCTAAGACTATTCTTTGGAACGGTCCTACAGGCGTATTCGAATTTGACAACTTCACTCACGGCTCACGTGCAGTAGGTGAAGCAATCGTTGAAGCAACTAAGAACGGCGCATTCTCACTTGTTGGTGGTGGCGACTCTGTAGCTTGTGTTAACAAGTTTGGTTTGGCTAGCGGTGTATCTTATGTTTCAACTGGTGGTGGCGCATTGCTCGAAGCAATCGAAGGAAAAGTTCTTCCGGGTATCGCTGCTATTCAAGAATAAGATAATTGTTAAAATCACATAGTTAATTATTAGAAGGGCAGTTCTTTGTGAAAAGAGTTGCCCTTATTTATAAAAACAGAATTCCTCTTATTTATAAAAACGAGGTATGAAAAGACCGATACTATTCTTTTGGTTCATCCTTTTCTTCCTTTACTCTTGTCAGAGTAAGAAAGGAGATAGCTCTTTTTTACCTCTAACCGAACTGCAACCACTTACCCTGGGCATGATGCCTACACTGGACGGACTTCCTTTTCATATAGCCAAAACGCAAGGCATTTACGACTCATTAGGACTGGATTTGACCATTCTTTCATTCAACTCTGCCAACGACCGGGACGCTGCTTTCCAAACCCGGAAAATAGATGGCATGATTACTGACTATCCCAGTGCGGTAGCATTACAAGCTATTCATCATACTGATTTAGGATTCATCCTGAAGAATGATGGTTATTTCTGCTTCATTGTCTCCAAAGAAAGTAACATCAACCAACTGGAACAGCTCAAGGAAAAGAATATCGCCGTGTCGCGCAACACAGTTATCGAATATGCCACCGACCAGCTATTAAGCAAAGCCGGAATCAAGCATGCGGAAATAAACATGCCGGAAATCGGCCAGCTTCCTCTCCGTCTGCAAATGTTGCAGTACAATCAAATTGATGCCTCTTTCCTACCCGACCCTGCCGCATCCATCGCCATGAACAGTAAACATCGTTCATTGGTAAGTACGCAAGAGTTGGGTATCGATTTCACCGCTACCGCTTTTTCACGAAAAGCGCTCAACGAGAAGAGAGAAGAAATCGAGCTACTCATCACAGGATATAACCTGGGAGTAGATTACATAAAAATGCACCCGCAGAAAGAATGGGAGCAAGTATTGATAGAAATAGGTGTACCCGAAAATCTGACAGGACTCGTTGCCCTCCCCGGTTATCAAAAAGCAAAACGTCCCTCCGCTGAAGCGATAGACAAGGCTATACACTGGCTGAAAGAAAATCACCGAATACCCCAAACCTACTCTGAAAAGAATCTGATTGACACTACATTTATTCCCACAGTATCAACCATAATACAGTATCAACCATAATCAAAATCAAATAACAACTAACTCATGCGAAAAACACTACTCCAACTCTTAACCTTTGTATTATGCATTACAAGTATGCAAAATCCTCTCCTGGCACAGGAGCAGACACCATTAAATCAAGTTGTCAACACACTGAAAGAACGGATTAGTCTCTCCGGATATGCCCAACTGGGATACACTTATGACGATGCAGCGAATCCGGATAACACATTCGACATCAAACGAATCATTTTCATGGCACACGGAAAGATCACCAAACGGTGGACTTGTGATTTTATGTACGACTTCTACAACGGGGGCATGTTACTCGAAGTGTATACCGATTATCAGTTTCTCCCCGGACTTACGGCACGTATCGGTGAATTCAAGGTTCCTTATACCATAGAAAACGAATTGTCTCCTACTACAGTAGAACTTATCAATTGCTATTCACAATCTGTCTGCTATCTGGCAGGAGTAAGCGGCAGCGATAAATGTTACGGAATGACTTCCGGACGGGATATAGGTATGATGCTTCACGGGAAATTATTTCGTGACTTCCTACAATATAAAGTAGCTGTAATGAACGGACAGGGACTGAATACCAAAGACAAAAACAGTCAAAAAGATGTGGTCGGTAATCTGATGGTTAATCCGCTGAAATGGTTGTCCGTAGGTGGTTCGTTTATCCGCGGAACAGGACACGCCATAGCTGACTCTGAATATACCGGAATCAAAGTAGGAGAAAATTACGCTAAGAGACGCTGGAGTGCAGGAGGGGTTGTCACCACTTCCACTTTTAATCTGCGTACGGAATATCTTGCCGGAAAAGACCGGAGTGTGAAAAGCGAAGGTTTCTATGCAACAGGAAGCGTGCGTTTTGCCCGGAATTTCGATTTCATCGCTTCGTACGATTATTTCAACCCGAACAAGAGTGCAGATTTCAAACAAAATAACTATATTGCAGGCGTACAATACTGGTTTTATCCCAGATGCCGGTTACAGGCACAATACACCTTTTGTAATAAGAAAGGAGATGGACAAAAAGATTCCAATCTGATACAGGCACAGGTACAAGTGAGGTTTTAAATTCAAGGACTAAATTTAAGTATTAGGTATTAAGTATTAGAGCCGAAGCATCAGGGTTAAGTTCCAAGGTAAAGTATCAAGGCTATAGTAAGTAGTACCTTAACAATAGGATTAAAGCAGTAGAGTTGAAGCAGCCGAATCAAATAATTATAAAATATAAACCTTATTAATAACAGAACAAAAATCATGGAACACAAAATCGCCGAAACCAACGCCCGAATAGACGTGGCCGACGTATTAAGAGGATTGGCAGTAATGGGGATCATCCTCTTGCACAGCATCGAACACTTTAATTTCTATTCTTTCCCGGAAGAAGTCCCTTTTGAATGGATGAAATTTACCGATCAGGCTATCTGGAGAGGATTATTCTTCACATTCAGTAATAAAGCATACGCTGTATTTGCTTTGCTCTTCGGTTTCAGTTTCTATATTCAGGACAATAACCAACAACGGAGAGGGAAAGATTTCCGCCTGCGTTTTTTATGGAGATTATTCATCCTATTCATTATAGGACAATTCAATGCCGCTTTCTTTACCGGCGAAATATTAACCATGTATGCGATTTTAGGAATTATCCTGCCGATATTCTGCCGGATGAGTGACCGTACAGTTGCCATCTTTGCTACTTTATTAATCCTTCAACCTATCGACTGGGCAAAACTGATCTATGCCTTGTGCAATCCTGACTATGTGGCAGGTAAAAGTTTGGCAGGTTATTATTTCAGCATCGCTTTCGACGTACAAAAACATGGCAACTTCCTTGAAACAGTCCGCATGAATATGTGGGAAGGACAAATGGCTAACATGACCTGGGCTTTGGAACATGGACGTATCTTACAAACACCGGGATTATTCCTATTCGGAATGCTGGTTGGCCGCCGCAAATATTTCCTGTATAGCGAACAGAACGAACGCTTGTGGTTAAAAGCATTAGCCATTTCGCTTCTCTGCTTCTTCCCCATCTACGGATTGAACAATATGTTGCCGGAATTCATCGAACGGAGTGCCGTCCTTGTTCCTCTACAGTTGATATTAAGTTCATTCAGCAGCCTTAGTTTCATGGTATTACTGGTGACAGGATTACTGTTGACTTTCTACCGTGTGAAAGACCGCAGTTTCTTTATGCGTTTCACATCTTATGGTAAAATGAGTTTAACGAATTATCTCGGGCAATCCATTTTCGGTTCTCTTTTGTTCTATCATTGGGGATTCGAATTGGGACGATATTTAGGAATCACCTATAGCTTCCTTTTTGGCATCCTTTTTGTTCTATTACAAATGGTATTCTGTTCGTGGTGGCTCCGACACCATAAACATGGTCCTTTTGAGGGTCTCTGGAAACGTTTGACCTGGATTGGAAAAAATAAATAATTAAATAATGATGAACGAAAAAACGATTAATGAACAATACGCATATATACGTACCTTACTTGAAGAGAAAAGGCTCAAGGAAGCTCTGATGCAGTTGGAATCTCTGCTGTGGCAGTGTCCTGACTGGGATCTACGCACTCGCCTGGAACAATTGCAGACTTCCTACAAATATATGCTGGAATACATGAAACAGGGAGCAAATGACCCTGAACGATGGAATCTGTATCAGAAAATGGTATCAGACACGTGGGGAATTGCCGACCAATCACGTTTGCTCATATTGGATAACGCTTCATCAAGATACTATCATGAAGTACGACGTACTCCCAAATCGCCAGATTTGTCAAACTATGGTCTTAAAACCATATTACACATACTGGAGTCTTTTAATGACGACTTGGCAGTCAGCGGATTACTGTCTGACGAAAAGATGGATGAAGTATTAAAGCGGCATGAGGACACGCTCAAGTTTATGTTTATCAGAACATGGACAAACAGTGCCTGGACTCCCGAAGACGAGGAAGATGCAAAAGCCATGCTTGCCTCGGAATTACTTCCGGGAGACGACTTATGCTTATTTGTCAGTGCCCTCACATTGAGCTTGATGGAATGTTTCGACTTACGAAAAATAATGTGGTTGCTTGATGCTTACGAGCATCCCAACGTCAACGTCAGCCAACGGGCATTGGTTGGTGCGATGATTATTTTCCACATTTACAGAAGCCGCCTTACTTTCTATCCGGAACTGATAAAAAGGGTGGATCTCATGGAAGAAATTCCTTCATTCAGAGAAGATGTCGCTCGCATTTACCGCCAAATGCTATTATGTCAGGAAACGGAAAAGATTGACAAAAAAATGAGGGAGGAGATTATTCCCGAAATGCTGAAGAATGTTTCCTCCATGAAAAATATGCGGTTCGGCTTTGAAGAAAGCGATGAAGAGAACAACGACATGAATCCGGATTGGGAAGATGCATTCGAGAAATCCGGACTGGGGGATAAATTGCGTGAAATGAACGAATTGCAGTTGGAGGGTGCAGATGTATATATGAGTACTTTTGCGGCTTTGAAAAACTATCCGTTCTTCCGCGAGGTGCATAACTGGTTTTATCCATTCAGCAAGCAACAGTCCAATGTACTCAAAGCAATGAAACAAGCGGGAAATCAGGGAGGCAGTCTGCTGGATTTAATTCTTCAATCGGGCTTTTTCAGCAACAGCGATAAGTACTCGCTCTTTTTCACGATTCATCAATTGCCACAGTCGCAACAAGATATGATGTTGAGTCAGTTGAACGAACAGCAGGTTGCAGAATTGGCGGAGAAATCGAATGTTGAGACGATGAAGAAATTCAATGAACGTCCGGGAACGGTCAGCAACCAGTACCTGCACGATTTGTATCGTTTCTTCAAACTTAGTGTGCGCAAGAGTGAATTCAGAGATATTTTTAAAGAGAAGCTCGATCTTCATCATGTCCCTGCACTCGACAATATATTGCACTGGGAAGATGTATTATTCCCCATTGCCGATTTCTACCTGTCAAAGGAACGTTGGGACGAGGCTATCGAAATTTATGAAGAGTTGGAAACGATTGGCGGATTCGAAGGAGAGAGTGCTGAATATTACCAGAAGTTTGGCTATGCATTGCAGAAAAGAAAGAAATATGCAGAAGCTATCCAGGCTTACCTGAAAGCAGACACGTTGAAACCGGATAATATCTGGAACAATCGCCATCTGGCTATTTGTTATCGGTTGAACAGAAATTACCAGGTAGCAATCACCTATTATAAGAAGGTAGAAGAAGCTGCTCCGGAAGATACCAATGTGACTTTCCATATCGGTAGCTGTCTGGCCGAATTGGGGCAATATGAAGAAGCACTGAATTATTTCTTCAAACTGGATTTCATCGAGAACAACTGTATTAAGGCATGGCGTGGTATCGGATGGTGTTCATTTATCAGCCAGAAACATGAACAGGCGATGAAGTATTATGAAAAAATAATAGAACAAAAGCCTCTGGCTATTGACTATATGAATGCAGGACATGTTGCCTGGGTGATGGGAGATATTCAGAAAGCGTCCGTTTTCTATGGAAAAGCCATTACGGCTAGTGGAAACCGGGAACGATTCCTGGAAATGTTCCATAAAGATGAAGAAGCTCTTCTCACACAAGGAATTCGGGAAGAAGATATTCCTCTGATGTTGGATTTATTATAGTCTTCCACATCTTTCAGTTTGGGATATTCAGTAAATGTTCCTGCTTAAAAATACAGAAAAAGGCTACCTCATTTTCTATTTTGAGGTAGCCTTTTTGCATTATTGGACTAAGTATATCTTGTGTATTTCATGTAATCAATAAGTTAATTACACTGATACTAATATATTCAGATATATTCAAGATACTTACTACAGCTTTTTCAACTCTCCGTACAGTTTCTGTATGGGAAGTCCCATAATATTATAGAAACTACCGGAAATTGATTTAACCCCGATATACCCGATCCACTCCTGAACGCCATAAGCTCCTGCCTTATCCATTGGCTGATAACGATCTACGTAATACAGGATTTCATCTTCCGACAAGACATCAAACAGCACTTCGGAGGAAGCGGTAAAGCTTTTTTGCCACTCAGTAGTAGTCAGGCAAACCCCTGTGAAAACCTGATGAAATTTTCCCGAGAGAGCGCGAAGCATTTCAATGGCTCCTTCCCTACCCTCCGGTTTCCCAAGTACTTTCCCATCCAACCATACTATGGTATCTGCCGTAATCAATAATTCTCCCGGCTTCATCATGGTACGGTAGGCATCTGCCTTTTCACGGGCAATATATTCAGGAATTTCAGCACCCACCAATGTATCCGGGTATGACTCGTCTACATCCGGCAATGTTCTGACTACATAGTCTACTCCCAGTCCCGACATCAGTTCTTTCCGACGGGGAGAATTGGAAGCTAATATAATCTGATATTTCTTTAAGTTATCAAGCATGGTTTTATTCGTTATTAAACAACGATTATTTATGATTAAGTTACCAACCGAAGGCGTCTTCCACCATCCATAGACCGTGAGCTTTCAGCACCTGCTCCACTACATCACGTCCGCATCCACGACCACCGTCTGCATAAGAAATATACTTTGCAACGGATTTCACTTCCGGCACGGCATCTTTCGGGCAGCATGGCAGTCCACACTCACACATCACTTCAATATCCGGCACGTCATCACCCATATATAGAATTTCATCATCGGTCAATCCGTACTTATCACGAAAAGCACGATAATCATGTATCTTCACAGCAGAACCCATGTATAAATCCTTCACTCCCAGTCCCTCAAAACGGATACGTACCGCTTCTGTCCGGCCACCGGTGATGATAGCTATGTGAAGTCCTTTTTTCACAGCCAACTGGATGGCGTACCCATCTTTGATATTCACCGTGCGCATCGGTTCTCCGGAAGGATGCAAAGGTACGGTTGTCGAACTCAATACTCCGTCCACATCAAAAGCTAAAGCTTTGATACGGGATAAATCATAATTGATGGTGCTCATGGATACTTTTGCTCATTAGTTTATATATTTCCTGCAATGCCGGAGAATCTACCAACATGGCAAGATGATTACTCATCACATTCTCATCGTAACGAACAGCGGGTCCGGTCTGTGCATCACGTGGCGCCAATTCGTGGACTTTACGTGCTGTTTCATCTATCAGCGGAAGCATGACATCGAAAGGCAAGTTGTATTTTTCAAGCAAATCAGCTGCTAATGCATACATGTGATTGGTGAAGTTACAGATAAAAACAGCAGCCAAATGAAGGCTCTTACGTTGCTCGGAAGAAGCCTCGTAGACCTTTTCCGAAAGTGTGGCGGCAACAGCCTTCAACAATTCCACGTCTTCCGGCCTTTTCGCTTCAACAAAGAAAGGCACTTCCTGAAATTTAACTTCACGTTGTTTGCTGAATGTCTGCATCGGATAAAATACTCCGTAACGTTCTGCATGCCCTTCCCAAACGCTCATCGGAATGCTTCCTGCCGTATGCACCAACAAAGACGCTTGCTTTCCTTCTGTTATCTGCGGTAACAAATCTACTAAAGCATCATCTTTCAACGATACGATATACAATTTTGCATCTTTGGAGACTGCCTGTAAATCTGTTGTATATTCAGCTTCTACTTTCTCGGCTAAGGTACGGGCAGATTCCATAGTCCGGCTATATACCTGTACAATGCGGAAACCTTTACGATAAAGAGCTTTCGCCAGATTAGTAGCCAAGTTACCTGCACCGATAAACACGATCGGTGTATCTTCTATACTTCTTTTCATTATTCTCTTATCGTTTTGCAAACCAGAATAAAACGATTCCGATGATGAGCAGTGTCAATGGCAACAGATATCCGGATAACGAACCCAATAAGGACATGACCAAACCGATATTCATCACTAGCCAAAGCCCAAGCAACACAAAACCAATTGATTTATCGCGTTTGAAAATAAGGAAACAGATCGAGGCGTACAATAGCATATTGTCCTTATTCATCACCCAGGGTAGCCCAATGGAAGAAAAATGAATCAGCTTATCGATCAGAAAAAGTGCTCCGATTACAATAAAGGTAACAGCAGTAGCCAGATAGGTATCTTTACTATTATTCGCTTTAGCAGCTCCCATACTTATTTTCCTCCGAACTTGTTAATATGAATTTTCTCCCATTGAAGATGTTCTTCATTGAAAGGTTTACGTTCCATCCCTTTATGTCCGATAGCAATGACAGAAAGAATCTGAAGTTGCAAGGGAATATCCAAAATTCCATGGACAAATTCATCGGAAGGCATTCCGGTGGCAGTGAAACGTTCACGAACCTGCACCCAGCAGCTTCCCAAGCCGAGATCTTCGGCCTGCAACTGTATCATGATAGAAGCAATGGAAGCGTCTTCAATCCAAACATCACTGGCCAACGGATCGGCCATTACCACAATTGCCAAAGCTGCGTCGGCAATGAATGAAGAAGCCTGTTCCTTGCAATGAGACAATTCTTTCAATACCTCTTTATCATCAATCACTACAAACTGCCAACTATTACTACGTTTGGAAGAAGGAGACATCAAAGCAGCTTTCATCAACGTAACGACCTGATTTTGTGTCAATTCTTCATCGGTGAACTTCCGCATACTACGACGGTTCTTTATTAATTCACTGAAATTTTCCATATTATTTCCGGTTTCATTTGATTAATGTATGCAAAGATAATGCAAACCGAGCGTAATAGGAAATAAAAGTTTATACTAAATGAAGAATATATTGTATCTTTGCACAGAGAAATAATTTCATTATGAAAAAGCGAATTACACAAGACGATTACATTAAAGCGAATCGTAAAGCTAGCCGTGAGGCAGAAATAGAGATGTACGGGCACCCTATTTGTCACCAACGAGTGCACCAGTCAAAGAAAGTATATAACCGCAGAAAGATAAAGGCAGCCGATAAAAAGCTGCCTTATTTTTTTGTCATCAAGATAGCGTCACTATATTTAGAGGAATTAAAAAGATAGTTTATTATACAATCCGTGTTAATTCTCCAGTTGTAGAATCGATAATAAATCCGTAAACTGTCACATCTGAAGGAATCAAAGGATGACGCACGATAAAATCGACTGTTCCCCTCACGGACTTTTCCGTATCTTCGAAGCCATTCAGCCAGACATGAAAATCAACTCCGCAGAAGCGCATCATGTCAATATAATCCGGATTTATCCCCCGCGCCGTCATCTTTTCAAGCATCGTTTCACTATGCATGTGACAAGCTCCACAATCAGAATGAGCAATCACCATTATCTCCTCCACACCCAGTTCAAAGATAGCTACGAGTAAACTCCGGATCACGCTACCAAAAGGATGGGAAATAACGCCACCTGCATTCTTTATCATTTTCACATCGCCATTCTTAATTCCTAATGCTGCTGGCAGCAAAGCAGTCAGTCGGGTATCCATACAGGAAAGAATAGCTATTTTCTTATCGGGATATTTATTGGTAATATACGATTCGTATCCCTTGTTCTCAACAAATTGCTTGTTGTAAGCTAAAATTTCTTCTAACATAGTTCCGCTTTTTAAAAGTTCTGTTCGATTACACAAAGATATATAAAAAAGGGACATATCATCACGACATATCCCCTCTTTAATCTAAATTTAATCTGTAAGAGTACTAATACCCATTGTTTCCATATTCTTCTGCATTATCAATCTGACTCAAGAAGTTAAAAGAAATCGGACGCAAATAATGCTTGTTTTCATCAAAATTTTCAGCTGCACGAGGATTACCAACAGCAAGACGTTGTTTGAAAGAATCTTTGTGACGCTTCATCAATACCCAACGTTGATATTCTCCACACAGTTCACGAGCATATTCATCCATAACATCATTCTGTGTAGCATTACTCAATTTCATAGCATTGTAAGATGCATCATTGCGAGCGGCACGTTTTTTCAGTACATTTAAATATTCAGCTGCTTTTCCGCCATTTCCTAATTGTTGGTTAGCTTCAGCTGCAATCAGATATACTTCAGCCATACGCATAATAAACACATCACCAGTCTTACGCTGCAAATTGTTACTATAGGAATCCTCCGATAACCAATTGTATTTGTTGAAACCAGGGTACATATTTTTGTCATTAGTAACTTTTATATCTGTTTTACGATATTGTCCGTTATCAAACAAATCATCAATATTGATTACATAATATCTACGTTTTGCTTTCTCCGCATCCGAAAGTCTTTCCTTTGACAAGTAGAAACAGATTCTATCATCATCTTCAGCTACAGGGTAAGGTATCACATAGGGGTTCTTCACTTCCTGCAATTTGGAAGGATCACCGCTATTTTCACCTTTCGGCCAAACCTTGGCTATCATTTTGGGCGCCCAAGTTCCATCATAATATGTATAATTCAAATCACCATAAGGATAAATATACTCATTATGGAATTTTGCATCCAATCCATAAGTATTGATTATATTTTGAGTAAGAATTGTAAATGAACTAATATTATCGTCTACCCCATGCTTAGTTCCAATTTTTGGCGTTGTACCATCATCCAATGTCTGCTTCTTGGTAAATAAATAACTACCTCCCGTCTGTACGGCAGAAAACTGTACAAAAGCCGTAGTAAAAGTAACTTCCCACCGCTTATCATAATCAGCATCAAAACAATCCAGCAAATATTTGGAAGGTGCCAACGTATTATTATTAGTACGTCCATACCAATAATTTTGATTATCCGGAGTAGGATAAATAGTGAGAGTATTTGGCTTTGGATACATATAAGTAAAGTTGTTATTACATTGTGTTCCAGCATTCCAGTTCTCCAAATTCGTAGCATCCGGACCGGCAGCAATAAATAAAGCTTCTTTATTATTTCGATTATTTGCCGGAGCCCAAACATCTTCCACATCATCATACAGACAGTCACCATACGCTAAAATCATGTCCTCTGCCACTTCTTTAGCACGTTGCCAATAAGATACTCCCTCTTCTGTCAGCCCATATTCGCCACCACCTTGAGCATAAACGCGAGCCAAAAGTCCTAACGCGGTTTTCTTAGTCACACGCGCACGATTATTATCATAAGGAGTATCTTCAAGATTATTGGCCGCAAATTTCAAATCATCAATTATCTGCGTATATAGTTCTTCAATAGAGTTACGCTGCGGAGTCAAAATAGGATCTTGAGACGATTCTTCCAATGTTAACGTTACATTCCCATACGTATTCACCAATATGGAATAATAAAACGCACGAAGACAGCGGGCTTCAGCCACTAACGTCGTTATATCTTTTTCATTGCCATCCGTTAGTAATTCAGCCCTGTTTACTACTGCATTACAATTACCGATCATAGAATAAGCCTGACCGAATAATTTATTTGTAGCATTCGTATTCGTAGCTAAACCATCATAATAAATCACCTGCTTGGCATAATCCGGATTACCGGCAGGAGTTATCCAGCAGTCCGTACCACCTTCAGCCACAGACAAGAAATCATAGACACTGAATAACTGCCCGTAAAGTGATGAATAACAATAAGACTGTAATCCTTTAAGCCCATCGAACGTTGCAAGAATTTCATCTCCTGTTTTTTGGCTTGGATTATACTCATCAAGCGAGCAGGCAGACATTGAAGCCACAGCGAATGTAAGCGCTGCTATTTTATAGATTGTACTTTTCATTTCAATACTTTTTTTAGTGAAAAACTAGAATGTAACATTTACACCAAATACAAATTGTTTGGTCAATGGGTACTTCAGAGAACCATTCATTTCGGGATCATAGTCTTTCAGCAAATGGCTTTTCGCAAATACAAACGGATTTGTAATGGTAGCATAGAAACGACACTTCTCTATACCGGCTGATTTTAAGATAGATTTCGGCAGACTATATCCCAATGTAATGTTCTTAATCTTTATAAACGAACCGTCTACATAGCGTAATGCGTAATATCCCGTATATTGTTCGAGACCTTTATTAGCATTGGCGGCAGGAAAATCATTTGAAGGGTTGTTTTCAGTCCAATAATTAAAATAGGTCGGGAAGTTACGTATACCCTTCGGGTCATAAGACGTCAACATATCATAAGCAAACATCTGTCCGTAACGTGCATAAACAAACACACTTAAATCAAAATCCTTCCAGGTAAAATTATTCTGGAATCCTAAAGACCAATCCGGAGAGTTGTGACCCAGAATTTGATAATCTGCATCACTTGGAGTATATTTATTATCAGAAGTGTAATAAATAACATTACCATTTTCATCTACAGCAGCACTACCCGTTTCTTCATCTATTTTATAGAATCTACCATCAGATTCTTTTACTAAATTAGGTATATTGATTTTCAAATCACCAGGTGCAGCACCAAATACCGCCGCATCAGTTTCCTCACCTTTTTGCCATACACCATCCAACTTATAATGATAATAAGAGTTAATAGCTTCTCCCAATGCCAATGCATAACCGGTGTCACCATTATTAAGCACATCTGAATCTCCACCGGACAATTTGGTTATTTTCTCTTTATTATGATTGAAAGTTACACTTGAACTCCAGGTAAAGTTCTTTGTTATAATATTACGTGTATTAAGAGCCAACTCAAAACCTTTATTGCTAGTCTCACACATATTTAAATTAGTAGTATAATTCGCTTTAGGTCCGCCATCCGGGGAGAATGCTCCATTAATAACAGGAAGTGCCTTGTTCCATATAACATCTTTTGTTTTTGTATTATAATATTCCATACTGACATCAATGCGATTATTTAAGAATGCAGCGTCAATACCAATATTCGTGTTATACGACTTTTCCCATGTAAGCAAATAGTTCGGAATATTCTGTGAGAATTTATAAATCGGCGTCAGAACACCTCCTAATATCATATTTACAGCAGTAGCATCCAATGATGCAGCAGACGAATACGGATCAATACCCGCTGTACTACCCGTAACACCATATCCGAAGCGAATTTTCAGATTACTCAACCAGTTAGTCGTACTCTCCATAAATTTTTCATCAGAGATTCTCCATCCCAAAGAAAAAGCCGGGAAAGTATCCCATTTATTACCTTCTGCCAGTCTGGAAGAGCCGTCATGGCGGACAGATGCAGCAAATAAATACCTACCCATATATGAATAGTTCAAACGGCCGACATATCCCATCCCCTTAGACATACTATAAGAAGTACTTCCCGAAGTTGCGGAATTACCATCAAGAATATTATGCCATAAGAATTTATTATCAGAAACACCTTTTTGATACAAAGTAGTGACATCGCTACGATTGTGATTCCAAGATGTAACTGCAGTAAGAGTTATATCATGCACTTTCTTAATCTGGAAATTGTAAGTAAGTATATTTTCCCACTTATAATTATACGAACGGTTGTCCTTAACTTGCGCCTTAATGCCGTCTGCCGTTTGATTTGCCTTATACCATTGAACAGACCCCTCTCCTGTGAAAGTGTTACTACGTGAATATCCCAAACTAGCACCAGCACGAGTAATAAAAGTCAGCCCTTTAAGAGGAGTGATTTCCAAGTAAGGATTAAAATAGACCTTAAGGTTTTGAGCCTGATTGCGGTACAAACTTTTATCCTCATTTAAAAGATAATTATATACTGTAGATGAAGGATCGGCAACAGGTTGCGGATTGATGCTTCCATCTTCATTATACAACGATCCAAGAGGATTTGACGCCATCAAAGTCTGTAAATCAGAATCAGCTTTATTTTGATGTACATAAGACAGTTGAGCATCAATGCCCACCTTCATCCACTTTTTAATCTTATGATCTACCCGGATTTTAGATGAATAAAGTTTATAGCTATCTTGTGCAAACTGCCCATCCTCATTAGAGAAGTTCAGAGAAAAATATGCCTTTGTCTTTTCCGTTCCACCAGCCACAGAAACAGAATAATTCTGTGTTACACTGGTTTTCAACAAAGCATCCACCCAATCTATATATTGGCCATTTTGATGTGCACTCCATTCAGCATCAGTAGTAAACAGATTTTTATCATCAGCAACCGAACTCCAACGTCCATCGCCAGCACCAACAGATGCATCTCTCAAGGTTTGTATATAACTTTCTCCACTACGCATCTCCGGAGTCCTTGACCAGCCGTTTACACCTACGTATGCATTAAAATTAACAATTGCTTTGCCTTCCTTACCACCTTTAGTAGTAATTAAAATAACACCGTTCGCACCACTTGAACCATAAATAGCTGTCGAAGAAGCATCTTTTAAAACTTCAATGCTTTCAATATCATTCGGATTCAATGTAGAATAATCCCCCGGCATACCATCAATTATAAATAAAGGATTTCCGGAATCCTTCTGGAATGACCGGTTACCACGCAACTGCATCTTTACTCCCGAACCGGCCTGTCCCGATTCACGCGTAATATCCAATCCTGCCACCTTACCTTGTAAAGCCTGCATCGGATTTGAACTTGGATTCATCACTACATCTTCACTTTTTACAGAAGTGATAGCTCCTGTCAAATCGCGTTTTTTCATCGTACCGTAACCCACAACAACCACTTCATCCAATGCCTGTGTGTCCGAAACCATTTTCACATTGACCGGTCCGTTGCCTGTCACTGTCACCGTTTGTTCTTTGTAACCGATATAAGAAATGACCAGTTCTTTTCTTCCCGCCGGAAGATCGATAGAGAAGTTACCGTTAAAATCGGTAATCGTACCTGTACTTGTTCCTTTCACAACGATAGAAACTCCAATCAGCGGCTCCCCGCTTTCATCAATGATAGTTCCTTTCACAGTTTTCGTTTGTGTGACAACTTGCACCATAGTATTAGAAACTCCATCTTCTGCATACACAGAATATGACAGAGGGGCAGACAATAAAGACAGCCCTAAAATCATGGAAGCGCGTCTATGATGATTCTTCCATGCTTCAACAAATGCATTACATCTCATTCGTTCTAATTTAAAGTTAATATTAATTCTCGTTGTTTTGCAAAAACTATTCGATTATAATCTTAATTAAAGACGAATATAATTTTAATACGTACTCACTTTTCATACCATATTTCTCCTATAAAATATATTTTCTCCATTAAATACGCAACTATATATTATACTTTACTTCAAGCAGCTCCAACAAATTCTTTGTTTTGTTGTTGAATAAAGAATAAAAAGTGTAAATTTGTACCTAGATGCCACTTAAACTAACCACATATTATCATGGGAAGGACATTCCTGAATTACCAGGAAAAAACGCCTTCCATTCCAAAGAGTTATTTCAGATTTATGAAGCGACTCCGGGCTATACTCCTTTATTAATAGTGGCAACAGAAGACGGCAGACCTATGGCACGCCTGCTTGCCGCCATCCGCAAAGCGAAAAAGTGGCTTCCCTCCTCTTTAGTGAAACATTGCGTAGTATATAGCGAAGGTGAATTTCTGGATGAGTCGCTTTCGACCAACAAAGAAAAGGCAGAAGAAGTCTTTGGCGATATGCTCGAACATCTCACACAAGAAGCATCGCGTAGCTGTGTCCTGATCGAATTCCGGAACCTCAATAATTCGATGTTCGGTTACCGGGTTTTCCGTGCCAATGATTATTTCCCTGTCAACTGGCTGCGGGTACGCAATTCGCTGCACAGTATGAAAAAGACGGAAGACCGGTTCAGCCCGTCACGCATCCGTCAGATAAAAAAAGGACTCAAGAACGGAGCCAAAGTAGAGGAGGCACATACCGTGGAAGAAATACACGATTTCTCACGGATGCTGCACAAGGTTTATTCCTCCCGCATACGCAGATATTTCCCTGCCAACGACTTTTTCCGTCACATGAACGATATGCTAATCAAAGGACAACAGGCAAAAATATTCGTAGTAAAATACAAAGAGAAAATCATTGGCGGTTCCGTCTGTATCTACTCGGGAGATGACGCGTACCTTTGGTTTTCCGGAGGAATGAGAAAGACATACGCACTTCAGTATCCGGGAGTGCTGGCCGTTTGGAAGGCATTGGAAGATGCCCGCCAACGGGGATTCCGTCACATGGAATTTATGGATGTAGGACTTCCGTTCCGCAAACACGGTTATCGTGATTTCGTTCTCCGATTCGGAGGAAAGCAAAGCAGTACCCGCCGCTGGTTCCGTGTCAATTGGAATTGGCTGAACAAACTCCTAGTCAAATTTTATGTCTAAATGTAATCTCAAGATTGCAAAACGACTCTTCATGCTCCTTCCCTACCATTTTTTCTGTTTAATAATCCAATAATTAAATGCAGAAATATTTCTTTATTAGGTAAGAAATGTCTTTCTTTGTGCTGTTTTATGCCATATAAGCACATGATTAAAACCAAATAAAAAAAGTATAGTTATGAAGATTTCACACATTGAACATCTGGGCATTGCTGTAAAAAGCATTGAAGAAGCCCTTCCTTACTACGAAAATGTATTAGGTCTGAAGTGTTACAACATTGAAACAGTAGAAGACCAGAAAGTAAGAACTGCTTTCTTGAAAGTAGGCGAAACCAAAATCGAACTGTTGGAGCCCACTTGCCCCGAGAGCACTATTGCTAAGTTCATTGAGAACAAAGGTGCAGGTGTTCATCACGTTGCATTTGCCGTGGAAGATGGTGTAGCCAATGCCTTGGCAGAAGCAGAAAGCAAGGAAATCCGCCTAATCGACAAAGCTCCGCGCAAAGGTGCCGAAGGTTTGAACATCGCTTTCCTTCACCCAAAATCAACTCTGGGTGTGTTGACAGAACTCTGCGAACATTAATCTATAAACTCTAAAACCAACAAGAACTCATGAGTAATCAACTTGAAAAAATTAAAGAGCTTATTGAACGCCGTGCCGTAGCACGTATCGGAGGCGGTGAAAAAGCAATTGCGAAGCAACATGAAAAAGGGAAATACACAGCACGCGAGCGTCTGGCTATGCTGCTTGACGAGGGTAGCTTCGAAGAAATGGACATGTTCGTTGAGCACAGATGCACGAACTTCGGTATGGAGAAAAAACATTATCCGGGAGACGGTGTAGTAACCGGCTGCGGTACAATCGAAGGACGTCTGGTATATGTGTTCGCACAGGACTTCACTGTTTCTGCCGGTTCACTGTCAGAAACGATGTCATTGAAGATTTGTAAAATTATGGATCAGGCCATGAAGATGGGTGCTCCTTGTATCGGTATCAACGACTCGGGTGGTGCACGTATCCAGGAAGGTATCAACGCTTTGGCAGGTTATGCAGAAATCTTCCAACGCAACATCCTTGCTTCAGGTGTTATTCCGCAGATTTCCGGTATCTTCGGTCCTTGTGCCGGTGGTGCTGTTTATTCTCCGGCTCTGACCGACTTCACACTGATGATGGAAGGCACTTCTTATATGTTCCTCACCGGACCGAAAGTGGTGAAGACCGTTACAGGTGAAGACGTTAGCCAGGAAAACCTCGGTGGCGCAAGCGTTCACTCCACTAAATCGGGTGTGACTCATTTCACCGCCCAAACAGAAGAAGAAGGTTTCGAACTGATTCGCAAACTGTTGAGCTATATTCCTCAAAACAACCTTGAAGAAGCTCCTTATGTAGATTGCACAGACCCAATCGACCGTCTGGAAGATTCTTTGAACGATATTATCCCCGACAGCCCTACTAAACCGTATGACATGTACGAAGTGATCGGCGCTATTGTGGACAACGGTGAATTCCTTGAAATCCAGAAAGATTATGCAAAGAATATCATCATCGGTTTCGCCCGCTTCAACGGCCAATCGGTAGGTATCGTTGCTAATCAGCCTAAGTATCTGGCTGGTGTGCTCGACAGCAACGCATCTCGTAAAGGTGCACGTTTCGTTCGTTTCTGCGATGCATTCAATATTCCTATCGTATCGTTGGTAGACGTACCGGGATTCCTTCCGGGAACAGGTCAGGAATACAATGGCGTTATCCTTCATGGTGCTAAACTGTTGTATGCTTACGGTGAAGCTACTGTGCCTAAGGTTACTATCACATTGCGTAAATCTTACGGTGGTTCTCACATCGTGATGAGCTGTAAGCAACTTCGCGGTGACATGAACTACGCATGGCCTACTGCCGAAATCGCAGTAATGGGTGGTGCAGGAGCAGTAGAAGTATTGTACGCACGCGAAGCCAAAGATCAGGAAAACCCTGCTCAATTCCTTGCAGAGAAAGAAGCAGAATACACGAAATTGTTCGCCAATCCTTACAATGCAGCTAAATATGGCTACATCGACGATGTGATTGAACCGCGCAACACACGTTTCCGTGTTATCCGTGCTTTGCAGCAGTTGCAGACTAAGAAATTGAGTAATCCGGCTAAGAAGCATGGTAATATTCCGTTGTAATCCTACTTTTCACATTAAAACAAGAACGATTATGAACAAAACCAAAATCGGAATATTCCTTTCTTTGCTGTTGCTGATTGGTCTGACTTCTTGTGGAGAGCAAAAGTCGAACAATAAGCTGGTGCTAAACGAAATCCTGATAAACAATCAGAGTAATTTTCAGGACGATTACGGATTGCACAGCGCATGGATTGAAATATTCAATAAATCATTCGGTAGCGCCGACCTGGCAGCTTGCTTGCTGAAAGTAAGTAGCCAACCGGGCGATACAGTTACTTATTTTATCCCGAAAGGTGATATACTTACCTTAGTGAAACCACGCCAACATGCACTATTCTGGGCAGATGGCGAACCTAACCGTGGTACTTTCCATACCAGCTTCAAGCTGAATCCGGAAACAGCTAACTGGGTGGGTCTGTTCGACTCCGGCAAAAAGTTGCTCGACCAGATTGTAGTGCCTGCAGGCGCTCTCGGTCCCAACCAATCATACGCTCGTGTAAGCGACGGGGCAGCTGAATGGGAAGTAAAAAGTGGAAGCGGTGACAAATACGTGACTCCGAGCACCAACAACAAGACTCTTGACAGCAATTCCAAGATGGAAAAGTTTGAAGAACACGATGCTGATGGCGTTGGAATGTCCATTTCTGCCATGAGCGTAGTATTCTGCGGATTGATTCTTCTCTTTATTGCTTTTAAGATTGTAGGAAAAGTAGCTGTTAATTTGAGCAAGCGTAACGCTATGAAATCTAAAGGCATTGACAAGCATGAAGCTAAGGAACTGTCACAGGCTCCGGGCGAAGTATACGCTGCTATTTCTATGGCATTACACGAAATGCAGGATGAGGTGCACGACGTAGAAGAAACGGTGCTGACCATCACCCGCGTAAAACGCAGCTACTCACCATGGAGTTCGAAGATTTACACTTTGCGTGAAACTCCTCCCAGAAAGTAAGTCACCTTTTAAAAAGTAAAAACGATGAAAGAATATAAATATAAAATCAACGGTAACTCATATAAAGTAACCATCGGAGATATTGAAGACAACATCGCTCATGTAGAAGTGAACGGTACACACTATAAAGTAGAAATGGAGAAACAGCCGAAGCCTGTTGCGAAACCCGTGACAGTACGCCCGATGCCTAATGCTCCTGCTGCTCCTACTCAAGTAGTGAAACCGACTGCTCCATCTACCGGAAAGTCAGGAGTAAAATCTCCGCTGCCGGGTGTGATCCTCGACATCAAAGTGAATGTAGGCGATACTGTAAAGAAAGGACAGACCATTATCATATTGGAAGCCATGAAGATGGAAAACAATATCAATGCGGATAAGGACGGTAAGATTACTGCCATCAACGTCAACAAGGGAGACTCTGTTCTTGAAGGTAATGACCTCGTAATTATTGAATAATATGGGAGACTTTATAAACTTTTTAGGAAATAACCTGGCCGACTTCTGGACATACACAGGCTTTGCCAATGCTACGGTAGGGCATGTAGTCATGATTCTCGTTGGTTTGGTATTCATCTATTTGGCGGTAGCCAAAGAGTTCGAACCGATGCTGCTGATTCCTATCGGTTTCGGTATGTTGATCGGTAATATACCTTTTAATATGGATGCCGGGCTGAAAGTCGGTATTTATGAAGAAGGTTCTGTATTGAATATATTGTATCAAGGAGTGACCTCCGGCTGGTATCCGCCGCTCATCTTTTTGGGCATCGGCGCCATGACGGACTTCTCGGCACTTATCTCTAATCCAAAATTGATGCTGATCGGTGCAGCTGCGCAGTTCGGTATCTTCGGTGCTTATATGATCGCATTGGAAATGGGTTTCGACCCGATGCAAGCCGGTGCTATCGGTATCATTGGTGGAGCAGACGGCCCGACGGCCATCTTCCTTTCTTCCAAGCTAGCACCTAACCTGATGGGAGCCATTGCGGTGTCCGCCTACTCCTATATGGCGTTAGTTCCGGTGATACAGCCGCCTATCATGCGTCTGCTCACCACCAAGAACGAACGTGTCATCCGCATGAAACCGCCACGTGCCGTTTCTCACACGGAGAAGGTGATTTTCCCGATCATCGGTTTGTTGCTGACTTGTTTCCTGGTTCCTTCCGGTCTGCCTTTGCTGGGTATGCTGTTCTTCGGTAACCTGTTGAAAGAAAGTGGTGTAACCCGCCGTTTGGCTAATACTGCCAGTGGTCCGTTGATTGATACAATCACTATCCTGTTGGGTCTGACAGTAGGTGCTTCTACGCAAGCATCCGAATTCCTGACGCTTGACTCTATCAAGATCTTTGCCCTCGGTGCATTGTCATTTGTTATTGCAACTGCCTCCGGTGTCATCTTCGTTAAGATCTTCAATATCTTCCTGAAGAAGGGTAATAAGATCAATCCGTTGATCGGTAATGCAGGTGTTTCTGCTGTTCCCGACTCTGCACGTATCTCGCAAGTGATTGGTTTGGAATACGATTCGACCAACTATTTGCTGATGCACGCTATGGGTCCGAACGTTGCCGGAGTGATCGGTTCAGCTGTTGCTGCCGGTATCCTGCTTGGATTCTTGATGTAAGATATAAGGCAAGAGGGGACGCTTGTTTGAACAGTTCTTAAAACAAAAAATAAGATTATCCTAAAAGCCTTGAATTTATAAAATCACCTTTACTGCATCATTGTAGTAAAGGTGATTTTTTATTGTAAGAACTTACCGCCTAAAAAATATTGCATTTGCTATGGCGTATGCGTCGTATCGCGTTCCGTTGTGTTATCTTCTCTTATCATTTCGTTAATCTATCTAAAACAACCTACGAACAATTCGTAATTATAATATTTTTAGTAACTTGCAACAGATAAGTCAAACAACTAAAATAAAATATTATGAAACGGATTATCATTCTATTCTTTCTTTGCTATACTATTCCTTTAATAGCGCAACATACAGACCCAATTCAAGAAGCCATGGCAAATTATGACTATGAGACTGCCCTTTCCCTCATTGCCCAAAAGAAATCCACCCCTCCCCTGCTATTGCAGAAAGGCAAAGCATTGCGCGGACTAGGGCTCACCACAGAGGCACTTGCCACCTATCAGGAAATTATCCGTAATGATACCACAAATACTCGTGCTTTCATCGAAGCAGCCGAATGTTGCCGGACATTAGCTAACTATAATCAAGCCCTGAAATATTATGAACATGCACTCGATCTGAATCCGGAAAACAAATATGCACGTATTCAATATATCAGTTTGCTTCTGTCCCAGCAGAAGTTTAGGGAGGCGCTTGGTGAAAGCAGCCTGATGACGGAAAAAGACAGTTCCGCCATTGCCCTGCATCTACAGGCACAAAGCTTTGAAGGGATGGGCGAACTTCTTCCCGCCGCAGGTTGCTATTACAATATCCAGGCTAAATATCCCGACGATTATCTGGCAGCCAGCAAACTAGGCGCTCTAAATATATCCGGTTCTTATTTCGACGAAGCCATCGAAGCTACAGAAAAATACCGGCAAATTGACAGTACCAACATTTCCGTCAACCGGCAGAACGCTTTAGCGTACTGCTTGAAACAAGACTACCCCACTGCCATCCGGCGTTATGAATATCTTGTCAGTCAAGGGGACAGTTCTTTTCATACTTGTTATTATTTAGGCATTAGTTACTATGCAGCAGAGAAGTATTATGAGGCTCATGATTTTTTGGAAGTCGCCCGGAAATATGATCCCAACAATATCAATCTCCTTTATTACCTTGGCCGTGCCTGTTCCAAAACTTCCTGGAAAAAAGAGGGCGTAGACTATTTGGAAAAAGCCATTGATCTATCCATTCCCAAAGACAGCAGTATGACCCGGCTCTATATCGGGATGACCGACTGTTACAAGATGGCACAAATGTACAAAGAACAGATTGCATCCATCAAAGAACGCTACCAGCGGTATGACAAACAAAACCACAAACTATTGTATGACATGGCCTATATATACTTCTATGACTTGAAAGATAAGAAAAATGCGGAACGCTATTTGGAAGCATTCCTAAAAACACGTCCTAAAGACACTAAAGAAGAAGCGGAAATGAACGAGAGAGGCGAACTTGTTTTAGGAAAATCCAATTATTATAATGCCGCCGCCAACTGGCTGAAAGATATTCAAAGTAAACAAAAAATAGAAGACTTCTTTCAAAATTCCTCTCCACAACTTCCTCTCCCAAAGAAAGATAAATAGATAAGAACTATAAAGCAACTAAAAGGCTGCTACCGGTTTATCGGTAGCAGCCTTTCTTTTATTTATGGAATAATCCGGAGATTATTACTGTGCCAATTTGTTGTCAGAACCGAGCACATTCAAAATTTTGTGCTTGTACAGTTTTTCCATGTTGTCACGAGCCGGGCCAAGATACTTACGTGGGTCGAATTCAGCCGGTTTTTCAGCGAATACCTTACGTACAGCAGCAGTCATAGCCAGACGAGAGTCAGAGTCGATGTTGATTTTGCAAACAGCAGACTTAGCAGCTTTACGCAATTCTTCTTCCGGAATGCCGATAGCAGCTTTCAGTGCACCACCATATTTGTTGATAGTTTCCACTTCTTCTTCCGGAACTGAAGATGATCCGTGAAGAACGATAGGGAATCCCGGAAGTTTTTCCATTACAGCGTCCAATACTTCGAAAGCCAATGGAGGAGGAACCATACGGCCAGTCTTCGGGTCGATGTGGCATTGTTCCGGAGTAAATTTGTAAGCACCGTGAGAAGTACCGATTGAGATAGCCAAAGAGTCGCAACCAGTGCGAGTAGCGAAGTCGATTACTTCTTCAGGGTCAGTATATGTGTGATGGTCGGAAGAAACTTCATCTTCTACACCAGCCAATACGCCAAGTTCACCTTCTACAGTTACGTCGAACTGGTGAGCGTATTCAACAACTTTCTTAGTCAATGCTACGTTTTCTTCGTAAGGAAGGTGAGAACCATCGATCATTACTGAAGAGAAACCAGAATCGATACAAGATTTGCAAGTTTCGAATGTATCTCCGTGGTCAAGGTGAAGAACGATTTCCGGATGTGCGCAGCCTAATTCTTTAGCATATTCTACAGCACCCTGTGCCATGTAACGCAACAAAGTAGCGTTAGCATACTGACGAGCACCTTTAGAAACCTGAAGAATCACAGGAGATTTAGTTTCAACAGCAGCCTTGATGATAGCCTGCATTTGTTCCATATTGTTGAAGTTGAATGCTGGGATAGCATATCCACCTTTGATAGCCTTAGCAAACATTTCTTTTGTGTTTACCAATCCTAAATCTTTGTAATTTACCATTTTGTTTAAAGTTTATTGTTAGTGAATAAAAATTCTACGCAAAAGTAAGCATTATCCATCGAATAACGAACATCGGAAAGAAAAATATAGTAGAAAAAGGTTTAAATCAGACTGCAAAATTTAGCAGGAATACGAGTGTGACATTAGATTGTAATGTCCACCTTGCAAACTTTGGGATTTATGATTTCTGAATTCTGATTTATGCCTTCGGATTTATATCTCCTTATTTATACCTCATTTATACCTCATTTTTCATTCATTTAATCACCAAAATCTGCATAGCAAATCAGAAATCATAAATTAGAAATCAGAAATTTTAGAAAACCTTTTTCTATTTCACAGAAAAGCATTATCTTTGCGCTCTGAAAATGACCATTACACTATTTCTTACCAAAATAGTAACAGAATATAAATTAAAAAAACAGATACTGAAATGAAAAAAGGCCTTCATCCAGAATCATACCGTCCGGTAGTATTTAAAGATATGTCAAATGGTGACATGTTTTTATCTAAATCAACTGTAGCAACTAAAGAAACCATCGAATTCGAAGGTGAAACTTATCCGTTGCTGAAGATTGAAATCTCAAACACTTCTCACCCGTTCTATACAGGTAAATCTACATTGGTAGATACTGCAGGTCGTGTTGACAAGTTCATGAGCCGTTACGGTGACCGTAAGAAGAAATAATTCGATCTTTCGTGAAAGATGAAAAAAGAGGAGATTCTCGCAGAGAATTTCCTCTTTTTCGTTTTCTATATTCCTTAGCGTCAAGCATCATCCAACAAGAAATCGGCTATATGACGATGCCTGACACCCTCCACATTATCCTGCCACAAGCTGTCCATGCTAACTACATATTTAGGATAATGGTCGTTAATGGCGAGCAAAGGAGCAAACTCCCTCTCAACAGTGGCATGTGAAGCTAACTGATACGTTACTTGCACATAAATCTTTTCTTCCCGACGGATGGCTACAAAATCCACTTCTTTATCATCCTGTTTGCCTACATACACTTCATAACCCCTTCTTTTCAACTCCAGACAGACCAGATTCTCCAACATACCTGCAATCAACCGGTCACGATAGCCCATCACGGAATAAATCAAAGAAAGGTCGCTTACAAAATACTTCTCATTCGTCTGCAGAATTTCCTTTCCTTTAATATCATACCGGGGAATACGTTGAATGATAAAAGCACTTTCCAATGCATTCAGATAATTATAGATGGTATTCATATCCACCTTCCGTTGCTGACTTTTGAAATAATCAGCTATATTTTTAGCGTTCAGCTTATTGCCTATATTATCGAAAACAAACTTCACTACCCGTTCGAGCAGCTCCACATTCCGGATATTGTGACGCTGCACCGTGTCACGAAGAATGACAGAAGAATAGATGTCGTAGACAATTTTATAGATAGCCTCATATCCATAATCGGCAGTATGTATGGCCGGAAATCCTCCCATGCGGAGATATTTCTGAAATTCCTCCTTCCGGTTGAGTGTCGGATCATTGGCCTGCAAGTCATGGAAAGTCAGATATTCTCTAAAAGACAAGGTCATGACATGGAAAGCGACATACCGTCCCGTTAAATAAGTTGCCAGTTCGGACGATAACATACGTGAGTTGGAGCCGGTCACATAAATATCCGTATCCAAATCTACCAGAAGTGAGTTGACCACTTTTTCCCAACCGTCCACTTCCTGAATTTCATCCAAGAGAATATAATATTTACCCGCATCTCCCGCCTGTCCCCGAATATAAGCATACAAAGCCTTCGCCTCTTTCAGATCTATCCACTGAAAACTTTCAAAATTCAGATAGATGATACGTTCTTCACGAACTCCTCTCCTCAACAGTTCGTCACGAATCAGACGCAGCACTACCGACTTTCCACTGCGACGAATACCCGTTATCACTTTTACAAACGGCTTATCTATAAAAGGAACGATTTGTTCCATATACTGTTCACGATTAATCATATCCAAAAGTTTTTAGGGTTATAAGCACAAAGATATACTATTTTTGGAAAGTTTTTAGGGTTATAACCCTAAATAAATCCATAAATTCAGATTCTTTTAGGGTTATAAGCCGAAAAATAAATAAAAGAAATATGACTAAATCCGATTTATTACCAAATAAAGAAAGTACCTTTACCCGACTAATTAATAAAAAATGGAAATAACCGATTTAAAACAAATGACAAAGGAAGAAGTTTTTAATTTCATCAGACAACGCCTTTCTTTCAGTAAAGAGCTGCAAGAACAATTCAGACATGTGAATAAAGACGATCTCGCAAAAGAACATCGCAGATTCGAAATGTCCGGAAATGAATCAAAGACAGGCCAATGCACGATTTTCAACACAGCGATTCTGAACGAGTTTGCCGATCTTGGCATCTATGATTATACTTCTTATCTTTTTCTCGACTTCCACAATGGCACTCCAACCGTTTATCTCAAATACTTCTCCGAAAATGAAAATTTGGAATATACATTTACCGGATATACCACAACGGAAATCATCTTTGCAATTCTTGAACTGACTATCTTCTCCGGAAAACCCAAAAGAAATCGCAGCTAAAAAAAGAATTGCACGGAAAGACAATGCGAGGTCAAAAGACTTTTATGGCTTTCATTTAGGCACGGATTACACGGATTTCACGGTTCCATTAGACTAAAACCGTGAAACTCGTGTAATCCGTGCCTAAATAATATCAATCTAATAGATGGTTTTACTTTTAGCTCCCTCCTTTTTATTATCACATTATATTTGCCACCCGTATAGCATATTTACCATCTTTATACCATACTCTCTATTCTCATACCATATTTCCTGCATTTATTTCCTCTTTTCCATCCTATTCCGAAAAAAACATATATCTTTGTCATACGCTTTCTGCCCATCAGCGTGATGAAACAGGCAAAAGCGGTTTTTATTCCTTCATGGAGTAAATAACGTATTGTTTCCCAAATCGAAACTTAGCAAATTTCATGTACCGGGAAATGATACAACAGATACTCCACGTAGATGATCGTATATCAACATATCGATTAGAGATTTGTTATATATAAACGTTTGGCGTGGGTGTCTGTTGTTTATCATTATCTGGTGCACGGTATGCTAAGACCTCGATTTAGATAATGGTACAACAGCACTCACGCTTTTATTGTATCCGGTCGGTTTCAACAATCCTTATACCCCAACCAATTCCCCACCCGACCGAAATCATAAAAATCGTGGGTGTTCGTTGCACCTCTCCGGACAATACGTTATTTACTCCTTTTTTTATAACACATTAAAACAAAAGCAATATGCCAAAATGGATTAGTGTAGAAAAAGCAGTGATTAAGTATCACATCGAAAAAGAAGCGATCCTGCTTTGGGTGGAAATGGGACAATTTCCTATGTTATACATAGACAATGTTCCGAACGTTGACGAAGAATGTATTCTGGAACTCTTTCGCCGAAGTAAAGCCGGCATTACAGCAGAATATATTGATACGCTGGAACAACTGTGTATAGACAAAACGATGGTCTGCGAGAAATACGCCCACATTATTCAATTGAAAGAAGAGGAAATTCAGCTGCAGAAGGAAATAAATACGTTGATAAACGAAATACAGGCAGCAATGAAGAGACAAAATGAACGGATCCGGGATTTGAAAAAAGCGATTGGAGAGAATAATAATGTTATACGTAGCGACAGTTGGATAAAAAGACTACGCAAAAAATTCCAATAGTGAATAATTATCAGCGTACCAATTACCATGTGGGACACAACGTAAACAATTAGCATATTGACACATTATTGCACGGTTTTTACCACAGAGGACACGGAGGGCACAGAGGTGAATTTGTTTTATGACTTACGGTTGTAAGCACAATTTTGATGCGTAATCCTCCTACCATAAAGTTGAAAAAACATGAAAACATCTGCCACCTGCAACCAAACGTGTGTAATGCACTAGTTGATAAATAGTTGGAGCGTTGCAGATACCTGCGGCAGATAGGTTGCAGATAAAGTATCTGCAACACAGTATAAACCTTACATAAGCTAATTCTCCAGGAGGGCAAAAGTTTATTGTATACATTAACTTCCCGTTTCCAGGCGGGGAACTGTCGTTTCCTGCATTAGAAATTACAATTTCCACGGTAGGAAACGAGAGTTTCTAAGGCGGGACACTACAGTTTCCACGTAAGGATACTATCGTTTCCCCATAGAGACACCACAAATTCTCCATAGAGTCACCCCAATTATCCCATAGCTTTGCACAAAGGAATCAAGGCTTTTTCTTTAATTATATAACGCGTTGCAGATACTTTATCTGCAACCTATCTGCCACAGGTATCTGCAACGTTCCAACTATTTAATAATTAGTGTGTTACACGCTTTTCGTTGCAGGTGGCAGATGTTTTTATGTTTTTCAACTTTATAGTAGGAAAAAATTTAATTCATTTTTGCACTGAAATGAGCAAAATAGTGCGATTTTAGTTTATTTCTGCACACTTCTTTGCTAAATGGGAATTTATATTTCACCACAGAGGACACGGAGGTTTACTATTTTTATTCCCTATAGAGTAATACAGAGTAATCGTATTTATCGCTCTGTTTTGCTTACGGAAAGAGAGAGAGAAGAACTCTGTGTCCTCCATGTCCTCTGTGGTGAACTCGTAAAGTTCCCGTTTTTTTGTGTTCCATATAAAGGTTAAGAGGCAGGATATGAAAAGACAGGAATGTTGAACATAAATAAACAGGAGTTGTTTTAGTATATTATTCGCTATTTATCAACGCAAAACCTCTAAACATCAACGTGGTATATGAAAAAGAAATTTGGATTCGTCCTGGCGGCTGCAATCTTGCTGGCTGGCTGCGGACAGAAAAAAGAAACGACAACGACAACTGCACGTCCCGTAAAGACTACGATTGTCGAGTCAAGATCGATTATCAGAAAAGATTTCTCGGGAATCGTGGAAGCGGTGGAATATGTGAAGCTGGCTTTCCGGGTCAACGGACAAATCATCCAGCTTCCTGTCATCGAAGGACAGAAAGTGAAAAAAGGACAACTCATCGCGGCTATCGACCCCAGAGACATCGCGTTGCAATATGCCGCCACGAAATCGGCATACGAAACGGCTTCGGCACAAGTGGAACGTAACAAACGGCTCCTCTCCCGGCAAGCGATCTCCGTGCAGGAATATGAAATCAGCCTCGCCAACTTCCAGAAGGCGAAGTCTGAATACGAACTGTCTGCCAACAATATGCGCGACACCAAGCTGACAGCTCCTTTCGACGGTTCTATCGAAAAACGACTGGTGGAAAACTATCAGCGTGTCAACTCCGGTGAGGGTATCGTGCAGCTTGTCAATACACACAATCTGCGTATCAAATTCACCATTCCGGATGCGTATCTTTATTTGTTGCGCGCCAAAGACCCGCGTTTCCTTGTAGAGTTCGACACATTTAAAGGACACGTGTTTCAAGCGAAACTGGAAGAATATCTTGATATTTCTACGGATGGCACAGGAATTCCGGTCAGCATCACGATTGACGATCCGTCATTCGACCGCGATCTGTATGCTGTGAAACCCGGTTTCACGTGCAGCATCCGTTTCACGGCAGATGTAGGCCCGTTGGTGCAGGATAGCTGGACGATTGTACCGCTTAGTGCCGTATTCGGCGAAAGCGAAGGGAATAAAATGTATGTCTGGGTGGTAGAAGACAACAAAGTCCACAAACGGGAAGTGACCGTCAACGCCCCGACCGGAGAAGCACAAGCGCTCATCTCGGAAGGTTTGAAACCCGGTGAAAAAATCGTCATAGCAGGCGTATACCAACTAGTAGAAGGAGAATCTATCACAACTGTTGACAGGTGATAGTTGATAAATGATTAAGTATCATTTATCCGCTGTCATTCATCAATTATCAACGATCATTTATTATGAGTTTAGCCAAATATTCATTAGATAATACGAAAATCATCTATTTCTTTCTTGCTGTATTGCTGATTGGGGGAATCACTTCCTTCGGCAAGCTGGGTAAGAAAGAGGATGCTCCTTTCGTCATAAAGTCGGCGGTTATTATGACCCGCTATCCGGGTGCCGAACCGGCAGAAGTGGAGCGGTTGATTACCGAGCCTATCTCTCGTGAGATTCAAAGTATGAGCAGTGTGTACAAGATAAAATCGGAATCGATGTACGGGCTCTCAAAAATCACATTCGAGTTGCAACCTTCCTTGTCGGCAAGCTCCATTCCGCAGAAGTGGGATGAGTTGCGACGGAAGGTGCTAAATATACAGCCACAGTTGCCGAGCGGTGCCTCCGCACCGACGGTTTCCGATGATTTCGGCGACGTGTTCGGTATCTATTACGGTCTGACGGCGGACGACGGTTACACATACGAAGAGATGCGCAACTGGGCGGAACGGATCAAGACGCAGGTAGTGACGGCGGACGGGGTGATGAAAGTCGCCCTGTTCGGGACGCAGACGGAGGTGGTCAATATTTTTATTTCCACCAATAAGCTCGTAGGTATGGGCATCGACCCGAAACAGCTTGCCAGTCTGTTGCAATCGCAGAACCAGATTATCAATACCGGAGAAATCCGTGCCGGCGAGCAACAGCTCCGGGTGACCGCCAACGGTATGTATACCACCGTAGACGATATCCGTAACCAGGTGATTACCACCAAAGCCGGACAAGTGAAACTGGGCGATATCGCCGTCATCGAAAAAGGGTACATGGACCCTCCATCCAATATCATGCACGTGAACGGCAAACGTGCCATCGGCATCGGCGTCTCCACCGACCCGCAACGGGACGTGGTGCAGACGGGCAAGAACGTGAAAGCCAAACTGGACGAATTGTTGCCACTGATGCCTGTGGGACTGGAACTGCAAAGCCTGTATCTGGAGAACGAAATTGCCAACGAAGCCAACAACGGATTTATCATCAACCTGATCGAATCGATTCTGATTGTTATTGTGATTATCATGTTGGTGATGGGTTTGCGCGCAGGTGTGCTGATCGGCTCGTCACTGATTTTCTCTATTGGCGGCACATTGCTTATCATGTCTTTCTTCGGTGTCGGGCTGAACCGTACTTCATTGGCGGGATTTATCATCGCCATGGGGATGCTGGTGGATAACGCCATCGTGGTAACGGACAACGCACAGATTGCCATCGCCCGCGGAGTAGACCGGCGGAAAGCGCTGATAGACGGCGCAACCGGTCCGCAATGGGGATTGCTTGGGGCTACGTTCATCGCTATCTGTTCGTTCCTCCCGCTCTACCTTGCTCCTTCTGCCGTGGCGGAAATCGTGAAACCGCTTTTTGTGGTGCTTGCCATCTCACTGGGATTGAGCTGGGTGCTCGCGCTGACGCAGACCACTGTTTTCGGTAATTTCATCCTGAAAGCAAAAGCAAAGGACGGCACGAAAGACCCGTATGACAAACCGTTCTATCACAAATTCGCCTCCATCCTCCGCACGCTGATTCGCAGGAAAACATTGACACTGGGTTCGATGGTAGTGCTCTTTGTTGCTTCGCTGGTTATCATGGGGACGATGCCGCAAAACTTCTTCCCTTCTCTCGATAAGCCTTATTTCCGAGCGGACGTGTTCTATCCCGACGGGTATAGCATCAATGACGTAGTGAAAGAGATGAAATCCGTGGAAGAGCATCTGGCAAAGCAGCCGGAAGTGAAGAAAGTATCGATCACCTTCGGCAGCACGCCGTTAAGGTATTATCTGGCTTCTACTTCGGTGGGCCCGAAACCGAATTTTGCCAATGTATTGGTTGAATTGACGGACAGTAAATATACGAAAGAGTATGAAGAAGATTTCGACGCGTACATGAAGGCGAATTATCCGAATGCGATTACCCGCACCAGTCTGTTCAAACTGTCGCCTGCGGTGGATGCCGCTATCGAAATCGGGTTTATCGGTCCGAATGTGGACACGCTTGTGGCGCTCACCAACCAGGCTTTGGAGATTATGCACCGGAATCCGAATTTAATCAATGTGCGCAATTCGTGGGGAAATAAAGTTCCTGTATGGAAGCCTGTATATAGTCCCGAACGGGCGCAACCGTTAGGGGTATCGCGTCAGGGAATGGCACAAAGTATCCAGATCGGAACCACAGGTATGACGCTTGGAGAGTACCGGCAGGGCGATCAGGTGCTTCCTATCTTATTGAAGGATAACACGGTGGATTCGTTCCGCATCAACGACCTGCGCACGTTGCCCGTGTTCGGCACGGGGAATGAGACGACCAGTCTGGAACAGGTGGTATCGGAATTTGATTTCCAATATCGTTTCTCGAATGTGAAGGATTACAACCGGCAAATGGTGATGATGGCGCAATGCGATCCGCGTCGCGGAGTGAATGCGATTGCTGCTTTCAATGAGGTTTGGCCGCTGGTGCAGAAAGAGATTAAAGTGCCGGAGGGGTATACGATGAAGTATTTCGGGGAACAGGAAAGTCAGGTGGAGTCTAACGAGGCGTTGGCCAAGAATTTACCGTTGACGTTCTTCCTGATGTTCGTCACGCTGTTGTTCCTGTTCAGGACGTATCGTAAGCCGACAGTGATCTTGTTGATGTTACCGCTTATTTTTATCGGTATCGTTTTGGGATTGGTGTTGCTAGGCAAGTCGTTCGACTTCTTCTCCATCCTTGGTTTGCTCGGATTGATTGGGATGAATATCAAAAATGCGATTGTACTGGTGGAACAGATTGATCTGGAAGCAAAGACGGGCAAAAAGCCGTTGGATGCTGTTGTCAGTGCTACAACGAGTCGTATTGTCCCCGTAGCAATGGCGTCCGGCACTACCATTCTGGGTATGTTGCCATTGTTGTTCGACGCGATGTTCGGCGGTATGGCGGCTACGATTATGGGAGGTTTGTTGGTGGCTTCGGCACTGACATTGTTTGTTCTTCCGGTAGCCTATTGTGCCATTCAAAGAATCAAAGGCTGATTGCCTTCTCTTATATGAAACTTGAATTTATTGTTTAGATTGAATAAAATGAAAACTCAACTTATAACTCTGTCTCTGCTGCTCCTTGGCCTCACAGCCGGAGCACAGCAGCCCTATCTTAGCCGGGAAGCTTACCGGGATAAAGTGGAAGCTTACAGTCAGATTCTGAAGCAACAGAAACTAAAGACGATGGCAAGTACGGAAGCACGGAAGATTGCTCACACGGGATTCTTGCCCAAAATTGATGTCAATGCGGACGGGACCCTCAACATGAGCGACCTTAATGCCTGGAACGAACCGGTAGGCGAATACCGCAACCACACCTATCAAGGTGTATTTATCGTCTCACAACCGTTGTACACGGGCGGGGCACTCAACGCCCAGCACAAGATTGCCAAAGCGGATGAAAAGCTGAATCAACTAAATGAGGAGCTTACCATCGACCAGATTCATTATCAGAGCGATGCGGTTTACTGGAATGCTTCCGCTTCACAGGCTATGTTGCAGGCGGCGGATAAGTATCAAAGTATTGTGAAGCAACAGTATGACATCATTCAGGATCGTTTCAACGACGGGATGATTAGTCGCACGGACTTATTAATGATTTCCACCCGGTTGAAAGAAGCGGAATTGCAATATATCAAGGCGCGTCAGAATTATACCCTGGCGCTGCAAAAGCTGAATATCCTGATGGGAGAAGAGCCGAACAATCCCGTAGACAGTCTGTACACGATTGACACGGCTTCCGCTCCGGTGCAGATCCTTTCTCTGGAGAATGTACTGCAACGTCGCGCGGATTATGAAAGTACGGAAGTAAACATCATGAAAAGTCAGGCGCAACGCAAAGCGGCTCTTAGCCAGTTCAACCCGCAATTGAATATGTATTTCAGCGGTGGATGGGCTACAGCTACACCTAACCTCGGTTATGACGTTTCTTTCAATCCCATCGTCGGCATTAACCTGAATATACCGATCTTCCGTTGGGGAGCCCGGTTTAAAACAAACCGTCAGCAGAAAGCGTATATCGGCATACAGAAACTGCAACAAAGTTATGTGACGGATAATATCAACGAGGAACTTTCTGCCGCCCTGACCAAACTGACGGAAACGGAATATCAAGTGAAAACCGCCAAAGAAACTATGAGTCTGGCTAATGAAAATCTTGATTTGGTTTCTTTCTCGTATAATGAGGGAAAGGCAAACATGGTGGATGTACTCTCCGCACAATTGTCATGGACGCAGGCGCACACCAATCTGATTAATGCGTATCTGTCGGAAAAGATGGCGGTAGCGGAATATAGAAAGGTTATCAGTGAATAAATTTAGAAACAAAAGAAACTTGTTCACAAAGTCTTAGTCTTATAAAAGAAATCGTCCTGTTATCACGTAACCGTGAAACAGGACGATTTCTTTTTATATCATAAGGACTACAAAATACCGTTTTGCTTCAGGATATCTTCTATTTCCTTATCTGTGATATTTGCACGTTCTGACTTATCATAAATAGTGAGCAATTTTATCTCTGTATCTATTTCTGTCCAGATTATCGTATAGGTTATCACCCGTGCACCTCCACTTTTACCTTTATTTTTCGAAGTTATCGCTATACGTATTTTACGAAGATTGTTGCCCAAACTGACTCCTTGTTCAGGATTTAATAACAAATCATTTCCAAAATTCCTAAGATCTTCTTTCAACGATTTATACCGTTTTGACAAATGCTTCATTTCCCTTAAAAATTCGAGGGTAACGCTTATTCTATATTTCATTAAGGGCATCATCTAATGACTTAAACTCCAACTTACCCTCCAGATTCAGTTTCAGTTCCTTACACGCCTGATCTAAGCTTGCCAGAATCTCCGCCTTTGTCTGGTAGGGAGCTGCTTCCTCTGCGACAACATTCGTTTGCTCTTCTTCACAACTCAACATCGATTTCACTCTCCGCAGAATAGCGACATCATCCACATCCAGAATCCGCCGAATCAGTTCGTTCTTTTCGGCTTCCAATGACATTGCACTCATACGCTTGCTATTTTTACTGTTATACATTCACACAAAGATAACGCTATCAAACGAATCTTCCAAGTGTGAATGTATAAAAAGTCTTTTTCAGGCAGGAATTATCTTATGCAAGGAAGGAGATCAACACACCCGCAGCTACGGCAGAACCGATTACTCCGGAGATGTTGCTTGCCATGCAATACTGCAATACGTGATTCTTCGGATCGTATTTCAAAGCAATCTCATTGGCTACACGGCTCGCCATCGGAACGGCACTCAAACCAGTGGCGCCGATAAGCGGATTGATTTTCTTCTTCGAGAAGAGATTTACCAGTTTCACAAAGAAAATACCACCGGTTATAGAAAGTGCAAATGCAAGGAATCCACCGATCACAATACCGATTGTTGTCCAGTTGAGGAATGCTTCGGCTGTCATCGTTGCTCCTACAGACAGTCCGAGGAAGATGGTGGCAGCATTCATGATGCTATTGGAAGCGGCATCGAACAAGCGGAATGTGTTGGTTCCGATTTCTTTCACCAGGTTACCAAACATCAACATACCAACCAAAGGCACTGCACTCGGCACGAAAAGGGCAACAATAGTAGTTACCACAATCGGGAAGATAATCTTCAATACACGCAGGTTCTTGATTTCAGTCTTCGAAGGGTACTTCTTTTCCTGTTCTTTCATGTTGATGCTCAACTCTTTCTTCGTACAGAACAGTTTCACTACCAGCGGAATAATCACCGGAACGAGCGCCATGTACGAATAAGCGGCAATGGCAATCGGGCCCAGCAAATGCGGCGCCAGTTTGATGGTGGTAAAGATGGCTGTCGGACCATCCGCGCCACCGATAATGCCCAGAGAAGCGGCTTCCTGTGGAGTGAATCCCATCAGGATGGCTACCAGCAATACGGTAAAGATACCCAACTGTGCAGCTGCACCGAATATAGAAAGATGCAGGTTACGCAACATCGGCCCGAAGTCCGTCAGCGCACCGACACCCATAAAGATGATCGGAGGCAGGAAACCTGTTTTAATCAACATATAGTAGATGAAGTTCATGATTCCCAGTTCGTGGGCAATGTCATGCAAAGGCATTTCCCAGATGTTCTTCAACACTCCGTTTACCATCACCATACCATTTTCGTCGGCCTGAATCACGCCCATATCTCCTCCGGGGAAGTTGGCTAGCAACACACCGAAAGCGATAGGGACAAGCAGCAACGGCTCGTACTGTTTCTTAATACCCAAATAGAGCAGAACGAACGCGATGGCATACATTATCAGGAACTGCGGTTCGGCAATGATATTGCTAAACGCAGTCATGTCATATAAGTTCTCAAATATTTCGTTCATTATCCTATCTTCATTAATACGTCATCTTCTGAAACAGCATCTCCCGGGTTGACACAGATAGCAGTCACTGTACCGCCAAACTCTGCACGGATGGCATTGTAGGTCTTCATCGCTTCTACATAGCAGATTACATCACCTTCTTTCACAGTGTCACCTACTTGCAAAGGAGTTTCCTGCGCACCTTTCACTAAGAAGAACTTGCCTTCCAACGGAGAAAGTACCTCTTTACCCTCTCCTGCCGGAGCAGCGGCAGCACCCGCAGGAGCAGCAGGTAGTTCGGTATCACCGTATGCTACCGTCACACGATAGGCCTGTCCGTCCACTTGTACGGTCAGTGTCTTCGGTTTGGCATCTTCTTCCGGAGATTTATCTTTTTCGGCACGACGTTTGGCTACGTCTTCCAGGAAGTCCTCTTTTGCTTTACCGCTCTTATAAGCCTCATATTGAGCCGGGTGCATAGCATATTCGAAGAGTTCTTCGTCGTCCTGTCCCACTTCCCATTTGTTCTCTTTCATCAGTTTGCGATATTTGTCGAGAGCATCAGGATAGTTATTCTGCGGATCACCTTCAAAGAACTTACGGCCTTCACGTTCTGCCTTTTCAATGATTTCGGGAGCAAGTTTGCCCGGCAGACGTCCGGCTTTACCCAGAATCATATCCCAGATATCATCGGCAATCATTCCCCAACGTTCTTTTCCTTTTTCCATTGCCATCACGTTCATCATGGCGAGGTTCTTCACGTATTGGCTGAACGGAGTCACCAATGGAGGATAACCGACACGAGGCCATACGTAAGCTACTTCATCAAAGAGCTTGATGAGCAACTGGTCTTGCGTCATAAACGGCAGATTGTGTTTTGCCTTATATTTATTGATTGATTCCAAATTGGATTCGAGGTCGGCCATCAAACTACCCATCATACCGCCGGGAAGTCCGGGAGCAATCAGCAAGGAGTTCATCAGACGGTTTTTCGGGCTGATATACAAGCCGAGGAAGTCGTCCATAAATTCCTGAATCATGCCGCGCACTTTCATGTAGGCTTCCATATTAATTTCGGGCACTTGATATCCGGCGTCTTTCAACATCGCCTGCACACTAAGCAAGTCAGCGTGGCCTGTTCCCCAGGATAGCGGTTCCATGCCTACGTCGATGTAGTCACAACCGGCTTCGCATACTTCAAGGATGCTTGCCATATTGAATCCGGGACCTGCATGACTGTGATACTGAACGGGGATTTCGGGATGTGCTGCCTTGATATTTGCTACGATCTTACCTAACGATACAGGGCGGCCGATTCCTGCCATGTCTTTGATACAGATTTCGTCTGCTCCCAGTTTGATGAGTTCCAGCGCCATATTGGTGTAGTACTCTACGGTATGGATAGGCGAATGAGTGATGCAAAGCGAGCATTGTGAAATCATGCCTGCTTCCTTTGCGTATGTGATGGAAGGAGCGATGTTACGCACGTCGTTCAATCCGCAGAACGTACGGGTAATGTCTGTTCCTTGTGCTTTCTTTACTTTGTAGAATAATTTGCGGACATCTGCCGGAACCGGGCTCATACGGAGTCCGTTCAGTGCGCGGTCGAGCATGTGGGTTTGAATACCGGCTTCGTGGAACGGTTTCGTCCATTCGCGTACCGCTTTATTCGGGTTTTCACCAAACAATAAATTTACCTGTTCAAAACCTCCGCCATTTGTTTCTACGCGGGCAAAACAGCCCATTTCAATGATGGCAGGAGCTACCTTTACGAGTTGGTCTACACGAGGTACGTATTTTCCGGCAGATTGCCACATATCTCGGAAAACCAAACTAAACTTTACTTCTCTTTTCATGTCTTTCAGTGATATTCTTTATAGATTTATAATTTTTCTACTTTAGTGATTTTTCCTTTACCTTGTGTCACCACGTTCACAGCAGCTGTAATGGCGGCTAAGATGTTTCCCGGAACAGGGGCAGGACCTTGCGATGCTTCCCGCTTCACAGGAACCACTTCTTCAGGAGCATACTTGTTGACTAATGTAATCAACAACTTACCTAAATAAATCACAATCAGCAGAATAACAAACACGGTAGCCATTCCGACCACCATCAGCAGGATCGCTGTTTCGATATTTTCCATATAATAAACTATTAGTATTTTAAGTTGTTCGTCTAAAAAGCGTTCGAAAATACCAAATTTTTATTATAAAATAAATTAAGAAAGGAATATAATGTATAAAAACGTCATTTCTCTGATTGGAAAACTGGGGAAGTTTATGATTTATAATTTATGATTTAGCGTGCCATCCACATCTAAACTAAATTCCCATTTATCTTATCTACTATCTGCTTCTATTGCATAACCCAAATAGTAAATGGTAAATAGTCCAATAGTAAATCGTCCTATCTATCGTTCCTACAAAAAAATGTGAGAGAAAGCCCCTCAACTTTCTCTCACATTCTGATAAAACAATTATTAAATAAAAATACTCAATGATAGACCGGTTCAGCCCTTTTCTGGTTTCATACCCTCTTAACCTACTATTAAACTACCAGATAAAAAACCGGTCTTATTAAACCTCTCATAGGCCATCACGGCTTTCATTCTTTTAATTAGCGTAGCAGTCTAGTTGAAAAACCCTTTTAAGCCAACTAAGTCTGTTTGATCGGAAAAAACACAAGCCTCTAAAGCTCATATCACGTCCGATGAGGGAATCTTTCCGGCTTACGTTTGTGGCAGGAATAATTCATCTGCCGCTGTCTATTGTTTGCTTTGAGCCCTAGTTTGCATTTCTTTTAAAACATTGTTTGTTTTGGGTTAAATTTAAATTTTATAAAAAGCATCTATTGTTTGTTTTGAGTTTAGCTTGTAATTCTCTATAAAACATCTATTGTTTGTTCTGAATCCCGGCCTTATTTCTGCCGGATAATTTCTAATTTCTTCTACTACAACATTTAATCTTCTAATCAATTCTACCGTTTTCTTCAAATATCATTAAATAGCTCTTATATTAGAAAGAGAAGCATCTGTTGTTTTTTTACCAAGAAAAAATGAAGAAAATTTGAAGAAAAACAAAAAAGCCTCTTCTGACTATCCAGAAGAGGCTTTTTTTATTGCAAAATAATTTCTTTCCCTCGAATTTGATAACTGATCCCACACGATCCAAAGACTTTTTCCAGTGTGGCGTTCAGGTCTTTCGTTAAGACCGTCCCGTTGTAGGTCAGCCCCTCGCATTTCTCATGTCCGACGACTGTTACTTCAAATATATGCTCAATATCTGCCACTACATTTATTAGCGGATCGTCTTCATACCCCAACACCTCGGGGAACTCCGATTCTTCTGCCTTTTTCTCTACCGGCACAATCTTGTTCTCATCGCAATGAACGCTTTCCCCGGCAAGCAATGTACGCTTACCTACAGCAGTCTCGACTTGCACACTTCCTTCCTCACAGTTGACGGTCATCTTCTTTCCTTGCTGATCGATGAGGAATTTCGTTCCCAGTACGGTTACGTCGCCGGCTTCTGTACGGACCGTGAATGTCTTGCCTTTGGTTACGTTAAAAGAGGCTTTACCCAATAGTTGCAATTTGCGCTCCCAAAGCCATGTGATATGATTGTAAGTCAGGCGGGAATTTTCCATCACCTGCACAGTACTGCCATCCGGCAATTCATAGTTCATAGCAGTGTTATCAGTCACCACCTTTTCTTCTGCCAGGAAGTAACCGCCTATCCCCAAAAGAAGGACAACTGCCGCTGCCACTCCCCATGAGAAAGAGAAACTTCTCCCCGCACCTTGCTTTCTTCTCCGGCTTAAGGCGATCTTATGGCTCTCCTCACGTTGCAACTTCAGCTTATCACCTATTTCTTTTTTACGAGAAAAGATTTCGCCAACCAGAGGAAGTTTTCCTTCTTCTAAGTATTTATCTAAAGATTCTGTCCACTTTTCCATATCTCACACCTCAATTAAAAATCCACAAATTAGCTGCTACCAACAACAAGAAAGATTTGCTCATACGCTCCCGCAAACTGGAGATAGCCATATGAGTAGTATTGTAAACCGTACGTGAAGTGAGTCCCATCACCTGGGCTATTTCTTCCGGACTCATCTTCTTATAGTACTTAAGATACAATACCTCCCGCTGTTGCTTTGTCAAATTGTTCAGCTCTTTCTGTAAAACTTCCAGCTGTTCTTTTTCTAACTCTGAACGGATAATAGCAGTTTCAATATCGATCTCCAAATCAAACTGATATTCGCTTGTGCCTACTTCATCCAGTGATTTTAATGAGCCACTATTCTCTTTTTTCAGTTCGTTCACTATCATGTGTCTCAACGAAACACATAAGTAAGCGGGTATGGATTGAGGGGCCGCGCAAGTTTCTCTTTTCTCAAAGATGTAAACAAACAACGACTGTATTGCCTCGGTTACCAAAGTCTCATCACCGGCTATCTTCATGCCATATCCATACAGTAAATCTGCATATTGCTCATAAAGCTGCCGGAATGCCTCTTCATCCCCTTGCTGAATTTTATCCCAGGATAGTGTCTTCATTTATATTCACTCATTTATATGAGATATGTTTTTCCTTTTTTTACCTGTTTTTTTAGTTAAAATCAACGGAATATGTTTTAAAACTCACTTGTAAAGTGGAATTTGATGTGTTTAAAGTCCATCTGCGCCATCTGAAGTACATAACCGGAGTCTGCCAGGAACACATCGCGCCCTTCTCTATCCTTCGCCATATACTGGTATTTACGTTTCTTGAAAGCTTCCAGTTCTGCGGGATCATCGCTTTCTACCCAACAAGCCTTATAAAGGCTTACTGGTTCCCAACGACAGGATGCATTGTATTCATTCAACAAACGATACTGAATGACCTCAAATTGCAACTGCCCCACCGTACCGATAATCTTACGACCATTGAACTGATTGACAAACAGCTGTGCCACACCTTCATCCATCAACTGGTCAATGCCTTTTGCCAACTGTTTCTGTTTCATCGGGTCGGCATTCTCAATATACTTGAACATCTCCGGTGAGAAACTCGGCAATCCACGGAAATGGAGCATTTCACCTTCTGTCAGCGTATCGCCAATCTTAAAAGTACCATTATCCGGTAAACCAATAATATCTCCTGCATAAGCTTCGTCAATCGTTGTTTTACGCTGTGCCATAAACTGGGTAGGCGACGAAAAACGCATGGTCTTTCCATGACGGACGTGTGTATATGGAGCATTGCGAACAAACTTACCGGAACAAATCTTACAGAATGCCACACAAGAACGATGGTTGGGATCAATGTTGGCGGTTATCTTAAAGATGAATCCGGTAAATTTCGGTTCGTCAGGTTTCACTTCACGCTCTTCTGCCTGTACAGGACGAGGGCTGGGAGCTATCTCTACGAAACAGTTCAGCAACTCTTGCACACCGAAGTTGTTCAGCGCTGATCCAAAGAATACAGGCGCACAGTCTCCTGCCAAATAGGATTCAGAATCAAATTCCGGATAAACACCCTCAATCAGTTCCAAATCGCCACGCAGCTTGTCTGCTAACGACTTGCCAATCTGCTGATCCAATTCTTCCGAATGAATATCGACTGCCACTTTCTCTGTTACCATCTGTTTGGATGGCTGATACAAGTCCAGTTTCTGTTCATAGATATTGTATACCCCTTTAAAACGTGCTCCCTGCTCTATCGGCCAGGACAAGGGACGAACCTGAATCATCAGTTCTTCTTCAAGTTCATCAAGCAAATCGAACGGATCTTTTCCTTCACGGTCCATTTTGTTGACGAAGATTATTACCGGAGTCTTTCTCATACGGCACACCTCCATCAGTTTACGTGTCTGCGTTTCCACACCTTTCGCACCGTCTACAACGATGATAACACTGTCTACAGCTGTCAGTGTGCGGTATGTATCTTCGGCAAAGTCCTGGTGACCGGGAGTATCGAGAATGTTAATCTTATAGTCCCGATAGTCGAATTCCATCACGGAAGTCGTTACCGAAATACCACGTTGTTTCTCGATTTCCATCCAGTCGGACGTAGCCGTCTTTTTAATCTTATTACTCTTTACTGCGCCAGCTACCTGTATCTGACCTCCGAAAAGCAATAACTTTTCCGTCAAAGATGTCTTACCAGCATCCGGATGTGCAATAATGGCGAACGTCCGCCGTCTCAAAATTTCTGTATTATCTGCCATAGTTTTTTAGTTAGAATTATGAATTATAAAATATGAATAAGCTATGCTGGAATAACATAGCCTAGATTCATTATTCATCTTTCATAATTTTATCAATGCATTGTTTGAGGCTCTCCTCCCAATGAGGAATCTCTATATCGAACGTTGTTTTTATTTTTGTTTTATCAAGCACGGAATATGCCGGGCGGTTTGCTTTCGCGGGATATTCGGCTGTATGCAAAGGTTTCACTTTGCAGGTGGTTATTCCTGCCAGACGATGAATAGCTACCGTGAAATCATACCAGGAACAAACTCCCTCATTGCTGAAATGGTAGATACCGCGAACAATACCTTTATTAATAATAGCATAGATGGCCCGTGCCAGGTCATTGGCATACGTCGGAGTCCCGATCTGGTCGAAAACAACTCCCAGGCTGTCACGCTCTTTTCCAAGACGAAGCATCGTCTTTACGAAATTATTGCCAAAAATAGAATAGAGCCATGCGGTACGGATAACGACTGCTTGCTCGCAGTGATTCATTACCTCCTTTTCTCCTTCCAGTTTAGTGGTGCCGTATACAGAATCCGGGCAAGGATTGCAGTCTTCCGTGTATGGAGTATGCGCAGTACCGTCAAATACATAGTCAGTAGATACTTGTATCATGGCAGCACCATTGGCTTGTGCTGCACTTGCCAGTTGTTTCGGTGCTTCACAATTCAATTTGTATGCTAATTCTTGATTATCTTCAGCTTTATCTACAGCTGTATAAGCAGCACAATTAACAACAAGCTCAATCTGCTTCTCTGCCATATAAGTCCACACAGCTTGCTTGTCACAGATATCGAGTTCCTGCACATCTGTGAAATAATACGTATGTTGCGGGTTCTCTTTCGCAAGCACCTGCATCTCATTGCCAAGCTGACCGTTGGCACCCGTTACTAAAATTCTCATTTATTCATCCAGTTTTAATTCACCTTTACGGTCTTTATCATAATAATTTGCCAACATAGAAAGGAAACTAGTGATAGCTTCCACTGCCTTGGCAGTTCCTTCGCTGATAGACTTCTTTTGAAGACGAAGCAGGAGTACTCCATACAACGCTTCAAAACAGGTTTCCAGTTCGGGTTCATCTTTCTTGCCGTTTTTATTCCGTAATTCTACGATAAACGGTAATGCCTTGAAATAAGCAGCACTGTAAAAAGGAAATTTAGGAGAAGAGGACAATGCGTTGTGCAACTCTGTCAGATTGATAATCACGTTTTTATTAATCTGCAGATGCCCCTTTTCCCGTACTCCTTCCTCGCCCATCATCGTAATCAGGTTGGTATACCATTCTCGCATGGCAGGCCGCTGTTCTTCCGGATAGCGGGCAATTACATTTGCCTCCATCTCTTCCGGTTCACAATGATTGGCACGGATCAAGTCTTCCTCTTGCCACATATATATAAGGTATTCGGCAATATTCTTCTCTTTCAGTTGTTGTGCTATCTGATTCATTATGTTATCTCTTAATAAAGTGACTCTCCCAACAAAGTATAAATCAATCCGGCAACAGATACCAGCATTACGATACTTCCTACAACACGATTCAGTATCCAGATACCACGTAAATTGAATTTAGTACGCACCTTATTCACAAAATAAGTGATACCCAACCACCAAGTCAATGCTCCTATAGCAATTGCAAGATATCCCGTGATCTCTTCAAACACCAGGACTCCCGGCTGCACAAAGGCAAAGCGGGCAAAAAGTCCGATAAACAGGAAGATTATCAAGGGGTTGGATAGAGTGACGAAAAAGGCGGTAATAAAATTATGGAAATAAGAACCTTTGCTGGATGAAGCCGGACGAATGGATTGCACCGGATTGCTACGAAAGGTATATATACCAAAAAGGAGTAGCATGACACTCCCCAATAACTGCAGATAGAAAATATTCTTATTGATATAATCGAACACAAAACTCATCCCATAACCGGTGAGCAAAGCGTATGCTATATCGCTCAACGAGGCTCCCAGCCCCGTTACGAATCCGTACCAACGCCCTTTATTCAGAGTCCTCTGGATGCATAATACGCCCACCGGACCGAGGGGTGCGGACACAACAACGCCAATAATAAAGCCTTTCACTAATATATCGAATATGGTCTCTATCTGAATCATGTCGCAAATATCGCACTTTTTTGTGATATGGGGATAGTATATTAACGTTTTTTCCACACAAGAATCACTATATATAGCGATAATAAGTAAAACGTACATCAAAAATAAACATATTAAATAAGGTATAGGAATTTATTCTCTATTTTTTTCCTACCACCAACGAAATTGATTATCTTTGCGCCACAGAAAAAGAGAAGAGTTTCTCCTGCAGGAACTTCAATCGTAAAATCGTAAATCGTAAATCGTAAAATCGTAAAATCGTAAATATACAACATGATTCTTTTTTTCAGAACCCCTTCCAAGAGCGTGATTGCCGTAGAGAGCAATCATCAGCTCACCCCGGACGAAAGTAATAAACTCTGCTGGCTTTTTGGAGAAGCCGTGACGGAAAGTGAAGAAAACCTGAAAGGCTGTTTCGTCGGTCCACGCCGTGAAATGATTACTCCCTGGAGTACGAATGCAGTAGAAATCACCCAAAACATGGGACTCGAAGGTATCACCCGCATCGAGGAGTATTTTCCCGTAAAGGATGAAAACGCCGACCACGACCCGATGCTGCAACGCATGTACAAAGGACTCGACCAAAACGTATTCACTACCAACCGCCAACCGGAACCAATTATCTACATCGAAGACCTTGAGGACTACAACGAAAAAGAAGGCCTTGCTCTTTCAAAAGAAGAAATGGACTACTTGAAAAAAGTAGAAAACGACCTCGGACGCAAACTGACCGATTCCGAAGTTTTCGGTTTTGCACAAATCAACTCCGAGCACTGCCGTCACAAGATCTTCGGCGGAACGTTCATCATCGACGGTGTGGAACAGGAATCCTCCTTGTTTCAGATGATTAAAAAGACTACACAAGAAAATCCGAATAAAATCATTTCTGCTTATAAAGACAATGTAGCCTTTGCAGAAGGTCCGGTTGTTGAACAGTTTGCTCCGGCAGACCACTCAAAACCTGATTTCTTCCAGATCAAGGACATCAAGAGTGTTATCTCGCTAAAAGCGGAAACTCACAATTTCCCGACAACCGTAGAGCCGTTCAACGGTGCTTCTACCGGTACAGGCGGTGAAATTCGTGACCGTATGGGTGGCGGTAAAGGTTCATGGCCGATTGCAGGTACTGCTGTCTACATGACTTCTTACCCACGCACAGACGAAGGCCGCGAATGGGAAGAAATCCTTCCGGTACGCAAATGGTTGTACCAGACTCCGGAACAGATTCTGATTAAGGCGTCCAATGGCGCTTCCGATTTCGGAAACAAGTTCGGCCAGCCGCTGATCTGCGGTTCGGTACTGACTTTCGAACATACAGAAAACAAAGAAGTTTATGGTTACGACAAAGTAATCATGCTTGCCGGCGGTGTGGGTTACGGCACACAACGTGACTGTCTGAAAGGCACACCGGAAGCAGGAAACAAAGTGGTGGTAATCGGTGGTGACAACTATCGTATTGGATTGGGTGGCGGTTCCGTATCTTCTGTAGATACCGGTCGTTACAGCAGTGGTATCGAGTTGAATGCCGTACAACGTGCTAATGCTGAAATGCAGAAACGTGCCAACAACGTAGTACGTGCTCTTTGTGAAGAAGAGGTGAATCCGGTGGTTTCTATCCACGATCACGGCTCTGCCGGACACGTAAACTGTCTGTCCGAACTAGTGGAAGAATGTGGTGGTTTAATCGATATGAGCAAATTGCCTATCGGCGATAAGACTTTGTCGGCAAAAGAAATCATTGCCAACGAAAGCCAGGAACGTATGGGGCTATTGATTAAAGAAGAAGCCATCGAACATGTACGTAAGATTGCCGAACGCGAACGCGCTCCGATGTACGTAGTCGGTGAAACAACCGGCGATCATCGTTTCGCCTTCCAACAGGCTGACGGTGTACGTCCGTTTGATCTTGCTGTAGAGCAGATGTTCGGTTCTTCTCCCAAGACATATATGGTAGACAAAACCGTGGAACGTCATTACGAAATGCCGAAATACGAATTGTCTAAATTACATGAATATCTGACGAATGTATTGCAGCTTGAAGCTGTAGCCTGCAAAGACTGGTTGACGAATAAGGTAGACCGTTCAGTAACAGGTAAAGTGGCTCGTCAGCAATGCCAGGGTGAACTTCAGTTACCGTTGAGTGACTGTGGTGTCGTAGCACTTGATTACCGTGGCGAAAAAGGTATCGCTACCTCTATTGGACATGCTCCGCAAGCAGCACTGGCCGATCCGGCTGCCGGCTCTATTCTTTCTGTATCCGAAGCACTGACTAATCTTGTTTGGGCTCCGATGGCGGAAGGTATGGACAGTATTTCGTTGTCTGCCAACTGGATGTGGCCTTGCCGTTCTCAAGAAGGTGAAGATGCCCGTCTGTACACGGCTGTAAAAGCATTGAGCGACTTCTGCTGCGCATTGCAAATCAATGTTCCTACCGGAAAAGACTCTTTGTCTATGACACAGAAGTATCCGAACGGTGAGAAAGTGATTTCTCCGGGAACTGTGATTGTTTCTGCCGGCGGTGAAGTTTCCGACGTGAAGAAAGTAGTATCTCCAGTATTGGTTAACAATGAAAAGACTACGCTTTATCATATTGACTTCAGCTTCGACGAACTGAAATTAGGTGGTTCGGCTTTCGCACAATCTTTGGGTAAAGTGGGCGACGAAGTACCTTGCGTACAGGATGCCGAATATTTCCGTGACGCTTTCCTTGCCGTACAAGAACTTGTAAACAAAGGATTGATCCTTGCAGGACACGATATATCTGCCGGTGGTTTAATCACTACATTGCTCGAAATGTGCTTCTCTAATGTAGAAGGCGGTTTGGAAATCAGCCTCGACAAGATGAAGGAAGAAGATATCGTCAAGATTCTGTTTGCAGAAAACCCAGGTATTGTTATCCAGATCAGCGACAAGCATAAGGATGAAGTGAAGAAGATTCTGGAAGATGCAGGCGTAGGCTATATAAAGCTGGGTAAACCGACTGACGAACGCCACATTTTGGTATCTAAAGACGGTGCTACTTACCAGTTTGGTATCGATTATATGCGTGACGTATGGTATTCTTCTTCTTACCTGCTCGACCGCAAACAATCTATGAACGGTTGCGCAAAAGCACGTTTTGAAAACTATAAGATGCAACCTGTTGAATTCGCTTTCATGCCGGAATTCAAAGGTAAGCTTTCTCAATACGGTATCACTCCGGATCGTCGTACCCCAAGCGGTATCCGTGCGGCTATCATCCGTGAGAAGGGTACAAACGGTGAGCGCGAAATGGCTTATTCACTCTATTTGGCAGGTTTCGACGTAAAAGACGTTACAATGACCGACCTCATCAGCGGACGCGAAACACTGGAAGACGTAAACATGATCGTTTACTGCGGTGGTTTCTCTAACTCCGATGTACTGGGTTCTGCTAAAGGATGGGCAGGCGCATTCTTGTTCAACCCGAAAGCTAAGGAAGCATTGGATAAATATTATGCACGCGAAGATACATTGTCATTAGGTGTCTGCAACGGTTGCCAGTTGATGATGGAACTCGACCTTATCAACCCGGAACTGAAGAAGAAAGGCAAGATGTTGCATAACAATTCGCACAAGTTCGAATCACGCTTCCTCGGCCTTACTATCCCGACCAACCGCAGTGTGATGTTCGGCTCTTTGAGCGGAAGCAAACTGGGTATCTGGGTAGCTCACGGAGAAGGAAAATTCTCTTTGCCGTATGACGAAGACAAATACAATGTAGTAGCGAAGTATAGCTATGATGAATATCCGGGCAACCCGAACGGTTCCGATTATTCTATCGCAGCATTGGCTAGTGCAGACGGACGCCATCTGGCTATCATGCCTCACTTGGAACGTTCTATCTTCCCATGGCAAAACGGTTGTTATCCGGCAGACCGCAAGAACAACGATCAGGTTACTCCATGGATAGAAGCGTTTGTCAACGCTCGCAAATGGGTGGAAGCAAAAATGAAATAAATCATTTCTATATTTACAGAGGCTGGTACATTTTAAAGTGCCAGCCTCTTGTTTCACACAACTTTTCGCTCTACTGAAAGCCCCTTTACAGATACCAAAATTCCGAAAACAAACAATATGTATAAATACCTATAAAATAGTCTGTTTTCTTTCATTTTAAGAACGCTGTTATCTTTCTTCAAAATTTTGTAATATCGGAAAATCTTCTTAATTTTGTCAAACTTTCCCCCTCATTAAAGATTCAATAACCCTTAAAAGTCCTATTTGTATGAAAAAATGGCTTTTTCTAATCTTATTGTTTCCTCTAACTTGTGTCGCACAGACGTATCGATATCTTGGAGTGGAGGATGGGTTAAGTAACCGGCGGGTTTACTGCATTCAAAAAGATAAAACCGGCTACATGTGGTTCCTTACACACGAAGGTATTGATCGATACAACGGAAAAGACTTTAAACGATATAAGTTAATGGATGGTGACGTAGAAGTGAACTCTCTGTTAAATCTGAATTGGCTTTATATCGACCAAGAAGGAGTTTTATGGGAAATCGGAAAGAAAGGTAAAGTATTCCGGTATGACCAGATTCACGACTGTTTCAATCTTGTATATAAGTTACCGATGGAAAGCTTCAGTGAACAACCGGATCCGATCACCTATGCCTGGCTTGACGAAAACAAACATATCTGGCTGTGTAATAAGGACACAATCTACCTCTACAACACGGAGACCCAACAGGTTACCCATATAAAGAACGATATCAGTGAAGAGATCACAGATATTGAACAGATAGACGAGTCGCATTTCTTCATCGGCACAGAAATGGGTATTCATTACGCCAAGTTGGAAAATAACGCATTGGAACTTATCAATTGCGATAAGCTGGAGAGCCTGAAAGCCCAGATTATCGATTTATATTTCGACAAAAAGATTCGTAAACTATTCATCGGAACTTTTCTACGGGGAATCATGATTTACGATATGAATACCAAATCTGTTATACGTCCGGAACAGAATTTGAAAGATATTAGTATCACACGATTCAGACCATTAAATGATAAGGAATTACTGATAGCAACCGACGGTGGAGGAGTACACAAAATAGATGTAGACACTTATCAGATAACACCTGAAATTGTGGCTGATTACAACAGTAACAATGGCATGAACGGTAACAGTATCAATGACATCTTTGTAGATGATGAAGAACGGGTATGGCTGGCTAATTATCCCATCGGAATCACCATACAAAACAACCGTTATACCGGCTATAAATGGATCAAACACTCCATTGGCAATAAACAGTCTTTAATCAACGATCAGGTGAACGCCATTATCGAAGACAGAGACGGAGATTTATGGTTCGCAACGAACAATGGTATCAGTTTCCTCAATTCAAAGACCGGACAATGGCGTTCGGTGCTTAGCTCTTTTGAAGAATCGCAAGGTAATAAAAGCCATATCTTTCTTACCGTATGCGAAGTAGCTCCCGGAATAATCTGGGCAGGTGGGTACTCTTCCGGTGCTTACCAGATAGATAAAAAGACGTTCAGTGTCAGCTATTTCATGCCGCCCTTGTACACTCACAGTAACAAGCGGCCGGATAAATATATACGTGATATCCGTACAGATATGCAGGGCTATATCTGGTCCGGAGGGTTCTATAACCTCAAGCGCATCAATCTAAAAACGCAGGACGTACGGTTTTATGACGGATTAAATTCCATTACCGCCATTGTTGAGAAGGATGAAAAAAGCATGTGGATCGGTAGTGCTGCCGGCCTGTGCCTTTTAGATAAAGAATCCGGGAAATTTGAACGTATCAAACTTCCGGTAGAATCGAGCTATATTTACTCTTTATATCAAGCAAAAAATGGTTCATTATATATAGGTACCAGCGGGTCGGGACTATTGATTTACGATGTCAACAAAAAACTGTTCACTCATTACCACTCTGAAAACTGTGCTTTAATATCCAATAATATCTACACTATATTATCGGATGCGGACAAAGACATCATAATGAGTACAGAAAGCGGACTGACAAGTTTCTATCCCGAAGAAAAGAAATTCCATAACTGGACCAAAGATATGGGACTAATGACCACCCATTTCAATGCGCTGTCGGGTGTGTTACGAAAAAATAAAAAATTCATTTTTGGTAGTTCGGACGGAGCCGTAGAGTTTGACAAGGACATGAAATTACCCAGAGGTTATTCCTCTAAAATGATTTTCAGCGATTTCAAGCTTTTCTATCAGACAATCTATCCGGATGATGAAGATTCTCCGTTAAGAACAAGCATCAATGAAACAAAGGAACTGAAGTTAAAATACAATCAGAATATTTTCTCTTTGCAGGTTTCTTCCATCAATTATGACTATCCTTCCAACATCATTTATTCTTGGAGGCTAGAAGGTTTTTATGATGAATGGAGCAAACCCGGAACCGAGAATACGATTCGTTACACCAATCTTGCGCCGGGCAAATATACGTTAAGAGTACGCGCTATCTCCAACGAAGACAAACGCATCGTACTTGAAGAAAGAAGTATGGACATTGTTATCGCCCAACCTTTTTGGCTGACAATCTGGGCTATGCTGCTTTATGCGGCTTTCCTTTGTCTCATTGCCATCATTCTATTACGTATCCTGATTTTAAGAAAGCAGCGTAAAGTCTCCGATGAGAAAATACACTTTTTTATCAATACGGCACATGATATCCGTACCCCATTGACGCTTATCAAAGCACCTTTGGAAGAACTACGCGAGAAAGAGGAGTTGAGTAAAGAAGGTATTTCGAACATGAATACGGCATTACGAAATGTAAATGCCCTATTACGTCTTACCACCAATCTTATCAACTTTGAAAGAGCGGACGTATACTCTTCCGAATTATATATTTCAGAACATGAGCTAAACACGTTTATGAATGAAATATTCAACGCGTTCCAGCAGTACGCCAACATCAAACATATCAACTTCACTTATGAAAGTAATTTCAGGTATATGAACGTATGGTTTGATAAAGAAAAGATGGAATCTATCTTTAAGAACATCATTTCGAACGCACTGAAATATACTCCGGAAAATGGAAATGTACAGGTTTTCGTTTCAGAAACATCTGACTCATGGAGCGTGGAAGTCAGAGACACAGGAATCGGCATCCCGGCCAATGAACAAAAGAAATTGTTCAAACTTCATTTCCGTGGCAGCAATGCTATTAACTCCAAAGTAACGGGAAGCGGTATCGGTCTGATGCTTGTATGGAAGTTAGTCCGTTTGCATAAAGGAAAAATCAATCTGTCAAGTATCGAAAACCAAGGATCAGTTATCAAAATAACGTTCCCCAAAGATAGTAAGCGTTTCCGGAAAGCACATCTGGCAACTCCGAGCAAACAGCGTATAGAAAATACGATTGATAACGTTCCGCCTCCATCACCTGAAATTTACGAAAATGCACAAAAGAAAGAGAACATTAATCATCGTCGCATCTTGATTGTGGAAGATAATGATGAGTTGCGCAACTATCTGTCGCAAACGTTATCCGAGGAGTATTTCGTACAGGTTTGCTCCAATGGAAAAGAAGCATTGACGATTATTCCCGAGTACAAACCAGAGCTGGTTATTTCAGACATTATGATGCCTGAAATGCGGGGGGATGAATTATGCCAAGCTATCAAGAATAATATCGAAACCTCCCACATTCCTGTTATCCTGCTGACTGCTTTGAATAATGAGAAAGATATTCTCTCGGGACTTCAGATTGGTGCGGATGAATACGTTGTGAAGCCATTCAATATTGGTATATTGAAAGCTAATGTTGCCAATCTGCTGGCTAACCGTGCACTATTGCGCAGCAAATTCGCAAATTTAGATCTGAATGATGAGGAAAATGATGAAGACTGCATCAACTGTTCGCAAGACATTGACTGGAAATTCATAGCAAACGTCAAAAAGAACGTGGAAGATAACATTGACAATCCTGCTCTCACGGTAGATGTATTATGCAGCCTGATGGGAATGAGTCGCACAAGTTTTTACAATAAATTAAGGGCATTAACCGATCAGGCACCGGGAGATTATATCCGGCTGATTCGTCTGAAACGTGCCGTACAATTACTAAAAGAAGACACACATAGCATAACAGAAATTGCAGAAATGACGGGATTCAGTGACGCCAAGTACTTCCGCGAAGTGTTTAAGAAGCATTTTAATGTGAGCCCCAGTCAGTATGGCAAAGAGAAAAAAACAGCTAGTAAGGAAGGAGGAGAAAAGAAAGAATGAACATTTATCTCGAAGCATTTGGAATCTTTTTTAAAATAGGCGCCTTTACCATTGGAGGAGGGTATGCAATGGTGCCACTGATTGAAAATGAAATTGTCACCAAGCGAAAATGGATTGCGCAGGAAGATTTTATAGACCTGTTGGCTATCTCACAATCCGCTCCGGGAATTCTGGCAGTCAATATTTCTATCTTCATAGGATATAAATTGCGTGGCATCCGGGGAAGTATTATCACAGCATTGGGTACTGTTTTACCGTCTTTCATTATTATATTAGCTATCGCCCTGTTCTTTCATAGTTTCCAAGACAATCCGATAGTGGAACGTATTTTTAAAGGAATCCGCCCGGCAGTGGTGGCACTCATCGCGGCACCAACCTTTACCATGGGACGATCTGCTAAAATCAACCGCTACAATCTGTGGATTCCTGTTGCCTCGGCATTATTAATCTGGCTGTTGGGCTTCTCCCCTATCTGGATTATCATTGCTGCCGGTGTAGGAGGATTCCTGTGGGGAAAACTTAGAAAAGTCAAGAGCTAAGAAAGGAGAGTTGAGAAGGAACGGATTAACGCTGTTGTTTTACAGATTCATAATTCTAAAAACCGTGAAATCCGTGTAATCCGTGCCTAAAATTATTATATAATAAATTATTAATCACATGATTTACCTACAGTTATTCTATACATTTTTCAAGATCGGACTCTTCGGCTTCGGTGGCGGTTATGCCATGCTTTCCATGATTCAAGGAGAAGTGGTAACCCGCTATGGATGGGTGAGTTCGCAGGAGTTCACGGATATTGTCGCAATCAGCCAAATGACTCCAGGACCTATTGGTATCAACGCAGCTACTTATGTAGGGTTTACTTCTACGGGTAGCGTATGGGGTTCCATCATTGCTACCTTTGCCGTAGTCCTTCCCTCTTTCATCTTGATGTTGACCATCAGTAAATTCTTCCTAAAATACCAGAAACATCCGATAGTAGAATCTATATTTGACGGATTACGCCCGGCAGTAGTCGGATTACTCGCCTCCGCTGCGTTGGTATTAATGAACGCAGAAAACTTCGGTTCGCCTACGGAAGATACTTATTCATTCGTTATCAGTATCATTATCTTTCTGATTGCATTCATCGGAACAAGAAAATATAAAGCCAATCCGATATTAATGATTATCGCCTGTGGTATTGCAGGTTTGCTGCTCTATTAATAACGAGCGGCTGAACAGTAAACAAAAAACGGTGAATAAACTGCGTTATCATTCTGCAGAGTGTTCACCGTTTTATCGTTGTTTATTCTATACCTTTACAGTTTTAACTTCTTACTTACGGATTTCGATTCATTATGTAAACGATCTAAAGCTGTCACTACATAACGGCATTTTGTTTTTCCTGTTTCATAAGGAAGTCTATAGAATGGATTGCGGGTGATAGCTACAATATGTGAAGGATCGTCCAAATTAACCTTCTCTTTGTTGCCAAAGCGATAGACTACATAACGAACAGCCTTATCCATCTCCGTATCGGCTTTCGGAGCAGTCCAGAAAAGGATATAACCATCTTCCGTCCATATCTTTTTCATTTTACGTACCTTGTCCGGAGCTTTATCATCCATAAAATCAAAGACTGGGACCAAAGCCGGATACTTATGATATTCACTGATTAAAGCATCACGATATCTACCCTGATTCTCAACAACAGCTGCCGCATACCATTGACAACTGCCTCCAATTGTTTGGTAAGCACGTTGTAAAGCCATCTTACGGGGAAGCTGATTGATAGAAGGATTCTGCGGATCGGCAAACTGAACAGTCTTCGGCACAGATTGACCGATAAACAACGGCCGGTTTTCCGAATGAGTAGCCCACCATTTCACCAATGTCTCATAGTCAGCCGCTTTGTGACCGATTTCCCAGTAAACCTGTGGAATATTATAATCAATCCATCCTTCACGTGCCCAAAGCAGTACATCGGCATAAAGATCATCATAGTTTTGCAAACCATTGGTGTTACTTCCCAATGGATCACTCTTCTGATTACGATAGATACCAAACGGGCTTATACCGAACTTCACCCATGGCTTGATACCACGAATCGTCTCGTGAAGTTTCTTTATCAACACATTCACATTACTACGACGCCAATCTGCCTTATTCGTGAAACCTCCACCATAACGGGCGAAACTTGCATCATCCGGAAAATCCAATCCATTAACCGGATAAGGATAGAAATAATCATCCATGTGAATAGCATCTACATCATAACGAGACACAATATCGGTCACAATTTTACAGATATGCTCCCGGCTTTCAGGAAGTGCCGGGTCGAAATATAACTGATCGCCATAAGTAACAAACCATTCCGGATGCTGGTGATAAATATGCTCCGGTGCCAACTTATTCTTTAATGAGGTCTTCACGCGGTAAGGATTGATCCAGGCATGAAATTCCATATTCCGTTTCTGACATTCTTCAATCATAAACTGCATCGGATCCCACATAGGAGAAGGCATCTGACCTTGCGTTCCTGTCAGAAAACGACTCCACGGTTCATATTGGGAAGCGTATAATGCATCCGCTTCAGGGCGCACCTGAAAGATGATCGCATTAATACCGGCTTCCTGAAGAGAATTCAACTGGCTAATCAATATTTGCTTCAGTCGCTCTGTAGGAATGCCACGAAACTGGCCGTTGACAGCCTGTATCCATGCTCCACGGAATTCACGTTTAGGATATTTATTGCCTGATGGCACCTGCGCCCTCACTCCTACCACCAGAAGAAGAGCTAAAAGTAAAAGATAGTTTTTCAGCTTCATAATATTCTTAAATCGTAATAATGTGACGCAAAGATAATACAAACTCCCGATAAATTCGCTAACTTTGCCGACTACCATAAAAAAGGAGTATTTTATGTCAGAAAACAACTATATTTCGATCAAAGGCGCACGAGTCAACAACCTCAAAAACATCGATGTAGATATTCCCCGCAACAAACTTGTTGTTATCACCGGATTGTCGGGTTCGGGAAAATCATCACTTGCTTTTGATACCCTTTATGCAGAGGGACAACGCCGCTACGTAGAAAGCTTAAGCAGCTACGCGCGTCAGTTTCTGGGGCGAATGAGCAAACCGGAGTGTGACTTTATCAAAGGGATTCCTCCCGCCATTGCCATCGAACAAAAAGTGAACAGCCGTAATCCCCGTTCCACCGTGGGCACCTCGACTGAAATTTACGAATATCTACGCCTGTTATATTCACGGGTGGGGAAAACGTATAGTCCCATCAGCGGGCAGGAAGTGAAGAAGCACTCCACAGAGGACATCGTCAACTGTATGCTTTCCTATCCGGAAGGCACAAGATATACGGTGCTGACGTCTATCCGCCTGCGTGAAGACCGCACACTGCAACAACAATTGGAGATAGACCTGAAACAAGGATTCAACCGTATCGAAGTGAACGGTGAGATGAAGCGTATTGATGAATATACGCCTGTGGCAGGTGATGAAGTATATCTACTGGTGGACCGTATGGCTGTTGCCAACAGCAAAGACGCCATCAGCCGGCTGACTGATTCTGCCGAAACAGCCATGTATGAAGGTGACGGAACCTGTATGCTGCGTTTTTATCTATCGGACGGAACCACAAAGTTACATACTTTCAGTACTAAATTCGAAGCAGACGGTATCATCTTTGAAGAGCCAAATGACCAGATGTTTTCATTCAACTCTCCTATCGGTGCTTGTCCCGTATGTGAAGGATTCGGTAAAGTGATCGGTATTGATGAGCACTTAGTTGTTCCGGATCGTTCCTTATCCGTATATGAAGGTGCTATCGTATGCTGGCGCGGTGAAAAGATGGGTGAATGGAAAGAAGAACTGATTCACAATGCGGAGAAATTCGACTTCCCGATTTTCACTCCTTATTATAAGTTGACAGATGCACAACGCCGTTTACTTTGGGAAGGCAATCAATATTTCCATGGCATCAATGATTTCTTCAAGATGCTGGAAGAGAATCAATATAAGATACAATATCGGGTAATGCTGGCACGTTACCGCGGAAAGACACTTTGCCCGAAATGCCACGGCACTCGCCTGAAACCGGAAGCCGGATATGTCCGGGTGGGTGGAAAAAACATTTCCGAACTGGTAGATTTGCCTATCACAGAGCTGAAGGAATTCTTCGATCATTTGGAACTGGACGAGCACGACAGCAACGTATCCCGACGTATCCTGGTTGAAATAAATAGCCGGATTCGTTTTCTAATTGATGTAGGTTTGGGCTATCTGACTTTGAACCGGCTTAGTAATTCTTTATCAGGTGGAGAAAGTCAGCGTATCAATCTGGCAACTTCACTGGGAAGTAGCCTTGTTGGTAGCCTTTATATTCTCGACGAGCCAAGTATCGGACTGCATAGTCGTGATACGGACCGTCTGCTCCATGTGTTGCGTCAACTGCAACAATTAGGCAATACGGTAGTAGTGGTAGAGCACGACGAAGAGATCATCCGTGCTGCAGATTACATTATTGATATAGGTCCTAATGCAGGACGTCTGGGGGGAGAGGTTGTTTACCAAGGCGATATGAAGGATTTGAAGAAAGGAAGCAACAGCTACACGGTACGTTATCTTTTGGGAGAAGATGAAATTCCCGTTCCGGAGCATCGTCGGCCGTGGAATAATTATATAGAATTGAAAGGCGCACGTGAGAATAACCTGAAAGGAGTAAACGTACGTATCCCACTTAATGTGATGACAGTCGTTACCGGTGTTTCCGGTTCTGGAAAGAGTACATTGGTGAGAGACATTTTCTTCCGGGCATTGAAACGTGAATTGGATGAATGCAGTGACCGTCCGGGAGAGTTCTCCTCAATCGGAGGAAGTTTGCGCGACCTGCGGAATGTAGAATTTGTAGACCAGAACCCTATTGGTAAATCATCACGTTCTAATCCGGTGACTTACATCAAAGCCTACGACGAAATTCGTAAACTGTGGTCTGAACAACCGCTAGCTAAACAAATGGGGTATACTCCCGGATTCTTCAGTTTCAACAGTGAAGGCGGACGTTGCGAAGAATGTAAGGGGGAAGGAACCATCACCGTAGAAATGCAATTTATGGCAGACTTAGTGTTGGAGTGTGAATCTTGTCACGGAAAACGGTTCAAGTCTGATACGCTGGAAGTGAAATTCAACGATAAAAGCATCTACGATGTGTTGGAGATGACCGTCAATCAGGCGGTTGAGTTCTTTAACGAACATGGACAAAAGAAAATTGTGAAGAAGTTACTTCCTTTGCAGGATGTAGGACTGGGATATATTAAATTAGGACAGTCGTCTTCCACTCTTTCCGGTGGTGAAAACCAACGTGTCAAACTAGCATTCTATTTGAGCCAGGAGAAAGCCGACCCGACGATGTTTATCTTTGACGAGCCGACTACCGGACTTCATTTCCATGATATTCGCAAACTTCTGGATGCTTTCGACGCACTGATTCGCCGGGGACACAGTATCGTTATCATTGAACATAATATGGATGTCATCAAATGTGCCGATTATGTAATCGATCTCGGACCGGAAGGTGGAGATAAGGGTGGAAACATTGTAGCAGTGGGCACTCCGGAAGAGGTTGCAGCTTGTGGAGCAAGCTATACCGGACAGTTCCTGAAAGAAAAACTGGGATAGAATAATAAACTTTCCAAGATTTGTTATATCTCCACACATACGTAAGGTCTTTGTACTTCCTGCTTTTTGCAAGAATGTTCAAAGCCTTACGTCTATTACCTTATATTCGAATTAATTCTCCTACGTCTTGATAAAACTAACATAACACTCAATCAAACCAATAAATTATTCGCAAGTCGCCCACATCTTGATATATTTTATCACCTTCTTACACTAAAAACATAAAACATGGATGTTAAAATAGCAAAAGAGATGCAGTCTTTTTAGCTTTTGCATATCATGTCTAAAATGGAGTGTCGCATAGAATATAAAAACACATGAATAAGAAGGAACTTATAGAGTTATGTAAAAAAGGAGACAAGCAAGCTTTAAGTTGGCTCTACCAAGCCTACGCTGATAAGATGACCAAAATCTGTTTGCATTATGTTACTGACAAACAAATAGCACAAGACCTTCTGCATGACGGCTTTATTATCATCTTCGCATCTATAGATTCCCTACATTCTCCCGAAAAGCTGGAACACTGGATGGGAACGATAATGAAAAATATATCTTTAAGATACATAAAACAGCGCAATTTGATGGCCACAATTTCTTTAGAAGAAATAGGCGAAAATGAAAATCCCATTGACACATTTCCCTTTAATGATTTTCCGTCTTACAAAGCGATACTTAGCATGATAGAGTCACTTCCGGAAGGCTATGGCAAAGTTTTCAAATTAGCTGTATTAGAAGGACTATCTCACAAGGAAATCAGTTTGCTGTTAAATATAGCTCCTCATTCTTCCTCATCACAATTATCAAGAGCAAAAAATATGTTGCGCAAGCTCATCTCACAATACTGCATTATATTTGGATTATTTATATTATCATTTATCATCTCCATACAAATATGGCTATATACATCTAAGAAAACTATTATTACAGAACAAGGCATAACAGCTACACGGAAAGAAAAGATACAAAAAACAGAAGGTATAGTATCAAAAGATTCCACTAAAACGATTTTGAATCACGCATCTACTTCTTCCCGGCATGTACTTTCCAAATCTATAAAAAATAGTCCCAAACAAGAGGTTACTTTACAAGATAGTGTAACAGGTACAGGAGAAAAAGACAGTATTAAATCTTCTAATCATCAGATAATAGAAAAACAGGATATCAAAGAACAGAAAGGACTTTATCGTGCTTATACTTCCAAACAGTTTTCCACTGATAAAAAGAATTGGTCTTTGGCTTTATCCTATTCAGGTGGAGAAAGACAAATCAACACTCAAAAATCAAGAATCCCCAATGATATTTCATCCGAGTATCCCAAAGAGATACTGGAAAAATCATATCATCACATACCTATCACACTGGCACTTTCTCTGCGTAAAAATATAAATGAATATTGGGGTATAGAAACCGGAGTGCAATATACATACCTACGTTCTGATTTCACTATCATAAACGATTCTTATTTAGAGAAAACACAAAAGATCAGTTATATAGGAATTCCACTCAAAGGTTCTTTCAAGATATGGCAACAGCAAAAATTCTCCATATATACTTCCGCAGGATTAACTTTGGATATACCTGTAAAAGCAACTTTAGAAGAACTCACGTCAGAAAACAGGTTAATTATATCTCAAAAGAAGAGCAGGCTATATCCACATTTACAGTGGTCGGCTGATTTTGGTATAGGTATCCAGTATCATATAACACCCTCTATCGGAATCTATACAGAACCTAATTTACGCTACTACTTTAACGATGGAAGTAGATTGAATACAATCCGGGCTACCAAACCATTCAATATGACATTACCTATAGGCATCCGCCTATCTTGGTAGAAAAATTTCGATTACCATGCAGTCTTTCAGAGAATGGTTTATCATATTATAGAGAGTAACTCTAAATATATCAATCTTTATACATGAAATAATTATGCAAAAGCGTCATGAGAACCGAAATATCTATTTCAAAGAATTGTCTATAACAAGCAGGAACTATTTTATCCCATATATCGAATGCTGGCATCCAGTAGAAGCTAAAATGGATGTGTTGGAAATCGGTTGTGGCGAGGGAGGAAATTTACTTCCTTTCTCTGAAATAGGATGTAATACCGTCGGGGTTGATCTGGCTGAAAGTCGTATTAAAGACGCGAAAACCTTTTTTAATGAATCCCATACAAAGGGCGAATTTATAGCGTCAGATATATTCAACCTAAAGAAGTTGGAACAAAGTTTTGATATTATTATCTGCCATGATATATTTGAACATATCACAGAAAAAGAACTGTTCTTATCTAATTTGAACAAATATCTAAAACCACAAGGTATTGTTTTTATGTCATTCCCAGCATGGCAAATGCCATTTGGAGGTCATCAACAAATATGCCGAAACCGAATTTTGTCCCATCTACCTTTTATTCATTTATTCCCCACTTCCATATACCGATTACTTCTGAAAATCTTTAGAGCGGATGCAGACTGTATAAAAGAGTTACTTGCCATTAAAAAGACAAGTGTATCAGTAGAATTATTCGAAAGATTAATTAAAAAGACAAGCCTCAGCATACTAAACAGACAACTATGGTTCATTAATCCTCATTATAAAATCAAATTCGGACTATCTCCACATAAATTAAGTAAAATGATTTCCGACATTCCTTATCTACGGAACTTTGCAAGCACAAGCTGTTTCTACATATTAAAAGAAAAAAAATAAACTAATAATAAAATCCCCCTTAGTTTTAGCTAGCTAAAACTAAGGGGGACAATATATTAAATTCTCAATTCGTTTAAAAGTAGAATCCGAATCCTATCTTCACGCCGAAACGTGAATTATCAGAATCATCAAAACGCCATTTATAATAAACAGCCGGTTCGATTGTTACTGTTTTGGAAAGAAAGTACGCATATCCGGCTTCAATACCTAATCCCCAATCGTTGTTATGACTACCACCCTTGTAACGGACACGTTCCCAGTCAAAGCCACCCCCGAGATAAATTCCCGTTGTATTGAAATAACATCGCATTCCTGTACCTAATGTATATGTATCCTTCGGTTGCGACCAGTCGGCTCCAATATTTACCATTAATGCAAAACCATCTGCCAAAAATGTACCGGCTTGCGCACCAATACCAAACTTGGCATCATCATTTTTACTGTAAGAAAAATCCAGTCCTGTCACGGAAGGGTTGAGAATCATCGTTCCTTTCTCAAATTGTGCCTGTGCAGTGAAAGAGACTGCCAATAAGCAAAGAGCCAAAGCTAATTTCTTCATAAACTTACTTTTTTAAGTGAATAGATTGTTCGTCTTTTTTGCGGCGTTCACGCATTTGTTCCTTTTTCCGAAGCACCAGCCAAAGAAGAAGGACGATGACATAAGAAACTGCCACCGTAATTATTTTCTCTGTCAGGCTGACTTCCGTATTACGAGGCAACAAATAAGCCGCTGTTACGGATACATAAATAAGGAATGCAAGCGCCACTCCTGTTGATTTTCTTATTTTCTTCATTCTGATAATTTTCTTGTTTTTTGCTTATTTATCCAGATATAGAACCAAACTGCCGCAACTACTACGCACACTATACCAATGCCATAGGAAACTGCATGCGAAAGTCCTAATCCTTCAGGAGCAATACATATATAAGTAGAACATACACATGTCATAAACAGTGCCGGTATCAAAGTGATGATATAAGGTTTCTTGGATACCGCCAGAAAAACTGTTATAGCCCACAAGGTAAACACAGCCAATGTCTGATTCGCCCAGGCAAAATAACGCCATATCATATTAAATCCGTTTGCATCACGCAAACTATACAAAAGCAAACCAATAGCTACTAAAAACATCGGAATACAAATGTACAAACGACGGCGCATACTTTTTTGTTCCATCCCCAAGAAGTCTGCCACAATCAGACGTGCCGAACGGAAAGCCGTATCACCCGAAGTTATCGGAGCTGCAATCACTCCCAAAATGGCAAGTACTCCGCCGATTGCTCCCAACCATTCCTTTGTAATGGCATCAACAATAACAGAAGCATTGCTTTCTTCCATTCCGTTTTCATGGAAAAAATAAGTAGCGGCAGCAGCCCAAATAAGAGCAACAATGCCCTCGGTAATCATTGCACCGTAAAATACCGGACGTCCATGCCGTTCCGAAGTCATACAACGTGCCATCAATGGGCTTTGCGTAGCATGGAAACCTGAAATGGCACCACAAGCAATACTCACAAACATTATCGGGAAGATAGGAAGTTCGCTCGCTTCCGGGTTAGTATTTTGCAATCCGTCCCATAACTCCGGCAAAGCCGGATGGTTAACGTAGAGCATCACCAGAATGCCTACTGCCATAAACAACAAGGCAACCGCAAACAATGGGTAGATTTTACCTATTATTTTATCAACAGGCAACAAAGTAGCCAGAATATAATATGCAAATACAACGATAATCCAAAACGTAGCATCCAAACTTTCCGGAGTGAGTTTTGCCAACAATCCGGCAGGACCTGCAACAAAAACCGAACCCACTAGAATCATTAAAATAACAGTGAATCCTCTCATCACCTGCTTGGTAGTCAGTCCCAAATAACGTCCTATTATTTCCGGCAGACTTTCACCTCCATTACGCAAAGAAAGCATTCCGGCAAAATAATCATGCACTGCACCCGCAAAAATACTTCCCAACACAATCCACAAGTATGAAGAGCTACCAAATTTCGCTCCCATGATTGCTCCGAAAATAGGACCTAATCCGGCAATATTAAGAAATTGAATCATGAAAATCTTCCAAGTGGGCAATGGAATATAGTCCACTCCATCAGCCTTTGTAAGAGCCGGTGTTTTACGGTCATCAGGACCAAAGACGCGTTCCATCAGGCGTCCGTACGTAAAATAGCCTACTATCAGTGCCAGCAGGCATAGAGTAAATGTAATCATAGCGTGTCGTTTTTTAGCTTGGCAAATGTAACATAATCTCACGAAACAGCCCAACAATACCGACACTTTTACTAACTTTGCAGGGATTTAAAACAAAAAATAAAGAATATGCGTCGATATATTTTCATTCTTTCACTTTTGTTTCCTTTCCTCTCAATGGTTGCGCAACCCAAACATGAAGTTCGTGCCGCATGGGTCACAGCGGTGTACGGACTGGATTGGCCTCGTACACGTGCGACAACTCCTCAAACAATCCGCAAACAGAAAGAAGAATTAATAGATATTCTTGATAAGTTGAAGGCTGCCAACTTCAACACTGTCCTATTTCAAACCCGTACACGTGGAGATGTATTATATCCTTCGGCAATCGAACCCTTCAATTCAATCCTGACCGGAAAGACAGGAGGAAACCCCGGCTATGATCCACTGGCTTTCGCCGTTGAGGAATGTCATAAGCGGGGAATGGAATGTCATGCCTGGATGGTAACTATCCCACTGGGGAATAAGAAGCACGTTGTTTCTCTCGGCAGTCAGTCTGTCACCAAGCGAGTGAAAGAGATCTGTGTCCCTTACAAAAGGGAATATTTTCTCAATCCGGGACATCCGGCTACGAAAGAGTATTTGATGAAACTGGTACGGGAAGTCGTAAGCGGTTATGATGTGGACGGAGTACATTTTGACTATCTGCGTTACCCGGAGAATGCTCCCCTTTTCCCCGATAAATATGATTTCCGCCGATATAATAAAGGACGTACGCTGGATCAGTGGCGCCGGGATAATATCTCCGAGATTGTACGTTATATATATAAAGGTGTAAAAGCGATGAAGCCTTGGGTAAAGATAAGTACCTGTCCGGTAGGAAAATACCGGGATACATCACGTTATCCTTCCCGTGGATGGAATGCTTTCTTTACCGTTTATCAGGACCCACAAGGCTGGATGGGAGAAGGGATTATGGACCAGATTTATCCGATGATGTATTTCCAGGGAAACAATTTCTATCCTTTTGCTCTCGACTGGCAGGAACAAAGTAACGGACGACAGGTGGTTCCGGGACTTGGCATTTATTTTCTTCATCCTGATGAGGGTAAATGGACACGTGACGAAATTGATCGTCAGATGAACTTCATCCGCAGTCAGAAAATGGCAGGTGAAGGACATTACCGGGTGAAATATCTTATGGAAAATACACAAGGTATCTACGATGAATTGGCTGAGAATTTCTATGCATATCCAGCTTTACAGCCTCCTATGCCTTGGCTGGACAATGTTCCGCCTACGGCTCCGTCCGAACTAAAGGTTACTGATATCAACAATGGATATACGGAATTAAAGTGGCAGGCTGCTACCGACAATGATTCGCGTAATAATCCGATGTATGTCATTTATGCATCAAATGAATTTCCAGTAGATACTAATCGCCCGGAGAACATTGTTGCACAAGGCGTTCGGGAGACAAGTTATATCTATGCTCCTATCCTACCCTGGAATGCTAAGAAACATTTCGCAGTTACGGCTATTGACCGTTGCGGAAACGAAAGTGCGGCGGTACAGAAGTAAAATAAACATGCCTATACTGGTATGAACTTCCCAGCAAAATAATCTAGTTCTACTTCATTCCAGTTTTCCGGAATGGAGTGATTAACAATAACAAGCGAAGTTGTCAACTAAATCCAGTACAGTACACACATGGCATGTGATTACTTGTTTCATGCAATGAAACTTTTTGTTTCTCGGTGTGGAACCAATGGTTTCACTACATGAAACTATCAGTTTCACACCGAGAAACCATAACTTCGATATAATATCACAAAAACACGCTTTTTGAGATAAACACCCACGCCCGATAACTACTCTTTTTATGAGCCGGCACCAATGACAAATAGCCTGATTTTATTCTTCCTTGTTCTATTTCCAAAGGATAAGCCTCCTCCATTTCTTTGTGTGCTCTCCAGGCTGTTCCTTCCGTAGGGTAATAGCTTATTTGAAAAGCTCCTGTTGAAGTAGGATAGATATAATGGTCATAAATATGACGCGCTACTACTCCCATATTCATCCTCAAGTTGATTTCCACGCAAGGATGAATCCGATAAACAGGAGATTCTGGAAAGCGACAGATCATCATATCCACTCCCAAATAACCATTATAAATAGTTCCGAAACGGAGGGATAATTCTCGTTCAAGGCGGTCGCGCAATTTATAAATTTCTTCGACAGGGATATATTCCGAAAGATTCCGTTCGATGGCTGCATCTGAAATCAGCAGATTACCTTCGTACGCCCCACTTCCACCCGTACGGAATTGAGAGTATCCGGCAAAGCCAAATCGACCATTACCCGAAGAACGAAATTCCATAGCAAAATCTTCCACCTTATTATATAGAGGTTCGCCAATAACACCTCCTTGCTGGTTGCCAATGCGTGAGCACCAACCGGAAATGGAAGGAGTATATACACCTTTGCACCAATTCAACCCTTTTCCGCTACCGGATAAAGGAGCTTTCAGTAAACAAGTATCATGTGATTCTACAAATGACTTCCATTCTTCGGGAAACGTCAGGTAAAAAGACTCTCCACAAAAACAGGCTCCCAGTTGTAGCTGTGGTAATAATCCCACAGCGCAGGAACGATGGGAACAGAAACGCAGTTTATCCAATTGCTCAATAGAAGGAAGCTCGCTTTCTTCCACTCCCAAATCCAACAGTCGTTTTCTTATTGCTATATCCCAGCCCCAAGGACGAATATCCAAATTCCGCTCCGAAGCAAGTTCAGGTTCTGTCATCAAATCAACCGAAAGTCCTAATAATTCCTGTATCTTCTTCACATAGTCGAGATTATAAGCGGAAGGAGCCAATACAACACTTCCCTCTTCTGCATACCACATCGGCAACAAAGCCAATTCGGATGCCATCTGCCGGGCGGAAGCCGGTGCCATATAGTTTGTTTCACCGCTGGCTAACGCCAAATCATGTTCCGGATTGAATATATAAAGAGCCTTTTTTGTCATTTTAAACGAATTCAAAACTTTATTCTGCAAATATATACAGGAAATAGTCAGGAATGGCTACAATAAACAGAAAGTTCTAATTAAACTCACAATTTTGCCATCTCTACTTTGCAAATCCTAAAAAAAGCAGTATATTTGCCACCCGAAAAACAAAGAACTGAAATGGAATCATTCTATCGCACACACGCTTACCTTGTTGAGCACACCAATGCCCCCGTTCGCCGCGATCTTATGGACGAGATTGACTGGAGTGACCGCCTGATTGGTATCAAAGGGACACGTGGCGTAGGAAAAACCACTTTCCTTCTCCAATACGCCAAAGAAAAATTTGGGAACGACCGCTCCTGCCTGTTCATCAACATGAACAACTTCTACTTCTCTGGCCACAGCATTGTAGACTTTGCTAACGAATTCCAGAAACGTGGTGGAAAAGTATTGTTGATCGACCAAGTGTTCAAACACCCGGAATGGAGCAGAGAGTTGCGCATGTGTTACGACCGTTTTCCTAATTTGAAAATTGTTTTTACCGGCTCATCCGTAATGCGACTGAAAGAGGAAAATCTTGAATTGCGTGATATTGCAAAAAGCTATAACCTGCGCGGATTTTCTTTCCGCGAATACCTGAACTTACAAACAGGCATGAAATTCAGGGCCTACAGTCTCGAAGAAATTCTTAGCACTCACGAACAGATTGCCAAAGGAGTACTCTCTAAAGTTCGTCCGCTGGATTACTTCCAGGATTACCTGCATCATGGGTTCTATCCATTCTTCCTCGAGAAGCGTAACTTTTCGGAGAATTTGCTGAAAACGATGAACATGATGGTGGAAGTAGATATCCTGCTCATCAAACAAATTGAACTGAAATATCTTTCAAAGATAAAAAAATTACTATATTTGCTCGCTGTCGACGGACCGAAGGCTCCCAATGTGAGTCAACTGGCAAGCGACATACAGACATCTCGCGCCACGGTGATGAACTATATCAAGTATCTGGCAGATGCGCGACTCATTAATCTGGTTTATCCGAAAGGAGAAGAATTTCCTAAAAAACCTTCCAAGATAATGATGCACAACTCCAACCTGATGTATTCCATCTATCCCGTGAAAGTGGAGGAGCAGGATGTACTCGACACATTCTTTGCAAATTCTTTATGGAAAGACCATAAGGTACATAAAGGAGATAAAAACGTCTCTTTTATGGTGGACGAAGTAATGCCGTTCAAAATTTGCCAGGAAGGAGCAAAGATCAAGAACAATCCGAATGTGACGTACGCGTTGCATAAGGCTGAAATAGGTCGGGGCAACCAGATACCTCTCTGGATGTTCGGCTTTTTATATTAAAAGATTTATTTACTTAAATATTTAATTTAGTTATGACTAAACAGAAGAAATTCATCACTTGTGATGGTAACCAGGCTGCAGCGCATATCTCGTATATGTTCTCTGAAGTAGCTGCTATCTACCCCATCACTCCTTCTTCGACTATGGCTGAGTACGTAGACGAATGGGCTGCCGCAGGACGTAAGAACATCTTCGGCGAAACAGTATTGGTACAGGAAATGCAATCTGAAGGTGGTGCTGCCGGTGCAGTTCACGGTTCTCTTCAGGCTGGTGCGTTGACTACTACTTACACTGCTTCTCAGGGGCTTCTCCTGATGATCCCTAATATGTACAAAATTGCCGGTGAGTTCTTGCCTTGCGTATTCCATGTATCTGCTCGTACATTGGCTTCTCACGCATTGTGTATCTTCGGTGACCACCAAGACGTAATGTCAGCTCGTCAGACTGGCTTTGCGATGTTGGCTGAAGGCTCTGTACAGGAAGTTATGGATTTGGCTGGTGTTGCTCACTTGGCTACCATCAAATCTCGCGTTCCGTTCATGAACTTCTTCGATGGTTTCCGTACATCTCACGAAATCCAGAAGATTGAAATGTTGGAAAATGATGATCTTGCTCCGCTGATCGATCAGGAAGCTTTGGCTGAATTCCGTGCCCGCGCACTGAATCCGATGAATCCGGTTGCTCGTGGTATGGCTGAAAACCCCGACCACTTCTTCCAACATCGTGAATCATGTAACAACTACTATGAAGCAGTTCCTGCTATCGTAGAAGAATACATGAATGAAATTTCTAAGATTACAGGTCGTAAATACGGTTTGTTCGATTATTATGGTGCAGAAGATGCAGAACGCGTAATTATCGCTATGGGTTCTGTAACAGAAGCTGCCCGCGAAGCTATCGACCACTTGGTAGCAAATGGCGAAAAAGTGGGTATGGTTGCCGTACACCTGTATCGTCCGTTCTCTGCTAAACACTTCCTGGCTGCTGTACCTAAGACTGCCAAGACTATCGCAGTTCTTGACCGTACTAAAGAACCGGGCGCTAACGGCGAACCTCTTTACCTTGACGTTAAAGACTGCTTCTACGGCGCAGAAAATGCTCCGGTTATCGTTGGCGGTCGCTACGGTTTGGGTTCAAAAGATACTACTCCTGCTCAAATTCTTTCAGTATTCGAGAACTTGGCCATGCCAATGCCGAAGAATCACTTCACTATCGGTATCGTAGACGACGTTACTTTCACTTCTCTTCCTCAAAAAGAAGAAATCGCTTTAGGCGGTGAAGGAATGTTCGAAGCTAAATTCTACGGTTTGGGTGCTGACGGTACAGTAGGTGCCAACAAGAACTCTGTGAAGATTATCGGTGACAACACTGACAAACACTGCCAGGCTTACTTCTCTTATGACTCTAAGAAGTCAGGTGGTTTCACTTGTTCTCACTTGCGTTTCGGTGATACTCCGATCCGTTCCACTTATTTGGTAAATACTCCGAACTTCGTTGCTTGTCACGTTCAGGCTTACCTGCACATGTACGATGTAACTCGTGGTTTGCGTAAGAACGGTTCTTTCTTGCTGAACACTATCTGGGAAGGTGAAGAACTGGCTAAGAACCTGCCTAACAAGGTTAAGAAATATTTTGCACAGAACAACATTTCCGTATACTATATCAACGCAACACAGATTGCATTGGAAATTGGTTTGGGTAATCGTACCAACACTATCCTTCAATCTGCATTCTTCCGTATCACAGGTGTTATTCCTGTAGACCAGGCTGTTGAACAGATGAAGAAATTCATCGTTAAGTCTTACGGTAAGAAGGGTGAAGACGTTGTTAACAAGAACTATGCTGCCGTTGACCGTGGTGGTGAATACAAGACTTTAGCTGTTGATCCTGCTTGGGCTAACCTGCCGGATGATGCAAAAGCTGAAAACAACGATCCTGCATTCATCAACGAAGTAGTTCGTCCGATCAATGCACAAGATGGTGACTTGCTGCCTGTATCTGCATTCAAGGGTATCGAAGACGGTACTTGGTATCAAGGTACTTCTAAATACGAAAAACGTGGTGTAGCCGCATTCGTTCCTGAATGGAATCCAGAAAACTGTATCCAGTGTAACAAGTGTGCATACGTTTGTCCTCACGCTTCCATCCGTCCGTTCGTACTCGATGCTGAAGAGCAGAAGGGTGCTAAGTTCGAACAATTGAAAGCAGTAGGTAAAGTATTCGACGGTATGACATTCCGTATCCAGGTTGACGTTCTCGACTGTCTGGGTTGCGGTAACTGTGCTGACATCTGTCCGGGTAATCCGAAGAAGGGTGGCAAAGCATTGACAATGAAACACCTCGAAAGCCAATTGGCTGAAGCTGACAACTGGACTTACTGTGCTGAAAACGTGAAGACTAAACAACATCTTGTTGATATCAAGTCTAACGTGAAGAACTCACAGTTCGCTACTCCGTTGTTTGAGTTCTCTGGTGCTTGCTCTGGTTGTGGTGAAACTCCGTATGTGAAATTGATTTCTCAATTGTTCGGTGACCGTGAAATGGTTGCTAACGCTACCGGATGTTCTTCTATCTACTCTGGTTCAGTTCCTTCTACTCCGTATACTACGAACGAAAACGGTCACGGTCCTGCTTGGGCTAACTCACTGTTCGAAGACTTCTGTGAATTCGGTCTGGGTATGGAATTGGCTAACGAAAAGATGCGTGCTCGTATCGTGAAGTTATTCAACGAAATCCTTGCTGCCGACAACGCTTCACCTGAAGCAAAAGAAGTGCTGAAAGCATGGATTGAAAACATGTACGATGCTGACAAGACTAAAGAATTGGCTCCTCAAGTGAAAGCAGTGATTGAAGAAGGTCTTTCTCACGGATGTCCTATTTGCAAAGAACTGAAAGGACTGACTCAATATCTTGTAAAACGCAGCCAGTGGATCATTGGTGGTGACGGTGCTTCTTACGATATCGGTTATGGTGGTCTTGACCATGTAATCGCTTCCGGTAAGGACGTTAACATCCTCGTTCTGGATACTGAAGTTTACTCTAACACAGGTGGTCAGTCTTCTAAGGCTACTCCGGTAGGTGCTATCGCTAAGTTCGCTGCTGCTGGTAAGCGCGTACGTAAGAAAGACCTCGGTCTGATGGCTACTACTTACGGTTATGTATATGTTGCACAGATCGCTATGGGTGCTGACCAAGCTCAAACTCTGAAAGCTATCCGTGAAGCTGAAGCATATCCGGGACCATCTTTGATTATCGCTTACGCTCCATGTATCAACCATGGTCTGAAAGCAGGTATGGGTAAGAGCCAGGAAGAAGAAGAAAAGGCTGTTAAGTGCGGTTACTGGCACTTGTGGCGTTACAACCCGGCTTTGGAAGCAGAAGGTAAGAATCCGTTCCAGTTGGATAGCAAAGAACCGAACTGGGAAGATTTCCAAGGTTTCTTGAAGGGTGAAGTTCGTTACGCTTCTGTAATGAAACAATATCCTGCTGAAGCTGAAGAACTATTCAAAGCTGCCGAAGAAAACGCTAAATGGCGTTACAACAGCTACAAACGTTTGGCTAGAGAAAACTGGGGTGCTGAATAATAGTAATACCCTATAAATATAAAACGGTAATCTTGTAGAAGATTACCGTTTTTTATTGTATGAACTCTGTCCAACATAAACAGTACTACCTTTTTCCCACTAGAGTTCATGTCTATTTTATATTTAAAATTAAGAATAACAATGCTTCAATCTATTAATTCTCTGACTTCGGAATCCAACTATCCACCAACTGCCGATGTTCACCCCTCCATTTGCGGGCTATTTCTTCTTCATCCATCCTGGCATCCTTCATAGCTGTCATAAAAGAGCTAAGTTCTTCTGTCGTTAGTTTGATGTTGCCAAAGAATTCGGCAGCAAACGGATCTTTCTCACTGAATCCTTTCCATGCAATAGCATGTATTTCTTCCAAGTCTCCGTATACTTTCTTCGGATCATCCAAGAATTTCAAGTCAAACTGGTCGAACATCCAATGCGGTGTCCACCCCGTAATGACAATCCATTCTCCTTTGTCCATCGCTTTTTTCAAAGAAGCCAGCATGGTGGAACTACTTGAAGTCATGAGGGTATACCCATCAAGTCCGTAAGCAGCAATGGCCTTATCGGTCGTCTTCATTATCCCTGCTCCCGCATCAATTCCTACTATTTCAGAAGAGAAACGGTCTTTATTAGCTTCCAGCTCACTAATAGACTGGATCGTAACATATTGAGGAACAACTAGTCCTACACGGGCCTCTCCATATACCTCACCCAGAAATTCAATACTGTCTCCATACTGATCCATATAATCTTTCATCGTTATTGGTAACCATGCATCCAGAAACACATCTGATTTCTTTCCTGACATAGATACAAAAATAGGGGCAAGATCAGCATTTTGCAATTCAACCTCATATCCATGCTCTTCCAATACCACCTTAGCCAAATGACTCATGGCAATACCTTCCAGCCAATTGGCATAGGCTATTTTTACTTTCTTTTTCTCTAAGTCTGAATTAGTACAGGAAGCTAGCAAAAGCATAGCTGACAATACTATTCCTACTATTTTATATATTCTCATACGTATTTTATCCTTTCCGTTTAGTTCTTATTTTTTCGTCCTGCCATTCCTTGCGTGATACGGTCTAAGATGATAGCTAAAATAACAACTGCTATACCACCTTCAAACCCAAGTCCGATTTTCATTTGGGTAATACCTTTCAATACAATTTCTCCCAGACCACCGGCAGCAATCATGGCAGCAATTACAACCATAGAAAGCGACATCATTATTGTCTGGTTGACACCAGTCAGAATGGTGGGCAACGCCAAAGGAAGCTGCACTTTATACAATAACTGCCAACGGGTAGCTCCGAACGAACGGGAGGCTTCCACTACATTTTTAGGAACTTGCCGGATTCCCAATCCGGTAAGGCGGACCACAGGAGGCATAGCAAAGATAATGGTGGCAAACACCCCTGGCACTGCTCCCAATCCGAAAAACAAAACAGCAGGAATCAGATAAACAAAAGCAGGCATCGTCTGCATCAAGTCGAGAACAGGACGGAGTATTTTCTCTGCACGCGAACTGTTTGCCGTCCATACTCCTAAAGGTACACCAACAATCAGGGCCAGACAGGTAGATGAAAAAACGAGAGCCAGGGTTTGCATAGTAGCCTCCCAAAATCCCATTCCATAGATCAGTAATAATCCCAATGCGGTGAAAATTGCCATACCGCGTCCTGCTTTCATCCATGCGAGTGCAGCAAGTACCAAAATGGTTATATAAAAAGGTATTCCGAAAAGTATGTGTTGGAATCCTATAATAAAACTACCGATGCCCGCATTCACGGCATCAAAGAAAGTGGAAAAATGTACCATCATCCAATTGATGGCCATCTCTATATATTGTCCTATATTTATCATAAATCTATTGCGTTTTGAATTATTTCGTTTATTTCTTCTTTATCTTTCCCGGTCACTTCGATGATTAAGGATGAAAGCGGGATTGTTCCTAAAAACTCGCGCGTCTCATCAATCACCCATACCGGCGAATTGCTCTTTGTCATTAGAGGAAGTATATCCTCCAACACCGTATCCTCCAACACAGAATGTACTTCTGTACGCACAATCGTTTCAATGGATTTTTCCTGTTTGCTACGTAACTTAAGCAAGTCGTTCAGACGTACTTCTCCGACCAGTTTATCATCGGTGTCTATGACAGGTAATACGGTGATATTCTTCGCACGCATCTTACGAATCAATACTTCGGGACCTTCTTTCTTCAGACGGGCCACCAACGGTTTGTCAATCATTAAAGAAGAGGCGGTAATAATTTTGCTCCTATCCACGTTTTCAACAAAACGGGCTACATAATCGTTAGCCGGTTCAGTCAGGATTTCCTCCGAAGTACCTACCTGCACCACTTCTCCGTCTTTCATGATGGCAATACGGTCACCTAGCTTAATTGCTTCACTCAAGTCGTGGGTAATAAAAACAATCGTCTTTTTCATCTTTGATTGCAAGGCCAGTAGTTCATCCTGCATCTGTACGCGAATCAGAGGATCGAGAGCAGAGAAAGCCTCATCCATTAAAAGCACTTCAGGATTATTAGCCAGAGCGCGAGCCAGTCCGACACGCTGTTGCATTCCACCGGAAAGCTCGCCTACCATCTGATTTTCATATCCTTTCAATCCGACAAGCTTCATGCTTTCCATCGCTTTCTTCTCACGTTCCTCTTTCTTCACTCCCTGAAGTTCGAGGCCGAACGCGATATTGCTCAATACGGAACGGTGAGGTAACAGACCGAAATTCTGGAAAACCATCGCCAGCTCTTTCCGACGAACCTGCAATAATTCTTTTTCGGAAATTTTAGATATATCTACTCCGTTTACAAGCACTTGCCCGGTAGTAGGACGTATCAGACGATTGATACAACGCAGTAATGTCGATTTTCCACTTCCCGAGAGTCCCATTATCACGAAAAACTCTCCTTCATTAATTGAAAGATTGGCATCTTTCACTCCTACCGTACAACCGGTATCTTTCAGAATTTCCTCTTTACTCTTATCTTTTTTCAACATCTTGAGGGCTTTCTGCTTCTCGTTACCAAAGATAAGGTACAAATCCTTTATTTCTATTTTACTCATATAATATATTGGTTTAGATTATAATATTTGTTTTGTTTTCAACTGCCGCATTCCTTATTCTCACTTACGATAAACAAGTTGAATGTTCGCATGGTTCAGTCATGTCACATGATAACATGACGGTCCGACGTTTTTTAAATGGTTAAAAAAAAACAGACAGAGTAGTTTAAAAGGAATAGAATTTGATAAGATTATCCTCTTAATGAACAGTAGAAAACAGTATTTTCATAAATAAATAACAGTCTGTTCTTGCATATTGTTGGCACAAAGGTAAGGAAAATAGATTAAATATGCAAATTTCATTCAGGTACGGAGTAATTCCAAAGATGCTTTTTCAAGTCTACGCATCCATTTTGTTTGAAAGAGATCCCTTCTTCCAACAAGAGTTGTTTCTGCTCTGTCCAACCCGGAACAAGCCGTCCCGACGCATTGACAACCCGATGACAAGGCGCAGATAAATCATCCGGAATCTGTTTCAAAGCACGCCCCACCATACGGGAACATTGAGACATTCCCAATAATGCGGCAATTCCCCCATAGGTAGAAACTTTACCTACCGGAATTTCTCGGACAACCTGATACACCTCTTGACAAAAGGATGCGGAAAGGCTCGCCTTATCTACTTTATAATCTTTCATCACTCAAACATTACTTTATTTCAGTTCCAAAACTAGATAAAAAGAAAAGAATTTGCAAATAATAAAAGCATTTCAAATAAAATATGCAACTTTATTTGCTTTATTTACAAATAATCCCGACCTTTGTACCCATTAAAAGCAACCCTATTATTAACAAAACAAGCACTGCTGTTATGAAAAAGAAAACTATCCTGTTCGCTTCTTGTTTATTAGGAGCACTGGCTTTCAGCTCCTGTGAGAAGAACCTTTATGATGAAAGTAAACAACCCGAGAAAGAAAAGAAGATGACTGACTTGGAAGTACCTGCCGATTTCGACTGGAAAGGTTCTCAAAATGCCAAAGTGAAAATTGCCAGTCAATCAACTGCTACTATTTCTGTATTTCTAGAAGAAAATTGCAATGAAGAGGCTTTGATGCTTCGAATGGATGTCGATGCCAACACATCAAAATTGGAACTCCCAATTGAAATTCCTGCATATATAAAAAATGTGTATGTAAAATATGGTAATGGCTCTGAAATACAAACTGTTCCTGTTGAAAGTAATGGTACTATTTCTATAGTAGTACCTGCTAACGCTACGGCATTATCCAGAGTTACCACAAGAGCTAATAAAGAAGTTGAAACGAACAACATCTTCAATTATCCGGGATATGGCAACGGAACTATTATGTTCGAAGATATGTATCCAGCTTTAGGCGATTATGATTTTAATGATTTTGTTGCATGGTATAATTTCCAAATTGACGGTTTTTATTGGAGTCACAATCAATGTTATGCAGAATACTTAATGATAGGATTCCAAATCAGAGCTATAGGAGGTATATATGACTACAATCCTTATATCCGCTTGGCAGAAGTACAATATAATGAACTTGATTTAGAAGAAACTCAAATGTATCTTGAGCGTAACAATCCTGAAGAGGCTGAAAATATCAAAATCCTAAAAGGCCCAAAAGGGGAATTGATTATTTCACTAAAGAAACCGGCCATTCCTAACGGATACAAGTATTATAATACGGAGGTAAATGAAAAAACAAAGCCTAAAAAAATGATGGCCATTTACTTGGTGTTCAACTCACCTGTTAACGTTAAAAGCCTACAAGACAGTAAAATGGACTTTTATATTGCAAAAACTAATAAAGGACAAGAAATCCACTTAAAAGGTTATAGCCCGGTTTATTATAACAGCAACGAAAGTTATGTAAATGAAGACAACTTTATATGGGGATTAAAAGTACCTGCATCTTTACATCATGCCAGAGAAGAAGTAAACTTCTTGGAAGCATATCCAGACTTTGAACAATGGGTAACATCGGGAGGTCAAGAGAACCAAAGATGGTGGAATAAGCCAAAAACGAATAAGTTGATTATGAATTAATAAATATACAGTAAATCATATACTGAATTAAATAAGAGGTAAGGTATGTCAATAGATTTCCTTACCTCTTATTTTTATCATATGAATTCCATAGAAGTATAAACAGATAAATGCTCACCACCAAATTTTGCAGATTCTATCCTATCCTTTCCTCTTCAACAAATCTGTCGGACTCTCTCCAAACTGTTCTCTATAACATTTAGTAAAATAAGAAGGAGAACTAAAACCAACTTCATAACCTATCTCTGCCACTGTCATATCCGACGAAGCAAGCAGGGAAGCAGCTTTCTTCAAACGAGCTATACGAAGCAGTTCATTCGGGGAATAATTAGTTAGGGATTTGATTTTGCGATAGAGTTGCACACGGCTTAATCCCATATCTTTACCCAAGTCTTCCACATTCAAATTTGAATCTCCCATCTTTGCCTCAATCAAAGCTTTGAATTTTTCCACAAAGTCTTTATCCATATCACAGACATCCTCTTTCGCCAACGTTTGTCCGTCACCAAAAAACTGTTTCAGGCGGCGGTGTGAATCTATCAGATTACGAACGCGTGCCAATAGTAATTGCGAACTGAAAGGCTTGGAGATATAAGAATCTGCACCACCATCATACCCTTGAATTCGTTGTTCATCCAAAGAACAAGCTGTCAATAGGATAACAGGAATATGACAGGTTTGTAATTCGCTTTTCAAGCGACGACAACATTCAATTCCATCCATTCCGGGCATCATTACATCGGAGATAATCAAGTCCGGGACATATTTCATAGCTTTACGAATACCTTCCGAGCCGTCTGCAGCTTCTATAACAGTATAATCAGTATGAAGCAATCCATGCACATATAAGCGAATATCAGCGTTATCATCAATAATCAGAACGCAAGGTTTGGAAGAGTCGTAACTTTTTTCCAATTCCTCTTCTTCGTAAGTTAAAGCATCATTCAAGCTCGAAGAACCGGAATAACCGGAAGTTGCAGGAGTTGCCGGAACCCCAGCAACGGCAGAGGTTGTAGCATCGGTGGAGGTTACAGAAGTAGCAGACACAGAGAATGCCGGAGAGTTTTCAGAAACAACAGTCTCGCAAGTCTGCACAGGCAAATCAACGGTAAAGATAGTTCCTTGCTTTTCATCACTTTCCACCGTGATGGTACCTTTATGCAATTCCACAAAAGCCTTTACCAATGCCAGTCCAATACCCGAACCGGCATGGTGCATATCTATCTTATAGAAACGGTCGAAAATATTCCGGATATGCTCCGCAGAAATCATTGAACCGGTATTGGCAACGGTAAAGCGAATCCAGCAATGATCGTCTTTAGTCAGGGAAGACAAGCGTACAGTTACTTTTCCGTTTTCCGGAGTAAATTTGAAAGCGTTGGAAAGGAGGTTGAAATAGATGCGTTCCAACTTTTCTACATCTGCCAATGTGCGGTAATCCGTATCCGGCATATAATCGAATGAGAAATGAATATGCTTCTTCCGGGCTACTGCCATGAAAGATTCGTTCCATCCTTCAAAAGAAGAAAGAATGTCTAACGAAATAGGAGTATATTCCATTTTTCCATTCTCGTATTTACGAAAATCCAGAATCTGATTGACAAGACGCAAAAGGATATTCACGTTTCGCTGAACTAACAATAACATTCGGCGCTGATCTTCACTCAAAGACGAATCAGCCAGTAAATGCTCTACCGGGTCGGCAACTAATGTCAGTGGAGTACGAAAATCGTGAGATATATTTGTGAAGAAAACCAGCTTGGCATGAGTCGCTTCTTCCAGTTGATGAGAAAGCTGGATAAGCTGATCCCGCTGTTCTTCGAGTTTGTCACGCTGTTCTTCAAGAATATCCCGTTGCTCTTCGAGTTTATCGCGCTGTTGCTCTACTTGTTTCTTCTGTTCGGACAACTCTTTATTCAGGCGATTCTTGGAACGGAGGGATTTATAGACTACCAACAACAATCCCGCTACTAATAAAAGAATAACCAAGCCGCCATACATCACGACCTGCTGCGTAGCTACACGCGACAGATATCCACCGATACGTCCGTTCAATGTTTCAATCTTCTGATCCAGTTCCGAGATATGGGTAGTCTGAAGTTGCATAACGTGCGCGTTCGTGCGGTCTACAACGGCAGTATTCATGACCGTTTCGCGAGGATAAGACTTCTTCTCAAGAATATTCATGGCCAGTTGCATCACTTTGTCCCCATTAGTCGGATAAATAAAAGTTGCATCCAGCACATTGTCAAGCACCAATTCAAGCCCGTTTCCTTTGCCGGGCAGGGCATCAATGCCAACAAAAATCATTTCCTTTTCACGTCCGGCTTTCTTCGCAGCTTGATAGGCTCCCGGAGCGATACGGTCGTTATGTGCATATACCGCATCAATCTTCGGATGACGGCGAAGCATACTATCCATTTCCACTTCTGCCGGTTCACGTTCCCAGGCAGCATCCGCTTTATCAATCAGTTTGATATCCGGATAATTGCTGATAGCAGCCATAAATCCCTGATGGCGTTCCATGGCAGGGGTGGAACCACCCAGTCCGGTAAGCTCCACTACATTCCCTTTCCCTTTCAGACTTGATGCGATATAATTTCCTACCGCACGACCTATTTCATAATTATCGGCACCGATATAGGCAGTATATTTATCAGAAAGTATCTTCCGGTCTACAAGAATGACAGGTATTCCTTTCTGATAGGCCTCCTCCACAATTGGAGTCATGGGAGCCGCTTCATTGGCGGAAATTATCAGTAAATCAACTCCTTTATCTATAAAATAATGAACATCTTCCGCCTGCTTACGGTTATCATCCGCCGCCGAGCGGATTTCAACCGACACTCCATCATAAAACATCGCTTCGCGAAGAATCTCATCATTCATCTTGTGCCTCCAAGAGTCATCGCTACATTGGGCCACCCCAATACGGAAACGAGGCGCATCCTGCCGACAGGCCGCCAAGCCCAAAAGACAAAACAAGACTGTTATCCACTTCGTATATTTCATCGCTTCAATCATTCCCTTTCTTTCGTATATCTTTTGTATTTCTTTCTGTAATCCAAATTTCTCTCCCCGCATTATTTGCATTCACCACCGGGAAATACATCAGTTCCACTTTCACAGGGTTCAGCGTATATTTTCCAGTAAAGCGTGGAAGCAAAGGAACCGTAAACTGATAAGTACCTACCGGTAATTTTTCGCTAAAGATAACAGTTTTCTCTTTAAAATACTCACGATATACTTCAGAACGGGAGAAATTAACAGGTTTTGAGGCATAACTACAACCTGCCGGAACAGGAACTTCGAGCATCACATATTGCGCACCCTCCTGTTTCACCTGCAAGGTAACTGTCAATGTAACAGGTACACCCGCCACCAAAGAGTCTTTTTCCAAAGTCACCTCCACCTTGAAAGCATCACTCTGACGAGCATTCATCACACGCTTCATTGAATAGACACTATACAATAAAGGCTCTTTTCCCGTTTTTGAAATAAGCAGACTGTCGCCTGCTGTCAGCCGGGCATGATAAGGAAATTCCGTAATTCGTTGATGATCCTTACCGCTCACAGACACCGACGTTCCTGACATCCCTCCGGAACCTGCCAGCAAATCGGTCAGAACAGTTGCCACAGCCGAAGAAGCCTGATACGTATTCCATCCGCGCTCCTTAGTCCGCAAAATATACAATTGCATATTTTCTTTCAACTTACACAGGGAAGGGTCATTTTTAATAATCCGGTAGGCTATCAATGTATTTATCATCTGATTTCCCTCCCAATAATAAGTACGCCGTCCGTCGTCACAGTAAACACCTTCCAGCATATCCTTTTTCAGATAAGGACGTACGCTATCACCCACATTCACCGAATCCACCTGTTGCTTGATTTCCCAGAGAAGCAGCTTCTCTTTCAAGTATGAAAGAGGACGATAATACTTGTTTCTATTTGCCAACGAGTCTTCTTTCTGTTCCAATTGCCGGACGAAAGGTTCCAATAATCTGACTGCCGAAGAATAATCCGCCTCTACTTTCCACTCATGCAGAGCATGAAGTATTTCTATATCTTCCAGTTTCATTCCTCGATAAGGACGCGTATGAGCATACTCCACTTTCAAACCATTCAGATTCAACTCCACAGGATAACCTGCATCTTGCGCCATCTTCAAAGCCCGCAGAATATGCGCAGACATCCAGAAAGAAGTATTTTCAGAGTTCCCCCACCACGACCATAACTGATGTTTGTTCTGATGATTCGTCAGTCGATGGATGATAGGTCGAATTGCTTTATCTACTTTCACCTTTTCACCCTTACTCTGCATATACTGTTGGTAAGCCAACAAACCGATTAACTTGGATGCCAGCTGCTCATTGCACAAATATTTGTATCCTGTCAAGTAATTCACTGATTCTTTATAGATGTCCAACTGATTGTCAGTGATACTCACCATCACTTCTTCATCCTCGCCGGATTGCACTTTGACCGTCTTTGCATCGGACAGAATACCCAATGTGCCCTCCGCCAATTCAGTTCCCTGTGGCAGTATCGGAATCGTATATTCCTCTCCATCCTGATAGCCATCGTCGCGAGTGAAAAGATAGCTGATGGTCACGCTATCGGCATGAACTGCCTGCATCGGCACTGTTTCATGAAATCCCTCCATGAAACTCACTTCCTGCCGTTTCAACGTATCCGTTCCGACGCAGAACTGTGTCTTTCCGGCTATGTGCTGCCCATCCAGATAATTGCGGATAGTCCCGACCACCGTACTCTGATCCCCCTCCACCAAGAAGCGGGGAGTTTTCAACTCCGCCATCAACGGTTTGTAAGAGCGGACGAAACGTCGGAAAGTACCCGTCTGCAAACGACGGTTCATGCCATAAACGACAGTTTCCCATTTCGTCACATTATCGGGGAAAGTTGTTTCAAACTGTACCGTTCCGGTTTTATCCGTAAACAAACGAGGCTGCCAGAAAGCCACATCCGAAAAATTCCTACGTAAGCCATTCAATTGCATCAGTTCATTATACAACTGTTCGTTATCCGCTTCTTCTTTCGCTTTCTGATCTTGCTCTTCCAGTTTCTCCAAAGGTGCGGTTGCAGCAGCAGAAGAAGAACCTACCATTAATCCGGCAACAGACCCCGTCAACGAAGATCTTGAACGCATGCCGTATCCTACAACGACCACTTCCTCCAGCGCCTGACTATCTTCTTCCAAAGTAACCAACAGATTGGTTCCGGGAGTTGCTCTCATCTCCTGCTGTTTAAAGCCGACATAACTAAACAAAAGCTGATCCCCTCCCCTGTCACAATCCATTTCGAAATATCCGTCCATGTCAGTGATCGTTCCCTCCGTCGTTCCTTTCACCACCACGCTGCACCCGATTAAAGGCTCTCCGGTAGCATCCGTTACATAACCGGAGACTTTACCGCCGTAATTGCGTACATACTGCCTGATCCTCATTTCCCTGTGACCAGGAAAGTTTGTACCGATCCTGCCAATTCCTCTTCCCAGCAAGAGCCACCCTGCTGACAACGAATCGCGTTCGTGTAGAGGCAGAGATTCCATATCTACATCCAGATAGGTATATGATTGTATCGTCAGAGCATCCTGTTTCAGATACTTTCCATTGTTATAAAGCAAAATCGCATCATACGTTCCGGCAGGAAACTTGGAATATATTCTATTCATTTGCACCAAGGTATCCGGATAAACCAGTTCTCCGGTAGTGCAGTCTTTAAAGAGCAAGTTAGCCACTCCGGTAGAATCTTTTTCTTCCGGAAGCCGGAAATTCAACGTCTTATCCGGCAGGGAGAAATAAATCCGGGTGGGATGCCAACTCTTTCCCTTGCGAAGTTCGGCCACCAGACTACGGAATCTTTCCGGTGATAAATGGTAATCATTCAAAGTCGGAATCTTTGCCACAGACGAAAAATTCAGATAAGCCGGGCACAGTTCCTCATCCTTATATTTATAAACCACATTGCCCTCGAATTCATAAGAGAAACCTCCCTCGTGCCGATACAACACACCATTCATATATTTCCAAGGTCCCGGCTCCACAGGACCTGCCAATATCTTTTTCTTGTAGCGCGACAGCTCCATGAGTGAAACCGGAAACAGCTTTCCATTATGTTTGAGCGAAGTATATACCGCCCCATCCATCACCGGAAGACGGCAAAGATACCGTTCATAACGCTTCTTCTCTTCCGAAGTAAACTTATACTCATCATATTTCCCTTTCCTCTGCCGCAACCAGACTACTTCCACTCCTTGCGGCAACTGATTCATATCGAAACTTAAAATCGTTTTCTTGCCCCGGTCGAAAGCCAGAGAATCAATGATGAAAGCCCTGTCGTGCATTCGCAACATTATCTTCTGCTTTCCCGACGGATGCAATACAGGAAAAGAATACTGCTTAGGCTGTTCCGTCCACGAAAAATAGCAGGGAACATCGTTCTGCTCAATCACATAGATATTCACCGCCCGCCCGTTCAGCATCACATAAGGAGCAAACTGGGTGGTTCCATCCGGTGTATCAACCGTCTGACGGAACAGATTTCCCGAAGGATAAGCAAACTGATAATAAGGCAACTTATCCAAATGAAGCAACTGGTTCCAATGCTGATAATCCAATGTGCCGGTATGTAGATACTCTTTTTGCTTCATTGAGTAGGAAGCACGTTGCTCGCGCGGACGGGGTGCACTCCCGTAATAGGGTAAATCGGGTACGTGATAATCCAGCTGCGTGTTGACCGCAAAAGCTGTCAGATCGACGTTGGATACCGGACGCCCTTGTATATTGGTCACGTTCAATTTTGTTTTCACTTTCTGACCGGGATACACTCGTTCCGGCAAATCAGATTCAATCACCAGCCGTTCGGAAGGTGAAGTGTACGAGCGTTTCAACATACATTCCTTATCCCCCATGAAATAAAATACTTCTACGTAATAGACGGAAGAGGGATCGATCTCTCCGGATTTGTGTTCCATCTCTTTTCCCGAACCTTTCTGCAACAGGCGGTTGCCTTGATACACATACCAGGAAAGTTCCAGCTGCAAAGGATTGGAAAGGGAGACACAGAACGAATCTTTTTCTATGCCGCCATTCAGTTCCAGTTTGGAGTCAAGTGCGGCGGAAGCAATCGTCGTTTCATATCCAGTTTCCGGTATTTTGAAACGATAGTCCGTCACCGCCTGATTGAACGGTTCGCGATAGGGCAAACGCACTTTCTTCACTTCTTTCTTTTCACCATAGGTCAGTTCGGCCGCCACAGGACGCTCCACTCCCAGGTCGAAGAATGAAAAGCAAATAGTATCCGCCTGCGTAGTGCACTGCATATCATAGCACGAATAGTAGAAAGTCGCTTTGCTCTGCTGCTCCAAACGGTTATTGTCTGCCGTAAGCAAAACTACATTCACCGTATAGAAGCAATCGGAAGCTCCGAATATCCGAGCAGGAATATCTACCGAAGCTTTCCCGGAAGCATCCAGTTCCGCCTGCACGGACATCAGTGTATCGGGCAAAGAAAGTATCTGCACATACGACTTCAGTACCTGCTGTCTGCCGACAGTCACTTCTACATTCACCTCCCGCAAAGGAAGTCCGTTGGCATCCGTTGCACTGATATCCATGCGGTTACTCTGCGATGCATATTGCACATTCGAAGCCAGCTTCACCAACAACTTGTTTCCGTTCAGTTCGTAGTCTTCATATTTGAAATTGGTGGAGGCTACGATGCGTCCCCGCTTATCACGAAGCTGTACAGTATATCTCTGATCGAGCTTCAGGTTCAATGAATCCGCCAACAGGAATTCTCCGGCGAAGCCTCCCGGATGGTAAGGGACGACGGACATTATCTTCTTATAGTCACGCCAGGAAGAACCGACACGCATCCACAATGAAAGTTCCTGTTTCAGAGGACGTTTATGTTCGGAGAGAGCATAAGACTTGAAACGGACAGTTTCGCCCGGTCTGTATTTATTCTTGTCAGTAATCAGGTAACTATAAAACTCCGGTGCATCTTGCCGCCCATAATCATTTTTATACCAGGGTGGTACAAGATGTTTCCTCAAATCGAATACCGCACGAAACTTATCCACTTCAACCGTCAGGATATGCTGTTCTTTCTGCGACCAGTTATCGTCAGTATACGTCTGACTGTCTTCATCGTAATAAACAGCCTTGCTGCCTACCCGCACTTTGGCATCTTTCCTGATAGTTCCCCCGGCATCAACCACCTGCAAGGTGAGTACACCATACTCCTTGAAAAGGAAAACATGAAAAGGAATCACCGGAGCATAACGGTAATGAACTTCGTTCCGCTCTACATCAGCCAGCAGAAAATGCCCTTTGACCGGAGGATTGCTCCAAGTATCCGTGAAACGGGCAAAAGGAGTCTGCTGTATTTTATCCCATTGTTTCTGTCGGAGTTTGCCTTTGAGAAGTTTCAAAGCCTCTTTGTTAGTCAGTTCGAAAACGATCGTTTCGGGAGAGGTATCATCCCAGATCATCGGTTGTCCGAATGCTCCATTGGCAAAAAGCAGGACTCCCAATAACAACAGGCTCTTTAGCTGGCATAGCATTGTGTTCATAGTATTCGATAGATTGATTGAGAACAAAAATAGAAAATAAAACTGTGAGTATGCTATAAATCACTCGATTATTCGCAATCTTATCCCTTGAAAAAAAGTAAAAATGGTCCCCCATATTTACGCGGGAACCATTAACAAACGTATAAAGGGTAATACGAACACTTAATTGATGTTATAAAACATCTCTTTTTATTTGGATTATTTGCAAAGTTGACAGAAGTCCGTATCTTTGCAATGTGTTTTTCATAGTATTAGATTTAAGGTTAACAAAGGTTGGAGCAAGGCGTTGCTCCTTTTTTTATGCCTGTACGTTTCGTACGTACAAAAAACAAGAGGTACACCCCACGAAATGAAATATACCTCTATGCTTACTATCAATAAAAGAATTACATCAGTCTATCTTTCAAAACCTGCGGAAGTTCGGGCATCGCACCTCTCTGTGTGCAGACATAAGCAGAAACCTCAACAGCCAGTTTATGCGCTTCGGGCACCGGTTTTCCATTGAGAATGGAGGCACAGAAAGCAGCTGTAAAAGAATCGCCTGCGCCCACTGTGTCGGCAACCGGTACTTTGGGCGTCTCCTGGAAAGAGACAACGCCCGGTGTGAACACATAGCTGCCATTGATGCCGCAAGTGAGAATCAACATCTTCAGGTTGTATTTTGCCAACAGAATCCAGCATTTATCCTGCAAATCAATGCCGGGATAACCAAACATACGGCTGATAGTCACCAGCTCTTCGTCGTTTATCTTCAGGACGTTGCAACGGTGGAACGATTCGCGCAGTACCTCTTTAGAGTAGAAATCCTGGCGGAGATTGATATCAAATATCTTGAGCTGTCCGTCTATATCGGGCATCGTATCCAGAAAGCGATTGATAGTGGCACGGCTCACTTCATTACGTTGAGCCAGCGAACCGAAGCAAACAGCACGTGTGCTCAAGGCCAGACGTTTCAGCTCATCCGTAAAGGGAATGTTGTCCCACGCCACGCCCTCTTTGATTTCGTAACAAGGCACGCCCTCGTCATCGAGCGTCACCTGCACCGTACCGGTAGGATAATCAACCTGTTCAATCTGCATCTTCAACTTCTTCTCGTTGAATACTTTCATAATTTCTTCTCCCAGTTCATCCCTGCCTACGGCACTCACTACACGACTGTCAAAACCAAACTGTGATACATGATAGGCAAAGTTTGCCGGAGCACCACCGATTTTCTTTCCTTCGGGCAACACATCCCAAAGTGCTTCGCCCATTCCTACAATTATATTATTCATGATATACGGGTTTTATTGTTTCCAAAGTTATAAAATTATTTTCTGATACGGAACGTATAATACAAGAGATAAAGCACGCCCACCGTCATTACGGCAATAGCACCATTCTGTCCCATGGAAGTATCCGAAGCTACTCCCATTGCCAACGGAAACACCGTCCCGCCGAAAAGTCCCATAATCATCAAGCCGGAAACTTCGTTTTTCTTACCCGGCAAATAAAGCAATGCCTGCGAGAAGATAACGGAAAACACATTGGAGTTACCGAAACCAATTAAGGCGATGCAGGCATAGATAATTGCCTTTTCATGGAAGATAAACAAACCGATCATGGCAATCAACATCAGCACCACACTAATGCCGAAGAAAGATTTCGGAGACATCTTACGCAAGATGAAAGAACCCAGAAAACAGCCCGCCGTACGGAAAATAAAATAAAGACTGGTTGCAAAAGCAGCATCATCCAATCCCATACCGATGCGCTCCATCAGAATCTTCGGGGCGGTAGTGTTCGTACCTACGTCGATGCCGACATGGCACATGATACCAATGAAACAAAGCAGAATAAACGGTTTGCCAAGCAGGGCGATGCATTGTCCGAAAGTAGACGGTTTGTCATCTTCTTTCTCCTCTTCAATCTGTGTGACATTGAGCAGAAGAATAGCGATGACGGCCACAATCATATAGATAGGGAACAGGATGCGCCAGCCTAAATCGAAAGTCGGAATGGTCTGTGTCGCTCCCCACATCGCGATATAAGGTGCCAGGAAAGAAGCAATGGCTTTCACAAACTGGCCGAAAGTCAGGCTACTTGCCAGGCGGTCGCCACGCACGATATTGGAAAGTAACGGATTCAGAGAAGTCTGCATCAACGCATTTCCGATGCCCAGGAGGGAGAAGGAAATCAGCATCAGCATATAGCTGTCGCCAAAAACGGGTAGTAACAAAGAAGCGAAAGTCACAATCAAACTAAGCAATACGGTTTTCTTCTGACCAATGCGGCTCATCAGCATGCCGGTGGGTACGGAGAAAATCAGGAACCAGAAGAATACCAGTGACGGAAAGATATTCGCCTGTGAGTCTGACAGACCAAGGTCTGCCTTTACGTAATTGGAGGCAATGCCTACCAGGTCAACGAATCCCATGGCGAAGAAGCAAAGCATCACCGGGATTAGTTTGGAGAGGGAAGAGTTTTTACTGTTTTCCATTATTTTATCTTTTATATGATGAATTCTGTTTCCATAGGGCGGAGCACATAACCCTACGGCAATGTATGCATCAGTCCTTTATATAGTTGGTGTATCTCCCGTTCCTTGTTACTTTAAAGCTACGGTCTTGTTGGGTTACCACGGCCGTGGTAGCTTCTTCCCACGGCTGTGAAGAGTTCTCACCACGGCCATGGGAGGATCTCGTCACGGCCGTGACGAACTAACAGAACCGTAGCTTTGAGGAAAGTATCTCCGTACTTTAGTAGAACTCTTCCACTAGGACAGACGTACTCTTCCATAAGGAAAGACGTATTAGTCTATAGGGAAAGAAGTTTTTACTCTAAAGAAACAGGGAAAGAGCGCATGGAGTTAGGAGAATGAGCTTATTTCTTCAACTTGTAGATCACAAACGAATCTACTTTATACGCTCCTCCTTTACTGTAAAAGTCGATATGATTGTAAGGTTCCGAAGGGAATACCTGATTGGTCATCGCAAAGCGTCCACCGTCTCCAAAAGCCTCAATGCTGGATTTATCAACAAACAGACGGAGTTTTAATACATCTTTTCCGGCTTCAATAGCTGTCCAGGTCAACACCGGGAAGTTCTCATTGAAGCTGACCTCTCCGCTCTTGCGGCGATCCATCGAGAATTTATTTTCTTTCATGTCATACTGCATATCCACTTCTTCGCCTTTGTCATTGTAGAGACGGAAGCCGATTACGTCTGCACGTTGATTTTCGATTGTCAATTCTATTTCGTATGCACCGTCATTGCCGGGAATCATTTCTTTAATTGTGCGTGTTCCGTTTACTTTGAACGAGCGTTTCTTGGAAGCATCACGCAAAGCCAGCAGTTCGGGAGAAGGAGCTGATTGGAGGTAAGTCTCACCATCTACGGTAAACAGGCTCAAGTCGCGGGGAACGGAGTTCGGACTACGGTATTGGGAGGTAGGAACATCGTTTGCATATTGCCAGTTGCTCATCCAAGCGATAGCGATATGGCGATTGTCGGGAGCGTCACTCCAAGTCACGGTGGCATAATGGTCTTTTCCCCAGTCCATCCATTTGGTTTTGGAGGGTGATTCGTTTACAAACTCTTTTCCGTTGAAGGAGCCTACAAAATATTGAGTAGCCGAGTCACCAAAAGGACCGTCGCCGAGGCTGCAAAGCAGTACCCATTTCTTTTCATTTGTTCCTTCTACCGGGAGTTCGAATAAGTCGGGACATTCCCAAACGTTTCCGTGTGCGCCGTGTCCTTTGCCGAAGCTGCTTTCAAATGTCCAGTCTTTCAAGTTGGGGGAAGAGAAGAATTGCATTTCCTGCCCTACTGCCAATACCATGATCCAGCGTTTGGTGCCTTCGTACCAGAATACTTTCGGGTCGCGGAAGTCACGTGCTTCAGATACTAATACAGGATTGTTTTCGTATTTGGTAAAGGTACGTCCGTTGTCGGTGCTGTAAGCAATGCTTTGCACCTGACGGTCGCTGTTTTGTGTATAGATGGCGACGATGGCGCCTGCACCGAAGCCGGCGGTATTATGATGATCTATCACGGCGGAGCCACTGAAGATAGTACCGAATGCATCCGGGGCGATTGCTACGGGGCGATGTTCCCAGTTTACGAGATCTTTGCTGATGGCATGTCCCCAGTTCATATTTCCCCATTTGGAACCGTAAGGGTTGTATTGGTAGAAAAGGTGGTATTCGCCGTCTTTGTATACCATTCCGTTCGGGTCGTTCATCCATCCGTAAAGGGGAGAGAAATGATAAGTGGGACGGAACTTTTCACGGTTGCTTGTATCGAACGTATCGGACAATTTCATTTCCTTGCAGCAAGCAGTGTTGTCCGGCGAAAGGTTGACACGCACCGGGTCGTTGGAGTTCATTTTAAATTTGAAAGAGATTAGTTTGCCGGAATAGTCGGAAAGGTCTACCGGAACAAAGTAATCGACTTTATGGATGGCCAGACGGACATCGAAGTTCTTTACCTCTTTATTATTAACAATCATGCTGATACGCACATCGGGCGATGCATCTTCTACGGGCAATAACAGATACTTCTGGTTAGTGTTGACGCGTACAAGGCAATGTCCTTCTCCTAAATCTTTAATTAATAGAGGAGAGTTGTCCGCACGGGCGGATAGAGAGATATTCATCACAATCATACAAAATAAAACCGCGAAGGTTTGAATTTGTTTGGAAGAGAGTCTTAAATTCATGCTTTATGGTATTAAGGTTGTTACAGTGCAAAGATAGGCGCTCCGGGATGAAACGCCTATCACTTTTGTTTCAAACACTGTAAAAGATGTTACTTTTCTATTAATATGTGCTCACTTGAATATCTGATACAGTGATTTCACCTTTATAACAGCAGAGTGACCACGGATTCTTCTGCATTTGATAGATGCGGTTCGTGAAAGATAACTGGTCGTTGATGTAGGTCACACAAACCGACTGGTCACTGTAAATCGTCACCCGGTATTCATTATCGGACGGGATATTGAATTTGTTATCAAACAAGTATTTGGCATTGTCACCGTCTTTCTCGAAGTTGGCTTTACCCTCGTCAGCGTTGACGTGGATGCTATACCATGATTTGGAGTCCGTTCCACGGACGAAAGAGATTCCAAAACGATCTGTATTCGAGGATGCTTTTACGGTAAAGGAAATCTTGTTGTGCACTTTCAACCGGTTGAAGATGACGGAAGCTCCTTCGGCCAACATATAGGTTTTACCGCTTTCTGTTACGTTTCCGTCTTTAGCCATCACTTTTACTTCTTGTGCAGAAGTGTATTTACGGTCGATTGCATCGGGAACTCCAAGGGTCAATGTACCGTCTTCGTGCTGAATGAGGCGTTGTGCCACCAAGTTGCCAGCCCATTCGGGTTCTACATCCCCTACGTTTCCATTATCATTGCCGGCACGGGTAGGACACCAGCCCCAGATGTAACGGTTGGTTCCATCGGAAGCAGTCTTGCCTGCATAGAATGCACGGCTGTCCAGCATACCTTCCCGATTGTCCGGCCATATTCCGGCATCATTGGCGGTGGTTGCTTTCAGTTCTTCAAGTGTTTTACCTTTGAAATATTGTACCTTGCGCATGAAGGAAGCTTGTTCCGAATAGACCAGATACCACCAGTCTCCCATCTTGAATACGTCCGGACATTCATAGAAACGGTCCCACATCATGGTCATAAATGTGCCGGCAGACGCCCACTCTTTCAGGTCAGTAGAGGTGAATTCGGCAATGTGTCCTTTTCCGTTTTTACGGGTGGCAATCAGCATGTGATAAACGCCGTCTTCGGTCTGGAACAGGAACGGATCGCGGAAGTCATTCTTGTCATAGCCGTACGTATCTCCTTTCAGATAGAAAGTGCGGTTCTTGGTCCATGTTTTAAAGTCGGGAGAGGTAGCTACCATGACTACCTGTGCATTCTGGTCGGAAGAAGGTTTGAATTTATTGCCGGTGTAGAAGGTGTAGTAGAGTTTATCAACCGGATTATAGATGGTACCTCCTGTACCGATGGCAGCATCCTGTTCGTCACGACCTCCACACGGAATCAGTTCGCCGAGAGATTCATAAGTAGCACCGTCTTTGGTGGCCACCCCGAAAATGGGGTGGTAAGTAGCTTCGGGGTTCGGACGGTAGTCTTGCAGGTACATCACTTTAAAGTCTTTGGCAACCGGATCATAGAATGGCATCGGGTCACCAACAAAGCCTACCTGCGGTTTATAGTACATCGAGAAGCCATGCTCGTCGGTCGATTGGAAGTAAGTGGCTGTACCATCCCAGTCTCTTTGAGTCAATACGGGATCTATCTCATCACTGCAAGCGCTCATTGAGGCCAACAGCGTGGTGATTGCTATATGTAAGATCATATTTTTCATAATTATTGCTTATTCTTTTATTTACATAAGTAGTTGATTGCATTCAGAGTCATTTGCTCTACGTTGTAGTGGTAGTAGTCGGCAGAAGCGTCTACTCCTTTACCGTACCAGTCGTAACAACCGGAGCCGATACAGATCGTGCGTCCGCTATTGGCGCGCGGCTCGAATTCGGCTATGATTACTGCACCGTCGTCTCCGCATGCCACATCGATTCCTCCTGTCAAGCTACGCCATGCGTTCAGATCCTCATAACCTCCCCAGTCTGTTCCGATATGCCATTGTGCCGTACTATTGGTAGTCGCGTAACCAGCATCAAAGGTATAGACTCTTGTTTTGTCACCATCTTTCCATCTTAAATCCTGAAATAACGGATGCGACTCGTTGCCGACAATTGGAAAGCTCCATGCCCCATCAACGACTTCGGGTGAGTCTTCACTTCTTCCCCAACTGTTGTTGGGTACACGCTCATCTTTTGCAATGCTAAGGTCCTTAATATAGAAAGTTGCGTAGCGGGTCAGCAACAGGTTACCACCGTTTTGATAGTAGACTTTAAATTTCTCTACAGCAGCTTTCGCATCATCCGGCAAAGGAGGATTATCGCCATTGTCTGCATGGAAATGCCACCAGATTGCAGTATATTTACCTAAATCTACTTTTCCGTCTACTACATCTTTGAATGAGATGTATTCGGACATGGATATATTATCCATCATCCACTGGGCAGCGGCTTTTTCTTCAGGACTTGTCAGTTGGCTCACAGAAGAAGCTGTGCCAATAAAGGCAGTCGGAATTACATTTCCTTGAGTAACTGTTACTACATAAGGAGTCACTGCCGAACGGTAAGTTGCTGTATAAGTGACAGGGTTGGTAAAGTCCTGAATGCTGCCGGATGCCGGAGTCACAGTGACTCCATCCGATCCGGTGAATGTACCTTTCAACTGGGTAATATCCACTGTCAGCGGAACAACTACAGAGATTGTTTTTGATAGCTGGTCTACTTTTCCTACATAAGTATCATTCAACTTAAAGGCCAGTATCTTTGCTTCGTCTCTCTTCACGGTAATCGTATAGCTCATCTGTACGTCGCCATTCTTCACGGTCAAAGATACGGGAAGAGAAAAGTCGATTGTTTCACCAATAGCGATGCTCGCCGTAGCACCTTCGGAAAGATTGATTTCACTGACGGCCATCCGGGTAACGTCATAATCGTAAGGAACTCCCACTACGATTGTCTTATTCTGATAATCGATCGTCCCTGCGTATTCATCCAGTTTAATAGAGTTCACCCATACATCTCCGTCCAGACGAAGATTGGATTTGAAGTCATCGTTACATCCCGCAACTGTCAAGCATGCTACAGTCACCAACAGGATGGTATAGAGTTGTTTTATGATTGATTTCATTTTATTCTTTGTTTTAAGATTGATGATTACCAACCGAAATTCTGTGTATAATTTCCGTTACTGGCACTGATCTGTTCGAATGGAATTGGAAGGTATTCGTTCTTATTTTCCGTAAAACCTGCATTCTTGTAAATAGAACAACGGGCTGCTTCGGTCACATAATAAGCATTGATAACGTCTTTGGCTTCTCCCCATCTTACGAGGTCAAAGAAACGTGAGCTTTCCATACCGAACTCTATACGGCGTTCCCATTTCAGCATTTTCATGGCTTCGTCCTGTGTATATGCTTTCAGTTCATAAGGAGTTACTTTGAAGTTTACTCCGTACTCTTCTTTGTAATTGAAGATCAGCATTGTACTTCCGGCTGCACGGCTGCGTACATCATTGATGAGTGAAATGGCGTCGGCAATACGTCCGTCGTTCAACTGTATCAGGGCCTCGGCACGCATCAGCAATACATCTGCATAACGGATGACGATATGATTCAGGGAACTTGCCCAATAAGAACCTTTCTTCAGGCAGTCACAGTCCGGGTCTACATTCTCTTTGAGCGAAACATAATATCCGTAAAGTCCCTTGCTACGGCTCCAGTCATCATTCTTCTGAATCAGGTAGCCTTCGTTGTATTTATAAGGGAAGCCCGGCATACCTACCGTGTGGAATAAACGGGGGTCTACATTGTCCGTCGTAACCTCATAGTTCTCATTATCGTAGGTATTGAACAACGGTTTTCCCTGCGAGTCGGTTTTGAAAGCATTCACCAGATTCTGGCTCGGTTTGTGGAAATCACAGCAGCCTAGTATCTGCGGAGTTGTCAGTCCCATTCCCCAGTTCAGGTTACCGTTGTATGTTCCGTCGTTGATAGAATATTGAATCGCCCATACAGACTCCGCGCCATTTTCGTATTGAGGCAGGAAGTTCATGCTATAATCATTTTCCAATCCGTAACCAGCTTCAGCCATGATGAGAGGATCGGTATATTTCACTACCTGCTTCAGGTCTTCTTCGTCGATACCGGTAAGGTTGTTGTTCACTCCATCCTGACGGTAGGCTTTAAACAGGTAAGTCTTTGCCAGGTAAGCGGCAGCGGCAGCTTGTGTGGGACGTCCTTTTTCTATCTGCACTTCCGGCAGATTGTCGTAGGCAAACTGGAAGTCGTCTGCTATCTTTTGCCATTGTTCGTTATTGGTATAGGTAGTATTCGAAAGCTCGTTGTAAGCATCCGGGTCCATGTTTTCATCGTTCACTATGACGATCTTCTTAAACAGTTCCTTCAGCATGAAGTGGGCGTGTCCGCGCAGGAATCTCATTTCAGCAATGCGCTGGTCCTTCAGCGGATAAGTCTTTTCATCCATCAGGTCGAGTGACTGCAAGGCTGTGTTGGCACGGGTGATGCATTGATACAGTCTTTTCCATATATCGTTGATGTTCCAGTCGGTAGTGTTGATACCTTTAGAAATCTCCAGTGCGTTGAACACACCACCGTCTTCCGTACCGGAACCGCCCTTATAACAATCGTCGGAACGTACGTCATAATTCCAAAGCGAGAAGGAAGAGTTGATGTCGTCACCTGTTGCCCAAATGGCGTAGGCTGAAATTACGAGGTTGTCCACGTATTCGGGAGAAGCGATCTGATCGCCGGTCACAATACCCTGCGGAACCTGACGATCCAAAAAATCGTTGCAACTGCTTGTCAGCAAGGTTAATCCGATGGTTGCTATGTATAGTATCTTTTTCATGATAGTTCGTTTTATAAATGAAGTGAATTAAAATCCGATGTTAAGTCCGAAGGTGATATTTACAGGGATCGGATAAGAGAAGTTCGGGTTTTCGGGGTCTTCTCCCGTAAAGTCTTTACTCTTGATCGTCAGCAGATTTTGTGCGCTGCAATAGAAACGTAAACGTTCCATTCTCAACTTCTTGGAGATTACTGCCGGAACTGTATAGCCTAATTGGATATTACGCAGTTTCAGGAAGGAACCGTTTTCAACAAAGTAAGTGGAAACACGCTGTTCATTGTTTGTATCGCTGCGGGTCAATGCCGGAATCGTAGAGTTCGGATTAGTAGGCGACCAGGCATTGAGCAGGCGGGTTCCCTTGTTCAGGAAGCCGACGTTGGATGCACTCCAGAAGTCACTCTTCTTCTTCACGTCACTGATGATATCTACTCCTTGAACACCTTGCCAGAACATAGTCAGGTCGAAGTTCTTATATTCCAGGTAGATATTCAATCCGTAGCTGAAAGCAGGAGTCGGATCGTAAATCCATTCCTGGTCTTTTTCATCAATCACACCGTTATGGTCGATGTCGCGGTAGCGGATACGGCCAACGGCTGCACCTTCCTGGGTAGCGTGATTATCAACTTCCTCTTGTGATTTGAAGATACCGTCGGCAATGTAGCCCACTTGTGAGTTGTATGTATGACCGACTACACTCTTTACTCCATTACCACCAAACTTTCCATTGGCAGCCACTGTCTCCGGCAGTTCAAGAATTTCATTCCGGTAAGTGGAGATGTTTCCGTTCAAGTCGTAAGTCAGTCCGAAGGCAGTCTTGTTGCGGTAGCCCAAGTTGAATTCAAAACCCTGGTTTTTCATTGCGCCCGAATTAATCCAACGGTTGCCACCTTCTCCCAATACTCCCACTCCTGCCATTTCAGTCAGGATATCGGTTGTTTTCTTGTAATAGTATTCCAATGAACCGTACAAGGATTGCTTGAACAGACTGAAGTCGATGCCGACGTTCGTCTGTGTGGTTGTCTCCCACTTGATATTGTCATTACCAATCTGGTTACGTTTGAATCCGGAAGGCAGAGTACCACCTCCGTTAGAACCTGTAATATCGTATGCCGTACCGTAGCTTTGACCGCCAAATGAATCTGTTGTTCCATAATTAGGAGCGTAGATAGTGTAACGGGCAAGGTTGGAGATTTCCTGATTACCGGTCTGTCCCCATGAAGCACGCAGTTTCAGATCGTCCAACCAAATCAGTTCCTTCATAAAGTTCTCCTGTGTGATGCGCCATCCCAAAGAAACGGAAGGGAAAGTGGCATAACGATGGTTTTTACCGAAGCGGGAAGAACCGTCACGACGGAGCGTCAATGAAAGCAGATATTTGTCAGCGTAAGAATAGTTCATTTTACCGAAGAAAGAGACAAGCGAGTAACCCTCACCGGCACCGTAAGCCTGTGCTGTGCCGCTACCTGCATCGGGCCACATATAGTCGGGAGTAAGGATAGAGAAATCTTCTTTATAGCCGGAGAAATGACTGTCGTCTTCCCGGTTCAGCTCCATACCTGCCATAACGTCTCCACGATGTTTGCCTATTTCCAACTGGTAAGTGGCAATGGCATTCCACATCCATTTGGTCCAGTGTTCCTGTTTGGCTTCCACTGCACTCTTGCCGTTGTTGGTCTGTGTTCCTTCCTGATAAGGATAGGTGAAGTAACGGGCTTGCTTATTTGCGTAGTCCAGACCAAAAGTAGAACGAACATTGAATCCTTTGAAGAGGCTTAGATTCACATAAGCATCACCGAACATACGCCAGTAAGTGTATCGGTTGTCTTTGTTGTATTCGAGTACGGCGCGAGGATTACGACGGTCCGGCCATCCGCCTACCGGTCCTCCCCATGAACCATCCGAAGCATAAACGGGGATAGCGGAAGGAATGTCCAAAGCAGTTTCAATAATTCCGCCGGGAGCTTGTACTTCCGAAGTACGGTTTAAGGTGAAATGCTGGCCGATAGTCAATATATCATCAATTAATTTATAATCGCTGTTCATACGGGCGGAGAAACGGTCGAAGTCTGTATCTTTGATTACACCCAGGTTTTTGTAATATCCCAGAGAGAAGAAGGAAGAACCTTTCTCCGAACCGTTGCTGACAGAAAGATTGTATTGCTGGATGACACCTGTACGGGTAATTTCATCAAACCAGTCGGTATCTGCCACAGGCATTGTATTCTTCGAATCCAGGTATTTGGAAAGACTCATACCATATAGTACCGGATTTCCGTTGGCATCGTAACCCCAATTGTAGTTATATCCCAAGGCATTGCCGTTCGGGTTCTCACCATCGTTTACATAGGCTTGCCACATGGCACGTCCGTACTGTTCCGTATTCAACACGTCCATCTTACTTTGATACATGGAAGCTGAAACCGAAGCATCAAAATTGATTTTAATCTGGCCTTTCTTTCCTTGTTTGGTAGTAATGACGATAACTCCATTTGCAGCACGCGAACCGTAGATGGATGCTGAAGCAGCATCTTTCAGTACTTGAATGGATTCAATGTCGTTTCCGTTCAATTCGTGCATACCGGCTTTGGTAGGAACTCCATCAATAATATAAAGAGGATCGTTGTTGTTCAACGTACCGATACCGCGAATACGTACGGTAGCCGATCCGCTCGGATTTCCATCCGCTGTAATATTCATACCGGGCACGCGGCCTTGAAGTGCTTTCACCGGGTTGTTCTCCCCTTGCTTCTGGATTTCGTCTACTTTCACTACGGAAACAGCACCGGTCAGGTCGGCTTTACGTTGAGTGGTATAACCTGTTACAACCACTTCATCTACCATTTGAGTGTCTTCTTCCAATAATACATTAATGATAGCAGCCGATTTTACGGTCACCGGTTTATAACCAATATACGTAATCTTTAAAGTAGAGTTAACCGGAACCGAAAGGGTGAAATTACCATCTAAATCAGTAATTGTTCCATTAGCAGTAGCTGTAGCTTCAACAACAGAGGCGCCGATGACCGGCTGTCCGTCCGTTTTAGAAGTAACGTTTCCTTTCACCGTAATGCTTTGCCCCCAAAGGACTGACATGAAAGTAAACAGGAAACAAACGCTGCAAAGAAGTTTTTTGTTCTTCATAATACGATGCATTAGTTTGATGTTATTAAATTAAAAGTACGAATTTTATCTATATCGATAATGCAAATTACGGTTGATTTATATCAAACGACTGAAAAAAATGTTTCAAAGGCTATAACATTTGTTGCATAGAACGCTATTTTATAGGGTTTTATACATGTTTTCTTTCATTACGGGAATTCTTGGATTCATATTCTTTTATAATCGCAGAAAACGCTACCTTTGTATAGTGATATGAGCCCAAAGAAAGAACGACTCTTCATTAAATGATAAACTCTAAAAATAAGATTCATGACTAAGCAACAAGCTTTAAAACTCTTTGAAGAAAGAAGAGTACGTACGGTATGGGATGATGAACAAGAGAAGTGGTATTTTTCAATAGTAGATGTGGTGGCTGTCTTGACAGACAGCAGTAACCCTCAAACTTATTGGCGTGTGTTAAAAAAGAGACTACTATCGGAAGGAAACGAAACCGTTACAAATTGTAACGGTTTGAAAATGCAGGCAGCGGATGGTAAAATGCGCCTTACCGATGTTGCCGATACCGAACAGCTTCTCCGCCTTATCCAATCTATTCCTTCCCCTAAGGCGGAGCCTTTCAAACTATGGATGGCTAAGGTAGCCAGCGAACGGCTCAACCAAATACAAGACCCCGAATTATCAATTGACCAAGCTTTAATGGATTATAAACGTATGGGATACTCTGATAGTTGGATTAACCAACGTCTGAAATCAATAGAAATCCGTAAAGACTTGACTGACGAGTGGAAGAAACATGGATTGCAGGAAGGCGTTCAATTCGCTACACTCACAGATATTATTTATCAGACATGGTCAGATATGACATCTAAAGAGTACAAACAATTTAAAGGATTGAAAAAAGAAAACCTACGGGATAACATGACCAATAAAGAATTGGTATTAAATATGCTTGCCGAACTTTCTACTAAAGAAATATCTGAAACCAGCGATCCGGAAACATTCAGTGACCACATAGATATTGCTCAACAAGGAGGAGAAGTAGCCCGTAATGCCCGACTGGAACTAGAAGCTAAAACGGGAAAGAGAGTAATCTCTCCTCTTAATGCCCAAAGTGGTATCCTACTGAAAGGTAAATCTGAAGACAAATCGAAAGAAGGATCGGAAAATGAACTTAAAGATTGACTCTAAAATAATCCAATAAATCAACGATATGAAAACAATCTCCAACAAACAACTTACGATTCAAGTATCTCCTCACGGAGCTGAACTCTGCAGTATCGTCGCCAATGGAAAAGAATATCTGTGGCAAGCCGATCCTGCTTTTTGGAGACGTCACTCTCCTGTCCTATTCCCAATTGTCGGGAGCGTATGGGAAAATGAGTATCGAAATGAAGGGGTTCCTTACACGCTTACTCAACATGGTTTTGCCCGTGACATGGAATTTACGCTTGTTGCTGAAAAAGAGGATGAAGTGCGCTACCGCCTTGTCAGTAATGAAGAGACTTTGCAGAAATATCCGTTTCCATTCTGTCTGGAAATAGGTTATCGTATTCAGGGAAAACAAATTGAGGTTATGTGGGAAGTGACAAATACCGGTGATAAAGAAATGTATTTTCAAATTGGAGCACATCCCGCTTTCTACTGGCCGGAGTTTGATGCAAACTGTTTGGAAAGAGGATTCTTCGGATTTGACCCAAAAGACGGTTTGAAATATATTCTCATTTCAGAAAAAGGATGTGCTGATCCTTCTACAGAATACTCCTTAGAGCTGACAGATGGATTGTTACCACTGGACATACATACTTTTGATAAAGATGCTTTGATACTGGAAAATGAACAGGTTCGTAAAGTTACCTTATATAATAAAGAGAAGCAGGCTTATCTAAGTTTACATTTTAATGCTCCGGTAGTTGGTCTTTGGTCTCCACCTGCAAAAAATGCTCCTTTTGTCTGCATCGAACCCTGGTACGGACGTTGCGACCGCGCACATTATACAGGTGAATATAAAGATAAAGACTGGATGCAACAGCTGCAACCGGGAGAGATCTTCCAAGGGGGATATATAATCGAAATTGATGAATAATTGATGAATGAAAGTAGCTGCCGGATCTCACATCTGACAGCTACCAATACCTAATTCTAATCTACAAAACCTAACTTATAAACCTAATCGATATACATTAAATGAATCGACATTAAATGTACCTCCTTTACTATAAAAGCACATACGGTTGTATGGTTCCGATGGGAATATGAGATTGGTCATTGCTATCTTTCCCCCATTCAGGAATATTTCTACAGAACATTTGTCGACAAAAATATCCAAAGCATATTTCTTTTCTTTTCTTATTGGCGCCCAGGTAGCTAATGCAAAATCATCCATATAATTGATGGAAGTCGTCTTTCTACGGTCGTGAGCCTCAATCTCATGAGGCACACTATTCTTTCCGAAATCTACAATACCACTTTTCGTCCGATCCATTACCAGTCTCTTTTCCGGAAGATTGAAATAAATATCCACCTTTTCACCTTTATCATTAAAGAGACTGAATCCCATTATTTCCGCCCCTCCAGCAGTAATATCCAATGCCAGTTCATAAGCACCTCCATTATCTGCCAATAAAGAATTGATATGATAATCATTAGCAACTGTAAATGTAGGAATCTCTTTACTTTCTTTTCGCAAAGCTTTTATCTCCGCCACCGGAGCTGCCGAAAGATAGACTTCGCTATTTTGTGTGTAAAGGCTTAACTCACGTGGTAAAGCATTGGCACTGCGGAATTGCTTCGTCGGGACAATATTACAATATTGCCAGTTACTCATCCAAGGCACAGCAATCACACGATCACCAGTATTCGAGAAACAAACGGTGGCATAGTGATCTTTGCCCCAATCCAACCATTTCGTGACATTTGGCTGATTGTCACAAATAAACTTCGTTCCATCGAAATCTCCTGTGAAGTACTGGGTAGCACTCCCCCCGAAGTAACATCCCGGATTTACATTTACTATCAATGCCCATTTCTTACGGTTCGTATCCCCATCTACCGAAAGTTCTACCATGTCCGGACATTCAAACTGACAAGGCTGCACTCCGTATCCTTCTCCGAAGCTGCTCATATAGTTCCAGTCCTTCAGATTCTTAGAATCATAGAAACGCATTTCTTTATCGGCAGAAACAATCATAACCCATTTATCTTCCGGTTCATACCGGAAAACTTTCGGATCACGGAAGTCTTTCAAACCGTCAGAAGAACGCAGAATGGGGTTCTTCTCATATTTAGTAAATGTCCGCCCGTTATCCTTGCTAAAAGCAAGACATTGTATCTGCCCGTTTTTGTCACTGGCAGAAGTATAAAAAGCCAGAATACTCCCTGCTCCGTAACCGGCTACATTCTCCTGATCGACAATCGAGCTACCCGAAAAGATATGTCCCAATGTGTCACGGGCAATAGCTGGTTCCAGATGTTCCCAATGCATCAGGTCTTTGCTGACAGAATGTCCCCAATGCATATTTCCCCATTTGGAACCATAAGGGTTATATTGAAAATACAAATGATATTCTCCATCTTTATACACCAACCCGTTAGCATCATTCATCCAGCCATAAAGGGGAGTATGATGATAAACAGGACGAAACTTTTCTGTATTGGTAGTATCAAATGTATCAGATAATTTGATTTCTTTCCAGCAAAGTGCGTCTTTTGATTTATTACGGACACGTACGGTTACATTCCTCGTTCCGCCAGGCAAAGCAAAGGGAACAAAATAATCCACTTGATTCTGTGCCAAACGAATATCCATATCGGTATCGGCAGCTTCTCCTGTATGGAGGAGAACCTGACTTTCCGGTGCTTCCTCTTCTATAGGAAGCAATATATAATTAGTCGGATTGGTGATATGGATGACAGTCAAGCTATCACCTTGCTGTTCCAAGGTCAATTTGCTTTTAGTCGTATGGCAATAAGTCAGTCCATAAGAGACTGTTAATGCAAGTGCTACACCTTTACATAGTTTCATCCAGGGGGTTGTTTTCATGGCAACAAAGTATTCCTAGTTTATACAATCTTTAATCTAAAAATAGACGAAGGCAAAGATAGGGGATATCTTCACCTTCGTCTATAAACTTTGTTTCAAGAGGTATCAATTTTGATACATCTATCTATTCATGTTCTACTTCAATACGGACAATCGGACTTGTACTGACAGACAAATACTTGTTTTCCCGAATTATCATTAAATACTTCTTCTTCAAATCCTCCATACTTATGTATAATATCAAAACCACTCCATTCCAAATATGAATCTAATTCTTGAGGAAAAAACATTCTCATATCCAAGTTCTGAATAGAATTGAATTCACCATTGATAAAATAATGCCATTCTATACGATTTATCTGAGTTTTACTTTCATATCGCATGGTCTGCTTTATCAATACTTTTCTACCATCTTCAGTGGTATATGCAGCTATTTCCTTCGGTTCTTTTTCACCTTCAACTATATATTGAATATTCGGATTAAAGCAATCTAACAGAAATAAACCTCCTTCTTTGAGATGATTTTTAACGACATTAAATGCCCTAAACAAATCTTCATTCTTATATAAATGATGGATTGAATTAAATGGAATAAAGACAAGATCGTATTTGTCCTGCAAATTTAAAGTTCTAATATCTGCCTCAATAAACCTTATTTCTAATCCTGCTTCAGAAGCTTTTATCTTCGCTTGGTCGAGCATTGAAGACGTATAATCAACGCCACTAATATTATATCCATCCTTTGCAATTGGAAGAGTAAGCCTGCCTGTTCCACAGCAAAGTTCAAGTATTCGGGCATCCTTACTTTTGGGTAACCACCGCTTATAAAAATGCAAATCAGCCAGATCGGTATTCATCCCATCATAAATATTTGCATCATAAATTAAATCGCCAACTTGATAATTACTATTCATTCATGTCCTCCAATCTCTTTTTATTTTCACTCTACTCGAAACCAATATCCTTTGCATCCGGCCTCAAATGACCAGTAACTCCTCAATCAGCCCTAAGAGTTACTGGTCGTTCGCAAATTTAGCAAATATCTGTAAGCCAACTATGATTATCTTTTAAAACCTTCATTTTAATGATCTTCAATTCTAATAGAAGCCTGATATGGAATATTGTTGATATAGTCTACCGAAATTCAAACCAATCAATATTCATCGGACTAAGTATGTGAATCTTCATTGTATGTGTACCGGCTGATAATTGCAGGTTCGACACTGTAAAATCATTGTATGTAGTCCAATTTCCCGTAGTTGTGACTACAGGATTCCAATCTCTTTTTATTTTCACTCTACTCGAAACCAATATCCTTTGCATCCGGCCTCAAATGACCAGTAACTCCTCAATCAGCCCTAAGAGTTACTGGTCGTTCGCAAATTTAGCAAATATCTGTAAGCCAACTATGATTATCTTTTAAAACCTTCATTTTAATGATCTTCAATTCTAATAGAAGCCTGATATGGAATATTGTTGATATAGTCTACCGAAATTCAAACCAATCAATATTCATCGGACTAAGTATGTGAATCTTCATTGTATGTGTACCGGCTGATAATTGCAGGTTCGACACTGTAAAATCATTGTATGTAGTCCAATTTCCCGTAGTTGTGACTACAGGATTCAACTGTGCGCCTCCATCAAAAGAAAGGGCAAACTTTCCATCCTTCTCCGCTGCTGCACGAACCTTGACTGTAGAAACCTTCTCCTGAACATTAAATGTATATTGAATCCAATCGCCACCGGAAGTATTACTTATATGAACAATATTATTACTTGCACTAATCGCTACCCCCTGGTCGCTCCGGTAAGACTTAAAGTTGCCGGATGAAGCATTCTTAAAGCTATATTGTCCGTCATCAAAATCTTCCGCCTGAATGATACCGGGCACTTGACTGTGTCCTGCCCCAAACTTAATCCAATCGATATCAATATCCCCACTCTTTATACGAAAATCAATATATTGTTCGCCTGTTTCCAACTCTATTGGATACACTAAAGTCTCATTCCATACTCCGGCAGAACCGCTTAATACTATTTCACCAGTCTTATAAACTCCATTCACAGCAATACGGAATTTACCCCCCGAACGCTTCTGAAACATTCTGCAAGTAATACCATAACGTCCAGCCTCTTTGACGTTGATTGAATAACGCACCCACTCTCCCGATTTCATACCTTTAAGATAAGTGATTCCGTTTTGCGTTTCCTGTTGCATTCCTCCCTCCAACGGATTTTTATGGTATCCATAATGTTCACCGCCTGTATTGTAGTTTTCAGCCTGTATTACTACAGATGGCGTCATCCTCACTTCTACAGCCCGACCACTACGGGGACTCCCCCAGTTTTGTACCATCTTCAATTTATTATTCTGATCATACTCGATCGGATCGACACAAACCGAACGCAATGCTCCTTTTCCCGAATAATTAGCCGTATGATAAAAAGAATACCACCGACCTTTATACTCTACAATAGAGCCATGAGCCGTTTCTTCACCATGAGGATACATATATGCGCCGCATGGAGTGAATGGTCCCAAAGGATTGTTCGACATAGAATACTGCATCCGGTTACCTCCCTGACTACCCGCATGATTATCCGAATGGCTCAAATAATAGTTGCCTTTGTACTTATGTACCCAAGGTGCCTCATGAAAATCAGTAAAACCACTCAAAGGACTCATTACTCCATCCAGTTTAGTCCAGTCATCCTTGCGCAATTTAGCACCCCAACAGCCTTTGCCGGCACCGCTGGTATAAATATAAGGTTGTCCGTCATCGTCTACAAATACACAAGGATCAATCGTAGAAGGAATACCGTCAATCACTCCTTTCACCCTAAACTTTGCCGCAGGCTCCTTACTGGTTGCTACAAAGATGCGCCACGTATTAGCGTCAATCTTATGAGGGAAATAAAAATAATATAACTGTTCTTCTTTATTATAAGCACAATCAGGAGCCCACATAAAGCCATCGATTCCCATACCCACATGTGCTTTTACTGTGGCCGAATTCATGATCTCCCCATGATCCGTCCAGTTTTTCATATCCGTAGTGGAAAAAACATGGTATCTGTCCATGCGGTCACATCCTTGTGTCGGTTCCATATCATGTGAAGCATAAACATAAAGACGACCGTCTGCCCATACATGTGCTGAAGGATCGGCAGTATAAAGCGTTCCCGTAAATGAATTCTGATACATCTGCGAAGAGAAATCAACAAACAACGGATTATGCTCATAATAACCGTATCTTGGATACTCAAATTGAGAACCGTCTACTTTATCCCCGGTATATTCTCCGGTACGCGTAAACACAAACTTATCCAGATTCATACTCCCCGTAGTGCACCATCTCAATACATGCCTGCCCTCACTTAGTTGTACATTGGTTACCTTCACCGAATGTGAGTAGACACTCCATTCATCCTCCGGCGATTCTACGATCTGACCGGCAGACTTTCCGTCCACCTCAAAATAAAAGCTGGTCTTTCCCCCACCCGACACACAATAAGTATCAATGGAATAGGCTCCTGCCTGATTGACCTGTAGTGTATAACAAAGCCAATCACCGTTATTGACATTACCTATATTTATAACTTCTCCGCTTTTACTGATAGCCACTCCTTTCTCTGTACGGTAATCCTTATAATTTCCTGCCGTACTGTTTTTAAAAGAGAAAGAAATATCCTGCCCACCATCATCAAAATCTTCTGCTTCTATCACTGAAGACACTCCCGATATCACAGACAAACTATTTCCTTCCGAATCTTTTTTAAACGGAATTCCCCGATAATTGGTCAGATATTCCTCGCAACTGATCCCATTGTCATAGCGGTCATCAACATACTCATATTCATCGCCGCCATCGTCCCCCTGCCCCGGATCATCATTGATTGACGCACGTTCCTCCTTACAAGAATTTAAAGCAATCATTCCTCCCAAAAATAGTGGAAGAAAACACCTCAAAGTAAATAACAAATTGTGTCCCATAGTTTTTCTTTTTAATTAAATTGAACTCGTTAGATTTGTGATTGTAAAGATAGCATGAGGCGCTTACCTCCGTTATTAAAACCGGATTAACCAAGAATTAAAAAACAATTAAATCACTTAACAAGCAATTTTTCTTATCAATCATCCCCAAAAACAGTAAACCGGACACCGAATAAAATCATTTTCTCCATCAGTTTTTTTAGTTCCGCAAAGATGCTTGCCAAGGAATATTTTACCCTTTATTTAGAAGAAAAACAGATGTTTTATACAATTAATCACTTTTTAATCCCAGATTAAGCCCTTTCATTCCTCCTTTTTAATGCTTTTCCCTTTACTTTGCCGCTAACTAATAATATCCGAAAAACTATTAATATACAAATATGAAGAAGAATCTAATCCTATTGTGCAGCTTGCTGACAGGTTTTACCTTACAGCCCATACAGACAAATGCACAAAAAGCGACTAACGGTCAAAAGTTATTTTATCCCTACTCTTTTGCTCCCAGTGAAGGCTTGGTCAATAAAACCGAGAAAGAGCATCGTCAAGAGATTTGCCTGAATGGTTATTGGGATTTTCAACCCGTCTCTTTACCGAAAGAGTACAAACAAGGAAAAGGAGTAGCTCCCCAACTGTCCCTTCCGAAAGATGGCAACGGTTGGAGCAAGACACGTATAAAAATACCTTCTCCGTGGAATATCAATTCTTTCGGCTATCGCGATCTGGAAGGTCCCGACCATCGCAACTATCCTTCTTATCCTAAAGAGTGGGAACAAGTAAAAATGGCATGGATGAAAAAGAACATTACGATTCCCGCCAACTGGACAGGTCAGCAAATCAAACTTTACTTTGAAGCAGTGGCCGGATATTCCGAAATCTATATCAATCAAGAAAAAGTAGGTGAAAACTTCGATTTGTTTCTGCCGTTTAGCTTCGACATCACGGACAAAGTGACTCCCGGTGAAACAGTGGAAATTCTGGTAGGCGTACGCAGCCAGTCCTTATTCGAAGATAACTCGACTATCGGTCGCCGCATTGTGCCGGGAGGTTCTATGTGGGGATATCATATCAACGGCATCTGGCAGGATGTATATTTGCTGGCCTTACCCAAAGTTCATATAGAAGATGTATATATAAAACCATTGGTTGCCAAAAACACATTGGAAATAGAAGTGACCCTACAAAATAAAACCGACCGGAAAGCTGATATACAACTGCAAGGTAATGTCAGAGAATGGATAAATTGTGCCGGAACAGACATAAACTCTGCTCCCGTTCCTGCATGGACACTGGGTACGGAAGTATTACAGGTAGCACCGCTCAAAGTTACAGTTGCGCCTAATGCATCACAAAAAGTAACCTTGCAAGTCCCCGTCAATGAAAACATACTGGAATACTGGACTCCCGAACAACCGAATCTGTATGCCCTGTTACTTTCCATAAAAGATAAAAAGCAAACCATCGATACAAAATACGAACGTTTCGGCTGGCGTGAATGGACATTGCAAGGAACCACACAATACCTGAACGGTAAACCTTATGCTTTACATGGAGACTCCTGGCATTTCATGGGTATCCCACAAATGACACGTCGCTACGCATGGGCTTGGTTCACTGCCATTAAAGGTATGAACGGAAATGCAGTCCGCCCGCATGCACAGGTTTATCCCCGCTTTTATATGGATATGGCAGATGAAATGGGTATCTGCGTATTGAATGAAACGGCCAACTGGGCCAGTGACGGCGGACCGAAACTGGACTCCGATCTCTTTTGGGAAGCATCGAAAGCGCATTTGAAACGTTTTGTCCTGCGCGACAGAAATCATGCGTCGGTTTTCGGCTGGAGTATCAGCAATGAAAACAAGCCTGTTATCCTGCATGTATATAATCGTCCCGAACTGATGCCTGTTCAAAAGAAAGCATGGGAAGAATGGCGCGACATTGTACATCAGTACGACCCTACCCGCCCATGGATTTCAGCAGACGGTGAAGACGACGGTGATGGCATATTACCTGTAACCGTAGGACACTACGGAGACATCAACTCCATGAAGCGCTGGACCGAAATCGGAAAACCTTGGGGAATCGGTGAACACAGTATGGCATATTATGGCACGCCGGAACAGGTTTCCAAATACAACGGAGAACGTGCCTACGAATCACAGGAAGGGCGTATGGAAGGACTAGCCAACGAATGTTACAACCTGATAGCTAACCAACGCCGGATGGGTGCTTCATACAGCACTGTTTTCAACATGGCATGGTATGCACTGAAACCACTCCCACTCGGCAAAAAAGATAAAAGTAAAGCACCCAGTGTCAGCGAAGACGGTGTATTCTTCGGCGAATACAAAGAAGGTGTTCCGGGCGTCCAACCGGAACGCGTAGGACCTTATTGCACGACGTTCAATCCGGGTTATGACCCGACTTTACCACTCTATCAGGAATGGCCGATGTACAGTGCCTTACGTGCAGCCAACGCTCCGGGCGAACCGGCATGGTCTCCTTATGCAACAATCGACAAAGAGCAGTATCAGGCTCACAAAGCTACCAATACGGCTAAGAACTATAAAGAAGTAGTATTTATCGGTAATCCGGACAGCAAAGTAAAACAATTGATGGATGCGCAGGGAGTAATCTTCGCTTCCAAAACAACCATCCCTTCCTCACTGCTTTACATAGTGGATGGCAGCGAGGCTTTAAACGCCGCTACTCAAAAAGAAATTCAGAAGCAACTAGCCAAAGGCGCAGACTTATGGATATGGGGAATAACACCGGAAACCGTAGAGAAATACAATGAAATCCTACCTCTTCCCGTTGCACTAGATCCGCTGAAACGTTCTTCTTTCCTACCTGTACAGAAAGCATGGATGCATGGACTCAACAATTCCGACTTCTATTTCTGTGAACTTCAAAAAGCGGATGCCTCCAATTATTCGTTAAAAGGCGCATTTGTAGAAGAAGGTGAAGTTTTATTGAATGCCTGCAAGACCGACTGGCGCAAATGGAACAAACGTCCGGAAGAGATCAGGCTTTAAACGCCGCTACTCAAAAAGAAATTCAGAAGCAACTAGCCAAAGGCGCAGACTTATGGATATGGGGAATAACACCGGAAACCGTAGAGAAATACAATGAAATCCTACCTCTTCCCGTTGCACTAGATCCGCTGAAACGTTCTTCTTTCCTACCTGTACAGAAAGCATGGATGCATGGACTCAACAATTCCGACTTCTATTTCTGTGAACTTCAAAAAGCGGATGCCTCCAATTATTCGTTAAAAGGCGCATTTGTAGAAGAAGGTGAAGTTTTATTGAATGCCTGCAAGACCGACTGGCGCAAATGGAACAAACGTCCGGAAGAGATCAAAACAGCCGGAACAATCCGCAGTGAATACGAATGTACGTCTGCCACTCCGGTATTTGTTAAATATCAGCATGGCTCTTCCACTGTCTATTTGAATACATTGACTGAATTCGCCAATTCAGAAAAGGGATACAACACGTTGAGCATTATCCTGAAAAACGCAGGTATAAACTATCAGAAGCCGGAAATCAACATCAATGAAGTTTTCTTCCTGCGTGACGAGCAAATGAACTTCCCGGTAGCAACCAAAGAAAAGTTTGTGAAAAAGAATAATGGTTGGGCATTGGAATTCTACGTATTTAGCCCACGTCCTTTGGACGACTTATTGATAGAACCCAATATGCCGAAGCTCTCTTTGATGTTAAAAGCCAAAACCCGCGAGTTGTCCATCAATGACAAGCCTTACACAAGCCTGTCGCACGATGGACGTAACGAGGTAATCTATAAAGAGCTCCCTCTGTTGCAAGGCTGGAACAAACTGGTTATCACCATAGGAGACGGAGACCGGAATGACTTTAGCGGCTTCTTTCAATGTGACAACAAAAAGGATTTTCTCCCAACGTTGAAAGCTGCCTTTACCAATCCGGAAGCCAAATAAATGACTAATAAAAACGATTAAATATAAAAACTACCATGAAAATCTTACATTTCTGCGCTGCTATAACAATGGCTGCAATGTTAAGCGGATGCAATGGAGGGCAATCACAGACCGCCAACCGGACACCGGTCGATTATGTCAATCCATACATAGGGAATATCAGCCATCTGCTGGTTCCCACATTTCCTACCATTCAATTGCCAAACAGTATGCTTCGTGTCTATCCGGAACGTGCTGATTATACCACCGAATTGTTAAACGGACTGCCATTGATTGTCACCAATCACCGGGAACGTTCCGCGTTCAACCTTAGTCCCTATCAGGGGAAAGAACTGCGGCCGATCATTACCTACAACTACGATAATGAGCACCTCACGCCTTACTCGTATGAAGTGGATCTGAACGACAACAGCATGAAGGCAGAATATGCCCTCTCCCACCAGTCGGCTCTTTACCGGATCACATTTGAAGCGGACAAACCTGCCTATATCATTGTAAACTCCCGTAACGGTTCGATCCATGTAGGAGAGAATTTCATCAGCGGACACCAGCAGTTAAGTGCCAACACCAATGTGTATGTATATATTGAACCACAAGAAAAACCGGTAAGCACCGGCATCCTGAAAGATGGAGTCATCGAAGCCAGCAAAGACAACGCAGAAGGTATCAACGCTTGTGCGGCATGGCGTTTTGCCGATGGCACAACAACAGTCAGCCTTCGTTACGGCATTTCTTTCATCAGTGAAGAACAAGCGGAGAAGAATATGCGCAATGAGTTGAAAGACTATAACATCAAAAATCTGGCAAAAGCAGGACGCCAAATCTGGAACGAAGCCTTGGGACGTATCAAAGTAGAAGGAGGAACCGAAGATGACAAGACCGTATTATACTCCTCCTTCTACCGTACTTTCGAACGCCCGATTTGTATGAGTGAAGCCGGTGGTCGTTACTTCAGTGCTTTTGACGGCGAAGTACACGACGACAACGGCACACCTTTCTACAACGACGACTGGATTTGGGACACCTACCGTGCTGCACACCCGCTGCGCACACTGATCGACCAGAAAAAAGAAGAAGACATCATTGCTTCCTTCCTGCTGATGGCGGAACAGATGGGAACAATGTGGATGCCTACCTTCCCCGAAGTGACAGGTGACTCACGCCGTATGAATTCCAATCATGCCGTTGCTACCATAGCCGACGCTCTCGCTAAAGGATTGAATATAGACGCGGCCAAAGCCTACGAAGCCTGCCGGAAAGGAATTGAAGAGAAAACGCTCGCTCCCTGGTCGGGAGCAGCAGCCGGCTGGCTGGACAATTTCTACCGGGAAAATGGATATATCCCTGCTCTTCGCCCGGATGAAAAGGAAACCGACCCGAACGTGCATCCTTTCGAGAAGCGCCAACCTGTTGCCGTTACACTGGGAACGAGCTACGACCAATGGTGCCTTTCCCGCATCGCCGAAATATTGGGCAAGAAAGACGAAGCCGCCCATTACCTGCAATGTTCTTACAACTACCGGAATCTCTTCAACAAAGAAACAGGCTTTTTCCACCCGAAAGATAAGGAAGGCAACTGGATAACACCATTCGACTACCGTTACGCAGGTGGCATGGGTGCCCGCGAATATTATGGAGAAAACAACGGCTGGGTGTATCGCTGGGATGTGCCTCACAATGTAGCCGACCTGATTAACCTTATGGGAGGAAAAGAGCAGTTCATCGCCAATCTCGACCGTACCTTCAGTGAACCGCTGGGACGTAGTAAATATGAATTCTATGCACAACTACCCGACCACACAGGTAACGTAGGACAGTTTTCCATGGCAAACGAACCCTCCTTGCATGTACCTTATCTCTACAACTATGCAGGCCAGCCTTGGAAAACGCAGAAACGCATCCGTCAAATGCTGAAAACATGGTTCCGCAACGACCTCATGGGTATGCCGGGAGATGAAGACGGCGGAGGTATGACCTCATTTGTAGTCTTCTCCTCACTGGGCTTTTATCCTGTCACTCCCGGAGCACCGGTCTACAATATCGGAAGTCCACTTTTCACCCATGCAGAGATAACACTCAGCAACGGTTCCGTATTTGAAATCGAGGCTCCGAATGTTTCCGAAGAAAATAAATATATCCAATCGGCTACGCTGAACGGTCAAAAATGGGAGAAACCCTGGTTTCACCATGACGACTTGAAAAATGGAGGCAAATTAGTACTGACAATGGGCAACAAACCGAATAAGACATGGGGCAGCGGAGCAAATGCCGCTCCTCCTTCTGCAGACGATAAATAGGCTCTATCCGGTTGATATGAAGATGTCGCAAAATAGAATTTTCATTTTCTACATTCTATTTTGGGACATCTTCATGTTTCATTAAACGTATGATACGTAATAGCAAACAATTGTTTCAAAGCATTGCCTTATAAATAAACTCCGTTTTTTGGGTATATCATACAGTTTTTTGTATTTTTGCACTATAAATAAAGTACTATGAGATATCAACTACAAATCTTGCTCTCCGTCCTGCTTTGCATGGTAGGCAAAGTGGACGCATCTTCTTTGTATGATTATGGACTTTCTCTTAAATCCCATTCAGTACCGGGCATAGAGAGGACAACCTTGTACTTGGACGATAACCAACCTTTCTCTATAAAAAACGATTTTATCATTTCATTTCAAATGTATGTACGCGCCAATGAGCATGACTTTGGAACCATTCTCCATCTGCATACAAACACCAACCAATTTATTCGTTTCTCATTTGTGGCAGGTGAAGAAAGACATTTTCCGGCATTGGTACTCAATGAGGGCATCATCAACATAAACAGTCCCATCGAACGGGAAAAATGGCTGGATGTCTCGTTGCACCTGCGTTTGAAAGATAATGTAATTGAAATAGATTACGACAATAAAAAAATATCAGCGATGGCTCCCTTGCAAGGAGTGAAAAGCGTAACGGCTTTGTTCGGACAGATGAAAGAATATCTTTCGGACGTAGCTCCCATCGACCTTCGCAATGTAACCATCACACAAGATGGAAAACAGATACGTGAATGGAAACTGTGGAAGCACAATGATACCGTTTGTTATGATGAAATAGAAGGAGCTGTGGCACGTGCCATCCATCCGGTATGGCTGATAGACAATCATATTGAATGGAAACTTGTTCATCAGGCTAAAATCCCGGGAAAACTGGACGTAGCTTTCAACGCTCGCGAAGCCTTATTCTATTTAGTCAGATCCCAATCAATCGATGTATTGGACGAAAACGGAACTTTGCAGAAGGAAATTGCAATACGTGGAGGCTATCCGGCGGTAGAATTCCCCAATCATCTCTTATACGATACTTTAAGCAATAAATTAGTGTCTTATTATCCCAAGAAAGGCATCACGTCCCGTTTTTCATTTGATACTGAAAGATGGAGTAATGAGATACGTAACACGGAAGAAGCCAGCAACTACAATCATGCCAGAACATTCAATCCGGCAGACTCTTCCTTCTATTTCTTCGGTGGTTATGGTTTCTACCAATATCGCAACGATCTCTACCGGATGAAGTACAGCACTAACCAAATAGAACAAGTAGAATACGAACGTCCCCTTTACCCCCGCTATTCAGCTGCAATGGCCATAGTGGGTGATGAACTATACATCTTTGGTGGTAGAGGAAACAAGTATGGCAAGCAGGAATTGAGCAGCCATTACTATTGGGGATTATGCGCCATCAATCTGAAAAACAAGCAATCACGCATAGTCTGGCAAAAGAACCAACCCCAGGAAGAAGGTACTATCATGGCCTCTACCATGTATTTCGAACCCTCGGATAGTTCTTTCTATGCTGTTTCGACAAATAAAGGAGGTGTATTATGGAAGATTTCAATGAAAGATTCTGTCTACTCGGAAGTATCCAAACCCATCTATAATGAATCAACTTATCAGGATAGTGATTTCAGCCTCTATACTTCCCCGTCTCATGGAAAATTATTCTTGGTATTAGATAAAATACTAAGCAACCATACACATGAGCTGGCAATCTACTCCATCAATATGCCCCTCGTGAACGAGGTGGATATCCGCCAGTCAACCGCCGGAGAGAGCATCAACAACCGATGGTACCTCTATGCCATTGGAATCTTGCTATTACTCGTCTTAGCCGGTTTTGTACTTTATCGTTTCAAATACAACGGCAAAAATAAAAAGGCACCTGCCACAAAGAAAGGAACAGAGAAAACTGTTGCCACCACCGGCAAAGTCCAGAGCCAATCTGACGTACCAGAGTCTAAAACCATACCGAAAAAAGAATGGATGCAAGAGAGTGAAACAATCTTCACAGAAACAGTCAACTATTACGACCGCAGTCGTGCATCTATTTCTTTGTTGGGCTGTTTCAATGTACGCGATAAAGATGGAAACGACATCACTTCCAACTTTACTCCCCGTTTGAAGCACCTGCTCATTCTATTGATCCTCTATACGGAGAAAAATGCGCAAGGTATTCTGGCTTCCAAAACAACAGAGATATTATGGCCTGAAAAAGAAGAAACCGCCGCCCGTAATAACCGCAACGTAAACCTGCGCAAGCTACGAGTACTCTTGGAAAGCATCGGAGATATGGAAGTAATGATAGAAAACAATTTCCTGCGTATAAAATGGGGAACGGGTGTTTTCTGTGATTATCACACCCTGATTACCTGCACCAAACAATTCGAGCAGGAGAAAAGTGAAGAACTGTTGAACCGAATCCTGGAAATACTGCTATACGGACCTTTACTCCCCAACACGATTCTTGATTGGCTGGACGACTTTAAGGACGACTATTCCAGTTATTCCATCGACTTGCTGAAGAACTTGCTGGACATTGAAATCAGCCGGAACCATCAGGACATGATTATCCGCCTTGCCGACATCATGTTCCTGCACGATCCACTAAATGAAGAAGCATTGGCAGCCAAGTGTTCCGTGCTAGTCACACAGGGAAAGAAAGGTATTGCCCGAAACCTGTACGACCGCTTCTGCAAAGAGTATCATGACTCCATGGGTGAAACTTATAAAGTCCCATTTGCCGACTTATAACCCGGACGACAAGCTATTTTTTTAATTAAATTTTCTCTCCCTTTTCCCTGAACCACCGATAAAGTTATCAAGATTTAGAGAAAGGGGAGTTTCTTTTCATACATTCCACACCACAAACCTGAATAAACCGAGTAATATTCCTCTTTGCTCATAACTTTATTTTCACTTAATACAAAGGGTAAGCATCTGTTTGTGAAGGATTATAAGAAAAAAAAGACTTAATTCACATTTAATTGTTTTTTAATCCCCAATTAATCGCAAACACCACGCTTTTTTTATCGGTTCACAGTTCTTTTGCTGAAAATTAATCTTAAAAACATAACAGTATTATGAAGCAAGAAAGAACGCCTTAATCTAATTCGAATGATGAAACCTATAATAAAAACAGGTTCTCTCATCCGACTGATTCTTTAACTTAGTGATTATTCATAAATAAATTCATGAAAAGCATGAAACAACGATTTTCTCAGCACATGAGATACTATGAAAGAAGTCTCATTTTAATTTTAATGCTGTTCAGTGCTTCGGTAATGCAGGCGCAGAACCGGACAGTGAAAGGAACAGTATCCGATGCACAAGGTGAGCCTATTATCGGTGCTAATGTAGTGATAGTGGGTGGTACAAAAGGGGTGATAACCGATCTTGATGGTAAATACTCTATTCAAGTCCCGGAGAACGGCGCTGTGTTGAAATTCTCTTATATTGGTTTTAAAACAAAATCATTCAATGTAGTAAAAGGAAAGAATGTATTAAACGTGACCTTGGAAGAAGATGCTGTGATGCTGGAACAGACAGTGGTAACAGCGATGGACTTACGCCGCGATGAAAAATCTCTTTCTACCGCCTTCCAGAAAATGGATGTGGAAAGCATGACCGAAAACCGGGATGCCGGATTCGTAAACATGCTGGCAGGTAAAGTGGCAGGATTGCAGGTGATCTCCAATGGTGCCGCCGGTTCAGCCACCGTACGTATCCGTGGTGCCAACTCCATTTCCGGTAACAACCAGCCACTTTATGTAATCGACGGTGTACCTATTATTAATGATGTGACCGGTGGTGAAATCGACTATGGTAACCCGGCTAACAGTATTAACCCCGATGACATCGAAAACATCGTTGTTCTGAAAGGAGCCAACGCTTCCGCACTTTATGGTTCGGACGCAGCCAACGGCGCCATCCTGATTACCACCAAGAAAGCCGGTCAAAGAAGCGGACTGGGAGTTACCTACTCCACAAACGTTCAGTTCACCGAATTTTCCCAATATCCCATCTATCAAAACATATATGGTGGCGGACACATCAACCGTTTTGAAAACAACAAAGCCAACTCGTTCAATGGGGACGTCAAAGTGCCTTACGACCCGAACATGCCTTACGGCATCCAACGGATGGGCGGTTACGACAATTCCCGTTCATGGGGTATGCCGATGTTAGGTTTCCAAGTAGTAGGACGCAACGGAGAACTCAAATCCTACGTTCCTACCCCGGCAAACACCACCTCCATGTATCAGACTGCCTACTCCTGGACGAACAGTGTTTCTATAGAACGCGCCACCGAACATGTCTCCACCCGTATCGGCTTCACCAACCTGCGGAGCGATGACGTATTGGAAGGATTGAACAACCTTACCCGCAACGCTTTTAACGTGCGTTCCAACGTGAAACTGACAAAGTCGCTGGACGTCGACCTGAACGGTCGCTATACGCACGAGAATGTAAAGAACCGTTCTTACCGTAACAATTCCGACCGTAACCCTATCTATACACTTATGGATATGCCCCGCGACCTTTCCATACAGGAAATGTATCCCTGGAAAGACGAGAACGGAAAACCGACCGCCCTTCAATTCAAGAGTCCGGTGTGGATGCTGAATGAACTTTCCAACCAGGATAAGAAAGAATGGTTATTAGCGGACGTAACAGTCAACTACAAAATCACCAAAGACCTGAAACTGCGTCTGAAAGCCGCCCTCGACCTAAATATGAAAGAAGGATACGAATTTCGCAATATGTACACTCCGGGGGATGCCGACGGATTCTACAAGGAGTTTACCGAAAAATCACGCAACTATACTTACGAAGCCATGCTTTCTTACAACAAGACCTGGAAAGACTTCAACATATCCGCCAGTGTGGGTGCCAACTCGCAGGACTTCCTGTTCAAGAAACAAAACTCGGAAATCGGCACATTGGCTACTTCCGACTTTATCTCTCTCACTAACAACGGTGCTACCGTCAAATCCTGGCCGGAGTATAACGCGAAGAAAAAGCAGGCTGTCTACGGAACCGCCAGCATAGGTTACAAAGATTTCATCTACGTGGATGTAACCGGACGTAACGACTGGTCGTCTGCCCTGCCTTCCGACAACCGTTCTTATTTCTACTCCTCTTACGGTGTCAGCTTCGTACTGACGGAGTTAGTGAAGAGCATTCCTAAAGACTGGTTATCCTATGCCAAGATTCGTGGTTCTTACGCCAAGGTAGGTAACGATACCGGCTTCGACCAGTTGTTGAACGGATTCAGTTACAATACTTCTTATCTGGGAGACATGGCATGGTTTGAAAGCGAGAACAAGCGCAAGACCAACTCATTGAAACCGGAAAGCACTACATCTTTCGAGACAGGTTTGGACCTTCGTTTCCTGAAAGACCGTGCTTCCTTAAGTTTCACCTACTACAACAAGAACACCAAAAACCAAATTCTGACTTCCACCATCAACGGTGTAAGCGGCTATGGAGAAGCCTTGTTCAATGCCGGTGAAGTTAAGAACTGGGGATATGAAGTAACACTAGGTGTCGTTCCTTTCAGAAATAAAGACTGGGAATGGAAAGTGGACATCAACTGGGCTAAAAACAACTCGGAAGTGGTTTCGCTAGCCAACGGTATGGACTACATGACACTGACTACCGTACAAAACAGCGTGGAACTGCGCATTGTGAAAGGTGAGCCGCTAGTCAGCCTCTACTGCCGCGAGCCGTGGAAGACCAATGACGAAGGACAAGTGTTGGTGGGAGCCAACGGCCGTCCCTTGTCAGGCGAAGCTAAATTCCTTGCCAGCGTAGAACCGAAATGGACAGGCAGTATCCGTACTTCCCTCCGTTGGAAGGATTTGACATTCTCTGCCATGTTAGATATCCGTATGGGCGGGCACGTATGGTCGGAGACAGCTTTCCAGTCTTCCCGAAACGCGCAATCCATCATGTCACTGGGCGGACGTACCGAACACCTGTTCTCTGACTTGATTCTGAATGAAGGCGACCAGACCGGTTATCTCGGTATTCTCGAACCTAAATACGTCCCCAATGGCAAGAACAACATCTACATGGACGCTTCGCGCCCGAAAGGCATGAATATCCCCGGAGCCGTTTATGACAGTTCCGTACCGGGACTGGCGGGACAACCTTGCCAGGCTTGGATTAAGCCGATTGACTATTGGACCAACGACAGCGGTAAAAACGGCGAACTTTATTTGTACGACGCTTCTTACGTGAAACTGAAAGAAATTTCTTTAGGGTACAACATTCCCAAGAACTGGCTGAGAAAGATAGGTTTCATACAATCCATGAGAGTTTCCGCCGTAGGTAGGAACGTAGCTATTCTTCATCAGAAAACGCCGAAAGGAATTGCCCCGGAAGCCACTTCTTCCATGGGAATCCAACAAGGTTTGGAACGAGGCTTCAACCTGCCAACTTCCAGTTACGGTTTCGATTTTAAAATAACTTTTTAACAGCGATGACGATGAAAAAGTACTTATATACACTATGCACTGCAGCCCTATTGGGACTGGCGACATCTTGCGTGGATAGTTTCGACGCAACCAACCAAAACCCCAACAAGCTATATTTGGATGAGATTGACATTCAGAAGATATTTCCGGGCACTATCTACAAATCCCTGGACGTATTATCCGAAATGAACTATAACTACTACGCCTACATGGCACGTTACGTAGTTTCCTGGACAAGCCCGCAAAGTTCGGACAACGTAGGCGACAGATTCTATAACTTCTACAAGAAAGTCCTGGGCGACGTAGCCATCATGGAGCAAAAATATGACCGGGATACCAACGGCAACTACTGGGCGATACTGACCACTTGGAAAGCCTACCTCTACTCCGTACTGACCGGAACTTGGGGACCTATCCCTTTGGATTCTGCCTGCAAAGAGACTTACGGAAACGTATATTACTACAACAGCGAAGCCGAAGCATATATGCAAATACTCCGCTGGCTGGACCAGGCAGTGGAAACTTTCGACCCGAACGGAACGAAAATGCTGAAAGACCCGTTCTATCCGTCTGCCGGCGGTGACAGCGACATTGAAAAATGGCGCAAGTTTGCCAATACCCTGCGTCTGGACGTGGCTATCCGCATGATGAACATGAAGAAAAGCCCCGAAGCCATCTCCATGGCACGCGAGCAGATAGAAAAAGCGTTGAACGAAAACAACCGCAACTACCTGTTCAGTTCCAACAGCGACAACGCAGCCGGACGCTACGGAACCGACCCCAATGCCGACGTATCCTTATATTACAACCGTATCCTGAAAGAGTTCGACCTGGGTACGAAGCTGGAAACAGAGATAGGCGGCCTGACATACCCGGCAATGAACGAATACTTCTTCTGCTATATGCGTTCCTACAAAGATCCTCGTCTGAGCAAGTACGCGCAAACATCACGTATCAACGAGAATGGTGACTACCGTGCGGTAGTAAGAGATTCCCTATGGTCCGTAGCAGAGCAGAAATATATCCAGGTGTCCTATAGAATACCGTTCCTGCCCCGCTTCGAATTGAAACAGACTCCAACCGGATGGATTGTAGGCAAGGATGAACATAACAACAACCTTCAGAGCCTTTACTCCACAGCTTCTGTCAGCATCGAGGGGTATACATACGCCCTGATTCATCGTGACTTCATCAAGCAGGATGCTACAGTGAAACTGCTGACATGGGCGGACGTAAACTTCATGCTCTCCGAAATCCAGTTGCGCAAAGACGAATGGGGATTGAACGTGGCATTACCGCAGAGTGCCGAACAATACTACTACAACGGCATCAGTGCTTCCATGAACGAGTATGGCGTCACCAGCGGAGTATCCGAATATATCGAACGCAACGGTATCAAATGGAACACCAACGGACTAGGATGCCGCGACTACCGTGCCTTCTATAAAGCCGACATCAACGGAAAAGGCGGTTACAAGAACAATCTGGAACAGGTATGGAAGCAACGTTACATCGCCGACTACTTCAACGGATTCGCCGGATGGACACTGGAACGCAGAACACGTGTGATGCAATATCCGCCTATCTTCTACAACGGAACTCCGAACAACTACGGAACCTATGGTGCCAACCAGTTCGACCCTGTGCCCGAACGCCTGCAATATCCTACGGACGAACGTAACTGGAACATGAACTATTACCGTGAAGCCTGCCGTATGTTGCAATCCACTTCGCTCGTACCCCGTTCCGACGGCAACTATAATGACAATTTCTTCACTCCGTTGGGTATCGGTGGTCCATACAACCAGGAAGGCTTGTACGAACGTTGGAAAGGTGGTCAGTTGATGTATAACAATGAAATGGTAGCCCATTGGTATGGCGACACAATTGAAGAGTTTGTCGAAAATGTACTCGAAGACTATCCCGAATACGCTTCCCTGCAAGGAGAAGAACGTCTGGCGGCAAGTATCAAGTGGGTACGCATAGAAGATAATAAATAATATAATAAACAGATAGACAGCTATGAAAATAATGAAATACATTACCGGATGCTCCGCAGCCTTACTACTTCTTGCAGCATGCAGCAAGGAAGAAGGTCCGAGCGTCGATGACTACTTCCTGAACTACGAGATTCCGGAAATTCCCGTCACCGAAGATTATCAGGTGGGCATCTTCTACTACAAGGGGAATGACATTACCACCAGACCGAATGGTGACGCTAATTTCACCCGTTGGGAACTTCTGACGCTGACCGACAAGGAACTGAGCACCAAGAACAACTACAACAACCTGACACCGCAAGTAATGCCCGAATCACAAAAGGACGGCTATCTGCAACCGGACGCAGGAAGCCAGAGCTATCGCATGATACCAATGGTACAGCAGCATGTAGACGACTGTATCGAAGCAGGAGCGAACTTTATAATCCTGCCCGAAGTAGGCGCTGACCTGGGCAAGGGTCCCGGTACAGAAATCAATCAGGGAGATTCACTGTTCGTCACAATGATGCTGGGACGCTCCGGCAGAGGCGGCAAACGCCTGCCGATGCCACACCTCGGTCAACCGGGAGTAGACTTCGTAGACTTGAAAACAATGAAAATAGTAATTTCGGTCAACTGGAACAACATTGTCGACCTGCCTCCTACCCTTTCTTCAAGCAACTGCATCGAAACGGCAGCCGGAAAGGTATATGACGGTGTCACCTACACCCGCCAACAACTACTGAACAATTTCTTCAGCAAAATAGGCTGTTACTTCTCCGACGACCGTTACTACAAGCTTGGTGGCACGCGCCCGGTGGTTTACATCAAGAACAAGACAGGCGAAATCTACGCGCAAGAATCCAAAGCAATGTATGATGGTATCCGCAAAGCAGTGAAAGAAGCTACCGGTTACGACATTTACATCATGGTGGAAAGTGCTGATGTATGGTGCAACCAGATGCGTTACCAATACTTCTACATGGAAGGTTGCGTAGACGCCGTAGCCAGCCGCAATATGTACGACCAGTCAGAGATGAGCCGTTCCTATATGTACCCGCAGATGATAGATCAGAACTGGAAGTACAACCGTGAAACAGCATTGCCCGCTTTCGGTGACGGCAGTATGGAGTTCGTACCTTGCGTCGGTCCGGCATGGAACAAACTGGTGCAGGACGGTCGCGGTTCCATCGGTAACACTCCGATTGTGAAGAAAGACGCCGCCACCTACCGTACCATGTGCAACGTAGCCAAGATGAATGCCGGACGTAACCGGTTAATTCTTATCGACTCCTACAACAAGTACAACTTCGACTCTTTCATCGAGCCGACAGTAGAAGGATACGGCAACGGATATGGCAGGACTTACCTGGACATCACCCGGCAGCAATTCAAGAAAAACTAAGAATGTTAACTTTTTAATGATAGAAAGAATATGAAAAATAAATATTGGAAATACATTTGTCTGCTGGGCTTGGGCGCTTTCTGCTGGACGTGCTCGGACGACAATCCGAATGACGGTCCGGACGGTCCGGGTTCTGAAGGCGGACAGGGAACGGAACAGGAAATCGTACGTTCTTACAAAATAGGTACACTGGCAGGATTCGAAGGCAACTTACGCCAGAAGATGGACAAGCCCAGCACCGACGTTTCCACCATGCACAACCGTTCATTATTCTGCCGCTACGTTGCTTCTGCTTACCCGGAAGCACAGGACGACCAACCTTATCCCGGCCCGATTACCGAAGCCGACTGGTGGGATAACTTTGTAGAGGAAATCGCTTACAGTGGTCAGGATTATGTTGCAATGAACTGTCGCGGCGAAGCCAACAAGGACATTGACCACGGACGCCCGGACAAACTCCATGACCTGATGGCAGCTATCAAGCGCAAAGGTGTGGAACACGAGTTTAAAATCGCCATCTTCGACGATACGCCTGCTTCATGGTCGGCTGCGCGCAACGCGCACAAAGGCTACGGTTATGACAACAAGCCGTTCAAGAACGGCAGCCGTGTAGAAGGTTCACACTATCCGTTACTGTTCCTCGACCCCGAAAAAGAGGATATGAAAGGTGCGGACAACGATTTCCGCAAGGAAGTGTACTACTACATCTGGGATGCCAACCTGAAACCCTCGTTCGAAAACGTACCACGCGACTACTGGTTCGAGATAAACGGACGCCCGGTTATCCTGTTCTGGAATCCTAACGGCTTCCTGCAGGACAGTTACCTTAGCGAGCTGATGAAGAAAGACCCGGCAAAATACAAAAGTACGACCGGGCTTGATGAAACAAAATCGGATGCTTACAACGGCAAGTTGAGCTATATCCTGAAGTGCATCAGCGACGATTTCAACAGTACGTTCGGCGTGCGCCCATTCCTTATCATCCAGCGCGAATGGACCGACCGCGACTTCTCATTGGTGAACTGCCCCTATCTGGACGGTATTCACAACTGGTTTGCCGTTCCCACTATGGATATGTCAGAAGAAGTGTACAACGAGAACTTAATCTACAACACCTATATCTCCGCCTACAACTTCAAGGGTTTCAGTGTAGGCAGCGGATGCCCGGGCTTCGTGCAAGGTGACCTCGCCCGTCCGAACTGGCAGTTTATCGATGCCGACCACGGTCGCTACGCAACCAAGATGATGGAATCGTTCTTAGCCAAAAAACCTGATCTCGTATTTCTGGAAGGATTTACCGACCTTGCCGAAAACGCAGCCTGGTGGCGCAGTTCGGATAAAATCTACTACGACTATCCCAACCAACGCATCAACCTGCTCCGCAAGTACAGCAACCGTCCTTTCCCGACCAGACAGAAATTGGAAGCGGAAGCCTGCGACTATTGTTTCAACGGTTCGGTTTCGGGCAATAAGATAGAAACGCTGTTGATGGAAACAGAAATGAACAATGCTCCCGAGCAGGGCGTGGTGAAATACTGCAACGACACGAAGTACAACGGTGGTTGGCACGCCAACCTCACTTCCGGCAGCTTGAACACATTGAGATGGAAAGAAATACCTTTCCGAACCGGAACATCCACTATCCGCTTCCGCTACTCCAGCAATAACGCAGCCAGCGTACGTTGCCAAATTGGCGACACAATGACCCAAAGCGTAAGTCTCCCTGCCACAGGCGGCGCATGGGAAGAAACCGAAGTAGCCGTTTACTCTCGTGACGCACGTGGATATGCCGACTTCAACCTGATAGTGACCGAAGGTGACATCAGCCTGAACTATGCAGAGATTATCGCAGAGAAATAAAGAAATTAGAATAGTAAAATATGTACCAAACTAAAAATTTACCTATGATGAACAAAAGAGTATTAAACAGTTTTCTCTATGGAACACTGTTGTTTTCATTAGGAACAGGAGTTGTTTCCTGTAAGGATTACGACTCGGATATCGAAGGTCTGAACAACCGCATCACAACCGTTGAGTCCGACATGGACAGATTCAAAGAAAAGATTGAAGCTGCGTTGAATGCTAACCTGACCGTACAAAGCTGGTATCCCAGTGAAGACCAGTCGCAATATACCATCGTATTGAGCAATGGAGACGAGTTGTATGTACAGGCTTCCAATAAAGCCACCCCTTTCTACCAGTTCAAGGTGGAAGAAGGCACATGGAGATATACCAAAGACAAAGGTGCGGGCTGGTATAAAGTGTTGACATTCGGTACCGAACAGGAAATTCCCGGAACAGACAAAGACCAACTGTATTATGACAAGAGCAACGGTTATATCTACATCCAGAAAACGGAAGGACTGGTGCAAACCACTATCACCGCAGACAAGGATACACCGATTTTGGCAGAGAACAAAGAGAATAAAACACTTTCCGTCTATATATACGGCGAAAACTATATTCTTCCCGTACAAGGTGGCGGTTTCAGCGGTATCAGTTCCATTCTCTTCCAAAAACAATTCGTGTTCGAAGAAGATGAATTCCTGGAAGCAGCCAGCTACACCAATACGCAAGGCAAAGTGGTTACTGCCCATACAGCTACCGCCAAGTTCAAGATTCTACCTAAAGACATTGATTTGTCCGAAGCCGACTTCCAGTGCGCGGATATTCACGAATTGAAGCTGACACGTGCGGAAGCGCCCCAACTGTTGGTAAATACAACTAAGAAGTTAGACGAAAACGGCATCTTGAGCGTAGAGTTGACTCCAAGTAACATGACGGCTCCTTACTACGGTGCAGTACTGGAAATCACATTGGACAAGACGACTACAAGTTCCAACTACTTCGTGGTGAAACCGACTTCCTACAGTGCCAACAACGGCGTGTTCGCTTATCGTGAGACACGTACGGTTTATCAGAACTCGGAATCCTTGAAATTCGTCAGCACCGAAAGTCTAGACCTTACCAGGACAATAGGCTGGGGATTCGGTGAAAACGAAGAAGTGAAGTTTGTGGACGAACTGGGATTCAGTGAACTCGCAGTTGCAACCACTTATGAGTTGACAGAAAACCCGAACAATACATTCGAAGTTACTGATAAAGGTGTATTAACTGCCAAAGCTGCTAACAGGTCGGGTAAAGTCAGAATAACTTATACCGTTGCCGAAGAGGAATTCTCTAAAGAAGTATTGATTTACTCACAGGATGAAGCGACCGCTAAGAACGGTATCGAATTGAGAAGTACAACAGTATCGTTGAGTGACATTGAAAGTCTGTACAAAGGTACAAAAGCCTTCATTGTGCAGAATGCCCAAACAACAATGGAAAATCTTGGTGTCACTGCGTCCAAAGCATGGAAACTGGGTACTCAAGCCAATGGCGGCAATTGGGAAGCTATCCCGATGACTACCAACCTTGCAACGATTACACAAGACACTGAGTTAGCTAATGGTGAAGTATGCCTTTACTACGATGCCGCCCAAAAGACCAGTTATCTGTTGGTAGGCCCTCAAGCTGATGGCATAGAAGGCGCTAACCTGTTCGCAATGAATGATGAAGGAACAGACAAAGCTCCTTTCACTCTCAATGAGAAAGAAGTGGGATTGTATGTAGGAAATGTAGGTACGAAGTATGTAGTGGAAGCTCCGACCGCAAAAGAGGAACTGGCTATTCAAATGTATGTAAAAGCCGGTATTGACCATCCGGATACTGACCCGAATCAGAATATACGTATATTAGGCAAGAAATTGGCAATCCCCGGTGTGTATGATGAAGAACTGGGTTACCACTTCAACGAGTTGGATTTGCGCACTACCTTGTATAATTTCAAACCTGCTGACGCTGATTTCAAAATCACATTGAATAGAGACGACCAGAATGACAAAGTAAAAGAAAAATGGGATACTAACTTCAAATGGGATGCCGACAACTATACTCTAACATTAAGTCCGGTATGGGCTCTGTATAACTTCAACTTCAACGACAAGAAAGTGAGTGATATGACAGAAGCCAATAATGGTGTCAAACTCTCTTGGACATTCAATGCCGGTAAGGGAGAAACTACCTCTAACGGAAATGAACAGTGGTACATCAAAGACCCGGTTCGCCAGCCGGGTGAAAACACAATCTACATGGGGCTTGACAAACAGCCAAACGCAACGGGAGTCATCAGTACAGATTATGAAATCAAAGTATCTGAAATAACGGGCGACCCGGAAAAGAAGAAATTGTCAGATTTGGAAGTAGGCAAAGTGTATAAATTCGGAGACTACTTCAAGAATCACAATTTCTGGGTAAACGGTTGTTCATGGGATGTTTACGGCGGTCCTAAAAATCTTACCGGAAAGAATCTTCCTGTATTAATAAAATATGATTTTGCCACAAATAAACTTGTGATAACCGATTATGCAAAGAAATACTTTGGCAAAAGAAGGTGTGAATTAAAGTTCCAGCCACAAGGCAATGAGACTACTGCCGGTTTGGAGATTGATAGTGACGAACAGACATTCAAATTAAAGTTAGTTCCGACAACGACCAATTTTCAAATAAAGATTGATTATAATACCGACTTCTCAAATCAGAACCTGTTCTTCAGAATCGTTGAGGGGTAAATCTTAATCTCTGTACAAACCAGAGTAATGAAGATTACTCTGAATAGAGATGCTATCAAACAACCATGCCGTGAAATCGCAAGTCTGTTACAGACCTCGAATTCCGGCATGGCTCTTTTATATTTCATGTAACCTTTTACATCAAACTCACCACAAGATATTTTTTTCAATGTATACAATAAGGATTTCCACTGCATAGAATAAGAATTTTGAGTGCAGTAAACTGCAAGAGTTTATGCAGCCAGGTAGTTGTCACCTTGCTATGTGACTATTATCACCTTGTAAAGTGATAAATGTCACCTTATAAGCTGACAATTGTCACTTTATAAAGTAACTATCTATATAAAAAAGACGAGAAACCTATAAAGATACAAAATTAATCAACGAAAAACAAGAGCAGGGACAATTAAGCACATATTAAGTGTACATTAAGCGGTACTTCATTCTAATATTTATTGTCGAACCGTACTTTTATACCAAAATTATTATTAACTTGTAATATCATGAATAGAATCAGCAAAGTATTTCTGGCTTGTGCGTGCAGCGTCTTCTGCATGAACGGACAAGCACAAAGCAATGCTACATGGACAAACGACTTCTCCAATGCCGGAGAAACACTGAAAGTGGTGGGTCGGGGAACATGCAGTATTGCCGACAATGTATTCCGTTCGAAAGGCGCTTATGCCGTATTCGGTCATCCCGAATGGAAAAACTACTCCTTTTCTTTCAAAGCCCGTGCCCCTAAAAATGCCGAACAGGTGCAGATATGGGCGAGCTTCCGCAATTACAACCGTTTCGACCGTTATGTGGTAGGTATCAAAGGCGGACTGCAAGATGATCTTTACCTGATGCGCACCGGATATATGGGTACGGACGAATTTATGGGAGTCCGCCCGTTAGGTTTCCATCCTGTGCCGGGAGAGTGGTATCGTGTAAAAGTAGAAGTTTGCGGCAACCGTATCCGCATATTCCTCAACGACGAGAAACAACCGCATATTGATCTTGTAGACAAGAATGCCGACCTGGTACCATCGGGTGAAGTTGCTTTGGGTGGAGGATGGATAGAAACTGAATTTGACGACCTCACCGTTACTCCGATGGCAGACGATGCACTGAAAAACGTGAAAGTGGCAGAATATCAAAAGAAGGCCACTCCTACGGAGAAAGAAAACAAACGCCGCCAGGAACGGGCTTCCTATACTTCGGCCAAACTGGCAGCGCTCACCGGCAGCCGCACAGACATCACGCTGGATGGCAACTGGCTCTTTATGCCGGACTATCAACTGGACAACAAGGATAAGGCTGTTTCGGTACAAACGAACGACCAGGACTGGCACATCATGTCCGTTCCTAACTTCTGGACACCAATCCGCATCTGGCTGCATGGCGAAACAATGCCCTCTCCTACCGGTGCGCAACCCAAAGGTGTGTCGGACACCTACTACCAACAGGAAACCGACCGCTGTGAAAACTACACATTCGATTATCGCCGGGTGAAATATGCCTGGTACCGTCAATGGCTGGAACTGCCTGCCAATGTGGAAGGCAAGAATATGACGCTGACCTTCGACGCAGTCTCCAAAATTGCCGAAATCTATATCAACGGAACATTAGCCACTTCACATCTCGGCATGTTCGGTGAAATTCAGGTAGACGGCAGCCGTTTGCTGAAACCCGGTAAGAACCTGATTACCGTAAAAGTGACACGCAAAATGGATGGAAGCGCATCGGAATCGGCAAATGCCATCGATTTCTTCTATTCTTCTGTACGTGAAAGTGAACAGGAAGATGCCAAAGTGGAAGTGAACAAAGATGCTCTGCTGAAAGAAATTCCTCATGGTTTTTATGGTGACGAACCTGCCGGAATCTGGCAACCGGTAAAACTGACGATTACCGATCCCGTAAAAGTGGAAGATGTCTTTATCAAACCGACCCTGAATGGCGCTACCTTCGATGTAACCCTAAAGAACCACGGTAGTAAAAAGAAACAGTTCGACCTTTATACGGATATCATCGACAAAGAAACCGGTGCTGTACTCTATTCAGGGTTATCCATACGGAAACTGAATCTCAATGCAGATGAAGAGCGCATGGAAACCTATACGATCAGCGATTTGAAACCTCGCTTATGGACACCGCAGCATCCCAACCTGTACGATTTCAAATTCCGCCTGGTAGCAGATAAAGGAACAGAACTGGACTGTCTGACAGAGACTTCCGGATTCCGTACTTTTGAGGTGAAAGACGGACTTTTCTACCTGAACGGTAATAAATACTGGTTGCGCGGCGGAAACCACATTCCTTTCGCACTGGCACCTAATGATGAAAATCTGGCCAATACTTTCATGCAACTGATGAAAGCCGGAAACATCGACGTAACCCGTACACACACCACTCCGTGGAACAAACGCTGGATGACAGCTGCCGACCGTAACGGTATCGGTGTTTCATTCGAAGGCACATGGTCATGGTTGATGATTCATTCCACTCCCATTCCAGACCAGCGTCTGATTGAAATATGGCGTAACGAGTTTTTAGGATTGCTGAAAAAATATCGCAACCACCCTTCACTGCTCTTCTGGACAGTGAACAATGAAATGAAGTTCTATGACAATGACAGCAATCTGGAACGTGCCAAAGAGAAATACCGTATTATTTCGGATGTAGTGAAAGAGATGCGTCGCATCGACCCTACCCGTCCTATCTGCTTCGACTCCAACTATCAGGCCAAAGGCAAGGATAAGAAATTCGGCGCTGACTTTATGAGCAGCATCGACGATGGCGACATTGACGATATGCATGGTTATTACAATTGGTATGACTACTCGGTTTTCCGTTTCTTCAATGGAGAATTCCAAAAACAGTTCAAAGTAGCCGACCGTCCGCTTATCAGTCAGGAGATGTCTACGGGTTATCCCAATAACGAAACGGGACATCCTACCCGCTCCTATCAGCTCATCCACCAAAATCCTTATACACTGATCGGTTATGAGTCTTATGACTGGGCAGACCCGGCTTCATTCCTGAAAGTACAAGCATTCATCACGGGTGAACTGGCCGAAACGCTTCGTCGCTCCAACGACCAGGCTTCAGGTATTATGCACTTTGCATTGATGACATGGTTCCGTCAGACATACGATTATCAGAACATAGAACCGTACCCCACCTACTATGCTTTGAAACGGGCTTTACAACCTGTATTGGTTAGCGCAGAATTGTGGGGACGCAACTTGTACGCAGGTGAGAAACTGCCTACACGCATCTATGTGGTCAATGACCGCGAAGACGGTACGGATCTGCAACCGTCCCTGCTTCGTTGGGAAATACAAGATGAAAGCGGAAAGTGCCTGGCAAGCGGCAGTGAAAAGATTCCGGCTGTGAAACATTATGCACGATACTATGCTGAACCTGATATTCAGTTGCCGGCCAATCTGCCTGCCGACAAGACAAAAGCCAAACTGGTATTAAAACTCACAGAGAACGGTCTGCCTATTTCTGCCAATGAATATGAGTTGTTGCTCACTAATAAAGAGTGGAATGTAGGTCAGGTAGACTCAAACAAAAAGATCGTATTGCTGGATAAAGATAACACGAAAACGGTATTTGACTTCCTGAACATCAATTATCAACCGATTTCTTCCATAAAAGAATTGCTCAACAGCAAACTGAAAGCCGACCTTTGTGTTATCTCCGGTCTGACAGCCTGCACTGACGAAGAAAAGGAGCTGATCCGTGCTTATCAGTCAAAAGGTGGAAAGCTGCTCTTCCTCAACAGTAAGGAAGTCGTCAAAGCGATATATCCTGAATATATCACGGGCTGGATTATCCCGACAGAAGGCGATATCGTAATTATGGAACGTAATGATGCTCCGGTGTTCAATGACATCGATGTATTGGAATTACGCTATTTCAACAACAATAAACGGGAAATTCCGCAAGCATGTACCGCTACTCTGAAAGTCCATCGCCACAAAAACGTGACGGAACTGGCAGGACAGATGAAAATTCACGCTTACATTGATGGTGGAAAGCCGGAAGACCGCATCGAACGAATAGAATCTATGCGTGGACTGACGATGTTACAAATAGCTGACGGAAAGGGAGAAGCAATGATCTCTACCATGTGTACGGAAAAGGCAACGACAGATCCGGTAGCTGGTAAGTTAGTAGTGAATATGATTAATTGCCTGACTACCAACAAACAGGAATAAGGTAGAAAGCAGAAATAAAAAAGAGGACAAATGTCCGAAAGGTTTTGAATGAATAAACTCCCCCTCACAATGAAGTGAGGGGGAGTTTTCGTTGTAAAACGAATATCGCATTGTGTAACATTCATCTGATCGTATATCTCTTACCTTTAACAGTATCAAAAGCAATCCGGTCGTCAGCGAGTACTCTTACCTTAGCACCGGAAACTTTCAGACTCTTTGCATCCGGATATTTAAGCATACACTCTGCACCTGCATTAGAAAGTATTTCAATCGAAGTGATTTGCCCTTCTTTCCAGGTTACATCCACTTCAAAGTTTCCTCTGGCTTTCATCCCTTTGAACGCACCGTTTTTCCATGCATCGGGCAAAGCGGGAAGCAACTCGATATATCCCCCCTGACTCTGCATCAACATTTCCGCAATTCCGGCTGTACAACCAAAGTTTCCATCAATCTGGAAAGGCGGATGCGCGTCAAAAAGGTTGGTATATACACCACCGAAACGGCCTTGGGGAACAGTCAGTTTCATTGCACTCCGCAATAATGCATGAGAGCGGTTACCATCATGCAAACGGGCCCAGAAATTTAGTTTCCACGCTTTACTCCAGCCTGTGCCCTCGTCTCCACGGGTATTCAGTGTCACTTTCATGGCATTTGCATATTTATCATCTTCTTCGCTCCTTCCGATCACAATCTGCGAGCCCGGATGCAGCCAGAAAAGATGGTTCGTATGTCTGTGTCCACCGTCTCCGGTAACGTCTTTCGTCACTTCGTCCTTCCATTCCATCAATTGTCCGCCCAATCCTATTTTCGGACCGGAAAGTTTGTTCATTGCAGTCTCTATTTCTGCAATCTCCGGTTCTTTGTCCTTACCTAACACCTTGCTGGCTTTTATCATCATATCGAACATCTCTGCTATCATGGCTTGTGAGGTGGAGCAACCTAATGAAAACTCACCATGCTCGGGAGAATGTGAGGGGTTTGCCACCAAAGTACCGTCCCGCTCGTCCGTCCAAAGGTTATCCACCCAGAAAAGAGCCGCTTGGAGCATGACATCATAATACGCTTCTAAAAAGTCCTTGTCAAGATTAAACTGGTAATATTCCCAAATATCCTGGCACATCCAAATAGCTCCTGCCGGAAAATGATGGGGAGTGTCTTTCTTGGCCGGAGCCGTATTACCCCAAATATTATTTTCATGATGCGTCACCCATCCACGTACATTTCCGCCATCGGGTTTGCAATAATATTGTTGCGCGGTATATTTTCCGCGTGGTACGAGGCTCTTTACATATTCTACCATAGGCAGGTGGCAACGAGATAGATTAGTAGGCTGCGTAGGCCAATAATTCATCTGCACATTGATATTGGTGTGATAGTCGGAATTCCAGGGATTGGAAAGTCTTTCTCCCCATACTCCTTGCAAATTGGCAGGCAGAGAACCTTCTCTTGAAGAAGAAATCAATAGATAGCGACCAAATTGGAAATACAACATTTCCAGATATTGATTCTCGGATTCCGAGTTGGTACGAGCATCCATACCCTTCAGCAAACTATCCGTAGTTACAACGGGCATTTCCGTCAGGTTGCCCAGATTCAGTTTCATTCTGTCATACAACGAATGGTAATCTTTCTCATGGGTAGCCAATAAAGCGGTATATTTTTTATTGGCCGCCTTTTTCAGCGTAGCCTTCACTTTATCCAGCGGTTCTTCTCCAGAGAAATAATGATAAGAATCGTCCATGCATTGCACATAGTTTGTTGCAGCCGACATCAATACGATGATTTCTTTGGCCTCTTCTATCTTCAATTTCTTCCCGTCTACTACCGTAATCTTTCCGCCTGTATGTTTCACTAATAGTTGCTGCGCGTATTTCAATCCATTCTTCCAATGATCTCCTACGCGCTTGTCACCACTCGTCGGAGTAGGATATCCTGTCAGGGTAATCGTATTGTCCGAAGCCCGGATGACCTTGTCGGTATGCAATGACTCCAAAGATATCATACGTGAAATCTTTCCCTTCTTCGAATCCGATGTCAGACGCATCACCATGATATTGTCCGGATAACTCATAAAATACTCCCGTTTGAAGGTTATTCCTCCCTCTTTATAAGTTACCCGATGAATGGCATTGTCGACATCCAGCGTCCGAGTATAGTCAGAATAGGCAGGTTCGGAGGTAGCCGGATTTACAACCTCTACAATGATATTGCTCAATGTTTGAAAAGAGCCGAAATGCTCTTTAGTTCCCGCCAGTTTATCTATGAGGTTTCGTAGTTCCGTACCGTTACCGTCCCCCTCATAATTATGGGTAATCAATTTTCCGTCTGCGTCAATATAAGCGGAATGATTTGCAGTAAAATCATTCATCTTCTGCTGTAACAGCACACGGGTTTTATGAAGATAACTTTTATTCGTTTCCGGGGTTCCCAAATGCCCTCCGTTATAAGACGGATCTTCGCCAGGACCTCCTGACCACAAAGTATGTTCATTTGTCTGAATAACATCTACTTCCACACCTCCGAAGATCATAGCGCCCATATAACCGTTACCAATAGGCAATGCTTCGCTTTCCCACACTTTTGCGGGTTTGTTGTAAGTAGCTTTCAGGGACGGCTGTTGGAAACGGGCGGCCATTGTTGTTTCCGCCATCAGACAGCATAAGAATAATGCGTTTATGCACCGCAAATACTTGTTTTTCATACTACAATAAATTAAAAGTCGGGCTGTGTAAAAGGTACAGTTAATACATCGATTACCCTTTACACAGCCTCAACAACTATGATACAATCTATAAATTAATGACAGTTTGCAGACGAATATCTTTAGAGGAAGCACCGACCATAATGTCGAACGCACCTTGGGGAACGATGAATCGTCCCAATCCTGCATCCCAATAACGAAGTTGCTCTTTATCGAGTTCGATTTCTACCACACGGCTCTCTCCTGATTTTAAAGGAATACGCCGGAAACCTTTCAACTCTTTAATCGGAACGACACCTCCGGTTTCCGGAATCCGCACATAGACCTGTGCCACTTCATCCCCTTTCCTCTTGCCGGTATTCTTCAAGCGGAAAAAAACGCTGACGGTATTTGCACCGTCTTTTACTTTCAAATCGCTGTATCTGAAAGAAGAATAACTAAGTCCGTAACCAAAAGGATAAAGAACGTCTCCTTTAAAATATTTGTAAGTACGCCCTTTGGTTATATCGTAATCATCGAAAGCAGGCAATTCATCCAGAGATTTATAATAAGTGAGCGGCAAACGCCCGGCTGGATTGTAGTCACCAAACAATACGTCGGCAACGGCTGTTCCTCCCTGTTCACCCGGATACCAGGCATTTACGATGGCAGGAATATGTTCGTCCATCCAGTTGACAGCCAGTGAGCTTCCTGCTACCAATACAACGATTATATTCGGATTTACTTTATAGATTTCCTGTAAGAACTCTCTTTGGTCTGCCGGAAGCTGAATATCGTACCGGTCCTGTCCTTCACGTTCTATTGACTTATTGATTCCCATCACAGCAACGACCGTTTCACATTCGCGGACTGCTTTTCCGGCCTCCCCATACAAATCGAGACGGGTAGCTTTTCCTACCTGCGGAACTTTCCATTGTAATTTTGCGATAGCATAATCCCGGTTGTCATAGTACTCCGCTTTTAACTGATAATCTTTCCCCGCTTCAAGATAGATGGAAGCAGAGTCGGTAGATACCGCATGAGCCGACCAGGCATCAATCAACAACTGGTTGTCAATACTCAAACGACAACCATCGTCGGAAGTAAAACTAAAAGTATAACGACCGGAGATAGTCGGTCTCAACTTTCCCGTCCAACGAACGGAAAGCGGAGATTTAGGAAGAAAAGGATCGGGCGCCTGATTGGCAGGCTCAAAATTAATCCAACCTTCTTTACGTACTTTAGGCGTACCCTCCAATGCAGTGTTTTCAAAATATTCCGCTTTCAATCCTTCCGGAAAGTTTTCTCCTTGAATCAGTTCCAAGCCGTCGGCAGCAGATTTCCAGGGTGCATACACTACTTTCACTCGATCGCCTGCCCTGTCTTTTATACCTTGCAAAATGGAAACCGGATCTACTACCGGCGCACCGCTATAATCGCCAAACTCACATTTACCGGCATTGATACCTACCACGGCTATTGATTTCACCTTATTAACATTCAATGGAAGCATATTATTCTTATTCTTCAATAAAACAATGCACTCCCGGGCTGCATCCAAAGCAATCTGTTGATGCTCTTTCGAGCCGATCACCGACGGAGAGATTCTGGTATACGGATTTCGTTCGGTTCCATCAAAAAGTCCCAGTTTCATACGTGCTGTCAACACATGGCAGGCAGCCGAATCGATATCAGCATCCGATACCATGTATTGTTTGTAAGCATTCAACAGATATTCGTCATAGACATCATCTCCACATTCCAAATCCAATCCAGCCTGAATGGATAGAGTGGCAGCCGCCTCTTTCGTCTTTACATACTTATGGGCGTTTACCAATAAAGAAGGTCCCCCACAATCGGAAACGACATATCCCTGAAATCCCCAGTCCTGACGTAACACCTTTTTCAGCAGCCAGGCATTCAGTGTACAAGGCACATCGTTCAACGCATTGTAAGCAGTCATGATAGAAGCAGCCTTTCCTTCCTTCACACACATTTCGAAAGCCGGGAAATAATATTCGCGCAGTTGCTTTTCCGAGATTTGCGGATTACAGACAAAACGGTTATGTTCTTCGTTATTGGCGGCAAAATGCTTGGGAGTGGAAACAATCTTCAAATAACGCGGATCATCTCCTTGCAAACCTTTCACAAAAGCCGTTCCCATCACTCCGCTTAGAAAAGGATCTTCCCCATACGTTTCCGGGGTACGTCCCCAACGGGGATCACGTGCCATATTCACCGTAGGCGACCAAAAAGTCAGTACATCACTAAACTGCTCTTTCTGCTCTCTCCCCTGATCGAGTTCATTCCAACGGGCACGCGCCTCATCCGAAATCACAGTAGCCACCCGTTTTTGTAACTCCGGGTTCCAGGTAGCTGCCAGTCCGATAGCTTGCGGAAATACAGTGAAACGTCCCGGACGGACTACTCCATGCAATGCCTCATTGCCATGATAGTATTTATCAATACCCAAACGGGGAATACCGGGAGAAGTAGCACGCAGCAAACTAATCTTTTCCTCCATTGTCAGGCGGGAAAGTAAATCTGCCACCCGTTCGTGCACAGGAGCGTTTTCATTCTTATACAACTCTTGCGCATGTATCAATGAGCAAGACATCACAGATAAAGTACCTGCCAACAAAATCCTTTTATACCTGTTCATTATCACCATTTTTCTATCATATTTTCTTTTATAATTGTTCGTAGCACTTACTCCGGAATCACTTTTCCACTTTCTAATCTACAGGGCCGTCCATCAACAAATCATGTTTCTTGTTCTTTGCATCATGAGAATTGAAGTAGGCTCCGTATGTTGCAATTCCCATTACACGCAACATGGAATTCCAGAAGACTATCCCGGAACCTTTTTTCCATGAAGAAGGAACAGCGACGCATTGTAAATCCCAAAGTCCGTTCAGACAAACTTCATCCCGATAAGGCTTTTCCTGGGGAGTGACCAACCCTTCTGCCGGAGAAAAATCACGGGAGAACACCACTTTCTGTGTCTGCGCAAGCATTGTTTCCGAAAAGACTCCGATCCAAATACAGACGCAGCATTTGAATACTTGCAAAGTCATTATCCCACTGTTCCTTTTATCTTGCATGTTTATCGACCTTTCATTTCACTAATTACCATTCTCATTAAATGCCGTTATCGAGAAATAATATTCCGAGTCTCTGTTAAAGTAACGGGCTTCATATTGATTGTCAAATACCGTCACTGCGTGCGTTAACTTATCTTCCTGTGATCCCCACCGTAACACGTATCCGGTAGCCCCTTTTTGTGCATCCCAAGTGAAACGAAACATTCGTTTATCCTCCGAATTCCGGATTGCCCGGAAGCCTGTCACCTTAGAAGGAGCAGCACCTTCTCCTTTACCAAATACACGGAAACCGGATAAAGAGAAGCACCCATCCATCTCTTTAGCGTTACAAATTCTCAAATAACGGACTTTCACGGGTTTATCCAACGTAAACAGGCGATGAGGCTCATCTTTTCCATTCTCTCTTTCATCAAACAAATTCATCCATTTTTTCCCATCTGCAGAACCTTCGATAAAAAATTGATAAACAACGGGAGGGTGTGGTGCGAAAACCTTGAAGTGATGGTCGGCAAAATTCACGTGTATACTATTTACCAACATTGGAGTCTCCAAATCAACCTGCAACCATTCGCCCTTTTTTCCGGTTTGAGCAGCCCACCATGTTTCAATCTGTTCATCATTGGCATTGCCCGGTTCATAGCCGGCAAGAGACGAAGAAGCCTGTACCGGTTTCCTGTATGAAAGCAGATTCCATCCCATACTCAAATCTGTTTTATCAAAATCAACTTTCCGGTTAGGAATATAGAAAGGATAATCCGACCAGACTGTGTGAGCATATATACCGTTGCGACTGGATACAGCAACCGGGAAAAGTCCCAACCGCCGTTCAAACATATGACGAACGGAAATGATCATGGAAGCTACGTGCCAGTAGTTTCCATACTTATCCTGAAAAGTATGTCCGTGTCCTGCCCCACCGATAAAGCCTCCCGGTTTAAATGAGAACGGATTGTCTTCCACATATTCAAAAGGACCCAAAGGAGTATCTCCTACATAGATTCCATCGCCATAAATACGATATTGAGTACCCGGAGCCGCATATTGCAAATAGTAACGTCCTTCATATTTCAGTATACAAGGTCCTTCGTTCCATCCCTGACGCGGTTCTTCATTATTCTTTCCGGGAACTTCCCAGCCATACTTGTCTCCATGATGCGCGATCAGTGCTTTGGCTTCACCCAACGCGCGAAAACCGTCTTTCGGATCTACTTCCACCCCCATAATTGGGTCCTTATCCGAACATCCCCAATACATATACACCTTACCGTCCTCATCACTATAAAAAGCCGGGTCGTGAAGCCGGTAGGTCAGTTTGGTGTCCACAGCCTCCCAAGTATCTTTTTCCGGATGGGCATTTTTGAAAATCTGTGTTTTCCCGCTGGAAGTCGTAAAATAGAGCGTATCTCCTATTGGAAGAATGGTAGGAGCATAATCTTCCAATGTGGGGATAGTCGTACAAGGAATATATTCCCAGCCGGCCAGATCTTCAGAGCGCCAATATCCACCGGACTTGGACGCAAATAAATAATAATAGCCTTTAAAATACTCCAATACCGGATCGGCAGCTTCCCGACGCGATTCGTCTTTCGGTTGAAACCGATAGTTCAGATTCATCGGATTAGTTACTATCCGATGTTGGGCGATTCGCTTTCCTGATGAACAGGAAGTGATACATCCTGCCAATATGCTTGCAATTAATAGATGAGTAGATTTCTTCATGGTGTTTTTCTTTTTATTTATTCCGGTATTTGTGTCATTCCCAGTGATCTGTACGGAAAGGCGATGCCGGCAACCCTTCCTCATTATACAGATTACAACGCGGGCTATTGGAAAATCCGTAGCGCACAGCTACTGGTTCGGCAACTTCATGACTCGATACAATGACCTTATTACCTTCTATGACGGCATCCGCCCAAACAAATTTATGGTCGGCCCCGGCAATGCCAAATCCCGTGAGCTTTGTCGGCTTTGGACGAATCTGTTCTCCTTCAGGAATATAGGGAGAAGTCCCTATATTCAACTTCTTACCCTGATTGGAAAACTCCAAGATAATTTTATTGCCCTTCACTGACATTTTCTTATAAAGAGGTCCCATACCAACAATTTTCTCTCCATATGCCAATTTACGGGCAGCAAGGGCTAACCGATGTCCTACATCGTATTTATCAACCGGATGCAAATCGAACGGGTCGCCAACATCAATCGTTACCGCCATCGCAGTATTAGGCAGGTTCAGTGCTTTCAACTGACCTTCGCGCACCCAACGCCAACCGTTCCCCTCAACAGAAGGTTTCTGATCTACAGGCTCGAAATTAGGAAGCTGTACATATACAAAAGGAAAATCTCCTATTCCCCATTTCTCCCTCCAATCTGTAATCATCCGGGAAAAAAGTGTCGCATATTCTTTTGCCGAGCCACCGGAATTAAATTCACCCTGATACCAGATTACTCCTTTGATACTTAACGGAATTAAAGGAGAAATCATGGCGTTAAACAGATTAGCCGGGCCGTTATTTCCACCATCCGGTTTGCGTGGATTGGGTGGACGAGGTACTCTGGGTTCCGGTTTGGCGGGCGCCGGTTTCCCATCGGCTTGTGCAGTGCGTACGGCTACCGCCCATTCTTTCTGTGCCTGATTCCACTCTTTACCTATTGTTTGATCCCATTCTCTGACTGCTGTATCAAACTCTTTCTGCTTTTGCGGATAAGTAGCCAGTATTTCCGGATTATCTTTCACATTTTTCTCGTAAGCAGCTACATAATGAGCCAATGCAGGCTCCTGCTTTAGCCCGGAAAGGCTTGTCCAAGCTTCTGCACGTGTACCACCCCAGGCGGACTGTATCACTCCTAACGGACGTCCGTTTGCAGCACGCATATCACGTGCAAAGTAATAGGCAGTGGCAGAGAAACCCTGCCCATTTATTTTTGCCAGCATCTCCGGAGTACAAAGCACCCATCTGGCAGCCCGTTCGGGACTGGCTGTTCCTTGAGGAATTTCAATCTCCGACAATGGCTGTAATGACGTATTTTTAGGAACAAAGAATAAACGTAATAATGAATCTTCCGAATGAGCTATATCATCAGCATATTCTTTTCTGACCTTGATCCCCCACTCCATATTTGATTGTCCGGAAGCAACCCATACATCACCTACCAGCACATCCGAATAAACCAGTTTGTTTTTTCCGGTAATAGTCAGCGTCTCTCCTTTTTTCTTCGTTTTTACCGGCTTCAGTTTTACCTGCCATGTCCCGTCGGCATTGGCAGTGGTTCTCACTTTTTGTCCGGCAAAGAGTACTTCAATGTTTTCTCCGGCATCAGCCCATCCCCAAATCGTAATCCGGGTATCTTGCTGCAAAACCATGTGGTTGCCGAAAATCAAAGGCATCCTTACATCTGCTTTCACTTCCGGCAATCCCAAGATAGCGGACAGTGACAGCAACCACGAAACCAAAAGTAATTGTTTCATTTTATCAGGAATTAGATAAAGATGATGGCTCTACAGAGCCACCATCTTATATTTAGTAGTAAAAGCAACAGGTTGCTTGTTGTCTTTATCCAGTTTGAACGGAATCAGTTTTTCTTCTCCGGCTCCCAGTTCATAATGAATGGCATCCCCTGCTTTTTTGCCGTCAACAAACATTTCCACCTTGCCAATATCCATCAGCGTGCCATTATTCTTCACGCTGACCCATACAGTCTTTTGATTCTTCGTCAGATTCTCTTCTACTTTGGATACAGAAAGGATAAAGTCGGCACCGAATTCGTGCGTATAGTTAAGCATACCAGTCACCCCTTTTTTCTTATCGCTGTAACCCACACTATGTTTAATCTCATTCTTGGCCACATAGTCAGGACTCATACCACCGACACATATTTTGAATTCTCCTTTTTCCACTACCCTGTCCATGTGGTCATTGAGCAATGAAATGTCGTATGGCGTCAGTTCAAAAGAGACGGTTTTCGATTCTCCCGGTTGCAAATAAATACGATCGAAATCCTTTAACTCCATAACACGGGTCTTGACGCTGGCATACATATCCGTCACATACAATTGTGCTACTTCATCACCGGCACGGCTTCCTATATTCTTCACTGTAGCCTGAACCGTCACATTTCCATTGGGTTTTTCCTGTATCTTCAAATCCGAATATTCAAAAGAGGTATAGCTAAGACCGAATCCGAAACGGTAAAGAGGATAATATTCCATATCTACATATTCGTAACGACGCCCCGATGTTTTGAAATTATAATATAAAGGAAGTTGTCCTACGTGACGCGGGAAAGTCATCGGCAAGCGACCACCGGGATTATAATCACCAAACAGTACATCTGCCATTGCCGGACCGCCTTCCTGTCCCGGTAACCAGTTTACGAGAATAGCTTTACACATTTCCGATGCTTTCAAAATATCATAAGGACGTCCTGCCTGAAGAATCAGAATCACCGGTTTACCTGTCGCACAAACCGCTTCCAGCAATTCCTGTTGTTTACCCGGCAGAATCAGAGTGGCCCAGTCATTATTCTCACCGCATGTCTTGCGAACATCATTGGTGGCTTCGCTGGTAGAACAATCCCCCAATACCATTACTACAACATCGGATTGAGAAGCGGCTTTTACTGCTTTGGGAATATTCGTTTCATCCGGATTTGTAAAGTCACAACCCTGCTCATAAAGAACTTTCGTTTGCTTACCAACAGCCTCTTTAATGCCCGTCAATACGGACTTCAACTGTCCGGGTAGTAATTTCGGAGTGTAATCACCCGGTTGGAGATCGTCTGCTCCGGGACCCAGTACAGCTATTGTACGCAGGTTCTTGGTCAAAGGCAAAAGGTTCTCTTTATTCTCCAACATTACGATAGATTCACGGGCTGCCTGACGTGCCATCTCTTTATGGCTGTCAGAGTTCCATCCCGGATAAATCTTCTTCCAGTCCAACGGTTTGCAGGGATTCTTTTCAAAGAGTTCATTACGGAACATGGTAGAAAGCATGGTACGACATACGTTGTCCAGATTTTCCATGTTGATGCGGCCGTCTTTGGCGGCCTGAATCACTTCTTTATTGTTATAAGTATCACCGCAATTAGTGGCAATACCGGCAGCCAATGCCTGGTTAGCAGCTTCAATCTTATCTTGTGCCGTATAATGTTTACGGGCAGTCAGATTACCGATAGCACCACAGTCACTGACAATAAATCCGTTGAATCCCCATTCCTGCCGCAAAATCTGTTGCAGCAGTTCCGTACTCTTGGCAACCGGAATACCCATATAATCGGAGTAAGCCATCATCAAAGACTGACAGTCATAGTTTCGGATAGCATGACGGAACGGAACCAGGTGAACTTCACGCATTTCACGTTCAGACAAACCGATGTCATGCGAGTCACGCCCACCCAATGGAGCACCATGTCCGCCAAAATGCTTGGGAGTGGTAAATAATCCTCTGGACTGATATCCTTTGATCCATGCACCACCTATTTGTGATACCAATACCGGATCTTCTCCAAAAGTCTCTTCACAACGTCCCCAACGTGCATCCTGCGCAACGTCCAGCACCGGTGACCATGCCTGCTTTGTATTGGCGGCTACCGTTTCGTCTCCGATTACCATCGCCACTTCTTCCGTCAGCTTCCGGTTCCAGGTGGCTCCCATTGCTAAAGCCTGCGGGAAAATAGTCGCTCCGCTTCCATACGAGAAACCATGTACGGCTTCCACTTTTGTGATAGGCGGTACATATAAATGAGGAATACCGGGAATACCCCATCCTTCACGAATCAATTCCATTTTATCTTCAGGTGTCATCACTGCCAGCAGACTTTCCACCCGTTCTTCTACCGGAAGCGATGCATCCATATAACGACGGTCAGTCACTTTCCCTTTACTATCTGTCAGTACTTTCTCTGCTACCAATACTGAAATCTCCTTTAGAGAGAAAGGTTTATCCAACTTTCCCGGCTTGAAATTCAACTTGACATGAGCGCCATATTTAGGAGTGAATCTCACTTTCATCTGTTTGTCATTGCCTTCTATCCGGTAGTTTACGGGAGTTCCCAGATTCATCGGATCGTAAGTGACAAAGATATCCAATACCTCTTTCAGTTCGTTTCTGTTGACTCCCTGCATCTGAAGATCCAGTTCGCAAACATCACCCGGTTGCTGGATGGTAAACATCAGCCATTGCTCGGTCTTTAGTGCCTGCGAAGGTAATGTCCACATCGTCTTTACATTTTTATCAAAAGCTAAAGCAGCATTTTCCGCATTGGCAGAAGCCGATACCGACAGTATATCACTTTGTTGCTGCGCCATTGCCATTGAACATGACAATAATCCTATTGCCAACATCCATTTCATTTTGTTTTTCATGTTATATTCGTTTTTCTTTAGTCAATCACTCATTTTGTTTGCCTTACCAGCTTGATTGTACCATCAGGGTTGTAATACAGTTTATCTACACAGATAGAACGAAGCCAGTCGTGCCCGGACAACGCACTGTTATGGTAAAAGGCATACCATTGTCCTTTGAACTTGACAATAGATCCATGATTGGTATAGCTGTCAGTCGGTTCCATATAAATACCTTTCGATTCCCAAGGTCCCAACGGAGAGTCACTGATCGCATAGCGCATCCGGTTGTCCCCCTTCACTCCATCGTTCCAGTTTTCATCGTGATTGTCGGAATAAGAGAGATAATACTTTCCATTATATTTGTGAATCCAGGCTGCCTCATGGAAATCTTCCAGTCCTTTCATGAGTTGCATCGGACCATCCAACTCCATCATATTATCTTTCAACTTACCTCCTTTACAGGTGCCGCCACCGCCATTATAGATATACGCCTGCCCGTCGTCATCTACAAAGACACAAGGGTCAATCATCGGATCCATCCCTTCAACATATCCCTGCACTTTGAATCCTTCCGCCGGTTTATTGCTGGTAGCCACTCCGATCTTCCAACTGTCGTTCCAGTCTGTTTCACTGGGATGAGGAAAATAAAAATAGTAAGTGCCGTTTTTATAAGCACAATCCGGAGCCCACATAAATCCTCCTTCTTTGCGTCCCCATGGCACCTGATCGGAGCTTAATATTTCTCCATGATCCGTCCATGTCACCATATCACCGGTTGAAAACACATGATAACGATCCATCAAATCACAACCTCGCGGAGGTGCTATATCATGGGAAGCATATACGTACAAACGTCCGTCTTCCCAAACATGAGCCGAAGGGTCTGCTGTGTACATATGCCGGATGAAAGGATTCGGAGTTGCCGGATTCAGGCTGGTATTAAAAGCTATCGCCTTTTCTTTGCGCAGAACCTTAGCGGCTTCACCAACCAGTTTCAGATAATGGTCACTTTCTACTCCCTCCTCGATAGGAACGAATGTACTTTTTCCTGTCGGAACTTCCTTTGCACATTTAAAGATAGCCGTCCCCTCATCAATTTCGTCAAACATAGCTACATAAATCATTTCGGCACCCGCCCGGATAGCTCCCATCATCTGTTTCCAAAGAAAAGAGCCTTTATTGCGGGGGATAAATGAATTATGATCTTTACCTTTCATATTCCCCCAGGAGAAACCCGGAAAAACCAACGGTACATAATCAACCTGATTCTTTTTCGCCCACTGGATATCTTCTTCCACCAACTTCTGATATTTCGGATAAGTGGTTTCATTGTAACGTCCCACGAACCAAGGCATCACAATATCGCATTTTCTGATAAGCTCATGCAACCTGGGATCTGATTCCGTATCCCCTTTCAGCTCCCGCCATTGAGTAGGTACTCCAAGCATCACACTAAATCCCTGTGATTTTAAGCCGTCGATAATATGTGCAGCTTCTTTCAATCCATAACGGCGATTATCATTAAATCCCACACCCCATACAGTTACCAGCGGTTTGCCATTGTGATACAGATAAGAAGGGTTTTTCGCATGATTTTTTAAAGAATGGCGTTGCGCTATTTCCGCAATGTCTTTGAGCAACAGTTTTTCTTCTCCAGGCTGCATCCCGCTCAAGTCATACATCACACAAATAGCCCGTTCATATTTATTAGCAGCTTTCATTGCCGAGTTCAATACTTTATTAAAATGCTTCAATCCGCTTTCATTCCGGATTTCTGCGATAAAACGCTGCATGAACACTCCATCCAGTCCATACTCTTTCATCCATCTGAAATGAACATTGACAGTCGACTCGTCATAAGAAGAAAAGACGGATGCAGGCTTACCATCCGCAAAAGTAAAATCCGTTTTATAGAGCTTCTTATACTCCGATACCTCCGGCCAAAGATCTACGGAACACGATCCCGGACGAAATCCTTCACGACCATTGTAATGATGCCAGCCACGGCCGGAACCGTCACCAGGGGTGTTGAACCACCCCTGATAACCAGCCATAACCAATCCTTTGTAAGAATTGTACTGTTTCCTGCCGCCGGACTGTGCCATTATCCCTATTGAAAACAATAAATAGACCAATAACCAATTCAACCTTTTTACCATGTTATTTCTTTGTTTTTCATGTTATACCATTAAGTCCTTAAAACTATTTTCAGCAAAGTAAAGAGGCATCCCTTAATAAATTCCACAAAAGTGAATTAATAATGACTTAAAATCGAATTAATCGAGGAAAAAAAAGATAAAGTAGTAGAAATAGATACCTAATTAGGAAAATATTATGGAAATAAAGACCTGTAACCTCTTTGTTTTCCTGAATTTATTTTTCTACTTTTGAAGCAAATCTTTATTCTTCTACTTATGCCAGCAAATAGAAATGCCTTAATCCGTTATAAAACAATTGATAACTGTCTGCGTAATCCTTATCGACGCTGGACGTTGGAAGATTTGGTAGATGCTTGCTCGGATGCTCTTTATGAATACGAAGGCATTGATAAAGGCATAAGCAAACGTACGGTACAAATGGATATACAGATGATGCGTAGCGAGAAGCTGGGTTATAACGCTCCGATTGTGGTGTACGAAAATAAATACTATAAATACGAAGATCCGGAATACAGCATTACACAAACCCCGCTGAATGAACAAGACCTGAAAACGATGTCGGAAGCAGTGGAAGTGTTACGGCAATTTAAGGGTTTCTCCTATTTCACGGAAATGAGCGATATTATCAACCGCCTGGAAGACCATGTCGCTTCTGCCCGGATGAAAACCACTCCTGTCATTGACTTTGAAAAGAATGAATCATTGAAAGGACTGGATTATCTGGATACGATCTATCACGCGATTGTAAACGAGCATCCGATACAGCTCAAATATCGTTCGTTCAAGGCACGTTCCGCCAACAGCTTTATTTTTTATCCTTATCTATTAAAAGAATATCGCAACCGGTGGTTCGTTTATGGAGTCAGAGGAAACGGACGAATATTGCAAAATTTAGCTTTGGACAGAATACAATCATTGGAAGTTCTGCCACAAGAACACTATATCAAAAATACATTCTTCGATCCGAATACGTTCTTCGACGACTTGGTAGGTGTCACCAAAAACTCCGGAAGCGTAGCAGAGAAAGTTGGTTTCAAAGTAGCGGTAGCCGAAGCACCTTACATCATAACCAAGCCTATACATCGCAGTCAACAACTGGTGGAAAGGCTACCCGACGGAAGCGTCATACTGGAAATTGAAGTCGTAATCAACCATGAGTTAGAACGGGTATTCTTCGGATATGTTGACGGAATAGAAATTCTTTATCCCAAGACATTGGTAGAATTAATGAGTCGGAAATTGGAAAAGGCTGCCAAGCAATATACAAAGTCAAAATGAAAATAAAGCTTTCGCACATTCGTACCCTTCCTTATAAAACTCTGTCAGCTTTTGCACATCTTTCTCTATACGGTCTACAGCTACAGGTTTCAAAGGACGGATAACGACAATCTTTCCCTCATCCTCCATGCGTTCCACCATTTCCAGCTGTTCATTATAAACAGCACACCGGCAACTTAACGCTTCACGCAACTTCGGATATTTCCGGTATACAAACGAAGGGATACGAATATCTTTCGAATCTTTCCGATATCCCCGGTTACGGGTAAGTATCACGACATTTCTCGTACAGCCATCCGCAATAGCTCTTTGCAGAGGTATGGAATCTACGATTCCCCCATCAAGCATAGGAATCTCATCCACATAAGTGATAGGACACACAAAAGGGAGACTGCTGGATGCACGGACAATATCGATCACCCTGCGCCTGTCTTTTTTCTCTTCGAAATAATTGGCTTCTCCCGTAATGCAATTAGTAGTCACCATCACGAAACGTTCCGGTGAAGCAAAATATGTTTCATAATCATAAGGAAGAATGTGTTCGGGGAACTCATTGAACAATAGATCGAAATCCAAAATATTACGCTTTTTGAGCAAATATTTCAGACCGATATAATTGTACTTCTCCAACAAGTCGATATTGCTGTACTTGGCACGTCCCCGTTGCCGTGATGCATACGACAATCCGTTGCATGCACCGGCAGACACTCCTATCGCATAGGGAAACCGGATATCATGATCCATAAAATAATCAAGTACGCCGCAGGTGAATACTCCACGCATTCCCCCGCCTTCCAACACTAAACCGGTAGATCCATCTATCTGTAAGTTCTTCATTTTTTCTCCTATCTTCTAATTTCCATTCTCTTTTATACATGCTCTCTCTGTATTTACTATTCATGCATATTTATAACAAAAACAAACGGAAAAGGTAGTTCATTCAGCAAAAATAGTAAATATTTCAACAAAATCTTGTTTTTTTGCTTCAATCTATGTAACTTTAGGCTAACTTAATTGTTTAAGGAGGAAAAAAATTAAAAAGTCCTGCCCGCAGGCAAGCACCATGAGAATACAGTTTGAGATTAAAGAAAATTTGCCGGAAATTATCGAAGAGATCTTACACTCTGATAAGTGGCAAACTTCCGTGAAGGAAGAACTTAGCGGTCGGACGACCGTTGTGATCCGTGACCAAGCGTATGGTTCAGAAGCTACCATTGAAATTTATGCTACATCTATTGAAATCAAAACTGCCTGGTCTAAGTACTCCTATCGTATATTTGTAGCCAACGATATCGTATGGTGCGAATATAACGGTGCCTATCGTGGTCTGTTGGAACAAGTGCTCCTACCTACTATCACTCCTAAAGAAAACCTGCTCAATTCTGACGTAACTGAAAGTTCGCTTTATGGAAATGAGCATAAGAAATTGAGGGAGTATGCAGAAGATAATTTGAAACTGAAACAATTCCGCCGGGAAAACTTCAATGAGCAGAAGAATGGAACCGCACCATTCGATCATCCCAAGCGGGTGTATGATGAGTTTATCAAAGAAGATTATGTAGTTGCACCCAAAGAAGAAGAGAAGAAATAATCTGTACTTAATGCTTTAGTTTGTGCCATCGTATTGGCACAACAGTGCCACCATGTTGACACTATCGTGCCAATGAGGTGGCATGACTGTGCCAACATGGTGGCATTAATACACTACTCCCAAGTTATCCAGGTCAGCCTTTGATATGGCAAATTCATTTCCGGCTTTAATTCGTTCCAGCACTAAATTTCCGATACATTGGGCATCTTGCACCGATTGAAAAGGCCTTTTCCCGGATACAACCGGGATAAAAGGCTGAACGATTATCAAACGCTCTCTCTCATAAATCTTATAACCGTATCCACTACCTTCAATCTGGGTTACTTCCAGCCGATATATGTTTATCGAATGCATATACCCATATATGATTCCCACTAAAAGCAGCAAGACAAAGCAACTAATACCTATTATTTTTTTATTTCTCTTCATATTCATAAGGCTTCAACTCCCAAGTATCATCGTAATAATAAGTAGAAGCTCCTCCCGTAGCTATAATTCCCCGTTTTCCAGTAGAAAAGCATACGGCTTTCGAGCGTGTACTTCCTTCGAAATCTGTCAAATCTTCCCCATCCCAGAGGTCTGTCAGAGGGTCGTAAATCCAATAATTGGAACGATAACTACCACCAGCAGTCTGCCCCGCAGCAATATATCCTTTACCATCGATCACGAAAGCACAAGCATAAGAACGGACGATAGAAGTGTAATCGTCGTCATAATCATCATCACTCTTATCGTAAAGTTCGCGCAATTCTTTCCAAGTACCCGTTGCCGGATTAAAACACCAGAAATCCGTCACATCCGAACCATTATTTTCACCGCCGCAGATATAAGCTATATCATCTATGACGAAAGCCATACCGCCCATTCTCTTCTGTCCGCCAAATCCACTCATGGCTGTCCATTCTCCTTTATCTCCCACCGACGGGTCGAACTTCCAGAAATCCTTTTGATAATTATCGTTGTAACCTGTACCCAGATACCCATACTGACCAATGCCGAAAGAAAGCGCATAATACCGTTTACCATAGATATTAGTCCCATCAGTTCCATCCGGAATAGAAGCCATCTCCTTCCAGGAATTCGTGGCAGGATCATACTGCCAGCAATCATTCAGATAATCCTTTTTTGTCGCATCGTAACCGGTAGCAATATATCCTTTGGTACCTACTGCAAAACCTGTAGCTGCATTCCGGGCTGGAGCCGCATCGGGCATTGATGTACACTGTGTCCACGAATTAGCCTCGATGTCATACGCCCAACAATCTTTCAAACGGTCTTTGGTACTCCCCCGGTATCCGGTGCAGAGGTACCCTATGTTACCAATCGTAAAACCAGCTGCGTCCGTACGCGCCACACCATCAAAATCAGAACGGCGATACCACACACCTGCCGTATATTCAGTATCATCCGTACATGCCGCCAATGAAAGCAGCACCACCATCATGCAAAGTAATTTATTCATTTTCGTATTCATAAATATGTCGTTGATTACAACCGCAAATGTAGGCGGCAACGGGCACGCATAAAAAAACTATCGACAAATAAAGACATTCTATCTACCAACAAAATTCAGGTCGACAAATACAGAGATTTAGTCGATAGTTTTTTGGAGGACTATTTAAAACCTCTTCTTTTGCCGGTACAAAACCAATTTCATTTTTACTACATGAAGTCAATCATACTACTTTTTTCATTCTTTATATCTCTTTCTTTTTTCGCTTGTGTAGACGATTCATCGTCCATAGGAGCGAAATGGGTACAAAGTTCATTCCTCAACGAACAGATGGATACTTGTACGGTATTACTTAGTACAGTATTAAGCGACTCCATAGCCACTTCGGGAGATACGGTTTGTCAGATAGGATACCGTGAAGACAACTTATGGGGGAAAATTACCGCTTCTTTTTACGCAGAGTATGAAGTACCTTCCTATTCGTTTGATGAAAACATCCAATATGAGTTCGACTCGATTACCATACGCCTGTATTCTTCGGGCAATTACCTGGGAGATACACTAAAAACCCAACGCATTCATCTGCATGAACTGACAAAGAATATAGAACTGGACGATAGAGGGTACCTATACAACACTACTACTGCCTATTACAACGAAACTCCACTGGCATCTTTCGACTTTCGTCCTACTCCGGGCTCACCGAGCGAAGAACTGGAAATACGATTGCCGGATGCATGGGGAGAAGAATGGTTCAACTTGATGCTGAATGATGGCCGATGGGTACAATCTCAGGATTTCTTCCATGATTATTTCAAGGGAATTGCTTTTATACCCGATGCAAATGACGCTTGTATCAGCGGATTTCAAGTCAACGACTCCAGTATGTGCATCACGGTCTACTATCACCAGATTACGGAAACACTGAACGAAAAAACACTGGTTTTCAATACAAGCAGCACACTGACTTACAACAAAATAGAACAAGACCGCTCAAACATCCCGATAGCCAACCTGCAAAGTGGGGACGGCAATGAATACTCTTCCGGAAAAAGCGAGCATCAGGTCTACCTGCAGGGAATGACAGGTATGTATGTCACCATCGACTTCCCACATTTAAATAATCTCTGCGAAAAAGGAGAGCTTGTGACTATCGAGAGCGCAACGTTACAGTTATATCCGGTAAAAGGAACTTATGACGGCATGTACCCGTTGCCCAAAAGCCTGGCTCTCTACACCGCCAACAATGAAAATGTGACGCAAAGTGTAATCACCGACCTCACCGGGAGTTCCGTACAAAGCGGAAATCTAGTAGTCGACGAGATGTCTTATGAGGAGACTTATTACTCTTTTGACATCACCTCTTTCCTGCAAACAAACCTGGGAACTACCGGATATGATCGTCAGAAACTACAATTATTTCTTCCGGACAACTTGTTCTATACCACACTTCAAGGCGTTATTTTCGGCGACGGAGAACATACCGCCAATAAAAAGAATACCAAACTTATCATACTTTACAAAACTTATCAACAATGAAAAAGATTTTGTTTTGCCTTCTGGCATTCTATACTCCTGTCTCTATAGTTATTGCACAAAATACAACGAACTCCCCTACTTCCATGTTCGGACTGGGAGAACTTTCTACCGGGGAAGGCGGGCAATATGCCGGACTGGGCGGCACAGGCATTGCATTGCGAGGAAATAATTTCCTTAACAATGCCAATCCGGCTTCACTCACAGAGTTGACCGAACAACGCTTCCAGATCGATGCCGGTATCATGGGAGCATACCAGATTTATTCACAACGAGGAGCAAGTAACCGTTCCGTCACCGGAAATCTGAATAACCTAAGTATCGGCTGCCGGATTATGCCACGCTGGTATGGAGCAATTTTCATGGCTCCCGTCAGCAGTGTGGGATATGCCATCACGCTGGATGAAGAAGTGGCAGGCACCAATGGAGGTACTATCTCTTCTCTCTTTCAGGGTGAAGGAGGACTTTCCAAGATGGGTATCAGCACGGCTTACCTTTTCGGAAAAAGATTTTCTGTCGGCACCAATCTTTCTTATGTGACGGGGACCATCACACAAACGGAGACGCAAGGTACTGCCACAGAAGAAACCAGCTCCTACAAACATACTTTTTATGCGGATTTCGGTGTACAGTATAAATGGGCTATAGACCGCGAACGTTCTTTCGTTGCCGGTGCCGTATATGGTTACTCGCAGGATTTTAAGCAGGATAATAACTTATACGTTAGTAGCAGTTCGGGAGGAGATGATATTGAAAAAAGCCTGAAACGCTATCGCCAATGTCTTCCTCAATTCTTTGGGCTCGGAGCTTCCTACAACACTCTACGTTGGATGGCAACCATCGACTACAAATATGTGGACTGGAGCCGGATGCAATCTTCCCAATCCAATGTCAGTTTTGAGAATCAACACCGGTTATCAGTCGGTGGAAGATATACATTGGGCAATGTCTATCGTAATCCGGTCAGCATCCTATTGGGAACAGGTATTAATAATTCCTATATCGTCATTCAAAAGAAAAAGGCAACCGAATATTACGTCAGTACCGGACTTAACTTCGGATTGCGCAATAACAACGTCCTTTCTATCGGATTGAAATATAAAGGCCAGATGAAAATTCCTAACGGTATGCAAAAAGAAAACAGCCTTTCCCTGTTCCTGAATATTACTTTCTCCGAGCGAACTTACCGCGCCAAGATACAATAAAATGTCATAAAACGGAAGTCATTAAGATAGCTGTCCATTTGAAAAAAGAGAAAACTTTGTGAAACTCTGTGTTACTCTGTGGTGAAACTTTCCTATATTTGTAGCCAAAACAATTTAATATTAATTTCATAGGAATGAAAAAGACAATCCTTATTGCTGCTTTAGGCCTGTTCAGCCTAAGTGTTATGGCACAAGATGCAAAACCTGAAGAAGGTTTTGTTTTCACGACAGTGAAAGAAAATCCGATAACTTCTATCAAGAACCAAAATCGTTCGAGTACTTGCTGGAGTTTCTCAACTCTCGGATTTGTTGAATCAGAACTACTTCGTTTAGGTAAAGGTGAATACGACCTGTCTGAAATGTTTGTTGTACACAAAACGATGCAGGATCGCGGAGTAAACTATGTACGTTATCACGGTGACAGTTCTTTCTCTCCGGGTGGAAGTTTTTATGATGTAATGTATTGCATCAAGAATTATGGTATCGTTCCGCAAGAAGTGATGCCGGGTATTATGTATGGTGATACGCTGCCGGTACATAATGAGCTGGATGCTGTTGCTTCCGGTTATATCAATGCGATTGCAAAAGGTAAATTAAGCAAACTGACTCCGGTATGGAAAAACGGACTAAGTGCCATTTATGACACTTACCTAGGAGCATGTCCGGAGAAGTTCACCTACAAAGGCAAAGAATATACTCCGAAGACTTTTGCCGAATCACTGGGATTGAACTATAACGACTATGTATCACTGACTTCTTATACACACCATCCGTTCTATTCTCAATTCGCCATCGAAATTCAGGATAACTGGCGTAATGGTCTGTCTTACAACCTGCCTATCGAAGAACTGATGGCTGTTATGGACAATGCTGTAAAGAAAGGCTATACCTTTGCATGGGGTAGCGATGTCAGCGAACAAGGATTCTCACGTGACGGTATCACCGTAATGCCAGATGCAGCCAAAGAATCTGAACTGTCCGGTTCAGACATGGCCCGTTGGACAGGATTGACTGCCGCCGACAAACGCAGAGAACTATTCACCAAACCTTTCCCTGAAAAGGATATTACCCAGGAAATGCGTCAAGTTGCTTTTGACAACTGGGAAACAACAGACGACCACGGAATGGTAATCTACGGCATCGCTAAAGACCAGAACGGAAAAGAATACTTCATGGTGAAAAACTCTTGGGGTAAATCAGGCAAATATGATGGTATCTGGTATGCTTCCAAAGCATTCGTTGCCTACAAGACAATGAATATCCTGGTGCATAAAGATGCACTTCCTAAAGAAATTGCCAAAAAACTGGGAATTAAATAATTATTTAAGAAAGGCTTAATTTCCCAATGTATTCCGTAAATTTCTCCTTATAATTATCACCGACAGGAATATAAGTATTCTTATCAAAGATAATGCGAAGACGGGAAACTTCGGTAATCTTGCGAAGATTGACAATATAAGAACGGTGGACCCGCATGAAATGCGTGGGAAGCCGTTCTTCCATTTTCTGGAGGCTGGCAAGCGTTATTACAGGCTTGTCCTCTCCTTCCACAAAGACACGCACATACTCACTCATCCCCTCAATATAGCGGATATTCTTCACATCGATGCGAACCACTCTGTAATCGCTCTTCACGAATAATGAATCTCCTTTTATCTGCGAAGCATTTCCTATTTCACCCTGTTGTTCCAACAAACGATATTCAAATTGCCTGCGGGCTTTATCCGCCGCTTTCAATAAATCCTGGAACTCAAACGGTTTCAGCAGATAATCTACGGCATCCAGTTTGAAACCCTCTACCGCATATTCAGAATAAGCAGTAGTGAAAATCACCAACGGACGGTTCACCAAAGAACGTATGAAATCCAATCCGTTCAAATCGGGCATATTAATATCCACAAAGATCAAATCAACCTCCTCTTCGGACAATATCTTCATTGCCTCGAACGCATCCTGGCATGACTTTACCAAAGACAAAAAAGGTACCTGGGATATATAATCCGACAACTGCGTCAATGCTAACGGCTCATCATCTATTGCTATACATTTCATTCTAATAAAGGTATAATAAGTAAGACATCAAATTTATGTTCCTCTTCGGTAATGGAAAGCGTATAATCATTGCCAAATAAAAGCCTCAACCGCTTACGGATATTCTCGAGTCCGATGCCATGATGCTGTTCGTCAGCCGAACCATTATTGCTGTTGGAACAACGGAATGAAAGCCGGTTGCCCTCATCCAACTGCATCAAGACATGAATAAAAGACTCGCTCCGATAACTGACTCCATGCTTAAAAGCATTTTCCACAAAAGAGACAAAAAGCAAAGGAGGAATCTGCACTTCGGGCACTTCGGCCGGAAAATCCATCTGAATAGATACTTTGTTGGTATAGCGCAAACTCATCAGGGCAATGTAATTTTTAAGAAACTGAACCTCACGTGAAAGCAAAATCGTTTTATTACTCGCTTCATAAAGCACATAACGCATCAGTTTAGAAAGTTCCACAATCGTACTTTTCGCTTTCCCCGTATCAATATCCACCAACGCATGAATATTATTGAGCGTATTCATGAAGAAATGAGGATTAATCTGATATTTCAAATACTGCAGTTCCGACTGCAAACGTTGATGTTCCAGTTCCTTCAGCATTTCTTCATCACGGAAAGATTTAAAGAAAAGTTTGATGGCGATATTGAACCCTACCATCAAAAAGGCAATGATGAAATGAATAAGATAGCGGAGCACAAAAGGAGGATAAGGAAAAGGAGTCGGTTTTGGAAATCTTCCGGGACCATTTGGATCTCCCATTCCCCTAGGACGTTGTTCGGGATTGGATTCATGCCAATGCACATCCCCTTCCTCCCTCGCCTTTTCTCTCGTCTTAATAATCTGGTCCCTCCGGTTCTCCTTCATACGAAGAGGCAACTCTCCTCGCTTGAAATCTTTGGGGAAATGATTGGCAGAAGGAAACGGAGAAAGCCAACAAATCATTCCTATTACAAAAATCAACGAAACAGTATATTGCCAGTACCTTTTCTTAAAAAGAAAATAGGGAACCAGCCCATAATTATTCAACAGGAAAAGCACGAAAAAAGGAAGGATACTCAACCATGATTCGCGGATCACCATACGGGTTTCCTCCCGTTCAAGTCCTCCACTCATGGCAAAGTATCCGCCTATCAGCGGAAGAAGAAATATTACGATCCAGATAGCTCCGTAAATACTCTGCTCTAGCACGTGTTGTTTACGCAGTCTTTTCATGCCTCATTGCTTCTGATTATCGAAACAAAGATAAAACCGAACCTGTTTTATCACAAATAGAATCGACCAAAGAACGGATTTCGACGGTAAACTGCTGTTTACCATCCCCATCCGCCAGGGCCATGTCCGCCGCCTCCACCACCGGGCTGGCCACCGCCGGAAGTGCTGCCAACTTGTGTCACCATCGAACTGGCGGTAAACGTTGCTGCCTGTGTGCCACCGGAATAAGTGGCTCCCGTATATAATCCGAAGAACTCGGAACCACCGGAAACCGCCCCTCCTTTTGAGATGATATAACTACCGCCCGAAGTCAGATTCGGACTGCTGAACAATACCGTCATTTGAGAATAAGCACGGGGAATCTGATAAGTCAGTACATTGGTTCCGTCGGCTGACTGGATATTCAGTATTTCTCCGTTACTTCCCGAACCACCATAGATCACACTGCGTTGCGTACATACACTTGATGTAGGTGTACTTGTTCCTCCTCCAATACCCAGAACAATCCCCCCGGTAATCTTAAAGGTATTCTGATCGCAATCGAATCCGTCTTCGGGAGAAGTAGTACCCGAAGATACGATCACTCCCCCCGTAATGGTCAGCGTACCATTAGAATCAATGCCGTCATTTCCGGAACTATAACAATAAATATTGCCACCATTAAGAACAATGCTGTTGCTTGCATTCATACAGTCATCGTAACAAAGGGCGGCAACCGTACCCTCATTGACAGTCAACACACTTTTACTCTCGATACCTTCACTGCCTTTCCCACCGGTAGCCTTCACAAGCACCGTTCCTCCATTGATTGTCAACGCACCGTTCGCTTTGATTCCTTTTGCCGACGAGTCGAGCTTGCCATACACACACTGCGTACCGGTAGTTATCACTTTCACCGTGCCGTCATTGATGGTAATCGAACCGTCACAGTTGATACCTTTACCGGCTCCACCTGTACTCTGTATGGCGATCTCCCCTCCTGTAATCAGGATATTTCCGTCACATTTAATTCCTGCACACGAACTCAAATCATTGTCTTCATAAAGTGCGGTTTGAGAAGTGAATGCAGTCAGCTTTCCTCCGGAGATGGTCAGGTTACCATCACAGGATATTCCTTTGGAGGCTGCTCCCGCCACTTGTGCCTGAATAGCACCGCCACTGATTACCACATCCAGACAAGATTTCAACCCATGCGCTTTATTGTCCGTTGTAGAGAGTTTGGCAAATCCTCCGGTCATCGTAATTCCTCCCTCTTCACACTGAATAGCATCGCCGTCAGAAGATATATTCAGTATTCCGCCGCCGATAATCACAGATTCATTAGTATGGATTCCGTCTTTTTTGGCCGAAGCTACCGTAATATTACACCCGCTACGGAAACGCACATAATCATCGCTTGTGATGGCATGTTTATAATTTCCGGTAACTGTAAGCGAACCACCACCACTAAAAATAAGCTGTCCCTCACTGAACAGGCAGGCTTTCATATCCTCTCCATCAGTAGTTGCCGTATAAGAAGAACCATCTGTCAACACATTCGTTGTTCCGTCTGCACATACCACGAACACACGTTTGGAAGACTGGATATTAATGGCAGCACCTACCGGATTGAGTATAGACACCCCTGCCAGTGATAATTTGAATTTCTTTTCGCTATATACCTTGAACGAGCCATTCGTAGTAGTCCCGCTCAACACATATTCTACTCCGCTGACTGTAGAATTAACCACGACATGCGCCCCATTGGAAGACACTTCCACTCCTGAAACACCATTGCTTACCGCAGCAGTCGTTCCATTATAGATAATCGTCACCACAGAGGCGAATTGGGAGTTCTCTATAAAATCATCATCGGAAGTAACCGTTTCCGACATGCTTCCATACGCCGTTTTATCACTTTCATCAAAAGCGATTGTAAATCCCAATAAATCTTCCGATCCCTCGGGAATCGTCGGGTTGGGCTGACTGCTTCCTCCACCTCCCGAACCTCCGACCAATATTCCTTCCTGATCGCCGAAATCGAATGATTCCGTCGTACAGTTCACCAACAACAGCAATAAAAGCGGTATCCAAAACAACACAATCCTTTTCATAATTTCTTGTTTTATCTATTAAAACTTAAATGAATATCCTGCAGACGCTTTCAGCCAACGAAACATCTTATAGGAAACACCTGCCGAACCCGACCAGCATTCCACCGTCTGCAATCCGTCCCTTGTACGAAATTCACCTTCCAGAGAAGCATCGAAACCGGAGAATATCTTTTTCTTCACTTCCAGAAAAGTCAGACCGGAAGAGACATATGTCCTTACACGGATCTTCTCACGGATCACTCTTCCGTTTTGATGAGCCAGATACATGGCGTAATCGGGAGTGTCGAGATAGGTAGTGTGATAAGCTATATTTCGCTCCCCCTGCACCTCTTGCACACGATAACAATTACTTGCCCGTTGCAATACGTCCATCAGGGCAGAGAGCGAAACGATATACTTCGTGTCCGTACGGTTCATCAAACGGATGGTACTCATCTCTTCCAAAGAAATGGAGGAGAAAGCGGAAAGTGCGGTGGTTACATTACATGCCTCGTTCATATTCATAAGGGATTAGAGTAGCAAGTGTTACAATACTGTAACAAATGTATGACAGAGAAGCAGAAAAAGGAAAAAAAATCAATGAACGGGGGATTCTTATCGGTGAATCGACTATATTACAGCAATAAACTGTTCTGTTCTATTTTTAAGATTCTATTATTCAACAGTGGCTATGAATCGAATCAAATAGAAAATAAAATGCATAATCTAGTGCAAGAATATGCATATCACGCCCCTTATTATGCATAAATAAAGGGTAAACAGACCGTTTTTCATTGTATGAAAACGTCCGTTCTTTAAATGCAAGGTATCCTTGGTCGGTGAGGAACGCCTCCTTGCTCACCGACCAAGCTACCGTTCATCGGTGAGGAAGGAGGCGTTGATTGAAATAAGAGTCGTTTCCAAGCTATGTCACTTCTAACTTCGTTAATTTTCAATATAACAAATAGCTATAACATCAGAAAAAAAATATTGATTTATTTCGAATCTGGTAGCAAACAAATACAAACAGCAAGGATTTACTATCAAATCACTGTCTTTTGGGAGAATCCAAAAAGACATTTAAGCTCCTATTTATTTGCTATCCTCATATAGGTTCTAATTAAAGCAAAGAAAATGTATAAAACATCCTATTTTTATGTATAACCCTATTTTAAGCAAACATAGATTTATTTCTTGTAATATTCCAGCGGATTCCTCTTCACTTTTTTACGGAAGTATTTATTGAAAGTTGTAAAGATGAATATTACATTCTAAACTTTCCGCAAGAGTCAGAAATAGAGAAGAAAAAAAATGAACGGTTTCTCACCTGTGAAAAATAGGAGGAAAACCATTTGCTTTTTTAGAGACCTCTTCATTCTCTTTTTACAGCCATTCTTAAAAGAAGAACAATCGATATTAAAAATAGAACACATTTATTTTTTCATTTTAGATACTTTTACCGCATACGATTAAAAATAGAACATTAAAATAAAAAAACAGACCTTGACAATAAAGAATTGTTAGTCGAACTTTGCAAAGTTTTATTAAATACGCAATAAAAACAAAAAGCAAAATGAGAAACTTACGAAAACTATCTTATGTCGCTTGCGCAGTATTTTTCTTTACATCATGCGAAGAAACTTACAATGACAAGCTATTTTGGCCAGGAGAAATTAGTCAGGAATATGGCTCGTATATTAAACCATATACGCTAGACCTAACCTACAGCGGAGAGAAATTAATTGGAAAAACTGTCAGCTTCAAGACAGAAGATAGCGAAACGGGAACACTGACGCTGAATAATATAATCCCGGGAGAAAAGGAAACTCCTATCAGTCGCATCCAACTTTATGAGAATGAAAAGAAAGGATATTATACTTTCAGCGGGACCAATATCACAATGGGAGGAGCTACGGTGAAATATGAAGGAATAATAACTCCGAAAAACATGCAACTATCACTGAACGTAACAATGGCTTATGCCAACTCCATTGCAAACACATATACATTTCCTGCATACTCCCACACAACAGATGGAGAAAGTATCATCCGTAATAGCGGAGCCAGCTACGTGAATATTACTACAAAAGCAGGAGGAGAATCTCTCCAGCCGGTGATTTTACAAATACAGCAAATGGCAACTAATATATTAGATGTGATTTTTCCTTATGTATTGAAGGATATTACATTTGAGAAAAATGGAATTGTCACTGCCAGCTATACTACGAGCCCTGTAGACATGAATGAAATTATGGAAGTTGCCAATTCGGGCAAAACTGACGCTGAATTCAAAAGTCTGATCAACAAACGCACTTATGAGTCATCTCCCAAAGGATTGGCCTACTGGAATCAAACAGGCAACAAAGCATTTGTCGTACAACTAAATATCCCTGCCATTGTGTCTCTCATAGCACAAAACAACGGAAAGCAAATTGACTATCAGCTTATCGCAGGAATCAGTGAAGCACTTCTAAAATCTGACCCGGCACGTTTAAAATTAACGTTAAGTGCCATCAATATGATTTTAAACAATGAAATAATCACCTATATTCTTCAATTGGATGATGATACTTTTGCAACTCTGCTCACATGGATGAAAGACGGAATACCAATGGGCATCAACTCAACAAAAGAACATACTTATATCTATTTCAACAAAGAAACTCTCATGCCGTTCATCAGCATCATCGGTAGTTTGCTGGAAACAAATTTAATTGAAGTTGCAGCCCTTTTCGATAAAATGGAAATCGGTATTGACCTCACAGCTAAGAAATAATTCATTTTAATTATCTAATATAAAAAAACAATGAAAAAAATATCTATCCTATTAATAAGCTGCCTTGCCGTAGCGTCTGCATTTTTAACTTCTTGTGATAATGATCACTACGGACCAGAGCCTATAGATGTAACAGCCAATTATTCAAATAAACTATCAAACCCCAATCCGAATCTAATTCTTACCTATAATGGTGAAACAATGATCGGAAAATCAGTAGACTTTAGCACTGTAACAGGAGAAACCGCTATTATTAACTTATATGATATTTTACCAGGAGAAAAAGAAGTAAAAATTATGTCTATCCCCCTTTCTGGAGATGGGCAAGGATATTCTTTTTCAGGAAATAGTATGGGAAATGAGACTTTAAGCTCTTTTAGATACGAAGGACGCGTAATAAAAGGACAGTTAACATTAAATATATCCAATATCAAAATGGGCAATGCAGAATTATGGGCAAATACTTATAAACTACCCACAGTTATTAATGGCATCAAAACGATTGTAGTTGGAGACATGTGGGGAGAAGAATATACATGGCAAGATGTTGACGGACAAGTACTAAATGCATCATGCTATTTTTATGCAGACATAGAAGCTTCAGAAAGTGGAGCCACAACTCAAACATGGGGTAGTGCTATTCAAAACATATTAAGTTATATTTTGCCACAAGTTCTACAAGAAATTACTTTAGGAGCGGACGGGAATGTAACGGCTTCTTATTCAAATGAACCATTGACAGGAGTAGACATGGATATCATTTTTGGATTTCTAGAAAATCCATTAACACAGGATATGATTACTCCTAACATTGTTAACCGTAATTATATTCCATCTCCAAAAGGATTTGCTAATTGGTTCCAAAAAGACGGTAAGTTAATATTAAAATTAAACTTAGCTAATATTATTGCCTCAATATCCAGCGGCAATCAATATATGGATGTCAATATAACCAATGCTATCATTGAAGCTATATCCCAAATGGATGCTATGAAAGTGAAAGAATTGCTAACCACGCTCAATCAAAGTCTAAAAAATGAAACACTTGGATTCCTGCTCAATGTCAATGACACTTCTTTCAAAGCTATTTTCAATTGGTTAACTACCGGAATCCCGATGCAAGTTATTTCAAAAGATGGACATACTTTTATTTACTTAGACAAAGAAGGTTTTACTCCCATAGCCAAATTACTACCAGATCTTAGTCCGCTAATAGTCAGTCTGCTTCCAGAAGATATGCAATCACTGGGAGGAATCATCTCTATATTTTTGAACGGTATATCAGACGCTTTTCTATCACCTGAAAAAATAGAATTTGGTTTGGAAATTGTTCCAAATAAATAAAACAAAAAACAATGAAGAAATTATATATCCTAACAATCCTGTTATGCCTTACCGGTTTCGGAAGCATCTTTGCCCAAACCCTGAAAGGACATATATATGATGCCAAGACCAATGAGCCATTGGTCGGAGCCACCGTCACCTACAAACTTCATGGTAATCAGGGAGTAGTATCTAACATTAACGGAGAATATGAAATCAAACTTCCCGAAGGTGGAGTTGACCTTGTATTCAGCTATGTTGGCTATGATGATGTCTTGATGCCCATCGTTATCAACAAGCGTGAAGTAGTCACCAAAGACGTTTACATGAAAGAAAGCACCAAGCTGCTGGAAGAAGTCGTAGTCAGTGCCGGACGCTTTGAACAGAAGTTGAGTGATGTCACTGTCTCCATGGACGTTGTTAAATCCGGAGATATTGCCCGTCAGGCACCCACGGATATTTCTTCCACTCTCCGCACACTTCCCGGTGTAGACATTGTAGACAAACAACCTTCTATGCGCGGAGGTAGCGGATGGACTTACGGAGTAGGTGCACGCAGCCAAATTCTTGTGGACGGAATGAGCACACTGAATCCGAAAACAGGAGAAATCAACTGGAACACTGTTCCTTTAGAGAACGTAGAACAGGTGGAAGTGATTAAAGGAGCATCTTCCGTACTATATGGCTCATCAGCTTTGAATGGTATTATCAATATCCGTACCGCACGTCCGGGACTGACACCGAAAACACGATTCAGCGCCTATATCGGTGTATATAGTGATGCGGAAAACGACGAATACCAATGGAGCGACAAGAGTTTCTGGAAAGATGATAAATATTCTGTTAAACCGATCCTGCGCGGAAGTCTTCTTAGCGGTATACGGAATCCTATTTACGAAGGATTCGACCTCTCCCATTCCCGCCGTATCGGTAATTTCGATGTCAGCGGAGGAATCAATCTTTTCACTGATGAAGGATACCGCCAACAGGGATACAACAAACGTTTCCGTATGGGAGGGAGCCTCACTTATCATCAGCCCGATATGGGAATGAAACTGTTGAACTATGGTTTCAATGTCGATTTCCTTTCCAATCAATACGGCGACTTCTTCATCTGGCGTTCACCAACGGAAGTGTACAAACCGTCTCCTTTCACCAACATGGGACGTGAAGAGAATAATTTCCATATCGATCCGTTCATCAACTATGTGAATCCGGAAAACGGTACGTCACATAAGATTAAAGGACGTTTCTATTACAGCGCCGACAATATCGTACGCCCTACCCAAGGAACCTCCATCACTGATATTCTGGGAAATATGGGAACTGATGCCAAAACGATACAGAATATAGCCGGTGGCGATTACAGTTCACTCTATCCTGCATTGGTAGGTATCGGTTCCGGACTTGTCAACGGTAATCTGGAAGATGCCATGAACGGAGTGTTCACCTCATTAGGCAATATTTTCCCGAATGCGACGACTGCCGATTATTGCGATCTGATCTCCTGGGTAATGGACAACGGAGTGCCGAGTGACTTGGGAGGACTTGCGAACGGACAGTTACCGAGTGATCTGATTCCGTGGTTATCAAATGTTATCAATCCGTCACGAAACACTCCCAAAACACAGACTGATAAGAACTTCGATTACTATCTCGACTACCAGTTCAATAAGAAATGGGAAGGTGGTGCACAAATCACTACCGGAGTAACCCTGGAACATATCCGCTATGACTCCGCTGTAATGGATGAGGTATACAAAAGTGATAATGTAGCTGCTTTCCTTCAGTACGATCAGCGCTTTTGGGATCGTTTGAGTGTGTCTGCCGGTGTACGTGCCGAATATTATCGGGTGAATAATCATCACCGTGAAGCCGAAACCAAAATTTTCGGAACCAAGGTTCCGTTCCGTCCGGTCTTCCGTGCAGGGTTAAATTATCAGCTGGCTGATTACAGTTTTATCCGTGCCAGCTTCGGACAGGGTTACCGTAATCCGTCTATCAATGAAAAATACCTGCGCAAGGATATTGGTGGGGTTGGCGTCTATCCTAATCTGGACATCAAACCGGAGAAAGGATTTAATGCGGAATTAGGAATTAAGCAAGGATATAAGGTCGGCAATTTCCAGGGTTTTGTGGATGTTGCAGGATTCTATACACAGTATAAAGACATGATTGAATTCCAGTTCGGACTGTTCAACAATGCCAATTACACAATGATTAATAGCATAGGCGATGCATTTCAGATGCTGACAGATGGCAAAGGTTTCGGCATCGGAGCCCAGTTCCACAATGTATCGAAAGCCCAGATTTACGGAGTAGAAATTTCAACGAACGGCGTGTATAATTTCAATAAGAATACGAAGTTGTTCTATAACTTAGGATATGTATACACGGAGCCACGCGATGCTGACTATCAGGAACGTAATGCAGTAGAGGGGCTTTATACCGATCCTCTTCAGATGAAAGAGAAATCGAACACAGGTAAGTATCTTAAATATCGCCCGAAGCACAGCTTTAAAGCTACAGTAGATTTCCAGTGGAAACGTATCAATGTCGGTGCCAATGTAGCATGGAAGAGCAAAATTCTGGCAGTTGACTATCTGATGTTGGACGAACGCGAGAAACAGCAGAAAGACCTGATGGATTATGTACGTGGCATCCTTTTCGGTTATTCAAAAGGAGAAACACTGGCTACTTACTGGAAAAAACATAATACAGACTATGCTACTGTCGACGTACGCTTCGGAGTAAAAGCCACAAAAGAAGTAGCTTTCCAGTTTATGGTGAACAACCTGTTGAATAAAGAATACAGCTACCGCCCAATGGCAGTTGCCGCCCCACGTACTTTCGTGCTGAAAATGGACGTCACTTTCTAACTAACTTTCAAGATTCACAATTACTTAAGAAACGGCTGCTCAATACAGCCGTTTTCTTTTTTCTCCTCATCTGTCATCATTTATCTATATATTGTGTATCTTTATCCCCCGAAAACAAGAAGAAATAACCGATAAAATGAAAAAACGAATCCTACTTATTGTCATCCTGTTTTGTACAGCCTTTGCACAGGCACAAGAAGTTTTTGTAACTGCTGATTTTGTAAGCAGTTATATCTGGCGCGGTATAGATAGCGGTAATGCAAGTGTGCAGCCTTCACTCGGCCTCAACTGGAAAGGACTGACTGTTTACGCATGGGGCTCTACCGAATTTCGCGAAAAGAACAATGAAATAGATTTATCACTAGAGTACGAATACAAAAACCTGACTCTTTACGCCAATAACTATTTTACCCAGACAGAAGAAGAACCTTTCAAATACTTCAATTACAGTTCGCACTCTACCGGACACACTTTCGAGGCAGGAGCCGGCTATATGCTTAGCGAAAAGTTCCCATTGTCAGTAAGCTGGTACACTACCTTTGCCGGAAACGATTACCGGGAAAACGGGAAACGTGCCTGGTCCAGTTACTGCGAGTTGAGTTACCCGTTCAGCGTGAAGGATGTAAATATGAATATCGAAGCTGGTTTCACTCCTTGGGAAAGTATGTACTCCGACAAATTCAATGTAGTCAATATCGGATTATCTGCAACAAAAGATATCAAAATAACGTCCAACTTCTCTTTACCCATCTTCGGAAAGCTAATAGCCAACCCTTATGAAGAGCAACTTTATTTTGTAGTTGGAATTACATTGTAGATGATTCTTACATTCAATTATTAACTAATAAACACCCCCATGAAAAAACACTTTCTTATCTTCGCAACAGGTCTCTTTCTACTAAGTGCCTGTAATTCGGTAAAAGCACCGGAAGCTATCTTACCCATTCCCGAAGCCAAACAGGTGGAATGGCAAAAAATGGAAACGTATGCTTTTGTACACTTCGGACTTAACACATTCAACGACCGCGAATGGGGATATGGAGACTCCGATCCTAAAACATTCAACCCTACCCGTCTGGACTGTGAACAATGGGTACAGACATTTGTCAAATCCGGCATGAAAGGAGTGATCCTGACAGCGAAACATCACGATGGATTCTGCCTGTGGCCCACGCAACTGACAGAGTACTGTATCCGCAACACTCCGTACAAAGACGGAAAAGGAGATATTGTTCGCGAACTGTCCGATGCCTGCAAAAAGTATGGCATTAAATTCGCAGTCTATCTCTCTCCCTGGGACAGGCATCAGGCCAATTATGGTTCCCCCGAATATGTAGAATACTTCTATAAACAACTCAACGAATTGCTGACCAACTACGGTGATGTATTTGAAATCTGGTTTGATGGTGCCAACGGTGGAGACGGCTGGTATGGCGGAGCAAAAGACAGCCGTACGATTGACCGCAAAACTTATTATAACTATCCGCGAGCTTACAAGATGATTGATGAGTTACAGCCACAAGCTGTTATCTTCTCGGATGGAGGTCCGGGCTGTCGTTGGGTGGGCAACGAACACGGATTTGCCGGAGCCACCAACTGGTCTTTTCTCCGTGCCGGAGAAGTTTATCCGGGCTATCCCAAGTATCGTGAACTGCAATATGGTCATGCCGACGGTAACCAATGGGTAGCTGCCGAGTGTGATGTTTCCATCCGTCCGGGATGGTTTTATCATCCGGAAGAAGACGACCGTGTGAAAACAGTAGACGAACTGACCGATTTATATTACCGCAGCGTAGGACATAACGCAACGCTATTATTAAACTTCCCGGTAGACCGTGACGGATTGATTCATCCTACTGACTCTGCCAATGCCGTAAACTTCCACCAGAATGTACAAAAACAACTGGCACACAATCTGCTGGCCGGACTCTCTCCCAAAGCATCGGACGAACGCGGAAGAACATTCTCCGCCAAAGCTGTGACCGACGGTGATTATGATACTTATTGGGCTACCAATGATGATGTCACTTCAGCCACTATCGAATTCGATTTACCTCAGGCAGAGAAGATCAACCGTATGATGTTGCAGGAATATATTCCTCTCGGACAACGTGTCAAATCATTCGTTGTAGAATATAACCAGGCAGGCGAATGGCTCCCAGTAAAGCTCAATGAGGAGACTACCACTATCGGATATAAACGGCTCCTTCGTTTCGAAACAATCACTACGGATAAGATTCGTGTCCGCTTCACGGATTCACGGGCTTGTCTCTGTATTAATAACATTGAAGCATATTATGCAGGAGAGACTTCGGATACATACACAGCGAAAGCTGCAGAACTGAAAAGTTACCCGTTCACTCTTGTTGGAGTAGATGTAGAGGAAGCACAGAAAGGCATGGATAAAAACGACCAGACCACCTGTTTCATCAATGGAAATACACTATTGATTGACTTGGGAGAAGAACGAACGATTACCTCATTCCACTATCTCCCCGACCAAAGTGAATATAATAAAGGGGTGATCGCGGCCTACGAAATATCTGTAGGTACGGACAGTAATGCGGTCAACCAGGTAGTAGCCAAAGATGAATTTTCCAATATAAAGAGCAATCCGATTTTGCAATCGGTTTACTTTACTCCGGTCAAGGCTCGCTACATTCAGTTGAAAGCAACACGGATGATACATGACGGTGAACCGATGGGGTTAGCTGAAATTGGGATACAATAATAGATGATATGGTACAAAAAACAGGAATTATTGTGCAGAAGAAAAACTATACTCTCCGTACCTGGCAAACCGAAGATGTAGCATCATTAGCCCAATATCTCAATAACAAGAATATTTGGGATAACTGTCGTGACGGTCTCCCCTATCCTTATAGTCAGGAAGATGCTAACGTTTTTCTCTCTATGGTACAAGCGAAAGAAAACATTCAAGATTTCTGCATTGAGGTAAACGGAGAAGCAGTTGGAAGTATCGGTTTTGTACCCGCTACGGATGTAGAACGTTTTAGTACAGAAGTAGGCTACTGGATTGGAGAACCTTTCTGGAACCAGGGAATCGTTACTGACGCCCTGAAAGAAGCCATCAACTATTATTTCGAACACACTGATAAGGTACGTGTATTCGCAGTCGTATTTGAGCATAACTCCCCATCCATGCGGGTATTAGAGAAAGTGGGATTCACGAAAGTAGGAATTATGCAAAAGGCTATTTTCAAGAATGATAATTTCACGAATGCACATTATTACGAACTTATCAAATAATCCGGAATTCATCAACAGTCTGCCGGACAATCCGGCAGACTGCCCATAAACGCTTTGTCAACCCTGAATTAAATCTATAAAAACCCTCCTCTTTTGCTCAAAAATCTTAAACCTGTGCATTTTTTACTCGGATTTCTTGTCAGAACCAAGCGTTTGAGTAAATTTGCACGCTGATAGTTAACCGGATAGTTTGGATAGCAAGATATTACTACTTGACTACTGGCTGCTAACTTGTAGAAATACTAATACTAAAATTTATAGCATGAGTTTGAAAATTGTTGTATTGGCAAAACAAGTTCCCGACACACGTAATGTTGGGAAAGATGCCATGAAAGCCGACGGGACGATTAACCGCGCGGCACTTCCCGCTATCTTCAACCCCGAAGACCTGAATGCTCTCGAGCAAGCTCTTCGACTGAAAGATGCTCATCCAGGCTCTACCGTAACCATCCTGACCATGGGACCGGGACGGGCAGCCGACATTATTCGTGAAGGACTTTTCCGTGGCGCAGATAACGGTTACTTGCTGACCGACCGTGCTTTCGCTGGTGCAGATACACTGGCTACGTCTTACGCACTGGCTACTGCCATCCGCAAAATCGGTGATTGCGACATTATCATTGGTGGTCGTCAGGCTATCGACGGTGACACGGCGCAAGTAGGTCCGCAGGTAGCAGAGAAGCTAGGATTGACGCAAATCACATACGCAGAAGAAATTCTGGAAGTGGGCGATGGTAAAATCAAGGTGAAACGTCATATCGACGGTGGTGTAGAAACTGTAGAGGGTCCGCTGCCTATCGTGATTACCGTAAACGGTTCTGCCGCTCCTTGCCGTCCGCGCAATGCGAAACTGGTTCAGAAATACAAACACGCCAAAACAGTTACCGAAAAACAACAAGGTAACCTTGATTATACCGATTTGTATGACAAGCGTGATTATTTGAATCTGGTAGAATGGAGTGTAGCCGACGTAAACGGTGACCTTGCACAATGCGGTCTGTCCGGTTCGCCGACAAAAGTGAAAGCCATCCAGAACATCGTGTTCCAGGCTAAAGAGAGCAAAACCATCAGCGGCAGCGACCGTGACGTGGAAGACCTGATTGTTGAACTATTAGCTAACCACACCATCGGATAATCATGAATAACTTATTTGTATATTGCGAAATAGAAGAAGGTAACGTAGCAGACGTTAGCCTTGAACTTCTGACCAAAGGTCGTTCGTTAGCCAACCAGTTGAACTGTCAGCTCGAAGCTGTAGTTGCCGGAAGCGGCCTCAAAGATATTGAAAAACAAATCCTTCCTTACGGAGTAGATAAACTTCACGTTTTCGACGGTGAAGGCCTTTACCCTTATACATCACTTCCTCACACAGCTATCCTGGTGAACCTCTTCAAAGAAGAGCAACCGCAAATCTGTTTGATGGGTGCTACCGTTATCGGTCGTGACCTCGGTCCGCGCGTTTCTTCTGCTCTGACCAGCGGATTGACTGCCGACTGTACTTCACTTGAAATCGGTGACCACGAAGACAAAAAAGAAGGTAAGACTTATAAGAACCTGTTATATCAAATCCGTCCGGCATTCGGTGGTAACATCGTTGCTACGATTGTGAACCCGGAACACCGCCCGCAGATGGCAACCGTTCGCGAAGGTGTGATGAAGAAAGAAATCCTCTCTCCGACTTATCAGGGAGAAGTAATCCGTCACGACGTGAAAAAGTATGTAGCCGACACGGACTATGTAGTGAAAGTCATCGAACGCCATGTAGAAAAGGCAAAGAACAACCTGAAAGGTTCTCCGATCATCATAGCCGGTGGTTACGGTGTAGGTTCGAAAGAAAACTTCAACCTATTGTTCGACCTCGCTAAAGAACTTCACGCAGAAGTAGGTGCCAGCCGTGCTGCTGTTGACGCTGGTTTCGCAGACCATGATCGTCAGATCGGTCAGACTGGTGTTACGGTTCGTCCAAAACTCTACATCGCTTGCGGTATCTCCGGACAGATTCAGCATATCGCCGGTATGCAGGAAAGTGGTATCATCATCTCCATTAACAACGATCCGGATGCTCCGATCAATACGATTGCCGATTACGTAATCAACGGAAGTATCGAAGAAGTTGTGCCGAAGATGATTAAGTATTATAAACAAAATAGCAAGTAAGGAAAGATGGCTAATTATTATACAGACATACCGGAACTCAAGTTTCACTTGAACAATCCGATGATGAAACGTATTTGCGAACTCAAAGAACGCAATTACAGAGATAAAGATGAATTCGACTACGCTCCGCTGGACTTCGAAGATGCTGTAGACTCTTACGACAAAGTATTGGAGATTACAGGAGAAATCACAGGAGAAATCATTGCTGCTAACGCAGAAGGTGTAGACGAAGAAGGTCCTCACTGTGCTAACGGTCGCGTAGAATATGCTTCCGGAACCAAACAGAACCTGGACGCTATGGTGAAAGCCGGCCTGAACGGTATGACCATGCCACGCAGATTCGGCGGTTTGAACTTCCCGATCACTCCGTACACCATGTGTGCAGAAATCGTGGCTGCTGCCGACGCCGGTTTCGGAAATATCTGGTCTTTGCAGGACTGTATTGAAACACTGTACGAATTCGGTAACGCTGACCAACACAGCCGTTTCATTCCTCGCGTATGCCAAGGTGAAACGATGTCTATGGACTTGACCGAACCGGATGCAGGTTCCGACTTACAGGCAGTTATGCTGAAAGCAACTTATAGCGAAAAAGACGGTTGCTGGTTGCTGAACGGTGTAAAACGTTTTATTACAAACGGTGATGCTAATCTTCACTTGGTATTGGCTCGTTCGGAAGAAGGTACAAGAGACGGTCGTGGTCTTTCTATGTTCATCTATGACAAGAATGAGGGTGGTGTGAACGTACGTCGTATCGAAAACAAACTCGGTATCCACGGTTCTCCTACTTGCGAACTGGTGTACAAGAATGCTAAAGCTGAACTTTGCGGTGACCGCAAACTCGGTTTGATTAAATACGTTATGGCTTTGATGAACGGTGCCCGTCTGGGTATTGCTGCGCAGTCCGTAGGATTGAGCCAAGCTGCTTACAATGAGGGATTGGCTTATGCTAAAGACCGTAAGCAATTCGGTAAAGCAATCATCGAATTCCCGGCAGTATACGATATGCTAGCTATCATGAAAGGTAAGTTGGATGCCGGACGTGCTTTGCTGTATCAAACAGCTCGCTACGTAGACATTTACAAAGCATTGGATGATATTTCCCGCGAACGTAAACTGACTCCGGAAGAACGTCAGGAACAGAAAAAATACGCCAAACTAGCAGACAGCTTTACTCCGCTGGCTAAGGGTATGAACTCTGAATATGCTAACCAGAACGCTTATGACTGTATCCAGATTCACGGTGGTTCAGGATTCATGATGGAATATGCTTGCCAACGCATCTATCGCGACGCACGTATCACCAGCATCTACGAAGGAACTACCCAGTTGCAGACTGTAGCCGCTATCCGTTACGTGACTAATGGTTCTTACATCGCTACTATCCGCGAGTTTGAGGCCATTCCTTGTTCACCGGAAATGGAACCGCTGATGTCTCGCCTGAAGAAGATGGCTGACAAATTTGAAGCAAGTACCAACGCTGTGAAAGAAGTACAGGATCAGGAATTGCTTGACTTCACCGCTCGCAAACTGGTGGAAATGGCTGCTGATATTATCATGTGTCACTTACTAATTCAAGATGCCAGCAAGTCTTCTGAACTGTTCTCCAAATCTGCACACGTATATTTGAACTATGCAGAAGCGGAAGTAGAAAAGCATACAAATTTCATCGAAAACTTCGACAAAGAAGATTTGGCGTTCTACAAAAAGTAACAAATAATCGACTAAATCTGATAAAAGCATCCTTTCTTACGAAATGGATGCTTTTTTTATTTGTCATATTCTATTATTTTCCATTATTATTCTATACATTTGTCAGTGAGATAAGTAATTTTTTAATTGATGAATGTAGATAGAGATAGAAATATGGCACTCAAACCTTCATATAATGACAAACTGTATTTGCCAGGTTTATCAAACACGAAAATCCTTATATTGGCTCTCGAAGCCTCTCAAAAACTTGAGTGGAATATTGAGGAAGTAACTCCGGAAGGAATCCGGTTTGAAGTCCCGTTCAGTATACGCTCCCATGGAGAGGCAATAACCTTTACCATAGAAAAGGGAAGTGACGGGGAAGTATCCGTTCGCAGTCAGTCTTCTTCCGTACAATTTGTTGATTATGGAAAGAACAGAAAAAATATCCAGAAGTTACGGGAAACAATGGAAGAAATAAAAGCCTCACTCACTCCGGAAGAACTAGCCCAAAGGGCCAAAGATTTCGAAGAAGAGTTCAACCGCCCGCTCACAGAAGAAGAAAAAGCCTACATAGAGGAAGAAAAGAAGAGGAACTCTTTCCTGTCTTTCTTCATTCCCCGCAAAGGATTTATAGCAACTCCCATCCTGATAGACATCAATATTCTTGTATTCATTGTAATGATTGCTTCCGGAGTGGGTATTATGTCTCCTTCCACTCTGTCACTACTGAAATGGGGAGCCGACTTCGGACCGCTGACTCTGACCGGTGACTGGTGGCGCACAGTGACTTGCAACTTCATACATATCGGAGCTTTCCATCTCCTGATGAACATGTATGCTTTCATGTATGTAGGACTTCTGTTGGAAGAACTGATAGGAGGACGCCGTATGTTCGTTTCATACCTGCTAACCGGATTATGTTCGGCTGCATTCAGCCTGTATATGCACGGTGAGACAATCAGCGCCGGAGCTTCCGGATCTATCTTCGGACTTTACGGTATATTCCTTGCATTCCTCCTCTTTCATCGCATCGCCAAAGAACAACGAAAGGCATTGTTAACCAGCATCCTCATTTTTGTGGGGTATAATCTGGTTTACGGGATGAAAGCCGGCATTGATAATGCCGCCCATATTGGCGGGTTGTTAAGCGGGTTTGTTCTGGGAATTATATACGTGGTCGGCTACAAGTTCGAGAAACCCGATGCACAGCGGACTGTCTCCATCATCGGGGAGCTTGGTATATTCTGTATATTCCTGTTCAGCTTCATGATCCTGTGCAAAAACGTTCCTCCTCTTTACCCGGAGATACGCAATGAATGGGAAAGCGGCATTGTGGAAGCCTATCTGAATGGTGAACTGGAAGAGGAAAACGAGAACAGTAATCATTCCGCTGTGAATGCTACGGACAATCTTTCCAGCAGGAAAGTTCCGGCATATACGCCTGTCGGCAATGACGATACGTGGCTATCTTATTATGATGCAGCCACCAAATTCAGTTGCCAGTATCCTACCAACTGGATAAAAATAGCAGGAGCAAAAGGAATTATTGATGGTGCGGAACCTCCATTACTCATGCTGGTCAACGGAGGGAATCAATTAACGATTACCGCCCTCACCTACGACACGCAGAAGGAGTTTAAACACATGAAAGAGTTATCACTCACTCTCCCAAGAAATGCACAAGGGGAACCGTCAGAAGATTACCAACTAAGCAATGTCAACATCAACGGACTCCCCATGACAAAGATCACGAATCCCCTGCACATCGGGGCTCCTGATGAACCGGGAGAGGATGTAAAACAAATAGCGTTGCATTACTTTCAAGAGAGCAAGAAACGATCTTTTGCTATTGTCATGCTTGTCTATGACGAAGAAGCTGAAACCGATCTGAATGCCATTACATCAAGTATCCAGATCACCCAATAAAGAGAATATGAGAGTATATATCCAAATCAAACAGTTAGGAAAGCGAAAGTGCAGTATCGAAAAGATTCCTATCGATTTTCCTGTTCCGCCTGTCAATGTACAGGGGTTGATCGAAGCCATCGTCAGTTGGCAAGTCTGCGAATACAATGAACGCTTGCAACAGAGCGAAGTGCTGAAATACCTCACACAGGAAGAAGTGGAAAATAAAACAGCTTCCGGCAAAGTAGGGTTTGCAGTAAACTATAATGGCAAACCTGCCGCAGAAGTCGAAGCCATCACCAATGCTTTGCAATCCTATGAGGACGGAATTTTCCGTATCTTCATGGATGATACGGAAACCGGAGACCTATCCTCTCCCATCCAACTTAAAGAAGAATCTACCTTAACCTTCATCCGGCTCGCTATGCTGTCGGGAAGATTATGGTAATCATTATCCTATAAAACACATTTAAAACGAAAAGAATCATGAGACTGATTTACAATGACGCATTAAATAAACGGATTGCTCCGTACCTGGAAAGGTTAACGAAAAAGAGAACCAGTTTAGACAAAGAGACAATGGCACTGTTGGATGTATTTATGCAATACTTCAACATGGATACCCGGTATGGTGCATACAGCGATAAATTAGAGCCTTGCATCATCTATATTATCCAAGAAGAGAAGATTAAAAGCGTTGCCAATCTTTTCGATGGTAAATTGAACAAGCTACTCCACTATCTATTGGGAGACGAGTACGCCCACCTGTTCCACACCTATCTGAAGCTCAAAGCACGGTGCCCGTACACTCACGGATACTCGCGCCGGTCACAACGGTCGGCAAATCCTCTTCTGCATATCGGCCACGTTATAGATGCACTGACCCAGTTTCTGAAACTGCGCGCCACCGGATTTACGGTTCAAGCCATACTGAACGGAGGAAACACTCCGGAAGAAATAGAAGCATACAAGGATTCGATGAACTGCCAAAACTGGATGGCCGCCCAAATAGCAGAAGGCAACCAGACTGTCATTGAATACCTCAACAATGTGCTGACCAGTGAGAATAACGCCAACCGCCTCAACCAGGGACATCTCCAGGCTATCGCAGTAAGTGGATACCGCCCCTTGCTGGAACTGGAAGGGAAGTTACTTCTGGCAGCCAAGTTACAGGAGGGTCTCCGCCAAGCTATCGTGGAAACGATGGACGAAGGTTGTCCCGAAAGTTATCTCCATCTTTTCTCGGTCATCTGCGACAACGGCCTGCAACGATTTGCTTCCGTGAAACGCGGTATTGCAGTCAGTACGGGTATCGGAGAACAAGACAGCAGCGAACGTATCACCAATAAATATGTAGAACTGATCCATCGTTTTCTGAACGACCGGAAACAAGCACACAGTGCTCTTCAAAGCAAAGATACAGTCGAACTCTATCTGGCTTTATGGAGCATCGGATTCTATAATACGGAAGAGATTCAGACGCTCGTACCGGAAATTATCAAGAAAGGTGCTAAATACCAGGTACAGACATTACTTTATTTCTTACGCTGTACGCAATACTCCGGCATGAACCACCGCATCAGTAAAAATGCCTTTGAAAGATGGTATAAGGAACCGTCGGTGGTGGCGGCTATCTTACCGTTGTATCTGTCCGGTCTCTATCTTAGCCGGTACGGAGGGCACAAAGACGCCCCGTCACTCCACGACTATTTTGATAGCAAAGAAGAGGCGGTCCGCCATTATGAATATCTGAAGCAAATCTATCAGTCCATCTCTGCCAAAGAGATTTATTCTCCTTATGTATTCCCTTGGGAAAGCACAGAACTCACCCGTTCGGAAATCGTTCTCAAAATGGCATATATCACCTGGATGACTAATAATTCTGCATTGAAAGACGATCTTTGCAGCTATCTGCCCTCTCTGGATACTTATATGCGGGCAGGCTATATCGGTGTTGTATTAGCTCCACCGACCAGTCCGCTACAGGAAGAATATGTACTGCAATCACTGGGAGACCGTTCGCAAGATGTGCGTGAAGAAGCATATAAAGCATTGTCCGAGATGACCTTATCGCCCGAACAAAACCAGAAAGTAGAAGAGTTACTGCGCTTCAAATACAGCGAAATGCGTATCCATGCTATCAATCTGCTGATGAAACAGCCCAAAGAACAGCTAGCCGACAGCATCCGCCGCTTGCTAACAGACAAGGTTGCCGAACGCCGCCTGGCAGGATTGGACATGATGAAGACCATACACAATGTAGAATTCCTGCAAGATATCTATCAGGAATTGATCCCGACAGTTAAAGAGATTCAGAAGCCGAACCCGAAAGAAAAAGTATTGATAGAATCTCTGATTGGCGATGGAACAGAAGAGAGTGTCACACAACATTATACCAAAGATAACGGTTTCGGTCTGTACGACCCGGCTCTTGAAGTCAATCTGCCGGAGATTACCCAGGATAAAGGGTTCAACGTGAAAAAAGCATTTGAGTTTATTTGCTTCGGAAGGGCTAAACTCGTATTTAAGAAACTAAGCAAATACATCGAAGCCTATAAGAATGAAGAATTCAAGAATAGTTATGGAGAGGCACGCCTGGTAGGCAACAGTGTCCTGATAAACTGGAGTAACTACGGAGGATTGAGCGGACTCGGATTCCCGGAACTGTGGCAAGCCTTCTACGAAGAAGAGATAGGAAGCTATGACAAACTGCTGATGATGAGTTTCATGCTTGCATCGACAGGTACTACTAAAGACGAAGACGACTCCGACGAGGAAGATGAAGAAGACATCAAGGCAGACCAGAAATCAAGTAATACTTTTGAGCCGCTTGTCAACCGGATGTATGCCGGCATCACTTACCGCGGATTGCAGAAAGACCTCCGCAAGATGCCGTACTATGAACAGATGAGTGACATCATCGAAGCACTGGCATACGAATACAAAGATGAAGCCGTCTATCAACGACTGGCCGTCAATATGCTGCTCCAACTATTGCCCTTGCTAAATACCAAAAACATCTTCCGCCAGTACACCAGTAAGCATGCATGGCTTCGGGACAAACTGGAATACGGAGAAAAACAGGTCGTTTATCCGATACATAACAACAAATTCGTGAACTTCTGGCTCGAAATGCCTCAAAAGCCCATGAATGATGATCTATTTATCCGTTACTTCACAGTGCGCTATCAGCTTTATAAGCTCACCAACTACATGGAGCACACCCCCGAACTAGAGGAAACAGACTCTTATCTTCATGCCACAGACTTCGCCCGTGCCTGGATGCTGGGAATCATCCCGACAGAGGAAGTATACCGTGAAATGATGGGACGCATCAGCTCTCCCAGCCAGATCAAAGCAATCACCATGGTATTGAACGACAACGTTCGTTTCAACAAGGAAAAAGAAAGATACGCCGATATCAAAAACATCGACTTCTCCCTCTTCCGTTCCCTCGCCCAAAAGGTGGTAGACCGGATTCTTGAAATTGAATTAAAACGTGGAGACTCCGAGACACAAGTCACCTCCCTTGCAGAAGAACTAAGCTACGTCTATGGAGCTGAAACATTTATCCGTATTCTGCAAGCATTCGGCAAAGATACTTTCATACGTGACAGTTATAACTGGGGCAGCACCAAACGGGGTGTATTGAGCAGTCTGCTCCATGCTTGCCATCCCCTGCCTACGGACACCAGCGAGAATCTGAAGAAACTGGCGAAACAAGCCGAAATCAGCGACGAGCGACTGGTAGAAGCCGCCATGTTCGCCCCACAATGGATTGAACTGACTGAAAAGGCAATAGGCTGGAAAGGACTGACAAGTGCAGCCTATTATTTCCACGCCCACACCAATGAAACGTGTGACGACAAGAAGAAAGCGATTATCGCCCGCTACACCCCCATCGACGTAGATGACCTGCGGGAAGGTGCTTTTGACATCGACTGGTTCAAAGATGCATTTAAGACAATTGGCAAGCAACGCTTCGAAGTGGTCTACAATGCCGCCAAATATATTTCATGCAGCAACAGCCATACCCGTGCCCGTAAGTTTGCCGATGCTACCAACGGTGCAGTGAAGGCGGCAGATATAAAGAAAGAAATAATAGCCAAGCGCAACAAAGACTTATTGATGAGCTACGGCCTCATCCCATTGGGACGGAAGCCGGATAAAGAACTGCTGGATCGTTATCAATACCTGCAAAAGTTCCTGAAAGAGAGCAAGGAATTCGGTGCTCAAAGACAGGAAAGCGAAAAGAAAGCGGTAAACATCGCTCTGCAAAACCTGGCACGCAACTCCGGTTACGGAGACGTTACCCGCCTGACCTGGAGCATGGAAACCGAACTGATTAAAGAACTTCTTCCCTACCTGTCCCCCAAAGAGATAGACGGCGTAGAAGTGTATGTACAAATCAACGAGGAAGGTAAATCGGAGATTAAGCAAATCAAAGACGGCAAAGAGCTCAACAGCATGCCTGCCAAGCTGAAAAAGCATCCGTATATAGAAGAACTGAAAGCAGTACACAAAAAGCTGAAAGACCAGTACACCCGTTCGCGCATCATGCTGGAACAGGCGATGGAAGACTGCACCCATTTTGAAGAAAACGAATTGCGCAAGCTGATGCAGAATCCTGTTATCTGGCCATTACTGAAACATCTCGTCTTCATCTGCAACGGACAGACGGGCTTCTACACCGATGGATTGCTGATTACAGTGAATGCCGTTTGCCTCCCGTTAAAACCGAAAGACGAGTTACGCATCGCGCACCCCACAGACCTGTATACAAGCGGAGACTGGCATGCTTATCAAAAATTTCTGTTCGACAAATCAATCCGCCAACCTTTCAAACAGGTATTCCGCGAACTTTACGTTCCGACTCCGGAAGAAATAGAAGCCACTCAATCCCGCCGCTATGCCGGCAATCAGATTCAACCGCAGAAAACGGTTGCCGTACTGAAAGGGCGCCGTTGGGTAGCCGATTATGAAGACGGCCTTCAAAAGATATATTACAAAGAGAATATCATCGCCACCATCTATGCCATGGCAGACTGGTTCTCTCCTGCCGATATCGAAGCTCCGACATTGGAATATGTCTGCTTCCATAGCCGCAAAGACTACAAGTTGATGAAAATCTCGGAGATTCCTCCTGTCATCTTCTCCGAAGTAATGAGAGACGTAGACCTGGCAGTAAGCGTAGCCCATGCCGGAAGCGTTGACCCGGAAACCAGCCACTCTACCATCGAGATGCGCAGCGTGCTGGTGGAACTGACAATGCCGTTGTTCCATTTCAAGAACGTGACGATAAAAGGAAGTTTCGCTCACATTGAAGGCAAACTGGGTAAGTATAATATTCATCTGGGCAGCGGTGTGATCCATCAGGAAGGTGGTGCACAGATAGCCGTTCTTCCGGTACATTCGCAAAATCGCGGACGCCTGTTCCTGCCTTTCGTAGATGAAGATCCGAAGACTGCCGAGATACTGACTAAGATTATCTTCTTTGCAGAAGACGATAAGATAAAAGATCCGAGCATTCTGAACCAAATCAAATAGTAAAGAGATGGCAGAAAATTTAATCATCCACACAGGAAGCAAGGAAGAAAAGTATCGGGAGTTACTTCCGCAACTGCATGCTTTGGTAAGTACGGAAGCAGATCTCATTGCCAATCTTGCCAACATGGTAGCAGCCTTAAAGCAGACTTTCGGTTTCTTCTGGGTAGGCTTTTACCTTGTGAAAGAGGAAGAACTCGTACTGGGTCCGTTTCAAGGCCCCATTGCCTGCACTCGCATCCGCTTTGGCAGAGGAGTTTGCGGAACCGCTTGGAAAGAAGCCCGTACACTGATTGTTCCTGATGTAGAGCAGTTTCCCGGACACATAGCCTGTAGTTCGGACTCGAAATCGGAAATAGTAGTACCGATCCTCAAGCAGGGGAAAGTTGCCGGGGTGCTGGATATCGACAGTGATACATTGGATAGCTTCGACACTATCGACGCACGCTATCTGGAAGAGATTTGCACGTATATTGTATTATAAAATAACGGCATAAACATCCTGAAAAAACGGAGGCTCTGATTGAATGAATCAGAGCCTCCGTTTACTATAAATAGAGCCTCTGTTCGAATCAAACAGAGGCTCTATTTTTTTACCAGTCCATATCTTCTATTTCCCGTTCCCGGTACAGCAAAAGTTGTTTGCGAAGCGAACGCATTTCGTGCCTCATATCTTCCATCCTTTCCAGCAAATGATGAATGGCATCGATACCTTCCATGTTGATGGATAAGTCATAGTACATTCTGCTATAACGTTCCACGTTCGGGAGTTCCGACAAAAGCAGATAATGTTCACCGCCTTCGGTATGCACGTTAATCAAACCGCCCTCTTCCAACATTTCGATGAATGAAGGCTCAATATGACATTTGTGACAGTATTCACTGACAATTATTAATTCGGTCTGCATAGTACTCATTCATTTTAGTTCATACTCTGTAATTGACGGAACAACTCTTTCTGTTTGTCGGTCAAGTTCGTAGGAATCTTGACAGAATAGGTCACAATCAAGTCACCGAATTGTCCTTCCTTCTTATAAACCGGGAATCCTTTACCTTTCAGACGGACTTTCGTACCGTTCTGCGTTTCCGGTTTTATCTTCAGTTTCACTTTACCGTCCAGCGTGTCGACTACTTTCTCGCCTCCCAATACGGCAGAGTAAAGATCTACCTCCACATCTACGTACAGATCGTCGCCCAGGCGTTTGAACACCGGGTCTTCGGCTATAACGAACGTAATGTACAAGTCGCCCGCAGGTCCTCCGTTGACACCTTCGGCTCCGTAGCCTTTCAGTTTAATAACCTGTCCGTCGGCTACACCGGCAGGGATAGTGATACGTACCTGTTTACCATTTACAGTCAATATCTGCTTATGCGTTTGAGCAGCATCACGAAGGGAAAGATGAAGTTCGGCATTAAAGTCCTGTCCGCGGAATCCCGCAGAACCTTGTCCTCTTCCTCCCCGATGTCCGAACATTGATTCGAAGAAATCGGAAAATCCACTAGCGTTGCCACCGGAAAATCCTTCTCCATCGGAACTATACCAATAGGTTCCGTTACCGTCGGAGAAACCCTGACCCGCACCGCCGAATCCGCCGAAACCTCCTGCACCGCCAAAGCCTCCGGCTTGTTGCTGTGCACGTTTCTGCGCTTCGAATTCATCGGCATGCTTCCAATGTTCTCCGTACTCATCATACTTTTTACGTTTCTCGGGGTCACTCAGTACTTCATTGGCTTCGTTGATTTCCTGAAATTTATCCTTTGCACTAGGGTCATTAGGATTCAAATCAGGGTGATATTTCCGGGCCAACTTACGAAAAGCCTTTTTGATATCATCCTGAGAAGCACTTTTGTCTACTCCAAGAATCTTGTAATAATCTATATAGGCCATGTTTTATGAATTTAATCGTTCATACATCATACGGCAAATAACACGCCAATCCCATTTTTGGATGCAAAAATTAACAAGGATTAATACCTAATACTTAATACTTGATATTCCTCTTTTCCAGCATCTGGAAGTCTTGCTTCTTCATGCCCAAATCATCCAACGGACGGGGATCATTGTGATCGTTCAGATAAACCCTCGGTTTCAGGACGTAGTGCGAAGCCGTCACAGCCTGCGAATCATCCCGGTAAGGAGTTTCTATTCCGCCTAAAGACAGCATGGTCGGGAAGAAAGAGCTGCTGGAAGAAACATTCTTATCCTTATTTTCAATAGCGGTATTCCAACGTTCGGGATACGTTTCGCGGTAATCATCGGACATCCAAATCAGGAATGGCACATGAAGCTGATAATAAGAAGGTACGGGAGAAGCGTGGAGGAACAGATGACGGGAATCGTCGAAAATGTCCTCTCCATGATCGGAAGTGTAGAGCATGGCGGCATCTACCTGCTGTTTTTCCAACATACGGATAAGTCGTGACAGAAAATCATCCGTGTAACGAATAGAGTTGTCATAGGCATTCACCAGGTTATCCCGGTATTTTCTCTCTGCTTCCATCGGATAATCGGGCGTAAAGAAAGCATCTTCCGACGGGTAACGTTCGCGATAGTTAAAGTGGGAACCGTAGGTGTGAAGTACGATGAATTGTTTCGTTGCACCTTTCGCCAGTTCCTCCTCCACCAATTTCAGAAGTTCGTCGTCAGAAGGATTATAGGTAGAACTGACCGAATCTTCTTTTATAAAATCATACGTATCGGCTTCCATTCCGAAGAAGTCGATAAATGAATGATTGTAACGTTGGTTGGAGAAAAAAGCCGTCCGGAATCCTGCCTCTTTGAAAGCGGTGATGATTCCTTTTTGATGGTAGATAGAGTCGTAGTTGCAGGCAGTAGCATCCGACATCAGCATGGGGACACTTTTATGTGTCGTATTCGACTCTGTCAACACTTTTGGGAAAGCAATCAGCCCCGTTTGCCGGGATAAGAGCGGGTTCGTTTCACGTTCGTAACCATACAATTGCCAGTTTAGGGCACGAGAGGTTTCTCCTATGACCATTACATATACTTCCCGTTTTCCCTCCGGATGAGTAGGCCGGGCATGGAAAGTAAAGTCTTTGGATGTACGGTGGTAATCCTGTGTCAGAGCTGTTCTTTGAAAGGCAAGACCTACGTTGTAGCATACGTTTAGCGGGTATAAATCAGATTTCAACTCATATCCCGAATCCTGCACATAGGCTCCGACAAGACTAAGGAGGGAGATTCCAAAGACCAGGAAGGCTCTCTTCCGTTCCCTGCGAATGAACTCTACCGTAAGTTTCCGTTTACGTATAATTGAAATCGTCCCTAATATCAGGGCAGGTACATAGAGTATGATTACAGCAATAATGGCAGGTGTGAGATTATCGAGCAGTTCCAATGCCTCACTCGAATTGGTGGTGACCAGATTCAAAAACATATCGACAGCGATAATGGACTGGCCGAATAAATAAAGCAACACGATCTGAAAGGCTCCGAAGAACAGGAACAGGAATAAAATCCACAGCATCTTGCCGCAATTCCTCGACAAAGTCATCAACAGGTAATAGCAACCGAAAGGTAACAACACATTGGCGACTTTTGCCATAAATGGTAAAGGTTCTGTAAAACAGAGTACCATATTAGGTACTATCAAGATAAACAGGAACAGATAAAACAGATGTTCCTGATTTTCCAACCAATTCTTTATATTTTTAAAAAGCTTCATTGATGTTAAAAATAAATCCGGTCTGGTGTTTGCCAAACCCTAAATCCAAACGTACATTTACTCTCTTCTTAAATTCCCAACGATACCCGAAGCCATAATTAGGCAGAATGTGTTTCGGGGTGAACTCGGAAAGTCGTGGAAAAATCGTTCCCGCTCCTACCCATACAGCTACTCCATTCCGTTTCCAGACGTGTTGCCGGAGTTCTATTTGCGCGTCCATTGCTCCCTTGTCCCGATAGCGTCCTTCGTAATATCCGCGCATGGAGTAAGAACTTCCCAACGTTGCCATCAATCCCCAAGGGGTATCGCCATAGGTAAGCAATGTGTGGAATTGCCCTGCCAGCACTCCACCTTTCCATACCGGCTGATAATAACTGGTAGTCAGTTCTGTACTGCTAAACGCATATTTATTGCTGAGAAAAGCCGGACTGAACCGCTGGTCTATCCGCAAATAATAGCCATGATATGCATTTGTCAGGAAATCACGTGAATCGTAAAGGAGGGAAAGTCCCAGGCTGGTATTAGTGGTTCGCGCGGCCATTCCTTCCCATAGTTCCGGTTTCTCAAAGTTCCGTCCGTCGATATAATCGAATACGGCCATCGGGCCGATGTAGAAGTTCTTTGCCAGCCGAAACATAAAATCGACTTTCACCTGTGCCTGAAAACGTTTATAATCGCTTTCGTTATCAGAGTTCGCTCCATTGTCATATCCCCGTCCCCAATACAGACTGGGAAAAGAATAGAAATAGAGATTGTAATTCAAGCGGTATTTATCTTTTGGAAACAGATGATTTCCGCGGACTCCCAACAGATAGAAGCCGACAGTCGACACATCTCCGTAAAGAGAGACATTGGAGGGAGGAAGAAGCGTATCAATCCGATCGGTTCGATATAGTCCGGCTGCCACCAGTCCGAGTCCGAACTTGGTGTCACTGGAATAATGTGGGCCGCCTATCACACTGAAATCAAACTTTTTATTCTTTTTTTCCTTATTGGCGTCATTGAAGTAATCAAGAAACTTTTTAAAGAAACTGCGCTTTGCCGGAATGGAATCTTCCATGGTTGCAGATATAGAATCCTCCGGCAGTTCAATTTTAGTAGAATGCAGCTGTGCGCCCAACGGGGTTTGTGTCAACAACAAAAGCGCGAATATGATTAGCCTGTTCTGTCTAGTATTCATAATCATAAGAAGTAGAAAACTTTGCGGACAAAGTTAGTTTCAAACTTCCTATAAAAACAGATATTCAGGCGCTTTTGTTGTTCCGGATTTCCTTTTTAACGTTTTAAAAGTCTTATAAACTCGTCTACATCCTCCTCTGTGGTATCAAAAGAAGTCACCAGACGGATTTCATTCTTCTCTTCGTTCCAAAAATAAAAGAAGTAAGACTCCAGCATCCGGTCGATAACCGGGCGGGGCATGGTGAGGAATAACTGGTTACTTTCGGCTCTTTGAGTGAAAGTTACTTCGGGCAGTTTCTTCAATTCAGCGTAAAGTTTGGTAGCCATTGCATTGGCATGGTTGGCATTCTTCAGCCAGAGGTCGTCTGTGAGGTATGCCGTAAACTGGCAAGAGAGGTAACGCATCTTCGACGCTAGTTGGGCGGATTGTTTACGGATGAAGCGGGCTTCCGATTGCAAGTCTTTATTAAATACAATCACGCACTCTCCCATCATCAGTCCGTTCTTCGTTCCGCCAAAACTAAGAATATCGACTCCGCAGTCTACTGTCAGTTCTTTTAAGGAAAGATTCAAAGCGGCACAGGCGTTGGCTATTCTGGCTCCGTCCATGTGTACATACATACCATTCAGATGGGCAAAGTCTGTCAGACGTTTCAATTCTTCGGGAGTATAGATGGTGCCAAGTTCGGTACATTGGGAAATATAGAGAGCTCTGGGTTGCGAATGGTGCTGATCGCCGAAACCATGCAGATAGGGTTGCATCAATTCCGGGGTAAGCTTACCGTCGGGAGTAGCAATCGGACGAATCTGACAACCTGTCATTTTCACAGGAGAGCCGCATTCATCTACATAGATATGAGCCGTTTCCGCACAAAAGATGGAATGATACGGACGGGTCATCAACTGCAATGCTACCACGTTGCTACCTGTTCCGTTAAATACAAACAAGGGGACACAGTTGGGCGTAAAGGTTTCCTTTATTTTCGCTACGGCTTCTTCTGTCCATTTATCATCGCCATATCCTAAAGAATGGTCTATATTAGCCCGGTTCAATGCTTCCATTACCAACGGATGCACACCGGAATTATTGTCGGAGGCAAAACTTCTCATTGTTTCTTACATTTTAATTCGTGATGCAAAGTAACAGAATTATTTCCGGAAATCCATTGAAAGGAAGATACATAAAGCAGAAAAAGGATAAAAAACGAGAATCTCCGAAGTGCTGACTATGCTGTCATTCCTCCGGAGATTCTTCTGTTCTCGTTAAAGCGTCAAACTCTTTCAGCCAATATAAACATTCACACAGAGATATACATAAAGCTCTTCATCGCACTGATCGAACTCTATTTTGCTCTCTCTTGACAACCACCCCAAAGCGGCACCCAGCTCTTTATCTTTCAGCCCGGATTTTCTCTTCAAAAGTCCATAGCTCCACTTCTCATTATTGCTAAGCAGTTGCCAAACCTTACCGGCATTCACACCGATTTCATTTCTGTTCATTTTTCTAGAGTAATTAAGAGGTTTAATACATTAGGTTAAGATTTCGCCTATAAAGATAACAAAAGGATATTGCAATTGTTTATACATCTTTACTAAAAAGTTGTTACAGAATTAATTTTAACATAAAAGCGGTGATATGTCCCGACACAAAGGCGTTATTAGCATATGTTAAATTAGAACTTTTCTTTGCAGCCATCTGTTATTACATAAAAATCAATCCTAAACCAATTACAGCTATGGCAAAAAAAATAGCAGAACAGTTGATAGATACTCTGGTAAAATCCGGAGTTGAACGCATCTACGCCGTAACAGGCGACAGTCTGAATGAAGTAAACGAAGCAGTCAGAAAAAACGATCAAATAAAATGAATACATGTGCGCCACGAAGAAACAGGGGCGTATGCCGCTGCGGCAGAAGCACAACTGACCGGTCGCCCGGGATGCTGCGCGGGAAGTAGCGGGCCGGGACATGTTCATCTGATTAACGGCTTGTATGACGCACACCGATCCGGCGCACCGGTAATCGCCATCGCCTCTACAATTCCTACCGGAGAGTTCGGTACGGAATATTTTCAGGAGACGAATACCATCAAACTTTTTAACGATTGCAGTTATTATAATGAAGTAGCCACTACTCCCACACAATTTCCACGTATGCTCCAGTCGGCCATACAAACGGCTGTCACCCGCAAAGGGGTGTCCGTTATCGGGCTTCCGGGTGACTTGGCAAAGGCTTCTGCCGTTACCGTCGACTCGTCGGTTATCAACTATCCTGCCCCACCGGAAGTTTGTCCGTCGGAAGAAGATCTGGCTCAATTAGCTGACATGTTGAACAAACATACACGTATCACTCTTTTCTGCGGCATCGGTTGCCGGGGAGCTCACGAGGAAGTGATCGCGCTTTCCGAGAAGCTGAATGCTCCGGTGGTATATACTTTCAAAGGAAAGATGGAGGTGCAATATGAAAATCCGTATGAAGTGGGTATGACCGGATTGTTGGGAATGCCGTCAGGCTATTACAGTATGCATGAAGCCGAAGTGCTTCTCATGCTCGGCACAGACTTTCCTTATTCCGCTTTCCTGCCGGATGACATCAAGATAGCACAGATTGATATAAAGCCCGAACGTCTGGGACGTCGTGCAAAGGTGGATATCGGACTTTGCGGTGATGTTAAACTGAGCATCCAAAGTCTATTGCGTATGCTGAATCCGAAGACAGATGATTCGTTCCTGTTGAAACAACTCAAAAGATATGAAGGCGTAAAGAAGGATCTGGCTGCTTACACGGAAGATAAAGGCGATGTAAATAAGATTCATCCCGAATATGTGATGTCCGAAATAGACAAACTAAGTTCGGACGATGCTGTGTTCACAGTAGATACGGGAATGACTTGTGTGTGGGGAGCACGTTATCTGCAAGCGACAGGCAAACGCCACATGCTGGGTTCTTTCAATCATGGTTCTATGGCAAATGCTTTGCCGCAAGCCATCGGTGCCGCACTAGCTTATCCGGATCGCCAGGTAGTGGCGCTTTGCGGAGATGGTGGCTTGTCTATGACTTTAGGAGACTTGGAAACCGTTGTACAATATAAGTTACCAATTAAAATTATCGTATTCAACAACCGTTCATTGGGAATGGTGAAGTTGGAAATGGAAGTGGACGGATTGCCGGACTGGCAGACAAATATGTTGAATCCAGACTTTGCTCAAGTGGCCGAAGCAATGGGAATGACCGGATTTAATGTCAGTGATCCGGAAGAAGTGTTGACTACCTTACTGAATGCATTTGAGTTGGACGGTCCGGTACTTGTTAATATCATGACTGATCCGAACGCACTGGCCATGCCTCCCAAAATTGAATTCGGTCAAATGGTGGGCTTTGCACAATCAATGTATAAGTTGTTAATCAACGGTCGTTCACAAGAAGTAATTGATACGATCAATTCTAACTTTAAGCATATACGGGAGGTATTTTAAGTTATTCTATTTTGAATATTTTCATAACCTCTCTCAAGGTATGACCTACTATTATTGTCAATTTCAATAAGGTAAGTCATACCTTTTTATAGTCTATCTTGAGGTGATAATCATTTTATTTTCTTATGTTTGTAATCATCAAAAAGCAAAAACACATGGAAAAGACCGACTCTTCGCCTTTATCCCGACAAGCGCTGTACGCAGATAAAAAACAATGGAATCAATTCCTTTCTATTTTTTTATTGGCAGTGGGCGTTGGTTTTACAGTGGCAGGAATTATCTTCTTCTTTGCCTACAACTGGGAGGAATTACCCAAATTTGCAAAGTTAGGAATAGTAGAAGTGTTATTAGTAGCTTCTGTCCTGCTCGCTACATTCACGCATTGGAATAAGCTCGTCAAACAAATTCTCCTGACCGGAGCTACATTCCTGATAGGCACGCTTTTAGCTGTCTTCGGACAAATCTACCAAACGGGAGCCGATGCTTACGATCTTTTCCTGGGATGGACTCTCTTCACTATTCTCTGGGCGGTTGCTATCCGTTTCGCTCCGTTATGGCTGACGTTCATCGGATTACTTTGTACTACGATATGGTTGTACAATATACAGATTGCCAGTGCCAACTCCTGGGAAATGACTTTGCTGGCCAATGCAGTAACCTGGATATGTGCCTTAACAACGATCATCACAGAATGGATGAGTGTAAAAGGTCATTTGGACAGCAACAATCGCTGGTTTGTCAGTCTTCTTTCACTGGCTACTATTATACATACCAGTTTTCTGTTAATGATGGCAATCTGCGAAGAGAATGCCATATTGTCTGTTCCTCTCATAAGCACCCTCCTTTTATTCTCTGCGGGACTTTGGTATGGATGGAAAGTAAAAAGCCTGTTCTATCTGGCTATCATTCCGTTTGCTGCGTTAATGATTCTATTGACTACATTCATATCACAAAGCGGTCTTAGGGATGTTCAGATATTCTTCTACGGAGGGGTTATTGTCATCACCGGAACAACTTTACTCATTTACATCATTCTTCATCTAAAAAAGCAATGGCATGACACAGAAGCATAGCCTCACCATTCAAGCCGTATCTATTATCGGAGGAATCCTGACGGCTATTTTCTTTCTGGGATTTCTGGCACTTGCCAGAATCCTCCGCTCCGATATTTCTTGCCTGATTGTAGGAAGTATATTAATTCTCACTACCCTAACAATCAGCCGCATGGTGATCCGGTCTTTTCTGGATGCAATGAACATCACTTTATACATAGCCGGGTGTGTATTGATTGGTTTTGGTATAAATGCCAGCATTAATATCCTCTTCACTACACTTATGGGAATCAGTATTCTCACATTCTTGTTATCAAGAGGGTTTATCCTCCCCTTTCTTTCAGTCATTCTGTTTAATATATCTTTCTTCGGAGAAGCCGCCCATGTCTTTTCTTCGTTTTATCCCTTGCAAATAGCTGTAGTTCCTATCCTTGCACTATTTCTATTTGCCAACATCTTTGAAACTAAGTTGTTTGAATGTATAGGAACAGAGAATTACTTTTCCAAATACAAACCATTTCATTTCGGATTATTCATATCCGGTATCGTCTCACTGGGAGGATTATCAATCAATTATCTGATATCAGAAACAAATAGCTGGCTTGTATCCTGCATACTGTCTGTTTGTATATGGATCGGTATTCTTATAATGGTTCAACGAATCATGCAGGTCATGAAAGTGGATCATCCGGTGAACCAGATTGGTATCTATATTCTTTGTATTGTTATCTGTCTGCCTACCGTGTTTGCTCCTTATTTATCCGGCAGTTTGTTGCTGATTCTAATATGTTTCCATTATGGCTACAAAGCGGAGTGTGCTGCCTCGCTTCTTCTTTTTATCTATGCCGTTTCCAAATACTATTATGATCTGAATTTAAGCCTGCTCACCAAATCCATGACACTTTTCTTCATCGGAATTGCATGTATTACAGCCTGGTATTTCTTCACTCAAAAAAGAACAAGACATGAAAAAGTATAGCCGAATATTGATTATTGCAAACCTGATACTGCTACTGGGATATTTCAACTGGTCGGTTTATAAAAAAGAGCAAACTTTGAAAGACGGACAGTTGATTTTGTTACAGCTAGCTCCCGTCGATCCCCGCTCTCTTATGCAAGGAGACTATATGAGGCTTAGCTACAAAGAAGCTTCATCAGATCTGCTAGACCAACAAACTGCCATACGCGGTTATGCCATACTTCAAATTGACAGTAATCAAGTAGGAAAAATAGTGCGGCTGCAAAACGCTTTAGAGCCTGTAAACGACAATGAGCTAGTCATCAAATATAAAATAGTGCGTCACCGGATCTTCCTCGGTGCCGAGTCTTTCTTCTTTGAAGAGGGACAAGATACTCTTTATCAAAAAGCCGTATATGCCGGGCTGAAAGTGGATGGTAAAGGACAAAGCCTGCTCGTAGGACTGTATGACGAGAATTTCCATTATATTCAATCCGATAAATAAATAATAATGAAAAAGCCCGGACTTTCGCAAGCCCGGACTTTCTATATTCTCAAAACATCTCCTTAATCTATAGGGAAATAAGGGACTAGCAAATTGGTTTCTAGTGCAAATAAGGAGATGTTATGAAATAAAAAAAAGGGATACCTGTGGGAAATAAGGGAGGTATCCCTTTCTATAAGAAGAACAGAATTGGAAGGATTGACTTTCACAAGCCAAATCCTTCACTCTGTTTCTTCTCGGCGTATTCTTCACACAAGGTGAAGAAGGGTTTTATTATTCTGAATTTGGAGTAGTTTCAACTGTAATACAATCCTTTGCTTATATAAAGCATTAAGAGGTTTGAAGCAACTCTCCAATTTTTCTTCTTATTCTGCCGGAATAGTTACTGTAATTGTATTCTTTCCTTCATAATTCTTAATTGTACCCCACTTAGATGTAGCTTTTACTTCTACAGTATAAGTTACAGCTTCGTAGAAATGGTGAGATTTACCTTCTGCTGTAAAGGTCACCTTTCCTGTAGCATCATCAAGAGACAGATAAGTTGACGCAGCTGCTTCTTTGAATTCAAAAACAGGAGCTGCCAGACCATAGATATCAAGAGGATTAGTAACTGAATTTGCAAATCCATTGCTTCCTGTTCCTGCTACCACAGCACCATCCTTCCACATAGTCTTACCTGCCAAATCATTCCAAGCAAACCCTGTTGAAACATTATATTCTACAGACTTATCAGATAAAGAAAGAGTCGTTGCAGTCGGAGCAACCCAAGTTCCACTAATATCTTTCACTTCAACAATACCTTCAATCGTATCCTCAACTTTACCATTATAGCTAGCTTTAATAGTAAACTTAACTACAGCAGGTACAGTCTTACCACCAACAGTCATCTTACCAGTATAGAGATCTTTATCAAACGTAAACTTAGCCTCGTTTTCATCATAGCTAACGCCAGCAATGCTATTTTCCGTAATGTTAGTAGTAATTACGAAAGTACCACCTTTAGCCAAAACAGCAGCTTTAACAGCATCAAAGTTGGAGAATATAGTAGCAAGCTTAAATTCGGAAGTAATAGCAGTAGCCGCTGTCTCAGAATCTTTTGTCGGAGTAAAGCCTGTACGAGTTTGATCTGAAGACCACATTTCCGACACTCTAGCCAATTTAGCCAAAGTGATAGGCTTAATCTTAACTGGAACATTTACAACAAGCGTATAGCCATCTCCTTCGAACTTAGCTGTTGCGGTATAATCACCAGCAGCTGTATTTTTAGGAATGATTAAAGTCAAGGCATTATTTGCACCATTTTCTAAGCGTATACCTGTTGTAGGAAGAAGTTCAACCAAACTCAAACTTTCATAAGCTGATGGGCGGATATTCACAGCCGGATCGTTATAAATGTCAGCAACATTTAGAACTACTCTCTCCTCTGCAGCAACTGCTGTTTCATTAGTCCAGTCACGTTCTACCAAAGCATACGCATGTGTAAGTTCATCAATAGTACGTGTTACTTTTACAGTTCCTAACTTTTTAGGATTATCAGAACTAGTTTCCAAATAGAAACCTGGAGCCGTTACTTTAGCCATAACATTAGCAGTTTTATCCAAAGAAGCAATCAGACCGGATGTTTTTAGACTAACGCTACCTGCAGTAGAAACTTCAAATAGATTTGCATCTGTTCCAGTCAAGCTATAAGTCGTCGCAAAGATATTCTCTACATTCAGTTCTTCTAATGTTTTTGTAAATGCTGTGCTTCCACTTGCAGTTGTTGTATATGAAACCGTCAAAGTTCCAACTCCTGAATAATCAACCGGTTGGGGAGCATCATAGATAATCTCGCCTGCTTTCTCTGTTGCTACCTCATAATAAGCAGTCTTCAGATAATAACTAGACTGTATCACTGCGATATAATCAGAATTAACATTTGTCGGAGTCAATCCTTCTTTACCTTCCGCATCTTTTGTACTTACAATATTCAAAGATATCGCATGGCTCTTTTCGCTTGAAGTTGTTAATGATACTGTAAGAACACCAGCTTCACAGTTCTTCACTTCTACGGCAAACGGTTCAGCAGCACGAGTCCAGTTACGTTCTTCAGCATTTAACTTGATTTCGTAGTTTTTATTGAAATCCTCCAATGTCATAGCAGCAGAAGCCGGAGAAATACGGAATTGCAATTCTTTTGCATCTGCACTCTTCGCTGCAACAACATAAGAAGATGAGGTTGAAGTTTTCTTAGCATACAAAGTATAGAAATCTACGCTACGATCTATGCTTGTAGGAATATATACTACACTCTGAATCATACCTTTAATAGCAACACCCAGTTTTGCAAGGTCATCTTCTAACGTATCTATACGGCTATTTACAGTCGTCAGTTCTGCTGAAACAATCGCCTTGACTTTTTCACTGAATTCTGCGCTTGCATAAAGACCGGAAAGAGTCGTTTTAAGAGATTTCACCTCTGCAATAACGGCTTCTACACTCTCGAAACCATTTTCTACCGCTTTATCTTCCAATGCTGTTTGATAGTCTTCCAGCGCAGTCAGTTTAGCAAGGATACCAGTTTTATCAGCATTAATAGCAGCATACAATTCTTTAATAACATCTGCTACAGTTGCATCCTCTCCGGCAAGAGCAGCAACTTCCTTCATACTGCCAAAGTCTGCAAGAACCTTTGTTTGAATAGCATCATTTATTGCAGCGGCAATCTCCCCATCTTCTCCCAAAGCTGTGGCAATTTCATCACTGATAAGTCCTGACAGTTTTGCAGATTCAACGTAGTTCTTCAGCTCTTCTTTTGTAGCGAAATTGACTTTTAAACCATCCAATTCCTCTTTAAGGGCTTCCAGCTTTACAATTCTTGCTGTCAAACCATCAATATCAGACTTTTGAAGTTTCTTCAGTGCTTCTAAATCATTCTTAGCTGTTGCCAAGTCTTTTGTCAGCTGGTCGACCGTTGCCTTATCAGCAGTCTTTGACAATTTGTCCTCCAAATCAGTAATTTTCAGACCCAAATCTTTAATTTGAGAATCCTTATTCTCCAATTTTGTCTTTAAATCAGCCAACTGACTTTCCAAAGCACTTTTAGCCGCATTAATGGCAGTTTGCATGTCTCCCACGCTTACAGGATTGTTTGACTTGATCTGGTCAATTTGTTCCTGTACACTTTTTATGTCATCATCATAGTCCTTACAACCTACATAGGTGACAGTAGAAAGCGCCAACGCCCCGAAGAACATCACTTTTACAAATTTTCTTTTCATAACTACTTAAAAATTACATTAATAATATATTATTAAACACTAAGTTTCAATAATAGCACAACCCGTTACTCTGTAGGTAACAGAGAAACCTTTGTGCCTGCTCTTCTGGAGTAGTCGATACTGAAAAATGATACCAAATGTGATGAAACTTTTTTACCCCTGCTTCTGAAAGGCAGTAGAGGGGAAGGAAATCTTTTGCAAAATTTAGAAGTTAACAAAGCCCTAATACAAAGAATCCGCGTGTTTTATTTGTTCTAGTTCTACTTTTGAATGCTTTATTAGAAAAAATGTGTGATTTCGTTTGGTTGTTTTAAGAAATATGCTCATATTTGC